>PVBE011862438.1_pt1 | contig 493947 bp, 488 predicted proteins | sample 1631181 | NCBI WGS metagenome assembly PVBE01 (sample SAMN08397723, study PRJNA350692) | Marine metagenome, whole genome shotgun sequencing project. | isolation source: water | place: Pacific Ocean | collected 2012-04 | reverse complement strand
GGTCAGGGAGGTGATGCCGGCCACGGTTGCATCCGGCCGGTATCGCTGTTCCAGGATCGTACCGCCGCCGTGGGTGTCGAGCTGCAGCACGGTGGAGCAGCGGGTGCCATAGGCCGGCGAGCGGATGAAGATGCGGGAGAGTACGCGTTCGAAGGCCACACCCACCCCGGTCTGCGGCAATTGCTCTTCGCAGCCAGCTGTCGTGTCCGTCAGCAGGCGCAAGTAATCCTGCGGCATCGCCCGGGGCGCCACCGCGAGCCGCGCGAAATGTACTCGACCACGCACGACCTTCGGCCACGGCGCGCCGAGGTAGCCATTGCTGATGGCGTGGTAGCCAGGCGCCAGCGCCTGCGTGAGCGGCCTCTCGACCGGATCGCCATCCGGGCCCGGCGCGCGGTTGCTGACGTGCAGCAGCGTGTCGGCATCGGCGAGCATCAGATTGAAGCCGGCATAGTGCGGTAGGTCCGGGGCGATGGCAGCGGCATACGAGGCCGGCGAAGCATCGCCGCGAAGATAATCGGCCACCAGCCGCCCGCGCGAGGGCCCTGGCCGTTGCGGCCGCCGCGGCTCCCGGAAGTTCGTGAGCGCGGCGAATCGCCCGCCCGGCGCGATGCCAAGCCAGGTGCCATCACCCGGTACGTCCCAGCCGGCCAGTACGCCCGCATCCCGCGCGTCCAGCGGCAGGGCCTCGCGGGCGTGGAACTCGTCGCGATTGCCGACAGCGATCAGGCGCCGGCGCGCATCGCAGCGCCAGGCAAGGAACAACAGGCACACGGCAGGACTCCGAGCGAATGCGGCCGCAGTGTATCGCGACGCGTCGGCCGACGATGCGATCGGCTAAAATTGCCGGTTTGCGGTTCAGGAGCGTTTGCATGGTCGAGGCGTCGCAGGATCAGGGCAGGCATCACGTCGTGATCGTCGGCGGCGGCTTCGCTGGCCTGTATGCGGCCAAGGTGCTGAGCGGCGATGACGGCGTGCGCGTCACGGTCATCGACAAGCGCAACTACCACCTGTTCCAGCCGCTGCTCTACCAGGTCGCCACCGGCACCCTGTCGCCGGGCGATATCGCCACCCCGATCCGCCATATCCTGCGGGGCCGGCGCCATGTGCGCGTGCTGCAGGCCGCGGCGCGGGACATCGATCCGGCGGCGCGCCGGATCGAGTTCGAGGGCGGAGGGCATATAGAGTACGACACGCTGATTGCCGCCACCGGCGTCAAGCACAGCTACTTCGGGCACGACGAGTGGCGCGAGGATGCGCCGGGACTCAAGACCGTCGAGCATGCGCTGGAAATGCGTCAGCGCATCTTCAGCGCGTTCGAAGCCGCCGAGATGGAACCGGTCCCGGCGCGGCGCCACGCCTATATGACCTTCGTCATCGTCGGCGGCGGCCCGACGGGCGTGGAACTGGCCGGTGCGCTCGGTGAACTCGCCCAGAGCGTGCTGCCGGATGAATTCCAGAACATCGACACGCGCCAGACGCGCATCGTGCTGGCCGAGGGGCTGCCGGAGATTCTATCGAGCTACCCCGCGGACCTGCGGACCGCCGCGCAGCAACAACTCGAGCGCCTTGGTGTGGAGGTCCGGACCGGCACCTTGGTGACGGCGCTCGGCAACGGCGAGGTGACGCTGTCGCGCCGGGACGCCGCCGATGAGACGCTGCAGGCGAAGACTGTGCTCTGGGCAGCGGGCGTGCAGGCCTCACGCTTCGGCAAGGCCCTGGCGCAGCGCACCGAGGCAACCCAGGAGCGGGCCGGTAAGTTGCGCGTCGCCGGCGATCTGTCCCTGCCGAATCATCCGAATATCTTCGTAATCGGCGATCTGGCCCACTGCGAACCGACGCCCGGCGAGGTGGTGCCAGGGGTGGCGCAGGGCGCAATCCAGCAGGGCGAATACGTCGCCCGGCTGCTGCAGGCACGCCTCGGCAGGCGCGCTGAACCGGCGCCGTACCGCTACCGGGACAAGGGCAGCATGGCCGTGATCGGTCGCAACGCCGCCGTAGCCGACCTGAAGCGCCTGCACATGAAGGGCTCGCTGGCCTGGTACCTGTGGCTGATCGTGCACATCCGCGCGCTGGTGGCGTTCGGCAACCGGCTACTGGTGCTCACGCGCTGGGGCTGGAGCTACACCACCCGCCAGAGCGGGGTGCGCCTGATCACCAGCGTGCCGGAGGCGCGCACCGAGCCGGTGGAACGGGCCCACCACCGCAAGCCCTGACCCACACGGCGACGCTCAGGCGTCGCCGGTGTCCGGCAGCTCGAGTTCCTTGATCTTGCGCGTCAGAGTATTGCGGCCCCAGCCGAGCAGCCGCGCCGCTTCCTGACGCCGTCCGCCCGTCTGCTGCAGCGCCGCCTCGATCATGATGCGCTCGAAGGCGGGTGTCGCCGAGGAGAGTAGGCTCTCTGCCCCGCTGGACAGCCGCTGGTCGGCCCATGCCCGCAGCGCCTGCTCCCAACCGTGGTCGATCGGCCCGACCTCGTGCTGTCGCTGGCGCAGTTCCGGAGGCAGGTCGTCCATGTGCACCTCCCGCCCCGAGGCCATGACGGTCAGCCAGCGGCAGGTATTCTCCAGTTGGCGGACATTACCCGGCCATTCCTGCCGGCACAGATAGGCTTCAACGTTCGGCCGCAGGCTCTTCGGTTCGATGCCGAGTTCCTCGGCCGCCCGCTTGAGGAAATAGTGCAGCAGCAGCGGGATGTCCTCGTGGCGCTCCCGCAGCGGCGGCAGATTGATCCGGATCACGTTCAGCCGGTGGTAGAGATCCTCGCGGAAGCGTCCGCTGCGCACCAGCTGATCAAGGTTCTGGTGCGTGGCGGCGACGATACGGACGTCCACCTGCAACGGCACGTGGCCGCCGACGCGGTAGAACTGGCCGTCCGCCAGCACGCGCAGCAGCCGGGTCTGCAGTTCCGCCGGCATGTCCCCGATCTCGTCGAGAAACAGCGTGCCCTTGTCCGCCTGTTCGAAGCGCCCGCGACGCAGGGCCTGCGCGCCGGTGAAGGCGCCCCGTTCGTGGCCGAAGAGCTCCGATTCCAGCAGATCGCGCGGGATCGCCGCCATGTTCAGGGCGATGTAGGGCTGTTCGGCCCGCGGGCTGTGTCGATGCAGTGCCTGGGCCACCAGTTCCTTGCCGGTGCCCGACTCGCCGTTGATCAACACCGTGATGTGCGAGCGGCTGAGCCGGCCGATGGCGCGGAACACCTCCTGCATCGCCGGTGCCTCGCCGATGATGGCGGCATTGTGATCGGGCGCGGCCGGGCGCGGCGCCCCGCGGGCCTTCTCCAGCCGATGCCGATGTGCCCGGCGCACCAGCGCCGCCGCGTCGAACAGGTCGAAGGGCTTGGGCAGATATTCGAAGGCGCCGCCCTGATAGGACGCCACGGCGCTGTCCAGATCCGAATGCGCCGTCATGACGATGACCGGCAGGTCCGGATGGTGTTCGTGGATGCGCTGCAGCAGTTCGAGACCGTCCATGCCCGGCATGCGGATGTCGGTGACGATCACATCCGGCGTCTGTTGACGCAGGTCGCTCAGCAGCCGTTCGGCCTGCTCGTAGCTCTGGGTCTGCATGCCTTCCTGCTGCAGCGCCTTGGCTAGCACCCAGCGCATGGACCGATCGTCATCGACGATCCAGACATCGATCGGCTCGCTACTCATCGGCAGCCGGTAGCAGCATCGTGAAGCGGGTCTGACCGGGTTGCGACACGCATTCCAGCGTGCCGCCATGCCGGCTGATCAGATCGTGGGCGATGGCAAGGCCAAGGCCGCTGCCGTCGGCGCGGGTGGTAACCATGGGATAGAAAATCTGCTCGATCCTCTCGGGGGGAATGCCCGGGCCGTTGTCGATGACGTCGGTCCGGATGGCGATGCGGTGGCGCTGCTGATTGAGGGTGACCTGCCGCTGGCTGCGGGTGCGCAGGACGATCTCCGCCGGCTCGCCGCGCGCGGCCTGCGGCGCCAACGCCTGCACGGCGTTGCGCATGACGTTCAGCAGCGCCTGGATCAGCTGATCCGGATCGGCCTGTACCGGCGGCAGGCTGGGGTCATAGTCGCAGCGGATCGCGACCTCATCACCCACCTCCGCGGCCAACAGGCGCCGCACCCTGTCGGTCACCTCGTGGATGTTGGTGAGCCGCCGGGGCGTCATGCGATTGGGGCCGAGCAGTGCATCCACCAGCGCCTGCAGCCGGTCCGCCTCGCCCATGATGACCTGCGTGTAATCGCGCAGCGAAGGCTGGCTCAGCTGGGCATCCAGCAGTTGCGCGGCGCCCCGCAGCCCGCCGAGCGGATTCTTGATCTCGTGCGCCAGGCCTCGCACGATGGCGCGGGCCGCCTGCTGCTGCGCCAGCAGACTTTCCTCGCGCGAGATGCGCAGGTGCCGGTCGATCTGCACCAGCTCCACGACCAGCCCCGGTGCCATGCCCTCGATCCACACCGGTGAGACGATGCAGTCGATCACCACGGGATGCTCGCCGTCGGTGCGCAGTACCCGTTCGCGCTCGGTGTAGGGCGCACCGGTGTGCAGGGCATGGGCCAGCCGATCGGCAAGTTCGGTCCACTCCGGCAGGAGCCGGTCGAGCGGCCGGTGCAGACAGTGGTTGGCGCTCTTGCGCAGCAGGCTTTCCGCCGCCGAATTGACGTAGCGCACGCACAGCTCGTCGTCGAGGAAGACGACCGCCGTCACGAGCAGATCCAACAGTTGCTCCGGACGCGGCATAGGCAATCCTTGTGAGCTTGTCCCCGAATGATGGGCCGCCGCGTTCATGCGCGCGGCATTGCAAAACTCGGGCCAGAAATCGGTCAGGAAACGATCGGAAAATGGCGCTGATCCCGGCCGCCGGCTGACAGCGATCGATACCCGCGGCACCACTATGGTGCAGCGTTATGGCGCGCGCGGGAAGGCGGGTGCGGAGACCGCCGGCGGATTCACGCCCGGCGGGTTCGGACCGGCGATGGCGGATCGCCGGCGCACGAAGAACGACACCGGCGGCGAGCCGATCAGACGGCGTCCCTCGGCATCGAGCACCTGCGCCGCGACGGTATGTGGCCCGGGCAGCACATCGGCGATCGTGGCGCCGGCGTTACGCGTCTCTGCGACCGGCTCGCCATCCAGCACGATCGCGACCCGATGATCCGCACCGACCTGCAGCGCCGGTGACAGCTCGAAGGCCACCTCCACCACGGGCAGGGTCTGGAAGACGATCTCGCCCTCACTCGGCGCGGTGATCTCGAGCGCCTTGTAAGCCGATGCGCCCTCTGCCTCGTCTTCACCCTGCCGCGCCGCACTGCCCTGGGCCGCGCCCTGCGTCGGCGATGGCACACTCACCACCGCCGGCGATTTCAGCGGCATGGGCTCGGCACCGGCGGCCGGCGGCTCGTCACTGAAGTGCACGGTGCCCTGCTCATCCACCCAGCGATAGACCTCGGCCGTGGCCGTGGCGGCAGGCAGCAGCGCGAGCGCGAGTAGGAGACGAGCGGTCATGAATGCAGTATCGGCGCCGGGTGCGCCGGGCGCCCCGCCACCTGACGGACGGGGCGCGTGCGGCGAGGGTCGGTCAGACGCTGTAGTACATGTCGAACTCGACCGGGTGGGTCGTCATGCGCAGACGCGTAACGTCTTCCATCTTGAGCGCGATGTAGGCATCGATCATGTCATCGGTGAACACGCCGCCGGCGGTCAGGAACTCCCGATCGGCGTCCAGGCCGTTCAGGGCCTGCTCCAGCGAGAAGGCGACCTGCGGGATCTGCTTTTCCTCTTCCGGCGGCAGATCGTAGAGATCCTTGTCCATGGCGTCGCCCGGATGGATCTTGTTCTTGATGCCGTCCAGACCGGCCATGAGCATCGCGGCGAAGGCCAGATACGGATTGGCCGTCGAGTCCGGGAAGCGCACCTCGATGCGGCGGGCCTTGGGGCTGGACACCCAGGGGATGCGCACTGACGCGCTGCGGTTGCGGGCCGAGTAGGCCAGCATCACCGGCGCCTCGAAGCCGGGCACCAGGCGCTTGTAGCTGTTGGTGCTGGCGTTGGTGAAGGCGTTCACCGCGTGCGCGTGCTTGATCAGGCCGCCGATGTAGTACAGCGCCGTTTCCGACAGCCCGCCGTAGAGATCGCCGGCGAAGGTGTTCGACCCGTCCTTGGCGATCGACTGGTGCACATGCATGCCACTGCCGTTGTCGCCGACCAGCGGCTTCGGCATGAAGGTGGCGGTCTTACCGTAGCCATGTGCCACGTTCATGATGACGTACTTGAGGTTCTGCACCTCGTCGGCCTTCTTCACCAGCGTGCGGAAGGCCACGCCGATCTCGCACTGACCGGCGGTCGCCACCTCGTGGTGGTGCACCTCGACGTCCATGCCCATCTCTTCCAGCGCGATGCACATGGCGCCACGCATGTCGTGCAGCGCGTCCACCGGCGGCACCGGGAAATAGCCGCCCTTCACGCGCGGCCGATGGCCGAGGTTGCCATCCTCGTAGACCTTCTCGGTGTTCCAGGCCGATTCTTCCGAGTCGATCTTGTAGAAGGCACCGGAGATGTCCGCGCCGAAGCGCACATCATCGAAGATGAAGAATTCGTTCTCCGGCCCGAAGTAGGCCGTGTCGCCGATGCCGGTGGAGGCCAGATAGGCCTCGGCCCGCTTGGCCACGGAACGGGGGTCGCGGTCATAGCCTTCCATGGTGGAGGGCTCGACCACATCGCACCGCAGGTGCAGGGTGACCTCCTCCATGAACGGATCGAGCACCGCAGTACTGGCGTCCGGCATCAGGATCATGTCCGACTCATTGATGCCCTTCCAGCCGGAGATGGAGGAGCCATCGAACATCTTGCCTTCCTCGAAGACGTCCTCCGACACCGTTTTGGCCGGCACCGTGACGTGCTGCTCCTTGCCGCGCGTATCGGTGAATCGGAAGTCCACGAACTGGACGTCCTTATCCTTCATCAGCTTCATCACGTCGCTAGCCGACATCGAATTCCTCCAAGCTATGGGCATGACGGGACCGGCGCCCGTCCAGGGCGCAGTGTGACACCACGTTGCAGGTAGCGTGCCATGGGCAGCATCACGAAATCGCCGCAGCGAATTGCGCCGGACTGCTGCGGCCGCACTCATGCAGTGCGCCCTGTCGGGTTGCGTGCAATGATTGCACTGTTTCGGTGCGTCGGCGCAACCGGCGGGCGCATTGGTATACTCGCCGGCCTGCCCGGACCGACGATTGCGCCTCATGAACCCGCCGACGCCCGCGACGTTCCAGGATCTCATCCTGCGCCTGCAGCAGTTCTGGGCCGAGCGGGGCTGCGTGATCGCCCAGCCGCTGGACATGCAGGTCGGCGCCGGCACCTTCCACCCCGCCACCTTCCTGCGGGCCATCGGGCCCGAGCCCTGGCATGTGGCCTATGTGCAACCGTCGCGCCGGCCGACAGACGGTCGCTACGGGGACAATCCCAACCGGCTGCAGCACTACTACCAGTTCCAGGTGCTGCTGAAGCCCTCGCCGCTCGATATCCAGGCCCGCTACGTGGATTCGCTGCGCGCACTGGGCCTGGATCCGCTCACCGACGACATCCGCTTCGTCGAGGACAACTGGGAATCGCCCACCCTCGGTGCCTGGGGCCTTGGCTGGGAGGTGTGGCTGAACGGCATGGAAGTCACCCAGTTCACCTATTTCCAGCAGGTCGGCGGTCTCGACTGCCGGCCGGTCGCCGGGGAGATCACCTACGGGCTGGAGCGGCTGGCGATGTACCTGCAGGACGTGCAGAGCGTCTACGATCTCGTCTGGGCCCACACCCCGACCGGGCCGGTGCGCTACGGCGACATCTTCCACCAGAACGAGGTGGAGATGTCGCAGTACAACTTCGAGCAGGCGACGGTCGCCGATCTGCTGCAGGCCTTCGATCACTGCGAACGCGAGTGCGAGGCCCTGCTGGCCGCCGATCTGCCGCTGCCGGCCTATGAACAGGTGATCGAGGCCTCGCACCGGTTCAACCTGCTCGATGCGCGGCAGGCGATCTCGGTCACCGAACGGCAGCGCTACATCCTGCGCGTGCGCGGCATGGCGCGCGGCGTGGCCGAGGCGTACCTGGCCAGTCGCGAACGCCTCGGTTTCCCGCTGCTGGCGCCGGCACAACCGGGAGCCCCTCATGACTGAGCAGGCCGACCTACTGCTGGAAATCGGGACCGAGGAACTGCCGCCGAAGGCGCTGCGCGGCCTGCGCGATGCGCTGGCCGAGAACCTCGAGGCGGCACTGGCGAGGCTGGGCGTACAGGCCCGCGCGGTCGAGCGTTTCGCCACGCCGCGCCGGCTGGCCGTCCGGCTGCGCGGGTTGCCGACGGTAGAGCCGGGCGGCGAGACCTTGAAGCGCGGCCCGGCACTGGCTGCGGCCTTCGATGCGGCGGGCGCACCGACGCGAGCCCTGCAGGGCTTCGCTCGCTCGGTGGGCGCCAGGCCCGACGAGCTGGAGCGGCTGGAAACCGACAAGGGCACCTGGCTCGCCTACCGGGCGCGCACGGGCGGACGGCCACTCGGACCGTTGCTGGTGACCTGTGCCGCCGAGGCGCTGGCGCAGCTGCCGATTTCCCGCCCCATGCGCTGGGGCACCGGCGAGGCCGCCTTCGTGCGCCCGGTGCACTGGGCTCTCATGCGCTTCGGCGAGCAGATGCTCGAGGGCGAGTTACTGGGCGTACCGATCGGGCCGAGCAGCCACGGACACCGCTTCCATCATCCCGAGCCGATCACCATCGAGACGCCGGCGGCATACGAGGCGTGCCTGCGCGCCGCCCGGGTGGAGCCGGATCTGGACCGGCGCGAGGCGCAGATCCAGACGCAGGTCGAGCGCGCCGCCGCCGACTGCGGCGGACGGCCGGTGAGTTCACCGGCGCTGGTGGCGGAAGTCGCCGCGCTGGTGGAATGGCCGGTGCCGGTCACCGGCAGCTTCGACCACCGCTATCTGGAGCTGCCCGAGGCAGTGCTGATCGCCACGTTGCAGGGCCATCAGCGCTATTTTCCGGTGCGCGGCGAGGGCGGCGGCCTGCTGGCCCACTTCGTCACCTTCAGCAACATCGAGAGCCGCGAGCCGGCGCGCGTGCAGGCCGGCAACGAGCGCGTGATCCGCCCGCGGCTGGCGGACGCGGAATTCTTCTACCGCCAGGATCTGAAGACGCCGCTGGCGCAGCTGCGGTCGCGGCTGGCGGAGGTGGTCTTCCAACGCCGGCTCGGCTCGCTGGCGGACAAGAGCGGACGCGTGCAGCGTCTGGCCAGCCTGTTGGCCCCGGCGGTGGGTGCCGAGACCGCGGCTGCCAGTCGCGCCGCCGAGCTGGCGAAGGCCGATCTGCTTACGGCCATGGTCGGTGAATTTCCGGAGCTGCAGGGCGTCATGGGTTGTGCCTATGCCCTGGCCCAGGGTGAACCGCCGCCGGTGGCGCACGCGCTGCGCGAGCAGTACCTGCCACAGCAGGCGGGCGATCCGATACCGGCCAGCGCCGCCGGGCGGGCGCTGGCGCTGGCGGAGCGGCTCGATACCCTGGCCGGCATCTTCGCGATCGATGCGCGTCCGAGTGGCGACAAGGATCCCTTCGCCCTGCGGCGGGCGGCGCTGGGCATCGTGCGCATCTGCGTGGAGGCCGAGCTCGACCTCGACCTGCCGGCGCTGCTGCGGAAAGCCGTGGCGCTGCAGCCGGTCACGGCCGGGGATACGCTCGAAGCCACGCTGTATGAGTTCGTGGTCGAGCGGGCGCGCAGCTATCTCGCCGAACGCGGCCATGCCGGCACCGCGATCGACGCAGCGATCGCGCAGCAGCCGGCATCGCTGCTCGACCTGGAACGGCGCGTGCGGGCGGCCGAGGGTTTTCTCGCCACGGCCGAGTGGGACGCGCTCGCCAGCGCCCACAAGCGCAGCCGCAACATCCTGCGCAAGTCACCGGCGCCAGCAGGACATGAGCTCTCGCCAACGCTGCTGCTCGAACCGGCCGAGCGCACGCTCTACGCCCGGCTCGAACAGCTGCAGCCGCGCCTGGCGGAACATCTGGAGCGGCACGAGTATCCGCAGGCGCTGCAGGTCCTGGCGCAGCTGCGCGGTCCGGTGGATGCCTTTTTCGACGAGGTAATGGTGCTGGCGGAGGATCCGGCGCTGCGGGCGAACCGGTTGCAGTTGCTCGGCCGGTTGCAGACGCTGCTTGGCAGCGTCGTCGACCTCGGCAGGCTGCAGGGTTGAGCGCCGACGCCACGCCGCTGGTCATCCTGGATCGGGACGGGGTGATCAACGTGGATCGCGTCGACTACGTCCGACGCCTGGAGGAGTGGCAGCCCCTGCCGGGCAGCCTGGAGGCGATCGCACAGCTCTCGCGCGCCGGCATCACGGTCGCCGTCGCGACCAACCAGTCGGGCATCGGCCGCGGCGTATACGAGCTGAGTTCGCTGCAGCAGATCCACGAGCTGCTGCAGCGGCAGGTCGAGGCGCTCGGTGGGCGGATCGCACACATCGCTTTTTGCCCGCACGCGCCGGAACACGGTTGCAGCTGCCGCAAGCCGGCGCCGGGCATGCTCGAGGAAATCAGCCGGCAGCTGGGCCTGCCGCTGCGACAGGTGCCCTACGTCGGCGATGCGCTGCGGGATCTGCAGGCGGCCCGCGCCGCCGGCGCCCAGCCGGTGCTGGTACGCACCGGCAAGGGCGCCACGACCGAGACCGAGCTACCGGCAGCGTGGGGCGTGCCGGTGCATGCCGATCTGGCCGCCTTCGTCGCCAGCCATCTCCGGCGCCTCGGCTCGTGATGATCGCTATCGCCTATCTGCGCTCGACGCTCTACTACGTGCTGCTGATCGCGAGCGTGCTGCTGTACGCGCCGATCATGTTCGCCACGGCGCCGTTCGGCTATGACTGGCACTGGCGCGCCGCGTACGGCTGGCTGTGGCTGCACCAGCAGCTGGTGCGCCATGTCTGTGGCCTCAAGGTCGAGGTGCACGGCCGGGAGCATCTGCCGAGCGAGCCGGCGGTGCTGCTGATCAAGCATCAATCGATGCTGGAGACCTTGACCACGCAGCTGATCTTTCCGCGTCAGACCTGGGTACTGAAGCAGGAGCTGCTGCGTGTGCCGCTGTTCGGCTGGGCGCTGGCGATGCTCAAGCCGGTACACATCGATCGGGGTTCGGCCGCCCAGGCGTTGAAGTCCGTGCTGCGCCAAGGCGCGGCGCGGCTGCAGGAAGGACTCTGGCTGGTGATCTTCCCGGAGGGCACGCGCGTGCTGCCCGGTCAGACGGGCAACTGGGCCAAGGGCGGCGCGCTGCTGGCCAAGCGCGCCGGCGCGCCCGTGGTACCGGTGGCGCACAACGCAGGGACGTTCTGGCTGCGCCGGCGCTTGCTGATCCGCCCGGGGGTCTGGCAGCTGCACATCGGGCCGCCGATCCCGACGGGCGGCGCCAGCGTGGAAGCCGTCAACGAGCAAGCCCGGGGGTGGATCGAAGCCCGCATGGCCGAGCTGGAAGGCCGCCGCACCTGACGGCAGGCACGGCGACGAGGCGGGCGGCTATACGTCCAGGTTGTTCACCAGCAATGCGTTGCGTTCGATGAATTCGCGCCGCGGCTCGACCTGATCGCCCATCAGGGTGGTGAAGATGTCGTCCGCCGCGACCATGTCCTCCACGCTGACCCGCAGCAGGCGCCGACTCTCCGGATCCATGGTGGTCTCCCACAGCTGGTCCGGATTCATCTCCCCGAGCCCCTTGTAGCGCTGGATATGCTGGCCACGCCGAGCCTGTTCCAGCAGCCAGCTCATCGCCTGCTTGAAGCTACCGACCGGCTGGCGCTGCTCGCCACGACTCACCGCGGCGTCCTCGCCCAGCAGGCCGTCGAGCATCTGCCCTAGGGCGACGAAGCGGGCATATTCCGGCGAGGCGAACAGTTCCTGCGGCAGCTGCACCTCGAAAGGTACGCCATGACGCTGGCGATCCAGCACGATGCCGCGCTCGGTGCATTGGCGCAGCCGATAACTCTGGGTGGCATCGGGATCCTGGTTCAGCGCCTCCACCAGCGCCTCCGCCCATGCCGACAGCGTCGCCGGGGACTCGAAGGCCGTCGCGCCCAACGCCGGCTGATAGATCAACGCCTCCAGCACCCGCTCGTCGTAGTGCTGGGCGAGCCGGCGGACCGTCTGCATGGCCGCCTGATAATGGCCAGCCAGCTGCTCGAGGCCCGGTCCACCGACCGGTGGTGCGCCGGCCCCGACATGCAGCTGGGCGCCATCCAGCGCGATCTGCAGCAGCCAGGCGGCCAGCGCCGCATCATCCTTGACGTACTGCTCCTGCTTGCCCCGCTTCACCTTGTACAGCGGCGGCTGGGCGATGTAGACATGGCCGCGCTCGACCAGCTCGAACATCTGCCGGTACAGGAAGGTCAGCATGAGCGTGCGGATGTGGGAGCCGTCAACGTCCGCATCCGTCATGATGATGATGCGATGGTAGCGGAGCTTGTCGGGGTTGAAGTCGTCCCGACCGATGCCACAGCCCAGCGCGGTGATCAGTGTGGCCACCTCCGCCGAGGAGAGCATCTTGTCGAACCGGGCCTTCTCGACGTTGAGGATCTTGCCCTTCAGCGGCAACACGGCCTGGGTCCGCCGATCCCGCGCCTGCTTGGCCGACCCGCCGGCGGAATCGCCCTCGACGATGAAGATCTCCGACTGCGCCGGATCCTTCTCCTGGCAATCCGCCAGCTTGCCCGGCAGGCCGGCGATGTCCAGTGCGCCTTTTCGCCGCGTCATTTCCCGCGCCCGCCGCGCTGCCTCCCGGGCGCGGGCGGCATCGACCACCTTGCCGGCGATGATCTTGGCATCCTGCGGGTTTTCCGCCAGAAACTCGTTCAGCTTCTCCGCCAGCGCACCTTCGACGATGCCCTTGACCTCGGAGGACACCAGCTTGTCCTTGGTCTGCGAGGAGAACTTCGGGTCCGGCACCTTGACCGAAACCACGGCCGTCAGGCCCTCGCGCGCGTCGTCCCCGCTGACGGCGACCTTGTCCCGCTTCAACAGCCCTGCCTGCTCCATGTAGCCGTTCAGCGTGCGAGTCAGGCCCGCCCGAAAGCCAGCCATGTGAGTGCCGCCATCGCGCTGCGGAATGTTGTTGGTGAAGCAGAAGACGTTCTCCTGATAGGAGTCGTTCCACTGCATCGCCACTTCCACCCCGACTTCGTCACGCTGCAGGTCGAAGTGGAAGATACGCCCGTGCAGTGGCGTCTTCTTGGCGTTGAGATGCTCGACGAAGGCGCGGATGCCGCCCTCGTACTCGAAGACCTGCTGTTCGCCGGTACGCTCGTCCCGCAGCGTGATCTGCACCCCGGAATTGAGAAACGAGAGCTCGCGAAGCCGTTTTGCCAGCAGATCGAAGTGAAATTCGGTTTGCGTGAAAATGCGGCCGCTGGGCTTGAAATGTACACTGGTACCGGTGGAATCGGTCACGCCCAGGGTCTCGAGCGGCGAGACGGGTTCACCGAGGTGATAGACCTGCCGGTGCACGCGACCCTCCCGATGGATCACCAGCTTGAGCTCCTCGGACAGCGCATTGACCACCGAGACGCCGACGCCGTGCAGACCACCGGATACCTTGTAGGAGTTGTCGTCGAACTTCCCGCCGGCGTGCAGCACGGTCATGATGACCTCAGCCGCCGACCGGCCCTCCTCGGCGTGGAAATCCACGGGAATGCCACGGCCATCATCACGCACGGTGACGCTGCCGTCCGTATGCAATACCACCCAGATGCTGCGGCAGTAACCGGCGAGCGCCTCGTCGATGGAGTTATCCACCACCTCGAACACCATGTGGTGCAGGCCGGTGCCATCGTCGGTATCGCCGATGTACATGCCGGGGCGCTTGCGGACCGCTTCCAGCCCTTTCAGCACCTTGATGTTCTTGGAATCGTAGGTCGCTGCGCTCATCGAGGTTTCCGCAGTAAAAACAGTATTATAGCATGGCCTTGATGCCGCTCCTGCCGATCTCGAAGCAGCGCGCGGGCCCAGCATCGACCAGCCCGGGCGCGAGCGCCGTCCAGAACTGCTGCACCGGCATCTCCCGCAGCAGCCCGGCGAGTTTCGCCCGGCGCTCGGCATCGAGCTCCGCCGGCAGATCGTCGACCAGCAGCACCGGATCACGGCCGACAGCGGCAATTACCTGCGCCTGCGCCAGAACCAGTGCGGCGGCCACCAGCTTCTGCTCCCCGCCCGAGAGCACCTCGGCCACCGGCTGATTGCCGGCCAGCGGGCGCAGGTCGGCGCGGTGCGGTCCGGCGCCGGTGAGCCCCGCCTGCCGATCCCGCTCCAGCCGCGCAGCCAGGACTTCGGCGAATTCCTGCTCGGCCGGCCAGCCGGACTGGTAGCGCAGCCGGATGTCCTCGCGGCCCAGGAGCCGGTCGAGCAGAGGCGCCATCGCGCTCTGCAACGCCCTCGCAAAGCCCTCACGCCACCCATGGATCGCGCCGGCGGCGGCGGCCAGCGGCACGTCCAGGCTGCGGATCACGCTGGCCGGTTCGCGCCGGCGCAAGGCGGCATTGCGCTGGCGCAGCGCCAGCATATAGCGGCGCCAGGCCTCGACCTGCGTCGGCGCCGCATGGAACAGGCTCCAATCCAGCAGGCGGCGGCGCAGCCGCGGGCTGCCCGCCACCAGTTCGCGCGCCGCCGGATCGATCAGCAGCACGGGTAGGTGTTGTGCCAACACGCTCAGCCGGCGGACCGGCTCGCGATCGATGCGCACCTGCAAGCCTTCGTCGGCGGCGAAGGCAAGTACCAGGGGCACCTCGCGCGGGGAACTGCTCACGCCGCTCAACGTGGCCTGCAGGCGCAGCGCGTGCTGATTGTGACGGATCAGCATCTCGCGACGACGGGTGCGAAACGACTGCGCCCGTGACAGGAAGAACAGGCTCTCCAGCAGGCTGGTCTTGCCGGCGCCGTTCGGGCCGAGCAGCAGGTTGACGCCGGCGCCGGGTTCGATGCTCACCTGCTCGAAGCAGCGAAAGTTCGCCAGCGTCAGCCGGCGAAGACGGGCACTCACAGGCGCATGGGCATCACGACGTGGCGGCTGGCCGGGTCGGCCGGGTCGAGCAGCAGGCAGCTGCCGTTGGCATCGGTGAAGCGCAGTTCCACCTCACTGCCGGCGAGCACGTTCAGCGGATCGGTGAGATAGCCGACGTTGAAGCCGATCTCCATCGCTTCGCCATCGTAGGTGGCCTCCAGTTCCTCCTCGGCGCTCTCGTGTTCGCTGTTGTTGGCACTGATGCTGACCCGTTCGGGCGTCAGGCTGAGCCGAATGCCACGGTACTTCTCGTTCGACAAGATCGCCGCCCGCCCGAGCGCCTCGCGCAGGCTCGCGCGGGCCACCTGCAGGCTGGCCGTGGTGCGCGCCGGAATCACGCGCTCGTAGTCCGGAAACCGCCCGTCGATGAGCTTGGAAGTGAACCGGTCGCTGCCGAGGTCCACACGCAGGTAGTTATCGGCCAGCTCCAGGGTCGCCTCGGCGTCAGTGTCCCGCAGCAGGCGGAAGAGCTCCACGATGCCCTTGCGCGGCACGATGATCTGTCGTTCGGTCTCGCCGCTCAGTACCGCTGGCACTTCGCTGGTCGCGAGCCGGTGACCGTCGGTGCCCACGGCGCGCAGATGATCGCGGCGCAGCTCCAGCAGCAGACCGTTGAGATAGTAGCGGACGTCCTGCTGGGCCATCGCGATCTGCGTCTGCTCCAGCAGGTAGCGCAGCTGTGACTGCGCCAGCCGCACCTGGGTCTTGCTGCCGCTGCTGTCCAGCAGCGGGAATTCATCCGCCGGCAGCGTGGCGAGCATGAAGCGGCTGCGCCCACCCCGCACCAGCATGCGTCCGCCCTCCAGCGTCAGCTGCAGGTTGGCCTCGGCCGGCAGACTGCGGCAGATATCGAGCAGTTTGCGTGCCGCCACGGTCACGGTGGCATCCGGGTGCTCTGCCTCCAACATCAGGCTCGCCTGCATCTCGACCTCCAGATCCGTGGTCGTCAGGTACAGGGTGTTCTCACGCAGTGCCAGCCGCACGTTCGCGAGGATTGGCAGTGTCTGCCGACGTTCGACCACGCCGATCACGCTCTGCAGCGGCCTTAGGAGTTCTTCCCGGCTGAGGGTGAGGTTCATCGCGATATTCCTTGCGTCGTCCTAACGATATCTGACTTAGAAGATGAGCTTGAGGGTGGGGGTGGTGTTGGGCTCGGCCCCTACCGGTGGACAACTCTGGCGATGCATTGCAATTCAGTTGCTTACCGGCTCGGTGCCGGCCGTGGAGCCGGTGGATAACCGGCCGTTGCCGGTGTGGACGGATGTGACTGGATTGGCCGTCGCTGCCGCTGTGCTCATTTCATCCCCATATTGTCCACAGCCTGTCCGCAACTAGTTGCACAGCGTGCGCAGCAGGATCAGGTAATCGTCGCGCACGCGCGGATCTTCCTGTCGCAGTTCGGCGATCTTGCGACAGGCGTGCAGTACGGTGGTGTGATCGCGGCCGCCGAAGTGCTTGCCGATCTCCGGCAGGCTCTCGCCGGTGAGCTCCTTGGCCAGCGACATCGCGATCTGACGCGGCCGGGCGATCGTGCGCGAACGCTTGCTGGAGAGCAGCTCGCTGAGCGAGAGCCGGTAGTATTCGGCGACGGTGCGCTGGATGTTGTCGATCGAGATCCGCCGATCCTGTGCCATCAGCTGGTCGCGCAGCGTCTCGCGGGCGAAGTCGATGGTGATCGGCTGCTTGGTCAGGTTCGCATTCGCTGCCACCAGGCGCAGCGCGCCTTCCAGCTCACGGACGTTGGAGCGCACGCGGTTGGCGATGAAGAAGGCGACATCCTGCGGCAGATTGACCTTCAGCTCGCCGGCCTTGTGCAGCAGGATCGCCGCCCGCGTCTCCAGTTCCGGCGGTTCCACCGCCACCGTCAGGCCCGAACCGAAGCGCGACTTCAGCCGCTCTTCCAGGCCGAGGATCTCCCGCGGGTAGCGATCGCAGGTCAGGATCACCTGCTTCTCCGACTCCAGCAGCGTGTTGAAGGTGTGGAAGAACTCTTCCTGCGAGTTCTCCTTGCCGACGAAAAACTGGATGTCGTCGATCAGCAGGACATCGGCGCCGCGGTAGAAGCGCTTGAAGTCGGTGGTCTTGCCGCGCCGGATCGAGCCGATCCAGTCGTTCACCCAAGCGTCCGAGTGCTGGTAGACCACGGTATCGCCGCGCTCCTCGCGCAGGCTGTTGCCGACCGCGTGCATCAGGTGGGTCTTGCCGAGTCCGGTGTCCCCGTAGATCAGCAAGGGGTTATAGGTGAGGCCGGGATTGCTGGCGACCTGCTGGGCGGCGGCCAGCGCCAGCTTGTTGGATTTGCCCTCGACGAAGTTGGCGAACAGGTAACGCTCGTTCAGCTTGTCGCCCCGGCCCCAGCTACGGCGGCGGGCGGCGACCGGTGGCGACGGTGACGGGGTGGGCTCGCTGCCATTGAGCGGTGGTCGGGCCGGGGCGGCGGTGGGCGCCGAGCCGATCTTCAGCACGACCCGCATCGCGGCCGGCGCCAGGCGTTCGGCGAGCGCATCCTCGATCGCCTGCAGGTAGTGTTGACCGACCCAGTCGCGCACGAACGGGTTGGGCGCGTAGAGCTGCAGCGTCTGCTGGTCGTGCACCGCCTGTAGTGGCCGGATCCACATGTTCATCTGCGTTTCCGGCAGCCGTTGTTCGAGGTCTGCCAGACATTGCCGCCAAAGATCCACGCGCGCTCCCAACTCTCGTCAAAGCCACTGCCCCGGCGCCGCTGTCGTTGCCGCCGGGACCGGGGGAGCCGGTCAGTCTAGCGAGCCGCTCAGTCAGCGACCACTACGGCACATTTCGTCGTGGTTGACACATCAGCCGCGCCCTCCGTAGCATTCGGCGGCTGAATCGCGCGCGCACGTTCGCGCCAAGTTACTGATTTGCAAAGCCGCCAGCCGGGATAGACAGCATGAAACGTACCTTTCAGCCGAGCGTGATCAAGCGCAAGCGGACGCACGGTTTCCGCAGTCGCATGGCGACCAAGGGGGGTCGGCGGGTCATCAATGCCCGGCGTGCCCGTGGCCGGCATCGGTTGACGCCCTAGCCGGTCATCGGCATCGACGCGCGGTCGACGGGCTTCTCCCGCCGGCAGCGGCTCGTCGAGGCACAGCGGTTCCGGCAGGTCTTCCGGCATGGCAGGCGGGTGCGCGGCGAGCTACTGGTGGCCGTGGTGTTGCCCGGCGCCTGCGCGCACGCCCGGCTGGGCATGGCGATCTCGCGGCGGCACGCCGGAACCAACGTGGCCCGCAACCGCATCAAGCGACACATCCGTGAGAGCTTCCGGCAGGTCCAGACCGAGCTTGGAGCCGTGGATGTCGTCGTGACCACCCGTCCCACCATCGTCCACGCCGACGCCCGCGCCCTGCGGCACGAGCTCGACCGCCTCTGGTCGCGCGTCGCGCGTGGCGGTGGCCTGCAACGGCAGTCGCTATGAGCGCCTATCTCGACAATGCCCGCTTCTTCCTGATCGCCGCCGTCGTGTTCTGCGGGTTCCTGATCTGGGACGCGTGGCAGACCGACTACGCCGCGGCGCCGACCGAGGTCGCCACCGCCGATCGTCCGGCGGCCACCGCGCCGGCCCCGGTCGAGGAGACCGACCTGCCGGCGGTGGGCGCGCTGCCCGCTGGCGAGTCCTCGCCGGCGCCGCCGGTCGCCACTGCCGCTGCGGGCGGCGATCACATCTCGGTACGTACCGACGTGCTGGCCCTGCGGATCGATACCGTCGGCGGCGTGCTCGACTATGCCGCGCTGCCGGGCTACCCGGTCACGCCCTCGCAGCCGGACGAGCCAGTGGTGCTGCTGAGCGAGGCGCCGGCGGAGTTCTTCATCGTCCAGAGCGGCCTGCTCGGCGAGGGCCTGCCCGATCATCGGCAGACCTGGCAGGCCGAGCGGCCGCGCTACGTGTTGGCCGAGGATGCCGAAACGCTGGTTGTGCCGCTCACCTGGCAGCAGGACGGCCGCACGGTCACCAAGCGCTTCGTCTTCACCCGCGGCAGCTACGAGGTGGAGGTCCAGTACGAGATCCGCAATGCCGGCGAGGCGGCGCTGGCGCCGCGCCAGTACGCCCAGTTGCAGCAGCGGGCGCGGGCCTCGGGCGGCACCTTCTTCGTCCGCAAGTTCCGCGGCGCGGCCTACTACGACGGCAAGTACCATCAGCTGAGCTTCGAGGATCTCGGCGAAAGCCCGGTGGATGTTGGCGTCCAGGGCGGCTGGGCGTCGATGCTACAGCACTACTTCCTCGCGGCGGCCATTCCGCCGGCGGACTCGCTGAACCGCTACTACAGTCGCGGCCTCGGCGAGAATCGCTATCTGATCGGCTTCGTCGGCGAGGCGGCGCAGATCGCTCCGGGGGCGCAGGGGCGGCTGTCCCACCGGCTCTATCTCGGGCCGAAGGCCCAGGATCATCTGGATGAGGTCGCGCCGGGGCTGTCGCTGACGGTCGATTACGGCTGGCTGACCATCATCGCCCGGCCGCTGTTCTGGGTGCTGGCGCTGATCCACGACCTGATCGGTAACTGGGGCTGGTCGATCGTGATCCTCACGCTGCTGATCAAGCTGGCCTTCTACAAGCTCTCCGAGGCGCAGTACCGCTCGATGGCGAAGATGCGTCGCTTCGCCCCGCGCATCCAGGCGCTGCGCGAACGCTTCGGCGACGATCGCCAGAAGCTCAACGAAGCGATGATGGATCTGTATCGCAAGGAGAAATTCAATCCGCTGGGCGGCTGCCTGCCGCTGCTGGTGCAGATGCCGGTGTTCATCGCGCTCTACTGGGTGCTGATCGCCAGTGTCGATCTGCGCCACGCCGGTTTCATGTTCTGGATCGACGATCTGTCGAGCCCGGATCCGCTGTTCATCCTGCCGGTGCTCTTCGGCATCTCGATGCTGGCGCAGCAGAAGCTCTCCGCTCAGACCATCACCGATCCGATCCAGCAGCGCGTGATGATGTTCATGCCGATCGGCCTGACCATCTTCTTCGCCTTTTTCCCGGCCGGCCTGGTGCTCTACTGGCTGGCGAACAACCTGCTCAGCATCGTGCAGCAGTGGTACATCATGCGCAAAGTCGATGCCGAGGCCCCGGGCGGCCAAGCCGCCAACGCCTGAGCCGGCAGCCGGGCGGGCCACCGGCATGGTCGCCAGCGAGACTATCGCCGCGATCGCCACGCCGCCCGGCTTCGGCGGCGTCGGCATCGTGCGCTGCTCCGGCCCGGGCGTGCCGGCGCTGATCGATGGCATCGTCGGCCGCCCGCTCCAGCCGCGACTGGCCACCTTCGCCACCTTCCACGGCGAGCAGGGGCCGATCGATCACGGCCTCGCCCTCTACTTCCGAGCGCCGGGCTCGTTCACGGGCGAGGATGTGCTCGAACTGCAGGCGCACGGGGGCCCGGTGGTACTCGATCTGCTGCTGGCCCGCTGTCTTGCCCTGGGGGCCAGACCGGCGCGGCCGGGCGAGTTCTCCGAACGTGCCTTCCATCACGGCAAGCTTGATCTGGCACAGGCGGAGGCCGTCGCCGACCTGATCGCCAGTCGCTCGGTAGCCGCCGCGCGCGCGGCGCAGGCGAGCCTGACGGGTGAATTCTCCCGCCGCGTGCAGGCGCTGGGCGCCAGGCTGATGACGCTGAGAGTCCAGCTCGAGGCGGGCCTGGACTTCGCCGACGAGGACATCGCGCCGGCGCACGCCGGGGAGCAATGGCAGACGCTGCAGGCCCTGCGCGAGGCGCTGGCCGCGCTGCAGCAGGATGCCGCGCACGGCGAGCGCCTGCAGCAGGGGCTCACGGTGCTGATCGCCGGGCCGCCCAATGCCGGCAAGTCGAGCCTGCTGAACCGGCTGGCCGGCAGCGAGAGCGCGATCGTCACCCCCATCGCCGGCACCACGCGCGATGTCCTGCGCGAACAGCTGCTGCTCGACGGGCTGCCGCTGGAGGTGCTGGATACCGCCGGTCTGCGCGAGAGTTCCGATCCGATCGAGCAGGAGGGCATGCGCCGGGCCCGTGCCGCCGCGAGCCGTGCCGCCGTCATTCTCTGGGTCACCGAGGCCGGTGCGCCGGTGCCGCCCGATCCGGCACTGGCCGCGAGCGCCGCCACCCTGCTGGTGTTGCACAACAAGATCGATCTGACCGCGCCAGCCGCGCCGCCCGGCGAAACTCTGCCGCTGCGCTGTTCGATGCGCACCGGCGAGGGTATCGAGGCGCTGCGCCAGCGGCTGCGCCGGCTCGCTGGCGTCGAAGGCAGCCCCGAACGCGGCGTCTTCTCCGCCCGTCGGCGGCACCTGCACGCCCTGACGGCGGCGCAGCAGGCACTGGCGAGGCTGACGCCGGCCGAGTTCACCCATGCTCCGGAGCTGGCGGCCGAGCAGCTGCGCCTGGCCCAGCGTGAACTCGGCACGATCACCGGCGAAGTCACCACCGAGGACCTGCTCGGCGAGATCTTCGCCAGCTTCTGCATCGGCAAGTGATTGTTTAAACTCACAGCCCCCACCTGCTTCGACCCGCGAGGCCCGGCACCGCCGGTGGCACGCCGATGACGACGGACATGTATCGCTATGAGGTGATCGTGGTGGGCGGCGGTCACGCCGGCACCGAGGCGGCGCTCGCCAGTGCCCGCAGCGGCGCGCGCACCCTGCTGCTGACGCAGAATCTCGACACGCTCGGCCAGATGAGCTGCAACCCGGCCATCGGCGGCATCGGCAAGGGCCACTTGGTGCGCGAGATCGATGCCCTCGGCGGTGCCATGGCGGCGGCGGCGGACACGGCGGGGATCCAGTTCCGTACGCTGAACGCCCGCAAGGGACCGGCGGTGCGTGCCACCCGGGCACAGGCGGATCGGGTCCGCTACCGTCAGGCGATCCGCCAGCGGCTGGAAGCCGAGCCGCGGCTGACACTGTTCCAGCAGGGCGTGGAAGATCTGTGCGTGACGGGCGGCGAGGTGACCGGCGTGCGCACCCAGCTCGGTCTCACCTTCTCGGCGCGTGCGGTGGTGCTCACCGTGGGCACTTTTCTCGGCGGGCGCATCCACGTCGGCGAGGCCAGCCACGCCGGCGGCCGAGCGGGCGATCCGCCGGCCAATGCGCTGGCCGCGCGCCTGCGGGAACTGCCGTTGCGCGTCGGCCGGCTGAAGACCGGCACGCCGCCGCGGCTGGATGGGCGCAGCATCGATTTCTCCCGCCTCGCCGAGCAGCCCGGCGACACGCCGGTCCCGGTGTTCTCTTTCCTCGGCCGGGCGCAGGATCATCCGCCGCAGCGCCCCTGCCACGTCACCTACACCAACGCGGCGACGCATGCGGTGATCCGCCGCGCCCTGCACCGCTCGCCGATGTATGCCGGGCGCATCGAGGGCACCGGCCCGCGCTACTGCCCCTCCATCGAGGACAAGGTCGTGCGCTTCGCCGAGCGCGAGGCGCATCAGATCTTCGTCGAGCCGGAAGGGCTCGATACCGCCGAAATCTACCCCAACGGCATCTCCACCAGCCTGCCCTTCGAGGTGCAAGTCGAGTTCGTGCGCACGATCGCCGGCTTCGAGCAGGCCGTGCTGACCCGCCCGGGCTATGCCATCGAGTACGACTATTTCGATCCACGCGAGCTGCAGCCCTCGCTGGAGACCCGTCACCTGCCGAATCTGTACTTCGCCGGTCAGATCAATGGCACCACGGGCTATGAGGAAGCCGCGGCGCAGGGGCTGGTGGCCGGGCTCAATGCCGCGCGGCGGGCCCGTGGCGAGGCGCCCTGGTGCCCCGGTCGCGACCAGGGTTACATCGGCGTGCTGATCGACGATCTGGTGACCCGCGGCACGCAGGAGCCCTACCGCATGTTCACCAGCCGTGCCGAATACCGGCTGTTGCTGCGCGAGGACAATGCCGACCTGCGGCTGACGCCGATCGGCCGCGAGCTCGGCCTGGTGGACGCGCGCCGCTGGCGGCTGTTCTGCGCCAAGCGCGAGGCGATCGAGCGCGGCCAGGCGCAGCTGCGTGAGACGCTCGTGCGGCCGGATTCGCCCGCCGGCTATCGGCTGGCGGCGGCGCTGGGCGAGCCGCTTGGGCGCGAGCAGTATGCCGACGCCCTGCTGCGGCGCCCGCAGCTGGACTACGCCACGCTGTGCGCGGCGCTGCAGGTTTCGCCGGCCGAGATCTCGGTGGCGGACGCGGCGGCACTGGCGCCGGCACTGGCCGAGCAGGCGGCGGCGCAGATCGAGATCCAGGCCCGCTACCACGGCTATCTGGCGCGCCAGCAGGCGGAGATCGAGCGCCAGCAGGCGCACGAGCAGACCGCGCTGCCGCCCGACCTCGACTATGCCACCGTGACGGGCCTGTCGAGCGAGGTGCGCCAGAAGCTGGTGCAGATCCGCCCGGCTACGGTTGGCCAGGCGGCCCGCATCGCTGGCGTCACGCCGGCCGCGGTCTCGCTGCTGCTGATCCACCTGCGCAGGAGCGCCTGATGAACTTCCCCACCCGGCGTTGCCTTCTGTCCCGCCCGCGGCGCCATCACCTGACGGCGCCGCTGCTCGGCCTCGGGCTGCTCCTGCTGGCGCTGACCGGCTGCGGCGGGGACGAGGGGCCGGCCGGCGCCGGTCAGCCGCTGGTGGTGGACGGCTACTCGGTCCTGCGCAAGGGCAACGGTGCCGAGCCGCAGACGCTGGATCCGCACCGCGCCGAAGACGTCTCCTCGTCGACCATCCTGCGTGATCTCTACGAGGGTCTGATGCTCACCGGGCCGGACGGCGCGCCGATCCCGGGCGCGGCGGCAAGCCACGAGCTCAGCGAGGACGGCACGGTCTACACCTTCCACCTGCGACCGCAGGCCCGCTGGTCGAACGGTGATCCGGTGGTGGCGGCGGACTTCGTCGCCGGCATGCGCCGCAGCGTGGATCCGGCCACCGGCTCGAACTACGGCATGATCCTGGCGCCGATCCTGAACGCCGAGGCGATCCTCGCGGGCACGCAGCCGCCCGAGGCGCTCGGCGTCGAGGCGCTCGGCCCGCTGCGGCTGCGCATCACGCTCAAGGCGCCGACGCCGTACTTCCTCAGCCTGCTCACGCACTCCACCACCTATCCGGTCCATCGGCCCTCGCTGGCCGAGTACGGCGCCGGTTTTCCCCGCCCGGGCCGCATGGTGTCCAACGGCGCCTATCAGCTGGCCGAGGCGGTGGTGCAGTCGCACGTGACGCTGGTGCGCAATCCGCACTACCGGCAGGCCGAGCGGGTCGCCATCGACGAGGTGCGCTACTACGCGATCGACGATGCGGCCTCGGAGATCAAGCGCTATCGGGCGGGCGAGCTGGACTGGACGGCGAGTGTCGCCAGCGCCCAGTACGGCTGGATCGCCGAGCACCTGGCCGACGAGCTCAAGGTGCATCCCTATCTCGGCGTGTACTACTTCGGCTACAACCTCACCCGTCCGCCATTCAAGGACAACCTCGCGCTGCGCGAGGCGCTCTCGCTCGCGATCGATCGCGAGATCCTGACCGAGCGCATCACCGCCACCGGCGAGCTGGCGGCCTACGGCTGGGTGCCGCCGGGACTCGACGATTACCGTGCGGCGCGCCTGCCCTGGGCAGACTGGCCGCGTGCGCGGCGCTTCGCGCGAGCGCGCGAGCTGTACGCGGCGGCCGGCTACGGCCCCGAGCGGCCGCTGCAGGTGGAAATCAGCTACAACACCTCGGAGGATCACCGCAAGATCGCGGTGGCCGTGGCGCAGATGTGGAAGCAGGTGCTCGGCGTCGGGGTGACGCTGCGCAACGAGGAATGGAAGGTCTTCCTGCAGAGCCGCAAGCAGAAGCAGACCGAGGTCTTCCGCGCCGGCTGGATCGGCGACTACACCGACCCCTACACTTTTCTGGAGCTGATGCACTCCGGCCACGGCATCAACGATTCTGGCTACGCCAACCCGGCTTACGATGCGCTGCTGGCGCGCATCGCCGCCTATCCGGCGGGGGACACCCGCAACGCGCTGATGCTGGAAGCCGAGCGGATGATGCTGGCCGATCACGTGGTGATCCCGCTGTACTTCTACGTCAGCAAGAAGCTCGTGAAGCCGTGGGTCGCCGGCTACCGGCCCAACATCATGGACCACCACTACACCAAGGATCTGCGCATCCTGGCGCCGGTCGCCTCGCCGGAACCGACCAGCCGAGCGCCTGCCACCTGACGGTGCACGCCGCGCCCGGCACCTCGCCGGGGTGCATCAGGATGGGGCGCCGGGTGCGCCCTCCGCGCCCTTGCCCCGCTTAAAGATTCAATCGGCGTCCATGTTTAGTGTCAGCGGGAAGGGCTGGCACACCACTTGCTGAGTGACGGCACACCGAGTCTGCCGTTGCCCCAGCGCATGTCCCAGCCTGCTCCCCAGCCTGCCGCCGACCCGTCGGCGACGCCCGCCCAGGCAGCGCGCCCGGTGGTGGTGGTCGGCGCCGGGCCGGTCGGGCTGCGCGTCGCTGCCGAACTGGCGCAGCGCCAGCCATCACGGCCGCTATTGATCTTCGGCGAGGAGACCTGGGCACCGTACGATCGCATCCAGCTCAGTGCCTTGCTGGCCGGTACCTGCCGCCTGCCGGAGCTGCAGCGCCAGGCCCAGGCCCAGCTGGCGGCCAGCGAGGCGCCCGTGCTGCATCTGGGCCGGCGCATCGTGCGGATCGAACCGGCGCAGCACCGGGTCATCGACCATCACGGCGATGCCCATCGCTATGCCACGCTGGTGCTGGCGACCGGCTCGCGTGCCCGGGTTCCCGGCATCCCAGGCATCGACCTGCGCGGCGTGTTCACGTTGCGGGACCTGTCCGACGCCCAGGCGCTGGCGGCCCGTCAGCTGCGCAGCCGCGCCACGGTGGTGATCGGCGGCGGGCCACTGGGGCTGGAATGCGCGCGAGCCATGCAGCGTCACCACACCCAGGTGACGGTGGTCGATCACAACGAGCGGCTGATGCATCGCCAGCTGGACGCCGAGGGCGCCGCGCAGCTGCGTGAGCACGTGGGCGCGCTCGGCGTGCAGGTGCGCCTGGGTGCGCGCACGGTGCAGATCTGCGCCGGGCGCGATGGCGCGGTCGCAGGCGTGGTGCTGGCCGATGGCGAGCGGCTGGCCTGCGACACGGTGGTGGTGGCCGCCGGCATCGTGCCGCGCATCGAGCTGGCGCGCGCCGCCGGCATCGCCGTGGGCCGCGGCATCCGCGTGGACGATCGCCTGCAGACCAGCGTGCCGGACATCTACGCCATCGGCGAATGCGCCGAGCACGACGGCCAGCTCTACGGCCTGGTCGCACCGGGCTTCGAGCAGGCGGCCGTGGCGGCGGAGGCGATCGCCGGCGGGCAGGCCCGCTATGTCGGTACCGTCACCGCCACCCAGCTGAAGATTCTCGGCCGCTCCGTCTACAGCCTCGGCGAGCTGGGCGAGAATCCACGGCTGCCGGGCGCGCGCCACGTGCACTGGCGCGATGCCGCCGGCCGCTACCGCAAGCTCGTGCTCTACCGGGGCCGTGCCTACGGCGTCATCGCCATCGGCCCCTGGCCGGCGCTGCCCCGGGTGCAGGATCTGGTGCGCCAGCGCCGGCGGGTGTGGCCATGGCAGGTTTGGCGCTTTCGCCGCACCGGCTTCATCTGGGATGCGCAGGGCCAGCCAGAGGTGAGCGCCTGGCCGGCCGGCGCGGTGGTGTGCAACTGCACCGGCGTCACCCGCGGGCGCCTGAGCCAGGCCGTCGGCGCCGGCTGCGCCAGCGTCGCGGCGCTCGGTGCCCAGACCGGAGCCGGTACCGTCTGCGGCAGCTGCCAGCCGCTGCTGGCCGGGCTGGTCGGCGGACCGGCCCTCTCGCCCCAGCCGGCCGGTGGCCATCGTCAGCTCGCCGGCCTTGCCGGCCTCACGCTGGCGGCGGTATTGGCGGTGCTGCTGCTGCCGGCCATCCCCTACGCGAGCAGTTTTCCGCTCGCCTGGCATCCCGAGGTGCTCTGGCGCGACGGTCTGCTGAAGCAGGTTTCCGGCTTCTCGGTGCTGGGTCTGGCGCTGCTGGCCCTGCCGCTGTCGCTGCGCAAGCGTCTGCCGCGCGTGCGCTTCGGCCGCTATCCGCTCTGGCGCCTGCTGCATGCCCTGATGGCGCTGCTGGCCTTGCTGGGGCTGTGGGTGCATACCGGCGGGCGGCTCGGTGACAACCTCAATGCCTGGCTGATGCTCTGCGTCGCCGCGCTGATGGCGGCGGGAGCGGCGGCGGCGGCCGTTACCGCCTTCGAGCACCGCCTCGCGCCGGCACGCGCCAAGCGCTGGCGCCGGCAGACCCTGTGGCTGCACCTGCTGGCCAGCTGGCCGCTGCCGGCACTGCTCGGCTTCCACGTCCTCAAGACCTACTACTACTAAGGCGCGACCGTGTGGCGAGTTCGACCCGACGTACGCTCATCTGGGGCCTGTGGCTGCTGCTGTCGGCCGGCATCGGGCTGGCGCTGGGTTATCGGCTGCTGGGTGGCGCCGAGCAGACGGTCTTCATGCCCGGCGAGATGAGCTACGCCCACCACCAGTTCGGCGTCGACTGTCAGGCATGCCATGGCGAGGCCTTCGCCGGCGGTGAGGCGCTGCAGGCGGCCTGCCTGGACTGCCACGGCGAGCAGATGCGGGCGCGCGACGACAGCCACCCGCGCAGCAAATTCACCGACCCGCGCAACGCCGCCCTGCTGACCCGGATCGAGGCCCGCGAGTGCGTGACCTGCCACCTGGAGCATCGGCCCGAGATCACCGGGCCCATGCAGGTCACGCTGCCGATCGACTTCTGCGCCAACTGCCATCAGGACATCGCCACCGAGCGGCCGAGTCACGAGGGCCTGGGATTCGCCAGCTGCGCCGATGCCGGCTGCCACAACTATCACGACAATCGCGCGCTCTACGAAGACTTTCTGCTGGCCCACCTGCAGGAGTCGCCCGTGCTGGCGGATCCGCGCTTGCCGGTCGCCACCGCGATCGCCCCGCACGGGCCGGCGCTGACGGCGATGGCAGCGGACCACCCGCCAACGCATGCGCTCTCTGCCGAACAGTTCGCAGCCTGGGCCGGCAGCGGGCATGCCGCGGGCGGCGTCAATTGCCGCGACTGCCACGGCGGCGAGGCCGATCTCGAGTGGGTGGCCGAGCCGGCGCCGGCTGCCTGCGAGAGCTGCCATGGCGCGCAGGTGGCCGGCTGGCGGCTCGGCCGCCACGGCATGCGCGCGCATGAGGAGCTGAGCCAGCCGCTGCCGCCGCTGGCTGCCGCCGACGCCCGCCTGCCGATGGCGCCCGATGCGCCCGGCACGCCCGGTTGCACCAGTTGCCATCGGGCCCACGACTTCGACCTCGTCCACGCGCGGGTCGAGGCCTGCCTTGGCTGCCACGCCGACCCCCATTCGCGCAGCTACGCCGACTCGCCCCACGCGGCGCTCTGGCAGGCCGAGCGTGAAGGCCGGGCGCCACCGGGCAGCGGCGTGACCTGCGCGAGCTGCCATCTGCCGGTGGTCGAACGGGCCGGCGCCGAGGGTGAGGCGAGGTGGCTGGCCGAACACAACCAGAGCGCCCACCTGCGCCCGAACGAGCAGTTCATTCGTCCGGTGTGCCTCAACTGCCACGGCATGGGCTTCACCCTCGATGCGCTGGCCGACGAGGCACTGATCGAACGCAATTTCACCGGCCGGCCTGCCGGCCACGTCGACAGTCTGGACATGGTCGCCGCGCGGCTGCGCGATGCCCCCACCCCAGCCGGCGGCGCCGGCACCCCCTGATGGAGATGAAGCGATGATGGATCGAAGCCTGTTTGCGGTCGCCCTGGCCACCCCGGCACTGCTGCTGACTGCCTGCGGCGGCGGTGAACCGGCCGCCGAGGGCGGCATCACGCCGAAGCAGATGGCCGATGCGCTGCACGCGGTGATGGAGGCCGATCGCACGGTCTACACCCGTCGCGTGGTCAACCGTCTGCAGAACAAGGAGCAGGTCATCCAGGCCAGCGAGCACTTCGAGGACGACAAGGCGCTGCCGCTGCCGGCCCAGATGTTCCGCTTCGGCGCCGAGATGGTGGCCGAGAACGAGGCCGCCGGCTTCACCTATTCGCTGCAATCGCTGTGGCCGATCAACGATCAGAACGCGCCGCGCACCGAGGCCGAGAAGACCGGCCTGCAGTTCGTTGCCGACAACCCCGGCGAGAACTACTACACCACCGAGGCGCTGGGCGGCACCGAGTACTTCACCGCGGTCTACGCCGACACGGCGGTCGCGCCGGCCTGCGTCACCTGCCACAACGATCATCGCGACACGCCGCGTTCGGACTTCGAGATCGGCGACGTGATGGGCGGGGTGGTGCTGCGCATCCCGGTCGGCGGCAGTTGAGGCGGCCTCGCCGCGCCCTGCCTTGCCTGGTGGTCTGCCTCGCTGCCTGCGGCGAGGGCGGGCCGCCGGCGCCGGTGCCCGGCGAGGCGCCGGCGCTGACCGGCGAGCGGCTCGAGCAGGGACGCGAGATCTGGCTCGGCACCTGCGGCAACTGCCACGCCCGCGGCGTGGCCGGCGCACCGCTGATCGGCGACACCGCGGCCTGGGCGCCGCGGATCGCCCAGGAGCCGGCCGTGCTTCACGCGCATGCGATCGATGGCTACGTCGGGCCCGACGGCACCATGATGCCGGCCAGGGGCGGCAACCCCGCACTGACCGACGCGCAGGTGCGCGCGGCGGTCGACTATATGGTGGCGGCCAGCCAGCCGCCCCAATGAGCGACATTCCAAGAGGAGATCTTCCATGACCCCCGAGCAAGTCCAACTCGTGCAGCGCACCTGGAGCCGCATCGCGCCCGACAAGGCCGGTGCCGGCATGCTGTTCTACGATCGCCTGTTCACGCAGCACCCCGAGCTGCAGCCGATGTTCAAGGGCGATCGGCGCACCCAGGCGCTGAAGCTGATGAACATGGTCGAGGTGGCCGTGAATGCGCTGGACGATCTCGGCGCCGTGGTGCCGGACGTCGAGGCCATGGGCCGGCGGCACCTGAACTACGGCGTCGAGCCCGAGCACTACGCGCAGGTCGGCGCGGTGCTGCTGTGGACCCTGCAACAGGGGCTCGGCGAAGAATATACGCCGGAGGTCGAGGGCGCCTGGACCACCGTCTATGGCGTGCTCGCCGATACGATGCAGCGCGGCGCGTACGAGAACATCCCCGGCTGAGACGCCGCCCCCGCGGCGCTTGCCGTCTCCGGCGATCCGGTACACTCTGTGACCGGGAGCCCACCGGGCTCCCGACCGCCCGCTCGGTCCCCGTGTCGATGTCAGCCGGAGCCGCCCCTGCTCCAGTACACGCTCAAGCGCCTGCTCGGCGCCATTCCGACGTTGCTGCTGCTGGTGACGCTGGCGTTCTTCCTGATCCGCCTGGCGCCTGGCGGGCCGTTCGACACCGAGAAGAACCTGCCGGCCGAGATCGAGGCCAACCTCGCGGCGAAGTATCATCTGGATGAGCCGCTCTGGCAGCAGTACCTGCGCTATCTCGGCGACCTGGCGCGCGGCGATCTGGGTCCGTCGTTCAAGTACGCCGACTACACCGTCAACGAGCTGATCGCGCAGGGCTTTCCAGTCTCCCTGCGGCTGGGTCTGCTGGCCATCGGGCTGGCGCTGATCGCCGGCGTGGCGGCCGGCACCATCGCCGCCATGCGGCAGAACCGGCCGGCTGACTACACCGTGATGAGCGTCTCCATGACCGGCATCTCGATCCCCAATTTCGTGCTGGCGCCGCTGCTGATCCTGCTGTTCGCGGTCGAACTGCAGTGGCTGCCCGCCGGCGGGCTCGATGCCGGCTGGCAGGTCTGGGTGCTGCCGGTGATTTCGCTGGCACTGCCGCAGATCGCCTACATCGCCCGGCTCACCCGCGGCAGCATGATCGAGGTGCTGCGCAGCAACTACATCCGCACCGCCCGGGCCAAGGGGCTGCCCGGCCGGCGGGTGATCGTCGGCCACGCCCTGCGCCCGGCGCTGCTGCCGGTGCTGTCCTATCTCGGCCCGGCCCTGGCCGGCATCATCACCGGCTCGGTGGTGATCGAGACGATCTTCGGCATCCCCGGCCTTGGCCGCTTCTTCGTGCAGGGCGCATTGAACCGGGACTACACCTTGGTGCTCGGGGTAGTGGTGTTCTACGGCACGCTGATCGTGCTGTTCAACCTGCTGGTGGACCTGCTCTATGCCGCGTTCGATCCACGGGTGCGCCTGCAGTGAGTGCACTGCCCGACGTCGATCCGGCGCCGGCGGCGTCCCGCAGCCTGTGGCAGGATGCGCTGCGCCGGCTGCGCCGCAATCGCGCGGCGCTGATCAGTGCCACCGTGCTTGCCGTGCTGATATTGCTGGTGATCGTCGGGCCCTGGCTCAGTCCCCATGACTACGCCACCAGCGACTGGGACGCTATTCTCGAGCCGCCAAGCCTGGCCAGCGGTCACCCCTTCGGCACCGACTTCCTCGGTCGCGATGTCTTCGTCCGCGTGTTGGTCGGGGGGCGCATCTCGCTGCTGGTCGGCGTCGTCGCCACCCTGGTCAGTCTCTTGATCGGCATCAGCTACGGGGCGGCGGCGGGCTACCTCGGCGGGCGGGTCGACAACGTGATGATGCGGGTGGTGGACATCCTCTACGCCATGCCCTTCATGTTCTTCGTGATCCTGCTGATGGTGGTGTTCGGGCGGAACATCCTGCTGATCTTCGTTGCCATCGGAGCGATCAACTGGCTGGACATGGCGCGCATCGTGCGAGGCCAGACGCTGGCGCTGCGCGAGCAGGAATTCGTCGAGGCGGCACGCAGCTTCGGGGTGCCGGCACCGACCATCATCCGCCGCCACATCGTGCCGAACCTGCTGGGCGTGGTGGCGGTGTACGTGACGCTGACGATCCCGAGCGTGATCCTGGTCGAATCATTCCTGTCCTTCCTGGGGCTCGGCGTGCAGGAGCCGCAGACCAGCTGGGGCGCGCTGGTCAACGATGGCGCTCAGCAGATGCAGTCGGCGCCCTGGCTGCTGGTGTTCCCCGCGGTGTTCCTGGCGGTGACGCTGTTCTGCTTCAACTTCATCGGCGACGGTCTGCGCGACGCGCTGGACCCGAAGCAGCGATGAGCCTGCTGGAGGTCGATCGGCTGCAGGTGGGCTTCGCCGCCGAGGCGGGCGAGGTACTCGCCGTGCGCGAGCTGAGCTATGCACTGGCGCCGGGGGAGACGCTGGGCATCGTCGGCGAGTCCGGTTCCGGCAAGAGCCAGAGCGTGCTCGCGCTGATGGGCCTGCTGCCGGACAACGCCCGCGTGGCCGGCAGCGCGCTGTTCCAGGGCGAGCAGCTGCTGGGCGCACCGGAGGGCCGCTTGCAGAATCTGCGCGGCAACCACATCGGCATGGTGTTCCAGGATCCGATGACCGCGCTCAACCCCTACCTGCGGGTGGAGCGCCAGCTCGCCGAGGTGCTGATGCAGCATCGTGGCGCCGGCTGGCGCCAGGCACGTCACCAGGCCATCGAGATGCTCGAGGCCGTGCGCATCCCCGACGCCGCCCGCCGCGCCCGCCAGTACCCGCACGAGTTCTCCGGCGGCATGCGCCAGCGCGTGATGATCGCCATGGCGCTGCTGTGCCAGCCGCAGCTGCTGATCTGCGACGAACCCACCACGGCGCTGGACGTCACCGTGCAGGCGCAGATCCTGGCCCTGCTCAAGAGTCTGCAGCACGACTTCGGCACCGCCATCATCTTCATCAGCCACGACCTTGGCGTAGTCGCCGGGCTGTGCGACCGGGTGCTGGTGATGTACGCCGGCGAGCTGGCCGAGCAGGCCGAGACCGATGCCCTGTTCGCCGCGCCGCAGCATCCCTACACCCGCGGTCTGCTGCATGCCCTGCCGCGGTTGGATGCCGCCGGCGAGCGCCTGGCGACCATCCCCGGCGCGCCGCCCTCGCCGCAGGCCCGCCCCCCCGGCTGCCCGTTCCACCCGCGCTGCGCGTACCGATTCGCGCCGTGCGATACACAGAATCCGCCACCGAGCACGGTCGGCCCGAACCATATCAAGCGCTGCCACCTGCGAGGCTTCGATGACGCCGCTGCTTGAGGTCGAGCAGCTGACGGTGCACTTCCGGGTCGGCGGTCTCGGCCGGCGCCGCACCGTGCATGCCGTGGACGAGGTCGGCTTTTCGCTGGCGCCGGGGGAGACGCTCGGCATCGTCGGCGAAAGCGGCTGCGGCAAGTCCACGCTGGCGCGGGCGATCTGCGGTCTGGTACCGGCCACGAGCGGGCAGGTGCGCCTGCAGGGCGAGCCGCTGCTGGGCCCTGCGCGGGCGGCGCGCCGGCGGCGCGAGCGGGCGGTGCAGCTGGTCTTCCAGGATCCGCTGGCGGCCCTGGACCCGCGCCTGACCGTGGGCCAGGCGGTGGCCGAGCCGCTGCGGACCCACGAGCCCGGCCTGTCGCGCCTCGAGCTTAGGCGGCGGGTGGATCACATCCTGACGCTGGTCGGCCTGTCACCGGCGTTGCACAACGCCTACCCGCACGCCCTCTCCGGCGGCCAGTGCCAGCGCATCGGCATCGCCAGGGCGCTGATCCTGCAGCCGGCGTTGCTGATCTGCGATGAGCCGGTGAGCGCGCTGGACGTCTCGATCCAGGCGCAGATCGTCAATCTGCTGCAGGATCTGCAGGACGAATTCGGCCTGTCGATGCTGTTCATCGCGCACGACCTGTCGGTGGTCCGGCACATCAGCCGGCGGGTGATGGTGATGTATCTGGGCCGTGCGGTGGAGATCGCCAGCCGTCAGCAGCTGTTCGCCACGCCGGCCCATCCGTACACGCAGGCGCTGCTCGCGGCCGTGCCGGTGCCGGATCCGGCCCGCCAGCGCGAGCGGCTGTTCGCGCCTGTCGTCGGCGACCTGCCCTCGCCGCTGGCACCTCCGCCGGGCTGTCGCTTCCATACCCGTTGTCCGTATGCGGCGGCCCGCTGCCGTGAGCAGGTTCCGCTGCTGCGGCCCTTCGGCGAGGGTCACGCCGTGGCCTGTCATTTCGCCGAGCAGATCGCCGCCGGCGAGCGGCCGGCGCAGCCGGTGGAACCCGCCCGCACGGCGCCGGTCTGAGCACGCGTTCTTTCCGTCCGGGGCTCTCTCACATGCCGAGCAACTCCCTGATTCCCCTGGCGGCCCTGCTGGCCACCCCCTTCCTGCTGAGCGGCTGCGGCGGCGAGAGTGCCGTGATGCAGGGCGGCATGAGCCAGCTGGTCGCTGCGCAGGGCGGCGATGAGGCCGAGGCCGTGGCCGAGGCGCAGGAACGTGCAACCGAGGCTTGCGAGGCGCGCGACTACGAGCGCTTCGAGATCCTCGATCAGCAGCTGCTTCGTCCGGGTGAGGACAATGCTGCCGCCATGGCGCTGCTGCAGGGCGCGACGGTGGCCGAGGACGCCGATCTCGGCAGCTTCATCGACGGCGATACCGACGAGTACCGCCTGATCTGGCGCATTGCCTGTCGCTAGCGGCGCCCCTCGCCGGCTCGGCGGGCTGGCGCTGCTGCTGTGCGTCGGCGCCGCTCTGGCGCAGGCGGTGGCGGTGCTACCTGTGCAAAGGGCCGGTGAGCAGGTCGGCACGCTGGAGCTGATCGCCACGGCGCAGGGGCTTCAACTGGTGCCGCGTATCGAGGGCCTCGCGCCGGGGCTGTGGCGAGTGGACCGGGTCGCCCGATGCGGCGACATGCCGCCCGACCGCCCGCTCACCTGGCTGTGGGCAGACGCCACCGGGCGGATGCGCCTGCCAGTGTTGCTGACGCAGCAGACACTGCCGCTGGCCGGGGTGCTGCAGCTGGAGCCGCCTGGCGGTGCGGGCGCGGACGGGCCGCTGTGCACGCCGCTAACGGCTGGCGGTCGGGTCCGGCAGTCCCAGTGAGCTGGCCGGCACATCCGCCTCGCATAGCCGGGCCAGCGGCGCCAGCCGGGCCTCGCGCTCGGCGGCACTGGCCGCGGTGACCGTCACGTGGCCGAGCTTGCGCCCGGGCCGCGCCGACTTGCCGTAGCGATGGATGTGCAATTCGGGCAGTGCTGCCAGCTGCGCCAGCGGCGGTTCCTCGCCGATCAGGTTGACCATGGCCGCATGGCCGCGGGGCTCGGTGCTGCCGAGCGGCAGATCACAGATCGCCCGCAGGTGGTTTTCGAATTGGCTGGTCTGGGCGCCTTCAATGGTCCAATGGCCGCTGTTGTGCACACGCGGCGCCAGTTCGTTCACCAGCAGGCGCCCTGCCTGCACGAAGAACTCGATCGCCAGCACGCCGACGTAGTCCAGCGCCTCGAGCAGCGCGCCGGCGTAGCGTTGCGCCTGGCGCTGCAGTTCGGGGTCGTCGAACGGGGCGCGTGAGCAGCGCAGGATGCCGCCGTGATGCCGGTTCTCGCTCAGCGGGTAGAAGCGCTGCTCGCCATTGACGCGGCGTACCGCCAGCAGCGAGACCTCGAAGTCGAACGGCACCCAGCCCTCCAGGATCAGCGGCTGGCCGCCCAGCGCCTCCCAGGCAGCGCCGGCCTCGTCCGGGTGTGTCAGGCGGTACTGGCCCTTGCCGTCGTAGCCGAAGCGGCGCGTCTTGGCCAGCGCGGGCGTGCCCAACTCGGCCGCGGCCCCGGCGAGTTCGGCAGCGGAATCGACCGGCGCGAACGGTGCCGTCGGCAGGCCGAGCCGGTGGCAGAGCGTCTTCTCGGCCAGGCGGTCCTGGCTGGTCGCCAGGGCCAGCACCCCGGGGCGTACGGGGCGCTGCGCCGCGAGCCGCTCCACCGCAGCGACCGGCACGTTCTCGAAATCCAGGCTGATCACATCGCTGCGGGCGGCCAGCCGGTCGAGTGCTGCGGCATCGTCGAACGACGCCCGCAGCACGTGGGCCGCGGCGCCGGCCGGGGCCTGCTCGGCCGGATCGAGCACGGTAAAGCGCAGACCGAGCGGAATACCGGCCAGGGCCAGCATCTGTGCGAGCTGGCCGCCCCCCAGGATGCCGATGTTCATGCCGGTGGGGGCAGGGACGGATCGGGATCGGCCAGCACGCGTTCGGTCTGGGCCTGACGGAAGGCAGCGAGACGCTCGGCGATGGCCGGCTCGAACGGCGCGAGAATGGCGGCGGCCAGCAGCGCGGCGTTGATCGCGCCGGCCTTGCCGATGGCGAGGGTGCCGACGGGCACGCCGGCCGGCATCTGCACGATGGAGAGCAGCGAATCCACGCCCGCCAGTGCCTTCGAGGCGACCGGGACGCCCAGGATCGGCAGGCTGGTGCGCGCGGCGAGCATGCCGGGCAGGTGGGCGGCACCGCCGGCACCGGCGATGAGGACCCGCAAGCCGCGGTCGGCAGCCGTGTCGGCGTAGTCGAACAACAGCCCGGGCGTGCGGTGCGCCGACACCACGCGGCACTCGTGTGCCACGCCCAGGTCGGTCAGCGTTCGATCCGTGTGCTGCAGGGTTTCCCAGTCCGAGCGGGACCCCATCACCACGCCTACCAGCGCATCCATCGGCGAATTGTACCCTGCCGGCCGTCCGTGGCCAGTCATCGCCGGCCGATCGGCGCTAACGCGCTTGCAAGTCGGCGAGCATGCGCTGCGCCCGCTGTCGGTCCAGCCGCTCGGTGGCGTCCTCGGCCGGTAGCGTGGTGGCGGTGCGCAGCAGGCGCAATGCCTGCGGGATATTGGCCTGGCGATCGAGCTTGAGCAGGCTGTCGGCGTACTCGACGTAGGCGATGATCAGCTGCGGCGCGATCTCGATCGCCTGCTGGTAGGACTCGACCGCTTCCTCGGCCCGGGCACCGTAGGTCACGCGGGCGAGAAAGCCGCCGACCTGGCTCACGATTTCGGCGTGATAGGCGCCGAAGGTCGCCAGCGCCTCGGGATGGCGCGGTGCGAGCTCCAGCGTCTCGCGCAGCGTATCGCGGATGCGCCCGGCCATGCCCTGGGCCAGCGCCGTGGGAATGGAGATGCCCTGGCTGTAGCGGCCCATCACATAGGCCTGCTCGAACAGGATATTGGGATCACCCGGGTCCGCCTCACCGAGCGCCTGTTCGATGTCGTGCATCTGGCTTCGATAGCGATCGGTCCGCTCCGCCTCGGGGACGAGATAGGTCGTATGGATCGCCCGGGCGCGGCTGGCGGGATAAAGCCCCAGCAGGCCGAGGGGCTCGGCGAGCCGCCATGCCTGTTGGTAGTCGCCGCGGTGATAGGCGCGCCAGGCATCCTGCAGCTCCGCCGCCAGACCGGCGTAGTCCTGACGCCGCGCCGCAGGCAGACTGGCGGCGAGCGCCGGATTCTCTGCCAGCCGCGCACGCACGCGGGCGGCGTCCGGATAGGGTTCCTGATCCCCTGCATGCAGCGCCGGCCAGGCCGCCCGCAGGCGTTCACCGCTGAAGTCCAGCCCCGCCTGTACCTCGGCGGGGGTGGCGTACCAGCGGCCAGGCTCGGCGTGGGCCGTGCCCAGCAGGCTCGTGACGAGCAACGCCATCAACAACAGACCCGGCACGCGGGCGGGCAAGCGCAACATGTTTCTCTCCAGCAGTGGTGCGTCGGCCGTGCAGCCGGCGTTCAATCGCGGCGGGTGAACTCGCCCTCGATCGTCCGCCCGCCGGAGGCCGGCGGCGTAGGGGGTGCACCGGCGAACTGTGGCGGCAGATGGCGGCGGATCAGGGCCCGTCGCAGCGGCGGGACCAGCAGCGCGAAGCCGGCGGCATCGGTCAGGAACCCTGGCGTCAGCAGCAGGGCCCCGGCGATCAGCAGACACGCCGCCTCCAGCATCGGTTCCGCTGGCGGCTGCCCGGCGGCGAGCTGTGCCCGCAGCCGCTGCACGGTGGCCAGCCCCTCGCGCCGCACCAGCCAGCTGCCGAGCGCGGCGGTCAGCAGCACCAGGCCGAGCGTCGGTGCGGCGCCGAGCGCACCGCCCACGCGCAACAGCAGATAGAGCTCGGCCAGCGGCACGAGCGCGAACAGCGCGAACAACACGGTCAATGGACGCATGCGGGCACGGTAGGGCCGGTCGCGACCGGATACAAGGCCGGGCTGCTCAGATGCTGCCCGGGAAGGCGACGCCGGCATCGAGGGTGCGTTGCAGTTCGCGCAGCCGGGGCACATCGGCGCCGAACAGGATCATGGCGCCACCGCCGGTCAGCGGCCGGATCAGGCCGACCTCGCCGGCCGGTGCCGGCGTGAGCGCCCGCGGCGCGGGGGCTGGGCCCGGCAGCAGGTAGACCGTGATCGGGCCGTGGACGCCGCCGCCATAGACCACATGGGCGCCATCGCGCCCACCGACCGTACAGGCGGTCGCGTGCAGCGGGGATGGCAGCGCGCCGCGCACCTCGCCGCCCAGGTGGGCGATCAGGGCTGGCAGCGGTTGTTCGCCGGCCACCTCGCCGCTGAGCAGATGGGTGGGATGCGCGCGCATGTGACGCGCCGCGAGCGTGGCGAGATCCGGCGTCGGGCGCAGCGCCGTCACCAGCGTCAGGCCGACCGCGCCGATGGCGGCGGCAGCAGCCAGGGCGGGCAGCCAGCGCCGTCGGCGTGCCCAACCCGCCGGTGGTATGGCAGTGGCGACCGGCACTTCCAGCGCATCGTGCAGCGCGGCTTCGAAGGCGAGCGCGCGATGCTCGAACGTGGCGCAGTCCGGGCACTGGTGCCGATGCGCCGCCCGGGCCTGACGTTCCAGTGGCGTCGCCAGGCAGTGCTCGCGAAACTGCTGGCAGTTCATGGCGACGTGCCCGGCGGGGCGAGCGCGGTCAGCAGCCGGTGACGGGCGCGGAACAGCCGCGTCATGATGGTGCTGGGCGGGAGTTCGAGAATGGTGGCGATCTCGGCCACGCTGTGGCCGAGCAGCGCCTGCAGGACCAACGGCTCACGATAGTGCGGCGGCAGCGCCTCGATGTGCCGGCGCAGCAGCGCCCGGTCGGCCAGGTACTGATGCTCGAGCAGTGCGCCGTCGATCAGCGCATCCGGCTCGGTTTCCACGCGTTCCAGCCGCTTGCGCTCATAGACGCGGGCGTGCTCGCGCCGCAGCGTGGTGATCAGCCAGCCCTTGAACGCCCCGGCCTCGCGCAGCTGGCCCTGGCTACGCCAGGCGCGCAGCAGGGTTTCCTGCACGAGATCCTCGGCCAAGTGCCGATCGCCACACAGCCAGGCGGCGTAGCGCCGCAGGTCGGCCAGGTGTGCATTCACGTGCCGCTCGAACTCGTTCATGACCCTCCCTGCCGATGAGACCGGATGTAGTGCGATCCGCTTGCACACTGCCGGTGGTGAAAGCCAATCCGGCCTGTGCCGGTCTTGTTGGTTGCCCCGTCAGTATGGCGGGGCGGGAATCAACCTGATGGAGTGAGTTTCATGCGTGGATCTTGGCAGATGGGTGGATTGCTGGTGCTGCTGGCACCGGTCGCGGCACTGGCCGCCAATCCCTTCGAGGTGGCCGAACTCGGCCACGGCTACGGCCTCGACGGCCTCCAGCAGCAGGCCGCCGAGGGGGAGTGCGGCGAAGGCAAGTGTGGTGAGGGCAGCTGCGGGGAGTCGGAGGACAAGACCGGCGAGGGCAAATGTGGTGAGGGCAAGTGCGGCGGCTAGCCGCTGCCACGGCGGGCGTCATCGGGACGCCCGCCGACCTCGCCACCGTTCCGGCCGGCACGGGGATCGGGCTGCGCCGGGCGCTGCTCGACGAGCTGTTGGTACAGCGGCCGGCGCTTGACTTCCTGGAGCTGGCGCCGGAGAACTGGATCGGGCTGGGTGGCCGGTTCGGCGAGCGGTTGACCGAGATCGGCCGCCACTACCCGCTGATCGCGCACGGGCTGTCCCTCTCGCTCGGAGGGCCCGATCCTTTGGATGCGCGCTTCCTGCATCAGCTGCGCACGTTCCTCGATACGCACGGCGTACGCAGCTTCAGCGATCATCTTGCGGCCACCACCGATGGCGCGCAGCTCTATGACCTGATGCCGTTGCCGTTCGCGCCGGCCATGGTCCGCTATGTCGCCGATCGCATCCGCCAGGTGCAGGATGTGCTGGGCCGGCGCATCGCGATCGAGAACCCGTCCTACTATCTCGCGCTCAGCGACGACCTAACCGAGCTCGATTTTCTGCTGGAGGTCCTGGAGCAGGCCGATTGCGATCTGCTGCTGGACGTCAACAACGTCTATGTGAATGCGATGAACCACGGCTATGACGCCGAAGCCTTCATCGCCGCCATCCCCCCCGGGCGCGTGCGTTACCTGCACGTGGCGGGGCATCGTCCGCCACAGCAGGGGCTGCGCATCGATACGCACGCCGAACCGGTCGCCGAGCCGGTGTGGGCCCTCCTGACCGGCGCCTATCGTCGTTTCGGGCCGCTGCCCACCCTGCTCGAGCGCGACGGCAACCTGCCGCCGCTGACGGCACTGCTGGCCGAGCTGGCGCATTGCCGCGCGTTGCAGCAGCCGGGTCGCACGCAATGAGGGTGTCGGTGCCACCCGTGGCCGGACTGGCCGAGCTGCAGGCACTGCAACGGGATTTCGCGGCCTACCTGCGCGATCCGGCGCGGCCGCTGCCTGCAGGGCTCGACCCGGCCGCGGCGGCCATCTACGCCCAGTTGTTTCGCCGCAACCTGAGCAGCCTGTTGGGCGCCGCCTATCCGATGCTGCGCCGGCTGTTGCCGCCCGCGCAGTGGCAGCTGCTGGTGGCGCGGTTCTACGCCCAGCAGCGGTACACCACGCCGTTGTTCCCCGGCATCGCCGGAGAGTTCGCCCGCTGGCTGGCCGAGGCGGCACCTGCCGACTCGCCCACCATGCCGGATTGGGTTGCCGAGCTGGCCGACTGGGAATGGCTGGAAGGCGACCTGGCGCGGTCGCCCGCGAGGCTCGGGCCGTCGCCGACCGGGCCCCTGCCGCGCGGACCGCTCGCGCTCTCGCCGCTGGTGCGCCGGCGCCGTTACCGCTGGCCGGTGCATCGGCTGGCGCCAGAGGCCATTCCGGCGCGGCCTCCCGCGCAGCCGAGCGAGCTGCTGATGTGGCGCGATCGGGGCCAGGCCGTGCGTTTCCTGGCGCTGAGCCCGCTTGCCGCCCAGCTGCTGGCCCGGCTCGAGCAGCGCCCGCACGCCGCCGCAGCGCTCGGCCTCGTCCTGCCCGCGCAGCAGCCGGCGGGCCTGCGCGCGCTGCTGGAGCGACACCTGCCGCCGTTGCTGGAGTGGCTGTGGCGCCAGGATGTACTCATCACGCTGGAGGAGGCCGAGGCATGCCGCTGATCGTCGCCTGGCAAGGCCTGATCGATCGACTGGAGCGCGCCGGTCGCTGGGCCGGCCTCCTGCCCCTGCGCTGGCTGCTGGCCTGGGAATACTTCGAGGCCGGCTGGACCAAGTTCACGGGTGAGAACTGGTTCGCCGGCATCCGGCAGCAGTTCCCTTGGCCATTCGACCTGCTGCCTCCGGCGCTGAACTGGCAGCTCGCGACCTGGGCGGAGCTACTCGGCGGTGTGCTGCTGTTCCTCGGCCTGGCGACCCGGCCGGTGGTGGTGGTGCTGATGGGCCTGACGCTGGTCGCGACCTGGGCGGTGCATCTGCCGGATGCCTGGCCGGGCCTGCTGGCACTGCACGAAGGCTATGCCATCCGCGACACCGGCCAGGGCAACTTCAAGCTGCCGCTGCTGTTCCTGGTGATGTTCCTGCCGTTGCTGTGCTTTGGCCCCGGCCGGCTCAGTCTCGACGCCTGGCTGATGGCCCGCCTCGCACGCAGCGGACGGTGAGGATCGCGGTCGGTCCGGCCGCCGGCGGGCTGGCGGTGCTGATCGCGTTGGCGTTCGGCGTCGATGCGCTGTGGCCACCGCGCCTGCCCTGGACTGCCGACGTGCTGCCGACGCTGTTCTGGCTGGCCGCGGCGCTGTGGCTGTTGACCGTGATCTGGCAGCGCCCGCTCGCCCGCGTGCCGTTCGTGCCCCTGCCGTTCGCCGTGATTGGCGGCCTCGGTCTGGTGCTGGTGGACAGCAGCTGGCGCGGTGGCGCCGCGCCGGCGCAGGCGCTGCTGCGCGGCATCGTCGTGGTGGGCTACCTGACCGCCGCGTGGTGGAGTCTGGAGGCGGTGCGTGTGCGCCAGCCCTGGACGCTGCCGCTGGCGGGTCTGCTGACGGCGGCCGGCGCAGCGCTCGGTGGTTCACCGCTCCTGCTGCGCTGGAGCCTGATCGTCACGACGGTAACGGGACTCGCGATGAGCATCGGCGGCCGCGGGATCGGCGCCAGTCCGTCGCTGCAAGTTCCGGTGGCTGCGCTGCTGCTGCCGGTGCCCGCCGTGGTCTGGCTGCATGGCGCACTGCCCGGCCGCTGGCTGCTGCCGTTGGCGCTCTGGCCGGTGCTGTTGCCGCCGCTCGCCGGCGCCGCGCGCTGGACGCCGCTGGTGGCAGGCGTGCTGGTGCTGGCGGCGCTGCTGCTGACCGCGCCGATCACGCGGCTGGGGTGGCTCGGCGGCTGAGCCGGTTGTCCCCGGCGGCGGCGAACGGCATGCTCGCAGCATTGCCATCCCAGCCGTGCCGATGCCCAGCCAGCCACTGCCTGCGACCGCCGTGCCCGCCGCCGATGACGCCCTCTGGGACACGCTGCGGCGCATCGGCGCGCATTTCGCCCGCCCCGGCGCTGGCCCATGGCAGGGGCTCCTGGCCGACGGTAGCCGCCTCGACGTCGCGCCGGGCGGCCGCTGGCAGGCCAGCCGGCGATTGCCCGAACCGGTGGTCGCGTGGTTGGAGCTGTATCTGCCGTTGGCGGCCGCTGCCGGCAGCTTCGTGATCGCGCATCTCGGCCAGAGCCTCGACGGCTGCATCGCGACTGCCAGCGGCGACGCCTGCTTCGTCACCGGACCGGAGAACCTGGATCATCTGCACCGGCTGCGGGCACTGGCCGACGCCGTTCTCGTCGGCGCCGGCACCGTGGCCAGCGATGATCCGCGCCTGACCGTCCGCCGTTGCCGCGGTACGCATCCGGTCCGTGTGGTGCTGGACCGGCACGGTCGGGCGCCGCGGCAGGCCCGCGTGTTCACCGACGGCGCGGCGCCGACGCTGTGGGTACGGCCGGCCGCCGCCGCGCCGGCCCCATGCGTCGACAGCCTGGATGTGCCGATGGCAGTGGGCGGTGACCTGGATCTGCGGGCGCTGCGGGCAGCGCTCGCCGCGCGGGGTCTGCCGCGCATCTTCGTCGAGGGGGGTGGCGTGACGGTTTCGGCCTTTCTCGCGCAACGGGCACTGGATCGCCTGCACCTGACGGTGGCCCCGGTGCTGATCGGCGCGGGCCGGCCCGGGGTGGTGGTGCCGCCGGCACCGCAGATGGCCGATGCCTGGCGGCTGCAGGGGCGCGTCCATCGTCAGGGCACGGACGTGCTGTTCGACTGCCTGCCGCCATGAGCCGCTCCGGGGCAGCACACGCGGCCGCCCTGTGGGTGACCGGGCCCGGCACGGCGGAGATCCGCGCCGAGACGCTGCCTGCGCTCGCTCCCGGCCAGCTCGGCGCCCGCGCGCTCTACAGCGGCATCAGCCGTGGCACCGAGCGGCTGGTCTGGCGCGGGCAGGTGCCCGCCTCCGAGCGCGAGCGGATGCGCTGCCCGCATCAGGCGGGCGACTTTCCCTGGCCCGTCAAGTACGGCTACAGTTGGGTCGGCGAGACCGACGAGGGGCAGCGTGTGTTCTGCCTGCACCCGCATCAGGACCGCATCCACGTCGCGCGCGAGGCCCTGCAGCCGATTCCCGCGGGCGTGCCGGCGCGCCGGGCGGTGCTGGCGGCGAACATGGAGACCGCGCTGAACGCCATCTGGGATGCGCGCGCCACCGCCGGACAATCGATCCGGGTGATCGGCGGCGGTGTGGTCGGCATGCTGGTGGCCTACCTGGCCGCGCGGCTGCCGGGCGCCGAGGTGCAGTTGGTGGATCGGCAGGCCGATCGCGGGCCGGTGGCCGCACGTCTGGGCGTGCCCTTCGCCCTGCCGGCCGCGGCGGCGCCGGCGGCGGATCTGGTGCTGCACGCGTCGGGCCACGCCGACGGGTTGGAGCTCGCCCTGTCCCTGGCCGGTGAGGAGGCAACGCTGGTCGAGCTGAGCTGGTATGGCGAACGGCCGGTCGCGGTGCCGCTCGGGCACGCGTTTCATCCGCGCCGGCTGCGGCTGCTCTCCAGCCAGGTCGGCACCGTCGCGCCGTGCCAGCGGCCGCGCTGGGACGCCGGCCGCCGCCTGCGGCTGGCCCTCGAGTTGCTGGCCGATCCGGCGCTGGAGGCGCTGCTGGAGCCGGATATCGACTTTCATGCGCTGCCGGCGATGGCCGCGCTGTTCGCCGGTCACGGGGGAACGCCGGTGGTCGCCTATCCGCCGCCAGGGGAGGCGGCCGCGCGAGGTGGGTTGAACCGGTAGATGTAAGGAGCCGCTGGTGTTCGAGTTGACGGTCAGCGATCACGTGATGATCGCGCACAGCTTCACGGGGGCGCTGTTCGGCCCCGCCCAGCGCCTGCACGGCGCGACCTACGCGGTGGAGGTCGGCTTCATGACGGAGCGGCTGGACGCCCATGGTCTGATCGTGGACATCGGCGCGGCGCAGCAGGCACTGGCGGCGGCGCTGGCACCGCTCGCCTACCAGAACCTCGATGAACTGCCGCAGTTCGCCGGCCGTAACACCACCACCGAGGTGCTGGCCCAGTACCTCGCCCAGTCGCTGGCCGAGGCGGTGCGTGCCGGCGCGCTGGGACCCTCCGCACCGGCGCGGGTGCAGCGGCTGGCGGTGACGCTGCGCGAATCCCCCCGTGCCTGGGCCCGCTACGAGCAGGTCCTGTGAGCGAGACCCTGCATGTGGCCGTGCCCGGTGCGCTGGATCAGCCGACCGGCGGCTACCGCTACGACGCCGCGCTCGTCCGCGCCCTGCGCAACCGCGGCTGGCAGGTCGTGGTGCACGAGCTGCCCGGGTGCCATCCGCTGCCGGACCCCCCTGCCGTGGCCGGCGCCGAGCGCACACTCGCCGCGGCGGCGGGGTCGACGCTGGTGGTCGACGGCCTGTGCCTGCCGGCATTTGCGCGTACGACTTGCGCCGGCGTGCGGCTGGTGGCGCTGATCCATCACCGGCTGACCCGAGAGACCGGCACGCCGGCCGCCAGCATCGCGCCGCTGGTCCGGCTGGAGCGGGACGGCCTGCAGCGGGCGCAGCTGATCATCTGCACCTCCACGGCGACCGCCGCGGATCTGCAGCGGGCTTACGGTCTGCCCAGTCCCCCGCTGGTCGCGCCACCGGCGATCGAGACGACGGCGCCGCGGACGCCATGGGCGCGGGCACCGCGGCGGTTGCTGGCCGTCGGCGCACTCGTGCCGCGCAAGGATGTGCTGCTGCTGATCGAGGCGCTGGCGCCGTTGCGTCATCTGCCGTGGCGCCTGGACATCGTCGGCGACGACAGCCGCCATCCGGCCTACGCCCGCCGTGTGCGCAGCCGGTGTCGCCGCCACCGCCTGGTCGGTCGGATCCGGCTGCACGGCGCCATCGCCGACTGGCGCCGCCGCCGCCTGTTGCGCCAGGCCGACCTCTTGTTGGCCGCCTCGCGGCACGAGGGCTACGGCATGGCGGTGGCGGAAGCCGCGGCCGCCGGGCTGCCGATTCTGGCGACGGCGACGGCCGCGGTGCCGGCGGTGTTCGCTGCGGCGGCCGTCACGCGCGTGCCGGCCCGGGATCGGCTGGCAATGACACAGGCACTCGCCGTGCGCGCGCCGGCGGCCTGGGCGCCGCGATACCGGCGGGCCCGGCGCCACGCCCCGCGGTGGGCGACGCACGATCCCGCCGCGTGCATTGCGCCCGCGTTATGCGCCCTCGCGCGGCCTCGGGTGATCGGCGCGTGAGTGCGCTCGCCCACACCAGCTTCGGCGCCGACTGGCTGGAACTGCGCGAACCTCTGGATCTGGCGGCTCGCGATCCCGGCCTGCTGGCGCGGTTCGGGAGCTGCGTCGAGAACGGGGTGGTGCAGGAATGCGGCGCCGGGCACGGCGCACTGCTGCGGGCGGTGGCGCCGGCCCTGCGCGGGCGGGTGCACTGGCACGCCTACGATCACGACACCGCCCTGCTGGCCGAGCTGTCGCCGCGCTTCACGCGCTGGGGCGAGCGGCAGGGGGACTGGCGGCCGCTGGCGACGGACGAGGACGGCGAGCCGGCCGGCAGCGCCACGGGCCGCTGGCAGGGGCGCCGGGCGCAGCTCGCCGCCCAGACGCATGTGGTCGACCTGGCGCAGGGGCTGCCGATGCTCGAAGCCTCGGCCATCGCCTGCAGCGCGTGGCTGGATCTGGTGTCGGCGGACTGGCTGACCGCGCTGGGGCGGCAGCTGGCGACGGCGCAGGTGCACACGCTCTATCTCAGCATGACGATCAACGGCGAGATCCGCTTCACGCCGGCCTCCGGGGAGGACGAACTCCTCGTTTCGGCCTATCTTCGTCACATGGAGCAGGACAAGGGTTTTGGTCCGGCGCTCGGCCCGGCGGCGCAGCCCCGGCTGACCCAATGGCTGGATGAGGGCGGCTACGCGCTGGACTGGGCACGCAGTGACTGGCGGCTGGATTGCGCGCATGCGGCCGCGACCCGGCATTGGCTGCGGGGTCTGGCAACGGCCGCCGTGGCGCACTCGCCGATGCTTCGGGAAGTGGCCGAGGCGTGGCTGCATCGGCGGCGCGCAGAACTGGCCGGTGGCTGGCTGCAGGTCGAAATCGGTCATTTCGACCTGCTGGCGACGCGAAACTGAGACATGCCCAGGCGGTCGCCGACGGCACTGCGGCGCGCGACGGGTGGCTGGCTGCTGGCCGGCGCCCTGGGACTGGGGCTTGCCGATCTGGTGGCAGCCGCCGTCCTGCCCGACCTCGCCCTCGCGGGTGGTTGGCTGATCTATCTGCTGGCCGCCGCTTGGGTGGCCGGTAATCTGCATCGACATCCCCACCTGCGCTTCGGCGCCGGTAATGCCGTTTCGCTGCTGCGGCTGGTGGTGTTATGTCTGCTGGTGACGCTGCTCGCGGGCGCCAGGCACGGCAGCTGGCTGGCGTTGACGCTGGCCATCCTCTTCCTGCTGCTGGACGGCGTGGACGGTTACGCTGCGCGACGCGACGGCACCTGCTCGGCGTTCGGCGCACGTTTCGACATCGAACTCGATGCGCTGTTCGTGCTGCTCGCCTGCGGCTGGCTGTGGTGGGCCGGCAAGGCGCAGGCCTGGGTGCTGCTGGGCGGCCTGCCGCATTACCTCTTCGTGTGCGGCCGCTACTGGCGGCCCGGCTGGCGCCGCTCGCTCGCGCCGAGTCGCCGGCGCGGCACCATCGGCATGGTGCAGGCGGGCGTGCTTGCCGGTTGCCTTGTGCCCATCACCGGCCCGCCGCTGACGACGGTGGCGCTCGGTGCGGCCCTGTTGCTGGTGGCGGTCTCGTTCTGGCTGGACCTGTGGCCGCTGGCCCGGCACGGGCTCAATGCCAGTGCAGCAGGTGAGCCACCTGCGGCAGCACGAGGGCTGTAGCGGCCCCGGTGAGGCTGAGACCGACGGCGGCCAGGGCGCCCGCCCGGACATCCCGCTCGAAGGCCAGCGCCGTGCCGAAGCCATGGGCGCCCACTCCCAGCGCGAGGCCGGCCGCAGCGCCATCCTGCCCGGCGGCCCGCCAGACCAGAGGGGCGAGCAGGCAGCCCACCAGCCCGGTGAACAGCACTGCTCCTGCCGCCAGGGCGACATCGCCCCGCAACTGGGTGGTGATGGCGATGGCGATGGGTGTGGTGACCGATTTGCTGGCGATCGAGCGCAGCGTGACCTCGGACAGGCCGAGCAGCCAGCCCAGCGCCAGGGCACTGGCGGCGGCGACGAACGCGCCGGCCAGCAACGCCCCGGCCAGTGGCCAGAAGATCCGCCGGATGCTGCGCGCCTCCTGGAACAGCGGCACGCCGAGCGCGACCGTGGCTGGCCCCAGCAGCGCATGCAGCGGGTAGGCGCCGGCAAAGTAGGTGTCGTACGGGATCCCCGCCGCCAGCAGCGCCGCGATCAGCAGGCCGATGGCGACGAAGGCTGGATGCCACCACGGGCTGCCGCGGCGCCAGCGGTACAGGCGGCGTCCCAGGGCGTAAGCGAGCAGCGTCGCGCCACAGGCGGCGAGAGCCAGCAACGGCCAGCCGAGCTCCACTCCGGCCATCAGCCGGTGGCGGCCCGCAGCCGGCGATAGCACCACACGGTGGTCAGCATGGCCAGCAGGGTGCTGATCGACAGTACCGCCACCAGCGCCACGCCCTCGCTGGCCAGGCGTTCGCGCTGGGTCATCAGGCCCACCCCGGCCGGGATGAACAGCAGGGCCAGGTGGCGTTGCACCAGTCCGCTCAGCCAGGCGAGGGCCGGCGGCAGTTCGCCGCGCCAGCCGAGCCAGCCGGCCAGCAGCAGCATCCCCGCCACCGGTCCGGGCACGGCCAGCTGCGAGAGCATCACCAGGGCCGTGCCGGCGGCCTGGAACAGGAGCAGGCGCAGGCACTCCCGCAGCAGCGCGGAGATCGGTGGCACCCCGGCCAGCGCCGCCGCGGACCGGTGCCTCACCGGCCGCGCATGCCCCGCACGAGGTGGGTCATGCTGCCGAACACCTTCAGCCGCCGCGACTGCGCGCCGTAGATGTGCACCTCGTTGTGCGTCAGGCCGCCCTCGCGCCGGCAGGTCCGGCTGTTGGCCACCAGTGCCTCGCCGCGCGCCGGCTCGATGAAGGCCGCCTGGATAGTGAGCGTCACCGCCATGCCGAACTCCTGCGCCAGCGAGGCGCCGGAGCTACCGCCGGTGTTGTCGAGCAGCATGAGCATCTGGCCGGCGGCGATATTGCCGTCGCTGTCGTAGTGATCGGCGACGTCCTGCTGGACCATCTGGGCCTGCCCGTCGCCCATGAAGGTGACCTCGGCGCCCGGATGCAGCCGTGACATCGCGCGGTTGAACATATCGACCATCATCTTCATCCGCGGCTCGCGCATCTCGTCGAGCGTGCGCAGCGGCAGCGCTTCGGCCGGCTCGTTGTGATGGGTGATCGGCGCATCCCCGTCGAGCGGCAGGCAGCGGAACAGCAGCGCGCTGCGGGCAATCTGCTCGCCTTCGGCATTGTCGACGTGGCAGTGGACGAACAGGAATTCGCGGGTCTGGCGAACCACTCGCGCATGGGCAATGAGCGTCTCCCGGCCCCCGCCCTTGAGGTAGGAGACCTGGAAGTCCAGCAGCCGCGCCTCGCGCCCCGCCGGTGCCAGCAGGCCATGGGCCAGCAGCCGGCCGGCATCCACCAGATAGGTGGCGATCTTGCCGCCGTGCGTGCGCCCGCCGGGATTCATGTTCTGAGCGCGGAAGGGCAGCGTCATCTCCAGCGCCGGCGTCTGCGCCTCGGAGGTGGCCGTGACGCTCGCGCCCAGGGCACGTCCCCAGGCGTCGCCCGCGTAGCGTTCGTTCAGGTCTTCCGGCGTGAGCATTGATAACATCCCGGGCAAAACGGCCATCATACGCGGCGGGATTCGCCCGCACGGGAGGACGCTTGGACCGGGACATCTACAGGGGCCGCATCTTCACGGTGCGCGAGGAAACCCACGAGCTGCCGAACGGGCATCGCGAGACACTCGATCTGGTGCGCCATGGCGGCGCGGCCGCGGTGGTGGCCATGGACGCACAGGACCGCATCTGCCTGTTGCGCCAGTACCGCGTGGTGGTGGACGAATGGCTCTGGGAGGTGCCGGCCGGCCGGCGCGAACCGGATGAGCCGCCCGAGGCGACGGCCCGGCGCGAGCTGGCCGAGGAGGCCGGCCTGCAGGCGGCGCAGTGGGAGGCGCTGGGCCCGATCCTGCCGACGCCGGGCTTCTGCGACGAGCGCATCCACCTGTACCTGGCACAGGGCCTCGCGCCAGCGCCGCTGGCACGCGAGCCGGGAGAGATCATCGAAGTGCACTGGCTGACACTGGCCGAAGCCGAGGCCGCGATACACGCCGGCGAGCTGACGGACGGCAAGACTCAGTGCGCGTTGTATCGCTACCGTCTCTGGCGCAGCGCCGCGCCCTGAGACCGGCTCAGCGCTGGTAGATGCCCCGTCGGCGTGGCACCCACCAGACGAAGCCGAGCAGCAGCGTCTTCAACACGACGTTCGGCGGCGAGACGTTGCGCCCGCGCAGGGCCAGAAAGGCGATCGGCACCTCCAGCACGTGAATGCCCAGCACGATCAGCCAGAGCGTGGCGAGCGGGTGCGCGAAGCCCGCAGCACTGAACAGGCCGAAGCCCAGTCCGAGCAGATGGAAGGCGAGGGTGGCGGCGCCTTGCACCTGCCAGAAAGCGCGGGACTCGAACATCGACGATCCTTCGTCATGGCGACGCAGGAACGTTAGCAGAATCCGCCGGCGGCGCCAGCGCCGGCCTAGGCTTCGGCGGGCGTCAACTCCACCGGTTTGCCATGGCTGTTGACCGTCTGCAGCCGCACCGGGCGGCGCCAGACCGAGTGAATGTAGCCGAGCACCTTGCGGGCTGATTCCGGATCGAGGCCGCGGCCGTCCACCCGGTGGTCGTGATGCAGCCGCAGTTCCCCGCCGCTGCCGAGCTCGGTGACGCTGATCCGCGGCGCGCCGAAGTGATACTTGGGCGCCAGCAGGGCCTCCTTGATGGCATCCAGGTCGTAGTCGCCGACGGCGACCTCGCGTTGCCGCCGCCGCGTCCGGAACTGGAACAGGTTCAGCTCCCGGGCGAGGGCGTCGTCCAGATGATTGCGGATGAAGCTGAAGTCGTCCTCGAGCGACATGATCTGCCGGGCGGCTGCCATTCCCTGCGCCTCGATGATCTTCTCCCAGAGCCGGAATCCCAGATGGTAGGGATTGACCTGCAGGGCGATCTGCTCCTCGCCGCCGTAGGGGCGCACCACGTCGGAATGCGTCTTGATGGCGTCGACGTACATCTCCTGCGGCAGGAAGTCCGCCTCGCGCAGCAGCCGCGCATGCCAATACGAGGCCCAGCCCTCGTTCATGATCTGGCAGGCGAAGATCGGCTGGAAGTAGAACGACTCCTCCCGCACGGCGAGGAAGATGTCCCGCTCCCAGCCTTCCAGCTCCGGCGCGTAGTGGGCGATGAACCACAGCAGGTCCTGCTCCGGATGCGGCGGCACGGGTGCCCGCGCCGGCGCCGATCCCCCGGCCTCCGTAGGGGCGTCGTCGGCCAGGCTACGATAGCGGGCGGTGAAGGGATCCTCCGCGTTGGGCGGTGCCTCGACGGGACGGACGCCGGGATAGCGCGTCCGGTGCAGGTCCTGGTGGATGTCGACGTGCTGTTCCAGGGCGAAGGCGGCGTCGAGCAGCCGTTCCACCCGCTGCTGGCCGTGCCGCTCCATGGCGTCGGTGATCTGCTGCGCGTGGCGGGCGGCCTGCTCGACGATGTGGTAGCCGGCCTGATCCTGCACGCGGCGGAACAGCAGGTTGTTCTTGCTGAAATCGGCATGGCCCAGCACGTGCGCGGTGACCAGCGCATTCTCAGTGTCGCGGTTGCTGTCCATCAGGTAGGCGTGGCCGGGATCGCCCGGAACCACCACCTCGAAGATGTGTGAGTGTCCCATCCGGTGCTGGATCAGCTGATGGATGTAGCGCACGCCGAAGGACCAGTGCGGCATGCGCACCGGCAGTCCGTAGGAGGCGATCTCCAGCATGAATTCCGCCGGCACCTGCTCGAACTGCACGGGGAAGTAGTCCAGCCCGAGGCTGCGGCCGAGCGCTTCGATCTCCTGCTGGTAGACCAGGGCATTGCTGCGCATGGCGATCAGACCTCCGCCTGCCGGGTGAAGAAGGCGCGAATCGCCTCCCAGACATCATCCTCGGTGTGCAGGGCATAGCGCCCGCCGCGCCCGTTGTCCCCGATGACCTCATCGAAGATCCGCGAGGTTTCCGGATAGCGCGGAATGTGGCCGTGCGCGCCGACCTCGACGTAGCCGCTGAAGTTCGCCAGCCCCTGCAGGCGGGTGAGTGAAGCGACCGCGCCTTGATGATCGTCCGGAAAGTTCTCGCCGTCCGAGGCGTAGAAGAAGTAGATGTTGTAGCTGGCCGGATCGTAGCGCTCGTCGAGGATCTCCAGCGCCTTGTCGAAGCAGGTGGAGGCCACGGTGCCGCCCTGGCCGCTGACCTGGAAAAATTCCTCCTCCGAGAACTCCCAGGCTTCCACCGTGTGGGCGATGAAGGCGGTGTCCAGCCGCGGATAGCGCCGCCGCACGCCCTGCAGGGCCCAGAAGAAGAAGCTCTTGGCCAGCACGCGCTCGCGCTCGCCCATGGAACTCGAGGCATCCAGGCCGAACAGCACCACCGCCCGGCTTTCCGGCTGCGGGCGTCGGCGCAGCTGGCGGTAGCGCAGATCCTCATCGATGAAGGCGGGCTGCCCCTCGGTCACCGCACGGCGCTTCACGGCCTCCTTCAGCGTGCGTCGCCGGTCGAGCCGGGCCCGGGCGCCGCGCTTGTTCCAGCCCTCCCGCTGCCATTGATCGTCCTCGATCTCGCTGCTGTGGCGCGGCTGCAGATCCGGCAGGGCGAGTTCTTCCCAGAGCCAGTCGATGATCTCGTCGAGCTTCATCTCCAGCACGAAGTCGAAGCCGCCGTTGCCGCTGCCGCCCGCCCCGGCGCCTTCTTCCCCCTCACCCTGCTGGGGCTGGGCGGGTTTGAGCACATCGCCGGGTTTGACATTGCTGCCCTGGCCGACGCCGCTCTGCTCGCTCTCACGGGCGAGCCTGAAGCGATAGTGCTCCAGAAAGCGCACCGGCATGCGAACCCGCCGTTCGCCGTCCGCGGTGATGACGTCCGCCTCGGCGATCAGGCGCGGCAGGTTCTCCCGAACCGAGGCCCGGATCTTCTGGTTGTGCCGCAGCCAGTCGCGCGCGCCGCGCGAGAACAGGCCGTACCAGCGATCTTCATGATGATCGTGCATGGCTGCGTATGCCGTTGCTGGTGATCGTGCCGACGGCCTCGCGGCCGGCGGTGCCTACTCCTGCGAGAGCAGGGTCGTCACATAGTTGAGCGCCTCCTCGGCGCTGTAGTCGTCATAGCCGTACTCTTCGACGAGGCGCTGCTGCACGGTGCTGATCTTTCTGCGGGCCTCTTCGTCCGGCCGGGCGGTGGAGCTGACCAGGCGCAGCACGTCGCGCCGTTCCTCGAACAGGTACTGCTCGATGGCCTCGTGCAGCCGGGCGTGGTTGTCCAGCGTGAAGTGTTCCCCCTGCTTGAAGGACACCATCGCCTTGCGCACGACCTCCTGGCGAAACGACTCCTTGCCCGAGTCGGAGATGCGGATCTTCTCCTCCACCTGACGCAGGAAGCGCTCGTCCGGCTTGCGCTGCTCGCCCGTGACCGGATCGGCCACCTCGCGCTGATCGAGCGACGCCTCGACCTCGTCGAGGTACTTGTCCAGCAGGCTCTGGGCCTCGTCCTCGAACGAGGCGAACAGGGCCTTGTGGACGTCCTGCTTGACCCAGCGGTTGTAGAAGTCCTTGCGGGCGAGCACCAGGAAGTCGATCCACTGCCGCTTCTGCTTGGGATCCATGCGGGCGTCAGACTCGATCGCGTCCTTCAGCGCCAGCAGGACCTCCATGCTGGTGAGGCTGCGGACGCGGTTGCGCACGATCGCGTTCGACAGCGCGTTGATGACGAAGCGCGGACTGATGCCGCCAAGGCCCTCGTCCGGCGCCTCCTGATGGACCCGCTCGGCATCCTGCACACCGATGCCCTCGACATCCTCGCCGGCATACAGCCGCGCCTTTTGCGTCGGATCGAGTTTCTCGCTCTCCGCCAGGCGGGTCATCACCGCGAACACGGCGGCCACCTCGAGCGCGTGCGGGTCCAGGTGTACATCGTGGAAGGCGCTGGCGTGAGCGATCAGCTTCTCGTAGATCTGCGCTTCGTCGTGCAACGACAGCGTGTAGGGCACCTGCACGATCACCATGCGATCGAGCAGCGCCTCGTTTTCCTTCTCCTGCAGGAACTTGCGGAATTCGGCCAGGTTGGTGTGCGCCAGGATCGTCTCGTCCAGGTAGATCAGCGGGAAGCGCGAGACCTTGACGTTCTGTTCCTGGGTCAGCGTCAGCAGCAGGTAGAGAAACTCCCGCTTCACCTTGAGGATCTCGATCATCTCCAGCACGCCGCGGCTGGCCGCGTACACCGCGCCGGACCACGACCATGCCCGCGGGTCACCTTCATCGCCGTACTCGGCCACCTTTGACAGGTCCACCGAACCCACCAGGTCGGCGATGTCGGCGGTGGTCGGGTCGTGCGGCGCGTAGGTGCCGATCCCCATGCGGTCGGCCTCGGCGAGGAAGATTCGCTCGACCGGGTACTGCATGAAGTCGCCGTCGTATTCCTCCTCCAGCCGGGCACGTACGAAGGGGGAGACCTCGCCGCGGATGGAGATGCCGTAGCGCTCGCGAAACTGCGCGCGCAGGCTGTGCGGGATCAGGTGCAGCGGATTGCCGTGGATGGGGTCGCCTTCCAGGCCATAGAGCGCACCGGCGTCGGTATGGCTGTACTCCTCAAGGCCGCGCTTGAGCATGATCACCATGCTCGACTTGCCGCCGGAGGGGGGGCCGAGCAGTAGCAGCAGGCGCCGACCGACCTCGGTGCCGGCGCTGGCGGCCTTGAAGTAGTCGACCACGCGTCCCAGCGCCTTGTCGACGCCGTAGAGTTCCTGCGTGAACAGCCCGGTCGGCGGCGCATCCGGATCCTCATCGCCGGTCAACTCGCGATGCTTCCAGCGCAGCATGTCCCAGATGTACTGGTGGCTGTTGCGCGCGACCTCGTAGGGCGCGCGGGGCAGCACGTCGTTCAGGAACTCGCGCAGCGTACCCCGCCAGCGGGTGGCATGGTGCTGACGGGTGTACGCCTCGAGCGAGGCGATCAGATCCGCCGCGTGGTTACGGCTGCTCTCCGACATGCTTGCCTCCTCCCGTCGCCGCGCGACGGTTTGTCGTCGTCTTCAATATGAGCGCGTGCCCCGCTCCGGTGCAACCCCCGGGATCGCGACGCCAAGATATTGAATTCCCATGGGCGACGGCGGTCTTCATCGGTTCGGCGGTCGGCTGAGAGCCTCGCTTTCGGTGCGTTGGTCAGTGCCCGGAACGCGCTTCGTCAGCGGGATATGCAGGTTTCCTGCCAGCGCCGCCGGGCGGTGACGGACGGCCGATCCTCGGGCACCGGCACGGCAGTTGCTTGGCTAGCGCCATGTCGCACGCTTCTCGTCCGCCACCGGAGCCTTCGCCTGATGCGTCAGCGGTGCGGGCGACCGCGCTGGCGCAGGGGGCAAGGCGGCGGCGTACGGCGCGTCAGGCCATCCTCAGCGCCGCCGGCATCTGGCTGCTCCTTGGCGGGCTGTTCGGAATTCTGGCGGGTGCCGGCCTGACGACCATCGGGTTGCCGGCGCTGCTGCTCACGGCGTCTGCCGGGGTCGCGCTGGCGGTTCTGCAGTGGCTGTCCCTGCCACTGCTGGCCCGCCGCGGCAGTGCCGAGGTCTGGAAGCTGATGCGTACCACGGTGCCGTGGTCCCACGCCCTGGTCGGCATGGCCCTGATCTGGCTCGACCATCTGAGCCTTGCCAGTCTCTACGGCATCACGGCGGGCCTGCCGGCGCTGCTGGCCTACTACGGGCTGAGCAACGGCTTCGGCAGCACCTTGCTGTTCGGCGTATCGATCATGGGTGTGATCGAGCTCCTGCGGCGCCTGGCCGCACCCGAATACCTGCAGCCGGCGTATCCCGCCTTCGTCCTGCTCTGGCTCGCCAGCGTGGCGACGATGGCGATCGTCAACGGTCGCGCCCTGGCGCAGAAGCGCCAGATCCTGCAGCTGTACCGTCAGCAGCGCGAGCAGAACGCCCTGATCCGCGAAAAGAACAGCGTGCTCGATCGCCAGGGCTGGGAGCTGATCGCGATGAATCAGCGGTTGCAGCAGATCTCGCTGGTGGATGGTCTGACGGAGCTGGCCAACCGGCGTCACTTCGACGAGGTGCTGCTGCGGGAGTGGAGCCGGGCAGTGCGAGGCTGGCGGCGCGGCAGTCATGGCGACAGGTCGCCGACACTTGTCCTGCTAATGCTCGATATTGACCAGTTCAAGCATTACAACGACCGTTTTGGTCATCAGGCGGGTGATCTGTGCCTGCAGACGGTGGCGGCCGCGATCGGCAGCAGCCTGCAGCGTCGAACCGATCTGGCCGCTCGCTACGGTGGCGAGGAGTTCGCTGTATTGCTGCCGGATTCCGGGCTGGCAGGGGCGCAGCGGGTTGCCATGGAGATCCTGGCCAGCGTCCAGGTGGCGACCCGCCGCAACGTCCAGCTGCCCGAGCCGGTGACCGTCAGCATCGGCATCACCCGCTGCCTGGGACCGCAGGACAGCCGCCAGGCCCTGATCGAGCGTGCGGACCGGGCGCTCTATGCGGCCAAGGCCGCGGGCCGCAATCGTCTGCAGCTCGCGCCGGAGCCCACGCCCGCGATTGCCAGCGGCAAGTCCTGAGCCTACTGCCTGAGCCGTTCGCTCCCTGCACAGGAGCGAACGGCCGCGCATATCAGCCGATGACGTCGATCAGCAGCAGGATCAGGCCGAGCGTGGCGATGCCCCCGTGCATCATCACCATCGCCTTCGGCCGGGCCTTGTTGCGATAGAGCACGCCGAACAGCAGCGCACCGCCGGCAAAGCCTGCCGCCAGCACGATGAAGGCGATCCAGCCGAGTGTCGTGCCCGCCTGCAGCAACGCGATCAGCAGCACGATCAAGGCCAGGGCGGCGCCGGCACCGTGCATCGGCCCCCAACTGGCGGGGTAGGGCGTGCCGGCGGAGATCCGCGAGCCCATCAGGCTGCCGAAGCCGGCGACGCCCAGCAATAATACAACCGCAAGTATCTTCATCTGCTCCTCCTGAGCGAAAGGTCTGGTCAGCGATTGTCGCTGTGCCGACTGTAGCCCGCTGGCGAGAGGTCGGCACAAAAAACGGCCGCTAACCGTGAGGCGAGCGACCGTTCCTGCACCGGGGTGGTTGAGCTGGAGGCTAGTCGAGTTCCTGCTTCATCTCGTCGTAGCCTTCTCGCACGTTGTCACCGGCCTTCTCTGCGGCGTCCTTGGCGCGCTCGCCAGCGTCGTTGAGCGAGTCGCGCGCATTGCCGGCAGCTTCGCCGATGCGATCACCGGCTGCGTCGAGGGTTTCTCCGGCTTCCTCGCCGAACTCCTCGCTCTCACTCTGGAACGGCTCCTGCATGGAATCGACGGCGTTCTCGCCAGAATCCTGCATCTGGTCCTTGGTCTCTTCCCAGTTTTCCTGGAGTGACTCGTTCTCGTTGTCATCACCGCCGCCGCAGCCGACCAGCAGCCCGGTTCCGGCAAACAACGCGATAAGCGAAAGCTGCTTGATGTTCATCCCCACTCAGACTCCTTGTCTACTCAGCGTTTGAATCGAATCGGGCGACGCCGACAGCATGATGCGACCGGCCGTCCGCCCACAATAGCCTCAGAGCGCGGCAGGCGCGAATGGTTCCTCAGAAGCGCACGCCGCCGCGCAGTCCGGCAACATATTCCTCATCGCCCGCGCCGGCCGCCAGGTCGAGTTGCACTGGCCCGGCCGCCAGCCCCAGGCCCACCGTACCGATTGTCTCGCTGGTCTGATTGTCGGCCAGATTGGTGCGGGCGCCGGCCCGCAGCCAGACCCCCGGTACGGCCCGTACCTCGCCGCCGACCGATACGTACTGGGTCGGGGAATCCAGCGTGCCGAGCGGATCGTTCTCCAGTACGTCGACATCGGCCGTGAGCGTCCAGGTGAGCTGCTCGTAGGCGATGCCGGCGCGCAGCTGCGGCTGCAGTTCGATCTCGTTGCCGCGCACCGTATCGTAGGTGCGGCTCGCCAGGTTCTTCGCCACCAGGCCAGCCCGCCAGGCACCGCCGAAACGACCGGCAAGGCCGACATCGACGTTCATGTCGTCGAAGTCCTTGTTCCCCTCGTCGATGTCGAGGTCGGCATCGGCCACCGTCTGGCGGTAGTCGAAGGTCTCCACCCGCTGGTACTTTGGCGTCACGCCGATGGCCCAGTTCGGGGCAGGCGCGAACGCAAAGGAGACGCCGGCTTCCAGCAGGGTGGCGCCCCGCCACTCGATGCTGGATTGCAGCGCCTCTTCCGGCGGCAGCAGCGGCACGCCGCCGATACGCACGGCTGCCTGGGCGGCATCGAGGTAGATGCGATCGGCATCGGCGTAGCGCGCCTCGGCCGTGGCGTAGAGCTGGTCGCTGGCAAAGACGCCGACGCCGAAGCGTTCGCCGGGCACGCCGACGGACAGGCCGGCGAAGGCGTCGACCGTGCCGCGATCATCGTCGATATCCTCGAGATTGCGCTCTAACCGTTCCAGGTCCCGGAGTGTCCCCTCGCGATCCAATGACTGGTTCAGGCGGCGGAAGCCGGTCAGCAGGTCGAGCAAGGTGGCTGACTGCTGAAGCTGTTCGAAGTCCGCTTCCGCCGCCTGGTAGCGATCATCGAGACGGTTGATGAGCTCGTCGATCTCATCGACTTCATCTCGTGCCTTGCCCTTGTCGGACACGCGGGCCGTGATGGTCGGCGTGTGCAGGTCGAAGTCCCGCGCCGGCGCGCTGGCGGCGAGCAGGGCCGGGTTGAAGAAGGGGGCACTGGCCGGTGTGGCGGCGGCGACGCCGGCGCCTCCCATCGCCAGGATGCGGGGGTCGAAGGTTTCGAAGGGCTGCGCCCAGAGGGGCGAACTGCCCGCGGCAAGGCAGGTGATAACGGCGAAGCGTAGGGGCCGATCCATCGGAAACTCTGCAGACGACGCGAGCGGCCGAGTCTGCCGTGTGCGGTCGATCCCGTCCAGCCTGCCGCGTTACTCGCCGCTAGGCTTCTCCGGCGGCCGGGATTCCCTGTCCGGCGCGGGCTCGCGCCCCTCCCAATGCCGGAAGCGGTCGAGTTCGCCGCGTAGGCGCTGGATGACGAACATCAGCACGGTCGCATCATCCAGCAGGCCGAGGCCGCTGATGAAGTCCGGCATGGCATCGATCGGCGTGACGAAGTACAGCAGCCCACCGGCAATCAGCAGCAGGCTCTGCCAGGGGATCGAACGGTACTGGCCACTGATGTAGCGCTGCAGCAGCCGGATCATGGTGAGCAGATCCTCCCAGATCCGGCCCAGCGGCCCGTCATCGTCGACCTGCTCGGTCTTCTCGCGTGCCTCGTTCACCAGCGCCTGCGCGCGCCGTGGGTCCTGCAGATAGCCGGCCGCGCGCGACCGCTGCTGCGCCAGGGCCTTTTCCGTACGCGCACCCTCGGCATCGCGCCTCTTGATCCAGTCGAACATGCGTTTCCCGGTCGCTCGCGAATCCTCAGCCTATCTTGCGGTCATAGTAGCCAGCCACAAGTGGCAGGCAGATCCGGTAACGGCCGGGAGGAAGGTCATGAGCAACGAATTCATCTACGTGGTCGCCGACGATCACACGCAGGCGGTCCGCGTCGTCGAGACGCTGCGCGGGGTGGGGCTGGGCGATGAGGCCATCCACGCCGTCGCCAGCGATCGCCAGCAGCTGGCCGATCTGCCGGAAGCCGACCTGACGGCGAAGTCCGACGTGGTGCCGGCCATGGAGCGTGGCCTGGCTGCCGGCGGTGTCGCCGGGCTGCTGGCTGGGTTGGCCGCAGTCACCTTCCCCCCGGCCGGGCTGGCCCTGGGTGGCGGCGCCGTGCTGATCACCGGGCTGGCCGGCGCGGGCGTCGGCGCGTTCTTCGCCTCGTTGATCGGCGTGAGCGTGACCAACACCGAGCTGCAGGCCTATCAGGAGGCGCTCGATGCCGGCAAGATCCTGATCCTCGCCGAACTCGATGCCGACCGTGCCGGCGCCGTGGAGGCCGAAGTCCGCAGCGAGGTGCCGGGGGTGGAAGTCACTCGCCGGACCTCAGGCTCCCATCTGACGCCCTAGCCCGACGCGGTGCCGCGGCCTCGGGCGGCGGCAGCGAGAAGCGGGAGAGAAACGCCCAGATGATCTGACCGGCGTCGATCGTCGGCGCCTCGGCGCGCGTCAGCGGTGCCTGCCAACCCGGCAGCTCGGCCCCCGGCCAGACGTGCCCCGGCCCGTCCAGCACCCACAGCGCCACCGCCGTGTCTGCCGCACACGGCTCCCAGCGCCGCTCGAGCGCCTCGGGCGCGGGGTCCGGTGCCAGCTGATGGAAGCGCTCCACGGCTGGCGTGGCCGGGCAGTCATTGGCCTCGCGCCACTGGCCCACCACCGACTCGACCGCCGGCAGGTCGAACAACGGCCGGCCGCGCAGCGGCACCAGCGGATCGTGCAGCGCATGCACGTGAATCAGCGAAATCGGTGCGCTGGGGCGGAAACTATCGGTCACCATCGTGCCGGCCACCGCGCCGATGGCGGCGAAGTGCTCCGGCGCTTCCATTGCCAGGCGGTAGGCCATCATCGCGCCGTTGGACATGCCGACCAGGTACACCCGCCGCGGCTCGACCGGTACCTGCTGCTCGGCCGCCGCCATGGCGGCCAGGACGAAGCCGACATCGTCCACGTCCCGCCAGGCCGGCAAGCCGCAGCAGGTACCGGCGTTCCAGGTCTGCAGGCCGACGGTCTTCATCGCCAGCGGATAGAGCACGTAGAAGTGTTCATGCGCCGCCAGTGGTTCGAGCGTGGCCTGTCGCCGGAAGTTGTCCAGATGCAGGCTGACCCCGTGCAGCGCCACCAGCAGGGGCCGGGGCCCGGCCGGCATGTCCGGCGGCACGTGCAGCAGGTAGCGTCGCGGCGCCCCATCGTGTGTGAGCTCGAGCAGATGATCGCCGGCCGCCAGCGGTTGGCGCACGGCCTGGGCTGGCGCTGCCAGCAGCAGCGCCAGCAGCGCGAGGATCAGCGGACGGGTGTCAAACATGCTTCACCGGAACGGACTAGGCTGAACGGATTCGCGTTGCAGGAGCAGAATATGGGCGATATCAGCAGGCGGCGACTGCTCGCCTGGATGGCGGCCGGCGCGGCCGTGCCTTATCAGATCACCTACGCGCGTGGTGGCAAGGGTGCCGGCACGGTGCGCGATGCCCTTGGCGCCCGCTTCCCGGGCGGCGAGCCGGATAGCGTCTTCCCGCAGTCGATCATGTCTGCCGATCCTACCGCCACCGGCGTGCTGCTCTGGACGCGCATCGCGCCGGGCGCCCATCGGCCGCGTACGCCGCTGCGCTTCGAGGTGGCGCGCGATCGCTTTTTCCGCCGCCCGGTGCTGGCCGGGGAAGTCGCGCCGGAGCAGATCGGTCCGGCCAGCGACTACACGGTACAGGTGGATCTCGATGGCCGGCTGGATAGCGACGAACGCTACTTCTACCGCTTCGTCTACGGTGAGCAGGCCAGCCGCACCGGCCGCTGCCGCACGGCACCGGCGGCCGGCCGGCTCGTGGCGCGACTGTCCTTTGCGCTGCTGTCCTGCCAGGACTACACCAACGGCTATTATCGTGCCTTCGCCGCGCTGGCCGCGCGCGATGATGTGGACTTCGTGCTGCATCTGGGCGACTTCATCTACGAGACCGCGGGCGATCCCAGCTTTCAGGCGCTGCCCTTCGCCGATCGCACCCTGATCCTGCCGAGCGGCGGGCAGGTAGCGCTGGATCTGGACGACTACCGCTTTCTCTATCGGCGCTACCGCTCGGACCGCAACTTTCAGCGGGCGCTCGAGCAGCATACGTTCATCGTCATCCAGGACGATCACGAAACCGCCAACGACTGCTACTGGGACGGCGCCCGCGACACCCTCGGCGCGCCGGACCACCCCTATACCACCGATCCCGCCTTCGGCAACGACCCGGCCCGGCTGCGACAACTCTTCCTCGATGCCCGCCGAGCCTGGCTCGAATACGTGCCGGCGCGGGTGCGGGTGCGCGAGGACGCCGCCAGCCCGCAGGACTACGTGCAGCTCTATCGGCGGCTCAATTTCGGTTCGCTGGTGGACCTGTTCCTGACCGACGGGCGCACCTTCCGCGACCCCCATCCCTGCGGCGAGGGCAGCTTCGGCGAGCGCTACCTGCCCTTCTGCGACGACTGGCGCAATCCTGGCCGCTCCATGCTGGGCCAGCGCCAGCGTGAGTGGCTGATCGAGGGCCTGCTTGGCTCACGCACGCAGTGGCAGGCGTGGGGCAACCAGACGTTCTTCGGCGAGCTGTCGATCGGCGAGGGCGAGCGCCGCATCCCGCTGAACGTCGATGCCTGGGACGGCTTCGCCGGCGAGCGAGCGCAGATCACCGCCGCGCTGGCCGAGGCGGGCCGGCGCGATCTGATCGTGCTGACCGGCGACTTCCACTCCTACATCGCCGCCGAGGTGCGCACCGATTACAGCCGTCAGCTGCTGCCCCGGCCGGGCGAGCTGATCGGCGCCGAGTTCATGACCACCTCGGTCACCTCCGCCAGCGGATTGGACCAGCTCAACGCGGCGATCGGCCGGTCGCAGGCCGATCCGCGCCTGCCGCTGCCGCTCGGCAACCGCCTGGTGCAGACCCAGAACCCCCACGTCGCGCTGTTCGACGCCGCGCTGCACGGCTATTCCGTGGTCACCTTCACGCCGTTCTGGTGTGAGTGGACGGCCTACCCGGTGGACAAGAACGACCCGGCCGCGGACATCACGCCGCGGCCCTGGCAGCGCCTGCGCAAATGGGCGGAGCTGCCGGGCCTGGATCGGCGCCGGCTTTCCCTGCTGCGGGACCGGCTGCGCTGACGGCGGCCGGTCCGGTCCGGCTGGGGCTGATCGCCGACACCCACGGGCAGCTCGATGCGCGCGTGGCGGCGGCGCTCGATGGCCTCGACGGCATCGTGCACGCCGGCGATGTCGGCAGCGGCGCGGTCATCGCCGCGCTGCAGGCGGTGGCGCCGCTCACGGTGGTGCGCGGCAACAACGACGTACCGGCCAAATGGCCGCCCGCCGACCGGGCGCAGCTGGCGCGGCTGCCGGCGTGCGCCGAACTCGACCTGCCGGGCGGGCGGCTCGTGATCGTCCACGGGGACACCTTCCCCGCCGCCCGCCGCCACGGCGGCCTGCGCGCCCGCTGGCCGACGGCCCGTGCCATCGTCTACGGCCACAGCCATCGACTCACGCTGGAGACCGAGACGCTGCCCTGGATCGTCAATCCCGGCGCCGCCGGCCGGGCCCGCACCCATGGCGGCCCGAGCTGGGTACTGCTGGAAGCCGGCTCCGGCGGCTGGCGGCTGACGCCGCAACGTTTCGCCGCCGCCACACGGCGTTAGACTTTCCAGCCCGGCAACACGGCGGCGACACGCCGCCGGTCGAACCCGCCGGATCGACGAGGGGAGAGCAACATGAGCGATACGATCTGGATCGTGGCCGCCAACAGCGCCGGCGCAGTGATATGGCAGGCTGAGGGACCCCACGGGCCGCTGCGCCAGCAGCAGGTGCTCGTCCACCCCGAGGCCCGCCAGCACAACGAGGACCTGGTGACCGATCAGCCCGGCCGCGTCTTCGACAGCGCGGGCCAGGGCCGCCACGCCACCGACTATGGCACCAGCCCGAAGGATCACGAGGCCGAGGTGTTCGCGCGCGAGCTGATCGACGCGCTGGCCCGGGCCCGGGCCGAGGGCCGGTTCGACCGGCTCTACGTCGTCGCCGCGCCGGCCTTCCTCGGTCGGCTGCGCGAGCAGTACCCCGAACCGCTGCGCCAGGTGCTGGCCGGAGAGGTCGACAAGAACGTCGTGCGTGAGGATGCCGACGCGGTCCGGGCGCAGCTGCCCGAGCGGCTCTAGGCGGCGGCCGTCGCTCTCGAGCAACCCGAAGCCCCGGTCCGGGAGGCAGTCGTGAGCCGGCGCACCAGGCGCCGCGGCCGACGCTGGCTGCTGGCCGCCCTGCTCGTGCTGCCGGCGCTGCTGGTCGTGTCCGTGCTGCCGGTGCTGCTGCTGCGGGTGGTCGCGCCGCCCACCACCGTTTACATGCAGGTGGCCGGCGGCGGACAGCACGAGTGGGTGGCACTGGAGTCGATCTCGCCCTGGCTGGTGCTGGCGGTGATCGCCGCGGAGGACCAGCGTTTCGTGCAGCACCGTGGCTTCGATCTGATCGAGCTGCGCGAGGCGGTCTACGCGCGCCTGCGGGGCGAGCGGCTGCGCGGTGCCAGCACCATCACCCAGCAGACGGCGAAGAACCTGTTCCTGTGGCCGGGCCGCAGCTGGCTGCGCAAGCTCATCGAGGCGTGGTACGCGCTGTGGCTCGAGCTGCTGCTGCCCAAGTCGCGCATCATGGAGCTGTACTTGAACATCGCCCAGTTCGGCCCGGCGGTCTTTGGCGCCGAAGCCGCGGCGCAGGCGCATTTCGGCCTCAGCGCCACCGAACTCGATGCCGAACAGGCTGCCTGGCTGGCGGCGGTACTGCCGACGCCGAGCCTATCGCGCATCGACCGGCCGTCCGCGAGCTTGACCCGGCGGCAGGCGTGGATCCGCCGGCAGATGGCCGCCCTGGGCCTGCAGCACGCCGCGCCCCTGCTGCACCAGCCGGACGCGGCGGCCCACGCCGGGCCGCCTCGCCAGCCGGCGTGAGCGCGCCGGCGTGGGCACAGCGCTGGCTGCATTCCCGGCGCGGGCTGTGGGGCATCACCGTGCTCTCGGCGCTGGAGGCGACCGTGCTGCCGGTGCCGCTGGAGTTGCTGCTGGTGCCGTACATGGTCGCCAACCGCCGGCGCCTGTGGTGGATCGCGACGCTGGTGTTGCTGGGTTGCCTGATCGGCGCGGTGGCGGGCTATGCAGTGGGCTATCTCGCCTGGAACGGCATCGGTCATCCCTTGGTCGAACTGTTTGGCTACGAGGCGGCCTGGAAACGCTTCGTGGCGCTGTTCGAGGCCCATGGCTTTTGGGCCATCGTCGCGGTCGGCATCACGCCCATCCCGTTCCAGGTGGCCATGCTGGCGGCCGGCGCGGCACAGTATCCGGTGCCGCTGTTCCTGCTGGCGGCGACATTCGCCCGCGGCATCCGCTACTACGGCCTGGCGCTGGCGGTCGCCTGGGTCGGGCCGCAGGCGGCCCTGCTCTGGCGGCGCAACGCCGGCTGGCTGGGGGCGCTGCTGCTGGCCCTGTTCCTTGGTCTGACGGCCTGGAACCTCGCGGCCGTGGGCGGCGGTTGATCGCATCCGACAAGGAGACTCTGCCATTGGATATCGTGTTCTTCGTCCTGGTCCTGCTGGTTGCCGCTGGCGGCGCGTGGTTTCTGGTGCGCCGGCGCGCCTCGGGGCCGGCCACCGTCGATTTCGCCGCCATGCAGTGGCAGGCGTTCGAGAGTCGCCTGAGCGATCACTTCTGGCGCTCGGGCTACCACGTGGAGAAAATCGACGAGTCGGACGCGGACCTGCGGCTGACGCGCGAGGGCAAGACCTGGTACGTCAACGCCAAGTACTGGGATGCCGGCCATGTGGGCGCCGAGCCGGTCCGCCAGGTGATGCAGCGGGTGGCGGGTGAGGACGCCGCCGGCGGCTTCGTGGTCACCAGTGGGCAGTTCACGGCGGATGCCCGCCAGCTGGCCGCACGGGCCGAGATCGAGCTGATCGAGGGGCCGGCGCTGGCGGAAGCCCTTGCCCGTCGCGGCTGAGTCCATGCCGCCTGCATGATGAGCGCACTGCTCGGCGTGCTGGGCGGCATCGGGCTGTTCCTGCTCGGCATGCAGCTGATGACCGGCGGCTTGCAGCAGGCCGCCGGCGGCGCGCTGCAGCAGATTCTGCGCCGCGGCACGCGCACCACGCTGCGCGGCATCCTCTCCGGCGTGGTGGTGACGGCACTGGTGCAATCCTCCAGCGCCGTCACCGTGGCCACGCTCGGTTTCGTCAACGCCGGGCTGCTCTCGCTACGCCAGGCCGTGCGCGTCATCTTCGGCAGCAACCTCGGCACCACCATGACGGCGTGGATCGTCGCTCTGGTCGGCTTCGAGCTGAAGATAGCCGGCTTTGCCCTGCCATTGATCGGGCTGGGCATGCTCGCGCGGCTGCTGCTGCGCGGGCGCCTGGCCCATCTGGGCGAGGCCGCGGCCGGCTTCGGTGTGTTCTTCGTCGGCATCGATACGCTGCAATCGGGCTTCGCCGGCATGACGGGCGAGCTGACGCTGGGCGCGTTGGCGAGCCCGCTGCTCAACGTGGCGCTGTTCTTCGTCCTGGGCTTCGCGCTCACGGTTCTGACGCAATCCTCCAGCGCCGCCATCGCCATCGTCATTTCTGCCGCCGCTGGCGGGCTGGTGGGGCTCACGGCTGCGGCCGCGGCGGTGGTGGGAGCCAACGTCGGCACTACCTCCACCGCCGTGCTGGCCGCCCTGTCGGCCACGCCCAATGCGCGGCGGGTGGCGGCGGCGCACGTGGTGTTCAACATCGTGGCCGGCCTGCTTGCGCTCGGCCTGCTGGCACTGTTCAGCCTGCGCTCATCGCAGGGCCTGCCGGGCGCGCTGCCGATCGGCACGTTGCTGGCTATCTTCCACACGCTGTTCAATCTCGCCGGCGTGCTGCTGCTCTGGCCGTTCATCGACCCGCTGGTGGCCCGCCTGCGCCATCGGTTTCGTACCGCCGAGGAGGATCTGGCCCAGCCCCGGCATCTGGACCGCACGCTGATCGCCACGCCGGCGCTGGCGCTGGATGCCCTGACCCTGGAGCTGCGCCGGGCGCGGGCGCTGGTGGGGGAGGAAATCCTCGCCCTGCTGGCCGGGCGACCCTCGGCGGCGCGCCGACTGGCGCTGGAGGCCCTGCTGAACCAGATCGCCGAGTTCGCCGGCGGCCTGCGCCTGCCGGAGGGCGACCCGCGCCAGCAGGCGTTGGCGGCCGGTCTGCGTGTGCTGCGCGGCCTGCGTGATGCGCTGGACTACCAGCGGCAGATCATCGAGCGGCGCCCCCAGATACCCGCCGCCGCCGACGGGGCGCTGGGCACGCTGGCGCGTGAGGCGATCGCGATGCTGGGGCAGGCCCGCAGCCGGGAGGCCGCTGCCGCCCAAGGGCTAAAGGCCTGTTACCAGCAGCAGCGGCAGGCTCTGTTGCAGTTGCCGGGGCGCGGCCAGGTGACGCCGGCCGAGGCCATTCCGGCGCTGGACCAGCTCAACGATGCGCACCGCATGGTGCGGGAGCTGGTCAAGGCCGACGAGCAGCTGACGTTGCTGCCGGACGTCGCCGACCGCGCGGGCGAGGAGGTGTTGCATACGTCCACGGTGGCAGTGCCGACTGGCGCAGTCTCAGCCCCGGCGCAGGGGAAAGAGGCTGTGGATCACGGCGCCGACATAGCCGGCTCCGAGCGCCACGGAGAGCGCGCCGGCTAGCATCAGCCCCGGTAGCTGGCCCAGCACCGGCGCAAGGCTCACCAGCGCGGCTGCCGCCACCGCACCCAGCGCATGCCAGTACGGCAAGTGCGGCGCCCTGGCCGCCGCCACGTAGCCGCCGGCCATCCCGGCCACCAGCTCCGGCACCATGCCGAGCAGCCCCAACCACGGCGAGTCGAATTGACCGGCGAAAAACGCCCGCATCTGCCCCTCGTCGAACCCACGCGCTGCCAGCACACTACGCGTCGCCGCGCTCATGACCACGCTGGTCGCGAACTTCGCCACCAGCGCCGCCAGCAGGCCGAACAGCAGTGCCTGACCGGTCGTTCTCACGCGGTCGTTGTCAGAGCCAATCTCATTCATGTCGCTGATCTCTTCAGCATGTCGCCGTCAGTGGCTCGACAGCATTGTTGCGCAGGGAGCCCGGAGCTTGCTGGAGCTTTCTAAAAGCAATCTTCGGCTTGTGGCGATGGGCTAGGGACAAGACCCGGCGCGCTGATGCCGCTACCACGCCAGTGCTATCGATTGTAGCTAGCTAAGTAACATTACCCAGTAGCAGTAGAACAGCAGGATTAGTGAGAATACAGCGAACGTCAGGGACGAAAGAAGGAAAAGGGCATTCCACTTCTGAAGGCGCACCTCCCATATCAGCTTTGCATCGTTGACCGAGTTCAGGATGGAGTCATCGGGAAGGTTTTCTATCGCCTTGGACTAATCTGACGCATATCTGTTGGTCAGATAGATAAACATTATTTCGTATAGAACGAAGATCGCTACAGATAAACGCATAAGCGCCATCGCCCAGATGAAGGGCTTTGGCGGCGCTGATTCTCGGACGAAGGCGGCCAACGAGAAGAAGGCGATGTAACCGAACGAGATCACCTTCGCGTTGTAATCATTCAGCTCGGCGAAATAGTCTCTATTGGCACGAACCCAGGCTTCGATCGGATCGTTCTCGTCAGACACATATCCTCCTGATGTCCATCGTCGACTTGGATCCGGATCTGGGTTCGTGCAGAAGCAGAAGGACGAATCTTCTTTCCATGCTTCTACAAGCAGGAAGATGTGGTAATAGCTAAACGTCGGACGCGCAACGCCCAAAGGCATTCATAGCCGCTTCTTCCAAGGCAACTTCGTCTCGCTGTCGTCGGATAAAGCGATCTAATCTGGAATTCTGGCTGAACAACGGGGCACAAAAAAGGCCGGGGCGTGGCCCCGGCCAGGTCCGCTTGCGACAGGGAGAGCGCGTGGGGAAAGGCGGGCTCAGTCGAAGACGGTGTCCAGGCGCAGCAGCTGGGTCTCGCCACGGGAATCGTCGACGCCATCGTTGTCGTTGACGATCAGCGCGTGCTCACCGATGGCAGCCAGGCCCTCGATCTTCTCCAGTACCGGGCCGCCGGTGGCGGTCAGCGCCGGCAGCAGGTCTGCGGCCTCGGCCTTGGGCAGCAGCGGGAAGCTCGGGGTGGTACCGGCTGCCGGGTCGGCCAGTGGCGTGAGGCCGTCGATGCTGAAGCTGAACAGCCGCTTGATGCGGGCATCGGCACCGGCCTGATTGTCCCGCTCGATCACGGCGAAACGGCCGCTGCCGAGGTAGGTGAGGTCCGACAAGCCGACCCAGCCGCCATTGGGCGAGCTCGGCGCTTCCAGCGGGTAGTAGTAAAAGGCCCAGCTGCCGGTGGCGGGATCGAAGCGGCCGATGCGCGCGCGATCGGCCGGGTCGCCCGCCCATGCACGCTGGAAGGCGACGTAGACGAGGCCATCGGCCTCGGCCACGCCCTCGAAGCCGAAGCGACGCTGGCGTGCCTGCACACTGGCCGGCAGTCGCACCACGCGGGTGATGGCGCCGCTCGCATCGCCCTGCAGCAGCAGGTTCGGGCTCTCCACCGGCCGGTCGGCATCGCCGACCGTGCCGGCCCCTTCGGACACGAGCCAGAAGCCGCCGGCAGCGGCCAGGGCGATGCCCTCCAGATCCAGGTTCACGGTGTCGTCGGCGTTGACCAGTCTGGCGTCGAACTCGGCGTCGACGGTGGCCAGCAGGTCCGCCGGGTCGGTGAGGGTGATGGCACTGTCGAGCAGCGCCGGGGTGGCATCGAGGTCCAGGCGGAAGATCCGGCTCTGCTCGTAGAAGCTGTCCGCCACGCTCCAGGCGAACCGCGGCGCGGCTGGATCCACTGCCAGACCCGACAGTGCACCCCAGGGGATGGGCGTGCCCGCGGCGGTATCGGCCGAGGCGATGGTGGGATAGGCCGGCGCCGCGGCGTGGCGGCGGTAGATCGTCAGGCTGGAGCGGATCTTGTCGTCGCGACTGTCTTCCTCGGCGGCCACCACGAGCAGGTCACGGCCGGGGATCGGCAGGATGCCCTCGGGTGCGACGCCGGTCGGCAGGATCTGCAGCAGGTCCACCTGGCCGAAGGGGTCGACCTCGTAGACGAACAGCAGGTTGCTGCGCTCGGCGCCGACGAACAGCAGCCGGTCCTTGCCGAGTTTGCCGTAGCGGGCGTAGGCGACGTTCTCCGGCTCGCTGCCCTTGTTCTCGGAGCGGTTCTCCGGGTAGTGGCCGAGGCGCACGGCGGCCTGATCCAGCGTATTGCCGCTGGTGGAAAGCACCCGGCCGCGATTTCCGAACAGCGTGAAGCCGCGGCTGCCGCCGAACAGGTCACCCTCATCGGCAGTGGCCAGCACGAAGGGCGAGACCCAGGCGATGCCGTCCGGCTCACGGGGCACCTGCGACAGGCTGCCGGTCAGCTCGATACGCTCGTTCTCCTCGACGTCGATCCCCGTCAGATCCACGCTGCCTGCATCGAAGGCGCGGATCACCCGCCCGGTCGGCAGGAAAACGAGCACCACGGCGTTGTTCTCCTGTAGCGTCACCGCGGCCACGTTCAGCGCGTTGATGGCGACGTACTCCGGTTCCGGATCGGCTGCGAAGGGGATGGGAAGGCCTGTCAGGGCCACCGTGCGCAGTCCCCAGTCGGCCGGCTCGCCGAGCAGGTCGACGATCGTCAGCGCGCCGGCCGGCAGCTGGGGCAGGCCGCCTTCCACGCCGTCGACCTCGATGTCCTCGTCGCGCTCGTTCTCGATGGCGATCGCGGCGTAGCGTCCATCCGGACTCACGGCCACCGCATCCGGCTGGCCCGGCAGCGCCAGGGTGCGCACGATGCGCCGTGCGTTCAGGTCGATGATCGCCAGCTCGCCGCTCGGGGCGGTGAAGCTGGCCGAGGTGTTCACCGCTGTCAGCGCATAGTCGCCGAGCACGGCGACCGAGGTCGGCTCACCGCCGACCGGTACGTTGCCCGCCGGCGTTGGCGCGGCCGGATCGGTGATATCCACCAGCCCGATGGCGCCGTTTTCGCCATCGGTATAGACCAGCAGCGTGCCGTCCCTGGCCGCGGCGACGATCTCCGCCACGGTGTCGGTGTCGATGCTGGTGTTCTCGAACACGGGGAAGGTCGCCACGCGCTCGAAATAGCGCTCGCCGCTGCCCAGGGCCTGCGCCGCTGCGGGCACCGCCAGGGCGGCGAGTCCGAGGCCGAGCCAACGCCGTGGGCTGCCAAATAGATCGTTCACTCGCGCCTCCGGTGCGCAGCGGGTAAGCGCGTGAGCCTAGCGGCGCTGCATTGCAGCCGGGTTAATCACGCTCCCGATAACGAACACGGCGGCGCACCAGCGCCTTGTCCAGTTCCACGAGCGCCAGCACGATCAGCGCCAGTGCCGCAGCGAGCGCCCAGCTGGCGAGCGGCAGCGGCCGGCTGTCGAACAGCAGCTGCATGAACGGCGTGTAGGTGAAAGCCAGTTGCAGGCCAAGCACCAGGACCACGCTGATCCACGCGGCGCGTGAGCCGGCGAGCGCGCCGCGGGCGAAGGCGCCGCCATAGAGCCGGCGGCAGTTGAACAGATAGGCCATCTCGCCGAGCACCAGCATGTTCACCGCTGCGGTGCGCGCCACCTCCAGCTCCCCGAACTGCGCGAACGTGCGCGTGAATACCAGAAAGGTGGCGCCCAACAGCAACAGCCCCACCACCACGATGCGCCAGAGCAGCAGACCGGAGAGCAGTGGCTCGTCCGGCCGGCGCGGCGGGCGGCGCATCACGTTGTCCTCGGCCGGCTCGAAGGCCAATGCCAGCGCCAGCGTTACCGCGGTGGCCATGTTCACCCACAGGATCTGCACGGGCGTGATCGGCAGCACGAAGCCGCCGAGCAGCGCGGCGATGATCACCGCCGCCTCGGCGGCGTTGGTCGGCAGCACGAACAGGATGGACTTGCGGATGTTGTCGTAGATGGTGCGGCCTTCGGCCACCGCGGCGGCGATGGTGGCGAAGTTGTCGTCCGCCAGCACGATGTCGGCGGCCTCGCGGGCCGCGTCGGTACCCTTGCCGCCCATGGCGATGCCGACATCCGCCCGCTTCAGCGCCGGCGCATCGTTGACGCCGTCGCCGGTCATCGCCAGCACCTCGCCGCGCGACTGCAGCGCCTGCACCAGGCGCAGCTTGTGCTCGGGCGCGGCGCGCGCGAACACGGCCACCTCCGGCGCCTGCCGGGCCAGGGTGGCCTCGTCCAGCTCATCGATCTGGCGGCCGGTGAGGGTGACGGCGCTGCCCTCCGCGGCCCCGGCCTCGGCGATGCCCAGGCTCGCGCCGATGGCGCTGGCCGTGGCCGGATGATCGCCGGTGATCATTTTGATGCGGATACCGGCGCGCTGACAGTCGGCCACGGCGTGGCGGGCCTCCTCGCGCGGGGGATCGATCAGCCCGTACAGGCCGGCGAAGACCAGGTCCGTCAGGTCCTCCGGCCGCAGCCGCTGCTGCCCGGCGGGCAGCAGCCGGAAGGCGCCGGCCAGCACGCGCTGCCCGCGGGCCGCCGCCATGGCCGCCTGCGTCTCCCAGTCGGCCAGCGCCAGCGACGTCTCTCCCGCCGGCCCGAGCTGGCGGCTGCACCGCTCCAGCACCTGCTCCGGTGCGCCCTTCAGCCACAGTACCCCGGCCTGTTCGTGCCGGTGCAAGCTCGCCATGTAGCGGCGCTCGGACTCGAATGGCACGAGGTCCACACGCTCGCCCGGCTGTTGCGCCAGCAGACCCTGGGCCTCGGCCTTGCGCGCCAGCACCACCAGCGCCCCCTCGGTGGGATCGCCCAGCACACGCCAGCCCGCCTCGGTCTGCTCAAGCTGCGCCTCGTTGCATTCCCGGCTGATCTGCAGCAGCCGCAGCAGCGCCGGGTCGTCGGCGGTGGCGGGTGAGTGCGTGTCGGCCGTGCGCAGCTCGCCCTGCGGCAGATAGCCGCTGCCGGTCACCTCGTAGGCGCCGCAGGCGGTGTAGAGCTGCTCCACCGTCATCTCGTTGCGGGTGAGCGTGCCGGTCTTGTCGGTGCAGATGGTGCTGACGGCGCCGAGCGTCTCCACGGCCGGCAGCCGCCGCACGATCGCGCGCCGCTGCGCCATGCGCTGCATGCCGAGCGCCAGCGTGATGGTGATGATCGGCGGCAGTCCCTCGGGAATGGCCGCCACCACGATGCCGACTACCGCCAGGAACATCTCGCCCAGCGCATAGCCGCGCACGCCGACGCCGAAGGCGAAGGTCGCGGTGCCCAGCAGCACGATCGCCCCGGCCAGCCAGCGCGAGAAGCGGTAGATCTGGCGCAGCAGCGCCGTCTGCAGCGGCTCGATGCCTGCGAGCATGGCGGTGATCCGGCCGACCTCGCTGCGGGCGCCGGTTGCCGTCACCACACCCCGGCCCTGGCCGCGCACCACCAGCGTGCCGGCGTAGGCCATGTTGTGCCGATCGGCCAGCTCGGTGCCGGCGGGCAGGGGCGCCGGCGTCTTGTCCACCGGCGCCGATTCGCCGGTCAGCGCGGCCTCGTCGATGGCGAGGTTGTGCAGCGTGAGCAGCCGCAGGTCGGCCGGCACGCGATCGCCCGCCTCCAGCAGCACGACATCCCCCACCACCAGCGTTTCGGCGGCCACGCGCCGCACGGCACCGTCGCGCAGCACGCTGGCCTGCGGCGCCAGCATGCCGCGGATGGCGGCCAGCGCCTGCTCCGCCCGGCCCTCCTGCACGAAGCCGATGATGGCGTTGATCACCACGACGCCGAGGATCACGCTGGTGTCGATCCACTCGCCCAGCAGGGCGGTGACCACGCTGGCCGCCAGCAGCACGTAGATCAGCAGGTTGCGAAACTGGCGCAGGAAGCGCACGACCAGGCTCGGCTGCGGCGGTTCGGGCAGCCGGTTGGGGCCATCGGCGGCGAGGCGGGCGGCGGCCTCGGTGGCAGCGAGTCCGGCAGGCGTGCTGGCGAGCTGTGCCAGTACCGCAGGGGCGGGCCGGGCGTGCGGTGGCTCGGCGGCATCGACGGTGCGGGGGGCGGCTTCGGCGGTGTGGGCCATCGCATTTCTCCCGGTCGAGGGCAGCGCGCGGAAGCCGGCGCCTGTGTCAGCGTCTGGTCAGAGCAGGCAGCTCGGCAGGCCGTCGGCCAGCGTGGGATAGCGCAGCAGCAGGCCGAGTTCTTCCCGCAGGCGGGTGTTGTCCAGCCGCTTGGACTCCTCCAGGAAGGACATCAGCATTGGGCTCAGGTGCTGGCGGGCCTCGGCGAGCGTCACCAGCGGCGGTCGCGGCAGGCCGAGCAGGTCGGCCACCTGCAGGAAATAGTCGGTCATGCTGGTCGGGTTGCCGTCGCTGACGTTGTAGGCCCGGCCGGCGCGGCCGTGCTGGGCGGCCGCAAGGCAGGCGCCGGCGAGGTCGTCGGCATGGATGCGATTGGTCGGTGGGCATTGTGCCGGCAGCACCAGCGGCGTGCCGGCCTGCAGGCGGGCGACCGGCAGCCGGCCGGGGCCATAGATGCCCGGCACCCGCAGCACGACGACCTCGGCACCGGTGGCCTCGGCGAAGGCCGCCAGCTGGTGCTCCGCATCCAGGCGGCGGCGGCCGCGATCGGTACGCGGCGTCAGCGGCGCGGTCTCGTCGATCCAGCGCCCCTGGCAGTCGCCGTAGACGGCGCTGGTGCTGATGTATACCAGCCGGGCCGGCGGGGCGCTGCGCGCGCCGGTCAGCAGCCGCTGCAGGCGCGGCTCGCGCGTGCCCTCGCGCGGCGGCGGCGCGTGGTAATGCACCACCGCACCGTCGAGCAGCCCGGCGGGCGGTGCCTCTCGGTCCAGATCGAGCGTCAGCGCCTGCACGCCGGCTGGCGCGAGCGCCGCGGCCGACTCCGCCGTGCGCACGATGCCGGTGACCGGCTGGCCGATGGCGCGATAGCGCGCCGCCAGGCGCTGCCCGACGTCCCCGCAGCCGACGACGACCACGGACACGGGCTTACAGACCGACGACCGGTTGCGGCGCCGGCAGCTGCGCCGGGGTGTTCGACTGCCGGCGTCCCGCCAGCTCCAGGCCGGCGCGCCACGCGGTCTGCGCCTGTTCGCTCTCGCCCAGCTCCGCCAGGAGCGCGCCGAGTTCCAGATAGGCCTCGGGCGTCGGCCCGATGTGGATGCTGCGCTCCAGACAGCTGCGGGCCTTGCCCCAGATCTGGCGGCGCTTGTAGAGGCGCGCCGCCGTCAGCAGCAGGGCGGGCTGTTCACCGTGCTGGCGGAGCCACTTCTCCACGCTGTGCAGCTGGGCCTCGGCGTCGGCCTCGATCTCGCCGAAGCGCATCACCAGGCCCTCATCCCAGCGCTTGCCGAGGAATTCGGCGAGGGTGGCCGCTGCCGCCTGCGGATCGCCGGCCGCTGCCAGCGCATCGGCGTGCGCCTGCACCAGCGTCGGCGCTTGGCGCAGCGACTTCGGCACGTCGCTCCAGGCGCGATCCACCGCTTCCCGCTCGTGCGTATCACCTGCTCGCGCCAGCAGCGCGGCGTGGATCTCCAGCGCCAGCGGCTGCCAGTCATCGGCCGCGACCACGTCCTGCTCGCGCAGCGCCGGCAGCAGCTCCTTGAGCGCCTCCCACTCGTGCAGCATCCGATAGCACAGCTGCCGGGCACGCAGCGTCTTCGGGCTGCGATCGGCCGGCGGCGGCAGCTGCTGCAGCACGGCCAGCGCGGCGCGATAGTCGCGCTCGGCGATCAGGAACTCTGCCCGCGTCAGCAGCACGGTGGGATCATCCTGCCCGGCGGCGTCCGCGGCGATGCGCAGGAACTTGTCGCGCCGACCGGTCTCGCCCGCCAGATGCGCCGCCCGGGCGGCGAAGATGAAGTTCAGCGCCGGCGTGCGGGCATGGGAAACGTGGCCGAGCAGCTGCTGTTCGGCCTCCTTCCAGCGGCCCTGCAGCAGCGCGGCCATGCCCGCGTCCAGATCGCTCTGCGCCCGCTCGCGCTGGCGGGCGCGCCAGCGGCGGGGCAGCCGCCAGCCCTGGGCGATCACGCCCCAGGCCAGCCGCGCCGCGCCGCCGGCCACGAACAGCAGCAACAGCAGCGCGAGTACCGAGGTCTCGACACTCCAGCCGTGCCAGGCGAGCAGGACGTAGCCGTTGTCACCCTGGAACAGCAGGCCGGCGGCTGCGCCCAGGACCAGCACCAGCAGCAGGGTCAGCACGAGCCTCATGAGGCGGACTCGTCATCCAGCGCGCGCAGTCGGCTGAGCGAGCGGCTGATGTCGGGTGCGGCGACTTCCAGCGTGGTATCGCGCAGCTCGTGCAGCGTCTGCAGGGCGCTGTTCACGGCCGGTGCCTCGGCATCGAAGTAGCGCGGGATCGAGGCCAGCGCGGCGTCGATCTGGGCGCGGAACAACTTGCCTTCCTGGCGCAGCACGGCCAGCCGGGCGGTGGCCAGTTGCCCCTGTACCAGCAGACGCTGCAGCGCCACGCTCACCGGTGCGGCGAGCGGGGCGACCGGTTCGTCCTGCCGGCGTACGACCACCGTCTCGCGGGCGATGCGCTCGAGCGACGCCATGAGCCGCCGGGCGTTGCCGGTATCGACCTCGGTTGCCACCGGTGCCACGGACGGCACCTGCTCGGCCAGCGGCCACTGCTCGACCTGCTGCGCGATGGCCGTCAGCTGCAGCACGAGCCCCGCCGGATCCTGCGCCGGCAATGCGCGCAGCGCGGCGATTTCCTCGGCCAGCACCTCACGCACGGGCGTCAGGCTCGGGTCATCCAACCGGCGCAGGTTGGCATCGGCCAGCTGCAATGCTTTGGTGGCGGCCGCCGGATCGTTGCGCAATTGCAGCTGCTGGTTGGCGACCTGCAGCAGATAGCCGGCCTCGGCCCTGATCCAGGCCCGGCGGGCATCGGTGACGCCGCCCTGCAGCCCCTGCACCTGCTGGCGCAGCGCCTGCAGGTCCTGTTGCAGCCGCTCGATCTCGGCCTGTGGGTCCTGCTGGTCGGCGAGCTGCCGGTCGATCGTGGCCAGGCGCTGCTGCAGGTCGTCCAGCCGCGCCGCCTGGCGGTCGCGCTCGGCGATTGCCCCGCCGACCTCGGTGAGCTGAGCCTCCATGGCGGGCAGGCGCTGTTGCAAGCGCCAGAGGTCGTAGGCACCCAGCAGCAGCGCGACGACGGCCAGCAGCAGCGCGGCGGGTGCGAGCAGACCGGGCCCGGATCTGCCGGGGGTGGCCTTGGGCGTCTCGGGCGGGGCCGGTCGGGCGATCTCCGCCTCGCCGGCCTCGGCGGCCGGCGTCGCCGGCTCCTGTTTGTCCGTCACGTCCATCAACTCCGTGTGTTCTTTGTCCTTTGGTCCGCCGCGGTGCGTGGTGGTTCGCGGCGGTCAAAGACGGCGGCAGGCGGCGAGCACGGCCCGGTCATGCGCCGAGGCCGCGAGCAACGGCGGGTGCACGAATCCGTAGTCGCGCGCCTGTTTTACCATAGCGGAATTGACGGCCACCAGACGGCTGGCGAGCAGCGTGCGGCGCTGTGCCGGAATGGTGACGAGCTGCATCAGGGCGTCCAGCACGCCTGCACTGGTGGCCGTGACGGCATCGGGCACGGGCCCCTCCCACAGTGCCAGTGCCGCCGGCGCCGGCTGGACCGGCGCTCGCCGGTAGACCTCCACGTAGGTGACCCGGGCGCCCCGTTGGCGCAGCGTGTCGCCCAGCAGCGGTTTGCCGCCATTGCCCCGCACGATCCGCACGTGGCGTCCGGCGACCGCGGCCGGTGCCAGCGCTGGCCTGGCGAGCAGCGCCTCGCTGGTGGCCTCGGCGGTGGCAGCGGCAGGTTGGGCACCGAGGCTGGCGAGGGTGTGCGCCGTGGCTGCGCCGATGGGTAGCAGCGTGCCGGGCAGCTCGCGCAGCGGCCGGAGCCGATCGGCGTGCCAGGCGGCGTTGTGGCTGACGAAGACAGTGAGATCGGCTGGCGCGACCGCGGCCAGCTCCCGCGCCGCCGGGCCGGGATCGGCGGCCGGCAGGATCTGCAGCACGGGGAAGGCAATGGCCTCGGCACCCGCCGCCGCCAGCGCGGCCAGCAGCGGCCCGGCCTGTGCCGCCGGCCGGGTCACGACGATGCGTCGCCCGGCCAGCGCGTTCATGCGGCGTGCCGTGTGTCCAGCAGTGGCTGGTGGGGGCGAATCCGGCCTTCCTTGAGGCCGAGCGCCGCCAGTACCCGGCGACCCCCGGCGTCCAGCAGGCGCTCGCCCAGCTCCCAGCCCAGGACCTCGGCGCGGCTGACCGGCCCGCGGGCCGCCTCGCGCAGCAGCGTGCTGCCATCCGGGTGGCCGATCAGGCCGCGCAGGTGCAGTTCGCCATGCTGCAGGGTGGCGTAGCCGGCGACCGGCAGCTGGCAGCTGCCGCCCAGCCGCGCCGCCAGGGCGCGCTCGGCGCGGATGCAGCCGGCGCTGTCGGCATGGGCCAGCGGCGCGAGCAGTTCGAGCAAGGCCGGGTCGTCCCGGCATTCGATGCCGATCACTCCCTGACCCACGGCCGGCAGGCAGACCTCCGGGCTCAGACGGCTGTCGATGCGGGCTTCCAGCCCCAGCCGCTCCAGCCCGGCCACGGCCAGCAGCGTGGCGGCGAACTCGCCCTCGTCGACGCGTCGCAGCCGGGTGCCGACGTTGCCGCGCAGCAGCTCGATCTGCAGGTCCGGCCGGGCGCGCTTGAGCTGGCACTGCCGGCGCAGGCTGGAGGTGCCGACGCGGGCATTCTCGGGCAGCGCCTCGAACGTGCGGTGGCGGGGGCTGATCAGCGCATCGCGCGCATCGGCCCGCGCCAGCACCAGTGCCAGGACGAGCCCGTCCGGCAGCGAAATCGGCACATCCTTCATGGAGTGCACGGCCAGCTCGGCCTCACCGCGCTCCAGCGCCTGTTCGAGCTCCTTGATGAACAGGCCCTTGCCGCCCAGGCGGGACAGGGCGACATCGGTGCGGCGGTCGGCTTCGGTGGCCAGCGGCAGCAGGTCGATCTGGAGCGCGGGATGCGCCGCCTGCAGCAGCGAACGTACGTGTTCGGCCTGCCAGAGGGCGAGCGGGCTGCGCCGGGTGGCGATACGGATGGTGTCGGCAGGCATCGGACGCCCGGTCCGGAAGCGGGCGCCTATCCTAGCAGAGGCCCCGCTAGCGCAGCTCGCCGCCGTTGCTGTGCTGGCGCAGCAGGCGGCGGACTCGCGGCAGGTGGCGCCGGCTGATGTCCAGCCGCTCCTTGCTCTCCTGCAGCCGCAGGAACGCGCTCTGCCCCTCACGCTCCAGCCCGTCGATGTATTCCACCGCCGCCAGGGCGTTGCGATGGATGCGCAGGAAGCGCTCGCCGAACTCCGTTTCCAGCTGCTTGAGCGAGTCCTCGATCAGCACCTCGCCGCCGAGATGACGGACGGTGACGTACTTGTGCTCGGCGCGGAAGTAGAGCACCTCGTCCACCGGCACCAGCTGCAGGCCGCCGCGCACCCGGGCGCAGATGTGGCTGCGCCGGGACTTATCCGGCCGCGGCAGCTGCATCAGCTGCGCCTTGGTCACCCGGCTCGCGTTGTGCAGCGCGTAGGCCAGTGTCGACTGGCGCACGGGCTTGAGCAGATAGCCCACCGCCTGGGCGGCGAAGGCCTCCAGCGCATGATCGCTGTAGGCCGTGACGAAGATCACGGCCGGCGGATGCGCCAGCGAGGCCAGCTGCGTGGCAGCTTCGATGCCATCCATGCCCGGCATGCGTACGTCCAGCAGCACGACGTCCGGTTCCAGCGGCTGCACCTGCTCCAGGACCTCGTTGCCGTTGGCGGCCTCGCCGACCACCTCGGCCTCGGGGATGTCGGCCAGCAGCTGCTGCAGGCGCTGGCGGGCGGCAACTTCGTCATCGGCAATCAATATGCGCATCGCGGCTCGTTCTCGTAGTTCAGGTGACGCGACAGGGGAAATGCAGGCGAACGATGAATTCGCCCGCCCGCTGGGACTGCTCCAGCCCCGCCTCGGGGCCGAAGGCGAGTTCGAGTCGGCGACGCGTGTTGGCCATGGCCACACGGTTGCCGCGATGCTGGTCCTGGGCGTCGCTGGCCAGCGGGTTGACGACGGTCAGTCGGATCATGTCTCGTTCCCGGCTCATGGCCACTCGGATCGTGCCGCCCGCCGCCAGCCGTTCGATGCCGTGATAGATCGCGTTCTCGATCAGCGGCTGCAGGCACAGGCTCGGCACCCGAGCGTCCAGAACGCTGTCGGCTACGCGCCAATCGAGCTTTAGCCGTGCGCCCAGGCGGATCTGCTCGATGTGCAGGTAGCTGCGGCACAGGGCCAGCTCGTCGGCGACCGTCACCCACACCGTGCCGCTCTGCAGGCTGGCGCGGAACAGGTCGGCCAGATCGGCAATGGCTTCCTCGGCCTGCTGCGGCGCCATGCGGATCAGGGCGCTGATCGAGTTCATGCTGTTGAACAGGAAGTGCGGCCGCATCCGCGCCTGCAGCGCCTCGATCTGCAATCGGGCCTCGCGATCGGCGCTCTGGCGCACCCGGGCGATCAGGTTCAGGCGGTAGAGGAGGGTCAGCGCGATCAGTCCGCCGATCGCCGCCACGGTGGGCAGGCTGGCGAATCCGGCGCCGGGCCAGCCGGCGATCAGGGCCGCGCCGGCGCTGCCGCCGAGCACGGCGCCCGGCGCCGCGAGCACGCCACGCTGGCGGGCTGGCGCGAGCCGGCTCGCCGCCAGCGCTGCCAGCGCCGCCGTCTGGCACAGCGCCGACCACAGCAGCAGGCGTGGCCCGTCGATCACGCCGGCCGCCAGCGTCAGCGCCAGCGCACACATCTGGGCCTCCACCAGCACGGCGATCGGCGCGGCGTCGTCCAGCAGGCTGCCGCCCCCGGTGTCCGGGCGCCAGTCGCTATAATCCATGCGCTCTTCCGACCGCGAGTGATTCATGTCCGACGCCGATCCTTCCCGTTCTCCGCCCAAGCTCTGGGGCGGTCGTTTCAGTCAGGACACGGATGCCTTCGTCGAGCGTTTCACGGCCTCGGTGCCCTTCGATCAACGTCTGTATCGGCAGGACATCGCCGGCTCCATAGCGCACGCGCGCATGCTGCAGCAGGCCGGCGTGCTGACCGCGGCGGAGTGCGAACAGATCCTCGCCGGCTTGGAGGAGATCAGGGCGGAGATCGAGAGCGGCGGGTTTGCCTGGTCGGTGCCGCTGGAAGATGTGCACATGAACATCGAGGCGCGGCTGACGCAGCGCATCGGTGAGGCCGGCAAGAAGCTGCACACCGGCCGCTCGCGCAACGATCAGGTCGCCACCGACCTGCGGCTGTTCCTGCGCGAGGCGATCGACCAGATAACCGGCGAGCTGGAGCGGCTGCAGTGGGCGCTGGTGGAGCTGGCCGAGCGCGAGGCGGACACGGTGATGCCCGGCTTCACCCATCTGCAGGTCGCCCAGCCGGTGACCTTCGGCCACCACATGCTCGCCTGGTACGAGATGCTGGCCCGCGACCGCGCGCGCCTGGCCGATTGCCGACACCGCACCAACGTGATGCCGCTGGGCGCCGCCGCGCTGGCCGGCACCACCTTCCCGATCGATCGCGAGCTGACCCGCGCGCAGCTGGGCTTCCATGCCGTGTCGGCCAACTCGCTCGACGCCGTGAGCGATCGCGACTTTGCCATCGAGTTCGCCGCCGCGGCCAGCCTGGTGATGATGCACTTGTCGCGTTGCGCCGAAGAACTGGTGCTGTGGTCGTCGGCGCAGTTCGGCTTCATCGATCTGCCGGACCGCTTCTGCACCGGCTCATCGATCATGCCGCAGAAGAAGAATCCGGACGTGCCCGAGCTGGTGCGTGGCAAGACCGGGCGCGTCTACGGTCATCTGATGTCGCTGCTGACGCTGATGAAGAGCCAGCCGCTGGCCTACAACAAGGACAATCAGGAAGACAAGGAGCCGGTGTTCGACACCGTCGACACGCTGCACGGCAGCGTGCGGGCCTTCGCCGACATGCTGCCGGCGCTGCAGGTCAATCGCGCGCGCTGCCGGCAGGCGGCCGCCGAGGGCTTCGCCACGGCCACCGATCTGGCCGACTACCTCGTGCGTCACGGGCTGCCCTTCCGCGATGCCCATGCGGCCGTGGGCGCGGCGGTGGCGGAGGCTGTCACCCGCGGCTGCGATCTGGCGGATCTGCCGCTGGAGGTACTGCAGGGCTTCAGCGCGCAGATCGAAGCCGATGTCTATGAGGTGCTGGCGGTGGAGGGATCGGTCGCCAGCCGTGACCATGTCGGGGGGACGGCGCCGGCACGGGTCCGCGCCGCGGCGGCGGTTGCCCGCCGCCACCTGGAAGCATCAAGAGAGAGTGCAGAGAGCCAATCATGAAGACAGCACACACCGCGGCGCTGGCCGTCTGGGCACTTGCCGGTCTGGCGGCGCTGCCCGCGCAGGCCGAGTTGCACTACGACTACGTCGATCTCGACTACCGGGTCTGGGACAGCGACCGGTTTGCCGAGGACCTGGAGGGCGCCGGCCTGAAGTTCTCTTTCGGCCTGACCGACCTGCTCTACGTGGTCGGCGAGCAGATCTACGTGGAAGAGGAGACCGGCGATGCCGATCGTGCGGACGTCTCGGCCGGTTTCGGCCTGCGCTGGCCGCTGGCGAGCGGCATCGATGCGATCGGCGAGCTGCGCTATCTCGACAGCGAAATCAATCAGGCGCTGGCGCTCGACGACGAGGACAAGGGCTATCTCGCCGTGATCGGGGCGCGCTACCTGCCGCTGTCATGGCTGGAGCTGAATGCCGCCCTGGAATACGGCGACGTCCTGGACGATGAGGAGTCGTTCTACCGGCTCGGCGCCGTGGCGCACATCTGGGGACCGCTGCACCTGCTGGCCCGCGCCGAGTTCAGCGATGTGCGCGACGGCTACAACGCCGGCCTGCGCATCACCTTCTAGGCTGCCGGACCCGCCCGACGACAGGTCAGCCGCACGGAGCGGGGACAGGCTCGCCCGACAGGACAGAACGGGGACAGCGGGCCGACCGGCCCCTACCCTCGCCGGCCGTCGATTCAGGGCACGGGCTCGGGGGGCAGTGAAGCCAGCCAGTCCAGCATCTGCATCACCAGCCGATCGCTGGCGGTCGACAGTCCGGCGACGGCGCCGGCGGCATCGGCCGGCGCCGGCTCCTGCAACATGAACTGACGCCGCGCGAGGATCAGGCGAGTACGCGGATCCAGTACCGAGGCCCGCGCCCGGATGAATGCCTGGCTGCGATCTTGCGGGGCTAGCCGCTGCTCGAAGTTCTCCAGCGTGACCACCAGGCGGCGCGCGGGCGCGGGCGAGCTGGCCGGCAGGGTGCCGGCCAGCTGGCTGGCCAGGCGTGCCTCCAGTAGTGCGGCCGGCGAGGCGATCCACACATGCTGCCGGTAGCGAGCGAGCGCGGCGCCGCCGGCCGCGCCGGATCGATAGAAGATGTCCGACGTCTGCAGCCAGCCCGGCGCCTCCACCGTCACGAAGTAGGGCGTCGCGACGGCCGGCGCCTGCCGGGTGGCGCGTGCGGGCCCCAGGTCATATAGCTCCGGCGCCGGCGGACGTTCGGGGATGACGCTGCAGCCGGCGGCCGCGGCCGCCACCAGCAGTGGCACGAGACGGTGGATCATGGTGCGCTCCCGTAGCCGGCCTCCCCGGGGCCGGGATCGATGCGGCCGCGCCCGTAGAGCAGGCTGGCCGGGTCTTGCTGAAGTTGGCGGCTGGTCTGTTGCACCGCCAGGGCGGCCTGACGCAACTCGGCCAGTGCGGCGGTGGCCGTCGGCAGCGTGGAGAGCAGCGCCTCCTCGCCGGCGCTGCCGGCCAGATCGATGACCTCCTGCGCCTGGGCCGTGACGTCACGCACGTTGATCAGGCTCTGTTCCATCACCGCCAGCGCCGAATCCACGCGCGCGAGCGAATCGTCGGCGCGGTCCACCAGGGCCGGCAGGCGCGCCATCACCGGGTCGATCTGCTGGTCGAGATCGGCCAGATCGGCGGTCAGCTCACGTACGTTGCCGAGGATCTGCTCCACCTGCGCCATGTTCTCCGGCGTCAGCAGCTTCTGCATGTTGCCGGCGGTGGACTGCAGGTTCTTCACCAGGTCGTCCGCCACATCGCTGACCTGCTGGATCAGCGAGGGCTGCATCGGGATGCGTGCCGGATCTTCCGGGCTGGTGCGCAGGCGGGAACCGCCGGGGTCGTCGTCGTGCAGCGAGATCTGCGAGCGGCCGGTCAGGCCGAGGGTGCGCAGCGTGGCGTAGGTATCCACGGTCAGGGGCACCTCGGCGTCGACGACGATGTTGATGAGGATCTCCTGGCCCTGCTCGGCGAAGTCCACCGTGCGCACCTGCCCGACCTGCACGCCGCGATAGCGCACGATCGAGTAGGGCGCGAGGCCGCCGACATCGCCCTCGGTATAGACGACGTAGGGCAGCCGCCGCTGCGTGGTGTTGCCCAGCCAGATCATGGCCAGGATGGCCGCCGCGCCCAGGCCGAGCACGAACAGGCCGGTGATGAAGGCGTTGGCGCGTCTATCCATGTTCTGCTACCGGTTGCTCTCCTGCGGCACGGCGCCCGCGTGTGCCATGGAAATAACTGCGAATGAAGGGGTGATCGACGGCGCGCACCTCGGCCAGATCGCCGATCGCCACCAGCCGGTGCTCGGCCAGCACGGCGATCCGGTCGCACAGGTCCGCCAGCGTGTCGAGGTCGTGGGTCACCAGCGCCACGGTCAGCGCCAGATCGCGGCGCAGGCTGTCGATGAGCTCCACGAAGCGTTCGCTGGCAACCGGATCGAGGCCGGAGGTCGGTTCATCGAGCAGCAGCAGTTCGGGCTCCATCGCCAGCGCCCGCGCCAGTGCCACGCGCTTGATCATGCCGCCGGACAGCTCGGCGGGCATGCGCCGCCCGTCACGGGGGGTGAGGCCCACCAGCGACAGCTTCAGGTCGACGATCCTGCGGATCAGCCGCTCGTCCCGAATGCCGAACTCGCGCAGCGGGAAGGCGACGTTGTCCGCCACCGGCAGGGCGCTGAACAGCGCGCCGTGCTGGAAGAGCACGCCCCAGCGCTGCCGCAGCCCGGCCAGTTCTCGCATGCTGGCGGTGAGGATGTCGATGTCGAACACCCGCACCTCACCGGCGGTCGGCCGCAGCAGGCCGATCATCTCGCGCAGCAGCGTGGTCTTGCCACTGCCCGAGCCGCCAACCAGCCCCAGCACCTCGCCCCGCTGCAGGCACAGGTCGATGCCCTCGTGCACCGTCTCCTCGCCGAAGCGGGTGACGATCCCGCGCATTTCCACCAGGCAACCGTCAGTCATACCAGCCCACATCGCGCAGCAGGATGGCGAAGACGGCATCGGCCAGGATCACGATGGTGATAGCGGCGACCACCGAATTGGTCGTCTCGCGGCCGAGGCTTTCGGTGTTCGGCTCGATGCGCAGGCCGTAATGGCTGGCCACCATGGCGATCAGCATGCCGAACGTTGCGGCCTTGTACATGCCCATCCAGAACGTGCCGAGCGGAATCGCGTCCGGCAGATCACTGAGATACTGGGCGAAGGTCATGTTCAGCTCGGCCTTGGCGATCAGCATGCCGCCGAGAATGGCCATGGCATCGGTCCAGACGACCAGCAGCGGCAGCGCGATGGCCAGCCCGATCACCTTCGGCAGCACCAGCCGGATCGTCGGCGAGATGCCAAGCGCCACCAGCGCGTCCAGCTCCTCGGTGACCCGCATCACGCCGAGTTCGGCCGTCATCGAGGAGCCGCTGCGTCCGGCCACCAGGATCGCCGCCAGCAGCGGGCCGAGCTCGCGCGTCACCCCGAAGCCCATCAGGTAGACGAGAAAGGCCTCGCCGCCGAATTGCTGCAACTGGCGCGACGAGAGATAACTCAGCACCACGCCGATCAGCAGCCCGACCAGGCCCGTGATCGGCAGCGCCCGGGCGCCGACCTTGGTCAGGTGGGCGGAAATTTCCTTGAGTGGAATCTGCCGCGGGTGCACCAGCAGGTAGAGCACGTCCAGCAGCAGCCGGCCGACCAGCCACGCCCAGTCTCGCAGGTCCGCGCCGATGCCAAAGATGCGCTCGCCGACGCCGATGATCGGCCGCGCCAGCTGGGCGGCGCGTCGTGGCGCGGTGGGGGCCGGCAGCTGTTCGAGGCGCTCGAACAATGCCTCCTGCTCGGGCCTGAGCACCAGTGCTCGTGGCCGGCGTTCCGCCCATGCCTGCCAGAGCAGTGTCGCCCCGGCGCTGTCGAGCCGTCCGATCTGGCGCAGGTCCCACTGCACGTCGGCCGTGCCGTAGCGGCGCAACTGACGGCGCAGGCCGCGCATGCTGCGGCCGGCGAGATGGCGCAGCCGGAAGTCGCCGCTCAGCAGCACGCGGCGGTCCCGGCCACTGCCCTCGCAGCGCAGCTGTGGCGGCTGACTGGTGCCGGCGTCCGGCGTCGCCGGTTCGGCAGCGGGTGTGGTAGCTATCGGGCCTCTCCTGTCCCGGCGCCGGCGGCAGGCAACTGCCGCTGCTCGAGCGCGGCCTGCTTGAGCAGGTAAAGGGCGGAGATGTCGGCATCGCCCCAACCAGCCTCGATCAGCCGCCGATAGTGGGTGCGCGTCATCTCGACCAGCGGTAGCTGCGCGTCCATCTGCGCGGCCAGCTGCTGGCACAGCGCCAGATCCTTGTCGTGCAGCGCCAGGCGAAAGCCCGGGGCGAACTCGCCGCGCACCGCGCTCTCGCCGCGCCGCTGCATGAACCAGCTGCCGGCGGCGCCGCTGCCGACGACTTCGATCACCTTTTCCAGCGGCAGGTTCAGCCGCGCGGCGAATGCCAGCCCTTCGGTGGCGGCCTGGGCGATGCCCGCGGCCACCAGCTGGTTTACCGCCTTGGTGGCCTGGCCGGCGCCAACCGGACCCATGTGCACCAGGCGCTGGCCCACGGCTGCCAGTGCTGGGCGGGCGATCTCCAGCGCCGCCTCACTGCCGCCGATCATGACGGTCAGCGTGCCCTCGCGGGCGCCTTCGGCACCGCCGGAGACCGGACAGTCCAGGAACGCCACATCCTGCGCCGCGAGCAGCGCTGCTGCCTGCCGGGCGGTGTCGGCGCCGATGGTGGAGCAATCGATCACCACGGTGCCGGCACGCAGCCCCGGCTGCAGCGCCGCCAGCACTTCCAGCACGTCGGCATCGGCGCAGACGCAGAGCATCACTACCTCGCAGTCGCCAGCGAGCGCCGCCGGCGTGGGTGCCGCGTGGCAATCGTGCTCGGCGGCGAAGCGTGCTGCCGTGGCCGCGGTCCGGTTCCACACGGTCTGGAGTAGCCCCCGCCGGTGCAGGTTCGCCGCCATGCCCCGGCCCATGGTGCCGAGGCCGATGAAGCCGACGCGCGGCTGGCTCACCCGCCGCTCCGCAGATAGGTGTGGCTGTGCAGGCCGGCGCTGAGGGTCTGCAGATAGTGCTCCGCCGCGCTGCCGGTCACGCCGGCGCGGTTGATCTTGGCGCGATAGCGCGTGCGCATGCGGTCCGGATCGAAGTGGACGTAGGCCAGCAGCTGTCCGGCGGTGTCGCCGGGCTCCGGATCGTCGATGGTGAACTCCTCGCCCTGCAGCCGGACGTTCACCGAATCGGCATCGCCGAAAAGATTGTGCATGTCGCCGAGTATCTCCTGATACGCGCCGACGAGGAAGAAGCCCAGCAGATAGCGGGCCTCACCGGGCCGGTGCAGCGGCAGGGCGCCGCCCATGCCGAAGTCGGGGTCGGCCACATAGTGATCGATACGACCGTCGGAGTCGCAGGTCAGATCGTGCAGGACAGCCGGCATTTCGGGCCTTTCAGCGAGGCGCTGCAACGGCAGGATCGGGAAAACCTGCTTGATCGCCCAGATGTCCGGCAGCGACTGGAAAATCGACAGATTACAGAAATACTTGGCAGCCAGCTCGTCCTGCAGCTGCGCCCGCACCGCGGCTTCGGCCGGCTGCGACGGATCCAGGCGCTGGCGCAGCGTCAGGCCGGCGCGGTTGTAGCACCGCTCGGCGGCGGCGCGTTCGGCGAGACCCAGCAGCCCGTGGTTGAACAGCGATCGCGCCTGGCGCAGGCCGTAGCTGAGCTCGTGGTAGAGCTCGAGCGGCGGGCGCTGTTCGATGTCCGCCAGCGCCCGCTGCATCTCGGCCAGCACGGGGGTCTCGCCAGTGTCCGGCGCCGCGCCGGCGGTCGAGGGCGGCTCGACCTCGCTGACCTCGGTGATCAGCACTGCGTGGTGCGCCGTCATCGCCCGGCCGGCCTCGGTGATCAGGTGCGGCGGCGCCAGCCCGCACTCGGCGCAGACACGCCCAACCTGGCGGACGATGGCGCTGGCATACTCGTGCAGGCTGTAGTTGATCGAGCAGTGCTCGCGCGAGCGCGTGCCCTCGTAATCCACGCCGAGTCCGCCGCCGACGTCGAGATAGCCCATCGGCGCGCCCGCCTGTCGCAGGGCGGCGTAGAAGCGACAGGCTTCCTGCAGCCCGCGGTGCACGTCGGCGATGTCGGGCAGCTGCGAGCCCATGTGGAAGTGCAGGAGCTGCAGGCGATAGAGCAGCCCGGCGGCCTCCAGCTGCGCCAGGGCCGCCTGCAGCTGCGTGGCCGACAGCCCGAACTTCGACTTCTCCCCGCCGGTGTTCTGCCAGTTGCCGGCGCCGAGCGTGGCCAGGCGGGCACGGATGCCGATGCACGGGGCGATGTCGAGCTCACGGCTGGCGGCGATCACCAGCGGCAGCTCGGAGGGCTTCTCCACGACGATGAACACGCGGTGCCCCAGTCGCTGGCCGATCAGCGCCCAGCGGATGTAGTCGGCATCCTTGTAGCCGTTGCAGACGATGGTCGCGCCATCCGGCGCCACCGAGAGCACCGCCAGCAGCTCGGCCTTGCTGCCGGCCTCGAGGCCCACGCCCGGACTGCGGGTGAGCTGCTCGACCACGGCGTACTGCTGGTTCACCTTGATTGGGTAGACCGCGGTGTAGCCGCCGGGGTAGTCGTGCTGCGTGGCGGCCTCGGCGAAGGCCGTCTGCAGCGCCTCCAGCCGGTCGGTGAGGATGTCGGGGAAGCGCACCAGCACCGGCAGCGACAGTCCGCGGGCGGCGAGCCGGTCGACCAGCGTGGTCAGTGCGAGCTCGCCGCCGGCCACTTGGCGCCGCGGGCGCACCGTGACCTGCCCGGCCGCATCCACGTCGAAGTAGCCGCTGCTCCAGGCATCGATGCGGTAGAGTCGCCGGGCCGCGGCGAGATCCCAGCGATGGCGGTCAGGTTTCAGGGCACGCATGTCATGTTCGTCGGCTGAGCTATGGGCGGGCCGGCATCGTTATACTGCCGCCCGTTCGCCGGCCGGAGAAAGCGGATGCTCAACGCACAGGATTGGTTCGTGGAAGTGGGTCAGCGCGAGGGCATTGCCTTCGGGCTGAAGATCGCCGAGCGGCTGCATGCCGAGCAGAGCGAGTTCCAGCATATCGAGATCTACCAGACCGAGCGGTTCGGCCGGCTGATGGTCATCGACGGCTGCGTCATGCTGACTGACCGCGACAATTTCGTCTATCACGAGATGATCGTGCACCCGGCCCTGACCGGACACGCCGGCCCGCGCGAGGTGGTGGTGATCGGTGGCGGCGATTGCGGCAGCCTGCGCGAGGTGCTGCGGCACGAGGGCGTGGTGCGGGCCACGCAGGTGGAGATCGACGAGCGCGTGACGCGGCTGGCCGAGCACTACTTCCCGCAGCTGTGCGAGCGCAACGCCGACCCCCGCGCGGCGCTGATCTTCGGCGACGGCATCCGCTGGATGGCCGAGGCGCCGGATCAGAGCGTGGATGTGGTCATCGTCGACAGCACCGATCCGGTGGGGCCGGCGGAAGGGCTGTTCAACCGTGCCTTCTACCGGCAGGTACGCCGGGTGCTGCGGCCGGACGGGCTGCTGGTGCAGCAGAGCGAATCGCCGCTGCTGAACCTCTCGCTGCTGCAGGAGATGCACGCCGCCATGCGCGATGCGGGCTTCGCCGACAGCCGGCTGCTGCACTTCCCGCAGCCGGTCTACCCCAGCGGCTGGTGGTCGGCCAGCCTGGCTGCACCCACCGGGCAGGTGCCGGTGCAGCCGCGCTCGGCGGCGGCGGCCGCGTCGGTGGCCGGACGCTACTACAGTGCGTCGACGCACATGGCGGCGTTCGCATTGCCGCCGTTCGTGGAGACCGCCCTCGCCGGCGGGCCGTAGGCGACCGGGCGATCAATCGGTGGCGGCGCAGGCCGCCTCTGCGCGGGCGCGTTCACGCTCGATCACCGCGGCACGTTCGCTCTCGGAGAGCAGGCTGCGGTTGTCGCTGCCATCGTCGCGATAGAGGTATTCCGCGCTCTCGAATCGCGCCAGCCGCTCGGTGACTGCCGCGCAGTCGGCGGCCGATGTTGCGGTCGCGGGTGGGGCGTTGCCGGGGGCCTGCGGCTGTGCCGTCGGCGGTTCGGCAGGTTGACGGCCCGCTGGCACGGCCACGTCGAGCCGCTCGGCGGGCTGCAGGCCGGGACTGTCGCCGAACACGGGCCGGCCTTGGCCGTCGTACCAGCGATAGATCTCACCGGCCGAAGCCGGCAGCGCGATGCCCAGGGTGAGTAGGTAGAGCAGGCAGGTGCGGTGCATATCCGGGGCATCGTCCCCGGCCGCCGGATCTTTAGCCGCAGCGCGGGTGCGCCGGTCGGCTCAGAGGGCGTCGTCGCCGGTTTCGCCGGTGCGGATGCGGATCGCCTGTTCCAGCTGCTGCACGAAGATCTTGCCGTCACCGATCTTGCCGGTGTTGGCGCTGCGGCTGATAGCGTCGATCACGGTATCGAGCAGGGTGTCGGTGACGGCGATCTCGACCTTCACCTTGGGCAGGAAGTCGACGATGTACTCGGCGCCGCGATAAAGCTCGGTGTGGCCGCGCTGGCGTCCGTAGCCCTTGACTTCGGTGACCGTGAGGCCCTGGATGCCGGCGGCGGACAGCGCCTCGCGCACATCGTCCAGGCGGAACGGCTTGATGATGGCCGTAACCAGTTTCATGGCAGTCACTCCCGATGTCGGTGACGGCAGTCTAGCATCGCCGGGCGCCTCGGCGAGTGCGGCCAGGGCACAAAAAAGGCGGGCAGCCTGCGCTGCCCGCCCGGTTCGACTGCGTTGCCGCAGCTATTTCGACGGTGCGAATTCCGGGTAGGCCTCGAGGCCGCACTCGGAGAGATCCACGCCTTCGTACTCTTCTTCTTCGGTGACACGGATGCCCATCACCGCCTTGATCACGAACCAGGTGATCAGGCTGGCGATGAAGACCCAGGCGAAGATCGTCACGGTGCCGAGGATCTGCGGACCCCAGCCGACGTCGTTGTTGAACGGCACGGCCATCAGGCCCCAGATGCCGACCACGCCGTGCACCGAGATCGCACCGACCGGATCGTCGATCTTCAGCTTGTCGAGCGTGACGATCGAGAACACCACCAGCGTGCCACCGACGGCGCCGATCAGGGTCGCCCAGCCGGGCATCGGGCCCAGCGGCTCGGCGGTGATGGCCACCAGGCCTGCCAGGGCGCCGTTCAACGTCATGGTCAGATCGGCCTTGCCGAACATCAACTTGGCGACCAGCAGTGCCGCCACCGTGCCGCCCGCCGCGGCCATGTTGGTGTTGACGAACACACGGGCCACGGCGTTGGCTTCCTCGACGTTGCTGATCATCAGCTCCGAGCCGCCGTTGAAGCCGAACCAGCCGAGCCACAGCACGAAGGTGCCGAGCGTGGCCAAGGGCAGGTTGGCGCCGGGAATGGCCGCGACCGAGCCGTCGGAACGGTACTTGCCAAGGCGTGGGCCGAGCAGCAGCACGCCCGCCAGTGCCGCCGTGGCACCGGTCAGATGCACCACGCCGGAACCGGCGAAATCCTGGAAGCCGGCGGCATCCAGGAAGCCGCCGCCCCACTTCCAGAAGCCCTGCAGCGGGTAGATCAGCCCGGTCATGACGATGGCGAACAGCAGGAAGGCGAACAGCTTCATGCGCTCTGCCACGGCGCCGGAAACGATCGACATGGCCGTCGCCACGAACACCACCTGGAAGAAGAAGTCCGACATGCCGGAGTAGTAGGTCTCCCCGCCACTGGCCAGGACGTCCTCAACCGTGTTGTCCGCGCCGAGCAGGAAGCTGATGCCCGGCCACCACGAGTTCACCGCCTCGCCCGGATACATGATGTTGTAGCCGACGAGCATGTACATGACGCAGGCGATGGCGAACAGCGTGATGTTCTTGGTCAGGATCTCCGCCGTGTTCTTCGCCCGGACGAGGCCCGCCTCCAGCATGGCGAAGCCGGCCGCCATCCACATGACCAGCGCACCGGAAACCAGGAAGTAGAAAGTGTCGAGCGCGTAGCTCAACTCCACCAGTTGATCCACTTGAGATTCTCCTTGGGCGCGGGGCTAGAGGGCGTCCGCACCGGTCTCGCCGGTACGGATGCGGATGGCCTGCTCGAGGGCGAAGACGAAGATCTTGCCGTCGCCGATCTTGCCGGTGTTGGCGCTCTTGCTGATGGCGTCGATCACCTGGTCGACCAGCGGATCGCTGACCGCCACCTCGATCTTCACCTTGGGCAGGAAATCGACCACGTACTCCGCGCCTCGATACAGCTCGGTGTGGCCCTTCTGCCGGCCGAAGCCCTTGACCTCGGTTACGGTGATGCCCTGCACGCCGATGTCGGACAGGGCCTCGCGCACGTCGTCGAGCTTGAACGGCTTGATGATTGCTGAGATCAGCTTCATCGGTTGCTCCTTGTGGTGCCGGATGTCCTTAGAAGCTCTTGGAGACGATGAATACCAGCTCTTCGTCGGCGATATCCTCACCGAACAGGTCCTGACCATCGTCGTCGGAGGAGACATAGGTCAGCGCCAGGTCCACGCCCAACAGCGGTCGCGAGATGCCGATGGCCCAGTCGATGTAGCTGTCCACGCCGATGCCGTCGCCGGCCTCGTCATAGGCGTCGCCGGCGTTGTAGCCGACGTGGGCGGCCAGGGCGAACTCGTTGCCCAGCGGGAACTCGGCAGACAGGTCGAGGTAGTAGGCGCTTTCCTCGACGCCGATGAAGTTCAGCTCGTCGGAGTAGTAGAGCGTGGCGCCGAAGTAGCTGTAGCTCAGGCCGACCAGGAATTCCCAGGTATCGAAGTCATCCGCGCCGGGATAGGTGTAGTAGAGCACGCCGACGTCATAGCCGATCTCGCCGACCTCGTTGGCATAGCCGGCGTAGTAGTCGACTTCCAGCTGCGGGTCGGTGGGGCCGGCGAAGAAGCTCGAATCAACGTTCGAGGCCCAGGTGCCGATATAGAAGCCGCTATCGTGCGACCAGTCGAAGCCGCCCTGCAGGGCGCGCTGGTTGTCCGTCTGGGAGACGCCGCGGAACACGTAGTTGGTGGCGTAGGCGACGTTGGCCGAAATCTCGGTGTCTTCCCACGTCGTCTGGGCGAAGGCGGCCGGGGCGATCAGGCAGGCGCCGAGGCCGGCGGTGGTGAGCGAGCGCTTGATGCTGTTCATTCTTCTGTCCTTCCGGTGATAGACATACAACCCATCCCTCGTGGGTCGCGCAGCCGAACAGCAGCATCCATGCCAGCGGCGAGAGGTTGCTGTCGACCGGATCGGAGGTTGGGGGTGCACCGGTTTTGTGCATCAAGATTGGGCAGGCGCGACCGGCCGTCGGGCGTGCCGCACTGTAATAGTGCATAGGAGGATGAAATGGACGTGATCGAAGAAGGGACGAACGGATCATCGCGCGACGACCTGATCCGGCGGCTGACCGATCGGCTCGCCGATGCAGTGCCCTCCGGCGCGCGCGTGCTGCGTGAGGACCTGCAGCGCAACTTCGGCGCCGTGCTGTCGCGGGCGCTCGAGCGCATGGAGCTGGTGAGCCGCGAGGAATTCGAGGTGCAGTGCGAGGTGCTGCGCCGGGCGCGGGCGGAGCTGGCGGCCCTGGAAGCGCGCGTGGCGACCCTGGAAGCCGAGCGGGACGCCGGCGGCGCGTGAGCCTGGCCACGGTCTTCAGCCGCGCGCAGGTCGGCCTCGCCGCGCCGCTGGTGCGGGTGGAGGTGCATCTGGCCGGCGGTCTGCCCGCCATGTCCATCGTCGGGCTGCCGGAGGCGGCCGTGCGTGAGAGCAAGGACCGGGTGCGGGCGGCGCTGCAGAACAGCGGCTTCGACTTTCCCGCGCGGCGCATCACCGTCAATCTCGCGCCGGCGGATCTGCCCAAGGAAGGCGGCCGCTACGACCTGCCGATCGCCATCGGCATTCTCGCCGCCTCCGGCCAGCTGCCGCAGGAGGCGCTGGCCGGCCATGAACTGGCCGCGGAGCTGTCCCTGAATGGCGCGCTGCGCGGCATCCGCGGCGCCTTGCCGGCGGCCCTGGCCAGCGGCGAGGCCGACCGCACCCTGATCGTTGCCGCCACCGATGCCGCCCAGGCCGCTCGCGCCAGCTGCGCCGCCGTGCTCGGCGCCGACCATCTGCTGGCGGTGTGCGCCCACCTGCGCGGTGAGGCGCTGCTGACACAGGCCGTGCCGGCGCCCGTGTCGCCGTGTCCGGCCGCGCCCGACATGGCGCAGGTGCGGGGGCAGTTCCGCGCCAAGCGGGCGCTGGAGATCGCGGCCGCCGGCGGCCACAGCGTGCTGCTGAGTGGGCCGCCGGGCGCGGGCAAGAGCATGCTGGCGCGGCGTCTGCCGGGTTTGCTGCCGCCGCTGAGCGAGGCCGAGGCGCTGGCCACGGCGGCCGTGCAATCCATCAGCCAGGCAGGCTTCGATCCAGCCAGCTGGGCGCAGCGGCCCTTTCGCTGTCCGCACCACACGGCCTCGGCCGTGGCCCTGGTCGGGGGCGGATCGCCGCCGCGGCCGGGCGAGATCTCGCTCGCCCACAACGGCGTGCTGTTCCTCGATGAGCTGCCGGAATTCGACCGGCGCGTGCTGGAGGTGCTGCGCGAGCCCCTCGAAAGCGGCGAGATCCACATCTCGCGGGCGGCGCAGCAGGCGAGCTTTCCGGCCCGCTTCCAGCTGGTCGCGGCGATGAATCCCTGCCCCTGTGGCTACCATGGCGACGCCTCCGGCCGCTGCCGTTGCACGCCCGACCAGCTGAACCGCTACCGCAACCGTCTCTCCGGCCCGCTGCTCGACCGGATCGACATGCATCTGGCCGTGGCGCCGGTGGCGCAGGAGGTGCTGCTGGCGCCGCAGGCGCAGGCCGCGGAGCACTCGGCGACCATGGCGGCGCGAGTCCTGGCCTGCCGGCAGCGCCAGCAGGCTCGCCAGGGGCGGTTGAACGCGGCGCTGGAGGCCGGCGAGCTGGAGCAGCATGCGGCGCTGGATGGGCCGGGGCGGCAACTGCTGGGGCAGGCCATGGATCGGCTGCGGCTGTCCGCCCGGGGCACCCACCGGGTGCTCAAGCTGGCGCGCACGCTGGCCGATCTCGCCGCGCGGCCAGCCGTGACCTCGGCCGATCTGGCCGAGGCCCTGCAGTACCGGCCGGCCGAATAGGCGGTTTCCGACGTTGCGTTGCCGGGTCGGCTTGATAAGCTGCCCCGCCCGTTTCGCCCCGCCACTGCCGTGCGCCTGAATCCGCAACAAGACGCTGCCGTGCGCCATGTCGAGGGGCCGCTGCTGGTGCTGGCCGGCGCCGGCAGCGGCAAGACGCGCGTGATCATCCGCAAGATCGTGCATCTGGCCGAGTCCTGCGCGGTGCCGGCCGATCGCATCATCGCCGTCACCTTCACCAACAAGGCCGCGCAGGAGATGAAGCGGCGGCTCGGCCGGGCACTGGGCGGCGGGCGGGGGCCTGCCATCTCCACCTTCCATCGCTTGGGCCTGCGCATCATCCAGCAGGACCCGCCCGCGTTCGGCCTGCGCGCCGGCTACACCATCTTCGATGCGCAGGACACGCTGGCGCTGCTGCGCGAGCTGACCCACCGCCAGACGGATGTGGGCGAGGCGGAGCAAAAGACGCTGCAGGCACAGGTGTCCGCCTGGAAGAACGCGCTGCTGACGCCGGCGGAAGTGGCGCGCCGGGCCGGCGCGGAGCTGGCCAGTGCGGTGGCGCTGTTCGAGGCCTACGAGCGGCATCTGCGCGCCTACAACGCGCTCGACTTCGACGATCTGATCGTGCGCCCGGTGCTGCAGCTGACGGCGGATCAGGCCCTGCGCGAGCGTTGGCAGCAGCGCCTCGGCCACCTGCTGGTGGACGAGTACCAGGACACCAACGCGGCCCAGTACGCGCTGATGAAACTGCTGGTCGGCCGCGTGACGCCGTTCACGGTGGTGGGCGATGACGACCAGTCGATCTACGCCTGGCGAGGCGCCCGCCCGGAGAACCTGCACGACCTGCAGCAGGACTTCCCGCGCCTGCGCGTGGTCAAGCTGGAACAGAACTACCGTTCCACCCGCACGATCCTGACCGCCGCCAACACGCTGATCGCCGGCAATCCCCACCTGTTCGAGAAGCGGCTGTGGAGCGAGCTGGGCCCCGGCGACCCGATTCGGGTGTGGGCCTGCGGCGATGGCGAGGCCGAGGTCGCGCGCGTGGTCGCCGACCTGCTCACCCGCCGCTTCCAGGCCGGGGGCGGCTATGGCGGCTTTGCCATTCTGTATCGCAGCAATCATCAGGCCCGGCCGTTCGAACAGGCGCTGCGCGAGCATGGCGTGCCCTACCAGATCACCGGTGGCCCGGCCTTCTTCGATGCTGCCGAGGTGCGTGACGTGCTGGCCTACCTGCGTCTGGCCGTGAACCCGGACGACGACGCCGCCTTCCTTCGCATCATCAACACGCCACGCCGCGAGCTCGGCGCCGCCACCCTGGAGCGGCTGGGCAACTACGCGCAGCGGCGCGGGGTGAGCATGCTGGCGGCCTGCCGCGAGATGGCACTGACGCTGGAGGTGGGCGAGCGGGCGTGCGAGCGGCTGGTCACCTTCGCCGAGTTCCTCGAGCACATGCACCGGCTGGCGGAGACCGAGCCACCCGTGACGTGCGTGCGCCGCCTGCTGGAGGCCATCGAGTACGACGCCTGGCTGCTGGAACAGTCGCGTGACCGTCGCGCCGCCGAACGCCGCCAGCGCAACGTCGCCGAGCTGATCGGCTGGTTCGAGCGGCTGGAACAGCGCTGGGAGGATGAGGCGCCCACACTGGCCGCCGTGCTGGCCCATCTTGCCCTGCTGGACGTGCTGGAGCGCCAGCGTGACGACGCCGCCAGCGACCAGGTGCAGCTGATGACGCTACACAGCGCCAAGGGGTTGGAGTTCGACCACGTCTATCTGGTCGGCATGGAGGAGAACCTCCTGCCGCACCGCAACGCGCTGGAAGCGCAGACGCTGGAGGAAGAGCGCCGTCTGGCCTACGTCGGCATCACGCGGGCGCGACGCAGCCTGACGCTGACCTGTGCGCTCAAGCGTCGGCAGGGGGGCGAGGAGGTGGACGGTGAACCCAGCCGGTTTCTGGCGGAGCTGCCGGCGGAGCTGCTGGCCTGGGAGCGAGCCGATGCCGCCGTCGCGCCGGCCGAGCGCAAGGCCCGTGGCGCGGCGCATATGGCCAACCTCAAGGCCATGCTGCAGCAGGATCCAGATTGAGGGCGGGGCGGCGCCGAGCGTACCGGCGCCGCCCCGGCGGACTCAGCGCTCGATCCCGGACTCGGCCAGCATGTGCGCCACTGCCGCTTCCACCTCGTCATCGCTCAGGCTCGGGTTGCCGCCCTTGGCCGGCATCGCGTTGAAGCCGTTGATCGCGTGCTGCACCAGGGTGGCGTAGTCGCGCTCGGCGAGGCGGCCCTGCCAGGCGGCGGTATCGCCGACCCGCGGCGCGTTCATCACCCCGCTTGCGTGGCAGGTGGCGCACACCTGCGCATTGACCTCGGCGCCGGAGAGCGGCTCGCCGCCGGCCTCGGCTGCGGCCTGCTGCACAGGCGGCGGCGCATCGCCGGTGCGGACTTCGCCGATCGGTGCCATCCGCTCCTCCAGCAGGGCGACGGCGCGCGGGTCGAGCGCCCGGTCCCGCTGGGAAAACGCCGCGAGGCCGCCAGCGAACAGGGCGATGAGCACGGCCAACAGGACCATGGCGACCATGAGGACGATCATGGGCCGCAACGAACTGGTTTCGGAATTCGACACGAACCGCTCCGGGGATGACGACAGGATGACCGCTCTGACGCGGTGTGCGGCGGCAGAGTATACCGGTGCATCCGGGCCGGGCCAACGCGGCCCGTGGACGGCGCCGGCGCCAGCGGTTATCCTTCCCGGCCCACGCCCCGCGTGGCGTTGCCGCTCACGGCATCACGCGCCCGTAGCTCAGTTGGATAGAGTGTCGGCCTCCGAAGCCGAAGGTCGCAGGTTCGAATCCTGCCGGGCGCGCCATTCATTGCTTTTCTTCTCCTCGGCTTCCCTCCAGGACCCGCAGTCCGCATTGTCGGCAGCATTGTGGGCGACCCACTGAAGCCCGGCGCGGTCTGCGAGTTCGTGATGGCGGCCGCTGGACGATCATCGCGACGAGTGCGACGAGGGGACCTCTTTCCAACCAGGGATCGTTTCGGCGAACTTCAGCAGGCTCTCGAGTGTGCCGTGGATGAGGCCGTAATGGTCATCGGCGTCGCTGTGTCCCATCCTTCATCCGCGTAAGGGCCCGCGACATCGATTTAGGGCTCTTTAGGGAAGGGCTTGTACGACCCGAATCGCTCATGAGCGAAAACGGATCTACCCTGGGCCAGCGCGAGCGACCGACGGGGGGTCGGTCCGAGACTGTCCGCTTTCGGCGATAGACGAGGCAAAGCGGAGGTTCGGTTTGCGCGCCCATGGCGGACGTGCCGTAGATCGGCACGGCGTCCCGACATGGGCCTTTCGAGCCACATGCGGCAGTCCCGCTTCGCCATCTCCAACAGGTCGTTTCGGGAAAGCAACTCAGCCATGGGCCGATCTCGCCTTGGCCATGCCGTTGTAGAATGTTCTTGCCTACGCCAAAAGCCCGCCGAACCGGCTTGCCCCGTGACAACGCTGTCATCGATGCGGCCGGTACGAGAGCGAGAAAAGCGCATCTGGGAAGACCCTTGCTGAAGCGCGCAGCGTCCTCGCCGGATCGGCTTATCCTCTTGCCTCCGGCGTCGGCGCTTGCCTTCTTCGCAGCGCTATTCGGGACGCGGACATGACGATGAGAGCGGAAAGCGCCATTGCGGCGTTCAGCGAGACAATTGGCTACTGACCCAAGCGGGCGCCAGGCTCGATCTGAAACTTTCTCATTGTCGTCTGCGCTAGGGAGCCTCGGCCATCTCACTCCCCGCTCCTTCGATCGTCGTATGCGGGAACGTCGCGTTTCTAGCGGACTGCGGCGTTCTGATACGGCTCGAGGAACGCGGTCAGTAACGCGATCAGTTTTTCGGGCGTTTCCTCCTGTCAAGCAGTAGGTAGTGATCGCTAGGAATAAACCTCGACGACGATCCTCCGGTCCGCGCACCTTCGATCGCGATCAGGCGGTGGAGATCGCAATGCGGCTGTTTCGCCGCCATGGATATGAGGGGGTCTCGGTCGCCGACCTGACCGCAGCGATCGGCATCGCGCCTCCCAGCATGTACGCCGCTTTCGGCAACAAGGCCGGTTTGTACCGCGAGGCGCTCGACCGGTATACGGCGCTTCCCGGCGCGATCGACGGCATGAATGGAGCAACCACGCTGGAGCAGGCTGTGGCGGGACTGCTCGCAGCGGCGATCAAGGCGGTGGTCGAGGATGAGCGCGGCTGCATGATCTCGCTCGGATTGGTCGAGAATGCGGCCGAGCACCTAGAACTCGCCAGCGATCTAGCCGAGCGTCGCCGGCGTCTCAGAACCAGTCTTGCCGATGGTCTGAACCGCTGGCTGGATCGTGAACAAGCCGATCGATTGGCTGCCTACTTGCTGGCAGTCCAGCAAGGCATCGCGGTTCAGGCGCGGGATGGAGCCAGCGAAGACGAGCTTCTTAGAATCCGGGATGAGGTGATGTGCGGCATAAGGGCGAGACAGGCGGAAATGCCTTCCCCTGGTTGACGCGAGCCTCTATCGGCGCGCCATCCCTCATCTGCCCACCGCCGCTGTCGAGCCCGTCGCCACTGGCGGCCGGTGCCGCATGCCGCCGCCGGCACCACGCCTCTCTCGCAGACGTGGCTTCCCGGCGATGGTGTCGCTACCGGCCGCCTCGGGAGTGATGAACCGTCGGTCGGCGGGTCGCTCAGGGCCTGCGGCCGAGCATGCCGGCGAGCACTCCGTCGCGTCGGATCAGCCCGTGGTGCAGCGCCGCCCCGATATGCAGCAGGATCAGCCCGAACAGGCCCCAGGTCAGCAGCGCGTGGCCCTCGCGGAACAGCGCGTAGAGCTCCAGTCGCGCCGGGGCGATGGGCGGCAGGGTAAGCAGGCCGAAGACCCGCACCGGCACGCCGCCGGCGCTCTGCATCGCCCAGCCGGTCAGCGGCACCGCGATCATCAGCGCGTACAGCAGGACCTGGCTGCCCCGTGCGGCGAACCGCTGGGCGGGCGCCAGGTCCGCCGGCAACCCCGGCGCCGTGAAGCGCAGGCGGTTCGTCAGTCGCAGCGCCACCAGCAGCAGCGCCAGGATGCCGAAGGACTTGTGCAGCGTGCGCGCGGGGTGCTGCCAGATGGCGAGGCTGTCGATCATCGACACGCCGAGAAACAGCATCGAGAGGATCAGCGCCGCCATGGCCCAGTGCAGCAGGCGCGCGCTCGGTGGATAAGTGTGGCCGCTCATTCGGCGCTCCCCAGCAGGTGCTCGCGCGCCCGCCGGCGCAGCGAGATCGCGTAGGCCGGCGAGCGTGCCCGCAGGATCGGATCGGCGCTGGGCGCGATACCGGCCGGCAGGATGAGCGGGTCGAAGCTCAACGCATTGCAGCGCCCGTCCTGCTGCGCCGTCGCCGCTCGCACGGTCAGGGTGCCCGCGCTCACCTCGCGCCGCGTCGACGGCCATGGTGTGCTCGGATCCTCCGGTACATCGCCTTCGTCGGCAAAGGTGAACACCAGGTCGAAACTGACCGGTCCCTGCGCCAGCCGCGTGACCAGCTCGCGCTGAAGGGCGTCGTCCGGCCCGGCATCGCTGGCAGCGCTGGGTGCTGCCTGCGGCACCGCCGCCCAGCGCACGGCCCGGCGCTTGCCCTCGTCATCGATCAGGTAGAACGCGTTGATGCTGTGATAGCGCTCCGTCGCGAAGCTGGCCGACGGTGAGTAGGCGGCGCGCCAGGCGCGAAAGGCGGCGCTCTGCGGATGCTCGGCGAAGAACGCCGCGACACGCCGGGGGTCCGGCTTGCCGGTCTGGGGGTCGGGCTTCAGCGCGGCGAGTTGCGCGTAAAAGCTGGCCGGCGTGTCGACCGGCAGCACGGGCGGGGTGTTCATGGCGGTGCGCCACTGCTGGCCATCGGGCTGCTCGAACGCCAGCGCCAGGCTGCGCACCGGCGCGGCCAGATCCGGTGCCGTGGGGTTGCCGCCGCCGATCGAGAAGCGGCCGACGAAGGGAGTGGCGCCCGCGGCGAACAGACTCGCCCGGCTGTAGGGCGCCAGCGCCCCGCTCGCCTGCAGCTCGCCATCGATGCACAGACCCTTGGCATGGGCCCGGCGAAAGCCGGCAAATATCGCCTCGCCCTGCTGGCGATCGACGATCTGCTGCGGCGTCAGCGCGTGATGGCCGAAGCGGCCGGCGGCCCAAGCAAAGGCGAGGGCGAGGCCGGTAAGCAGCGCGCCGATAAGCAGCAGGCGCAGGGGGTGACGGGTCAAGGGCTTGCGCTCCAGGGTGATCGGCGCCGGCGGGGCCGGGGTGCCGGGGCGGGATGTGCGCAGCGCATTGTGCTCGGGCAGTCGCGCCTTCCGGCGCGGCGCATGCTGGCCGCTAGGAGGCGTTCTCCAGCTGTTTGCGCACGTCGGCCTCCAGGCCGGTGAGGCCGGCCTTGCGGCCGAAGGCGATCGCCGCATCGGGATCGGCGCCTTGGATCTGCGCCGCCCACAGCGCGAACAGCGCGCCGACGCGATTGCCGCTGGCGCAGTGCACCATCACCGGCCGGGCAGTGCTGTCGGCCAGCACGCGCTGCAAGGATTGCACCTTGTCCGGCGTGAGTCCTGCGGCGCTGCCGATCGGGATGTTCACGTACTCCATCCCCAGGCCGCGCACCACTTCGCGCTCGTCGAAATCGTGGAATTCGCCGCTGGGCCGCAGATTCACGACCGTACGATAGCCGGCGTCGCGGGCCTGCTCGAGCTCGGCACGGCCGGGCTGACCACCGGTGAGCACATCCGGCTCGGGCTGGCGGGCGTTGGGAATGGGAATGGCGCTCATCTCGGTTCCTCCTCGCGGCCCGGCGGACGGATGGTCTCACCGGCGCAGAACATCTCGTGCAGTAGACCGATGAGGCGGGCCACGCGTTCATCGGCCAGGCCATAGTAGACGTACTGCCCGTCGCGCCGGCACTGCACCAGCCCCTCGTGGCGCAGGCGGGCCAGATGCTGGCTCAGCGCCGACTGCCCCAGCCCGACCGGCTCGGCCAGCTCGCCCACGGTGCGCTCACCCGCGAGCAGGTTGCACAGGATCAGCAGGCGCCGTTCGTTGGCGAGCGAGCGCAGCCACTGCGCCGCCTCGGCGGCCTGCGTCTGGAGCTCCGCCAGCGGCAGAGCCGGTGTCTGGTATCGGGCCGACATATGTATTAGTTTATTCTTATATTCAAATTCAGGCAAAAGCGCATGACCGAGTTTACCCCCGTTACCGCACTCGCCGGCGGCCTGCTGATCGGCGCCAGTGCGGTACTGCTGCTGTGGATGAACGGGCGGATCGCGGGCATCAGTGGCATCGTCTTCCGGCTGCTGCCGAGCGATGCCACCGACCGGCCCTGGCGCTGGGTGTTCCTGCTGGCGATGCTGGCAGGTGCGCTGGCCCATCAGTCCCTGCCCGGCGTCGATTACGCCGCCCGCGAAGGCTATCCGCCGCTGCTGCTGGTGATCGGCGGGCTGTTGGTCGGCTTCGGCACGCGGGTGGGCAATGGCTGCACCAGCGGTCATGGCGTGTGTGGTCTTGGCCGGCGTTCGAAGCGCTCGCTGTTCGCCACCGTCGTCTTCATGAGCACCGCTGTCATCACGACCTACGCGGTGCGCCATCTCTGGGTGCTCGCATGACACGTCTGGAACTGATCGGCGCGACGGCGTCCGGGCTGTTGTTCGGCTTCGGCCTGTCGCTCTCGCAGATGGTCGAGCCGCAGAAGGTGCAGGCATTTCTGGACCTCGCCGGCGACTGGGATCCCTCGCTCGCGCTGGTGATGGGCGGCGCCGTCGTGGTCACCGCGCTGCTGTTCCCGTGGGTCCTGCGCCGGCCGGCATCGCTGTCCGGTGCCTCTTTCAGCCTGCCGACTCGGCAGGACATCGATGTCCCGCTCGTGTTGGGCGCCGCGACCTTTGGCATCGGCTGGGGGCTCACCGGCTACTGCCCCGGGCCGGCGCTCTCCGCTCTCACCCTCGGCTTCTGGGAGCCATGGGTGTTCGTGCCGGCAATGCTCCTCGGCGCCTGGGCCGGTGGGGGCTATGCCCGCCGCGGCACCGCAAGCGCGGCGCAGCCTGCGGACGTGTGAGGACGGCAGCCGGCCCGGGCCGGTGGCGCGCGCGCCGGTTCAGGCGCCGGTGCGTAGCCCTTGCAGGGCACGCAGCGCCTGTTTGGCGAGGTCGGGGTGATCGCTGAAGACGCCGTCCACCCCGTGCAGGGCGGCGAAGCGCTGGATGGTGCCCGCCGGGTCGGTGTCCTGGTCGGCGCGGAAGGTCCAGACATGCACCGCCAGGTCGCGGGCGTGCGCCTCGGCGACCAGCTTGTGCGCCTCGCGCGCCCGGCGGCCGGGGCCCTCGAGCAGATGGCGGCAGATACCGATGGCATCGGCGTAGGCGGCGATGCGGTCGAGCCCGCTCGGCGAGACCATGTGCGCCATCGCCGGACTGTCGTCGATCAGCTGCACCAGCGGCAGCGGACAGCCGAGGTCGAGCCGCAGCCGCCGCAGCGCCGCCGGATCGAAGCACTGCAGCATCACCGGCACGTCGGCGTCGGCAGTCAGCAGCCCCTCGGCGGCCAGCCGCGCCAGCACGATCCGCTCCAGATCCTGTCCCTGCGCGGCATGAAAGGCGGGTGCCTTGAGTTCCGGATACAGGCCGACGCGGCGACCGGTCAGGCGGTTCAACTCGCGCGTGAGGCCGATGATCTCCTTGAGGCTGGGCACGCCGAGGCCGTCAAGGTCCAGACCGAAGCGGCCCGGCTGCGGCGCGCGTGCGCGGAGCTGGCGCAGCTCCGCGTGGCTGAAGTCGATGGCGTAGCGCTTGCCGTCCCGACGGGTGCGCAGCGGAAAGCGGCGGCGGGCGTCGGTGGTCTCATCGAGTGTCAGGTCGTGACGGGCCACCGGCACACCGTCGCGACTGAGCACCAGATCCGGCTCCAGGAAGTCCGCCTCCTGTGCATGGGCCATGGCGTAGCCGGCCAGCGTATGTTCCGGGAGGTAGCCGCTGGCACCGCGGTGGGCGATCACCAGCGTCTCGTGGCCGGTGGGCAGGGACGCCGTCATGCGATTGCGGCGAGGAAAGGGAAGGATCGTGGCGGCCATGCTCGGTTCCTGGCCGGCCGGGCGGCCGTTGCTGCATCGCGGCGGATTCTGCAGGCGCCCGGCAACCGCTTCATGACAGCGGCTTGACCATCCCGTGAAAGCCTAGGCGGCTGGCAGCACTTCGCCCAGCAGCAGGTGGCGCTCTGCCTGCTCGATCTGCGGCGTGCCGCCGCGCAGGACGAGCACATCGCCCTCCACCAGCGTCAGGTCTGCCTGCGGCGGGTCGAAGGCGGTCTTCTCGCGCCGCACGGCCTGCAGGTTCACTTCCACCATTTCCAGGCCGAGCTCACCCACGCGCTTGCCCACCGCCCACGCATCGTCCGGCAGCGTGACGGCATGCAGGGCCTCCAGTGGCCGGCCCTGCTCGTCGATCACGCGCGAGCGCTCGCCGTGGTAGTAGCCGTGCAGCAGCTGGTAGCGCGCCGCCCGTACCGCCTGTACACGATCGCGGATGCGCCAGGCCGGCACGCCGAGCATCGTCAGCACGTGGGAGATCAGCATCAGGCTGCCCTCCAGCGTCTCCGGCACCACCTCGGTCGCGCCGGCAGCCCGCAGGCCAGCCAGGCCGGTATCGTCGGCCGTGCGCACCAGGATCGGCAGATCGGCACGCACGTTGCGCACCCGTTCCAGCACCGTCTGCGCGGCGTGGTGGTCGTTGAAGGCCACCACCAGCAGTCGCGCGCGCTCCAGGCCCACGGCCTTGAGCACGGTGAGATTGCGGCAGTCGCCGAAATAGGCGTTCTCGCCGGCGCCCGCCGCTTCCTGAATGCGCACCGGGTCGGCGTCGAGCGCGACGCTGGGGATCTCCTCCTGCTTCAGGAAACGGCCCACCGCCTGGCCGACGCGGCCGTAGCCACAGATGATCACCGGCGCCTCCAGCTCGGCCGCGTGCTCGCGCAGCGCGTCCACGTTCGGTGTCGGCGGCGGCGCGCTCTGGCGTGGCCCGGTCAGGCGCGAGACCAGCGGCAGCCCGTAGCGCAGCAGGACCGGGGTCAGCGCCATGCTGAGGATGATCGCCGCCGGCACCGCCGCCGCGGCGACCGGCGGCAGCAGCGCGTGACGTCCCGCCAGGGCCAGGATGGCCAGCCCGAACTCGCCGCCCTGGGACAGCGCGATGCCGGCGCGCAGGCCGGTATCCAGCGACTCGCCCAGCAGCCGCGTGGCCGCCGCCACCAGCGCCACCTTGAGCGCCATCAGGCCGAGGGTCAGCAGCACGATCAGGCCGACGTGCTCGACCAGGAGCGACAGATCCACCAGCAAGCCGATGCTGACGAAGAAGATGCCCAGCAGCACATCGCGGAAGGGCCGGATCTCTGCCTCGATCTGATGCCGATAGCGGCTTTCGCCCAAGGTCATGCCGGCGAGGAAGGCGCCCAGCGCCATCGACAGGCCGAGCGCGGCGGTGAGGCCCGCCGTCAGCAGCACCACCACCAGCGCCGCCAGCACGAACAGCTCTTCCGAGCGCATGCGGGCGACTTCCTGGAACAGCCGTGGCAGCACGGTGGCCCCGACCCCCAGCAGCACGACGAACAGCACGACGGCCTTCAGCAGCATCACGCCGAGCGAGAGCGCCAGGCCCTCGCCGCCCCCGGCCAGCGCCGGCACCGCCACGAGGAACAGCACGGCGGCCAGATCCTGGAACAGCAGTACCGCGATCGTCAGCTGACCGAAGCGCACGTGCAGCTGGCGCTTCGCCGCCAGCTCCTTGATGACGATGGCCGTGGAGGAGAACGCCAGCGCGCCGGCGGCGACGAATGCGCCGGCTGCCGAAAGCCCGAGCAGCAGCGCGCCCACGAACAGCAGCAGCACGGTGATGCCGACCTGGCTTGCGCCCAGGCCGAAGACGAAGCGGCGCATGGCGATCATGCGCGCCAGCGAGAATTCCAGCCCCAGCGAGAAGAGCAGGAACACCACGCCGAACTCGGCCAGGTGCTGGATCGCCTCCGGATCGTGGAAGACGCCGTCGGCGAGCTGGCCGAGCAGCAGGCCGGTGCCGAGATAGCCCAGCGTCGGCGGCAGGCCAAGCCGATTGAACAGTGCGATCACCGCCAGCGAGGCGGACAGGATGATCAGCAGTTCGAGGAAGATGCCGTGGTCCATGAGCGGCGCCCGCTGGCGTGGAAAGACCGCGACGGCGGCCGGACAGGTCGGCCCAGCATAAGGGACGCCGGGCGTCGGCGCAGTGGCCGCCGCCCGGCGCGGCGGCTAGTCGGCGCTGGCGGCGGCCGCGGCGGGCTGCGCCTGCGCGATCAGCTCATCGACGATCTCGAGCATCCGGGGATAGCCGCCGGCCTTGTCGATGGTCACCAGATACTGGCCATCCACCACCATCGCCGGCACGCCGAACAGGCGGTACTTCTTGATCAGGCCCTGATCGCGCCGCAGACGCGTCTGCGTGCCGAACGCATCCCATGCCTCGTTGAAGGCCTTGGGCTCGACGCCGAACTGGGTGAAGAACTTCGCCAGCGACTTGCGATCGTCCAGTCGCTTGTTCTCCTCGTGCAGCGCCCGGAACAGCGCCGGATGCGCCTGCTCGAACACATCCAGTGCCTGCGCCACATAGAAGGCCCGTGCGTGCGGCTCCCAGTTGCGGTTCAGCGTCGCCGGGACGCGCACGAAGTTGACCTCATCGCCACGGCGTTCCAGCCACTCGGCCACCATGGGCTCGAGGGTGTAGCAGTGCGGGCAGCCATACCAGAACACCTCGACCACCTCGACCCTGTCGGCGCCGGGCTCGGCGAGGTTCTGCCGGCGCAGGCGTTCGTAGTCCTGGCCCTCGGTGGCTGCCTGCGCGGCCCCGAGCGAAACCATCAGCAGGCACAGGCCCAGCAGGGCGGCGATAGTGCGGCGCATGAGTCCTCCCGGCTGCTAGTGCAGACCTTCGATGAACGAGGCCACGGCCCGGGCCTCTTCCTCGCTCAGGCGGCTGGCGACATCCTGCATCATCGCGCCGCGGGCGCCTTCGCCGCGCTCGCCGTTGCGGTACTTCTGCAGCTGGTCCTGCACGTACTGGGCGTACTGGCCCGCCAGGTGCGGGTACTGTGCCGGGCCGTTGCCGCGGCCGGCCGGGCCGTGGCAGCCGGCACAGGCGGACACGCCGGTCTCGGCGTTGCCACCGCGCCAGATGCGCTCGCCGAGCTCGACCAGCGATTCATCCGCGCTGCCGCCCCGCACCTCCTGGCTGGCGTAGTAGGCGGCCAGATCGCGCATGTCCTGCTCGCTCAGCGGTGCGGCCATGCCCATCATCACCGGATTGTTGCGCGTGCCGGCCTTGAACGCCTGCAGCTGCGCGAACAGGTAATCGGCGTGCTGGCCGGCCAGCTTCGGCCACTGCGGCGCCACGCCATTGCCGTCGGGGCCGTGACAGGCGGCGCAGGGCGCGGCCTTGGCCTGGCCGGCTTCGACGTCGCCGTCCGCGAGCAGGTTGATCTCGGTGGCCGGCTGCGTGGACTGCTCGCCATGGGCATCGGCGGCCGCGAGGGCAGCGGTCGGCAGCATCGCGCAGGACAGGAACGCGGCGATGCCCGCACACAGTTTCTTCATGCCGGATATCTCCTGAAAGCGGCGTCTGGCTCCGGGGGGCTCCCGGGTGCAGTAGACTGCTGCGGCGACGGCCGGCGCCACACGCACCGCCCTCGCCAAAAGCGCGCAATTCTATACCGGAACCGGCCCGGCAGGGTCAAACCGCCCCGCCCTGTCGGGCCCACGAGATCGAGCCATGAATCCGTTCGGCCGGATCGAGTTTCTGACCAGTGCCAGCCAGCTGCACCAGTTGCCGCCGGACGAGGGCGCCGAACTCGCCTTCGCCGGCCGCTCCAACGCGGGCAAGTCCAGCGCCATCAACGCCATCACCGGGCGGCGTGGACTGGCGCGGACCAGCCGCACACCGGGCCGCACGCAACTGATCAACTTCTTCCGTCTGACCGACACCGTGCGGCTGGTCGACCTGCCGGGCTACGGCTATGCCAAGGTGCCCGAGGCGCAGCGTCGGCACTGGGGGCAAGTGGTGAGCGGCTATCTGCAGGACCGTCGGTCGCTGCGCGGCGTGGTGGTGATCATGGATGCACGCCGCCCGCTCGGGCCGCTGGATCTGCAGCTGCTGGAGCTGGCCACTGCCGCCGAGCTGCCCTGCCACCTGCTGCTGACCAAGGCCGACAAGCTCGGCAACCAAGCGGGCCTGACGGCGCTGCGACAGACGCGGCGCCAGCTGGGCCAGACGCCGTTGATCGCGCACGTGCAGCTGTTCTCGGCCCTCAAGGGCACGGGCGTGGAGCAGGCACGCGCACAGCTGGCGGCGGTGCTGGCGCTGGAGGGACCGGCCGCGCCGCCGGCGGATCGGGCGTCGGGCTGAAGCGCTGGGCGCCGGCAGTGCGCCGCGTCAGTGCGCCTCATCCCAATTGGCACCGATGCCGACCTCGACCTCCAGCGGCACCGCCAGCTCGGCGGCGTGCTGCATGCGGGCACGCACGGCCTCGCCGAGCTCCGGGGCCAAGTCCTCGCGTACCTCGAACACCAGCTCGTCATGCACCTGCATCAGCATCCGGGCCGGCACCCGCTCGCGCTGCAGCCAGTCATCGATGTCGATCATCGCGCGCTTGATGATGTCCGCGGCCGTGCCCTGCATCGGCGCGTTGATCGCCGTGCGCTCGGCGTACTGCCGCCGGGCGGCGTTGCGGCTGGCGATCTCCGGCAGGTACAGGCGCCGGCCGAACACGGTGCTGACGTAGCCCGCCTCCCGCGCCTGCTCGCGCATCTGCTCCATGAACGCGCGCACGCCCGGATAGCGCTGGAAGTAGCGGTCGATGTAGCGCTGGGCATCCCCGCGCTCGATGCCGAGCTGGCGGGCGAGGCCGAAGGCCGACATGCCGTAGATCAGGCCGAAGTTGATCGCCTTGGCGGCGCGGCGCTGCTCGGGCGCGACCCCCCCGGGCGCCAGCCCGAACACCTCCGCGGCGGTGGCCCGGTGCACGTCCTGGCCGCTCGCGAAGGCCTGCTGCAGGCCGGCGTCGCCGGACAGGTGCGCCATGATGCGCAGCTCGATCTGCGAATAGTCCGCCGCCAGCAGGCGCTGGCCGGGCGGCGCGATGAAGGCCTGGCGGATGCGCCGACCGGCCTCGGTGCGGATGGGAATGTTCTGCAGGTTGGGATCGGACGAGGACAGCCGCCCGGTGGCCGCCACCGCCTGGTGATAGCTGGTGTGGATGCGGCCGGTGCGTGCACAGACCTGGCGCGGCAGGCGATCGACGTAGGTCGACTTCAGCTTGGACATCGCCCGATGCTCGAGGATCAGCCCCGGCAGCGCGTAATCGGCGGCCAGCTCCTGCAGCACGTCCTCCGCCGTGGAGGGCACGCCCTTGGGCGTCTTGCGCCGCGCCGGCAGGCCGAGGCGCTCGAACAGGATTTCCTGCAGCTGCTTGGCCGAGCCGAGGTTGAATTCGCAACCGGCCTCGGCGCAGGCCTGGCGGGCCAGCTCGCCGATGGCGCTGTCCAGTTCCACGCCCTGGCGGGCGAGCATCGCGCAGTCGACCAGCACGCCGGTCTGCTCCATGCGCGAGAGCACCGGCACCAGCGGCATCTCCAAGGTTCGATAGACGTCGGCCAGATCCGGCGTTGCCTGCAGCCGGGGCCACAGCCGCTGGTGCAGGCGCAGGGCGATGTCGGCATCCTCCGCGGCATAGGGGGCGGCGATGTCGATCTCGATCTGGTCGAAGGTGAGCTGCTTGGCGCCCTTGCCGGCGATGTCGGTGAAGCGCACGGTCTGGTGGCCCAGTTCGCGCAGGGCCAGCGAATCCAGGTCGTGCTGGCGGGCCATGCTGTTGAGCACGTAGGACTGCAGCATGGTGTCGTGAGCGATGCCGCGCAGCGTGATGCCGTGGTTGGCCAGCACGTTGCGGTCGAACTTGAGATTCTGCCCCACCTTGGCGGGCGTCTCGGCTTCCAGCAGCGGCCGCAATCGAGCCAGCACCGTGTCGCGGTCGAGCTGCGCCGGCGCGCCCATGTAGCGATGTGCCAGCGGCACGTAGGCGGCCTCGCCGGGCTCGAGGGCGAAGGAGACGCCGACGATCTCGGCCACCATGTAGTCGAGGCTCGTGGTCTCGGTATCGAAGGCGAACAGTGGCGCCGCCGCCAGCCGGTCGAGCCAGTGCGCCAGCCGCTCGGGCGTGAGGATCGTCTCGTAGTCGGCCGCGGCCGGCTGCACGGGTGGCACCGGGACGGGTGCGGGCGCGCCGCTGACAGCGGGCACGAAGCCACCGCGATCGACCTCGCGCAAACAGGAACCGACCTCCAGCTCGCTCGCCAGCGTGTGCAGCGCCGCGGTGTCCGGGGCGGCCGGCACCAGCGCATCCAGCGTTACCGGCAGCGTCAGTTCGCAGTGGATCGTGGCCAGCTGGCGCGAGAGCGCGAGCTGATCGAGGTGCGCCCGCAGCGACTCGCCGACCTTGCCGCCGATCTCCTGCGCATGGGCGAGAATGCCGTCCAGCGACTCGTAGGCCGTCAGCCACTTGGCTGCCGTCTTGGGGCCCACCTTCGGAACGCCGGGGATGTTGTCGCTGCTGTCGCCGATCAGCGCGAGATAGTCGACGATGCGCTCCGGCGGCACGCCGAACTTCTCCAGCACCCCGGCGCGATCGAGCACGGTGTCGCTCATGGTGTTGACCAGCGTGACGTGGCCGTTCACCAGCTGCGCCATGTCCTTGTCGCCGGTGGAGATCACCGTGCGCATGCCGCGCTCGCCGGCCAGTCGGGCCAGCGTGCCGATGACATCGTCCGCCTCGACGTTCGGCACCATCAGCAGCGGCAGGCCCAGGGCCCGCACCAGCCGATGCAGCGGCTCGATCTGCCGTGCCAAGTCGTCCTGCATGGCCGGCCGGTTGGCCTTGTAGGCCGCGAACAGCTCGTCGCGGAAGGTCTTGCCGGGCGCATCGAAGACCACGGCCACCCGCTCCGGCCGGTATTCGCCGACCAGCTTGCGCAGCATGTTGCCCACGCCGAACACCGCGCCGGTCGGCGCGCCCTTGCTGTTGGTCAGCGGCGGCAGCGCATGGAAGGCGCGGTACAGGTAGCTGCTGCCGTCGACCAGCAGCAGGGGCGTCGGCCCCGGCACGCTCATGCCGGCAGGTCCGCCAGCCGCTCGCCCGCCCACAGGTCCGCCAGCGTCTCTCTCGCGCGCGCGACGTGCACGTGCGCGCCGTCCACCAGCAGCTCGGGCGGGCGGGGCCGGGCGTTGTACTGGCTCGCCATGGTGAAGGCGTAGGCGCCGGCGCTCATCACCGCCAGCAGGTCACCTTCCGCCAGCGCCAGCTCACGCTGCTTGCCGAGGAAGTCGCCGGTCTCGCAGACCGGGCCGACGATGTCCCAGGCCGGCGGCGGCTCGTCCCGGCGCGGGCTGACCGGCAGGATGTCGTGCCAGGCCTGGTAGAGCGAGGGACGCAGCAGGTCGTTCATGCCGGCGTCGACGATGGCGAAGTGATGGCCCTGCTGCACCTTCAGGTATTCGACCCGCGTCAGCAGTACGCCGGCCTCGCCGACGATCGCCCGGCCCGGCTCCAGCCACAGCGCCACCGGCCGGCCCCCGACCCGTTCGCGCAGCGCGCCGACCCAGGCGGCGGCAGCCGGCGGCTGCTCGTCGCGATAGCGAATGCCGAGGCCGCCGCCGACGTCGATATGCGCCAGTTCGATGCCCTGCGCCTGCAGTCGATCGTAGAGGGCGAGCACGCGCTCGAGCGCATCCACGAAGGGCGCGAGCGTGGTCAGCTGCGAGCCGATGTGACAGTCGATGCCGACCAGGCGGATGCCCGGCATGGCGGCGGCCTCGCCATACAGTTCGGCGGCGCGGTCGATGTCGATGCCGAACTTGTTCTCCTTCAGGCCGGTGGCGATGTATGGATGGGTGGCGGCATCCACGTCCGGATTGACCCGCAGCGAGACCGGCGCCCGCTGGCCCAGCGCCTGCGCGAGCCGGTCGAGCCGGCGCAGCTCGCTCGCCGACTCGACGTTGAAGCAGCCGATGCCCACCTCCAACGCCCGGCGCATCTCGGCCTCGCGCTTGCCGACGCCGGAGAAGACGATGCGCTCCGGTTCCCCGCCGGCCAGCAGCACGCGCTCGAGTTCGCCCACCGAGACGATGTCGAAACCGGCGCCGAGCCCGGCCAGCAGTTGCAGCACCGCCAGGTTGCCGTTCGCCTTCACTGCGTAGCAGATGCGGTGCGGCTGCGGGCCGAAGGCGGCCGCCAGCGCGCCGTAGTTGGCCCGCAGCGCGGCGGCGGAGTAGATGTAGGCGGGCGTGCCGTGGATCTCTGCCAGCGTCTGCAGGTCCACCTGCTCGACATGCAGGCGGCCGTGCCGGTAGTCGAAGGGCTTCATCCGGCGGCCTCGTCGGCAGCCGCGGGCGGCTCGTCCGGCAGATAGAGTGGACCGCGCTGGCCGCAGCCGAGCAGTGGCAGGCAGCAGCACAGCACGAGCAGCAGCGAGCGGCGCACGCGCCGGTGGGAATAGGCGCCAGACATGGCAAGGGCCCCGACAACAAAGCCCGGCAGTATACGAGATGACCGCCCCGGCACCGGCGCCGGACGCGGCACGGCAGGACGCACAGAGGATGACGATGACGACGACGGTTGTGGTGGCCCTGCTCGCGTTCGGCGCGGGCGGCGGCCTGATCCTGCTGGCCATGCGCCGCCTGCGCCGCCAGCCGGTATTCGCGGTGGCGCTGCTGCTCGGCGGCTTGCCGCTGCTGGCGGCCGGGTTGTTGGCCATGGGGCTGGGCCTTGCACTGCAGTCCTGGCAGCGGCTGGCGCCGGAGGTGCCGGTGGCGCGACTGGCCTTCGCCGAGCTCGGCCCGCAGCAGTACCGGGTCCGGCTGACGCCGAGCGAGGGACCGCCCTGGCTGCTCGAATTGCACGGCGATCAGTGGCAGCTCGAGGCCCGCGTCATCGTCTGGGCGCCGTGGCTGCGGCTGCTGGGGGCAACGCCGGTGTATCGGCTGGATCGCCTCGGTGGCCGTTTCGCCGACCCGGCACAGGCGCGCCGCACGCCGCCCACGCTGGTCTCGCTCGAACCGGCCGGGCCGCTGGCGGCGTGGGTAGCGCTGGATCGCTGGGCTGCAGCCACGCAGGCCCACTGGCCGGCTGCACTGCCGATCCCCTCGCCGGTCAGTGCCCGCTACGGCAGTGCCGTCTATCTGCCGATGGCGGACGGTGCCATCTACGAGGTGGGGCTGGGCGCCAGCGGACTGCTTGCCCGGCCGGAGAACGCCGCCGCCGCGACGGCGATCGAGCGCTGGTAGCTCAGCGCCCGGTCGCCTCGGCGGCCGGATAGCACACGCCCGTGCCGCCGAGGCCGCAGTAGCCGCCCGGGTTCTTCTCCAGATACTGCTGGTGATAACCCTCGGCGTAATAGAACGGGCCGGCCAGGGCGATCTCGGTCGTGACCGAGCCCAACCCGCGCTCGGCCAGCGCCGCCTCGAACACCTGCCGGCTGTGCTCGGCCGTGGCCAGATCGGCATCGTCCTGCGCGTAGATCGCCGAGCGGTACTGGGTGCCGACGTCGTTGCCCTGGCGCATGCCCTGGGTCGGATCGTGGCTCTCCCAGAAGGTCGCCAGCAGTTGCGGCAGGCCGATCACGGCCGGGTCGTAGACCACCAGCACCGCCTCGGTGTGCCCGGTCCGCCCCGAGCAGACCTCCTCGTAGGTGGGATGCGGCGTCTGACCGCCGGCGTAGCCGACCGCGGTGGTGTAGACGCCCGGCAGTGACCAGAAGCGTCGCTCGGCGCCCCAGAAGCAGCCGAGGCCGAACTGCACCTGCCGCAGCCCGGGCGGAAACGGCCCGGCCAGCGGGCGACCGTGCACGGCGTGCGCGGCCGGGATCTGCATCGGCGTCTCGCGGCCGGGCAGGGCGGTGCCGGGGTCGGGCAGGCGGGGCTTGTGCAGGAATCCGAGCATGGTGATCTCGCAGGCTGCGGGTGAATGTCCAAGATGGGCTTCGATGCGCCCGGTGCAAGGTGCCGCGGGCGTGGCCCGTGGCCGGGGCGGGTTGCGCTCTACGCCAGGGCGCCCATGGTAGAGGGATGGAAGCAGCGAGAGATCAGGCGCCGGTCTGCGGTCTGTGCGCACGCCCCGCACGGCTGACGCGGCATCATCTGATCCCGCGCCGGCTGCACCGGCAGGCGCGATTCCGCCGCCGCTACGGCCGTGAGGCGCTGCGCACGCACGTGCTGATGCTCTGTTCGCCCTGTCATCGCCATGTGCATGCGGTGCTGCCCGAGCGGGCGCTGGGCGAGCACTACTCCAGTCGCGAGGCCCTGCTGGCCCATCCGGACATCGCCCGCTTCGTCGGCTGGCTGGCGGCGCGGCCGGCCGAGCTCTCGCCGCGCGTGCGCCGGCCGCGGCGGCGATGAGTTCGCTCGGGGCCCGCCTGCCCGCGCCGCTGTCGGCCGGCGTGATCATCGTGCGCGGCGCGCCGCCGGAGTTCCTGCTGGCGCGTTGCTATCACTACTGGGACTTTCCCAAGGGCGAGCTGGAAACGGGCGAGACGCCGCTGGCGGCGGCGCAGCGCGAGGTGGCCGAGGAGACCGCCCTCACGGCGCTGGACTTCCGCTGGGGGTCCTGCTGCTACCGGACCCCGCCCTATACCCGCCGCGGCAAGATCGCCTGCTACTACCTCGCGCGGCTGGCCAGTCCGCAGCAGGCCGAGATCCGGCCGAACCCGCAGACCGGCCGCTATGAGCATCACGAGCTGCGCTGGGTCGCCGCCGAGCAGGCCCGGGCGTTGCTCGGCCCGCGGGTGCGCGGGGCGCTGGAGTGGGCGCTGCGGCTGCTGTCGGCCTAGCGCGAACCGTAACCGGCGCATTTGTAGTGAGTGCAGCGAACGAAAAATGCGTCCGCATTAACGGTATTGTTAGGTTCTCTCCGTACCGAGCAATTTCAGCCCGAGCGTTTTGGCCGTTTCAACTGGCAAATCCGATTCCTTAATGTGTTCACCATGCGCCAACCTATCTCGCACCTTCTTTATTTCCACAAAATTGCTCACATCCTGATCATCCACCTGGTCCCAAATCGTCATCGCGCACCAATAGAATCGTTGTTTTAGATTTTTCGACTCAGACAGAGTCGTTGAAAAGAATCTCGTCGCTGAATTTTCCATGCGGCTTTGGATGCTGAATAACTGCTTCGCGTTCTCTTCGTAGCTCAGCGTTTTGAAAGAGCGGTGAGTGAACCTTTCAATGAACAAGAAATATCCTAGAAACTTCTTCAGTCGGTCTTCTTCGTTTAGCGCCGCATAGAAATGGCGGCTCAAGTCTTTTGTCAGTTCCGCAAATAGCTTTTCTGCACCCTCTAATGAGCTACCAATGTCATCGATGCTCTTCGGATAAGATGCGTAACCCGTAATGTTCGCCGTAAGCTTGTTATCGAATAGAGTTTTCCCTTGCTGCGTTTTCCCAAAAACACTTCTCTCAATTGGAACAATCTCTACTTGCCTTTCCAGAGTAGATAGACGAACCGTTAAGGCCGTAATTATTCTAAGCTCGACGTTATTCTCCCAATCTCGAATCTCCGTCTCACCGTCTGGAAATGCGTCGTAGGTGTGAATGTAGCCATCCAATTCCCGACGGTAGCCACCCCGCAGTGTCCGTGCTGTGCTCTCCGTAAAATAGATCAAAAGAAATGGCGGCAAAGCCTTCTTGTCAGAAAGCCATTTTTCTTCATCATCAACGAGGCAGTCGCCGGTCAGTAACCTAAAGCCGTCGTTGACAGATTGTGTGATAGCTGCAGTGCAGTTACATCCAAACGAAGCGACTTTTGATTGCTTTAGTTCGCAGTCCTTCTCAAAAACCAATCCGCGTAGAGAATATATCTTGATGATTCCAAAGCCGATTTCCAATTCATCAGTATTTGGGTATTCAGTGAATCGCATTCCTTCACTGGCGTTCTTGCTGAGAATCATATGTTCATTTTCTCTCTACTCACTGGGCAACTCGGGAACCTAGCGCCGGCAGTCAGCTCGGGCCGGCGCCGAGGGTCCAGTCCGCCGCGTCCTGCGCCAGTGGCAGATGCGGCACCTGGCCGCTGGATTCGAGCTGGCGGCGCGCGCCCTGCAGCGCGCTGCGCAGGCCTTCTTCCAGCGTCGGGTGATAGAAAGGCATCTGCAGGATCTCGTGGATCGGGATCTTGGCCTGCATCATCCAGGCCAGCGAATGCGCCAGATGGCTGGCCTCCGGGGCGATCATTTCCACGCCGCGCAGGCAGGCATTGCGCCGGCACACCATCACCCGCAGCAGCCCGCCCTCGGTGCCTTCCATGATCGCCCGGCCCTGCCTGGCGTAGTCGGTGCCGCAGACGATCACATCTTCCTTTGCCAGCGTCTGCCAGTCCTCGCCGATGCGGGCGATATTCGGGTCGCAGAAGAAGATCGACAGCGGCACCCGCCGGGCGAAGGGCAGCAGGTCGCCCAACGCTTGGTGCGCGGCGATGCGCCCCTCGTCCGAGGCCTCGTGCAGCAGCGGGCGCACGCCGTTGACGTCGCCGGCCAGCAGGATGGGCGTGTGGTCCACGCGCAGCGTGATCGGGTCGAACCCGCCCGGCAGGCCGTGCGCATCCAGCGCCAGTCCGGCCGCCTCCAGCTGCAGCGGTTCGAGGTTCGGCGTGCGGCCGGTGGCCAGCAGCGCCGCGTCCACGGTGACCTCGGCGTCGCCGGCCCGCAGCGTCAGGCCGTCAGGGCCTGCCGCGACCGGCTCGACCCTGGCACCCAGGTGCAGCTGCAGGGACTCGCCGAGCAGCGAGCGCGCGGCGGTGGCGACATCCGGGTGGGTGAGCCCCGCGAGTTCGGGCCGATGGCCGAAGGCGTGCACTTCGCAGCCCAGTCGCGCCAGCGCCTGGCCGAGCTCGACGCCGATGCCGCCGAGTCCCACGACCGCCAGCCGGGCGGGCAGGTCCGGCTGTTCGAACAGCGTGTCGCTGGTCAGCAGGTACTCGCGGTAGGGCTGCCAGGCATCCGGGATACGCGGGCGGCTGCCGGTGGCGAGGATGATCTGCTGCGCCTCGATGATCTGCTCGCCGACCTGCAGCCGGTCCGGGCCGAGCAGCCGGGCCTCGCCGCAGAGGAAGCGCTCGCCCAACTCGCGCGCGGTCTCGGCCGGGCCGGCGGCGAAGCGGTCCCGCAGCCGGCGCACATGCGCCATCACCGCCGGCAGGTCGGCGCGCAGTGCGTCGGTGCCGAGGATGCCGCCACGGGCCATGTGGTGGCGGCGATGGTAGTCGGCGGCGACGATCAGCAGCGCCTTGGACGGCATGCAGCCCACCCGGGCGCAGGTGGTGCCGAGCGGTCCGCGGTCGATCAGCAGGAAGTCGTCCGTCACCCGGCGAATGGTCTTCATCGCCGTGAGCCCGGCGCTGCCGGCGCCGACGATGGCGATGCGGACACGGCGGATGGTCATGGGTGCTCCTTGCGGCTGCCGCGATTGGACTGGCCTCCCGGCGCGACGTTCCGAACTTCTGCCGCCGGCGGCTGCTCTAGATGTTCAACCTGATGCTTACGAGATGCCATGCCGGCACGCACGATCGACGACTATGCCCGCTGGCTGGAGGAACGCGTTCCGGCGTGCAGCCAGTTTCATGCCACTGCGCTCGGCATCGCGCGGGACCTCATGCCGGTCCATCAGGCGCGTGAGGAGTGGCGCAAGCTGCGCCTGCTCGAACGCCTGAGCCTGCCGGACGCGGTGCACACCTTCACTGTGGAATGGGAGGACGATGAGGGCCAGGTGCAGTTGCAGCGCGGCTGGCGGGTCCAGCATGCCAATCTGCTCGGTCCCTACAAGGGCGGCCTGCGCTTCCAGCGCGGCCTGCAACTCGACACGCTGCGCTTCCTGGCGCTGGAGCAGACCTACAAGGGCGCGCTGACCGGCCTGCCGCTGGGCGGTGCCAAGGGTGGCGCGGACTTCGATCCGGAAGGGCGTTCGGCCGGTGAAATCATGCGCTTCTGCCAAGCCTTCATGACGCGCCTGGCGCCCTACATCGGTCCAGATCGGGATGTGCCGGCGGGCGATGAGAACGTCGGCGAGCGGGAAATCGGCTTCCTGTTCGGCCAGTACCGGCGGCTGACCGGTCTGCACGTCGGCGCCCTGACCGGCAAGGGCCCGGGCTATGGTGGCAGCAAGCTGCGCACCGAGGCGACCGGCTACGGCGTCGCCTACATGGCCCGGGCCGTGCTGGCGCGCCAGGAGCAGTCGCTGGAGGGGCAGCGGGTGGTGATCTCCGGCGCCGGCAATGTCGCCCTGCACGCGGCCGAGCGCTGTCTGCAGCTCGGGGCGCGGGTGCTGGCGCTGTCCGACTCACGCGGCTACTGCCACTTCCCCGACGGCCTGGCGCCGGAAGAGCTGGCGCAGATCAAGCGAACCAAGCTCGACGACTACGGCCACCTCGCCGACTGTGCCGGATCGCTCACCGCCGACTACGTCGGCGATGGCGAGGTCTGGGAGGTCGAGTGCGATCTGGCCCTGCCGTGTGCGACGCAGAACGAGATCGGCCGGGCGCAGGTCGAGGCGCTCGCCGCGGGCGGTTGCCGGCTGCTGATCGAGGGTGCCAACGGCCCGGTCGAGCCCGGTGCGGAGGACGCATTGGCGGCCGCCGACATCATCCGCGTGCCGGGCAAGGCGGCCAACGCCGGCGGCGTGGCAGTATCCGATTTCGAGCTGGCGCAGCAGGAAGGCCGCCTGCCGTGGACCCGCGAGACGCTCGACGCGCGGCTGCAGCAGGTGATGCAGGCCATCCATGAGCGGTGCGTCGAATTTGGCGAGGGCGAGGATGGGCGGGTGGACTATGCCGCCGGCGCCAATCGGGCCGCCTTCGACCGGCTGGCGCGGGCGATGCAGGCGCAGGGCGTTGGCTGAAGACGCCCGCAGGCGCGGTGCAACAACAGGAAGAGCGATCGTGAAGAGTTCTCAACGGCAACGTGTGCTGGTGACCGGCGGTGCCGGCTTTCTCGGCTCCCATCTGTGCGAGCGGTTGCTGCAGGCCGGGCACGAGGTGCTGTGTGTCGACAACTTCTTCACCGGCGCGCGCGAGAGCGTGCTGCACCTGCGGGATCAGCCCGGGTTCGAGCTGTTGCGGCACGACGTGACCTTTCCGCTGTACGTGGAGGTCGACCGCATCTTCAATCTCGCCTGTCCGGCCTCGCCGATCCACTATCAGTTCGATCCGGTGCAGACCACCAAGACCAGCGTGCATGGCGCCATCAACATGCTGGGCCTGGCCAAGCGGGTGCAGGCGCGGATCCTGCAGGCGTCCACCAGCGAGGTGTACGGCGATCCGCAGGTGCACCCGCAGCCGGAAGGCTACTGGGGTCGGGTGAACCCGCTCGGCCCACGCGCCTGCTACGACGAGGGCAAGCGCTGCGCCGAAACCCTGTTCTGCGACTATCGCCGCCAGCACGGGCTGGAGATCAAGATAGCGCGGATCTTCAACACCTATGGCCCGCGCATGCACCCGCACGATGGCCGGGTGGTGTCGAACTTCATCGTCCAGGCGCTCAGGGACGAGGACATCACCGTCTATGGCGATGGCAGCCAGACGCGCTCGTTCTGCTATGTGGATGACCTGATCGGCGGTCTGCTGTGCCTGATGGACTCGTCGCCGGACTTCACCGGTCCGGTGAACCTCGGCAATCCGGCCGAATTCACCATCGCCGAACTGGCGGCGCAGGTGATCGAGCTGACTGGCTCGGGCTCGCGCATCGTGCACCGGCCGCTGCCGCAGGACGATCCGAAGCAGCGCCGGCCGGACATCAGCCTGGCCCGCGAGGTGCTGGCCTGGCGCCCGCAGGTGCCGTTGGCACAGGGTCTGGTGCCGACCATCGCCTATTTCGACGCGTTGCTCGCCCGTGGTCCGATGCCCGTGGCCGCCGGCGCTTGAGCCGTCCGCCCGCAGCCCCGAAGATGCCGGGGATGACCGATCTGGGGCAATTACTGGATGAGCAGACCGGCGCGGCGCTGGAGGCGGATGCCAACTACCATCGCGCCCTGATCGAGGCGCTGCGCCAGCTGCTCGAACACGGCAGCGCGCCCGGCTGGCAGCTGCTGCAGGCCGATGCGCAGCGGCTCGAGGCCCGCAGCCGTACGACGCGCCCGTTCCGCGCGCTGATCTTCCGTGGCGGTGGTCGGCGGCGCTGGCAGCAGCGCCTGCGCGATCCTGCCGCTGCCCTCGCGGCGCGCCTCAGCCGGCTGATCGCTGCCGGCGTGGCCGCGCCGCCGGCCCTGCTGCAGGGCCGGGTGGCAGGGCTGCCTTTCCTCGTGTGGCGCGAAGCCCCTGGCCGTCCGCTGTCGGACTTCCTCGCCGCCGCGGCCGATGGCGGGCAGCTGGCGCCGGATGCGGCGCGACGGAACGATGCGCTGATCACGCTCGGCGAGGCGCTGGCGCGGCTGCACGCGGTGGGGCTGGCGCTCGCCGTGGCCGATCCTGCTAGCTGGCGCGTGGAAGCCGCGCCCGGGCATGCGCTGCGTGTGGTGCTGGCCGAGCCGACGGCGCTGGTCGCCCCGTGGCCGCGGCGTGGGCGGCGGCCGGATCTCGGCGCCTGGGCGGCGGCGCTCGACCTCGACGACTCGGCCGCCGCGGCCCTGCGGCGCGGCGCACAGGACCGGGAGTCGCTGCGTCATTGAGTGGTCACGCCGGCGCCACGGCCGGTACACGCGCTCCTGTCAGGCTGGGCGGGCTCTTCACCCGTCGACCCTATTCAGGAGCGTTCAATGTCTGACAACTCCAAGCACGATGCTGCCCGCCGGCAGTTCCTGCGTCGCGGCGGTGCCGCCGCCGGTGTGGCGGCCGTGGCTGCCGCCGTGCCGCTGCAGGCCCTGGCCAGCCGTGCCATCACCCCCGGTCCGCTGAGTGGCGCCAACCGTCTGAGCCGCGTGGCCGGGCGCGTCGATCCCGCCTACGGGCCGCTGTATCCGACCTTCGATGCCACCACCGGCCTGCCGCTGCTGAAGCTGCCGAAGGGCTTTCGCTACCTGACCTTCGGCTGGGCCGGCGATGTGCTGGATTCCGGTGCGCCCACCCCCGGCGGCCATGACGGCATGGCGGCCTTCGACGGCCCGAACGGCGAGGTCGTGCTGATCCGCAACCACGAGCTCACCAGCGGCGGCAGCTTCGGCGATGCCGCCATCACCTACGAGCAGGCCAGCGGCGGTGGCACGACCTCGCTGCGCTTCGACCCCGAGGCCGGGGCCTTCCTCGGCAGCGTGCCCAGCATCGCCGGCACCGTGCGCAACTGCGCCGGCGGCCCGACGCCCTGGGGCAGCTGGCTGACCTGCGAGGAAACGCTGAACGGCCCGGAGAAGGGCAACGCCGAGCTGCCGCACGGCTATGTCTTCGAGGTGCCGGTCGAAGGCCGCGCCGCGCCTGTCCCGCTCAAGGCCATGGGCCGGTTCTATCATGAGGCAGTGGCCGTGGATCCGCAGAGCGGCATCCTCTACCAGACCGAGGATCGCGGGACGGCCGGCTTCTATCGCTTCATCCCCAACACGCCCGGCCGTCTGGTCGATGGCGGTACGCTGCAGATGCTGGCCGTGGCCGGCGACCCACAGCGGGATCTGCGTTCGGGCCTGGAGATCAACGACAGCTTCCCGGTGGCCTGGGTCACGATCGACGACCCCGACAAGCCGCACTCCAATCCCGGTGCGCCGGCCGGCGAGCTGGATAACCTCGGCGTGTATCGCCAGGGCTTCGACAAGGGCGGCGCCGTCTTCGCCCGGCTGGAAGGCTGTTGGCATGGCGCCGGCAAGATCTACTTCACGGCCACCAGCGGCGGTGACTCGAATCTCGGTCAGGTGTGGGAGTACGATCCGGCGCGCGGCGTGCTGCGGCTGGTGTACGAGTCCTTCAGCGTCGAGCTGCTGGACAGCCCGGACAACCTCACCGTCAGCCCGCGCGGCGGTCTGCTGCTGTGCGAGGACGGTGGCTATCCCTGCGATCTGCGCGGCCTCACGGTGGACGGAGAGATCTTCCACTTCGCCGAGAATAACGTCGAGCTGTGGGAGCAGCCGCGGCGTCTGATCCAGGCGCTGCAGGCGAACGGCCTGCCGGGCGGCATCACGGATCGCGCTGCCTTCCAGCTGCTGGAAGCGCTCGGTACCTCGGCCGGTGACTTCCGTGGCCGCGAGTTCGCCGGGGCGACCTACAGCCCGGATGGCCGCTGGTTGTTCGTGAACATCCAGACCCCCGGTATCACCTTCGCGATCACCGGTCCCTGGGGGCTGGGCAAGCTGTAGACGACCTGCCGCCACTTGCAGAAAGGCCCCGCGTGAGCGGGGCCTTTCTATCTGTGCCTGCTGCCGCGCCGCGGCGGCTGCCACGGTTCAGGCGAGTGCCATCTCGCCCGCATCCGTATCGTCGCCGGCCTGCTGCCGCAAGCGGGCCGCATGGGCAACGAAGGCCGGTCGGCCGGTCCACTCGCTGTGCTCCGCGGCGATCTTGCGTTCCTCCGGGCTTGCCAGCCGTTCGTCCCATTCGATCACCAGCGGTGTCGCGTAGCGATGCCACAGAGGCGGGATCAGCCCGAGCAGGATCGAAGCGATGAAGCCCAGGCGCATGCGGGCACCACGCTCCTGCAGCGCCAGCTTCCAGTACTCCAGCTCGCCGTTCACGTGGTGGTTGGCGTGCCGCACCGTGCCCAGCGAGAGCCAGAAGTCGAAACGGTGCGCCGGGTCCCAGGCATGGTGGGCCTTGACGGTGGATCCGGGTACCCGCGTGATGCCGTAGTGCTGCGGGTAGGTCCCGGCCTTGTAGGCGAAATGCGTACCCAGCGCGGCAAGCAGCACCCACATCAGTCCCATCGGCCCCGCCACCAGCACGATCGCCAGCGCGAGTGCGGCCTCACCGGCCCAGCCCTGCAGCAGACGGTTCTGCCAGTGGATCACTGGCTTGCCGAGGCGCCGCATACGCTCGCTCTCGATCTCCCAGGCAGCGGTGTAGTCATGTTTGCTGGTCCGCAGAAAATAGCCATACACGGACTCCCCACGCAGCGCCGTGCTGGAGTCGTAAGGGGTCCCGACCGTTTCGTGATGCCCAAGCGGGTGCTCGATCGCGTAGTAGGTGAAGCCGCAGGTCACGCCGGCGAAGCGGGAAATCGCATGCGCCACGGTATCGCCGGTGCGATGGCCGAGTTCGTGGCCCAGGCCGATGGCGCTGAAGCCGTTCAGCACGGCCACCGCGAGCGCCGCCGCCAGGTAGTTCGTCCAATCGTCATCGGCATGAGCGGCGCGCATGTCGAAGCCGGTCAGCGCCTCGACACCGCGGCCCAGCCAGAGCAGGTCGATCCCGCGATAGCCGTACGCCAGCATCCAGACGAACAGCGTGAACAGCAGCAGCGTTGCGCCCACGAACACATACATCGCCGCCACGAAGACGCCCTGGTGGCGGTAGGGGTGCACGTCGTGGGATTCGCCGAGCGTGGCTTCCAGCAACAGGATGACCGGCACGATCCCGAGCAGCAGCCACGTCATATCGACACTTCCTGTGACGAACAGCCACAGTGTGTAGACCAGCGCGATGAAAGGGCCGCTAAAGCGGAAGTAGGCGAGAAACTCGTTCATGGCATAGTGCTCCTTGAGAAAATGGCTGCCACCCTCTCACTCTCGTTCCTGGAGAGCCGAGCATCACCTGTGAAGTGATGCTACCTAGCAATAGGTTTAGAAGTTATCGACGTCAAGGCCCGGTCTTAACATCATAAGCCTCTTATGCTACCTGTCCAGAGTATTGTCGTGGGTAATATTTCAGTCACAGCCGACGGATGGCGTGTGCCAGCGCCAGCGAATCGGCAGCCGAGGAATCTTGCCGCCCGCGGGTGGTCTCATCCGTCCCCGTAGTGCTCAGGGAGCTATCGCCGTGTCGCAGGACATCTACGCCCGTATCAAGGCCGATCACGATCACGCCAGAGAGCTGATGGAGAAGATCGCCGACACCAGCAACAGCGCCGAGAAGACGCGCCGGCGCCTGTTCGACGAGTTCAAGATCGACATCTGGACCCACCACAAGGTCGAGGAGGCCACCTTCTACGCGCAGCTGCGCAAGGAGGGCGAAGATGGGGAGGCCTTCGAGGCCTACAACGAGCACCACATGGCCAACAACCTGGTCGAGGAGCTGGCCACCGTCGCGATGATGAACGAACAGTGGCTGCAGAAGTTCAAGACGCTCAAGGAGCTGCTCGAGCACCACATGGAAGAGGAAGAAGAGGAGTTCTTCGAGGTGGCGCGCAAGGAAATCGACAAGACGCGTGCCGAGGAGCTCGGCAAGTGGTTCGACGAGCGCAAGCGGGCCGCGGCCGAGGCCATCACGCCGATCTGAGCGATGCGGGCGGGATGATCAGTCGGTGCCGGTGGCGGCGTCCGTGGAGAACAGTGGTGCAGTGAGCTCGCGCAGGTAGTCGAGCCGCAGCACCGTCCCCTCGCCGCGGTCGGCGTCGGTGCGTATCAGCATGCCCACGGGACGATCGTGCACGCGCAGCAGTGCGCCGTGAAACTCCACAGGTAGCGAGGAAGGCGCAGCCTCCGCGCTGCCGCTGTTGTCGGCGTTTGGTGTCTGCGCAGCGACAATGACCCACCGCGGACTGTGGCTTACGAGGCGCACCGTGTGCCGCTGAATCTCGCCCTGCCCGTCCCGCGCGACCAACTGCCCCTCGACAGCCTGCTGCAACAGATTTCCGAGACCCCGGGCGCTCGGCCAGTCGCGCTCGCACCCGGCGAGCGGCTCGGGGGGCGTGAGCACGGCGAGATCATCACCGAGTTCGCGCACTGCATCCACCGCGAGCGTGTCACCCCCGGCCGTCGTGATCTGCGGGCTGGCTTCCGTCAGCAGGTGCCGCGGCGTGAGCACGAAGCAGCGCCCATCGGCTCCGCGCGGCAGGCCATTGCCCGTCTCGGCCGCGGCGACGCCCACCGGCACGGGTTCGGCGGTCGCCGCCAAGGGCAGGGACAGGCCAAGGCAGATAGGCAACGCGATGAGGAGATGGCGCATCGTGATCGCTCCGCAGCAGTCGGCGGGGAAGCCGGCAGGTCCGCCAGCTCGCTCGAACCCTGCCGATCGGACGCACCCGCGGGCGTCAGGTTCCGATGAGCTGGCGGATATCGGCGAGGCGGTCGGCGTCCTGGGCGTCGAGATCGCGGCGCCAGCGCAGGATGCGCGGGAAGCGCACGGCGATGCCGGACTTGTGGCGCCGGGACGGGGCGAGCCCCTCGAAGGCCAGCTCGAAGACCAGTTGCGGTTCCACCGCCCGCACCGGACCGAAGCGCTCGCGCGTGTGCTGGCGGATCCAGGCGTCCAGCTCGGCGATCTCCATGTCGGTCAGGCCGGAGTAGGCCTTGGCGATCGGGACCAGCCGATCCTGCTCGTCCCAGACCGCGAAGGTGTAGTCGGTGTAGAGGTTCGAGCGCCGCCCGGCGCCGGGCTGGGCATGTGTCAGCACCGCATCGAGCGTGTGCGGGGCGATCTTCCACTTCCACCACTCGCCCTTGCGCCGGCCGGCACGGTAGGGGCTGTCGTGGCGCTTGAGCATGAAGCCCTCCACCCGCCGGGCCCGCGACTGCTCGCGCAGCTTGGCCAGCGCCGGCCAGTCCGGCGCCTCGATCCGCGGCGAGAGCCGCAGCGCGGGCGGGGCGTCGGTGAGCAGGTCGGCCAGGCGGGCGCGGCGCACCTGCAGGGGCAACGGGCGGATGTCCTCGCCGGCCTGCTCCAGCAGGTCATAGACGAGCAGGATCACCGGCACCTCGCGCAGCAGCCGCGGTGTCAGCGTCTTGCGCCCGAGGCGGCGCTGCAGGGCGGCGAAGGGCAGCACCTCGTCCTGCCAGGCGAGCAGCTCGCCGTCGAGCACGACGCCGGCGGGCAGCGTGCCAGCGGCCTCGACCACCTCCGGGAAGCGTTCGGTGATCAGCGCTTCGCCACGCGACCATAGGGCGATGTCGGCCTCGCGGCGCACGAGCTGCGCGCGGATGCCATCCCATTTCCACTCCACCTGCCAGTCATCGCGGGGGCCGAGTGAGGCCGGCGGCGTCGTCAGCGGGTGGCAGAGGAAGAAGGGATAGGGGCGGGCCTGGTCGGCCGTGGTGGCATCCGGATCGAGCAGGACGCGATAGAAATCGCTGTCGGGCTGCCAGTCGCCCATCAGGCGGTGGGCGATCACCGGGCGCGGCAGGCCGGCCACCTCCGCCAGCGCACGCTCCACCAGCGTCTGCGAGACTCCGACGCGCAGGGCGCCGGTCAGCAACTTGTTCACCAACAGGCAGGCGGTCGGCGGTAGCGTCTGCCACCACGCGGTGAGCTGTATTGCCTGGTCTGCCTCAGCCTGCGCCGCGAGCGGCAGCAGCCGGCCTTCGACCCACTCGGCGAGGGATTGCGGCGGCACCGGGGCGGCAGGGTCGGCCTGCAACAGGGCGATGGTCTCGGCGAGATCGCCCACGTGCTGGTGACTGGCATCGACCAGCCAGGCAGGCAGGCCCGTCTGCTCGATCAGCCAGCGCTTGAGCCGGACCGGGCCGATCAGGTGTTTGAGCCGCCGACCGGTGAGAAAGTACACCGCCCAGGCGGCATCGGCAGGCGGCGCGGCGGCGAAGTACGAACGCAGCGCCTCGACCTTGGCATTGGTCGCCGTGGTGGCATCCAGCGTCTCGAACAGGGCAACGAAGCGACGCATGCCTCAGGCATGCCCGGCCAGCGGCGCGGCATCGAGGCCCTGCTCCTGCAGGAAGGCTGCCAGCTCCGTGCTCTGCCCGTGCATCGTCAGCACACGGCGGGCACCGGTCTCGCGGACGGTCTGCAGCAGGGCCGGCCAGTCGGCATGGTCGGACAGCACGAAGCCGCGTTCGTAGCCCCGTCGCCGGCGGTTGCCGCGCACCCGCATCCAGCCCGAGCACATCGCCGTCGCCGGCCGTGCCAGGCGCCGGCGCCAGTTGCCCTTCTCCGCAGCCGGTGGCGCCAGGATGAGCTCGCCGGCACCGTCGCCCGCCAGGGCGTTGAGCGGCGCGGTTGGCCATAGCGAGATGCCCGCCTGCCGGTAGATCGCCGTCAGCGTCAGCAGCGCGCTGTGGAGGTAGGCCGGCCGCACGGGCAGGGCGGCGCCACGGGCACCGGCGGCCTGCAGCTCGGCCAGCACCCGCTGCGCCTTGCCGAGGCTGTAGCAGTACAGGAGGCTCGCCCGGCCCGCCGCCGCATTGGTCTGCCACCAGTCGATGATCTGTGCGACTACCTCGACCGGCGCCGGCCAGCGATAGACCGGCAAGGCGAAGGTGGCCTCAGTGATGAAGCCCTCACAGGGCACCACCTCGAAGGGCTCGCAGCTGGGATCGGCCTGCCGCTTGTAGTCGCCCGAGACGACCCACACGCGGTCGTCCACCTCGATGCGCACCTGCGCCGAACCGAGGATGTGGCCGGCCGGGTGCAGTGAGATCCGGGCCGCGCCCAGCCGGCACGTCTCACCGTAGTCCAGCAGTGTGCAGGCGGCTTCCGGCAGTCGGTGCGCCAGGATCGGACCGCTGGCGGCACTGGCCCAGTAGTGCTCGCTGCCCGGACGGGCGTGATCGCCATGGGCGTGCGTCAGCACGGCCCGGGCCACCGGCTGCTGCGGGTCGAGGTAGAAGTCGCCGGCCGGGCAGTAGAGGCCGGCGGGGCGGGCGCACACCGGCGCTTCGTCGAGCAGGTTCATGCAGTGGCTGTCGGCAGGCGATCGCCTTCGGATCGCATCGCAGGGGAGAGGGTTCCCCGAGCCGGCGGGGCGCGGCTGCGAATTTGTAACATGTTACAGCTCGGCCGCATCAGCGGTTGCGCGGCCGAGCTGCGATGCCGGCGGGCTGAGCGTCGTGCCGGCTCTGGCCATCGGCGCGTAACGATTGCCGCGCCGGCCCGCCGATTCATTATGATGCGCTGCATGATCCGTGCCGCCACGCTGGCCGATCTGGAACCGCTGCTGGCGCTGGAGCGACAGAGCTTCTCCAGCGACCAGATATCCCGCCGCAGCTTTCGCCACTTCCTTACCCGCGCCCATGCCCGGTTGCAGGTGTACGAAGACGCCCAGGGCGTGGGTGGCTATGCGCTGGTGCTTTTCCATCGCGGCACGGTGCTGGCCCGGCTGTACTCGCTGGCCGTGGCCGGCCGGCTGCGCGGGCAGGGCGTGGGCGCGGCGCTCTTGCGGGCAGCCGAACAGGCGGCGCACGAGGAGGGGTGCCTCACGATCCGCCTGGAGGTGCGTCCGGACAACGACGCGGCCATCGCCCTGTACGAGCGCGCCGGCTATCGGCGCTTCGCCCTGGTGCCGGCCTACTACGAGGACGCCGGCGATGCGCTGCGGCTCGAAAAGCGTCTGCGCGAGCCGGAGGTGGTCAGCCGCGACTGCCCCTACTATGCGCAGACGCTCGATTTCACCTGCGGGCCGGCCGCGCTGATGATGGCCATGCAGGCCATCGAACCCTCGCTGGCGCTGGATCGCAAGCTCGAGTTGCGCCTGTGGCGCGAGGCCACCAGCATCTTCATGACCTCCGGCCACGGCGGCTGCGGCCCCTACGGGCTGGCGCTGGCGGCACGCCGGCGCGGCTTCGCGGTCGAAGTGTTCGTGCGTGACGCCGCCACGTTGTTCGTGGACTCGGTGCGCACGCAGGAGAAGAAGACCGTCATCCGCCTCGTGCAGGAGGACATGCTGACCGAGCTGACCGAGCTGGTGGTGCCGATCCATCATCGCCGCCTGCCGGCAACGGAGCTGGGCGAGCGGCTGGCGGCCGGGCAGATGGCCGTCGTGCTGATCAGCTCCTGGCGGATCTACCGCGAAAAGTTTCCGCACTGGGTGGTGGTGACGGGCTGCTCGCGCGATTACGTCTGGGTGCACGACCCTTACGTCGACTACGAACAGGACAAACGCCCCGTGGACTGCATCGACCTGCCCATTCCGCGTCCGGAATTCGAGCGCATGAGCCGCTACGGCAAGAGCGGCCAGCGTGCCGTCGTACTGATCTCGCGCTGATGTCGGCGCACTTGATCCTGGTCGAGCGGACCGGCGACTGGCGGCCGGGCTTTCCGGACCTGCCGGTGGTGCCGGTGCGCGATTATCTCGCCGCGCCGGACTACGTGCGGCTGCGCCAGGCGAAGGTCATCAATCTGTGCCGCAGCTATCGGTATCTCGGCCTTGGCTACTACGGCGGGCTGCTGGGCGAGGCCCGCGGGCATCGGGTGCTGCCGAGCGTGCGGACGATGACCGACCTCGGCAACTGGGCGATCACCATGCTCGGCATCGAGGATCTGGCCGCGCCGGTACAGCGGGCCCTGCGCAAGGCCGAACCGGACGCCGGCGATCGCATCGCCATCGACCTGTACTTCGGCCAGGCGCAGATCCCGGCGCTGACCGAGCTCGGCCGCGATCTGTTCGACGTTTTCCCCTGCCCGCTGCTGCGGGTGCAGTTCCGTCACCGCGGTCACTGGCAGATCGCCGGCCTGCGGGCACTCGGGCTGGATGCCGTGCCGCACACGCCGGAGGACGAGGCCCGCTTCGGCGAGGCGCTGCTGGCCCATCTGGGCCGGCGCTGGCGCCGCCACCGGGTGCGCCGGCCGGCCCGCTACGATCTGGCCATCCTGCACGAGCCGGGTGAGCCGCTGGCGCCCTCGAATGCCGCTGCGCTGGCCAATTTCAGCCGGTTGGGGCGCAAGCTCGGGGTGGAGGTGGAGCTGATCGAGCGGCGCGACTACACCCGGCTGCCCGAATACGACGCCCTGTTTATCCGCACCACCACCAACATCGATCACTACACCTACCGCTTCGCCAAGAAGGCCGAGAGCGAGCACATGGTGGTGATCGACGATGCCGACTCCATCGTCCGCTGCACCAACAAGGTGTTCCTGGCCGAGCTCCTGGCCAGCCACAAGATTCCGGCGCCACGCACACGCGTGCTGCAGCGCGGGGCGCTCGGCGATCTGCCGGAGCGGATCGACTACCCGGTGGTGCTGAAGATCCCGGATGGATCGTTCTCCCGCGGCGTGCACAAGGCGGAGAATGCCGAGAGTTTCCGCCGCATCGCCCGCACCCTGTTCGCCGAATCCTCGCTGATCCTCGCGCAGGAGTTCCTGTACACCGAGTTCGACTGGCGCATCGGCGTGCTGGATCGCACGCCGCTGTTCGCGGTGCAGTATCTGATGTCGCGCGATCACTGGCAGATCGTGCACCACGGTCCCGCCGGCGAGGCCGAGCAAGGGGGTTTTCGTCCGGCGGCGCTGGCCGAGGTGCCCGGCGCGGTGGTGGACGTCGCGCTCAAGGCCGCCAACCGCATGGGCAACGGCCTGTATGGCGTCGATGTGAAGCAGAACGCGCGCGGCGTCTACGTGATCGAGGTGAATGACAACCCGAACCTCGATGCCGGCGTCGAGGACAGCGTGATCGGCGAGACCCTGTACACGCGAATCCTCGGCGAATTCGTGCGCCGGCTGGACGAGCGCAAGGGCCTCGCGGCCCTCTAGCGGCTAGCCGCGCCCGCGGGTGCGGGTGCGGTGCGGGACCGCGTGGCGCTCCACGTGGGCGACGATCATCTCGGCGATGTCCTTGCCGGTGGCCTGCTCGATTCCCTCCAGCCCCGGCGAGGAGTTGACCTCCATCACCAGCGGCCCGCGCGCCGAGCGCAGCAGGTCGACGCCAGCGATGTTCAACCCCATCACCTGCGCTGCCCGCACCGCCGTTGCCCGTTCCTCCGGCGAGATGCGCTCGATGCTGGCGCTGCCGCCGCGATGCAGATTGGAGCGGAACTCCCCCTCCGGCGCCTGGCGTTTCATCGCCGCGACCACCCGGTCGCCGACCACCAGGCAGCGCAGGTCGGCACCACCGGCCTCGGCGATGTACTCCTGCAGGAGGATGTTCGCGCGCAGGCCGAGGAAGGCCTCGATCACGCTCTCGGCCGCCTTGCGTGTTTCCGCCAGCACCACGCCGATGCCCTGGGTGCCCTCCAGCAGCTTGATGACCACCGGCGGCCCGCCGACGCGCGCCAGCAGGTCATCGATGTCGTCCGGCCGGTTGGCGAAGGCGGTCAGCGGCAGGCCGATGCCCTTGCGACTGAGCAGTTGCAGGGCGCGCAGCTTGTCGCGCGAGCGGGAGATCGCCACCGACTCGTTGGCGGGATAGACGCCCATCATCTCGAACTGGCGCAGCACCGCGGTGCCGAAGAAGGTGATCGACGAGCCGATGCGCGGGATCACGGCGTCGAACGGCTCCAGCGGCGCGCCGCGGTAGTGGATCGAGGGCTGGCCGGAGGCGATCACCATGTCGCAGTGCAGGATGTCCAGCACCCGCACCTGGTGGCCCCGCGCCGAGGCCGCCTCGATCAGCCGCCTGGTGGAGTAGATCCCGGCGCTGCGGGAGAGGATGGCGATGTTCATCGGTCGCTCGCTGGGTCGGCGGGAGGGGCGAGGCGGTGTTCGTGCCCGGCATCGACGTAGACGCCCAGCGCCTGCAGCGCCGTGCGGCCGATCAGCAGCGGGTGCCGGAGCCGGTGGCGGCGGGCCAGGCTCAGTTCGACCTGCGCTTCCCGCTCGCCCAGACGCAGGGACGTATGGATCAGATACCGGAACTGCTGCTCGCCGTTCGAGCTGCGGATGCCGCGGCGATCGGCCACGGGCGCCTCCAGCAGCCGCTCGCCCTGCTTTGCGCCGGGCAGGGCAAGGAAGCGGATCCACGGCGCGCCCTGCCGCTCGAAGGTCTCCAGCACCCGGGCGTGCAGCGCACAGCTGCGGGCACCGGTATCGAGCTTGGCCGCCAGCGGGGCCAGCGAGAGCGCCGGCAGTTCGGCCCATTCGCGCCAGCCGAGGATGATGGGATCGGGAGCAGTCATGGCACCGCCGTGAAAAGGCGGCTCATCATACGCCGGCCGCGGCGTGCTTACTCGCCGTGCAGCGTGACGATGATCTCTCGCCGGTGTGGGCGGTAGCGATGTTCGTAGAGGAACACGCCTTGCCAGGTGCCGAGGCGGCAGCGGCCGTCGCTGACCGGCAGCGTCAGGCTGACCTGGGTCAGCAGTGTGCGGGCATGGGCGGCCATGTCATCGGCGCCCTCGAGCGTGTGGCGGTAGGCCGGATCGCCATCCGGCGCGAGGCGGGCGAGCAGGGTCTCCAGATCGTGCCGCACGTCCGGGTCGGCGTTCTCCATCACCATCAGCGAGGCGCTGGTGTGGCAGACGAACAGGTGACACAGGCCGGCGCCGATGCCGCTCTGGCGCACGAGCGGCTGGATCTGGCCGGTGATCTCGTAGCTGCCACGACCGTCGGTCGTGAGCGCGAGGGTGTGCTGGCGGATCATGCCGTCGGCTGCCGTGGTCCGGCCGGCGCCGGCCGCCGTCGATGCCGCCGCTGGGGCGTCATCTCAGGGCAGCAGCTCGCGGCAATCCACCTCGGCGCCGCGCTGGGCGTCTTCCCAACAGCGGCGCAGGCGCTGCTGGTCGGCTTCCGGCAGGGCCTTGAACTCCCGCGCCAGTTCCTTCAGCCGCTGCTGTTGCTGCGGTGGCAGTTGCTGGAAGCGCTCCCGTAGCCGCTCACGGCCGGGCGACTGCGCCGGCCCGCGCTCGGTAACCGCCGGAGGGGCGCCCTGTGCCGGTCGCCCCTCCGGCGGCGCTGCCGGCATGGCGGGGGCCACCAGGAGCAGGGGCAGCGCGATCAGGCAGCGGGGCAGCTGACGCGTGAGGAGTCGGCGCTGCATCTAGACGACCCACCGCTCCTGGCCACCGGCCCGCTGGTCCCGCTCTTCCCGCGGCGCCTTGCTGATGCGGTCGAGCCAGCGATAAAAGTCCAGGTCCTCGTACAGCTCGGTCTCTGCAGCGGCCGGCAGCACGTCCAAGCCGTTCGCGGCGGTGCGCGCGGCCGGCTCGGACGAGGGCGGCTGCGTCGGCGAGAGCAGCATCAGGGCCAGCCCCGCCACGGCCACGCTGGCCAGCGCCGTGGGGGCGGCGAACCACCAGCGCTGGAGCGAGCGTCGGGGCGCGTCCAGGGCCCGCAGGCGTGCCGCCTGCAGCCGCGCCAGCGTCACGGCATCGAGCTGCTCGACGCCGGCCTCCAGCTGTGCCCGGGCCTGCGCGGCGAATGCGGCATCCTCGGGCCGCAGTTCATGTTGCTTCATGGTTGATGTGCCTCCAGCCGGGCGCGCAGGGCGCGCATCGCCCGGAACAGATGCGTCTTCACGCTGCCTTCGCTGCAGCGCATCGCGCGTGCAGCCTCACGGACGGAAAGGCCCTCCCACACGCGGAGCAGGAAGGCCTGCTGCTGTTGCCGCGGCAGCTGGCCGATGGCCTGCTCCAGCACCTGCATCGCATCGGCGCGGTCGAGCCGTTCGTGGATCGGCGCCACCGGGTCGACCGCCTCGGGCTCGGGCAGAGGCTGATCGTCGGCACCGGCGCGGCGCGGCATGACCAGCAGCCGCCCCCAGCGTGTGTTGCGCCGGTGGAAGTCGCGGATCTGGTTCTGCAGGATGCGATGGAACAGTGCCGGCCACTGATCCGGACCGGCATCCCGGTAACGGCGCACCAGCTTGAACATTGCCTCCTGCACCAGATCCAGCGCATCGTCGCGATCACGGACGGCAAATTCCGCCATCTTCAGTGCCCGCCGCTCCACTTCGGCCAGAAAGGCGGCCAATTGCTGTTCCTGCACTCGTTCTTCCGCCGCCGCACTGTTTCGGGTGCGGACGTCCACGTCGCGCTGCGGGCACACGATGAGTGGCACCGCAGGGTCCATAAGCGTCGACGCCATGGGTTCATTCCTCAATGATGCCGGTTCGGGTCGCGCCCGTCACGACGCGATCTTCGCAACCGTGCACAACGCCCGAAGGAGACGAGCCGTTGACGCCGGCACCACGACTGCCCGCCAGGGGTTCGACCGGAACCCTGCCGCCTCACGCCGGTCTCATGAAGCAAGCACGCCGTCTTGTGCGGCGCGCATCGAACCCGTTGAGGAGTACGCAGATATGGCTACCATCGAGCCAGGTATCCCCGGCGACAAGCCAGGGCAGCCCGAGAAACCCACTGCCTCGGAGCAACCCATGCCAGAACCGACCGGCAACGATGACAATACCGACCACAAGGTGACCGATATGATCTCCTCGCGTGCACATGACGCCATCAATCAGCTGAGTGCCACCGCGGCCGATCTGGAGGCACGCCTGCGCCAGGCGGCGGGCGACACGGAAGAGCGGGTGCGCGAGCGCGCCGCCGCGGCGCAGCATCGTGGCGAGGATGCGCGCGACGAGGTACGCACTTATGTCGAGGAGCATCCGCTGCAGGCGCTCGGCATCGCGATGTTCGCCGGCTTCGTCCTGCACGCGATGCTGCGACGCTAGTCTTGGCGGTGTCCGCGCAACCGGACGGCGCTGCCCGGGCCGCCGCGGCGGATCGGCCGCAGCAGGCCGAGGGTGTGACCGCGCCCCTGGCTGCCCTGTTGCACGACCTGGTGGACGTGGCCGGCGGGTTTGCCCGCCTGTTCGGCGCCGAGTTGCAGGTGGCGATGCGGGGCGTGGCGATTATGCTCGTCATGGGGCTGATCGCCACGACCGCCGGCCTGGGCGTGTGGCTGCTGCTGGTTGCCGCCGGCGTGGCGGCGCTGGTGGCAGCCGGGCTGGCTTGGCACTGGGCGTGGCTGGTGGCGGCCGGGGCGCATCTGCTCATCGCCCTGCTGGCGCTGGTGGTGGCTCTGCGACAACGGCGCGCCGTACGCTTTGTCGCCACCCGCCGTCATCTGCGCGGCAACAATCCGCTCCAGCCGGAGACCTTCGATGGCCACTGATGCGCAGGCGCGTATCGATGAGCTCGATCGCGCGCTGCAGCGGGCACGGTTGCGTCTGCGTCTGAGGGTGGCGGCCGAACGGCAGCAACTGGGCGCGCGCGTCCGGCCGCTGCCGGGCAGGGTAGCGCCATTGATCGGCCTCTGGCTCATGCGGCGGATGTGGCGTCGCCGGTTGCGACGCTCCGGCGCCCAGCGCGTGGCCCGGCTGCTCCGTCGAACCGCCCGCCGGCTGCCTCGCCGCTAAATTCCGGCCCTCAATCCCGGGCCGCGCCGGAGGGGCGCCACCATTGCCGCAGGGGCAGTGCGCCCGCCGCGGCCAATGCCACCAGCACGAGCACCAGCACCGGGCCGAAGGGCTGGTCCCACCGCAGTGCGATCCAGAACGCGGTGATGAAGCCGCCGATCGACAAGCCCAACGCCATGCCGTAAGCCGCCCGCAGCGACGGGGCCACGGCGAAGGCCACCCAGGCGGGCAACACCGCCAGCGCGAACGTCGCCATCAAGCCCAGAGTGGCGGCAGCCATGGCGAGCGTCGCCGCGGCCAGCGCTTCGAACAGCAGCCGCCACGGCCAGCGCCGCCGGCCATTGGCCGTTTCCAGCGCGGGGAACAGCCGGTCACGGAGCAGGCGTTCGACGAGCCAGGGCGCACTGATGGCCGTGAGGGCGGCCATGGCGAGGAGCAACACGAGTTCTGGACCGCCGGCGAAGTAGAGCTGGCCGTCGATCAGCGCCTGCCCACCGGCGGTATTGGCCGCGATCAGCATGTAGAGCGCCCAACCGGCCAGCCAGGCGGCGGCGTGCCAGGTGTTGCCACGGGTGCCGGCCAGCCCCTTGACCGCCGCGGCACCGGCGGCCCCGCCCAGCGCGCCGAGCCAGGCCGGCAGTCCCAGGGCGTTCGCCAGCAGTACCCCGGCCGCGGCCCACTGCGTGAGCGACAGCGCCGCCAGCCACTCCGCGCGCAGCCGCAGCATGATCCCGACCAGCGGCAGCGCTGCAGCGCCTGCCAGTCCGGCCAGGAACGGCAGCAGGAACAACGTGCCGCTCGCCGCCATCAGGCGAGGCCCTGCGTGCCGTGCGCCTGCACGTCCAGCGGGATGCAGCGGGTGGTCACGCGCCGGTGGAGCGCCGGATCGTGGCTCACGAGCAGCAGCGCGCGCCGGTCCGGCGCGGCCGCGATCATCTCGACGACGCGGGTCGTCGCTGCCGGATCGAGGTTGTTGGTTGGCTCATCGAGCAGCACCAGGTCCGCCGGCTGATGCAGGCAGATCCAGACCAGCGCGAGCTGGCGCTGCCCGCCGCTCAGCCGGTCCAGGCGCGTGCGCCCAGCCGAAGGGGGCCAGATGGCGTGTGGCTGCGGCACGCCGAGCACGCGCGCCAGCTCCCGGCCGGTGAGCGGCAGCCCGCCGAGCGGCGGCGGCACCTGCGGCAGATACGCCACCTTCAGACCGGGCTGACGACGCAGGCTGCCGGCGAAGGTCCGCACCTGCGAGCGCTCGCCGAGCAGCCCCCGCAGCAGCGTCGACTTACCAGCGCCATTATGCCCGATCACGCCGATCCGCTCGCCGCTGTGGATGGCGAAATCGAGCGGACCGGCCCGGGGCTGGTCGTAGCCGAGTGTCCAGCCCCGGGCCTCGATCAGCCTCATCGCCTGCCGCGGTCGGGCTCGGCGAGGGCACCCAGCCAGTGCTCGATCAGCGCCAGATAGCCGGCCAGACCGGCATCGGTGGCTGGTTCGGGGTTGAGCACGAGCACCGGCCAGCCGAGCTGCGAGCGCAATCGGCGGGTGGGCTGCGAGGGCTGGTAGGCGGCGCGCACGATCATGCCCTGCCGTGCCTGCAGCGCGGTCACCAGGCCGGCGAGATGGCTCGCCCGTGGCGGCACGCCCGGCAGCGGCTCGATGTAGCCGAGCGAATCGATCTGGAAGCGGTCCAGCAGGTAGTCGGCGTCGGCGTGGTACTGGAGCACCGGCCGGCTGCGTGCGGCCAGACGCTGCCAGGCCGGCATGCGCTCGGCGACGGTTGCCGCCAGCGTCTCGGCGCCGGCGGCAAAGGCCGCCGACTCGTGCGGCGCCAGCTGCGTCAGCCGCGCCGCCAGCGCCCGTCCCGCCTGCACGAAGCGCTGCGGATCGAGGTGGAAATGCGGATTCCCGCTTGGGTGCACGTCGCCGAGACTGCGATCGGCCGGTGCGCCGGCGCCGAGCAATGGCACCTGCGCCGCTGCCTCGAAGAGGCCGTCACCCGCGGTCAGCCGCGGGTTGCCGGCGCCGCGAACCGCGGCGGGCAGCCAGCCGACTTCCAGCTCCGCACCGACGCTGACCAGCAGATCGGCATCGCGCAGCGCCCGCATCATGCTCGGACGGGCCTGCAGGCGGTGCAGGTCCCGGTCGTCCGGGCCCAGCACCGTCACCTCCACGTGCTCGCCGCCGATGCTGCGCACCAGGGCGCCCATCGCCGGCGTGGTGGCGACGACCGCCAATGGCGTGGACGCCGCCGTGCTCAAGGCCGGCAGGCAGGTCAGCATGCCGAACAGGGCCGCCCAGATCGCCAACCGGGAGCCGGCGCTACGAATCATCGTGATCATCATGTCCGCCTCCTAGAAGACGTGGGCGCCGTGGGCGCCGAGGGCGAGGGTGTACTGCAGCCAGAACTGCGTGATGCCCGAGGTATCCTCCAGGTCCAGCTGCTGTATCTGGCCGCGGATGCGGGAGAACTCGGTCGGCAGGAAGCTCAGGTTGACGCTGGCGCGTCGCACCTGCCGTTCCGCATCGGTCTGCGAGCCCAGCTCCAGCGCCTCCAGTCGCAGGCCGCTCTGCCAGCGCGGGGCGACGCCGTAGACCGCCTGGGCGTAGCCGCCGGTGGCGCGCGGGTCGGTATCCGGCAGCATCGGTTCCCCACCGCCGGGCTCCAGCGACTGGCGGCGATGGAACAGCTCGGCCTGCAGCCACAGATCCCCTTGTCCGCCGGCGCCGGGGGCGTCATACAGATAGGCGGCATCGGCGCCGTAGAGCTGCGTCTCGCCCTCCACCGCCAGCCCCGCTTCCTCATCGACGGCCTGCCGGAACTGATCGGTCCACGCGGCCGACAGGCCCAGCTGCAAGGTGTGGGCGTAGCCCAGCTCCGGCGCGAACTTGATGAAGCCGAGCGCCAGGCGCGGGCCGTCATCATCGTCCAGGCCGAAGGGCTCGGTGTCCTCGAGCGGGCCGACGATGGCATTGCTTTCGGCATCGCCCTGCAGCACCTCGGCGCCCAGGCGCAGGTAGAACGGCGCCGATGCCAGCCAGTTCAGCTGCACGCCGTTGTCGATCAGCCCTTCCTCGCCCAGCAGATAGCGGTTGGCCAGCGGCAGGTCGGTGAAGTACCAGGCGTGCGGATGCTTGCGGTTGAGGTAGCCGAACTCGCTGCGGAAGCGGCCGAACTTCAGCTGCCAGCCCTCCGGCAGCCGGGTCGTCCACAGATAGGCCTCTTCCAGCTCCACGTCCTCGGCGTCGGCGATGACCAGATCGACCAGTCCGCCGAAGTAGGGATCGATGGCGCCGGTGAACAGGAATTCGGTCTCGCGCAGGCTGAAACCTTCCTCCAGTTCGTGCCCGTGGCCACCCTCGTCGTGCTCATGCGTGCCCGATTCGTCGTGATCGTGCTCATCATCGAGCAGTCCGGCGCCGAAGGCCTCGAGTCGTTCGCTGGTCTCGCCATCAGCCGAGTCCTGGTAATAGACGCCGTCGAAGATGACGGAGATCGCCGGATTGAACGTGTTCGCCGACTCCGCGGCCGTTGCGACCGCCGCCGGCGGCACGGCGCTGCGGGGCAGGTAGGGATCGATAGCCATGGCTGCCGGGCAGGCGCCGAGGCCGGCCAGCAGCAGGGGTGCGCGTAGGCGCATGGGAATACCTCGCTGAGAAAGTCATGGTTAGCCCGGCGGCGGTTCGCGCCGGCGGGCGACGTGAGACGATCAGCAGCGGGTGGGTGGAGCTCGGGTTGGGTGCGCCTTGTGCGGTGCAGATCTCGCCGGCGCAGCGGCCAGCTGTGCCACCGGTAGCTGCACAAGGCTCTGCGGCTGCGGCGTGATGCGGGTGCCGGCCGCGGCCAGCGGCGCGGCGCCCACGCCGAAGTGGCAGAGCGTGCAGGTTTCCGGCCCGGCGTCGGGCTCGTCATGATCGTGCGCCAGATGGCCGAGACTGGCCGTCGCCAGCAGCGACAGGCACAGGGCCAGCAGCAGCGCGCGCATGGGACGATTTGGCCGGTGCGGGTTCATGACGGCCGCGAGTATAGCGCCTTTGTCCGGCTCAGGCGGTCGCGCCGCCGGTTTCGCGCAGGGTGCGCATCAGCGCTTCCAGCATCTGCCGCGTCGCCGGATCCGGCAGCGTCCAGAGCGGGTCGTAGCCGAAGACCTCCGCCGGCGAGCGCGTCTGGAAACCCGCCGAGACCAGCGCCAGCCGGTCCATCGGCACCAGCGCCGGGTGGTGTTCGCGGCAGGCCAGCGCCAGCCGGTAGAGCTCGCGGCGCAGGCCGATGATGTAGTTCGACAGCCGCACCGACTTCAGCCCCGGCACCAGCGCCCGATTGCGCCAGGCGCTCTGCGAGGCGACGCCGGAGGGGCAGTGATCGGTATGGCACTTCTGCGCCTGGATGCAGCCGATTGCCAACATCGCCTCGCGGCCGACGTTGACCATGTCGCAACCCAGCGCCATCGCCAGCAGCGCCTGCTCCGGAAAGCCCAGCTTGCCCGAGCCGATGAACACGATCTGCCGCTGCAGGTCGCGCTCGGCGAAGATGCGGTAGACCTCGGTGAAGCCGACCTTGAACGGCAGCGCGACGTGATCGGAGAAGGTCAGCGGCGCCGCGCCGGTGCCACCCTCACCGCCGTCGATGGTGATGAAGTCCACGCCGCGAGCATCGCTGGCCATGGCGTCGGCCAGTTCCACCCAGAAGGCTCGCTCGCTGACCGCCGCCTTGATGCCCACCGGCAGGCCGGTTTCCCCGGCGAGATGCTCGACGAAGTCCAGCAGTTCGTCGACATTGCGGAAGGCCCAGTGCACCGAGGGGCTGATGCAGTCGCGGCCGATGCTCACGCCGCGGGCGTCGGCGATTTCCGCGGTCACCTTCGCCCCGGGCAGAAAGCCGCCGAGGCCGGGCTTGGCGCCCTGGCTCAGCTTGATCTCCAGCGCCCGCACCTGCGGATTCACCGCCAGTCGCTCGGTCAGTGCCGTCAGGCTGAAGCGGCCGTATTCATCGCGGCACCCGAAATAGCCGGTGCCCAGCTGCCAGATCAGCTCGCCGCCGTGCCGGTGGTAGCGGGAGATGCCGCCCTCGCCGGTGTTCTGCAGGCAGCCGGCCAGGCGAACGCCGCGATTGATCGACTCGATCGCCGGCCCGCTGAGCGAGCCGAAGCTCATGGCGGAGGTGTTCACCACGGAGCTTGGGCGAAACGCCAGCCGGCGCCGGCGGTGGCCGCCCAGGATCTTGGTGCACGGCAGCGGGTAGCCGCCGAGGTCGATCGGCGAGCCGTGCTGGGGCTGCTCGTAGGGGAAGGTGCTGTGGCGGACGATGATGTAGTCCTGTGTCGCCTCCAGGTCGTTGTCCGTGCCGAAGCCGAAGTACTGGTTCTCGTGTTTGGCGTTGGTGTAGACCCAGCGCCGTTGGTCGCGGCTGAACGGCCGCTCCTCGTTGTTGTTGGCGACGATGTACTGGCGCAGCTCCGGGCCGATCGACTCGATCCAGTAGCGGAAGTGGCCGAGCACCGGATAGATGCGCAGCACCGCGTGCCGGGGCTGCAGGACGTCGTGCAGCGCCAGCGCCGCGAGGGCCAGCAGGGCGAGGGCGGCGAGCAGGATCAGCCAGGTCATGGTTCCTACCTATCGTCCGGAGTGAGCCGGATCTGCAGCAGCAGATTGCGTTGCACCGGCTGGAAGTTGTCGTCGCTGACCAGCAGATAGTCGTGCGGGCCGATGCGGGCGATGCCTTCGAAATTGTCGATGTCGATCTCGGCATGGGTCAGCTGCGCAATCACGCCGGCGTCATGCCAGTCGCCGCTGGCATCGGGCTGCAGTTCGCGCAGCACCAGGCGCATGGCCGGCGGCCAGCGGCGGAAGCAGCGTTCCAGCGCCAGCAGCCCTGCCGGCTGCCCGGCGGCGGTCGGCAGCTCGGCCAGAGCCACCAGACCACAATCGCTGCCGTCGGGTTCAAAGCCGCCGCGCCGACCGCGGGCGTCGAGCAGCGCCACCTGCCGCTCGCCGCGCAGCGGACGCTCGACGCCGGCGAGCCAGCCATCGGGGGTGGCCAGCAGCGCCTCGAGCTGATGGTTGCCGCTGTCATAGCGGCCCGCCTCGGCGAAGGGCGGGGGCAGCTCCACCGGGCCGAGCCAGCGGCCGGTGAGGTCATAGCGCAGCAGACGTGGCTGGCGCTCGAAGGCGACCAGCAGGTTCGGAGCGCCGTCCGCCGCCGGCAGCAGCGCCAGATCCTCGGCATCGGCCGCTGCCCCTGTGAGCTGGCGCTGACTCGCATCGCGCAGGGGCAGGGTCTCCATCGGCACCACGGCCTGCACGACGCCCGCCGCGTCCCGCTGCAACGAGAAGTGATGCAGCCGGCCACGATCGGACACCGCGATCAATCGCGCGTCGGCAGCGTGCCAGACAAGGCCGGACAGCCCGCCGAGGGGTGCACCGGCCGAGGTCGTCTTCGGCAGGGCGAGTTCGGCCACCGGCTCGGCCTGCCAGCCGGCGCCGGTCGGCGTCAGCGGCAACAGCCCCGCCAGCGCCACCAGCCAGCGACCGGCGTCGCGCCAGGCTCTCATCGGGATCAGCCTGCCTCGGCGGCGGGCTCCATGCCGAACAGCCGCCGCAGCCGCTGCATCATCGAGGGCCGGGCCGGCACCCCGGCCGCCGCCGCCAGCACCTCCGGCGAGGGCAACCCGCCCTGAATGCGCAATTGGCCGCCCGCCTCCCGGAACACCAGTGCCGGGGTGCCTTGCACGCCGAAAGTGTCCATTAGCCGGTTGTTGTCGGCGATCTGCGCGACGATCGCCGGCCCCGGTTCGCGAACCGGGGCGATGCCCCCTTGCTCATAGGCGCCGAAGTGGGCATCCAGCGCCGCGGCGGGATCCTCGGCGCCGAGGATCGCCGCCGCCTTGCCGGCGCTGCTGGGCTTGATGACCGCGACCATCACGTGGCGCACCTGCAGGCCCTCGTCGTGATAGAGCGCGGTGGCCTGCCAGAGCTTGTGGCAATAGGGGCAGTTGGGATCGGTGAAGCTGTAGATGACCCGCTGCGGCGAGGCGGCGCCCTCGGCGACCCAGGCGGCGTCCTCCAACTCGGCCCACAGCGCGTCCGGATCCGGCGGCGGCAGCGCGGCCTGTTGCTGGGCCGTGAGGTTGTTGCCCTCGGCATCGAGCATGGTGCCGACGATGGCGCGCCGGCCATCCGGCAGCACGTAGATCAGCTCCTGGCCCTGCACGCGCGGCACTGCCCACAGCGCGATCCCGTCGACCTCGCCGTGGGGGCCGGTCAGCGTGAGGCCCTGCGATTGCAGGTGCGCGATGACCGGCGGCGGCAGAGCTTGTTGTACCTCGGTCCCGGTGTCGTCCTGGGCGACGGTGAGGCCGGGCAGCCAGCCGCCGGCCAGCAGGGCGAGCGCAACGCCGGCGAGCCGCCGGCGCCGCGTCAGCAACCCTGGCCTGGTCTGACAGGGCCGGCCGCTTCGCAGATTGCCGCCCAGCCCGTATGCTCGACCGGGTTGCCCTGCCCCTGGACGACCGGGAGATCCGTTTGCGCCGTTCTCTCTCACACTGTCTCCTCGCCTTGCTGTTGTGTCCCGTGCTGACCCAGGGCGAGCCCGCGCCGGCCGGCCCGCTGTGGGATCTCTCCGCCGTCTATGCCGATCGCGCCGCCTGGCAGCGCGATCGCGAGCGGCTGCGTGATTCGCTCGTGCCCGCCTTCCGCGAGCGCTGCGAAGGCCGGCTCGATGCCGGTACCGACCACCTCGCCGGTTGTCTCGCCAGCTACGAGCAGATCCTGAAGACGCTCTATCGGCTGCAGGGCTACGCCATGCTGCGCGCCGACGAGGACCTGCGGCAGGCCGAGGCGCTTGGCCTCAAGCAGAACGCCGAGCTGCTCGCGACCGAGGTCGCCAGCGCCGTGAGTTTCCTCGAACCCGAGTTGCAGGCGCTCGAACCGCAGCGACTGCAGGCGCCGGCGCTCGAGCGGTTCGATCATTTCCTGGATGACATCCTGCGCCGCGCGCCGCACACCCTCGACCGCGACGGCGAACGCCTCTTGGCGATGGCGGCGCTGCTCGGGGAAACGCCGAGCAACGTCTATGGCGTGCTGGCCAATGCTGACATGCCCTGGCCGCAGATCACCCTGAGCGACGGCGAGACGCTGCGGCTCGACCAGGCCGGCTACACCAAGGCGCGCAGCAGCAGTGAGCGGGCCGACCGCAAGCGCGTGTTCGACGCATTCTGGGGCACCTGGCAGAGCTATCGCCAGACCTTCGGCACCACGCTGTTCGCCCAGCTGGCCCGGGACCGCTTCTATGCCCGTGCCCGCGGCTACGACAGCAGCCTCGCCGCGGCGCTCGATGCCGACGCCGTGCCGCCGGCCGTCTATCGCACGCTGGTCGAGCAGGCGAATGCCCAGCTGCCGACGCTGCATCGGTACTTCCGCCTGCGTGGCCGGCTGCTCGGCATCGACGAGCTGGCCTACCATGACATCTATCCGCCGCTGGTCTCGACCGACCGGCGTTATCCGCTGGCCGAGGCCCAGCGTCTGACGCTGGCGGCGACCGAGCCGCTCGGGCCGGACTATCAGGCCGTGCTGCGCCGAGGCTTCGCCGAAGGCTGGATGGACCCGCATCCGCGGCCCGGCAAGCGATCCGGCGCCTATATGCTCGGCATGATCTACGATGTGCACCCGTTCGTGCTCATGAACTACAACGAAGACTACGAATCGGTCTCCACGCTGGCCCACGAATGGGGGCACGTGGTGCATTCGGCACTGGCGAATGCGAGCCAACCGTTCCTGCACGCGGACTATGCCACCTTCACCGCCGAGATCGCCTCGATCTTCAATGAGATTCTGTTGACGCGCGAGATGGTGGCGCAGGCGACGAACGATCAGGAGCGCCTGTACTACCTCGGCATGATGCTCGAGAGCATGCGTGGCACGTTCTATCGGCAGGCCATGTTCGCCGAGTTCGAGCTCGCCATCCACGAGCAGGTCGATGCCGGCGAATCGCTGACGGCAGAGGACTTCACCCGGCACTACCAGACGCTGCTGCGGCGTTATCACGGCAGCGACCAGGGCGTGGTGAGTATTGACCCGACCTATGCAGTCGAGTGGGCATACATCCCGCACTTCTACTACAACTTCTACGTCTACCAGTACGCGACCTCGATGGCCGCTGCGGCCGCGCTCGCCGAGCAGGTGCTGCAGGGCGGCGAGGCGGCGCGCGAGGAGTACCTCGACCTGCTGCGTGCCGGGGGGTCGGACTATCCCTACGAACTGCTGCGTGATGCGGGGGTCGATCTGGCCAGCCCGGCGCCCTACGAGGCGCTGGTGGCTTACATGAATGACGTGATGGACCAGATCGAGACCCTGCTGGCGCGCAGCGAGGCAGTCCCGGCCGAATGAGCGGAGCGATGACACAGCACCTGGAGTTCTACTTCGACCTCGCCTGCCCCTGGAGCTGGCTGGCCATCGCCCGCATCGACACGCTGGCCGAGCGGGGGTCGATCGAGATCGACTACCGGCCGGTGCTCCAGCGCCGGCTGGACGCGCAGCATTACCCGAGCGAAAAGCCGGCCTCGCCGCCGGCGCGCGAGGCCGTGCTGCAGGCCGACCTCGAGCGCCGCGCGACGATGCTCGACCTGCCACTGCGCCTGACGGCTGCGCCGCCGGACACCCGTCGTGCGCTGGCGCTGATCCACGGCGCGCCACGGGCGCAGCGGCCCCGGCTGGTGCGGGCGCTGGCGCAGGCGCTGTGGGCCAGTGGCGAGGACCTGAACGATGACGAGGTGCTGCGGCGCACGGCCGAGTGCGTGGGCGTCAATCCCGGCGCGGCCGACGACGCCGACATGCTGGCGGCCGTCGATGCCGCCTCGGACCTCGCGGCCGAGGCCGGCGTGTTCGGCACGCCGAGCATCCGCGTCGGCGAGCGCATCTGGTGGGGCGCCGATCGCATGGATCTGGTGCGCGCCGCGCTCGGCCAGCCGGAGACGCCCTGGCCGGCGCCGGCGGCCGTCGGTGGCGAGATCGAGTTCTTCCACGACTTCGCCAGCCCGTTCTCGTATCTGGCGGCGATGCAGCTGGAGGCGCTGGCCGCGCGCTATGAGGCGAAGGTCGTCTACCGGCCGATGCTGCTGGGGGCCCTGTTCAAGCAGATCGGTACGCCGATCGTGCCGATCGAGCAGATGAGCGCGCCGCGGCGGCAGTACATGGGGCGTGACCTGACCGATTGGGCCGAGTTGCGGCAGGTGCCGTTCCGGTTCGCTTCACACTTCCCGCTGCACACCCTGCAGGCGTTGCGGGCTGCCCTCGTGGCGCCGGGCCTGACGCTGCCGCTGTATCGCGCCGCCTGGGCCGAGGATCGTGATCTCGGCGAGGCGGCGACGTTGGAGGCGGTGATCGCCGCCGCCGGCGAAGACGCCGCGGCCGTGCTCGCGCAGGCCGGCAGCGATCCGGTGAAGGCGCAGCTGCGCGAGAACACCGAGCGGGCGGTGGCGCTCGGCGCCTGCGGTGCGCCGACCTTCCTGGTCAACGGCCAGACCCTGATCTGGGGTCAGGACCGGCTGGGCCACGTGGCGGCCGCGCTGACCGGCGAGCTGCCGACGCCGGACCGGGCTGCGCCTGATCCCGCCTAGCGCGTGCGTACGGCCTACATCAGCCACCCGCTGTGCAGCGTGCACGAGATGGGCGCGGACCATCCCGAGTCCCCGGCGCGGCTGGCCGCGATCCAGGATCAGCTGATCGCCGATGGCCTGTGGCCGCTGCTGACGCCGCTGGAGGCTCGGCCGGCGAGCGATGCCGAGCTCGAGCGGGTGCATCCCCGCGAGTACATCGCCCGACTGGAGGAGATGACGCCGGGCCGCGGCATCGTCGGCATCGATCCGGATACCTGGGTCAACCCGCACACGGTCGCGGCCGCGCGCGTGGCGGCTGGCGCCAACCTGCTGGCGGTGGACGAGATCATGGCCGGGCGTCTGGATCGCGCCTTCTGCGCCGTTCGCCCGCCCGGACATCACGCCGAGCGGGCACAGGCCATGGGCTTTTGCTTCTTCAACAACGTTGCCCTCGGCGTGCGTCATGCGCAGGTTTGTCATGGCATCGAGCGTGTGGCGGTGCTGGACTTCGACGTGCACCAGGGCAACGGTACGGAGAGCCTGCTCGCGGATGTGCCGGGCGTGCTGTTCTGCTCCACCTTCCAGCACCCCTTCTATCCCTTCACGCCGCTGCGCCACGATCGTCCCCGGCTGATCAACGTGCCGCTGCTGGCGGGAGCGGGCGGCAGCGACTTCCGCGAAGCGGTCGCCGATACCTGGCTGCCGGCGCTGCGGGAGTTCGCCCCGCAGCTGCTGTTCATCTCGGCCGGCTTCGACGCCCATCACGAAGACCTGATGGCCGATCTGCACCTGACCGAGGCGGACTACGCCTGGGTGACGCGCGAGCTGGTGCGGGTGGCCGAACGCTCTGCCGCCGGCCGGATCGTCTCCAGCCTGGAGGGCGGCTATCACCTGCCGGCCCTGGCCCGCAGCGCCTCGGCGCACATCAAGGTGCTGGCAGGGCTGAGTGGCTGAGCGGCAGGCGTGACAGCCCGCCCGCGGGCTCCCTACCATGACACAGCGAGGAGAGCGACGATGAACGAGCACAGCAGCAGGCCAGTACCGGCCGGCAGGCGACTGCGCCGGGCGGTGAGCGAGGAGCGGCCGCTGCAGGTGGTCGGCACCATCAACGCCTATACGGCGCTGCTGGCCGAACGGGCCGGCCTGCGGGCGCTGTATCTGTCCGGTGCCGGCGTGGCCAACGCCTCGTTCGGCCTGCCCGATCTGGGCATGACCACGCTCAATGATGTCTGCGAGGATGTCCGGCGCATCACCGGCGCCTGCACCCTGCCGCTGCTGGTCGATGCCGATACCGGCTGGGGTCCGGCGCACATGATCGCCCGGGCGATGAAGGAACTGGGGCGTGCCGGCGCGGCCGGATGTCACCTGGAGGATCAGGTGCAGGCCAAACGCTGCGGCCACCGGCCCGGCAAGGCACTGGTGTCGACCGCCGAGATGGCCGATCGCATCAAGGCGGCGGTGGATGGGCGGCTCGATGAGGACTTCGTCATCATGGCGCGCACCGACGCCCATGCCGGCGAGGGTGCCGAGGCCGCCGTGGCGCGGGCACAGGCATACGTCGAGGCCGGCGCGGACATGATCTTCGCCGAGGCGCTGCACACGCTGGAGGAGTACCGCCGCTTCACCGCAGTGGTCGACGTGCCGGTGCTGGCGAACATCACCGAATTCGGCCAGACGCCGCTGTTTTCCCGCGAGGAGCTGGGCCAGGCGGGGGTCGGCCTCGTGCTCTATCCGTTGTCGGCGTTCCGGGCGATGAGCCGGGCGGCCGAGGCGGTCTACCGGACCATTCGCAGCGAAGGCACCCAGGCGCCGGCGCTGGAGCAGATGCAGACTCGGGCCGAGCTGTACGAAGTGCTCGGCTATCACGACTACGAGCGCAAGCTCGACGCGCTGTTTGCCCAGGGCCGCGCCTGAACCGCAATTCAACGACACATCGACAGGGAGAGAACGGATGGCGGAGAAGAATCCCGCTGCCGGCCTGCGCGGCATCACCGCGGGCGAGACGGCGATCTGCACGGTCGGCAAGGCCGGCACCGGTTTGACCTATCGTGGCTACGACATCCATGCGCTGGCCGAGCAGGCCCAGTTCGAGGAGGTGGCCTATCTGCTGCTCTACGGCGAGCTGCCCGATGCGGACACACTGACCCGCTACAAGGCCAGACTGGCCGAGCGCCGGCAGCTGCCGGCGGCGCTGCGCGAGGTGCTCGAGCGCATTCCCGCGGACGCCCATCCGATGGACGTGATGCGCACCGGCTGCTCGGTGCTCGGCAACCTGGAGACCGAGCAGAGCTTCGAGGAACAGCACGAGGCGGCCGATCGGCTGCTCGCCGCGCTGCCGGGGATCATTACCTACTGGTACCGCTACAGCCATGAGGGCGTGCGGATCGAGACCGACTCGGACGCCGACTCGCTCGGCGGGCACTTCCTGCAGCTGCTACACGGCGAGAGGCCGAGCGAGCTGCACGTGAAGGTCATGCATGCCTCGCTGATCCTCTACGCCGAGCACGAATTCAACGCCTCGACCTTCACCGCCCGGGTCTGCGCCTCGACGCTCTCGGACCTGCATTCCTGCGTCACCGGTGCCATCGGCTCACTGCGTGGACCGTTGCACGGCGGCGCCAACGAGGCTGCCATGGCGATGCTCGAACAGTGGCAGACGCCGGCGCAGGCCGAGCAGGCCATCCGGCAGATGCTGGCGCGCAAGGAGAAGATCATGGGCTTCGGCCATGCGATCTACCGCACCAGCGACCCGCGCAATGCCATCATCAAGGACTGGTCGAGGCAGCTGGCCGAGCAGGCGGGCGACACCCGCCTGTACGCCGTCTCCGAGCGGGTCGAACAGCTGATGTGGGACGAGAAGAAACTGTTCCCGAACGCGGACTTCTTCCACGCCTCGGCCTATCACTTCATGGGCATCCCCACCGAGCTGTTCACGCCGATCTTCGTCATGTCGCGCGTGACCGGCTGGTGCGCCCATGTCTTCGAGCAGCGCGCCAACAACCGCATCATCCGGCCCAGCGCCGACTACACCGGCCCCGAGTTGCGCGAGTTCGTGCCGCTGGCGGACCGCTAGTTCCAGCGCCGGCCGAGGGCCGGCGGTTCTACTGCACAAGGAGATATTCATGGCGGGTGACATCCGCTCGGCCCGGCGCCCGAAGCCGGACAAGATTCTCGTCGACATCGCCGACTACGTCCTGGATTACGACGTCACCGCCAGCAAGGAGGCGATGAAGACGGCGCGCTACTGCCTGATGGACACGCTGGGCTGCGGCCTGCTGGCGCTGTCCTATCCGGCCTGCACCAAGCTGCTCGGCCCCACGGTGCCGGGCGCGGTGTTGCCGGGCGGCGCACGCGTCCCGGGCACTGCCTACGAGCTGGACCCGGTGCAGGCGGCGTTCAACATCGGCGCGATGATCCGCTGGCTCGACTACAACGACACCTGGCTTGCAGCCGAGTGGGGCCATCCCTCGGACAACCTCGGCGGCATTCTGGCGCTGGCCGACTATCTCAGCCGTCGCAACGTCGCCAGCGGCCGCAAGCCGCTGACCATGGGCGATGTGCTCGCCGCCATGGTCAAGGCGCACGAGATCCAAGGCGTGACCGCGCTGGAGAACAGCTTCAACCGCGTCGGCCTCGACCATGTGATGCTGGTGCGCATCGCGACCACGGCGGTGGCGGCGCAGCTGCTTGGGCTCTCGCGCGAGGAGGTGATCAACGCGGTCTCCCACGCCTGGCTCGACGGCTCGGCGCTGCGCACCTATCGCCATGCGCCGAACACCGGTTCGCGCAAGAGCTGGGCGGCGGGCGATGCCACCAGTCGCGGCGTGCGCCTGGCGCTGATCGCGGCCACCGGCGAGATGGGCTACCCCTCGGCGCTGACGGCGAAGACCTGGGGCTTCCAGGATGTGCTGTTCGACGGCAAGAAGCTGAAGTACAAGCAGCCCTTTGGCAGTTACGTGATGGAGAACGTGCTGTTCAAGATTTCCTTCCCCGCCGAATTCCACGCCCAGACGGCGGTGGAGGCGGCGGTGACGCTGCATCCGCAGGTGGTGAACCGGCTGGAGGAGATCGAGCGCATCGTCATCCAGACGCAGGAGGCGGGCGTGCGGATCATCGACAAGACCGGTCCGCTGGACAACCCGGCCGATCGCGATCACTGCATCCAGTACATGGTCGCAGTGCCGCTGATCCACGGCACGCTGACTGCCGATCACTACGAGGATGAGGTCGCGGCCGACCCGCGGATCGATGCGTTGCGCGCGAAGATGGAAGTGGTGGAGAACAAGCAGTTCAGCCGCGACTATCTCGACCCGGACAAGCGCTCGATCGGCAATGCGGTGCAGGTGTTCTTCAGGGACGGCTCGCAGACCGAGAACGAGATCGTGGAGTATCCGATCGGCCATCGGCGCCGGCGCAAGGAGGGTCTGCCGCTGCTGGAGGCCAAGTTCGAGCGCAACCTCGCCACGCGCTTCGCCGGCAAGCAGGCCAGCACCATTCGCGCGGTGCTGGACAAGCAGAAGCCGCTGGAGAAGATGCCGGTCAACGAGTTCATGGACCTGCTGACGCTCTAGCGCGCCCGGCACACCGGGGCGGGGCCTGCCCGGCCGCGCCCCGCCTCGCGTGGCTTCAGCCGGGGGGCCAGCTCAGCGGGCGTCCGCCGAGGATGTGCAGGTGCAGCTGGAACACGGTCTGGCAGGCGCCGGCACCGTTGTTGACCACCAGGCGGAAGGCATCGCCGATCCCGGCGGCACGCGCCACCTCGCCGGCCTTTACCAGCAGGCGGCCGAGCATCTCGGCATGTGCCGGTTCCGCATCAGCGAGCCTTGGCAGCGTGGTCTTGGGGATCAGCAGCAGATGCACCGGTGCCTGAGGATTGATGTCGCGGATGGCGATGCAGTCGTCATCCTCGTAGACCACATCCGCCGGCAGTTCCCGCCGGATGATCTTGTGAAACAGGGTGTCCTCGCTCATCGTGCGCTCGCCTGTGCCGTCGGGTCAGGGGTCGTCATGGCAGCGGCCAACCGGTGGCTGCGCCGGCGATCGTCGCGTACCCGCTCCAGCGCGGTCAGCATCACCTCGTCGCGCGCGTAGACGTCGGGCCGGAAGTGCACGCGTGACTCCTCGTCGACCCAGGCCGTCCAGTAGACGAGATAGACCGGCAGTGGGTCGCGCAGCAGCACGGTGCGATTCTCACGCGAATCCAGCAGCTGCTGGAAGCCACCCTCGGCCCAGCGGGGCTGGTCCTTCAGCAGATAGTCGGCCAGATCCCGCGGTGCCTCCAGCCGGATGCAACCGGAGCTGAACGCACGCTTGTCGTAGTCGAACAGCTGATTCGCCGGCGTCGCATGCAGGTAGACATCGTACGGATTGCTGAACATGAACTTCATCTGGCCGAGGGCGTTGTCCGGCCCCGGCGCCTGCTTGAGCACGTAGGGGAAGTTGTCGGCGCTGAGCGACTGCCAGGGCACCTGCTCGATCGGCACCGGCACCAACGAGCCATCCGGTCGCTTGCGGAAGGCAACGATGTTGCGTGAGCGCAGGTAGTCGAGGTTCCGCTGGATCTTCGGCAGCATGTCCTCGGCGGCGATGACGTGCGGCACGTTCCAGTAGGGGTTGGCCACCATGTAGGTCATCGAGCCGGTGTACAGCGGTGTGGGGCGGAATTCACGACCGACCACGACCCGCTGGGTCAGGATGACCTTGCCCTGATCGATCAGCTGCATGCGGAAGTCCGGCACGTTCACCTGGATGTAGCGCTCACCGAACTGCCGGGGCAGCCAGCGCCAGCGCTCCAGGTTCACCGCGATGCGCTGGGCATAGCTCGCGGCATCGCGATTGAGCGCTGCCCGGGTGCCGCCGCCGATGATGCCGTCGGCCACCAGCCCATGGCGGGTCTGGAACTGTTCCACTGCCTGCTGCAGCGCGACATCGTAGGTGCTCGTGTCGGTGTCGGCCGCGGCCGACAGGTCGCCCCAGTAGCGCAGCCGTGCCCGCAGGCGGCGTACTGCCGGATGGCTGTCGCCCGGTCGCAGCACGGGCTCCGCCGGTACCGTGGCGGGCGCCTCCTGCAGGGCCAGCTGGCGGTAGTGCTCGTGGGCCTGGCGCAGAGCGACGTATTCGCGGCTGGTCGGTACCAGCTCCGCCAGCGCAGCGCCGGGCGAGCGATTTGCCGCAGCCGTGAGCACCTGGCCCAGATCGACCGGCGGCGGCTCGATGTGGGCCTGATCGGCGGCGTCGAGCATCGCCGGCGGCAGTCGGCCGCGTCCGAGGTGCAGCGCGAAGGTGAGGTAGGCGTCGGTGAGCGTCAGCTCCAGCTCGCTGGCAGGCTCTGCGAGATCGCCGCCGCTTGCCAGCCGTTCGCGCAGGGTCGCCAGCAGGCGATTGATCTGCGAGGCGTGGTAATCGTCCAGATCCAGGCCATGCGAGGGCGCGGCGTCCAGGGCCGCGACCAGTTCGGCGCCACGGCGCGTCAGGCCGGAGCCGGTCAGCCACAGTGGCCGGTGATCACGGCGGGCATAGAAGCGCTTGATCCGCTTCGCGGCCTCGGGCCAGGCCGACTGCACCTGCCAACGCTGCGTCGGTAACTCGCGCGCCAGCGTGTCGTCGATCTCGGCAGCGGCGGCCGGCAACACCCACAGCGTGGCCAGGACGGACAGCGTCAGGGTGAGCAGGCGTCGGCGCCGGCCGGGTAGAGATATCGCCGTGGGGTGGGGCATGTGTCGCGTCGTTCGGAGCGGGAAGCGAGCAGTATAAGACGAGTCTGGCCCGGCGCCGGTTCCCCCGGCGGGGGCGATCGGCTGGCCGGTGGGACGTGGACCCGACGATCTACTATAAGTCACAGGTTCGCAGCCGATAGCAACGCCATGCACGATCCTGCAGCTGAACCGGGCTGGACCGCCGCGCCGCCGACGCTGGACGAGGAGCAGCGCCTCAACGAGCTGTATCGGCTCGATATTCTCGACACGCCGCCCGAGGAACGCTTCGATCGCCTCACGCGGCTGGTTGCCCAGTGGCTGGATGTGCCGATCTGCCTGATCTCGCTGGTCGACGCGCGACGGCAGTGGTTCAAGTCCGTGGTTGGGCTGAACACGCGGGAAACCCCCCGGGCGCACAGCATCTGTGCCCACGCGCTGCATGAGCGGGAGCTGCTGCTCGTCGAGGATACCCACGCCGATCCGCGTTTCGCCGGCAATCCCCTGGTACGCGGCGAACCCCATATACGCTTCTACGCCGGTGCGGTGCTGCGGGGCGTCAACGGGCTCCCGGTCGGCACGTTCTGCGTGATCGCCCACGAGCCGCGGCGGTTGACCGAACTGCAGCGCTCGCAGCTGCTGACCATCGCTCGGGTCACCGAGACCCTGCTGGCGCAGCAGGAGCAGATGCAGAATCTGCAGCGTCACGTGCACCACTTCGCCTATGCCGATCCGGTGACCGGTGTCGCCAACCGGCGCTGGTTCTACAAGCGCGCCATCAGCGTGCTGGGCCAGCCCGGCACGCCGCCGCAGCTGTGTGTGTGGCTGGAGGTGGATCGCAACGAGGAGCTGGCGCTGGGGGCCGGACCGAAGGCTGCGCGCGCCCTGCTGCGCAGCATTGCCCGGCGGATGCAGAACGCCCTGCCGGAAGGCACCTTGCTGGCGCGTTGGGAGCTGGCGGAGTTCGCGCTGTTGGTACCGCTGGCCAGCGCGACGCAGATCGAATCGGTGCTGGACGACCTGCTGCGGGTGTTCGATGCACCGGTCGTGGTAGGCGAGCAGCGTTTCCAGGCCAGTGCCCGCATGGGCGTGTCGGTCTTCCCGCTGGATGAGCAGGTACCGGATGAAGTGTTGCGCAAGGCTTGGGAGACCTGCCGCACGATCGCTCCAGCCGATCATGCCCGGGTGCGGCGCTATTCACCGGAGGTGCGCGCCCGGTTTACCGAGCGCTTCGACCTGCTGCAGCGGCTGCGGGAGGATCTCGCCGCCGGCGCCCTGCAGCTGGCCATCCAGCCCAAGGTCTCGCTGGCGACCGGAGCGGTGGTCGGCGGCGAGGTGCTGTGCCGTTGGCACTCCCCGGTGCTCGGACCGGTCTCCCCCGCCGTATTCGTGCCGCTGGCCGAGGAGCACGGACTGATCGACCAGCTCGGCGGCTTCGTACTGGAGCGCACGCTACGCCAGCTGGCCGAATGGCAGGCCGCGGGGCTGACGCCGGTCCGCCTGGCGGTGAACCTCTCCAGCCACCAGCTGCGTGACCTGGCACTGCCCCGGCAGGTTCAGAGTCTGCTGGAGGGCCATGGCGTCGACCCCGGCTGGCTCGGCCTGGAGGTTACCGAGAGTGCCTTCATCGAGGAGCCCGAGCGGGCAACGCACGTGATGCAGGCGCTGCGCGCGCGCCAGGTGGAACTCGCGCTGGATGACTTCGGCACCGGCTATTCGTCGCTGTCCTACCTGCAGCAGCTGCCGCTGGACCTGCTGAAGCTCGATGCCAGCCTGGTCCGTGGGATCGCGGAGCGGCCAAGGGACGCCGCGCTGGTGCGCAACGTCATCACGCTCGCCCACGATCTCGGGCTGTCAGTGGTGGCGGAAGGGGTCGAAGAGCCGGCACAGCGTGACGTGCTGTGCCGGCTGCGCTGCGATCAGCTGCAGGGTTTCCTGTTCGCGCGGCCCTGCCCGCCCGCCGAGTTCGCCAGCCGCTGGCTGCGTGGCGACGAGGCGTCCGCAGGCTAGCCGGGCAGGCGCACCGGCCCATCCAGCGCCCGCACCAGCGGCGCATCCCGCCCGTACACGTCTGGCCACCAGCGCAGGGTGCCCTCGGCATCGAGCCCTGCCGTCCAGTACTGCACGTGGACTGCCACCGGCTGGGTGACCTTGATCGACTGCGTGCGGTCGCTGTCGATCGCCCGCTGCAGCCGTGGCTGATCCCAGCCGGCCTGGTTGTCGAGCAGGTGCAGCGCCAGACCCTTGGGATCCTCCACCCGGATGCAGCCGTGGCTAAAGGTACGCTGGCCGCGTGCGAACAGCTGCTTGGCCGGCGTGTCGTGCAGGTAGATGCTGTAGGGATTCGGGAACATGAACTTCAGCTCACCGAGCGCGTTGTTGCCCCCGGGACGCTGGCGAACGCGGTAGGGGAAGCTCCCCGGCGCGATCGCGCGCCAGTTGACGCTGTAGGGATCGATCACGCGGGCGTTCTCGCCCCACCCGCTCAGGATCTCGTAGCGGTTGCGGGCGGCATAGCCCGGATCGCGTTTGAGCGCCGGCAGGATCTCGTTGCGGGCGATGCTGGCCGGTACGTTCCAGTAGGGATTGACCACCAGATAGCCCATCGAGCGCGAGAAGGCCGGTGTCTGGTTCTCTTCCGCGCCGACCACCACGGCCTGCTGCATGATGAGCTCGCCGCCGCGCACGACCTGTAGCGAGCCGGCCGCGATGTTGACCTGGATGTAGTGGTCGCCGAGGCTCGGCGGTAGCCAACGCCAGCGCTCCAGGTTGGCCCGCAGCGCAGCGATCCGGTCTGCCGGGGCAGCATTCAGCACGGCCAGGGTGCGGGGGCCGATGATGCCGTCTGCCGTCAGTCCGTTCGCGCTCTGCAGCGCCTCGATACTGGCCACCAACGCAGGATCGTAGCGGGTCGACTCCGCAGCCACCGGCGGCGCCTCGTGTTGCAGGTGCGCCACGCGCTCGCGAATGCGGGGCAGCCGCGGGTCCACCGCGCCCGGTCGCAGCGTCGGCCCGCTCGGAATCGGCGGCCCGGCCTCGCGTTGCGGCGCCTGCCGGGCCTCGGCCAGCGCCCGGCGCAACGCCTCGTAGGCGGCATGTGGCGGCCGCTGTGCCAGCAGGCTCTCAACGATGCTGTCCGCCTCGATCGCCCGTTCCAGCAGGCCGACCACGTCGACGTAGCGCCGCTGTGGCTGCCAGGCGGCAGCCAGCGAGGCAGGATCGACCTTACCCTCGGTCAGATGGCGCGCGTAGAGGAAGTAGCCGTCGGTCAGCAGCAGTTCGACCGTCGCCGGATCGGGTGAGCCCTGCGCCCCCAGTGCTTCCAGTGCCTCGAGGTGATAGTCGCGGGGCTGCAGCCCGTCGCTGTCGGCAGCGGCCAGCGCCTTGAGCACATTCAGCCCCGCGCGGGTATAACCTCGCTCGCTGACCCACACAGGCGCGTGGTCGCGGGCCTCGTAGAACAGCCGCAGCGCATCCAGCATCTGCACCCGTTCGCCCGCCAGCTCGACGGCGCCGGGGCGGGCGTCGGCCAGCTCGGCGGCGATGCGCGCATCGATCCCGGCTGCCAGCGCCGTATCGGCCGGTCCCAGGGCGAGCAGGCAGAGCCACAGCCAGACGACACGTGGAGAGGGCGGACGGGCATGCCGCGGCGTTGGCGTCATAGGGGTTGCTCGGTCGGTCGGATCAGCACTTCATTCACGCTGACGTGCGCCGGCTGCGTCACGGCGTAGCGGATGGCGGCAGCGATGTCCTCGGCCTCCAGCACCGTCTGCTCCTCGTACAGCTGGCGCACGCTCTGCTGGACATCCTCGTCCGCCACGCCTGCCGGCAGTTCGGTGGCGACCACCCCCGGCTCGATCACGGTCACGCGGATACCGTGCGCCGGCGAGAGCTCGGCGCGCAGGCCCTCGGCGAAAGCCCGCACGGCGTACTTGGTGGCGCAGTAGACCGCACCGCCCGGGAACACCTTGCGGCCAGCGACCGAGGACAGGACCACGATGTGGCCGCCACCGCTGGAGAGCATGTGCGGCAACGTATGGGCGACGCTGCGGAATACGCCGTTGACGTTCACATCCACGGCCCGTTGCCACTCCTCGAGGCGCACGTTAGCCACCATCGACAGCGGCATGATACCCGCGTTGCAGACGAGAATGTCGATGCCGCCGAAGCGCTCGCGTGCGGTTGCCACCAGCCCCTGCACAGCGGCATCGTCCGTGACGTCGGTGGCCACGCTGGCGGCATTGCCGCCAGCGCGCACGATCTGCGCCTCGAGCTCCCGCAGGCGATCGTCGCGACGGGCAGCGAGCACGACGTTGGCGCCCGCGTTGGCGAGGGCGCGCGCCGTGGCTGCGCCGATGCCGCTGGAGGCGCCGGTGATCACGGCGGTCTTGCCGGTGAGTTCGCTCATGTTCGTTGCTCCTGGGTGGTGGGTGGCGATGTGGCGCCGTGGCGCGCCAGCAGCCAGCCGGCGTAGTCGAGCCGACGGGCCGCCGGCGGCGGCAGCCCTGCCGCGAGCAGCCGGTCGAGTGCGCATTTCAGCTGGGTCGGGGCGGCTGGGGATTCGGGCACTTCCAAGCCGAGCGTAGCCGCCTCTCCCAGACCATCGGCAAGGCGGGTGAGTTCGACGGCGACGGCCGCCGGCCCGCGCTGCGGCAGGCTCGCCAACGGCTCGATATGACCGTCCTGGCAGTGCCAGAAGCGCTGTCGACGGCACTTGCGCAGCGTGATGCCGGGTCCGGCCTGCAGCGCCTCGGCAGTGAATTGCCAGTCGATCTTGTGCCAGACGGCCTGCTCGCCCCCCTGCTGGCTGCGCCACTTCAGCTGTAGTAGCCCCTGGCGCAGCTTGAGGTTCAGATCTTCCCGCCCGGCGATGAGCAGGTAGCAGTCCTCACGCACCGGCTCGGCGCTCACCGGTCCTGGCAGTGCGGCGAACGCCGCCTCATGTGCGGCGCTCGGCGCACCCGGCCAGAACCAACGCAATTCGCGGGAGACGAAGGGCATGAGCGGCATGTGCGGCAGGGAACTGTCGCTATAGTACCCGGCTGATCTGGCGAGATACGGAGAGAGGCATGCTCCCGCAGAAGAGCAATATGGCGATCGGTCTGCGCAACCTGACGCTGGCGCTGCTGCTCGTGCTGGCGTCGGCAGCGCCGGTGCAGGCGGAAACGCCGGAGCGGTTGCTGTTGAACGTCACCACCGATTCGCTGGAGCGCGGCGCCATGGCGCTCGCCTTCGCCCAGGCGGCGCTGCGCGAGCGCAATGCCGAGGTGGTGGTCTATCTGAACGTCGACGGGGTGCGGCTGGCGAACGAGACCGCGGCCCGGCGCACCTTCGGCGACAACCAGAGCCTGCAGCAGATGCTGCGAGACTTCATGAAGTACGGCGGCCGCGTGCTGGTCTGCAAGCTCTGCCTGGAGATGGTGGCGGATCTGAATGACAGCAGCCTGCTGAAGGGCGTGGAGGTCGTCGAGCCGCACGTCGTGATGACACTGCTGTTCCGGCCGAACGTCGCCGTCCTGACCTACTGACCGTGGGCCGCCCCGGCGCACTCGAATCGCTCTCGCCGGCCGCGCCGGAGGCGGCCCTCGTGCAGCTCGGCCGGCTGCTGCAGGCAGCGGGCTACACCTTCACCGCCGTCAGTCCGGCCTCGCACGAGCGTGTGGTGGCACGTCGTCTGGAGGCCGGTGCCGAGGATGCCCTGCGCCAGATCTTCGGCTGGAACCTGCCGTTCCGGCAGGCGTTGCTGCCGCCCGCGATGTTCGATCTGCTGCGGGCTGCCGGCGCGGTATGTGAACTGGGCGGCGGGCGCTGGCGTGCCGCCATTCGGTGGGCCACGCTCGCGGATCGGCTGTACCTGCACTCGGGCTTTCCGGCGCATGCGGCGGACAGCGTGTTTTTCGGCCCCGATACGTACCGCTTCGTCACGGCCATCCGCCAGTATCTCGCCACGGCGGGCACGCCGGCGGGGCAGGTGGTGGATGTGGGTACCGGCAGCGGCGCCGGCGGGCTGAGTGTGCCGGCCGCGCAAACCACGCTGACGGACATCAATCCCCTGGCGCTGCGCTACGCCGGCATCAATGCCGCGCTGCAGGGCCGACAGGTCTCGCTCCAGGCCGGCGACGGGCTGGCGCCGGTGTCGGCACCGGCGGCACTGATCGTGGCGAACCCCCCCTACCTGATGGACGCGGGCCGGCGGCTGTATCGCGACGGCGGCGCGCTCGGCATCGGCCTGTCGCTGCGCATCGCCGAGCAGGCGCTGGCCAAGCTTGCGCCGCAGGGCACGCTGCTGCTCTACACCGCCACCCCCATCGAACGCGGCCACGATCCCCTGCACGCGGCGCTGGCGGCGCTCGCCGCTCGTCGAGGTGCCCGCCTCGACTATCACGAGAGCGATCCGGACATCTGGAGCGAGGAGCTGGCGCGACCGGCGTATCGGCATGCGGATCGAATCGCCTTGGTGACGGTCTATCTGCGTCCAATTACCCAGACCGCCGATGCGGCGTGCCGGAGCGATCCATGAGTACAGTAGCCAGCCTCACTCTCGCCCGGGAGGCTGATCAGCAGCGGCTGCACGATCAGCTGCGTGACTTTTCCCGTCGCCGGCTTCGCCCGGTGGTGGCGATGGAGGCGCCGCTGGCGCCGGCCGAAGAGGCTCGCCTGCGGGCGCTGGAGGAGCATTTCCTGCAGGCCGAGCTTGCCGCGGTGCAGGCCACGGTAGCCACGGCGCCGACCACTGCCGGCGCCTTCCTCGACTGGTTCGAGGCGCTGCGCGAGCAGGGTCCGGGGCAGTTCGACCCGCTGTTCGACTGGCTCGCCGAGCAGGCGGAACTGCCGGCGTTGCGCTGGTTCCTCTCGCAGGAGCTGGCCGGCGAGGCGGGGTTCGATGATCTGGCGGCGCTGACGCAGCTGGGCATGCCGCCGGCGGCGAAGCTCGAGATCGCCCGCAACTATTGGGATGAAATGGGCCGCGGGCGGCAGTCGAAGATGCACGGCCTGCTGCTCCAGCGCGTTGCCACCCATCTGCGGCTGCCGCATGTTCCGACCGTTTGGGAATCGCTGGCCCTGGCCAACGGAATGGCCGGGATGGCGCTGAACCGGCACTACGCCTTCCATGCGGTGGGCGCGCTGGGGGCCGTAGAGCTGACAGCACCGGATCGGGTCGAGCGGGTGCACGCGGCGATGCGCCGGCTCGACCTGCCGCGGCGGGTCGGCCACTACCATCTGCTGCACGCCTCGCTGGATCGGGTGCACTGGCGCGACTGGCGCGACGGGGTGATCGCCCCGCTGATCGAGATCTATCCGCAGACGATGCCGCGGATCGCCGCCGGCGCGCTGGTGCGGCTGCGGGCCGGTGCCCGCTGCTTCGCGCGCTATCGGCAGCAGCTGGAGCTCTGATCCGCACGCGGGGTGCCGGCGTCGATTCGGTATCATCGGCGGCGCGCGATGTGCGCCGCTGTCAGGGATGATCATGCGCCTGTTCTGGATGCTGCTGCTGTGGATGCCTGCGGTGCTGTGGGCCGCCAGTTCCCCGGGCTACGATTTCGTCGAAATCGATTTCAGCGAGAACAACCCGGACTTCAAGCCATACAGCAATGGAGATGGCTACAACCTCGTCGGCGCGATCAGCCTGCCGGAGCGCAACTTCGCCTTCCTGCTCTACAACGATGCGCCCTTTCGCGCCAGCGGCGACGAAATCGGCCGCGGGCAGGAAGTCGACTACTGGGCCATCGCCGGGCTCGGGCATGCCTTCCGGCTGGCCGAGCGGGTCGATCTGATCGTCGACGCCAGCTTTCGCTCGACCTCCATCGGTGATCGTGACGAGGCAGGTTATGGTCTCGGCGCCGGCGTGCGGCTGGCGCCCTGGCAACCGCTGGAGCTGACCCTGCACGTGGCCGGCATCGATCTGGTGGAGACGGATCTGGAGATGATGGCCGAACTGGCGATCCGCCCCTGGCCGGCACTGGCCTTCGTCACCCGTCTGCGCGACTACGGCCAGTGGGACTTCACCGCCTACGAAGCCGGCGTGCGCTGGTACCTGCGCTAGTGCCGGCCGTGGGCGCGTCGACCACGCTGCAGCACTTGATCTTCCTCGTGCGACCGGCGCCGGGCTCGGCCGCGGCGGCGGCCTGGGGCGGGGCCTACGCGCATGCCTTCATCCGGGATGACGACCTCGCGGCCGCCGAGCAAGCGGCGCGGGCGCAGCTCGCTGCGCAAGGCTGGGAGGTGCGGGCGCTCGAGCATGCCGACGCGGCCGGGGTGGCGGCGGATGAGGATGAGGCCGAGGCGCACGATACCGCCCGCGCCCGCGGGTGCGCCTTCCTGCTGCACCCGTGGCCGCCCGAAGATCAGGACCTGCCGGCCTGGTGATGGCGCCGGTGGTGTCGGCGATGCAGCACCACGGCGCCGCCGATGCTGGCCGAGAGCAGCCCGAGCGAGATCAGCAGCTGGCGTGCGTCCAGCACGCTGTGCCAGTGCCACTGCGTCGGATTCTCCAGCAGCTCCAGCAGATCGACCGACGCGCCGAGGCTCAGGAAGGTGAGCATCGGCGGCAGTGTGCCGATCGCCGTGCCGATGGCGTACTTGTGCCACGGAACCGCCAGCGCGCCGCAGCCGTAGTTCACCAGGTCCAGCGGCAGGTACAGCGCCCGCAGCACGACCACCGTGGCCACGCCGTGCTCGTCCAGTCGTGGACCCCAGCGCCGCATGAACGGCGTGCGGCGGATCGTGTGGCCGCCGTCGCTGAGGTAACGGCCGATGACATAGGCGAGGTTGGCGGATAGATTCTCGCCGATCAGGGCGAGCAGCCAGCCCTGCCAGAAGCCGAACAGGCTGCCGGCCAGGATGTTCAGCAGCGCCGCCGGCGCCAGCAGGATCGTCCGCAGCAGGTACACCAGCAGATAGAGCGCCGGCGCCAGCGGATGCGTCTCGATGAAAGTGTAGAGCCACTGCGCGAGTTCGCCGTAGGACCAGCCGCGACTGCGCAGCCCCAGGAAGGCGGCGCCGAGGATCAGCAGCCACAGCGCGATGGCCGCCAGCCGGCGTCTGCGGCTGGCGGCCGCGGTAGGCGGTGACATCAGGCGGTGCCGGGGCGTCGGGGCAGGACCTTGCGGGCGGGCGTGGTGGCGATGATCTCCCAGCCCCGCGCCTGGGCGACTTCCCGTAGCTGCGCGTCCGGCTGCACCGCCACGGCGCGGCCGCTCGCCGCCAGCAGCGGCAGATCGTGGATCGAGTCACCATAGGCCGCCAGCGCCGTGAGCGGCAGCCCGCGCGCGGCGCACAGCTGCGTCGCCAGCGTGAGCTTGTCCTGCGCGAACGGATGGCGCCGCGGGTGTGCGCTCGCATAGCGCCCGCCGCGCACGAGACAGTCGGTGCCGATCGCGCCATGGACGCCGAGCGCCTCGGCCAGCCCTGCCGCCAGCGGCTGCAGCGTGCCGCTCAGCAGCAGTACCTCGTCGCCTTGCTGCAGGTGATAGCGCACCCGCCGGACCACCGGCGGGAACAGGCTTCGCAGCAGCGGACCCCGTGCGTAGGCATGTGCAAGCTCGCCGAGGGCCTCCGCGTCGAGCCCCAGCAGGTAGGCCTTGTTCTTCTTGGTGACATGGCGACCATAGCGGGGCCACTGCGTCAGCACGAAGCTGCCGTGGTGCCACAGCTGCGCGATGCCGAGGCGCCGCCGCCGGAGCAGCTCCCAGAAGAAGCGCCGCTCGGAGCTGCGCCCGGGCAGCAGCGTGCCGTCGATGTCGAACAGCGCCAGCCCGCGCCGTGGTGCCGATGCGCTCACGGTCGCAGGTCCGGATCGCGGCGCATGCCGAGCGCGAAGTCCCACACCACCGGCAGTCCTCGCAGCAGGCACAGGGCGACGGCGGCATAGACCCAGAACATGCCGATTGCCCCCGCGGGGCCGGCGACCTGTGCCCACAGGTCCGGCGCGAGGGCAGGCAGCGGCTGGAAGAACAGGATCCAGCCAAAGGCGATGGCCTTGACCACGGCATAGCCGATGCGCATGAAGCGCCCGGCCACCAGGAACCGGCCGAGCTCGCTGTGCATCATGCCGAACGGGGTGCTGCCCTGGGCGGCGCCGTGGCCGCGCAGCGTGTCGACGATGGCGCCGCGGGTGATGAAGACGATCGGCACCCAGACCGGCACGAGGTCGAGATCCGCCAGGACGATCCACAGCACGTTTTCCACCACCCGGTCGATGGCGATGTCGAACAGCGAACCGAACAGCGAGTCCTCGCCGCGCTTGCGGGCGACGTAGCCGTCGAGGCCGTCGCTGGCGAAGATCGCAACGATCAGCGGGACGTGCAGCAACTGCCAGAGCGGACTGGCGTGATAGGCGATGGCTGCCAGCACGAACAGCAGCAGCAGACGGCTTAGCGTGATGAGATTGGCCATGGATATGGTATGAAGGCGCGGAGCGCGAAGCGGGCGGCGCAAGACCGGCGCGTCGGGCGCCCCGGCTGCTCGTTGGGACCGGCCAGCGTAGCCGCGGGTCCGGCGTCGATGCGCCATATTACCTTCCTGTTGCACTGAGCGGGATGCGCATGCAGGTTTCCAGGCAGATCGAGATCCAAGCATCGGCCGAGCGGGTGTTCGCCTGTCTCGATGATCCGGCGCTGCTCAGCCAGTGGATGACCGGGCTGCAGGAGACGTGCTACGAGACGGCAGCGGCGCCGCGCGAGGGCGCGCGGTTCACCCAGCGTCTGCAGGAGTTCGGCCGCACCATCACCTATGCCGGCGAGGTCCGCATCTACACGCCGCCGGAACGGTTGCGGCTTGCGCTCGTCCATCCGCGACTGCAGATGATGGTGGACTACCGGCTGGCGGAGCTGGCGCCAGGCCGGACGCGGCTGGACTACGACGTCGAGCTGACGCCGACGGACGCGGCGGTATCCCGGCTGGCGGGCCTGATGGGCTGGTATGCCCGCCGCATGACCCAGGCGCAGCTGGAGCGATTGCGCGATCTGGCGCAGGCGCGGCACGCAAAGCCGGCCTAGCCTGTCTACAATCGCTGCGGGCGGCGGGATGCCGCCGATTGGCTCATGGATGATCGGACGAAGCGAAGGAGAGCTCGATGATGTCTACAAGGACGCTGCGCCGGACCGGCGCACTGGCGTTGCTGTTGCTGCTTGCCGGCTGCGCACCGCCGTCGAACATACTGCCCTATGAGAAGGACGTGCTCCGCGAGGAGGAGCCGGATCCGGGCAACATTTCAAGGCAGTACAACCGCGTGGCCATGTTCCAGGTCGAGGAGCCGGACGTCTACGGCGTTCGTATCCTCGATTACGACACGCCCAATCCCGGGGTCACGCTGCCGGGTCGGATCGTCGGTGAGGCTGCCGGGCAGGTTGCCGAGCAGGCGGATCGGGCCAACCGTAACCTGCAGCTGACCGAGTCGCTGCGCGAGTGGAACTTCTCGATAGCCGACGAGCTGAACAGCGAGCTGCGTCTGGAGCTCGAAGATGCCGGCATGGAAGTTCTCGTGCTCGAGAGCGAGGATCACCGCCACGCCGGTCCGGCGCGGGGTTATCAGTATCTCGGCGAGTACCCCGAGGTGTCGCAGCCGATCGATGCCTACCTGCACGTGTATCTGGAGTTCGCTGGCTACAGCGCGGTGAAGCCCGACTCGCCGTACGTGCCGACGGTCGAAGTGCTCGTTCAGGCGGTCGACCCGCAGACCAAGCGTGCCCTCTACAGCGCGACCTACACCTACGGTGGCGCCATCCCGGTGGAAGGACCAACCGATCGTCCGGCCGACCCCAAGTACAACGTGCGCGATTTCGGCTGGCTGTGTGCGGGACGGGAGCAGTGCGAAATGAGCCCGGCCGTGCAGGGGCTGCGAGCCGCTGCCATGCAGATTGCGGACATGGTGGCCGCGCAGTTGACCGGCTGAAATCGCCGCCGGCAGGCGGCGCGGTCGCGACGAGGGGGCGCTGGGGCGCCCCTTCTTTTTGGCTGCCGTTCATACCATTGATGATTGCAATACATTCTGGGTGTACTATTGTGGCGTCTGCCGGTGTAGGTGCCGGCGGGTGTGGTGCCCGGTGCTTGCACGGTGTTACCGCTAATGTACAATGCTTGTACAAGAAGAACTGGAGAAACGATATGTCGCCGTTGCAGTCGCGTGTTGCGCGAATCGCTCTGCTCATCGGGCTCTGCTTCGGCATGGAAGCTGCAATCGCTGCGCCTGGGCGGGTCGCGGTGCTTGAGCTGGCGGAGCCCAGCATCTACGACGCCAAGGTCATGGAATACGATGTGCCGAACCCGGCCGTCACGCTGCCCGGCCGCCTGGTCGGGGAGGCCTTCGGGGCGGTCCTGCGCGGCGCCGATCAGGCCAGCCGGAACTACCGGCTGACCGAGGCCTTCCGGGCAGAGGATTTTCGGCTGTCCGAGGCCATGACGGCGTCGCTGGTCGAGAGCTTCGAGGCGCGAGGCTACGAGGTGGAGCGCGTGAAGGTGCCGGGCCGCATCACGGGCCGTTTCGCCAGTGCGCCGGCGCTTGAAGGGTTCGATGTCGTGGTCGATGCGTACATCGACTTTGCCGGCTATCTCGCTCTGACTCCGACAACGCCCTACGTGCCCCGCGTGGAGGTGCCGGTGCAGATCCGGGAGGCCAGCTCCGGTCGGGTGCTGAGCGAGGCCGTGCTTGCCTATGGCGGTCCGGTGCCGGTGGAGGGCGCGACCGACGTCCCGGCCGACCCGCGCTTCGCGATGCGCAGGCTGTCGCAGTTCGAGCAGGATCCGGCGCGAGCCATCGGCGGCATGGTCGACGCTGCCGACTCGCTCAGCCAGATCGTGGGCCGCCTCGCGCAGACCAGCGTCGCGGCCGCGACGGACCGCTAGCCGAGGTTGCTGGCCCGCGCTGCTTGTGTACAATGCTTGTACATCATAGACGCGCGAGGGTCGCGTGAGCGGATCTGAGTCCTCCGCTGAATGAGCCGCCTCCGGGCGGCTCTTCTTTTTTGCGGGCGCGTCGCCGGCCAGAATATCGTCATGAGCTACGACTCCGCGCAGGCGGTCATCCGGCATCTGCAGCTGGCGCCACATCCCGAGGGCGGCTACTTTCGGCGCACCCACGCGGCGGACGCAGGGGCGTTCAGCTGCATCTACTATCTGCTGACGGCCGAGACGCCGCGCAGCCGCCTGCACCGTAACGATGCCAGCATCATCCACCTGCACCACGCCGGCGGCTCGCTCGACTATCTGTTGCTGCCGCCAGCCGCCCCGGCGCAGCGCGTTACCCTGGGCGCACCGGCGGCGGGCGAGGGCGGACAGCTGGTGGTGCCGGGCGGCACATGGAAATGTTGCCACCTGCAGCAGGGGGCGTTCGCGCTGATCAGCGAAGTCGTGGTGCCGGCCTTCGAGTGGGCCCGGCATCGTTTCGCGCAGCGGCAGGACGTGGCGGCGGACTGGCCTGCCGAATGGCCGGCGCCGGAGGGGTTTCTGTGACACCGGCGGCGAGGCTGGCAGCGGGGCTGGAAGCGCTCGGCATCGCGGCCGATGCCGATCAGCAGGCGGCGCTGCTGGCCTACGCGCACCTGCTGTTGCGCTGGAATCGCGCCTACAATCTGACGGCGGCCCGCGATCTCGATGAGTTGGTGCGTCGTCACCTGCTCGACAGCGCGGCGGTGTTGCCGCATCTGCAGGGCGACAGGGTGCTGGATGTTGGCACGGGCGCGGGCCTGCCGGGTGTGCCGTTGGCGATCCTGCGCCCCGGGGTGTCGTTCTGGCTGCTCGACGGCAATGGTAAGCGCGTGCGCTTTCTTCAGCAGCTGGTGGCGGCCTTGCCGGAGCTCGCCATACATCCAGTCTGGGCGCGAGCGGAGCTGTGGCAGGCCACGCCGTTTCCCTGTGTGATCTCCCGCGCGGTGACGAGCGCAGCCGAGCTGATCAAGGTGGCCGGTCACCTGTGCGCCGAGGATGGAGCGATGCTGGCGATGAAAGGGCGACTGCCCACGCATGAACTGGCCGCATTGCCGGCAGGCTGGACGGCGACAGCGCCCATGCGGCTCCGCGTGCCGGGACTCGACGCCGAGCGGCACCTGCTGCGGCTGCGACGCACGACTGCCGCGAGTGCTCGGTGATGGCGCGCGTGCTGGCCATCGCCAATCAGAAGGGCGGCGTCGGCAAGACGACCACCAGCGTAAACCTCGCGGCGGCGCTGAAGCTGGCGCGCTGCCGGGTGCTGCTGGTGGATCTGGATCCGCAGGGCAACGCCACGATGGGCAGCGGTGCCGACAAGCATGCGCTGAGCGCCAGTGTCTGTGAGGTGCTGCTCGGCGAGCAGCCGGCGGAGCGGGTCATCCAGCCTGCCGGCGAGGCATGGCATGATCTGCTGCCGGGCAATGCCGATCTGACGGCCGCCGAAGTGCGGCTGATGTCCCTGCCCGACCGGGAGTCGCGACTGCGCGAGGCGCTGGTGCCGCTGAAGTCGCGCTACGACTACATTCTGATCGACTGTCCGCCGTCGTTGAGCATGTTGACCGTCAACGCACTGGTCGCCGCGGATGGGGTGCTGATTCCGATGCAATGCGAATACTACGCGCTCGAGGGGCTGACGGCCCTGCTCGGCACGCTCGAGCGGGTGCGGGCGCGACTGAACCGCGGGCTGCAGATCGAAGGGCTGCTGCGCACCATGTACGACCCGCGCAGCAATCTCTCGCGCGATGTCTCGGCGCAACTGCAGGCGCACTTCGGTGACCGGCTCTACCGCACCGTGATCCCGCGCAACATCCGCCTTGCCGAGGCGCCGAGCCATGGGCAGCCGGCGGTCCACTACGATCGCCAGTCACGGGGTGCCATCGCCCATGTCGCGCTGGCCGGCGAGATGCTGCGGCGTCATCGTCGCGCGGTGCCGGCGGCCATCGCATGACCCCGCGTCGTGGACTCGGTCGTGGGCTCGACGCCCTGCTCGGTGCCGAACAGGGCGAGCGGGGCGAGTCGCTCCAGCAGCTGGCGGTCGATCGACTCGTGCCAGGGCGTTACCAGCCACGTCAGCAGTTCGACGAGGCGGCGCTGGTGGAGCTGGCGGATTCGATCCGGGCCCAAGGGCTGGTGCAGCCGGTGGTGGTGCGCCCGTCGAGCGAGGATCGCTACGAGATCATCGCCGGCGAGCGGCGTTGGCGGGCGGCTCAGCTCGCCGGTCTGCACGAGCTGCCGTGCGTGGTGCGCCGGCTGGATGATCGCGCCGCGCTGGCGGTGGCGCTGGTGGAGAACGTCCAGCGTGAGAACCTGACGGCGCTGGAAGAGGCCGAGGCGCTGGCCCGGCTGCGCCATGAGTTCGAGCTGACGCACCAGGAGGTGGCCGAGGCAGTCGGACGCTCTCGCGTGGCAGTCACCAACCTGCTGCGTCTGCTGGAACTCGAGGCGCCGGTCCGGCGCCTGCTGGCCGACGGCGCCCTGGATATGGGGCATGGGCGGGCGCTGCTTGGGCTGAGCGGGGAGCACCAGTGCGCTGCCGCCCGACAGGCCGCTGTCAGGCAGCTCTCCGTGCGTCAGACCGAAGCGCTCGTTCGTCGCCTGGCGCGGGGGCCGAAGCCGGTGCCGCCGGCGGATCCCGATGTGCAGCAGCTGGAGCGGCGTCTGGCCGCTCTGCTGGCGGCGCCCGTGGAGCTGCGTCATCGTGGCGGCAAGGGCACGATCACGATCCGCTATCACTCGCTAGAAGAGCTCGACGGCGTGCTGCATCGCCTGGGCGAGAAGCGCTAGCACGCGGGCGTTGCCAGTGGGCGGTTCACCTCATATACTTGCGCCGCCGTTGGCTGGCGCCGGCTGCGCCGAGTCGCGCGCCGGGCGGCGGCGATGACGGGGCTGGTCGCGAAGATGCTTGCGTGGCAGCTTGCTGTCACGACACTGTTCGCTGCGGCCTTTTTTTTTGCCTCGGGTGAAATGCACGCGATCGCCGCACTGGTCGGCGGCGGCATTGCCATCGTGAGCAGCATGTACTTTGCCGCCCGTACCCTGGCCGTCCCACGGGACGCCGGACCGGACCGGATGCTTGCCGCGCTGATGCGTGGGCAGGTCATGAAATGGCTGCTGGCGATCGTCATGTTCGTCTTCGCCGCGATGCATCTGGGCGAGCAGTTTCTGGCGCTCATTCTCACCTACATGGCGAACACAAGCGTGTACTGGGTGGCCTTGCTCTGGCTGCCCGCTCAGCGCGGCAACTAGCAACAGGATCGGAATCATCATGGCAGCCGACGCGCACGGTGAAGCGGGCGGGAATCCCGTCCAGGCCTATGTCGAGCATCATCTGCAGGGCTGGACCGTCGGTGAAGGCTTCTGGGCGATCAATGTCGACGCGATGCTGGTCTCGCTGGTGCTGGCCGGCGTCATCGCGATCGCGTTTCGACTGGCGGCCATGCGCGCGGTGGCTGGCGTGCCTGGCGGGCTGCAGAATTTCACGGAATCGGTGCTGGAGTTCGTCAACGGCATCGTGACCGAAACCTTCCACGGCGATACGCGTCTGGTTGGCCCGCTGGCACTGACCGTGTTCGTCTGGGTGCTGCTGTGGAACGCGATGGACCTGGTGCCCGTCGACCTGCTGCCCAAGATGGCGCAGGCGGTGGGTGTCGAGTACTTCCGGCCGGTGCCGTCCGCCGACATGAGTTCGACCTTCGCGCTGTCGCTGTCGGTCTTCTTCCTGATTCTTTTCTTTGGCGTGAAGGGCAAGGGTGCAGCCGGCTACGGCAAGGAGTTCCTGCTCCACCCGTTCGGCATCTGGCTGATGCCCTTCAATCTGATCCTGAACATCGTTGAATTGCTGGCCAAGCCGTTGTCCCTGGCGCTGCGGCTGTTCGGCAACCTGTATGCCGGCGAACTCATCTTCGTGCTGATCGCCGTCATGCCCTGGTGGGCGCAGTGGGTGCCCGGGAGCATGTGGGCCATCTTCCACATCCTCGTGGTGCCGTTGCAGGCGTTCATTTTCATGGTGCTGACCGTCGTCTATCTGGCGATGGCGCACGACTCGCACTAGCGTTTTTTAACTCGACGTCTCTGTTCCTCGGAGGAAGCATGGAAGAGCTCACTGCTCAGATTCTCGCCAATACGGCGCTCACCGTCGGCATGATCTTCAGTCTCGCGGCGATCGGTACGGCCATCGGTTTCGGTCTGCTCGGCGGCAAGTTCCTCGAGTCGGTGGCACGTCAGCCGGAGCTGGCCGGCATGCTGCAGGCTCGCATGTTCATCATCGCCGGTCTGCTGGACGCGGTGGCGATTATCGGCGTGGCCATGGGCCTGCTGATGATGTTCGCCAATCCGTTCGTCGCCGCACTGGGCGGCTAGCCTCTTCTGCCGCTGGGAACACGGAGTAGCTCGTGGGTATTAATCTGACGCTCGTCGGACAGATGATCACGTTCGCCGTGTTCGTCTGGTTCATGATGAAGTTCGTCTGGCCGCCGCTCACGCAGGCGATGCAGGAGCGGCAGCAGCGAATCGCCGACGGGTTGGCGGCCGCCGAGCAGGGCTCGGCGCAGCTGCAGGAAGCCAGGGACGAAGCGGAGAAGGTGCTGCGCGAGGCGCGTGGGCAGGCCTCCGACATCCTGGCCCAGGCCAATCGACGCTCGGGAGAGATCGTAGATCAGGCGCGGGAAGAGGCGAAGGCCGAGGGTCAGCGCATGATCGACAACGCCCACGCCGAAATCGAACGTGAGGCAGCACAGCTGCGCGAATCGCTGCGCCGGGAAGTCGGGCAGCTGGCAGTCCAAGGTGCGCAGCGCATCCTCAAGCGCGAGATCGATCAGCAGGCTCACAAGGCGCTGCTGGACGAGCTGGTCGCGCAGGTCTAGGGGCGCAAGGTGTCGGAATCTGTCACCCTGGCGCGGCCCTACGCCCGCGCCATCCTCGCGCTCGCCACGGATGCTCCGGCACGCGAGGCCTGGTCGGAACGCCTGCAGATGCTGGCGACAATCGCCGCCGATCCGGCCACGCGCGCCGCCGTCCGCAGCCCGAATGTGGCGGACGATATCGTGATCGACGTGGTCCGGCAGTTGATGGGCGATGGGTTCGGCGCCGAAGGCGTCAACTTCGTCCGCCTGCTGCTGGAGAACGAGCGATTCCTGCTGCTGAGCGAGATCGCGGCGATTTACGAGTCGCTGCGGGCCGAGGTCGAAGGGCGGATCGACGTCACCGTCACCAGCGCCGTGCCCATGGCCGACGAGCAGCTGCAGCAGCTGGCGACGGAGCTGCGTCGGCGTCTGCAGCGGGACGTGCAACTTTCCACGACTGTCGATGAATCGTTGCTCGGCGGCGCCATCGTGCGCGCCGGCGATCTGGTAATCGACGGTTCGGTCGCGGGCGAGCTGCAGAAGCTGTCGCACGCACTGGTTCATTAAGAGGTCAGGACATGCAACTCAACCCGTCGGAAATCAGCGAACTGCTGCGGCAACGCATCGCGAACTTCGATGCCGTCGCCGAGGCGCGCACCGAGGGTACCGTGGTCAGCGTCGCCGACGGCATCAGCCGTGTCTACGGCCTGACGGACGCCATGCAGGGCGAGATGCTGGAGTTCCCCGGTGGGGTCTACGGCATGGCGCTGAACCTGGAGCGTGACTCGGTCGGTGCCGTGCTGCTGGGCGATTACGAGCACATCAAGGAAGGCGATACGGTTCGCTGTACCGGCCGTATCCTCGAGGTGCCCGTCGGCCCGGAACTGCTCGGCCGCGTGGTGAACGCGCTGGGCCAGCCGATCGACGGCCGCGGCGATTTCGCCGCCAGCGGCAGCTCACCGATCGAGAAGGTGGCGCCGGGTGTGATCGATCGGCAGTCGGTCGACCAGCCGGTGCAGACCGGTCTGAAGGCCATCGACGCGATGGTGCCGGTCGGTCGCGGCCAGCGTGAGCTCATCATCGGTGATCGCCAGACAGGCAAGTCCGCGGTGGCGATCGACGCGATCATCAACCAGCGCGATACAGGCATCAAGTGCGTCTACGTCGCGATCGGCCAGAAGGCATCGAGCATCGCCGGCGTGGTGCGTAAGCTCGCCGAGCACGGTGCCCTCGAGCACACGATCGTGGTGGCGGCCTCGGCAGCGGAGCCTGCTGCGATGCAGTACATCGCCGCCTATGCCGGCTGCGCGATGGGCGAGTACTTCCGCGATCGGGGCGAGGACGCGCTGATCGTCTACGACGATCTCACCAAGCAGGCGTGGGCCTATCGACAGATTTCCCTGCTGCTGCGTCGCCCGCCGGGTCGTGAGGCGTATCCGGGCGATGTCTTCTATCTGCACTCGCGTCTGCTGGAGCGGGCGGCACGCGTCAACGCCGATTTCGTCAGCAAGACGACGAACGGGGAAGTGACCGGGCAGACCGGCTCGCTGACGGCGCTGCCGATCATCGAGACGCAGGCCGGCGATGTGTCCGCCTTCGTGCCGACGAACGTCATCTCCATCACCGATGGCCAGATCTACCTGGAGTCGGATCTGTTCAACGCCGGCATCCGCCCGGCCATCAATGCGGGCCTGTCGGTCTCGCGTGTGGGTGGCGCGGCACAGACCAAGATCATCAAGAAGCTGGGCGGCGGCGTGCGTCTGGCGCTGGCGCAGTATCGTGAACTGGCGGCCTTCGCACAGTTCGCCTCGGATCTGGACGAGCTCACCCGGCGCCAGCTGGACCGCGGTCAGCGCGTCACCGAGCTGATGAAGCAGAAGCAGTATTCGCCGCTCTCGGTCGGCCTGATGGGCTTTTCGCTGTTTGCCGCCAACGAGGGCTTCCTTGACGACGTGCCGGTGAACAAGGTGTCTTCGTTCGAGGCCGGCCTGCACGATTACCTGCGGGCGGAGCAGGCTGAGCTGCTGGCGAAAATCGACGAGAAGGGCGCGTTCGACGACGAGATTGCCGCCGCGATGCGCCAGGCGATCGAGCAGTTCCGGGCCACGAGCGCCTGGTAGGGCGCGGAGACCCAACGTATGTCAGGTGCCAAGGAGATCCGGACCCAGATCCGGAGCGTGCGGAACACGCAGAAGATCACCAAGGCAATGGAGATGGTCGCCGCCAGCAAGATGCGCAAGGCGCAGGATCAGATGCAGGCGTCGCGGCCCTATGCCGAGCGGATCGGCCGGGTCATCGGTCACATCGCCCATGCGGATCCGGATTATCAGCATCCGTTCCTGGATCAGCGGGAGACGGTGCGGCGCGTGGGCTATGTGATCGTCTCGTCGGACCGTGGTCTGTGTGGCGGGTTGAACATCAACCTGTTCAAGGCGGTGGTCACGGAGTTGCAGGCCCACCGCGAGCAGGGTGTCGAGGTCGACCTCTGCCTGTTCGGCAACAAGGCAGTGTCCTTCTTCAAGCGCTACGGCTTCAACGTGGTGGCGCAGGCCACGGCGCTCGGCGATGCGCCCCGGGTCGAGGACCTGGTGGGCTCGGTGAAGGTGATGCTGGACCAGTTCGAGCAAGGGCAGTTGGATCGTGTCTATCTGGCGAACAACGAGTTCGTCAACACGATGGTCCAGCGCCCCGAGCTGCGCCAGTTGTTGCCCGTGCGGCCGCTCAAGGAAGAGGCCATGCGCGATAACTGGGACTACATCTACGAGCCCAGTGCCGGTGCCCTGCTCGGCGACATCCTGATGCGCCACGTCGAGGCGCAGGTGTATCAGGGCGTGGTCGAGAACACCGCGTGCGAGATGGCGGCCCGCATGGTGGCGATGAAGGCTGCCACTGATAATGCCGGAGAGATCATCGATGCCCTGCAGCTCGCCTATAACAAGGCGCGGCAGGCGGCGATCACGCAGGAGCTGGCGGAGATCGTCGCGGGCGCGGCCGCGGTCAGCTAGCAGGTCAATAATTGTCTTTTGCGGCGGCCGCCTGGTGGCGTCGTCGTTGAGTTACCAGAGGAACAGCAGGTAATGAGTTCCGGAAAGATTGTGCAGATCATCGGTGCGGTCGTCGACGTCGAGTTCAGCGGCGGCGTACCGGCGATCTACAACGCGCTCGAGGTTGCCGACCGCGAGCTGGTGCTGGAAGTGCAGCAGCAGCTCGGCGACGGCGTGGTGCGAACCATCGCCATGGGCAGTTCGGACGGCCTGCGCCGGGGCGAGACGGTCACGGATACCGGCGCCCCGATCTCGGTGCCGGTCGGCAAGGGCACCCTTGGCCGGATCATGGACGTGCTCGGCCGGCCGGTCGACGAGGCGGGCCCGGTCGAAAGCGAGCAGGCCTGGCCGATTCATCGGGACGCGCCCGCCTACGAGGATCAGGCTGGCGGCCAGGAGCTGCTGGAAACGGGCATCAAGGTCATCGACCTGCTCTGCCCCTTCGCCAAGGGCGGCAAGGTCGGCCTGTTCGGCGGCGCCGGTGTGGGCAAGACCGTCAACATGATGGAGCTGATCCGCAACATCGCCATCGAGCACTCCGGCTACTCCGTATTCGCCGGCGTCGGCGAGCGCACGCGTGAGGGCAACGACTTCTATCACGAGATGAAGGAGTCGGACGTGCTGGACAAGGTGGCGCTGGTCTATGGCCAGATGAACGAGCCGCCGGGCAACCGTCTGCGCGTGGCGCTCACCGGCCTGACGATGGCGGAGTTCTTCCGTGAGGAAGGCCGCGACGTGCTGATGTTCATCGACAATATCTACCGTTACACGCTGGCCGGCACCGAAGTGTCCGCGTTGCTCGGACGTATGCCCTCGGCCGTGGGCTACCAGCCCACGCTTGCGGAGGAGATGGGCGCCCTGCAGGAGCGCATCACCTCGACCAAGACCGGTTCGATCACCTCGATCCAGGCCGTCTATGTGCCAGCGGACGATTTGACCGATCCCTCGCCGGCGACCACCTTCGCGCATCTGGACGCGACCGTGGTGCTGTCGCGGCAGATCGCCGAGCTCGGTATCTACCCAGCGGTGGACCCGCTGGATTCGACCTCGCGCCAGCTCGACCCGCTGGTGGTCGGCGAGGAACATTACAACGTCGCCCGCGGCGTGCAGAACGTGCTGCAGCGCTACAAGGAGCTGCGCGACATCATTGCCATCCTGGGCATGGATGAGCTGTCCGAAGAGGACAAGCTCACCGTGGCGCGGGCACGCAAGATCCAGCGCTTCCTCTCGCAGCCGTTCTTCGTCGCCGAGGTCTTCACCGGCGCACCCGGCAAATACGTGTCGCTCAAGGACACGATCGCGAGCTTCAAGGGCATCCTGGAAGGCGAATACGATCATCTGCCGGAGCAGGCGTTCTACATGGTCGGAAGCGTCGAGGAAGCCGCCGAGAAGGCCCAGTCCCTCTAACGGACCCCGATATGAGTGAGATCAGCGTCGACATCGTCAGTGCCGAGGGGCACATCTTCAGCGGCAGCGCGCAGATGGTGTTCGCGCCGGCCGTCGAGGGTGACGTCGGCATCGCGCCGCGCCACGCGCCGCTGCTGACGCGCATGCGGCCGGGCGAGGTCCGGGTTCGCGACGAACGTGGAGAAGATGCCTGGTATTACGTCTCCGGCGGGATCCTCGAGGTGCAGCCCGAGAAGGTCACCGTGCTGGCAGACACCGCGCTGCGGGCCAAGGATATGGACGAAGCCGCTGCGCGGCAGGCGAAGGAACGAGCCGAGGAGCGCCTGGCACAGCAGGAGTCGAACGCCGATCTCTCGCGTGTGCAGGCAGAACTGGCCGAGGCTGCCGCGAAGCTGCAGATGCTCGAGAAGTTGCGCAGGCAACGCCGCTGAGCGCTGCTTCGACGACAGCCCTGCCGGAAACCACGAACCCCCGCCGCAGCGGGGGTTTGTCGTTCTGCCGGCCAAGGGCGCGCAGCGCCGCCAACGACGGGAGGGGCCCATGGCCACCAGCATCGTGATACTCGCGGCCGGTGAGGGCCGCCGCATGCGCTCGAAGCGCCCCAAGGTACTACAGCCGCTGGGCGAGGGCACGCTGCTCGATCATGTCCTGCAGGCGGCTGCGGCCGCCTCACCGGCGCAGCTCATCGTCGTCGTCGGGCATCAGGCCCAGCAGGTGCAGGCGGCCTACCCCGCATTGAACTGCGAATGGGTTCATCAGCCGCGCCAGCAGGGCACCGCCGATGCGCTTGCGTGCGCCTTGCCGGCCATCCCCGCCGATCACGGTGTGGTCGTGCTGTACGGGGATGTGCCGTTGCTGACGCCGGATACGGTCCGGCGGCTGGCGGACCGCGCGCAGCAGGCCGTGGTGCTGGCGACGACGCAACTGGCCGATCCCACCGGCTACGGACGCATCGTTCGCGACGACGCCGGCGAACTGCTGGAAGTGGTCGAGGAGCGCGATGCCACCGAGGCGCAGCGTCGGCTGTGCGAGGTGAATACCGGCATGCTGGCCGCACCGGCACGTTGGCTGCGCGCGCTTTTGCCCCAGGTGGATTGCGACAACGCGCAGCGGGAGTACTACCTCCCGGCCGTGCTGCCGCTGGCGCGTCAGGCCGGCCACCCGCTGGTGGGCATCGCCATCGACGAGGAAGAAGCCGCCGGCGCGAACGATCGCGCACAGCTGGCCGGACTGGAGGCACGGCTGCGCCGGCGCAGGGTGAAGGCGCTGCTGCAGGCCGGCGTCACGGTGCGTGATCCGGCGCGGCTGGACGTGCGAGGCAATGTCGTCTGCGAGGCGGATGTCGAACTGGATGTGGGCGTTGTGCTGGAAGGCGAAGTCGAACTCGGTGCCGACGTCCACGTCGGCGCCCATTGCATCCTGCGCAACTGCCGTATCGGGCCAAATGCGCGCATCGAGCCCCATTCGCTGATCGACGGCGCGGTGATCGGTGCCGGCTGCAGCGTCGGGCCCTACGCGCGCCTGCGCCCGGGCACCCGTCTGGCGGAGCGGGCGCGCGTCGGCAACTTCGTCGAGGTCAAGGCCGCTGGCATCGGGACCGGCTCAAAGGTGAATCACCTCAGCTATATCGGCGATGCCGAGCTCGGCGCCGGGGTGAACGTCGGCGCCGGAACCATCACCTGCAATTACGATGGCAGGGCCAAACACCGGACCGAGATCGGCGACGGCGCGTTCGTCGGCTCCAATACCACGCTGGTAGCTCCCGTGTCGGTGGGTGCGCAGGCCGTGGTTGGTGCGGCAACGCTGCTGCGGCATGATGCACCCGCCGCCGGGCTGACCTTCACCGCGGTGGAACAGCGAACGATTCCTGATTGGTCTCGAGCCGATGATTGAGCCGCCAGCGTGGCTCAAGGTGGACTGCGTGGGGCCGATCAGACGCCAGGAGGATCGCTATGAGTGAGGCACTGCCTGAGCCGCTGCACCAGCGCAGCATCCCCGGCGTCATCAGTCGCCCGCTGATGAATTGGCAGGGGACTCGCACCGAGGGCCTGTATTTTCTGGAAAACCGGCTCGCGGACCGATCTCTCCGTGGCGTGCCGGTGCTCCTGCTACCTGGCGGTTTCGACCCGCTGCGCGGCACCTACGGCGAGGAACTGATCCGCGCGTTGTTGGACCTTCCGGGTGTGTCCAGCGTCGTGGAAGCCCATTTCCAGCGGGAGTGCCGGGCGGGTTATATCGATATCGAAGCCGCGGCAACCGACCTGCAGCATGTCTTCGGTCGCAGTGAATCCGCACCCATCGTCGTGGGCATGAGCGCTGGGACCTTCATCGCCACGGCGGGGCTGTACCGCGCGGCGATGCAGGAATCACAGCGCACGGTGCGGGCCCTGATGATGATCGGGCCCTACCTCGCCGGCTATGGCACGTGGCTTACGCGTGCCATGGGCCCGTTCTACCGTCGCCAGAGCATGCGCGAGAAGGTCGCGCAGTTCTGCGGCCACCCGCACTTCTACGACAACGCCGATCGCATGCGCGCCTGGTGGGAGGCGCGCCCGCCGCTACGCGAGATCCTCGAACGGGGTCGCTTGCGCGAGATGCGGGAGCGCATCGACGTGCCGGTCGAGTTGCTGTACTTCCGGTTCGATACGCTCAACCGCCGGGGGCGGCGCCTGCTGCTGGACGCGCTCGGCGCCAGCGTGATCGAACCTGCGATCCCCGGTCATCACCGCGCCCTGCACAAGCTGGCCGATGCCAACGAGCGCGTCGTCGACTTCGTGCGCCAGCATCTGCCGGCGGTCGCAGTGGGAGCCTCCAGCGCAGCGGCCTGAGCGCCTCGTTTCGGCGCTTCAGCGCCTGCGGATGCGGTCGACAACGTAGGACACACCCCCGGTCGAAGCCGTCATGCCGCAGGTTTACGTCGCGCGTCAGCCGATCTTCGACGCGGCCCGTCGAGTGCGCTTCTACGAGCTGCTCTACCGGCATGGTGCGGGCGAGACTGCCGGCTTCGACGATGAAGATGAGGCGACGGCGGAGCTGCTCGCGGCCACCATGGTGGAGATCGGCGTCGAGCGCATCGCCCGGCACAAAAAGCTCTTCGTCACCCTCAGTCGCAATTATCTGTTGGGCCATTGGCCCGTTCCGGTGGATGCCGCCCTGCTCGGCATCTGCATCCCCGCGGCGCTGGCGCGCGATCCGGAGGTGGTGGACGCCGCGGCGCGCTGGCGGCGCCAGGGTGTGGTGCTGACGCTGGATGTGGCCCTCTACACGCCCGGGCTCGATCCGATGCTCGCTCTGGTGCAGTACGTGAAGCTGGACGCTTCCCTGCTGGGTGCGCAGCAGCTTGGCGCGCAGGTGGCGGCACTGCGCCGGTTCGATGTTCGCCTCGTGGCCACCCGGGTGGAGACCCAGCGGCGCTACGAGTTCTATCGCCAACTGCGCTTCGATCTGTTCCAGGGCTATTTTTTTGCCCGCCCGCAGCTGCTCAAGGGCCGCCAGCTGCCGACCAATCAGGCGAACCTGCTGCGTGTGCTCGGAGAGGTGCAGGATCCGGCCGTCTCCATCGAGCAGCTGGAGTCGCTGATCCAGCGCGATGTCACCCTCAGCGTGAAGCTGTTGCGCTACATCAACTCCGCCTTCTTCGGCATGCCGCGCAAGTTCGAATCGATCCGCGAGGCGATCGTCTATCTCGGCCTGAAGCAGTTGCGCGTCTGGGTCAGCCTGGTGCTGATGTCAGGCGCGGCCGGCCAGCCGCCGGAACTGTCGCGACTGTCGCTCATGCGGGCCAAGAGCTGCGAACTGCTGGCCATGGCGTCCCGGGACGCCGCCGAGCCGGCCGCCTGTTTCATGGCGGGCCTGTTTTCCACGCTGGACGGATTGTTCCAGAGTTCACTGGAGCAGATCCTGGCCGGGCTGCCCCTCAGTGAAGAGCTCACCGCGGCGTTGCTGCGGCACGAGGGACCAATCGGGGAGATTCTGGCGTTCGTGCTGGCACATGAGCGAGAGCCCGGCGCCGGAGCCGATGGTCTAAGCTTGCCGGCTGAAGAGATCAACCGTTGCTACGCCACTGCGCTCGCCTGGGCCGATGACACCATGGGGGCGTTGTCCTAGCAGCTGCAGGGAGACTTTCGATGGCCCGCCTGTTCGCCTTGGGTTACGGCGTTGCCGCCTACGCCCTGTTTCTCGCCGTGTTCACCGGCTTCATTCTGTTCACCGGCGATCTGCTGCCAGGCAAGACCGTATCCTCGCCGGGGAGCGCGATGGCCGCCCCGCTCGCCGTGCTCGTGGACGTGCTCTTGATCAGTGGTTTCGGCCTGCAGCATACGGTCATGGCGCGCAGCGGCTTCAAACAGTGGCTGCACCGGCGGTTGCCGCCGCATCTGGAGCGCAGCAGCTATGTCGTGGTTTCCAGCGTGGTGCTGGCGCTGCTGATGGCCGGCTGGCAGCCGCTGCCCGGCGTGCTGTGGTCTGTGCAGGCCGGCTGGCTGGTGGCAGCGCTGTGGACGCTGTTCGCGCTGGGCTGGGCGCTCGCGGCCGTCTCGACCTTTCTCACCGATCACTTCGATCTGTTCGGCCTGCGGCAGGTCTACCTGCATTTCCGTCGACGCACCTACACGCCGGTCCCCTTCCGGATGCGCTGGCTGTACCGGCTGGTGCGCCACCCGATGATGCTCGGCATGCTGATCGGCTTCTGGGCAGCGGTGGATATGACCTGGGGCCGCTTGCTGCTGGCCAGCGGGATGAGCGCCTATATCGTCATCGGCGTCATGTTCGAGGAGCGTGGACTGGCGAAATCGCTGGGCGAGCCGTATCGCGCCTATCAGGCCCGCACTCCGATGTTGTTACCGAGATTGCGCCCCGAGCCCTCCGCAGCGGCTGCCGGCAGGGACCGCCACGCAGGCGGATCGCCGCGCGCCTAGCGCCTGCCCGGACGTTCGGTCGGGGCGACCGGGCGTGCTATCCTGCGCGGCTTTTCAGGCGATCGGAGCCCGTTCCATGAACGTCGATTTCTCACCCGCGGAGCTGGAATTCCAGCAGCAGGTCCGGCAGTGGTTTGCCGACAATCTGCCGGCGGATCTGAAGCGCAAGAACGAACTCGGCAAGATGCCCTCGCGCGACGAGCTGGTCGCCTGGCAGCGCAAGCTCAATGAGCAGGGCTGGCTCGCGCCCGGCTGGCCGGAGGAGCACGGCGGCCCGGGCTGGACCGCGACCCAGCGCTACATCTTCGACCTGGAGCGTGCCCGTGCCGGGGCGCCGATCGGCCTGTCCATGGGCATCGTCATGCTCGGCCCGGTGCTGATGGCGTTCGGCACGCCCGAGCAGAAGCAGACCTATCTGCCGCGCATCCTGTCCTGCGATGACTGGTGGTGCCAGGGCTACTCCGAGCCCGGTTCCGGCTCCGATCTCGCCAGCCTGAAGACTTCGGCCGTGCCGGACGGCGACAGCTACGTCGTCAACGGCTCCAAGATCTGGACCACCTACGCGCACTATGCCAACCGGATGTTCTGTCTGGTGCGTACGAGCAACGAGGGCAAGAAGCAGGCGGGCATCTCCTTTTTGCTCATCGACATGGACACCCCGGGGTTGGAGGTGCGGCCGATCATCTCGATCGATGGCGAGCACCACCTGAACGAGGTGTTCTTCACCGACGTTCGGGTGCCGAAGGCCAACCTCGTCGGGCAGGAAGGCCAGGGCTGGACCATCGCCAAGTATCTGCTGACCCACGAGCGCACGACGATCGCCGGTGTGGCCGACTCCAAGGTCAACCTGGGCATCCTCAAGGCGATGGCGGCCGAGAACCAGAGCAACGGCAAGCCGATGCTGGAGGATCCGCGGATCCGCCGGCGCATCGCGCAGGTGGAGATCGACCTGCTGGCACTGGAATGGACCAACCTGCGCACGCTGGCGGCGACCGCGGCCGGCAAGGCGCCCGGCCCGGAATCGTCCAACCTGAAGCTGGCGGGCACCGCCGTGCAGCAGGCCATTACCGAGCTGATGGTGGAGATTGCCGGCCCCTGGGCGTGGCCGTGGCAGACCGGCGATTACGTCGGCCCGCCGGAGCTGGCCCATGCCGTGGAGCGGTACAACTTCGCCCGCGCCGCCACCATCTACGGCGGCAGCGACGAGGTGCAGAAGAATGTCCTTGCCAAGATGATGCTAGGCCTGAAGTAGGAGCGCGCGACTCATGGATCTCACTCTTTCCGACGAACAGAAGCTGATCCGCCAGGCGGTCGAGCGCTTCATCCGCAATGATTACAGCTTCGATGCGCGCAAGAAGATCATCGGCGCCGAACCGGGCTATTCGACGGCGCACTGGCAGACCTTCGCCGAACTCGGCTGGCTGGGCGTGCCGTTGCCGGAAGCCCATGGCGGCTTCGGCGGCGCGCTCGCGGATCTGCTGCAGGTGGTCGAGCCGTTCGGTGCCGGCATGGTGGTCGAGCCGTATCTGCCGAGTGTCATCCTGGCCGGCACGGCCATCGCCGAGGGCGGCAGCGAGGCGCAGCAGGCGGAGCTGCTGCCGGCCATCGCCGACGGCACGCTGATCGCTGCGCTGGCCCATGGCGAGCGCCAAAGCCGCTTCAACCCGCACGATGTGCAGACGAGCGCGCGCCGCGAGGGCGATGCGTATCTCCTGGACGGCCAGAAGACCGTCGTGCCGGGAGCGCCCTGGGCCCAGAAGTTCATCGTCTCGGCGCGCACCGCCGGTGAGCGCTTCGACGCCGAGGGCATCGGCCTGTTCGTGGTCGATGCAGATGCCGCCGGCCTGCAGGTCGACAGCTACAGGACCGCCGATGGTGCGCGGGCGGGCAACGTGACGCTGCAGCAGGTCCGGGTGCCGGCGAGCGCCGCGCTCGGTGATCCGGCGGCCGGACTGACGGCCCTCACGGCCGCACTGGATCTGGGCCTGGCGGCAGCCTGTGGGGAGGCCCTCGGTGCGATGCAGGCGGTCTACCAGAGGACGCTGGACTACGTGAAGACCCGCAAGCAATTCGATGTGCCGATCGGCTCGTTCCAGGTCATCCAGCATCGCCTGGTCGACATGTTCACGGCTGTGGAGAGCAGTCGCTCGATGCTGACGATGCTGGCGGTGCGCTTCGCCGATCCGCAGGAGCGGGCCCGGGCACTGACAGCGACCAAGGTGCACCTGGGCCAGAACGCGCGCTACGTGGCCCAGCAAGCCGTGCAGCTGCACGGCGGTATCGGCATGACCGAGGAGCTGGACATCGGTCACTACTTCCGACGGCTGACGCTGTTCTGCCTGGCCTTCGGCAGCACCGACGAGCAGCTGGAAACCTACGCGGCCGAGCACATCTAGTACGTCAGGCGGGTCCGCCGGTCCGACGCGGCGGGCGATCTGCGTGATCGCCCGCCATCCTGGCGCGCCAGATCAGGCGGCAGCCTGTGCCAGTGTCGGTGCTGGCGGCTGTGCCGCGGCCAGATCGATGCCATCGACACAGCGCTTGGCTGCCCGAAAGCAGTTCTCAAGTGAGGCGCCGGCGAGGTAATCGCCCGTCAGGGACAGACCCGGCAGCAGACTCACCTCACGTGCCAGCGCCTCGGCGAAGCCGGAGAAGTCCTCCGCATAGGCGCACAGGCCAGTCGTCAGGACCTTGCCTGCGAATCCCAGCCGTTGCTTGTCGCGCACTGGGATGTAGGGATCGAGCGCCCGTTCGCCCTCCAGCACCAGCCGTTCCACCGACGGTGCACTTGCCAGCAGCTCGCGGGCCCGCCGGCCGCTGAACGTGTAACGCACCCGGTTGCGATCGTCGATGCCATAGGCGCCGGCATTGCTCAACGGCGAATCCGCCGGAAATACCAGCGCCCGCACGTCGCGGGAGAACACGTCCCGGTCGTAGTCGGCGACGACGATGCCTACCGGGTAGTAGCGCACGTGTTGCAGCAGCTCGGCCACTGCGGGCGCGTGCGGCAGGAGGACCCTGGCGCTGACTGGCGCCGGCGTCGCCAGCACCACGTGATCGAACTGCCAGCGCTCCTGCGAGCCGTGGCGGGCGATGACGACGCCGGTGGTGGCCCCATCGTCGGCGCGCTGGAGCTGCACGACCGGCGCCTGGGTATGCACCGTCACGCGCTGGGTGAAGTCGTGCAGCAACGGCCCCACGCCCTCGCGCAGCTGTTCATAGCTGTCGAGCGCCGTACACAGGTTGGTGCCGAAGTTCGCCACCGGCACCTCCGCCGGTTCGGCGCCATTCATGCGCAGTACCAGCGGACGGGTGAAGCGCTCGGCAAAGCCGGGGCTGAACGCCTCGGTCAGCCGGGAGGCGCCCCAGCGACGGTGCAGGCGCTGCAGCCGGGGTCCGCCCAGGTCGCCCTCCGACCGATCGCGTCGCACGGCCTGCATCAGGCGCAGCAGGCGGTAGATGTCCCTGGGTGTCGCACCTCGGAGAAACCCCAGCATGCCCTGCACGCGACGGCTGCCGTCGAAGGTCTTGATCCGGCCGTCCTCGATCCGCGAGCTGTTCAGGCCGAAATGCTCGAATTGCTGATTGTTGATGTCACGCACGAACTCGCGGAAGAGCGAATAGTTCATGCCGATGTTTTTGCCGCCGAGCGAGATTTCCCGGCCGTTCAGCGTCGCCGTGGCCATACGGCCACCCAGGGTGGCCTCCGCTTCGAACAGGTCGACGCGCGCACCACGAAGCTGCAGATAATAGGCGGCGGCGATACCGGAGATTCCGCCGCCCACCACGGCGACGCGGGGTGCTGACTGTGTACTCATGAGACAGCTCCGCTATCGTGCCCGCTCTTCCAGCTTCTTCATCAGGGCCCCGCTGAGAATGCTCAACGTGCCCTCGAAGCGCACCAGCTGCCGCTCCTTCTGCTGAAAATCGCCGCACAGCGTCATCGACTGCAGCGCATCGCGGCGGTAGCGGATGTCACTGACGGCCATGTGCGTGTAGACCTCGTCGTCCACATTCGCCAGCGCCGTGAACTGCACACCGAAGCGGTCCAGGATGAAGGCGCTATCGAAGGGCACACCGTAGAACAGATGACAGATGGCGATGGCCAGCTGACGGCCGGCCTCGACGAAGTACATGCCGGGAACATGCGAGCGGTCATGCTCGAAGAAGAACGAGTGTTGCCGGTGCACCACCATGTGTCCGATGTAGCAGGTGGCATCCTCCGCGGCGGGCGCCTGCCAGACGCTGTCGTAGAGCAGGTTCTCTGGCTTTTGCTTGTGCACATGGCGTCGCTCGACCCGCCTTGGCGCCTCGGCCGGGGACGGTTGGGCTACGGCGAAACGGGCATCGGAAACGAGGGCTTCGACGGCTGACATAGGGACTCCCGGGGGGCGGCTCTGGTGTCGCGACTGTCGGCAATCGGCGACAGTCGCCTCTCATTCAAACCGGCGGGAAGTCGGCCGACCAATTGAAAATTCGATAGCTGTGGGCCCGGTTAATAGACGCTCTCTATAAACGCTATTAGATTGATTTGACACGCCTTGCTAGGCAAAGGCGCCCGAAGGCGCCTTCACTGTCGGAGATGCGCCGTTCAATCGGCGTTGCTGATCGCTTCCTGCGTTGCCTGTACGAGGTTGAGTGCGAACAGGTTCTTCAGGTATGCCGTGCGTGCAACGGACTCGCCGACATCGGTGGCGGAGGCTGCGATCTCATTGCCCTGATCGCTCAGAAAATCACCGACGCCGTCAAGCACCTGGGTCGTTTCCTGCCAGAAGTCCTGCTTGACGTCGTAGTAGATCTCGGCCGCGAATAGCGCGCCCTGCAGCCCCTGTCCCTCTACCGCAGCCAGTTGCTGCTCGGACATCGGCGCCAGCTCGGCGTGCACCAAGCCGCTGCACAGGCAGAGTCCTGTCAGGGTGGCGGTCGTCAAAACTCGTTTCATCGCGATACTCCTTTCGGATGACGCCGGAGACAATTTCCGGCTTCACCATTAGATAAGCGCGCTTGTTGCATCAGCGCAACGTCTTGCCGGTGTTTGCAGCTTCAGCGCAACAAGAACAGCGGCAGGCGGTTGCACTACACTCTCGCCGGCGTCGCGCGGCGGCGCGTTCGATTCGAAAGAGCAGCATCCTCAAGGAGTAGACATGTCAGCTTCAGCTTTCGCGGTGACCGGCTTTGCCGCCTGGACGATCTTCCTGCTCGTGCTGGTGGTGGTCATGCGCACCATAACCACGGCCGCCACCGGCAAGCAGCTCAACGCCTACAGCCCCGGCGGCGAGGACCTCAGCCCGCTCGGCCAGCGCATCACGCGCGCGCACCTGAATTGCGTCGAGAACCTGCCGGTGTTCGCGGCGATCATCCTCGGCGCGGCGGCGAGCGATCAGCTCGGTGTGACCGACGGACTGGCCATGTGGGTGTTGTACGCACGTATCGCCCAGTCGGTCGTGCACGTCATCTCGACCGCGCCGCTCATGGTGACCATCCGGGGTACCTTGTTGCTGGTGCAGCTCGGCCTGCTGGGCTGGATGATCTTCCAGTTGCTGACCTGACGCCGTGCCGCCGCCGCGTGCACCACGCGGCGGCGGCAGGTCGGTCACGGAACCGGCTGCTGCCCGCCTGGTCGACAAACAAGGAGATCTTGTCGCACGCACACGCCTTGGCGAAGGAGGGCGCTTGAAGCAGGGACCGCGGATCTACAACCTTTTTCCGCTGCTGGCCGGACCCATCAAGGATTGGGTCCGCCACCTCGATCGTATTGCCGCCCTCGGCTGCGACTGGGTCTACGTCAACCCGTTCCACTACCCCGGCTTCTCCGGCAGTCTCTACGCCATCAAGGACTACTACCGTCTTCATCCCCTGCTGGCGGAAGAAGGTGAAGACCAGGACGCGCTGCTGCGGTACTTCACCGAGGCGGCCGCCGAGCGCGGCCTGCAGGTGATGATGGACCTGGTCATCAACCACACCGGCAAGGATGCGCTGCTCACCGAGGCGCACCCAGGCTGGTATCGCCGCGACGCTCAGGGGGAGCTGTATTCGCCCCGGGCGGTCGATCCCGACGATCCGGACAAGGTCACGATCTGGGGTGATCTGGCGGCGCTCGACTACGACGACCCGGCGCAGCGTCCGGCGCAGATTGCCTACTGGGCGGACTACCTGCGCCATTACCTGCAGCTGGGCTTCACCGGCTTTCGTTGCGATGCTGCCTATCAGGTGCCCGCCGAGGTCTGGCGTGAGCTCATTGCCGCCGCCCGCGAGCACACGGCCGGCGCCGTGTTCGCCGCCGAGACGCTGGGCTGCACCACCGAGCAGGTAACGGCGCTGGACCCCTGCGGCTTCGATTACTTCTTCAACAGTGTGAAGTGGTGGGACGGCCGCGCGGACTGGCTGCTGGACCAGTACGAGCTGTACCGGCCGATCGCGCCGACTATCGGCTTCCCGGAGAACCACGACACGCCGCGGCTGCGCGCGGAACTGCCGTTCGACGACCCGGCGCTGCTGGCCCAGGCCTACCGGCAGCGCTATCTGATCGCCGCCGCCTTCGCGACCGGCGTCATGGTGCCGATGGGCTTCGAATTCGGCTTCGGCAAGCGGGTGCATGTGGTCGAGAGCCGGCCCGAGGACTGGGCGGCCGAGGCCGACTCGCCGCTGTTCGACATCCGCGACTTCATCGCCAGGACCCATGCAGTGAAGGCGGCGATCGCGACCCTGAACGTCGAGGGCCCCCAGCGGCGTATCAGCCCGCCGCAGGCGCCGGTCACCATCCTCATGCGCTGGCCCGCGCCGCCGGCCCACGAGGCCCGCGAGGTGACGGCGCTGCTGATCAATACCGATGCGCGCGAGGCGCGCGTCGTGGACCCGGGGCAGCTGCTGACGGCCGCCGGCGGGCGGATCGAACACTTCGAGGACGTCACACCCGGCGTGCAGGAGCGGCTGTCGGTCTTGCCGGGAGAGCGGCTCACGCTGCTGCCCGGCGAGGTGCGGCTGTTCGTCGGCCGTGGCGCGGCCGACGATCATCGCCTGGCTGCCGACCCCCAGCAGAGCGAGGCGCGACTGCAGCGTCTGGCCGCCGACCGCGTGTTGATCGAGAACGTCGCGCCGGCGGTCAACGGCGGTCGCTTTCCGGTCAAACGGGTGGTCGGCGATACGCTCGAGCTGAGCGCCGATATCCTCTGCGATGGCCACGACAAGCTGGCCGCGGAGGTGCGTTTCGGCCCGCCCGACATGCCGGCCCGCGAGGTGGTGCCGATGCGACTGGTCGACAACGACCGCTGGCAGGCGACGCTGCCCCTGACGCACCTCGGCCGCATGCAGCTGCAGATCCACGCCTGGCGCGACCTGTTCGCCTCCTGGCGGGACGAGGTCAGCAAGAAGCGCGATGCCGGGCGCGACATCGCTCTCGAGCTCATCGAGGGTCGGCGCCTGGTCGAGGCCGCGCTCGCGGAGGGCAGGGGTCAGGCGTCGGCGCTGCGCGAGTTGCTGGCCGGGCTCGAGGGAGCCGGGGAGGGCGCCGCCGTCGGGCTGTTGCTCGGCGAGAGGACCGCGGCGCTCATGCGCCAGGCGGGGCCGCGGGCCAACGTGTCCACCCACGGGCATCCCTTCGAGGTGATCGTCGACCGGCCCGCGGCCCGCTTCGCCGCCTGGTACGAGATCTTCCCGCGCTCGGCGAGTGGCGATGTCGGTCGGCACGGCACCTTCGATGACGTGATCCGGCGTCTGCCGGCCATCCGGGACATGGGCTTCGACGTGCTCTACTTCCCGCCCATCCATCCGATCGGCCGCACGAACCGCAAGGGTCGCAACAACAGCCTGAGTGCCGGCCCCGACGACCCCGGCAGCCCCTACGCGATCGGCGCCGCCGAGGGGGGGCACGACGCACTGCATCCGGAGCTGGGAGATTTCGCCGCGTTCGAGCGGCTGATTGCGGCGGTGCACGCGCACGACATGGAACTGGCGCTGGACTTTGCCATCCAGTGCTCGCCGGATCATCCGTGGCTGAAAAGCCACCCGGAGTGGTTCGACTGGCGGCCCGACGGCTCGATCAAGTTCGCCGAGAATCCGCCCAAGAAGTATGAAGATATCGTCAACGTGCACTTCTACGGCGAGGCCTTGCCGGCGCTGTGGTATGCGCTGCGCGACGTGGTGCTGTTCTGGGCGGCCCGGGGCGTGCGCATCTTCCGGGTCGACAACCCGCACACCAAGCCGCTGCCGTTCTGGGAATGGATGATCCGTGAGGTACAGGACCGGTATCCCGATGCGATCTTCCTCGCCGAGGCCTTCACCCGGCCGAAGATGATGAACGCGCTGGCCAAGCTCGGCTTCACCATGTCCTACACCTACTTCACGTGGCGGGACAGCAAGCCGGAACTGCAGGCCTATCTGGAGGAGCTGGTCGAGGGGCCGCCCCGTGAGTTCTTCCGCCCGAACTTCTTCGTCAACACCCCGGACATCAATCCGGTGTTCCTGCAGTCCGGCAAACGGCCGGCGTTCCTGATCCGTGCCGTACTGGCTGCGACCCTGGCCGGTGTCTACGGTGTCTACAACGGCTTCGAGCTCTGCGAGCACGTGCCGGTGCCGGGCAAGGAAGAATATCTGGATTCGGAAAAGTACGAGCTGAAGGACTGGGACTGGGATCGGCCGGGCAATATCCGCGCCGAGATTCGCCAGCTCAACCGCATCCGGCGGCAGAACCCGGCGCTGCACGATCATCTCAACCTGCGGTTCCACAACGCCTGGGACGATGCAATCCTCGTTTTTTCGAAGCTGACCCGGCTGCGCGACAACGCTGTACTGGTAGCGGTCAACCTCGATCCAGACCATGCACGGGGCGCGCATTTCGAGGTGCCGCTGTGGGAATTCGGCTTGCCCGATTCGGCCAGTATCGACGTGGAGGACCTGCTGAGCGGCGAACATTTCCGCTGGGACGGCAAGGTCCAGCACGTCTGGCTGGATCCGGATCGCAACCCCTATGCCATCTGGCGTCTGACGGCCTGAAGGCCCGTCGCCGCCCCTTCAACGGATTGTTTGCATGATCGACCGTACCGATAACGATTGGTATCGCGATGCCGTGATCTACCAGTTGCACGTCAAGGCATTCTTCGACGACAACAACGATGGCATCGGGGATTTTTCCGGCCTGATCCGCAAGCTCGACTACATCCAGCAGTTGGGCGTGTCGGCAATCTGGCTGCTGCCCTTCTACCCCTCGCCGCTGCGTGATGACGGCTACGATATCGCCGACTATCGCGGCATCAACGAGCGCTACGGCTCGATGCGCGATTTCAAGCGTTTCATCCGCGCGGCCCACGACCGCGGCCTGCGCGTGATCACCGAGCTGGTGGTCAACCACACCTCCGATCAGCACGCCTGGTTCCAGCGGGCACGCCACGCCAAGCCCGGCTCGCGCCACCGCGACTATTACGTCTGGAGCGACACCGACCAGAAGTATCTGGAGACACGGATCATCTTTCTGGACACCGAGCACTCCAACTGGGCGTGGGATCCGGTGGCGCAGTCCTACTACTGGCACCGCTTCTACAGCCATCAGCCGGACCTGAACTTCGACAACCCGCGCGTGCTCGAGGAGATCCTCGCCGTCATGCATTTCTGGCTCGATGCGGGCGTGGACGGTATGCGGCTGGACGCGGTGCCGTATCTGGTCGAGCGCGACGGCACCAACAACGAGAACCTGCCGGAAACGCACGCTGTGCTGCGCCAGATCCGTGCCGCCGTGGACGAGCGCTACGAGGACCGCATGCTGCTCGCCGAGGCCAACCAGTGGCCGGAGGACGTGCAGGAGTACTTCGGTGCTGGCGACGAGTGCCACATGGCCTTCCACTTTCCGCTGATGCCGCGGATGTACATGGCCGTCGCCCAGGAGGATCGCTACCCGATCATCGACATCATGCGCCAGACTCCCGAGCTGCCGGGCGGCTGCCAGTGGGCCATCTTCCTGCGCAACCACGACGAGCTGACCCTGGAGATGGTCACCGACAACGAACGGGACTACCTTTGGCGGGTCTATGCCGATGACAACCGCATGCGGCTGAACCTCGGCATCCGGCGGCGACTGGCGCCGCTGATGCAGCAGGACATGCGTCGCATCCAGCTCATGAACGGCATGCTGATGTCGATGCCGGGCACGCCGGTCGTCTACTACGGCGACGAGATCGGCATGGGCGACAACATCTATCTCGGTGATCGGGACGGGGTGCGTACGCCGATGCAGTGGTCGCCGGACCGCAACGGCGGCTTCTCCCGCGCCGACCCCTCGCGGCTGTATCTGCCGGCGATCATGGATGCCGCCTACAGCTACCAGGCGATCAACGTCGAGGCGCAGGAACGCAGCCCGCATTCGCTGCTGAACTGGATGCGGCGCGTCATCGGCATTCGTCAGCAGCACCAGGCGTTCGGGCGCGGCGAGCAGACCTTTCTCATGCCCGGCAACCGCAAGGTGCTTGCCTATTTGCGCCACTACGAGTCCGAAGTCATCCTCTGTGTGTTCAACCTCGCGCACACCGCCCAAGCGGTGGAGCTCGATCTGTCCGCCTTCCGCGGCCGGGTGCCGGTGGAAATGCTCGGCAGCAGCGTCTTCCCGCCGATCGGCGATCTGCCCTATCTGCTGACGCTCTCCGGCTACGGCTTCCACTGGTTCCTGCTGACGGAGCAGGCGCTGGAGCCGGCCTGGCATCAGGATGTACCCGTGCCGATGCCGGAGCTGACCACCCTGATCGCCCGTCGCCACCTGGCCGATATCGTGGCCGGGCGCGAGGGCGCCGCGCTGATGCAGCGGGTGTTGCCCAGCTATCTGCCGAACCAGCGCTGGTTCGCGGCGAAATCGGCACCGATCGCCGAAATCGAGGCTGAGAACTGGAGTGAATTCGATGCCGGCGGGAGCAGCTATCTGTTGCTGCAGATGGCCGTGGAGCTGCGCTCCGGCGAGCAGCAACGTTATTTCCTGCCGCTCGGGGTCACTCGCGGCAGCGATCAGGAGCTCTCGCCGCTGCTGCCCTACGCCCTCGGGCGTGTCCGGCGCATGGCGGCCATCGGGCTGCTGCACGATGCCGTGGCCGATGCCGCCTTCGCCGGCCGCATGGTCGCGGCCATGCAGGCCGGACGGACGATACCCGCACGGCAAGGCGAGGTACGCTTCGCCAGCACCCGCGCGCTCGCCGAGGCCGGCATCGCTCCGGACACGCCCTCGCAGCGACTGCAGGCCGAGCAGAGCAACACCTCGATCGCGATCGGCGAGCAGGCCGTGCTGAAGATTTTGCGTCGCCTTTCACCCGGCGTGCATCCGGAAATCGAGATCGGCCGCTATCTCACCGAGGTTGCGGATTACCGGCACGCACCACGCCAGTTCGGCAGCCTGATTCACTACGACGATAACGGCGAGCAAGTGGCGCTGGCGGTACTGCAGGAATACGTCAGCAACCAGGGTGATGGCTGGAGCTATACGCTCGATTATCTCGATCGCTTCGGTGAAGAGCTGCTTGGCGGCGGTGAGGAGTTGCGCGCGCAGCCGGCGGAGCAGGTGCACTCGGGCTTTCTGCGTCAGATCGCTACGCTCGCCCGGCGCACCGCCGAGCTGCATCGGGCCTTCGCCCTGCCGACCGACGATCCGGCCTTCGCTGCCGAAGCGGTCGCCGACGCCGATCTGCAAGGCTGGGCCGACGCCGCCCGGGCGCAGCTCGAGGCGGCCTTCGCAGCGCTCGAACAGGTGGGCGAGGGACTGGATGAGTCGGCGCGGGCGCAGCTCGATGCGCTGCGTGCCCAGCAGGCGCGCGCGCAGGCGATGATCGAGGACTGCGTACAGGTCGCCGAGCCGGGTCAGAAGACGCGCCTGCATGGCGACTTCCATCTGGGGCAGGTGCTGGTGGTGCCGGAAGACTTCTACCTGGTGGACTTCGAAGGCGAACCGGCCAAGCCACTGGCCCAGCGTCGGCAGAAGCACAGCCCGTTGCGCGATGTCGCCGGCATGGTGCGCTCATTCCATTACGCCGCTGCCACGGCGCTGCCGAACATCGTCCAGCGCGGCGCCGACACCCGTGGGGACGCGGCGCACTACCTGCGGCAGTGGCAGGAGGCGACCAGCCGCACCTTCCTCGATACCTACTTCGAGGCCGTCGGTGGCTGCCCCAGCATCCCGGCCGACGAGGACTCCCGGCAGCGCCTGCTGCGCCTGTTCCTGCTGGAGAAGGCGGCCTACGAGATCTGCTACGAGGCCAACAACCGGCCACACTGGCTCGGCATCCCGAGCGCCGGAGCGCTCGAACTGCTCGGCCTCAACGACAACCCGGAGGCTCCATGACCGACACGCCAGCAACCGGAGCGCTCGCCGCCTCGGTCCGTCGCGACGATTCGCTGACGCCGGAGATGGTGCGCGCCCTGCTCCATGCCGACCACACCGATCCCTTCGCCGTGCTGGGCATGCATGCCGACAGCGGCAGCGTGACGATTCGTGTACTGCAGCCCGGCGCGAGCCGGGTGCGTGTGCAGGAGCGGCGCAGCGGCGAGATCGTCGCCGAGCTGCCCCGCATGCACGCCGAGGGCCTGTTCGCCGGCCGGCTTGGGCTCGAGGCGCCGTTCGACTACCGACTGGAGGTAACGTGGGGCGAGCAGATCGAAATCATCGAGGATCCCTATGCCTTCGGGCCCGTGCTGGGTGAACTGGACATCCACCTGCTGGCGGAGGGTCGTCATCTGCAGCTGTACCGGGTGCTCGGGGCCCATCCACGCGTGCACGAGGGGGTGGCCGGCGTCAGCTTCGCGGTCTGGGCACCGAATGCGCGTCGTGTCAGCTTGGTCGGTGATTTCAACGACTGGGACGGCCGCCGGCACGTGCTGCGGCGGCGCCAGGAGATCGGCATCTGGGAGATCTTCATTCCCGGCCTCGCCGCCGGTGCACTGTACAAGTACGAGATACTCGGACCGGATGGGCACCGCCTGCCGCTGAAGGCCGACCCCGTGGCCTTCGCCGCTCAGCGGCCGCCGGAAACCGCCTCCCGTGTCCATGGCCTGGTGCACCACGAATGGCAGGACGCGGCCTGGATGAAGACCCGGGCCGAGCGCGACCTGCGGGCCGAGCCGATGAGCATCTACGAGGTGCACCTGGGCAGCTGGCGGCGCGAGCTCGGCGAGGGCGGCCGCTATCTCACCTATCGGGAGCTGGCCGAGCAGCTGGTGCCCTATGTGAAGGAGCTCGGCTTCACCCACATCGAGCTGATGCCGGTCTCGGAATACCCCTTCGACGGCTCCTGGGGCTACCAACCCACGGGTATGTATGCGGCGACCAGCCGCTTCGGTGAGCCCGAGGATCTGGCCTACCTGATCGATCGCTGCCATCAGGCCGGCATCGGGGTGCTGATCGACTGGGTACCGGGCCATTTTCCGGCCGATCCGCACGGACTCGGCCTGTTCGACGGCACGCACCTCTACGAGCATGCCGACCCCCGTCAGGGTTTCCACCAGGATTGGAACACGCTGATCTACAACTACGGCCGCAACGAGGTCCGCAACTTCCTCGTCGCCAATGCGCTGTTCTGGCTCGATCAGTACCACATCGACGGCCTGCGCGTGGACGCCGTCGCTTCCATGCTCTACCTCGACTACAGCCGCAACGCCGGCGAATGGGTGCCGAACCGCTACGGCGGCCGGGAGAATCTCGAGGCGATCGACTTCCTCAAGGAAACCAACGAGCTGGTGTTCGGCAGCTTCCCTGGCGCAACCACCATCGCCGAGGAATCCACCGCCTGGCCGGCCGTCTCGCGGCCGACCTACGCCGGCGGGCTGGGCTTTGGCTTCAAGTGGAACATGGGCTGGATGCACGACACGCTGGAGTTCGTCCGCCACGACCCGGTCTACCGGCGTCATCACTACCACCAGCTGACCTTCGGCCTGGTCTATGCCTTCAGCGAAAACTTCGTGCTGCCGCTCTCGCACGACGAGGTGGTGCACGGCAAGGGCTCGCTGATCGGCAAGCAGCCGGGTGATCGCTGGCAGCGCTTCGCCAGCCTGCGGTCCTACTACGGCTTCATGTTCACCCACCCGGGCAAGAAGCTGCTGTTCATGGGCGCCGAGCTGGCGCAGGAGCGGGAGTGGAACCACGACCGCGGACTGGATTGGCACCTGCTGGACGACGACCTGCATCGCGGCGTGCAGCGGCTGATCCGCGACCTCAACCACCTCTATGCTGCCGATCCGGCGCTGCACCGGCTGGATTGCGAGGCCGAGGGCTTCGAGTGGATCGAGGCGAGCGATCCGGACAACACCGTGCTCGCCTACGTGCGCCGGGCCGAGGCCGGCGGCCTGCCCACGGTGATCGTCTGCAACTTCACGCCGATCGTGCGGCGGGGCTATCGTCTGGGCGTGCCGGTGGCGGGACGCTATCGCGAACGACTCAATACCGACGGCGCTGATTACGGCGGCAGCAATGTCGGCAACGGGGGCGGCATCGAGACCGAGGCGGTGGCCTGGCATGGTCGACAGCAGTCGCTGTGTCTGACGCTGCCGCCGCTGGCCACGCTGGTGCTCACGGCCGAACCCTGAAGACGCCGGGCGCCGCGCTGGCGCCCAGCCGATTGGCTCAGAACCCCGCCGGGCCCGCCATGCCGGCGCCCGTGGGGCCAGCGCCACGCGACGCGCCGCCGAGGCCAGACATGCCGCTCATGCCCATGCCGGACATGCCGCCCATCATGCCCATGCCGCCGAGGCCGCCACCGAGACCGGCCCCACCGCCCGCCGGACCACCGAGGGCGGCACCCGGGCCGGCCATCGCGCCAGCGCCGGCCGGCTGGGCGGCCGGGCCGCCCATGGCCCCGGACATGCCGGGCTGGAAGGTGTAGAAGGCATCATTCGGACTGCGGCCCATGCTGCCCGGGCCGCCCAGGCCGCCACCGGCCATCGCCGCCATGCCGCCGGCACCCATCATCCCGCCTGCGCCACCTGGGCCGTTCTGGCCGCTGCGCCCCATGCCACTGCCGGCCGCGAAGTCGCCCGGGCCCATGCCGCCCATGCGCTGGACGGCGCCGCCGGCAGCACCGGGCCGGTCGGCACCGAATGGCGTACCCTGGCCGCCGCCGGCGCGTCCGGGTACCTGGGGCCCGGCGCCCATGCCCATGGCCGCCGGATCGAAGCCTCCGCTGGCTCCCATATCCATCGACATGCCGCCGCCCATACCGCCCATACCGCCCATGCCACCGGCCATGGCGGCTGGATCCATGTCACCCATGGCCGCCTCGGGCGGCATGCCGCCCTGCGGGCCAGCTCCGGGCGGCATGGCACCGGGAGACATGGCCCCCGGTGGTATCCCGGCGGCGCGGGGACCGCCGCCTTGGGGACGGCGCGCGGGCGCCGGCGCGGGCGGGCGCTCCCGCATCGCGCCGCCGCCGCCCCCGCCCATGCCCGGGATGAGCTGGGCATGGGCTACCGGGCCGGCCATCGCCAGTGCGAGGGCGGTGCAGGTGCCCAACCGGATGAGCGATCGAAACATGCTGTTGCTCCTATGCGCGGGGGTCGAGCCGGCCGCGATCTGAACCACTCGCCCAGGCCGGAGTCGTACCGGCATCGGACGCAGATGACGTCCGCAGTGTAGCGGAGCCGCGAATGCGGGGCAGCGTGGGAATGTGGCGGAGCGGCGTGCGGATGGCGACGGCGGTAGCGGCGCTCGGTGTCGCCGGGGCCGCTCTCGGCGGGGTGACGGACGTGGAGATCGTCTCGCACGTCTACAAGCCGGCAGCGCTGGCGCCCACGCCGGCGCGGCTGGCGCAGCTCTCGCTACCAGCGGGCTTCGCCGTCGCGCCCTTCGCCCGCGACGTCAGCGGGGCGCGGATGCTGGCCATTGGTCCGGATGGCCGGGTGCTGGTAACTCAGCGCGAGCAGGGCCAGGTGATGGCGCTGCGCGACAGTGACGGCGACGGTGTGGCCGATAGCCGCGAGGTGGTAGTTCGACTGCCGGCGGTGCACGGCATCGCAGTCGATGGGCGGCAGGTTTATCTGGCCACCGTGGATACCGTCTATCGTCTGACGATCGATGCGCAGGGCGCGTTTGGCGAGCCGGTTCCGGTACAGCGTGATCTGCCCGATGGGGGCCAGCATGCCAGTCGTACGCTCGCCATCGGCCCGGACGGCGCGCTGTACCTCACCGTCGGCAGCACCTGCAACGCCTGTCGGGAGACCGATGAGGAGAGCGCGACGATGCTACGCGCCATGCCGCCCGATGGTGAGCGGCAGGTGTTCGCCTCGGGCCTGCGCAATACCCTCGGCTTCGACTGGTCACCCGTCAGCGGTGAACTCTACGGCTTCGATCACGGCATCGACTGGCTGGGCGATGACGCGCAGCCCGAGGAGTTCAATCGGCTGGAGCAGGGGGCGCGCTACGGCTGGCCGTATGTCTATGCCGACGGCCAGATCAACCCGCAGGATGAGCCGCCTGGGACGACGGCGCAGGCCTGGGCCGCGCAGTCGGTGGCACCGGTGCTGACCTACGATGCGCACGCGGCGCCGATGCAGATGCAGTTCTACCGCGGCGAGCAGTTTCCGGCGGATTATCGCGGTGATGCCTTCGTTGCCCTGCGGGGCTCGTGGAACCGCAAGCCGCCCAGCGGTTACGAGATTGCCCGCGTGGTCTTCGACGAGGTGGGCCAGCCACAGCGGATCGAGCCCTTCCTCACCGGCCTGCTGCAGGCGCAGCCGGATGGAAGCTGGGCCCACATCGGCCGGCCGGTCGGACTGGTTTTTCTGCCGGACGGCTCGATGCTGTTCGGCGATGACGTCAACGGCGTGATTTATCGCGTCAGCTATCAGGAGAGCGAGAGATGAACAAGGATCAATGGGAAGGGCGCTGGAACGAGCTGCGGGGCAAGGTCAAGGAGCACCTGGGGCGCCTGACCGACGATGACCTGCAGGAGGCGGAAGGCAAGCGTGACTCGCTGCTGGCGAAGATCCAGTCCCGCTATGGCGACTCAAAGGACGCCGCCGAGAAGCGGCTGGAAGAGCTGGAACGCAAGCTCTAGACGCCCGCAGGGTACTGGCTCGCCTCAACGGAGCCAGTGCCGGGCTTCCTGCCACTCGGCCGGGCCCAGTTCGCCGTCATCGTCGAGGTCGGCTGCGGTATAGATCGCATCGAGCCATTCGTCGAAGCTGATCTCGCCGTCGGTGTCGATGTCCCAACCGCGAAAGTAGCCGCGCGCCTGCAGCGCCTGGGCAAACTCGTTGAAATCGATTACCCCGTCGCCGCCGGTGTCCCAGTCATTCCAGTCGCCGCGCGGATAGTCGCGACCGAGCCACCAGCCGCTGGCAGCGCCCCATTCGGCGCCGTCCAGAGCACCGTCCCGGTCGCGGTCCCAGAGGATGAACAGCCGTGCGTGCAAGGCGTGCGCATCCAGGCGCCTGCCGGCGCGCCAGCGTCGGTAATGGCCGTCGCCTCGGAACTGCCGCTCGACTTCATGCTCTGACAGACCGCGCCCTGCCGGCATCGGCCCGCCCTCCCCGGGGCCGGCCGTGCAGCCGAGAGGTGACAGCAGCAGCGAGAACAGCCATGCCCACCGGCGTGACCGGGGCAGTTCGTGTCGCCACCGCCCGGCGGCTGCGCAGGCGAAAGGCCCGCCTCGCTCGCCCGGCTGGCTAAGATGTCTGTCGCATGTCATTGCACAATCACAGGTCCGTTGACACCCAAGGAGCCTCAATGAGGATCGCATCTTTCGCCAGTTCGGCGGTTCTGGCGCTGGCCGCCGCGACGGCGGGCGCCTACGAATGGCAGCCGCTGCCCGAGGCGGCGCCGGAGCCGGCCGATAATCCGACCACCGAGGAGAAGGTGACCCTCGGCCGCATGCTCTACTTCGATCCGCGGCTGTCTTCGGAGAGCACGATCTCCTGCTTCTCCTGCCACAACATCCTGGAGGGCGGCGACGACAATCGGCCCGTTTCCCCCGGAGTGCACGGCCAGATGGGTACCCGCAACGCGCCGACGGTGTGGAACTCGGCGTTCCTGTCCGTGCAGTTCTGGGACGGACGGGCGCCGACGCTCGAAGAGCAGGCCAAGGGCCCGATCACCAACCCCATCGAGATGGGCATGTCCACGCACGATGATGCCGTGGCGCGCGTGCAGGAGATCGAGTCCTACCAGGCCTACTTCGATGATGCCTTCGGCGATGGCGCCGCCGTCAACCTCGACAACATCGTCAAGGCGATTGCCGCCTACGAGCGCACTCTGATCACGCCGGACAGCGCCTATGACCGCTGGGCCAAGGGTGAGCAGGATGCACTGACCGAGCAGCAGCAGCGAGGCGCGGAGACGTTCGTCGAGGTCGGCTGCGTGACCTGCCATTCCGGGCCGATGTTCAACGGGCCGCAGCTGCCGATCGGGCAAGGGTTCTACATGAAGTTCCCAACGTTCACCGACAGCCCCTACGTGGCGCAGTACGGGTTCATGGAGGACCCCGGCCGCTACGAGGCCACCGGCAACGAGGCAGACCGCCACATGTGGCGGGTGCCGACGCTGCGCAACATCGCCGTGACGGGGCCCTACTTTCACAACGGCAGCGTGGCCGATCTCGGTGCGGCCGTGCGGGTGATGGCGGCCACGCAGCTCAACCGTGAGCTGACCGACGCGCAGGTCGCCGACATCGTGGCCTTCCTCAACGGCCTCACCGGGCCATTCGGCGACAAGGAAATTCCGGACCTGCCGGAATCGCCGCTGGCTCAGGAATAGCGAGGACGTCCGGCAATAGCGAGGACGTCCGGCGCGGGCCTGCCCGCCCGCGCCGGACGGTCGGCCACGGCCTAGTAGGCCGGCGCGGTGGCGAATTCTTCCGGCCCGAGCAGGCCCAGCAGCACGACCGCAAAGCCCACATAGATGACCCAGCCGATGAAGGCCACCAGGATCGCGCGGCCGGTGCTGGTGTAGTCCAACGCCTGGCGCACGGCGACGATCATGGCGGCCAGCATCCACAGCGAGGCGATCAGCGAGATCACCGGGCCGAGCAGCGGGATGAAGGCCACGATGCGCAGCACGCCGGGCGCACTGGCGAAGCCGAGCGTCCGCAGCAGCTCGCCCATATCGGTCTGTGTCTCGGCCGCTGGCAGCAGCTTGCCACCGATCAGGTAGATCAGCCCCGCCCAGATGAACCAGCCGACCAGTGCGGCGATTGTCCCCATGATGAGCGTCGGCACGCCGCCGACCGCCAGCGAGCCGATACCGGCACAGACGCTAGAAATGACGACAACGGCCACCGCCTGACCAAGCGCACTGCGGTCGGCTTCGACTTCTTCGTAGAGATTGGGGTCGAGCTTGGCGGCCCGTACCATGCGATCGGTGAAGCTGGATGCCATGAATCTTCCTTGCTGTCGTTGTGCGACGGTTGACCACGCTTGGTCGGCAAAGTTACAACCCACAGGCCCGGCCGGCCATAGGAGTAGCACGTGGATTCGATCGAACTTCGCGGTTATCAGTATGAACTGTTCGCCTCGCACCAGGCCAACGTGCTCGCCCACATGCGGCTGTACGCGGAGCACGGGGTGGTGGGGCATGTCGAATTCCTCGCCGATGGCGAGCCGTTGCCCCCGGCTGAGCGGCCGCCCAGTGGCCAGCATCGCCTGTACTATCCCTTCTCCTCGCTGCCGATGGTGGTGGACCTGTTGCGTAACGAAAAACCGGTCTTTCTGGTATGGGCTGGCGCCGCCGGTAGCCGGCTTTCCACCAGCCCCGAGCCGGTCGGCGAGGGAGAGGAGCGCTAGTTCGCGGGATCGTCCAGCAGCGGCGCCAGCGCCTGTGCCAGATCCGGGGCGAAGCGCATGCGCGGATCCGACTCGGCGCGCTCGCGGTCGGCGTCAGAACACTTGCCGGTGCCGACCAGCACCGCCTCGAGGCCCGCATCCAACGCGCCCAGTACATCGTTTTCCAGATCGTCCCCGATCATGACGACTTCCCCCGGAGCCAGGGCCATGTCGCTGCAGGCGGCGTGGAAGAAGGCAGTGGCGGGTTTGCCGAGAACCTGCGCCTGTACGCCGGCGGCATACTCCAGGGCAGACACGTAGGCGCCAGCGTCGAGCTCCAGCCCGTGGTCGCCCTGGAAGTAGCGATTGCGGGCGATGGCCAGCAGCGGCGCGCCCGCATGCAGCAGACGAAAGGCCTCGTTCAGCCGCGCATGCGTGAAGTGCTCCGCCGCATCGCCGACCACGACCGCGTCAGGGTCATGCGGCGCGAACTCGGCGAAGTCGGTCTGCAGCCCGGGGTGGATCAGCAGGAATGGGTGCAGCTGCCGATGGCGCAGCCAGTCACGCACGGCCAGCGGTGCGGTGTAGATGTCAGCCGGGGTCACCGGAATCTGCAGGCGGCGCAGTCGCTCGACGATCGTGGCCCGAGGGTGACGTGACATGTTGGTCAGAAAACGATGGGGTATGCCCCGCTCGCGCAGGCGCGCGAGCGCGTCCACCGCGCCGGGCAGCGGCTGATCGCCAGCGTAGACAACGCCACCGAGGTCGAGCAGGACTCCGCGTGCCATGGGGCATTCCTCCCGATCTTGCCTCGTTCCAGCACTATCCGCGCCGGACAGTCCTGTCAAGCCGGCAGGGGTCTGGGCGCGGGGGACCAGAAAAAAAGCCCCTCGGGAGGGGCTTTAAGGCTTCCGTTGTTGTTGGCATGCGGCCCTTGGCCGCTTATCGCTCGGAAGACGCTGCGTCGCGGACGCTGTTGTTGTCGATGCATACGAGGAGGCTTGACTTGCTCGTGAGCACAACCCGTGCCAACAGCGGCCGCCGCCGTGGTTCCGGCTCCTGTGTCGCCGGGCAGGGACGCTATACTGCATGCCAGTGACAGCCTGCGTCAGTAATCGGGCAGGAACTGTCAAGACATCGTCTCTCTCGATTGCTACCGTCCGGCGTCCCGAGGCCGGCCTCTCCACTGGCTTCGTCAAGGAGGATTCGTGCGACAGCTCGTGCAGCGACTTCTGGTGCTCGTCACCCTCATCATCATGGCCCCCGGCAGCGCGGCCGAGCCGCTGCGCGTCGGCATCAAGCAGGCGCCGCCATTCGTCATCCTCGAGCAAGAACAGGCGCCAACGGGTCTGAGCGTCGAGCTGTGGGAGTCCATCGCGGAGGAGCTCGAGCTTGAGTTCGAATACCAGGTTGAGGACCTCGAGGGGCTGGTCGACAAGGTGGCGAGCGCTGAGCTGGATCTGGCCGTGGCGGCGCTCTCGCCGACCGTGGAGCGCGAGCAGCGCATGGACTTCACGCACCCGATCTATAACGCGGGCTTCGCGATCGCCGTGCCGCGTGAGGGCGGCGGGGCGGCGTGGTTGGGCGCGATCAGCCGCTTGTTCTCGTGGGAGTTCGCGTCCGCCATCATCGCCCTGGGCGCGCTGCTGCTGCTCGTCGGCCTGCTGGTCTGGCTGTTCGAGCGCCGCCGCAACGACGAATTCGGGCATACGACGGCCGAGGGCCTGGGCGATGGCTTCTGGTGGGCGGCGGTGACCATGACCACCGTTGGCTACGGCGACAAGGCGCCCAAGACGCTCGGCGGGCGGATCGTCGGCCTGATCTGGATGTTCGCGGCGGTAATCATCACGTCGAGCTTCACCGCCGCCATCGCCACGGCGCTGACCGTCAGCAGCCTCGATCGCGGCATTCAGGGGCCGGAGGATCTGGATGGCGTGCGGGTCGGTACCGTGGCCGAGTCCAGCGGTGCTGCGTGGCTGTCCGGACGCGCGATCATCCCTCGGGAATTCCCTTCGCTCGACGCCGCGCTCGAGTCGCTGGCCGAGGGAGGCCTGGATGCGGTCGTCTACGATGCACCGCTGCTGCGTTATTCGGTGCGTCAGCATCACGAGCCGGCGCTCGCGGTCCTGCCGAGCGACTTCGGCCGCCAGAACTACGCATTGGGCCTGCGCGAGGGGCTCGCCGAGCGGGAATCGATCAACCAGGCGCTGTTGCGCCAGGTGAACGCGCCGGGCTGGCAGGAGCGTATTGCGGATTATCTGGGAGCGGACGCCGTGCCCTGAGCGTGCCCCCCGGCGCTGTCATCGGTGGTGCTGCTGACGGCGCCAGTAGAGCATCAGCAGGCCGCCGAACAGCATGCCGCCGAGATGGGCGAAGTGCGCCACGCCCGACAGGGTGCCGGTAACGCCGAACAGCAGTTCGAGGGCGCCGTAGCCGATGACGAAATACTTGGCCTTCACCGGGATCGGCGGAAACAGCAACAGCAATCGTTCTTCCGGGAAACGCATTCCGAACGCGAGCAGGATGCCGAACACGCCGCCGGACGCACCGACCGTCGGATTGATCGACAGACCCTCGGGATTGAGCAGTGGCGACAACACCAATAGCTGCGTGAGGCCGGCGCCGACGATGCAGACGAGATAGTAAACGGCGAATCGTGCCGGGCCCCAGACCTGCTCCATCCGCGTGCCGAACATCCAGATCGCGAACAGATTCAGGAAGAGATGGGTGAAGTTCGCGTGCAGGAAGGCGTAGCTGAGCAACTGCCACGGGTGGAACTGCGGCACGGCCAGCGGTCCCTGCTGCGTCAGTACGTATTCCGGCGTCCCGAGCGGCCAGAGCGCAAATTCCGCCAGCAGCGACAGCCCACCCGCCGCCTGCAGCAGATAGATCGCAATATTGGCAATGAGCAGGTTGCGGACGATAGGCGGGAACAGGACTCGGCCGTTCAATATTGTGACTACCCAGAGTACCTAGCGATGGCTGGGGCGTTGAGGCCATCAGGCGATAAAATTGTGGTGCCAGGCCGCGGTTGTACCGCGTAGCGACTAAAGTCCAACTAAAGCCGTTGCGCCAGCGTGGGCGATAGATTATACATCCTGCGACACGATCGGCGGGTAGCAGGAGTTCAGTGCTGGGGCACCAGCGCGGCGGCATGGAGCGAATCTTTGCGACTGCACCCGGCGTCGTTCGGCTGGAGCTCAAACCCGACGGCGTGATCGTGGGTGCCGATGGCCCCGTCGACAGGCTGTTCGCAGAGGCGCCAGAACAGCTGATCGGTCGGCCGCTGCAGACCTATCTGCCGGCGCTTGATCCGCGGGCGCTGGACGACCGCCTGGGCCTGCACGGGATGCTGCTCGTGCGGGCCGACGGCGTGCAGCGCGAGATACTCATCGCCGCCTGCCCCACGGCCGCGGGATTCACCTGTTGCCTGCAGGATGTGTCGGCGACTCGCCGCGAGCTCAGCGCGCTGCGGGCGGTCGACCGTCGCTACCGCGATCTGCTGGCCAACAATCACTACATGCTGTTCTGGCTGGATCGTTACGGCCGGATCGTGCGCCATCAGCGGGCCAATCCGCCCGTCACCGAATTCACCGACGATATCGTGCGCGGCCTCGACTTCACCCAGATGGTGCTGCCCGAGGATCGGCCGACGGCGCAACAGGCCCTGCAGCAGGCGCTGCGTGGCGAGCACGTCAATCTGGAGTTGCGGGTCTACGGTCGGGGTGGTGCGCCACGTTGGCTGCGTGCGACCAACGTGCCGATCTATGTCGGCGGCGAGATCAGCGGCGCCTTCGGCATCGCCCGGGACATCACGGAGGAGCGGGCTGCCGGCACGGCGCTCGAGGAGCACCGGCGCCGGCTCGAGGATGCGCAGCGAATGGCGCATCTGGGGCACTGGGAGTATCGCCTGCGCGATCGGGGGGGCATGACGGTGTCGGCCGAACTGCGGCGCATCCTCGGCTGGCGCGAAGAGGGTGAGGTGAGCTTCCGGCGGCTGCGGCGCAGCGTGCATCCAGCCGATCGTCCCGGCCTGGCTGCGGCACGCCGGCAGGCGCTGCAGTCGGCGCGACCGCTACGCTACGAGCACCGCATCGTTCGCGAGGACGGTTCGGAGCGCTGGGTGGCGCAGCGTGTGGAGCTGCTGCTCGACGGGCAGGGCGAGCGGCAGGCCATCGCGGGCGTGGTGCAGGACATCACCCGGCGCAAGCATGCGGAGAACGAGCTGCGGCTGGCGGCGAGCGCGCTGGCCAACACCGCCGAGGCCGTCGTCATCAGCGATGCCTATCACCGGATCGTGTCGGTGAACGAGGCGGCGCTGCGCATCACCGGCTACGGCCGCGACGAGCTCATTGGCCGCAGCACCGCGATGCTGAGCGCCGATCGGCAGGAGACCGGGCGGATCCAGCAGCTGTGGGACGAGGTGGCCGCCAACGACGTGTGGGAGGGCGAGGTTCACGGTCGGCGTCGCACCGGCGAGGTCTACCCCGCGTTGCTGAGCCTGACGGCGCTGCGCAACGAAACCGGGCGGATCACGAACTTCGTCACCGTCTACAACGACATCTCCCAGCACAAGTCGCTGGAGGCCAGGCTCGATTACCTGTCGAACTACGATGAACTGACCGGCCTGTCCAACCGGGCGGCTGCCAACGAGCAGCTCGAGCATCTGCTGCGCAATGCCGAGCGTCGGGGCGATGTCGTCGGCGTGCTCGTCATCGACGTGAACGATTTCAAGAACGTCAACGATTCGCTCGGCCACAGCGTGGGCGATCAGGTCCTGCAGCAGATGGCGCAGCGCTTCCGCGCGACCGTCGACCCCAAGGACACGCTCGCCCGCCCCGGCGGGGACGAGTTCATCGTGCTCACCACCGGGGTGCGGCGCCCGGCGCAGACGGCATTGCTGGCGCAGCAGCTGCTGGAGTCGCTGGACGAGGCCTTCGAGGTGGGTGGGCAGCGGCTCTTCCTTGATGCCAGCATCGGTATCAGCTGTTATCCCGGCGACGGTCACGAGGCGACCACACTGTTCCGCAACGCCGATGCGGCCATGTATCAGGCGAAGCGGCAGAAGGCCGGTAGCTACTGCTTCTTTTCGCCGGAGATGAGTGCGCAGGCCATCTCCAACCTCGTGCTCGCCAACGATCTGCGCAGCGGTTTGACGCAGGGCCAGTTCGTGCTGGAGTACCAGCCAATCGTGGACCTGCCCACGCGCCGGGTGACCGGGGCGGAGGCGCTGCTGCGCTGGGATCATCCCGAGCGGGGCCGCGTGATGCCGGATCAGTTCATCAGTCTCGCCGAGCAAAGCGGCTTCATCATCCCGCTCGGCTACTGGGTCTTGCGCACGGCCTGCCAGACGCTGCACGACTGGCAGCAGAAGCACCCGCACGAGTTGCGGATCTCGGTCAACCTGTCGCCGACACAGTTCCAGGATCCTTCGCTGTGCGATCGCCTGCAGGAGATCCTGGACGAGACCGGCGCGGATCCACGCCGACTGGTGATCGAGGTCACGGAAAGCGCCGTCATGACCGGCCCGGCGCGGGTGGAGCAGACCCTGCGGCGTCTGCACGAAGTCGGCATACGCGTAGCGATCGACGACTTCGGCACGGGCTACTCCTCGCTGAGCCACCTGAAGTATTTCCCGTTCGACTACCTCAAGATCGATCGCTGTTTCATCGCCGACGTCCCCACGCAGAGCGATGATGTGGCCATCGTCGAGGCCATCATCGCCATGGGCCGGCGGCTCGGCCTGCAACTGGTGGCCGAGGGCGTGGAGACGGAGGCGCAGCTGACGTTCCTGCAGGCGCGCCGGTGCCAGGAAGGGCAGGGCTATCTGTTCGCCCGGTCCCTGCCGATCGCCGACTTCGCGGCGCTGCTGCAGGCAGGGGGGCACCTCGCCGCGCCGGATGTGCAGCCGTCATGAGCCGGCATTGCCTCAGGGGTTGAGGCTGCGCCAGATCTCCTCGTGGAGGCGGCGGACGGCCTCGCTGGCCAGCACGAAGCGGATGCACTGAATCGAGTGCAACTGCGGCATCGAGGCTGCGATGCTGCCGAGCGCGATTTCCGTGGCGGCCTCGACGGGATAGCCGAAAGCGCCGGTCGACAGCGCCGGGAAGGCGATCGAGCCCAGTCCCTCCGCCTCGGCCAGTCGCAGCGCCTCGCGGTAGCATTGCGCAAGCAAATGGGCCGCCGGGCGGTCTCTTCCATAGACGGGGCCAAGACAGTGGGTCACGCGCCGATTCGGCAGGCCGAAGGCATCGGTGATCACCGCCTGCCCCGGCGCCAGCGGGGCGTGCGGTCGGCAGGCGGCGGCCAGCGCCGGTCCGGCCACCCGATGCAGGGCGCCGGCCACGCCGCCGCCCGGACCCAGCGCGGCATTGGCGGCGTTGACCACCACCGCTATGTCCGGCTGGGCAGCGATGTCGCCGCGGACGAACTCCACTCGCCCCGTGCCGGTCTGATTCCGATTCATGCAGTTACGGTCGAAAGCGTCATGTTGATCCGAACCCGCGATACGTCCGCCCCGGCGGCCAGTGAGATCACGCCCGAGCCCATCTACCGGGACCGGCGGCGCTTCCTGCGTCAGGCCGGTCAGTTCGCGGTGGCCGGCGCCGCGGCGGGCTGGCTGCGCACCGTACCGGCCGGCGTGACCGACGTGCTGGATCTAGAGAGTGCGCCGCGGCGGGCGAAGTTCAGCACCGATGAGCCGCTGACGGCGGAGGATTCGGTCACCACCTACAACAACTTCTACGAATTCGGCACCGGCAAGACCGACCCGGCGCAGTACGCCGACGCGCTGGTGACCGAGCCGTGGTCGGTGACCGTGGCCGGCGCCTGCGAGAAGCCCGGCACCTACGCCTTGGAGGATGTGCTGCGCGGACTGGCGCCGGAGGAGCGGATCTACCGGCTGCGCTGCGTCGAGGGCTGGTCGATGGTCATCCCCTGGCTCGGCGTGCCGCTAGCCGCGCTGCTCAAGCGCTATCAGCCCACCTCGGCTGCCCGCTACGTGGCCTTCCAGACGCTGTATGACCCTGACCAGATGCGTGGCCAGCGCCGGTCGGTGCTGGAGTGGCCCTACCGGGAGGGCCTGCGCATGGACGAAGCCATGCATCCGTTGACGATCATGGCCGTGGGCCTCTACGGCAAGCCGCTGCCGAACCAGAATGGGGCGCCGCTGCGGCTCGTCGTGCCGTGGAAATACGGCTTCAAGAGCATCAAGTCGATCGTGCGCATCGAGTTCACCGAGACCGAGCCGCCGACCACCTGGAACATGATGGCGCCGCGCGAATACGGCTTCTATGCCAACGTCAATCCGCAGGTCGATCACCCGCGGTGGAGCCAGTCGCGGGAGCGAGGCATCGGTAAGCTGTTCCGGCAGGACACCCTGATGTTCAACGGTTATGGCGAGCAGGTGGCCAGCCTCTACCGCGGCCTCGACCTGCGCCGAAACTACTGAGCCGCCTCGTGGACGATCGCCTGTTGCGCTACGGCCTCAAGCCGGTGGTGTTCATGCTGCTGCTGCTGCCGGCGGCACTGCTCCTCGCCGGCCTGCTCCGCGGCACGCTCGGCGCCGATCCTGTCGCGACCCTGCTCTGGCAGACCGGTCTATGGGCGCTGCGATTGCTGCTGGCCTCGCTTGCCGTGACGCCGCTGCAGCGGCTAACCGGCTGGCGCTGGCCGATCCGCTGGCGCCGCCAGCTCGGCCTGTTCGCGTTCTTCTACGCCTGCCTGCACCTGGCCGTGTATGCCGTGTTCGATCGCTCGCTCGATCTGGCTGCAGTGTGGGAGGACATCGTCGAGCGACCGTTCATCACCGTCGGCGCGCTCGCCTTCCTGCTGCTGGTGCCGCTGGCGGCGACCTCCACCCGAGGCGCTGTGCGCCGGTTGGGGCCGCGGTGGCAGCAGTTGCATCGGCTGGTGTATCTGGCCGCCGGCCTGGCCGTGCTGCACTACCTGTGGCTGGTGAAGGCCGATCTGCGGCCGCCGCTGATCTATGCGGGAATCCTGGCCGTGCTGCTGCTGTTGCGCCTGCCCTTGCCGCTGCCGTGGCGGCGCCGGCTCGGCCCGGCTAGCGGCTGAGGCGGTAGCAGGGGCTGTAGCTCTGGCCGGGCAGGCGCATGCGCTGTTCGGCGACGAAGCCGGTGAGCAGCTCGTCGAGCGCTGCCATCAGCGCCGGCTCGCCCTGCATCTCGAAGGGCCCGTGCGCCTCGATGGCGCGCAACCCGGCATCTTTCACGTTGCCGGCGACGATGCCGGAGAACGCCCGCCGCAGGTTGGCCGCCAGCTGGTGCAGTGGCTGGTCCCGGTGCAATGCCAGCGCCGCCATGGTCTCGTGCGTCGGCTCGAAGGGCTGCTGGAACTCCGGTTCGATCTGCAGCAGCCAGTTGAAGTGGAAGGCATCGCGCCGGGCGATGCGGAACTTGCGTACCGCATCCACACCGCTGGCCATCGCGCGGGCGACGGCTGCCGGGTCATCGACGATGATCTGATACTGCGCCTGCGCCTCGGCGCCGAGCGTCAGGCCGATGAACCGGTCCAGCCGCCGGAAGTAGTCGGCGCTGTCGGCCGGGCCGGTGAGTACCAGCGGGAAGGGCATCTCGGCGTTGGCCGGGTTCAGCCGCAGGCCGAGCAGGAACAGCAGCTCTTCCATCGTGCCCACGCCGCCCGGGAAGACGATCAGGCCGTGGCTGAGCCGGACGAACGCTTCCAGGCGCTTTTCCATGTCCGGCATGATCACCAGCCGGTTGACGATCGGATTCGGCGGCTCGGCGGCAATGATGCCCGGCTCGCTGATGCCGATATAGCGGCCGTTGCGACGGCGCTGCTTGGCGTGGCCGATGGTGGCGCCCTTCATCGGCCCCTTCATCGCGCCCGGGCCGCAGCCGGTACAGACATCGAGCTCCCGCAGGCCGAGCTGGTGGCCGACCTCCTTGGAATAGTCGTATTCGTGCCGTGCGATGGCGTGGCCGCCCCAGCACACCACCAGGTTCGGCGTTTGCCCCGCCTCCAGCAGCTCGGCGTTGCGCAGAATGTGGAAGACGGCATTGGTGATGCCGCTGCCGGTGTCGAGGTCGTACTTCGGATTGCGCTGCACCTCGTTGCCGACGTAGACGATGTCGCGCAGCACGGCGGAGAGGTGATCGCGAATGCCGGCGATGATCCGCCCGTCGACGAAGGCCGTGGCCGGCGCATTGCGCAGCTGCAGGCGAATGCCACGCTCGGCCGTGAGCACCTCGATGTCGAAGTCGGCGTGCTGCGCGAGCACGTGCCGGCTGTCGTCACTGGTGGAGCCGGTGGTCAGCACCGCCAGGGCGCAGCGTCGCAGCAGCTCGTGCATGCCGCCGCGGGCGGTTCGATCCAGGCTGCGCACCTCGTCGCGCGAGAGCAGTTCGAGATGGCCGCTGGGCGTGAGCGTCGCATCCAGCGTGGCGACGGGGGATGGCGAAAGACCGGTGGGGCGGGCTGCGGGTGCGGACATAGGCGCGAGGGTGAACAGGGGAAGCCGAGTAGTGTAGCGGAGCGCGCGCCACCGCGTCGTCTTGCTGCGCCAGCCACCGCAGGTTATTGTCCGTTCTGGAAAACTTCTGCTGCCGGCCCTTTCACGGGCAGGGCGCTCGTCGGACTCTCCCGTGGAAGAAACCACCGTCATCAAGGCCTACGATCGTCTTGCCCGCGGCTACGATCATCTGTTCGGCCCGATCTTCAATCCCGGCCGGCGGCGCATCATCGAGCGCATGGGCTGCCAGGGCGGCGAGCGTGTGCTGGAGGTCGGTGTGGGCACGGGGCTATCGCTGCCCTACTACCCGCAGGACACTGCGGTGGTCGGCATCGATGTGTCCGACAAGATGCTCGCCGTGGCGCGCGAGCGCGTCGCCCGACAGGGCCTGGACAACGTCGCGCTGCATCGCATGGATGCGCAGGCCATGGCGTTCGAGGACGACAGCTTCGATACGGTCGTGGCGATGTACGTCGCCTCGGTGGTGCCCGACGATGCCCGCATGAGCGCGGAGATGCGTCGCGTCTGCCGGTCGGGGGGTGACCTCTTCGTGGTCAACCACTTCACTCACCACAACCGCCATGTGCGGCGACTGGAACGGCTGGTGACGCGGGCCACGCCCTTCCTCGGCTTCGATGCCGATTTCCCGCTCGAACCGTTCCTGCAGCGGGCGGGCTTTCGGGTGCTGACGATCGAGCCGGTGAACCTCGGTGGCTATTGGTCGCTGATCCACGCCCGCAACGAGGCCGCCTGAACCGCACGCGGGACGCGGGCCGGCGGAGTCTGAGGTGATTCCGGCGTGGTGGTTGGCGCTGCTGGGCGGCGTCGTGTTCTGGGCCGGCTGGCACTGGTATTCGCGTTACCTGGCGGTGCGTGTCTTTCGCCTGGATGCCGCGCTGGCGACCCCGGCGCACCGCTATCGAGACGATCTCGACTTCCTGCCGACCCATCGTTTCGTGCTCTGGGGTCATCACTTCACCTCGGTCGCCGGGGCCGCGCCGATCATCGGGCCGGCGATCGCCATCATCTGGGGCTGGCTGCCGGCCTTTCTGTGGATCCTGTTCGGGACCGTGTTCATCGCCGGCATCCATGACTTCGGCACGCTGTGGGCCTCGGTGCGTCACGAAGGCCGGTCCATGGGCGCGCTGACGCGCCAGGCGGTCGGCCCGCGCGCCCGCACGCTGTTCCTGTTCATCATCTTCTTCCTGCTGCTGATGGTGAACGCCGTGTTCGCGGTGGCGATCGCCACCCTGTTCATCAGGTTTCCCGCCGCGGTGCTGCCCTACTGGCTGCAGATCCCCATCGCTATCGCCATCGGCGTGCTGGTGTATCGCCGTGGCGTGGCCGTGCTGCCGCTGGCACTGCTGGGCCTGGCGCTGTTGCTGGGTCTGATCGGCGTTGGTGTGTGGCTGCCGGTGGCGCTGCCGAGTGCGGGGCTGGGCGTGCCGGCAAGTGCCTGGTGGGTGCTCCTGATGCTGGCGTACGGCGCGATTGCCTCGCGTCTGCCGGTCTGGCTGCTGCTGCAGCCGCGGGACTTTCTCAACGCGCACATGCTCTTTGCCGTGCTGGCGCTTTTGTACCTCGGTATCTTCATCAGTGGCGCGACGGTGGCGGCGCCGGCGCTGAACACGCCGCCGGCCGGTACGCCCCCCCTTTGGCCGCTGCTGTTCGTCACCGTTGCCTGTGGCGCGATCAGCGGCTTTCACGGCCTGGTCAGTTCCGGCACGTCGTCCAAGCAGCTGGACCGGGAGACCGATGCCCGTTTCGTCGGCTATCTCGGCGCCACGGGCGAGGGTCTGCTGGCGCTGGCAGCCCTGCTGGCGACCGCCGCGGGGCTGGGTGGGCTCGACGCCTGGCAGGGGCACTACGACAGCTGGGCGCAGGTGAGCAGCGGCGGCATCGCAGCCTTCGTCACCGGCGCCGGCAATCTCCTGAGTGCGCTGGGATTGCCGCCGGTCGTCGGCACCACGGCGGTGGCCATCATGGTAGTGGCCTTCGCAGCCACCACGCTCGACACCTCGATGCGCCTGCAGCGCTTCATCCTCGCCGAAATCGGCGCGGAATACCGGTTGCCGGCGCTGCAGAATGCCAATCTCGCCACGGTCGTGACCTTCGTGTCCTGCGCCGCGCTCGCGTTCCTGGCCGACCCCGCCAATCCCGGCGGCGGCGGCATGGTGCTCTGGCCGCTGTTCGGCACCACCAACCAGCTCACTGCCGGCCTCTCGTTGCTGGTGCTGACGCTGCTGCTCCGTCAGCTGGGACGCAATTACCTGCTCACGCTGGTCCCGTTCGTCTTCGTCGCCACGATCACCGCCTGGAGCATGTGCCTGAACGTGCTCGGCTTCGTGGCGACCGGAAATGGCCTGCTGGTCGTGATTGGCGTGCTGATCCTCATCCTCAATCTCTGGCTGCTGGCCGAGGGGCTGATCGCCCTGCGACAGCAGCCGGCGGCGCCGGTGCGGGGGTAGTCCGGTGCGCCGGCCCAGGGCTTGGGCGCCAGCCCGGTGGCTGGCCGGCCTCGCCCGTGCCTACTCACGTTTCTATGGCCACTCAGCGGCGGCGCATCAGGCTCGTCAGCGCCAGCAGGAGGAGGATTTCCTTCGCGTGCTGCTCATCGGTCAGGCGCTGGGGATTCCCGATCCGGCCGCGTTCTACTGCCTCGAGTTGATGCCCTACCTGCTCGAGGACTATCACGCCTGGCATCGCCGGGTCGGCCTCGAGCGTGCCCCGCCCGACGGGTTCCGGTGCTGTTGAAGCCGCAGGCGCCGCCCGTGTGCTTCTTCGGCGGCAAGGGCGGGGTCGGCAAGACGACCTGCGCCGCGGCGATCGCCGCGGCGGTTGCGGCGCCGGCGGCCAGAACGCTGCTCGTCTCCACCGATCCGGCCCATTCGCTGCGGGACGTGCTGGCGATACCGGGCGAGCTGTCTGCGCCGACGCCTGTGGCGCCCGCCCTTGATGCGCTGGAACTGGACCCGCAGCTCGTCAAGCAGCGGTATCTCGACGATGTGCGCCGCACGCTGGAGCGCATCGCGCCGCCACGATTGCTGGCCGAGGTGCGCCGGCAGGTGGCGCTCGCGGCCGCGGCGCCCGGTACGACCGAGGCCGCGCTGACTGAAGCTCTGGCGCGGCTGCTTGCCGAGGCACCGGCGCGCTATCGGCAGGTAGTGATCGACACCGCACCGACGGGGCACACCCTGCAGTTGCTGCAGGCACCGGCGGCGATGCAGGCGTGGATGGATGCGCTGCTCGCTCGGCGCAGCGAGGCGATCGATCCCGAGGTCGTGGCGCGGCTGCACCGGCGGCGTGGGTATCTGCAGGCCATGGCGGCGCTGCTCGGCGATCCAGCCCGAACGGCGTTCGTGTTGGTGACGCTGGCCGAGCCCATGGCACTGGCGGAAACGGTGCGGGCGCGCGAGGCACTGAACCGGCTGGGGTTGGCGCCGGTGGCCATCGTGGTCAACCGGCTGACCCCGGCCGACGCGGCGGGCGGCTGGGCCTCGGCGCAGCACGCGGCGCAAGCCGCCGCGCTGGGCACGTTCGGGCAGGAGATGACGTGCCCGATCATCCGGCAGGTCGCGTGCCTGCCCCGCCCGCATGGAATCGAGGCCCTGCGTGCGGTGGGCGAGGGCCTGCTGGAAGCCGGGCTGTTCGCGGCTACCGGCAACGGCATCGCCTGATACAGGAAAAGGGCGCCCGGGGCGCCCTTTGTCGAGTCACAAGAATGGACCGGGCGCTAGAGAAGTCCGCCCGGCAGATGCGGCATCAGTAGGCGGCGATGCGCTCCTCGTCGGAGATGGCCGTCAGCTTGCGCATCCGGTTCAGGCACTGCGTGACGAAGCCGCCGATGCAGAACAGCGCCCAGCCAAGCACCACGAAGCCCCAGTGGATCGGCGCGGCGAACAGCTCTTCTGCGTAGAAGAACGTGTGGCCCCACTCGTTCAGGCCGAGGTTCGGCATGATCAGGATCGGTCCTGCGGCCATCAGCGCCAGTGGCACCGAAATGCGGTTGGCGAAGTCCGGCAGACGGGTGTGGACCCAGACGAAGCCGAATACCAGGCCAACGAGCGCCGCAGGAATCGCGAAGTAGAACAGGCCGATGTGGGTCGGCGTGAAGTCGGTATCGCGAATGGTGGTCTGGTGCCAGGCGGCATCGGCTTCCACGAACAGGCCGAAGGCGAATACCGCCAGGATGCTGGCACCGGCGAGCACCGATAGCACCCAGTAGTAACGGCGCAGTTCCTCGTGCGGCGTGATGGCGGCGACGTTCTTGTCCCGCGTGAACCACAGTATCGGCACGATAGCGGCGCCGATCACACCGATGACGACCATCTGGATGTAGAACAGCCGCATCCAGTAGACCTGGAACTCATCCTCGAAGTAGTCGAGACCGACGGTGAACGAATACTCCTGCTGGTACCAGCGATAGATGCCGAACACCGCTGTGGCGATCGTCACCAGCAAGGCGACCCAGAGCCAGGGAACCTTCGGCGCGGGTTGATCGGCTGGCGCTGGTGCGACGTGGCGTTCGTCCTGCCGGACGCGCCCGCCTTCGATGACTGCGCTCATTGCGTTCTCCTCCTGTACTTGTTTTCGAAGCCACGCCGACGGGCATGGCCTCCCCTATAGATAGATCGGCCTGAACGAACGTTCAATAAGAATTTTTAGATCGCCGTTCGTCAGCCGATAGGCGGTCAGGAGGTGACGCACTCAGTCGCCGAGGCAGATGCCGATCTCACGCGCGGTCTGAACGGTGTCGCAGTCCAGCGGTACCGAGCGCATCTCGGCGATCGCCGCCTCGATCGGCACCGACACCATGTCCGGCGGCTGGTAGGCCACCATCCGCCCGAACTCGCCGGCAGCCGCCGTGCGCACCGCCGCCGCGCCGAAGCGCAGCGCCAACATGCGATCGAAGGCGGTGGGCGTGCCGCCACGCTGGATATGGCCGAGCACTACATGACGCGTTTCCTTGCCGGTCCGCTGGGCGATCTCCAGCGCGACCTTCTCGGCGATCCCGCCGAGCCGCACCTCGCGCCCCAGCTCACTGCCGGCGACCGTCAGCTCGCCGCCGCGGGGCTTGGCACCCTCGGCGACACAGACGATGGAGAAGGTGCGGCCGTTGGCTTCGCGCTGGCGGATCTTGTCGCAGACACGCTCGATGTCGAAGTCGATCTCCGGGATGAGGATCACATCGGCGCCACCGGCGATGCCGGCGTTCAGCGCGATCCAGCCGGCATAGCGGCCCATCAGCTCCACCACCATGACCCGCCGGTGCGACTCGGCGGTGGTGTGCAGCCGGCCGATCGCCTCGGTCGCCACCGAGACGGCCGTGTCGAAGCCGAAGGTGAAGCTGGTGCAGGCGAGGTCGTTGTCGATGGTCTTCGGCACGCCCACGACCGGAATGCCCTTGTCCATGAAGCGCCGGGCGATACGCAGCGAGCCGTCGCCGCCGATCGCGATCAACGCATCGCCCCCCAGTGCTCGGAAGCGCTCGACCACCTCGTCCGAGCGATCGACCAGCCGGGTCTGGCCGTCGATCTCCAGCGGGTACTCGAACGGGTTGCCCTTGTTCAGCGTGCCGAGGATCGTGCCGCCCAGATGGGCGATGCCGCGCACCTGATCCGGCCCGAGCGGCATCAGATCGTCCTGCAGCAGGCCCTCGTAACCGTAGCGGATGCCGGTCACGCGCCAGCCACGATGCACTGCGCCGAGCGTGAGGGCGCGGATGACGGCGTTCAGACCCGGCGCATCGCCGCCGCCGGTGTTGACGAACAGGTGCATGGACAGCCCTCCCCTGACTGTGACGTAGACCCCAGCTTAACGGCCGGGGGATGACCGCCGATAGCGGCGCGCCGGCTTTGGACCGATCGGACGGTAAGCCGCTATACTCGACAGGCTTTGCCATCGGATGGTGCATACCCGAGGAGACTCAAGGATGGATATCGACTACACCCAAGAGGAGCGGCAGTTTCAGCAGCAGGTGCGCGACTTCCTGGACGAGAACCTGCCGCGCGGCAACGAGATGTGGTCCAAGCGCGATGCCTGGTTCAAGTCGCTGCAGGCACAGGGCGGCTGGGATGTGCCGAAGTGGCCGGCCGAATTCGGCGGCCCGGGCTGGACGCCGGTGCAGCACTACATCTGGGATCGCGAGACCGCCGGTCGCTCGTTGCCACCGGTGCTGCCCTTCGGTCAGGTCATGCTGGCGCCGATCCTGATGCGTTACGGCAGCAAGGAGCAGCAAGAGCGCTTCCTGCCGGACATCCGCGCCAACAAGGTCAATTGGTGCCAGGGCTATTCCGAGCCGGGCGCCGGGTCCGATCTCGCCTCGTTGAAGACACGCGCCGTGCTGAGCGAGGACGGCAGCAAGTACGTCGTCAACGGCACCAAGATCTGGACCACGATGGGGCACATGGCCCAGTGGATGTTCTGCCTCACGCGGACCAGCAGCGAGGGGCCAAAACAGGAGGGCATCACCTTCCTGCTGATCAACATGAAGACGCCGGGCATCACCGTGAAGCCGATCTTCACGCTGGGTGGCAGCCACCACGTCAACCAGGTGTTCTTCGACAATGTCGAGGTGCCGGTCGAGAACCGTGTCGGCGAGGAGGGCAAGGGCTGGACCTATGCCAAGGGCTTGTTGCAGCACGAGCGCTCCGGCATCGCCGGCATTTCCCGCACGCTCACCGCGCTGTCGAAGCTGAAGAAGAATGCCCGTTCGGTGCGCGTCGGCGACAGTACGCTGCTGGACGACTCGAGCTACAAGCGCAAGCTGGCCGAGACCGAGATCGAGCTGCGGGCGCTGGAGTTCGCCGAGCTGCGCAGCCTGGCGGACGCACAGCAGACCGGCGAGCCGGGCACGGCCTCGTCGATCCTCAAGCTCAAGGGCACCGAGCTGCAGCAGCGGGTGCAGGAGCTGACCATCGAGGCCGCCGGGCCCTACGCGCTGAACGCCGGCTTCAAGGAGGCCGGGCCGAAGTTCTCCAAGATGGGGATGATGATGTACCTCAATGGCCGTGCCGCGACCGTCTATGGCGGTTGCAGCGAGGTGCAGAAGGACGTCATCGCCAAGCGTGTGCTCGGCATCAAGGACTAGGCAGGGAGGCCAGCAGAGATGGATTTCAAGTTCACGGAAGAGCAGCAGATGCTGCGCGACAGCATCCAGAAGTTCGTGCGCGAGCACTATCCCGCCGACAGGGTCGGGGCCCGGCGCAAGGCGTTTCGCAAGGCGCCCGGCTTCGCCGAGGAGAATTGGCAGCAGTTCGCCGATCTGGGCTGGCTGGGAGTGCCGTTTCCGGAGGAGCTCGGCGGCATCGGCGGCGATCTCGCCGACGTGATGGTGGTGATGGAGGAGCTCGGCAAGGGCCTGGTGGTCGAGCCCTACTTCCCCACCGTCGTGCTGTTCGGCAGCGCGCTGATGCTCGGCGGCAATGCCGACCAGCAGCAGTCACTGGTGCCGCAGCTGATCGAGGGCAAGCTCAGGGGCACGCTGGCCTACATGGAAGAGCAGGCCCGCTACGAGCTTGCCGATGTGGCGACCACGGCCACTGCCCGTGACGGCAAGTACCTGCTGAACGGCACGAAGTCGCTCGTGCTGAACGCGGACAGCGCCGACTATCTGGTGGTCAGCGCGCGTACCGGGGGCGATCGCACGGCTCGCGAGGGCATCACGCTGTTCCTCGTGCCGGCGGATGCCGAGGGCGTCAAGCGAGTCGACTACCCGACGATCGACGTGCTGCGGGCCTCGGAGGTCAGCGTCGAGAACGTCGCGGTGGGCGAGGATGCCATCCTGGGTAGCGTGGGCGAGGGGCTGGCCCTGCTGGAGGCTATCTCCCAGCGTGCCATCCTGGCGCTGGGCGCCGAGTCGGTCGGCATGATGGAAATGCTCTATCGCGACACCACCGACTACACCAGCCAGCGCGTGCAGTTCGAGAAGCCGCTCGCTGCCTTCCAGAGTGTCAAGCACCGCATCGTCGACATGTTCGTGCAGACCGAGCTCACGCGCTCGCTGCTCTACCGGGCGACGATGGAGGTGCAGGGCGAGCATGAGGATGCCCCGCTGGATGTGCATGGCCTCAAGCACATGGTCGGCAAGGCCGGCCGCTTCGTCGGCCAGAGCGCGGTCCAGCTGCACGGTGGCATGGGCCAGACCGAGGAACTGCGGGTCGGCCACTACTTCATCCGGCTGGCGGCCATCGATGCGCAGTTCGGCGACACCGACTACCACCTCGGCCGCTACACCGAGCTGATGCCGATCCCCGAGGGGGAGCCGGACGCGGATCTGCTGCCGTTCTAGCGGCGCCTCCGGCATCCCTGCACGATCGGGCGGCGCACGCCGCCCGATCGTCCTTCCCGGCGCCCGTCTAGAGAGCGGCGCAGCCGGACGCGCGTCGGCAGGCGATCCGCGTCCGGAACCGATAGATCCGTTCCGCCTTCGCATTCGCCCGTGCCGCCGCGCGTTCCAGCCCCGCTGCCTCGAGCCGCCCGGCGGCATCCAGCCACAGCTGGATCCGGATCGCCGGATGATCGTCGATCGCCGGCAACAGCTGCCCGCGCACACCGCCCAGCGCCGCTTCGTCCATCGGCACCGGTGCCGCTACGGCCGACAGCGAGACCGCGGCCAACAGGCTGCAGGCGAACTTGCCCGATAGTTTCATGAACCCTCCCGGCGCCGGCACCTGTGCCGGAGCGTTGCCGTGCCTGGTCTTGATCCACGTCGGCGCAGATTGGCCCGTGCCCGACTACTTTGAAGTCAAGCACACCTGTGAGATGGAATCATGACTGTCAGGGATCTCGTGCTGCCGACCGTGTTGGAGCAGCCCTACGTCCGCTGGCTCGGGGTCGACGCGATCCGGGGTGAGGCGCCCGAGCTGCGGGTGTCGTTGCCCTACCGGGAGGACAACAGCAATCTCGGCGGCACGCTGCATGGCGGCGTACTGGCCTCGCTGGTGATCATTGCCGCGCGGGCAGCGGCGGTGCAGGCAATGGCGGGTGCCCGCGATGTCGACGTCCAGTTGGTGGGCCTGACGGTGCAGTACCTCGGCGCCGTCAGTCGTCAGGATGTGGAGGCCCGGGCGCAGGTGCTGCGCACCGGTCGTAATCTCTGCTTTATCGGCGTGGAAGTGCTCGACGGCAGCGGCCAGCGGGTGACGCAGGCGCAGGCGACCCTGCGGGTCGCGGCGGAAGTGGCCGCCGAGAGCTGCGATCCCCCGCGTGACGAGGTGATCGTGCCGGCAGCGGAGCGCGAGCCCTCCGGCATCGCCCGCATGATCACGCGCATGGGCTTCATCTCGCGGCTGGGCATCGGCATCGACCTGATGGCCGAGGGCGAGGCGGCGCTGCGCCTGCCCTGGCGCAGCGAGTTGTCCGATGGCCGCGGCCGGCATCACGACGGCGCCCTGGCAGCGCTGTTCGATACCACCGGCGCGATGTCGGCCTTCGCCATGGGCAATGCCAGCGGCATGAAGGCAGTCACCCCGGCGCTGCATCTGGCGGTGCTGGGCGACAGTCGCGGCCAGGGCCTGCACGGCTATGCCCGCACCCTGTGGCAGCGCGACGAACTCTACGTATGCGAGGTGCGGATCTGCGCCAGCGACGGCAGCGTCTGCGCTCGGGGCGACCTGATCTACCGCATCACCTGAGGCGATTGGCGATGGACGTCTGCGTCAAGGACGCGACATCCTCGCAGTGACCTGGCGGGCGAAGGGGCTGGCATGGATCTGGGCGGCATCATCTGGTTGTTCATTCTGTTCGTCGGCCTGCAGCCGCTGGTGCGACAGCGGCTGCTCGACTGGCAGCGCCGCCAGCAGCTGGCCCGCATCCAGAAGGCCCGGGGGTCGCGGGTGATCCTGCTGGTGCACCGTCAGGAGGTCATGCGCCTGTTCGGCGTCCCGCTGGTGCGCTACATCGATCTGAACGACGCCGAGGAGGTGCTGCGGGCCATCCAGCTCACCGATGACGCCACGCCGATCGACCTGATCGTGCATACCCCGGGCGGGCTGGTGCTGGCGGCCCTGCAGATCGCCCGCGCCCTCAAGGACCATCCGGCCAGGGTGACCATCTTCGTGCCGCACCTGGCCATGTCCGGCGGCACGCTGATCGCGTTGGCCGGGGATGAGATCGTCATGTGTCGCCATGCGCTGCTGGGGCCGTGCGATCCGCAGATCAACGGGCTGCCTGCGGCCTCGCTGCTGCGGGTGCTGCGCAGCAAGCCGGTGGCAGAGATCGATGACCAGACCCTGGCGCTGGCCGACCTCGGCGAGAAGGCCATCGCCCAGCTGCGGCTGGCCGTCGAGGAGCTGCTGGCCGGCACGGTCGCCGAAGCCGCCCGCGACCGGCTGGCGGACGATCTTACCCGTGGCCGCTGGACGCACGACTTCGGCATCACCAGCGCGCAGGCGCGGCAGTTCGGGTTGCCGGTGTCCGAGGATGTGCCGCCGGCCATACTGGAATTGATGGCGCTCTATCCCCAGCCTGTCAGGGGTGTGCCGAGTGTCGAATATCTGCCGGCGCCGCCCCCGGTCCGGCCGCACCGGCGCTGAGTTGAGGGTGCTGCAGAACGCGAGGAGGTAGACGATGACCATCAGCGACATGTACCGCGATGTCCGCCGCTGTCTGCGGCTGGTCTACGGCCTGGCAGAGACCGAGGGCCGTAAGGTGAACGTCGGCGAGCGCTTCGTGCTGCGCTTTCGTCTCAGCAACGAGGCCGCTCCGATCCAGCCGGACGAGAACCCGCTGGTGTGCTTTCGCAACCTGCGCCTGCAGGTGGGGCGCACCGAGTACGCGGCGCCGCTCGAGGATGAGGCGACGGTAGCCGAGCGCCGTCTGGCATTCCCTGCCGAGCGTCTCTGGCCCGGTGAGAGCACCGATCTGCTCGTGCCGATGCGGGCGGAGCGGAACATGGGTGGTTTTGCCGACCTGCTGAGCGAGGAGGAGGTGGCCGTGGTCGGTGTCGAGGCCGATCTCGACGTGGAGGCCTACTTCCGGATTCGTCTGCGCACTGCCGTGCGCGAAGAAATCCATCCCTGAGCCGCGCCGAATCGCCCCGGCTCCGTCCCCGCGACGCGTCGCGGACCGCGTCGCAGGCCGGAGCCGGACGGCCTACAGCGGCGGGATCAGCGCCGGCGCATCCAGCGAGATGAAGTGGCTGGTGCCGGTGGTTTCCACCACGCGCAGGCCCGGCGCCCGCCGTGCCGCCGTCAGCATGGCCTGCCGGTCGAGGATGCGGTCGGTCTGCGGGATCAGTACGCAGCCCTGCGGCAGGGTCTCCAGCGCGGCAGGGGGTGTCATGCGCATCCAGTCGCGCAGGTTCATCACGTTCACCAGCGTGATGCGGTCGGTACGCGGGGTGTAGAGCATCGGGTCGAGCAGCTCGCGCTTGCGCGGTGACAGCGGCCGGAACAGCCAGGGTGCGGCCTGCGTGACCGGCACCTGCCGCGCCGCGGCGAGGCCGAACGGCAGCAGGAATTCGCCCGCGCCGGTGGCGCCGGTGCCGAGAGCCGCTGCCACCGCGCCGCCCGGCAGCACCGGCGCCTCCAGGATCACCTCGGCCTCCGCGAAGGCTTCCGGCCGCTGGCGCGCCGCCTCCACCACCACGGCGCCGCCGCGAGAGTGCCCGTGCACGCGGACACGCGCCTGCCCGCGCCAGTGTGCCAGCGCTTCGTTCAGCACCCAGGCATCGTAGGCGATGGTGCCGGGTGTGTAGGGGTTGTCCGTCGCCCAGTCGGCCTCGCGACGCGGCTGTTCGCCATCCGGGATGTGATAGCCACCGCTGTTGATGCCGAGATAGGTGAGGGTAGGATCGCGGTAAAGCGCGCCGAAGTAGCGCATGTCCTCGAGAAACCCGTGCATGCAGATCACCACGGCGCGGGGATTGCCCGTGGCCGTTCGTACGCCGACCGCCGCCTCCCCGGCAGCGAAGATCTCGCCGTCGAAGGGCTCCTGCACGCGCCGGGGGATGGGGCGGTCGAGCAGGCGGGGCCGCAGGCGGCGCGCGCCGAAGGCGGTGACGGCCGTGGTGGCGGCCAATAGCAGGGGTCTGCGCATGAGGCTCGTCTCTCCTTGGCCGCCGCCAAACCGGGAGACGGGCGGGCGGGGCCGGTGTAGGTTGCGATCTCAGGTATAGGACAAGGCGGGGGCGTCCGGTTCCCCGCCCTGTCCGCCGGCGGAGCGGATCGGGTCGCGGGCAGCAACGAAGGAGGGCGCGTGAAGGCCAACGATGACAGGGTAGCGGTGTTCGTCTACGGCGCGCTGTTGTGCCATCCGCGCACCCGTGCCGAGGGTGTGATCGCCTCGGTGGCCGACCACAGCGTCGCCTTCACCGTGCGCGGCATCACCCGCTTCGAACCCTCTTTCGCCAGTCTCGATCCGGCACCCGGCCGAAGGGCCTGGGGCGCGCTGGTCCACTACACACCGGCCGAGTGGGCGAGGATCCGGCGGGACGAACTCAGCTATCGCGTGATCACCGTCGAGGCGGTCACCGCCGAGGGTGGGATGGTGGCGGCGCAGGCGTTCTCGGTGCTGGAGACGCATCGGGCCAGGGGATGCGGCCCGAGCGCGCGCTATGCCGGCCTGCTGCGACAGGGCGCGCAGGGCCTCGGTCTGCCGCCGGAGGTGGTGGCGCAATACGCGGCCCTCGAGCGCGGTGGCAGTCGCCTGTCGAGCTATGCGCTGCCCTGGCTCAAGCCGTTGTTGATGCCGCTGGTGCGCCGCGTGCACGCTCGCCTGCGCCCCCGACCAGCGACGCGCACTCCGGCGCCGGGAAAATCCGGCTGACCGGCGCCCGATGCGCGCCCGACTTGCGTCCGCGTGCCGGGCGCGCCTTTGGCAACGGCTGTCAGTACGGCGACAATGCGTGGATGAGCAAGCCCTCCGACATGCCCCTGACCGATCCCGTCCCCGAGCCGCCGGCCCTGCGTGCCGTCCTGCGGCGGCGGGCGGAGGTGGCCCGCGAGGTCTGGGCGCTGGTGCTGGAGCTGCCCGAGCCGATCGACTTCGCGCCGGGGCAGTTCGCGCGTGTGGACGTGGCGCCGGGCGAGTGGCGCGATTACTCCATCGCCCGGCTGGATGGCCGCGAGCTGACGCTGCTGATCGATACGGCCTTCGGCGGCGCCGGCGGCGAATTCGTGGCGACGCTCGCGGTGGGGGATGCGGTGTCGCTACGGGCACCGCTGGGCGAATTCCGGCTGATGGAATCGCCGCGGCCGAAGGTGTTCATCGCCACGGGCACGGGATTGGCGCCGCTGCTGCCGATGCTGCAGCAGCTGGCCGACCAGCGTCACAGCCTGCAGGTGCGGCTGTTCTTCGGCTGCGCCACGCGTGATCGCAACTTCCTGCCGGTCTACCTGCCGGCATTGCGGTCGCTGAAGCTCCACGCCCGGCTCTGCCTGACGCGGGAATCCTCGTGCCAGGCCGCGGAATTCTGTGGCCGCGTGACCCAGGCCGTGGCCGAGGCCGGGCTCGACTGGCCCGGTAGCGACATCTATGCCGCCGGTAATCCGCAGATGGTGGCGGACATCCAGACGCTGGCGGCCCGCCACCAGGCACGACACCTGTATACGGAAGGCTACTGATAGCCTTCGGCTATCGCGGGCAGAGAGACGATTGGCTTGATCTGCGAATGAGAACCATTATCGTTTGAGTCCTGTGCCACGTGCAGGAGCGCCCGATGATCAAGACCCTCACCTTTGCCCTGATGCATTTCACCGTCGCCTTCCTGGTCGGTTATGGCCTTACCGGCAGCGTCACCGTCGGTGGTGCCATCGCGCTGGTGGAACCGGCGTGTAATACCGTGGCCTACTTCTTCCATGAACGCTTCTGGGAGCGTCGGCGGGCCCGGCGCGCGTCGGCCGCCCGGCTCCTGCCGGCGCCCGCGTCTGGCCTGTGCGTGATGCGGTAGGCCGCGGGAACCCGTCGCCCGGCGGCGGCGCCTCAGCAGGACAGCCACCGGCGCCGCCTCGGTGGCGCCATCAGCAGGAACTCGCAGATGCCAGCAGGACGCTTCCACTCGATCTACAGCCACGGCTTCGTGCGCGTGGCGGTGTGCGTGCCGCACGTGCGCGTGGCCGACCCGGTCTTCAATACCGATCGCACACTGGCGCTGGCCCGGCAGGCGGCGGACCGTGACGCGGCGGTAGTGCTGTTTCCCGAACTCGGCATCAGCGCCTACTCGAACCAGGATCTGTTCCAGCAGGACGCCCTGCTCGACGCCTGCATCGAGCAACTCGAGCGGCTGCGCGCTGCGAGCGAGACCCTGCGCCCCTTGCTGCTGGTGGGTGCGCCGCTGCGCTTTGAAGGCAAGCTGTTCAACTGCGCGGTCGTGATCCATCGCGGGCGCCTGCTCGGCATCGTGCCCAAGAGCTATCTGCCAAACTACCGGGAGTTCTACGAGAAGCGCCAGTTCAGCCCGGCGCGCGTCGCGGTGGAGCCGCAGGTGCGCCTGCTGGGCGAGGAAGTGGCCTTCGGCAACCACCTGATCTTCGAGGCCACCGACATTGCCGGCCTCGCTCTGCATGTGGAGATCTGCGAGGACCTCTGGGCGCCGGTGCCGCCGAGCACCTATGCGGCGCTGGCCGGTGCCACGGTGCTGGCGAACCTGTCGGCGAGCAACATCACGGTGGCCAAGGCCGAGTATCGGCGGGACCTGTGTGCGGCGCAGTCCGGCAAATGCGTGGCGGCCTATCTGTATTCGGCCGCCGGCCCGGGCGAGTCGACCACCGATCTGGCCTGGGATGGGCACGCGCTGATCTACGAGAACAACGATCTGCTCTGCGAATCCGAGCGCTTCAGTCCGGATGAGCAGGTGATCTGCGCCGACGTGGATCTGGAGCGGCTGGCGCAGGACCGCATGCGCCTGACGACCTTCAGCGATGCCACCGGCGATCATCTGCCGCAGCTGCGCCGACTGCGGCGGATTCCCTTCACGCTGGCGCCGGCCGATGCGGACATCCCGCTGGAGCGGGCGATCGAGCGCTTCCCGTTCGTGCCGGATGCCCCGGGCGTGCGCGATGCGCGGTGCTACGAGGCCTACAACATCCAGGTGCACGGGCTCGCCAAGCGGCTGGCAGCCACCGGCATCGACAAGGTGGTGATCGGCGTGTCCGGCGGGCTGGATTCGACCCACGCCCTGATCGTGGCGGCCCGGACGATGGATCGGCTCGGCCTGCCGCGCAGCCACATCCTCGGCTACACGATGCCGGCCTTCGCCACCAGCGAGAAGACCCGCGGCAATGCCCACCAGCTGATGAAGCACCTCGGCATCACCGCGCGCGAGATCGACATCACGCCCTCGGCGAAGCAGATGCTGGCGGACATCGGCCACCCGTACGCGCGGGGCGAGGCGGTGTACGACGTCAATTTCGAGAACGTGCAGGCCGGCGAGCGCACCTCGCACCTGTTCCGGCTGGCGCAGCAGAACCACGCGCTGGTGCTTGGCACGGGGGATCTCTCGGAAATCGCACTCGGTTGGATGACCTACGGCGTCGGCGACCACATGTCGCACTACGCGGTGAATGCCTCGGTGCCCAAGACGCTGATTCAACACCTGATCCGCTGGGTGATCGATGCCGGCGAGTTCGGCGCGGAGACCAACGCGGTGCTGCAGGACATCCTCGACACGGAAATCTCCCCGGAGCTGGTGCCGGCCGATGCGCAGGAAGCGGACGGGGAGGGCCCGGCGCAGAGCACCGAGGCACGCATCGGCCCCTATGCGCTGCAGGACTTCAACATCTACTACGTCACTCGCTACGGCTTTCGCCCCAGCAAGGTGGCCTTTCTCGCCTACAGCGCCTGGCACGATGCCAGCCGGGGTCGTTGGCCGGCCGGCCTACCCGAGACCGATCGCCGTGCCTACACGTTGGCGGAGATCAAGCACTGGCTGGGCGTGTTCGTCTGGCGCTTCTTCAAGATCAGCCAGTTCAAGCGCTCCGCGCTGCCGGACGGGCCAAAGGTGGGGTCGGGCGGCTCGCTCTCGCCGCGCGGCGACTGGCGCGCTCCGAGCGATGGCGAGGCGGTGGTCTGGCAGGCGGAACTGGCACGCATTCCGGACGAGGAGCCGGCCGGCGCCACGCCGCCGGATTGACCGCCGGCTAGTAGCCGCGCCGCGCCGCCAGCCGCTCGATCCGCCGTTGCAGCCGCGGCCGCAGCCGGGCGGTGGCCGCGATCATGGTGCCGGGGAAGAACCGGCGCACATGCCGCACCAGGCGCGCATCCCAGGTCGGCATCACGTACAGCCGGTTGCGGGCGATCTGCCGCAGCGCGCTGGCAGCGATGCGCTCGGGCGTCACCGGGTTGCCCTCCAGCGCCATGCGGGTAATGCCCTGCAACGCCGGCGTCGCCACGCGGGTGCGCTGGTAGAGGTTGGTGCGCACGAAGCTCGGGCAGATCACCGAGACGCGTACCCGCTGCGGCGCGAGTTCCGCCCGCAGCGTCTCCGAGAGCATCACCACCCCGGCCTTGGACACGTTGTAGAGCGCCATCCCCGGCATGGCGCCAAAGGCGGCGAGCGAGCCGGTGTTCACCAGATGCCCGCCGCCCTGCGCGAGCATGATGCGGCCGAAGCTGCGGCAGCCGTTGACCACGCCCAGCAGGTTGATGTCGAGCAGCCAGCGCCAGTCCGCCGGCGGAATGTCGAGGAAGTCGCCGCCGCTGGCGACGCCGGCGTTGTTGAAGGCCAGGTCGATGCGGCCCATCCAGTCGCGGCTAGTGCTGGCCAGTGCCTCGACCGCATCGGCGTCGGCGACATCGCAGGTGATGCAGCGGGCCTGCGCGCCCCGCGCCTCCAGCTCCCGGCAGACGGCCTCACCCTCGCCGGCATCGAGATCCGCCACCACCACCTGCGCCGCCCCGGCCTCGGCCATGCCCAGCGCAAACGCCCGGCCGAGCCCGCTCGCGCCGCCGGTCACCACGACGCGCTTACCTCGATAGTAGTCTCGCATGCTGAACGCTCCCCGCTTTGCTGACCCTGAGCATAGGACAGGACTCGCGCCGTTCGAGCCGGTCCATCGCCAGCGGCCTGGCGGCGCGTCGGGGGTGCTAGTTCATGATCTGCAATAGCGCCCAGAGGCTGGCCACCAGTTCCAGCAGATAGGTCAGGCCGGCGCCGCTGCGCCGCGCCGGCCGCACGCCGGCGAGCATGCCGGCGGCGTGGAGCAGTCGCGTCAGCAGGAAGGCGAGCACCAGCGCCAGCATCGCGCCTTCGTTCGCGCCCTCCAGCACCAGCGCCAGTACCAGCAGGCCAACCGGCAAGCCGTGCTCGACCAGGTTCGCGTGGGCACGGATGGCCCTGCGCAGCGCCTCGATGTCGCCGTGGCCGAAGGACACCTGATGACGCACCCGCAGGCGTGAGATATTGATCGACAGCGCCAGCAGCAGCAGCATTGTCAGCGCCGCGTACAGCGTGAACACCCACATCGCTCCCTCTCCCCTGTCAGAGCCCGCGGCGGCCGCGAGCCTCAGGCGTCCGGCCGCATGCCGGGCAGCGGTGAGCGTACCAGCTGCAGGTTGTCGAGTTGCTCTGACCCAGCGGGCGTGATGCTGAACTCCGGCGTGATGCGGGTGCCGATCTCGCGCACGTAGCGATTGCCGGCCGGGTCGTAGAAGAACAGCAGACCGGCGATGCGAAGATCCGGCTCGGCCACGATGTCCACCAGCCGCTGTTCCTCCCAGATCGCATCTTCCAGCTGCAGCGTCAGCCGCGTGCTGGCTCCCGGCGCCAGCGTCCGGCGGTTCACGCTGAGGCTATCCGGGGCCACCATGTCGTAGTCGTCCTCGCGCCGCGCCTCGACGACCTCACCGTTGGTGAAGCGCACGTAGCCGGCCACGAACTGCCCCACGGCCAGCGGCGTCTCGGTGCCGTTGGCGACGGTGAGATCCAGGGTGAGCGTGCGCCGCGGCAGGTTGAAGCGGGCCTGGTGGATCTCGATGTCGATCGGCGCCTGTGCGCCCGGCAGTGGCAGCACCGGCGCCTCCACGCGCCCGGTCTGCAGCGGCATGGTGATGGGATAGCGAGCGTTCGCCCACAGCGCGATACCGGCGGTCAGCCCCAGCACCAGCGCCAGGAACAGCCCGCTGACGATGATGTCCTGCCAGCCGATCAGGCGGCGTTCCGCCTCCGCCTCGCCCAGCTCCTGCACCGCCACATAGCGTCGCATCATCACCGGCAGGCGACGGAACCAGTACCCGATCCACAGCAACCCGACCAGCAGCCACACCAGATGCACGCCCGACATGGTGCGCAGCCCGTACTGCTCGACCTCGACGCGCTCGCCGTTCAGCAGCACCGCCTCGTTGACGAAATGCGCCGCATCGCCGGTGATCTCGACGAAATGCGCCGGTCCGATCACCGGCCCGGCCTCCCAGACGTTCACCAGCGGATGCACGTGCCAGATGCCCGGCACACGCGCCTTCAGTTTCACCTCGTAATCGTAGAACTCGCCCCGCCGCAGCGCCGTGGACTGCAGCTGACGCATGCCATTGATGGTGGTATCGAGCCGAATGAAGGTCGGCCCCGGCACGCCGATGTTCAGGAATACCCACTCCTCCGGCTTGGCCACGTAGTCCGGCCAGTGTTCGGAGACCTTGAAGCGCCCACGCACGGTCACCACCTCGTTTACCGCTACTTGGCGGGGCTCGATCTGCGTGTCGAACCAGTGGATGGTACGCATGCGGATGCCCGCCATCTGAGCGATCTCGCCGTGGGCGAAGGCGGCCGGCGGCAACGCCAGCAGCAGGAGCAGCGGGGCGGCGAGCAGGCACCGCACGAGGCGTGGGCAGGGCATCGGCGGCCTCCTCAGAGCAGCTTGGTCATGAAGGCCGGTCGGGCGCTCTTCGAGCCGATCCACACGAAGACGTAGTACACGAGGATCGCGAAGAATCCGGCGACGAAGGCGGTGACCGGCGCGACATGGCCACCGAAGGTGCGCAGGGTGCCGTATTCGATGATGCGCACATATTCGGGCATCGCCGTGCGGATGTACTGGAAGCCCATGTAGTCGGCCAGCGTGATCACCGATTCGCCCACCTGCACCGGCATGTGCATGGGCGCCACGGTCGGCCAGTTCATGGGATAGAACAGCAGCCCGAAGAAGAATCCCCCTACCAGGCCGGTGATGGCGAAGCTGCGCGTGATCAGCAGCGTCGCGTCGAGGAACACCGCGGCGCCGATCCACACCTCCGGCATCACCCAGTTCATCGGAAAGCCGGTGAACAGGTGGAAGTTCACGTAGCGGCTGATCATCTGCGAGAGCAGGTAGCCCACGGCGACCGCCGTGGCCGCCACCGGCAGCTTGAAGTACTTCCAGAAGGCGTAGGTGAGCACCGCCGGCAGCGTCAGCAGTAGCAGCGGCGTCAGCAGCGGCCACCAGCGGCGATCGCGCCAGTCCTGCCAGTAGCTCCAATCGCCGATCGTGAGCGCCCCGAGGAACACGGCGGCGCCGCCGATGAGGATCGCGATCAGCGGGAAGAACATCAGGTCAACGTTCTTCCATGCCTCCCACTGCTCGCGCGCCGTGTGCAGCGCCGGCCTGGCCGGCGGCGGCGCGGCGTCTGCCTGCGGATTGAGTTCCAGAGCCATCATCACCTCCTGACGGTGGCGCCGGGGTGGGCAGTGGCCCGCGCGGCCGGCGCCCGGCGCATCCCTGTGTCTGCTGGGCCTAGTGCTCGGCGGCCAGGCGTTCGATTTCCTCGTAGGAGACGACGTGCATCAGCTCGCGCATGCGCTGCAGGCACTGCACGACGAAGCCGATCAGGAACACGAGGAAGAAGCCGGCCAGCACGAAGAACCAGTGCACCGGCGCGGCGAACAGTTCTTCCGCATAGAAAAAGGTGTGCGCCCATTCGTTGAAGGCCACCACCGGGCCGACCATCATGAAGCCGAGGATGGCGACCGAGAACGGCACCGAGATGCGGCTGGTGAAGATCGGCAGGCGCGTGTGCACCCAGATCCACGCCAGGATCAGCGCGCCCCAGGCGACGGGAATGCCGAGGTAAAACAGGAAGATGTGCGTCGGCGTGAAGTCGGTATCGCGCACCACCACCTGATGCCAGGCGGCATCCGCCTCGGTCAGCAGCCCCAGCGCGCTGACGATGGCGATCGCGGCGACGGTGAGGATGCCGAACATCGCGTAGAACCGGCGCAGTTCATCGTGCGGCGAGAGCGACATGATGTCGCGGTCCCGCGTCAGCCACAGCGCCAGCGCGCCGAGTCCGCCGAGCACCGGGATCGCGATGATCTCGGTGTAGAAGATCGACATCCAGTAGGTCTGGAACTCGTCGGAAAACGAGTCCATGCCGACGGACCAGGAAAAGGCGTGCTGGTACCACTTGACGGCCGTCAGCGCCGCGAACACCAGGGCAGTGATGCCCAGCGCCCAGCCCCAGGGGACGCGGGGCGGCCCCTCGGTCGGTGGGGGCGCATCGGGCCGCCGTGCGAGTGGACGGCTCCGGCTGGTACCGATGTCCTGCGTGATGCTGCTCATTGTCTGTCTCTCCTGCGCTCGCAGGGCGAGCGCGCCGGTGGTGTTCGAACGACCCATGACATATCGGCTGACTGAACGGTCGTTTAATTCATGACTAGTAGCGGCCCGGTCTGATGTCAAGGGACACGACGGCGCAGCGCGAGCTCGGTAGCATGAGTGCGGGCGTTCGGGAGCCGGCGGTATGGGCAACAAGCAGATCGTGGTGGTGGCGCACGCGCCGTCACCGAACACGCGGCGGATGCTGGACGCCCTCCTGCGCGGGGCGGCCCATCCGGACATCGATGGCATCGAGGTGTGTCACGTGGCGCCGCTGGAGGCAGGGCCGGAGGACGTGCGCGAGGCGGATGCCGTGATCTTCGGCACGCCGGAGAACCTCGGTTACATGAGCGGCGCCCTGAAGGATTTCTTCGATCGCAGCTACAACGCGCTGCTCGATTGCACGCAGGGCAAGCCCTACGCGCTCTACGTGCGGGCCGGCAAGGATGGCACCGGCACGCTGCGCGGCGTGGAGACGATCCTTACCGGGCTGCGCTGGCGCGCCGTGCAGGCGCCGCTGGTGTGCCGGGGCGAGTTCGACGAGCGCTTCATCGCCCAGTGCGAGGAGCTGGGCACGACCGTGGCCGCAGGGCTGGAAGCCGGTGTCTTCTAGTCCCGGCGCACCACAGGGAGCAGGCATGAACGAGCTGCAGGCGCGAAATGTTCTGGGTACCCCCCTGCAGCTGTGCTGCGCCCGGCCCATCGGCGGCTTCTACCGTGACGGCTACTGCCGCACCGGGCATGAGGACGTCGGCATCCACACCGTCTGCGCCGAGGTGACCGCGGCCTTCCTCGAGTTCTCCCGGCGGCGCGGCAACGATCTGACCCGTCCGCTGCCGGCCGCGGCCTTCCCCGGGCTGGTGCCGGGCGATCGCTGGTGCCTGTGCGCGGGCCGCTGGATCGAGGCCGAGCGTGCCGGCCTCGCCCCGCCCGTCGTGCTGGAGGCCACCCACGAGGAGACGCTCGCCATGGTCGACCTGGCCACCCTCAGGCGCTACGCCCTCACCCGCTGAGGCGATCCCTGCCGGCGCCGCGTTCGCCTCGGCCGTGCACCGTCAGGTACAGGGCCGGCAGCACCAGCAGCGTCAGCAGGGTGGAGGAGACGATGCCGCCGATCACCACGGTGGCGAGCGGGCGCTGCACCTCGGCGCCGATGCCGACGTTCAGCGCCATGGGCACGAAGCCCAGGCTCGCCACCAGTGCCGTCATCAGCACCGGGCGCAGGCGGGTCATCGCACCTTCCATGACCGCCGCCCGCAGCGTCGCGCCCTCCGCTTGCAGCTCCCGGATGAACGACACCATGACCAGCCCGTTGAGCACCGCCACGCCGGACAGGGCGATGAAGCCCACGCCAGCGGAGATCGACAGCGGCATTCCTCGCAGCGCCAGCGCCGCCACCCCGCCGGTAAGCGCCAGCGGCACGCCGCTGAAGATGACCAGCGCATCGCGCAGCGAGCCGAAGGCCAGCACCAGCAGGCCGATGATCAGCGCCAGCGTCGCCGGCACGACCAGACTCAGACGTCGGCTGGCCGATTCGAGTTGTTCGAAGGTGCCGCCGAACTCGAGCCAGTAACCCGCCGGCAGGTTCACCTCGCGGCCGATGCGCCCGCGTACCTCGGCCACGAACGAGCCCAGCGACTCGCCCCGCACGTTGCTGGTCACCACCACCCGGCGCTTGCCGTGCTCGCGACTGATCTGCGCCGGCCCGAGACCGAGTTCGAGCGTGGCGACCTCGCCGAGTGGCACGGCGCCGCCCCCCGGCAGCGGCACCGGCAGCGTGGCGAGCCCGTCGAGATCGTGACGTTGCCGCTCGGGCAGGCGCACGATCAGTGCGAAGCGCCGGTCGCCCTCGTAGATCGTGCCGGCATCCTGTCCGCCGATGGCCGTGGCCAGCAGCGTCTGCACCGTGGCGACATCGAGCCCGTACTGGCTCAGTGCCACCCGGTCGGGCACCACCGAGAGCACCGGCAGCCCGGAGACCTGCTCCAGCCGGGCGTCGGCTGCCGCCGGCATCGCCTGCACCACGGCGAGGATGTCCTGCGCGACGCGCTCGAGCACGTCCAGGTCATCGCCGAACACCTTCACCGCCAGATCCGCGCGCACGCCGGAGATCAACTCATTGAAGCGCATCTCGATCGGCTGGGTGAACTCATAGTTGTTGCCCGGCAGCGGTGCGATCGCCGCCTGCAGGCGGGCGATCAGCGCGGCCTTGGGCAGGTCCGGCTCCGGCCACTCGGGCCGCGGACGCAGCATGATGAATGTATCGGCCACGCTGGGCGGCATGGGGTCGGTCGCCACCTCGGGGGTGCCGATCTTGCTGAACACGCGCTCCACCTGGGGCAAGGCGGTCAGGTGCTGCTCCAGCAGCGTCTGCATCTCGATCGCCTGCGTCAGGCTGGTGCCGGGGATGCGCAGGGCATGCAGGGCGATGTCGCCCTCGTCCAGCTGCGGCACGAACTCGGCACCGAGCGTGCCCGCCAGCCACAGGCTCGCGGCCACCAGCGCCGTTGCCAGCGCCAGTATCGTCCAGCGCAGCCGCAGGGCCGCCGCCAGCAGCGGCGCGTACAGGCGCCGGGCGCCCCGCACGAGCAGGTTCTCGTGCGTGCGCACGCGCCCACGCAGGCCGATCGCCACCGCCGCGGGCACGAAGGTCAGCGACAGCAGCATGGCGGAGAGCAGCGCCATCACCACCGTGGCGGCCATCGGCCGGAACATCTTTCCTTCCACGCCGGTGAGGCTGAAGATCGGCAGATAGACGGCCGTGATGATGGCGATGCCGAACAGGCTCGGCCGGATGACCTCGTTGGCCGCTGCGTGACAGATCGCCAGTCGCTCGCGCAGCGGCGGTTCGCGGCCCTCGGCCCGCTGCGCCTCGCCCAGCCGGCGCACGGCGTTCTCGACGATGATCACCGCGCCATCGACGATCAAACCGAAGTCGAGCGCGCCGAGGCTCATCAGGTTGGCCGATACCCCCGTGCGGACCATGCCGGTGATCGTCATCAGCATGGCCAGCGGGATCACCGCGGCCGTGATCAGTGCTGCCCGCAGATTGCCGAGCAGCGCGAACAGCACCGCCACCACCAGCAGCGCGCCCTCCAGCAGGTTGCGCTGTACCGTGGCGATGGCCTGATCGACCAGCTCGGTGCGATCGTAGACGGGCGTCACCGCCACGCCCTCCGGCAGGCTCTGGCGGATCTGCGCCAGCCGTGCGGCCACCGCCTGCGCCACCGCACGTGAGTTCTCGCCGATCAGCATGAACGCCGTCCCCAGCACGGCCTCCTGCCCGCCGTCGGTGGCGGCGCCGGTGCGCAGTGGCTGGCCAAGGCGCACCTCGGCCAGTTCGGCCACGCGCACCGGCACGCCGTCGTGCTGCGCCACGATCACCTGCTCGATCTCGGCCAGCGTCTGCAGCTGCCCGGGCGAGCGCACCAGCAGTTGCCGGCCGTTGCGTTCGATGTAGCCGGCGCCACGGTTGCTGTTGTTGGCCGCCAGTGCCCTGGCGAGGTCGGTCAGCGTCAGATCGAAGGCGAGCAGCCGCCGTGGTTCGGGCAGGACGTGAAACTGCTTCTCGTAGCCGCCGATGGTGTTGACCTCGGTCACCCCGGGCGTGAGCACCAGCTGCGGGCGGATGATCCAGTCCTGCACCGTGCGCAGGCCGGTGAGGTCCCACGGCCTACCATCGCCCTGGCGGGCCGCGGAATCGGCCGTGACCGTATACATGAAGATCTCGCCGAGGCCGGTCGCCGGCGGCCCGAGGGTCGGCTCCAGCCCCGGCGGCAGCGCGCTGCCGATCGCGCCCAGGCGCTCGGTGATGAGGTTGCGGGCGAAATACAGGTCGGTGCCCTCCTCGAACACCACCGTCACCTGCGAGAGCCCATAGCGGGACAGCGAGCGCGTGTAATCCAGCCGTGGCAGGCCGGCCAGTGCGGTTTCCACGGGGAAGGTGATGCGCTGCTCTACCTCCAGCGGTGAATAGCCGGGGGCCTCGGTGTTCACCTGCACCTGGACGTTGGTGATGTCCGGCACGGCATCGATCGGCAGCTGCGGGAAGTGCCACACGCCCAGCGCGGCGACCGCCAACACCAGTGTTAGCACCAGCCAGCGACGTTCGACGCTGAGGCGCAACAGGGCGGCGAGCACCTCAGCCTCCGGCGCGGCGGGCGGCCAGCAGGGCCGCGGTGCCGAGGTAGGTCAAGGTGCCCACGGCCCCGGCCAGGCCCAGCGCCGGATAGAAGCGCATGCCGCCGGCCAGCAGGCGCGGCAGCAGCGCGAACAGCGGCAGCGAGGCCAGCACCAGCCAGAACACCTGCCGGCTGTAGTCGGCGATGGGCGCGGGATCGCCCTGTTCCCAGTACAGCCAGAGCATGGCCAGCACGCTGACCAGCGGCAGGGCGCCGAGCAGCGCACCGAGCAATGTCCAGCGGCGCGCGAGCTCGGACACCAGCACCACCAGCGCGGCCGTGAGCAGGTACTTCAGGGCCAGGTACGTTGGGCCGGCATCAGTGGTCATGGCTGGCTCCGGATTTTTCCAGTTCGGCCTTCAGCAGATAGCTGTTGCCGGTGCCGTATGCCGTGCCAGGGCGCAGCCCGGCCAGGACCTGCACGTGTTCGCCATCGGCGGGTCCGAGCGTCAGCACGCGCACCTCGTACTGCTCGCCGATCCGGGCGAAGACGACGTCGAAGTCCCGCCAGCGCTGCAGCGCCCGCGCCTCCACCACCAGCGGCGCCTCGTGCACGGCGGTGACGACCTCGCCGCGCACGGCCATGCCCGGGCTCCAGGTGCCCGCGGCGTTGTCCAGCACCACGCGGGCGTGGCGGGCCGAGCCGGCCGTGCCGCCCGGGGCGAGATAGTCGATGCGCCCGCTCGCGGCCGGCCCGGCGCCGTGCAGGCGCACTGGCTGACCTACGGCGATGGCGTTGGCCTGGCTCGGGAAGACGGCGAGTTGCGCCCAGAGCGTGCCGAAGTCGGCGAGAATCAGCAGCGGCCCCGCGGTCACTTCGCCGGGATCGGCGAGCCGCTCGATGACGATGCCGTCCATGGGCGCGTGGAGCGCGTAGCTGCGCAGGCTCTGGTCGGCTTCGATCGTCGCCAGCCGCGCGCCGGCCCGCACCCGATCGCCTACCTGCACGGCGACCGACTGCACCACACCGGGGAAGCGCGCCCCCAGTCGGCGCACGCGCGCCGGATCGGGCTCGATATGCCCGTAGAGCGTCAGCGTCTCGCGCACCACGCCCGGCCCGGCCCGTGCGGTGGTGATGCCGGCCTGCGCGGCGATGCGCGGCTCGATGCGCGTGCGGCCCTCGTGGCTGGCGTACGTCCAGTGGGCCCGCTGGCGGCCGATCTGCACGGCGATTGAGACGTCGAAGGAGTGCGGTTCGGTCACCGGATCGGCGCTGCGCAGGTAAGTGGGCGCCGGCAGCAGGCGCAGCCGTTCCGGTGACTCGCCCAGACGCGTCAGCGTAACGGTCGCCTCCAGGGCGCTCGGCGGTACCGGCTCGCCGGCCTCCCACGCATACAGGCGCAGCTCCGGCGGTACGCCCTGTTCGAACAGGGCGATCTCCACTGCGAGGTCGCCCTCGCGCAGCAGCCGCCCGCCATGTGGGCCTGTGGGCGCCTCGCCGCCGGTGCCGTCGGCCGCGATGGCCCCGCCCCCGGTGGGCGTGTCAGTGCCGGCCGGTGCCTCGGGCGCGGGCTGGCAGCCGATGAGCAACAGCGTCAGCAGCACAAAGAAGGGGCCACAGGTCCGGCGGCTAGTCATCATGGGTCTGCTCCCGAAGGGTGGCCTCGGGCAGGTCGAGCAGCGGCACGCCCGCCAGTCGTTCCAGTTCCACCCGGGTGGCGTGGGCGTGGGCAATGGCGTCGATCAGCTCGGCGCGGGCCTCCAGCAGCGCCTGCTGGGCGCTCGACCATTCCAGATAGCCATAGCGCCCGCGCAGGTAGGCCGCACGTGTTTCGGTCAGCGCCTGTTCGAGTTGCGGGATCACCTCACGGCGCAACATGCGCACCTGTTCAAGCGCGTGCAGGCGTTCCTGATAGATGCCATAGAGGGCGGTGCGCAGCTGCAGCAGGGCGGCCTCGCGGTCGAAGTCGACGGCGCGTGCCTGGGCCTCGGCGGCCAGCCGCTCGCCGGTGAGCCGGCGCGCCGGGAACAGTGGCACGGCGGCGCCGACGACCAGCGCGTTATCGCCGGTCGTGCCCAGACGGCGGACGCCACCCGTCATACGCACCTCGCCGCGGCCGCGCGCCTGTGCCAGCGCCAGCTCCGCCTGCCACAGGCGGCCCTCGTCGGTGAAGCGGGTGATGTCGGGGTTGTCCACGACCGCGTCGAGCAGTGCCTGCAGGTCGCCCGGATCTCCCACGCTGGCGAAGGCCGCGGTGACATGGGGAAAGTCCGGCTCCAGCTCGCCCCAGGTGGCCGCGAGGGTCACGCGGGCCGCACGCAGCTCGTGTTCGGCGTGCTCTAGCTCGAGCCGGGACACGGCCAGCGCGGCTTGTGCCCGGGCACGCTCGGCCCCCGGCGAGCGGCCGGCCTGCACCAGTCGCTCGGTGGTCGCCAGGCGCTGGCGGGTCAGCTCGATCGCTTCCCGGGCCAGGTCCAGCCGCGTCTGGCTGGCGGCGACGGTGATGTAGCGTTGGGCGACGCTGGCCAGCAGGTCCAGCACGGCAATGCGCTCGCCGGCCTCTGCCAGCGTGGTCCGGGCGTCTGCCAGCTCGATCCGCGCCTGGCGCTGGCCGCCCAGTTCCACCACGTACGAGAGCGCGAGGGTGCGTTCCGAGCCGCCCGTGCCGCTGGCCTCGCCGGTGCCGAAGACGTTTTCCACTTCGGCGCCGAGGATGAGCGGTGGGCGCAGCGCGGCCGTATAGCGGCCGGCGGCCGTGGCTTCCCGCCGCCGTGCCAGCGCCTGCAGTGCCGGCTGCCCGGTCAGCGCCGCTTCCATGGCCGCGCGCAGCGTCAGCGGCGCAGCTGCCGGCGGCGGAGCCGCCAGCGCACCGGCGCAGGCGACGGCGGCAGCAGCCGTGGCTGCCAGCCGCGAGAATGTTGCAAGCATCGGGGAGATCCCTGTTCCGGTCCGGGCCGGCCAGAGCCGGCAAGAGCCACGCGGGCTGGCGATGCGCCCGGCATGGGGTTCGGCGGTGAGCAACCGCCGGTGCCAGGCCGAGGCGTGCCGCTGCTGCGCGGCGAGGCAGTTCAGACCGGAGTGGGCGGGGCTCGCAGGGGGGGGCGCAGCGCGCCCGGCAGGGATCTTGGCGGTTGCGGGCGCTGCGCGGGCGCCGGCAGGCGCTGCGGCCCGATGAGCAGCAGCACGGCGAGCAGGAGCAGGCCGAGCGGCGGCAGATCGGCATCGGCGAGCTTGGTCAGCACGGTGGCTTGAATGTCGAGCTGGCCGCTGGAATCACGCTCGGAGGGATCCGCCGGATCATGGGCGTGGCCGCCGAGCAGGTCGGAGTGCACCGGCGAGGTGCCGCCGGCCGCCACGGCAGGGTCAAGCGGCCCGAAGTGCAGGTGCACCCCGAGCACCCGGGTGGCGATCAACACGGCGATCGCACAGACGATCCACAACCGGCGGCTCATGGGCAGCGAGCATAGCCGCGGCCGACGGGGCGGTCCACCGCCGCCGTCGGTCGGCTTGACCTGCGTCAGATAACAGACGCCAGGGCACTGACGGGGCCGGCGACGGTCCTAGCCGCGACACCTCACGGAGTGGGCAAGGCATGCATTGGCTGCAACGACTGACGGCGCGCGGACGCAGCGCGCTGGACGCCTTGCGGGGCAGCTACTGGTTCCTCCCGGCCGTGATGACCTCGCTTGCCGGCCTCGCCGCGCTCGCGCTGGTGCGGCTGAATGTGTCGCTCTCGCTCGATGGGCCGCTGAGCTGGCTGATCCTGACCGATGCCGACGCGGCGCGGGCGGTCCTGTCGGTGATCGCCGGTTCGATGGTGACCGTCACTGGCCTGGTGTTCTCGATCAACATCGTCGCCCTGACCCTGGCCTCGACCCAGTTCGGCCCGCGGCTGTTGCGCACCTTCCTGCGCGATCGGGTCAATCAGCTGGTGTTCGGCGCTTTTACCGGCACGTTTCTCTACAGCCTGATCGTACTGATGGCCGTGACCGATCAGGGCGTACCGCGGCTGGCCAGCGCGCTCGCCGTGGCGCTGGCAGTGCTGAGCCTGTTCGTGCTGATCTACTTCATCCACCACACCGTGACCTCGATCCAGGCCTCCAGCGTGATCGCCGGCGTGACGGCGGAGCTGCAGCGCCAGCTGACCGAGCTGTTTCCCGAGCGGCTGGGACAGGCTGCGCAGGACAGCGGACCGGACGCCGTGGCCGGCTTCATTCAGGCACTGGCGGACGACGGCGTGGCGCTGCGGGCGCCGGGCGATGGGTTCATTCGGGTGATCGACCAGCGGGCCCTGTCCACGCTGGTCGACAGCCATGATCTGCAGCTGCTGCTGACGGCGCGGCCGGGGGATTTCGTCGCGGCCGGCATGGTACTGGGTCGGGTCGGTCCGGCGGCGGCGGTCGATGCGCGTCTGTGCAAGGAACTGGCGGGACTGTTCGTGCTGGGCGGCCAGCGCAGCGCCGTGCAGGATCTGGCGTTCCTGATCGATCAGCTGACCGAGGTCGCGGCGCGGGCGCTCTCGCCTGGCGTCAATGACCCGCGTACCGCCAGTGCCTGCACGCAGCAGCTGGGGGCGGTGCTGTGTGCGGTCGCCGACCGGCACATGCCGGCCGGGGCACGGGCGGACGAGGCCGGCCGGCTGCGGGTGGTGGCGCCGGCGCTGACGTTCGAGCGCATCGCCGCCCTGGCGCTCGATCCCATCCGCCAGTACGGCGCCGAACATCCCGAAGTGGTGCTGACCGTATTCGAGGTGCTGCGCCGTGTGGGCGATTGCTGTCCGGCGCCGGTGCGCCGCCGCCTCCTGCGCGAGCACCTGGAAGCCTTTCACGATGCCTTCGGGCGTAGCCCGGCTGCCGCCGCGGCGAGGGATGCGGCGCGGGTGCAGGAGGCGTTCGAGCAGGCGCGCGACGCGCTGGGCTGAGCCAGCGCATCGCCGCGGCGGTGATCAACCCAGGCGCTGCAACTCCGCCTCGATCCACGCCTTGTGCCGATGTTCGTCCGCCTGCGCGTCGTCGATCACGGCCTTGAGCTCATCTTCCAGATCGTCCCGCTCGGCAGCACGATCGTAGGCGGTAGTGGTGTCCTCTTCGTTGCTCTTCATCGCCCGCAGGATGCCCTTGTCGCCCATCAGCTCGCCGATGGCGACCTTGCCCTGCGTCAGGAAGCGCTTCATGTCGCCGCTTTTCGGCACCTCGATGCCGCGGGCGGTACCGATGCGGCTGAGTGCCTCGATGTGGCGTTCGTGATCGGCCTTGAAGTCGCCCAGTCGCTGCTTGCGCTCGGCCGCTTCCAACCGCTCGATCGCCGCGGCGTAGGCGTCGATTGCGTCGTGATCCAGGTAAATCAGGTTGCGAATGAGGGTGGTGGTGTCGTCTTCGGTGCCGATCGTGGTGGCCATGGTCGCGAAACTCCGCTGAGGGCGCCTGCTGGCGCGTTGAGGCTCAACGGTTGGACCATGCCGGCGACGCAGGTTCCCGCCGGGCGCTCAGGCCTCGCCGGCCAGCAGGGCGTGGATCTCGGCGGTGATCTCGTAGGAGCGCCGGCGCGCGGCGTGGTCGTGGATCTGCGAGGTGATGATCAGCTCGTCCGGACGGGCCGCGGCGATGAACTCGCGCAGCCGACGCCGCACCGTGTCCGGTGCGCCGATGGCGCTGGCGGCCATGATCTGGCCCAGCAGCGCCCGCTCGGGGGCGGGCAGCCGCTCCAGAAAGTCCGGTACCGGCGCCGGCAGCCGGTCCGGCCGGCCTCGCCGCAGCGCCAGGAAGGCCTGCGCCATCGAGCTGGCCAGCAGTCTCGCCTCCGCATCGCTCGGCGCCGCGAAGACGTTGTAGCCGAGCATGACGTAGGGCGCGGCCAGCTGGGCAGATGGCCGGAAGCGCCGCCGGTACAGGGCGATGGCCTCGTGCAGCTGCACCGGCGCGAAGTGGGAGGCGAAGGCGTAGGGCAGGCCCAGGGCGGCCGCCAGCTCGGCGCCGAACAGGCTCGAGCCGAGGATCCAGACCGGCACGTTCGTTCCCTCGCCGGGAATGGCGCGGATCGCGCCGTCGGCGGCGGCCGGACCGAGGTAACCGAGCAGCTCGGTCACATCCTGCGGAAAGCGCTCGGCACTGGCGAGCAGGTCGCGCCGCAGCGCCCGCGCCGTCGCCTGGTCGGTGCCCGGCGCGCGGCCGAGCCCGAGGTCGATCCGCCCGGGGAACAGGCTCGCCAGCGTGCCGAACTGCTCGGCGATCACCAGGGGCGCATGGTTGGGCAGCATGATGCCGCCGGCGCCGACGCGCAGGCGTTCGGTGGCTGCCGCTACCCGGCCGATCACCACGGCCGTGGCGGCGCTCGCGATGCCGGGCATGCCGTGGTGCTCGGCCAGCCAGTAGCGCGTGAAACCCAGCTCTTCGGCGTGCCGGGCGAGATCCACGGTATTGGCCAGGGCCTGCGCGGCGTCAGCGCCTTCCGGGACCGGCGCGAGATCGAGAACGGAGAAGGGAATCATGGCCATGAGGTGAGGGCGGACGGCAGCCGGATCAAGGCGTGGCGCGGCGTGCGCCAGTGTCCCGACGCCGGACCGTCGCCGCCGCCATTCCGGCCCCGGCAGGCTCACCCTGCCGGAGCTCCGACACCTGGCGGGCCGACGATCGGCGGCGCCAGACCTGCCCTGGATCAAGCCGAGGCGGCGTTGCTGGCATATCCTTGTGACGGCCGGAGGCGGAGTGTGACCGGAATTTCAGCATGGCGAGAAGAACCAAGGACGAGGCGGAGGCAACGCGGGAACGGATTCTCGAGGCCGCCGAGCGGGTATTCCTGCAGCGCGGCGTGGCGCGCACGACGCTGGAGAACATCGCCTGCACCGCGGGCGTCACACGCGGCGCCATCTACTGGCATTTCCACAACAAGCTGGAAGTGTTCGAGGCGGTGCTCGATCGTGTGCAGCAGCCGATGTTCGCCTCGCTGATCGGTCTGCCGGACGAGCAGGAGGCCAGCCCCCTGGAGGCACTGCACCGGCTTTGTGCCTGCGCCTTCCGTCTGCTCACCACGGATGCCCGCTATCAGCGTGTCTACACCATCTTCTATCACCGCTGTGAGTTCGCGCCGGAATTGGCCGATTCGCTGCGCCAGCGGGCGGAGGCCGTGGAGCAGATCCTGCGCGCGCTGGAGCGCTACTTCGCCCGGCCGCACAACCGCGCCCGCCTGCGTCCCGGCCTGACACCGGCGCTGGCAGCGCGGATGGTGCACGTGTACGTGTCCGGCCTGCGCTACGACTGGCTGCGTGCGCCGGCCAGCTTCGACCTGCCGGCGCACTGGGAGGCACTGCTCGATGCCTTCTTCGCCGGCCTGGTCACGCCGGCAGTGGCGCAGCCGGTGCCGGACGCGGCCGCCCCGGCCGAGCCCGAACGCCGCGCCGCCCGGCGCTAGCGGCCGCCCTCGCCGCCGGGAGCGGCCGAGCGATCCTCGGCCTCGGCCGCCCGGCGCTTGCCGCCGAACCGTTCGCTCGCCGCCTCGATCAGGCGATAGAACAGCGGCACGAAGATGATCGCCAGCAGCGTCGCCCCCAGCATGCCGCCGATCACGCCGGTGCCGATGGAGTGCCGGCTGCCGGCGCCGGCGCCGGAGGCGAGCGCCAGCGGCACCACGCCCATGATGAACGCCAGCGACGTCATGATGATCGGCCTGAATCGCAGCCGCGCCGCCTCCACCGCCGCATCCCAGGCGTTCTTGCCGGACTGGCGGCTGAGCACGGCGAACTCGACGATCAGGATCGCGTTCTTCGCCGCCAGTCCGATCAGCACCAGCAGGCCCACCTGGAAGTACAGGTCCACGTTCAGCCCGCGCAGCCAGATCGCGAGAATGGCACCGAACACGGCGAAGGGCACTGCCGTCACCACCGCGAGCGGCAGCGCCCAGCGCTCGTACTGGGCGGCGAGGATCAGGAACACCATGACGATGCCGAAGACGAACGCCAGCTGGCCGCTGCCGCTGGCCTCGATCTCCTGATAGGCGGCGCCGGTCCAGCCGAGCTGGTAGTCCTCGTCCAGCGTCTGCGCAGCGACCGCCTGCATGGCCGCGATCGCCTGACCGGAGCTGTAGCCGGGTGCGGGATCCCCCATGATCTTGGCCGCCGGGAACACATTGAAGCGGTCGATCAGGTCCGGCCCGCGGGCGCGCTCCGCGCTCACCAGCGAGGCGACGGGGATCATCTGGCCGCCGGCCGAGCGGACGAAGACATCACGCAGATCGCCGGCTTCCTCGCGGAATTCCGCCTCCGACTGCACGTTGACCTGATAGTTGCGGCCGAACAGGGTGAAGTCGTTGACGTACAGCGAGCCGAAGGTGCTCTGCAGCGTCTCGTAGACCATGTCGATCGGCACGCCCAGCGCCCGCGCCTTCTCCCGGTTGACCACCAGGCGATAGTTCGGCACCTGGGTGCTCAGTGTGCTGCGCACCCGGGTGAGCTCGGGCCGGCCGTTCGCCGCCTGCACCAGCTTGCCGGCGGTGGCCTCGATCTCGGCGGCCGGCGCCGCGGCGCGGCTCTGCAGGTAGGCCTCGAAGCCGCCGGTGGTGGAAATGCCGGTGATCGGCGGCGGGTTGAACGCGAGCACGTTCGCCTCGGGAATGCCGGCGCCGATGCCCATCACCGCGTCGGCGTAGCTCTGCGCGTCCTGCCCCGGCGCGGTGCGCTCGTGCCAGTCGGTCAGCGTGATGAACGAGGCGCCGGCATAGCTCTTCAGCGCGCCGGCCAGCAGATCGTAGCCGGCGAAACTGGTCATGCCGCGCACCATGTCGTCCTCGACGACCTGTTCGGTGAACTCCTGCACGGCGGCCTGGGTGCGATTGAGCGAGGCCGCGGCCGGCAGCTGGGTCACGGCGATCACATAGCCTTGATCCTCCGGCGGCACCAGGCCGGTCGGCACCCGTGCGAACAGCGCCACGGTCAGCGCGATCAGGCCGGCAAACAGCACCGTACCCAGCACCGCACGGCCGAGCAGGAAGCGCACGCTGGCGAGATAGCCGCCGGTCAGCGCGTCGAAGGCGCGGTTGAACCAGCGGAATGGCGCCCAGGGCTCGCCGTGCGTCGGCTTGAGGATCAGGGCGCACAACGCCGGCGTGAGGGTGAGGGCGACGATGCCGGAGATGACCACCGAGACGGCGATGGTGATGGCGAACTGCCGATACATCACGCCGGTGAGTCCACCGAGAAAGCCGACCGGCACGAACACCGCGACCAGCACCAGCACGATCGCGATCACCGGCCCCGTGACCTCTTGCATCGCCTTGATCGCCGCCTCGCGTGGTCCGAGGCCTTGCTCGCGCATGATGCGCTCGACGTTCTCCAGCACCACGATGGCGTCGTCCACCACGATGCCGATCGCCAGGATCATGCCGAACAGCGTCAGCAGGTTGATCGAGAAGCCCAGCAGATACATGCCGGCGAAGGTGCCGACCAGCGAGACCGGGATCGCCAGCAGCGGGATCAGCGTCGCGCGTACGTTCTGCAGGAACAGGAAGACCACCACCACGACCAGCACCAGCGCCTCGATGAAGGTGTGCACCACCTCCTCGATGGACACTTCCACGAAGCGGGTGGTCGTGAACGGGATGGTGTATTCCAGCCCGGGCGGGAAGCGCGCCGCCAGCGCCTGCATCTGTGTCCGGACGGCCTGGGTCGTGTCCAGGGCGTTGGCGCCGGGCTGCAGGTAGAGCGCGATCGGCACGGCCGGCTCGCCGTTGAAGGTGCCGGAGAACTGGTAGGTCTGGGCGCCGAGCTCGACGCGGGCGATGTCCTTCAGGCGCAGCGCCGAGCCGTCCGGATTGGCGCGCACGATGATCTCGCGGAACTGCTCGACGTCCGAGAAGCGGCCTTCGGTGGTCACGGTGTAGGTGAAGGCGACCTGCTCACCCATCGGCGGCGCACCGATGCTGCCGGCGGCGGCCTGCGTGTTCTGCTCGCGCAGCACGGCGGCGATGTCGCTCGGGGTGAGGCCGTACTGCGCGAGCTTGTCCGGCTGCAGCCAGACGCGCATGGAATAGTTGGCGGCGCCGAACAGCTGCGCATCGCCCACACCGGGAATGCGCTTGAGCTGGTCGATGATGCTGACCAGCGCATAGTTGCTCATGAACAGCCGGTCGTAGCGCCCGTCGGGCGAGGTCAGCGTCACCAGCGCCAGGATGGAGCTGGAGCGCTTCTGCACCGTCACGCCCTGCTGGCGCACCTGGTCCGGTACGCGCGGCAGGGCCGCCTGCACCCGGTTGTTGACGTCGATGGTGGCCTGGTCGGGGTCGCTGCCGATGTCGAAGAACACCGACATGCGCATGGTGCCGGCATCCGAACTGGTCGAGCGCATGTAGATCATGTTCTCGACGCCGTTGACCTGCTGCTCGATCGGCGCGGCGACCGTCTCGGAGATGGTCTGTGCGCTGGCGCCCGGGTAGCGCGCGTCCACCACCACTTCGGGTGGCACGATCTCCGGGTACTGCTCGATCGGCAGTGTGGTCATCGCGCCGAGGCCGGCCAGCACGATCACGATCGAGAGCACCGTGGCGAACACGGGCCGGTCGATGAAGAACCGGGAGATCATTGGGCGCCCGCCGTCTCGGCCGGCTGCGGCGCGGCCGGTGCCGCCGTCGCGACCTCCGGCGCATCGGCTGCGGCGTCGCGCGGCGCCAGGGCCCGGCCCGGCTGCACGCCGGCCAGCCCGCCGACCACCACCTGCTCGCCACCGCGCAGGCCGGCGGTGACGATCACCTCGCCGTCGTCCAGCTGCTGGCCCACGCTCACCGGCTGGGCGGCGGCCCGCTGGTGCTCATCGACCAGGTAGACCACCTCACCCTGCGGCCCCTCCACCAGCGCGGTGGCCGGGAGGGTGATCGCGTTCTCGACCGGCGCGCCGGCCAGGACCACACGCAGGAATTGGCCCGGCATCAGCAGGCCCGTGGGGTTCGGGAACAGTGCCCGCGCCTGCACGGTGCCGGTGTCGGCATCCACGTTCGGCGCGATGTAGTCCACCCGCCCGCGCTGCGGGTAGGGCGTGTCGTCCGGCAGCAGCACCTGCAGCGTCTGCTCGCCCGCCGGCGTCGGCACACCGGCGACCACCGTCAGCTCGCGCCGGCGTTCGGCCGCGTCGGCTTCCGGCAGGGAAAACAGCACGTGCAGCGGATCGAGCTGGCGCACGGTGGTCAGCAGGTCGCCCGGCGTCACGAGATTGCCCTCCGAGACCGCGCGCTGACCGGCCACCCCGTCGATCGGCGCCGTCACCCGCGTGTAGCCGAGATCGATGCGTGCGGCGCGCAGCCCCGCCTCGGCCCGCGCCTGTTCCGCCCGCCCGAGGTCCACGGCCGACCGCGCCTGATCGTACTGACGCTCGCTGACGTACTTGTCTTTATAGAGGGTCTGGATTTGCTTCCACTCGCGCTGCGCCTGGGCCAGCTGCGCCTTCGCCCGTTCCAGCTCGGCCTCGGCCTGCTGTACGCGGGCCTCGTAGGGCGCGCGCTCGATCTGGAATAGCACGGCGCCGGCCTTCACCCAGCTGCCTTCCTCGTAGCTGCGCGCCACGATCTCGCCTTCCACCCGTGCCCGCACGTCGGCTTCCTGCTCGGCCCGGGCCCGGGCCGGATACGTGCGCTGTGGCACCACGGTGCGCGCAGTCACGCGCCGCACCTCCACCTGTGCCGGCGGCGGTTCAGCCGACTGCCGGGCCTCCTGCTCCTGCTGGGCCTCCCCTTGATTGCAGCCGGCCAGCAGGCCGGCCAGCATCACGCTCGCCAGCAGGCCGAGGCCGAGGCGATAGCTCCGGAGTGCGGATCGGGGAGAGATCGAAGGGGCAGGATGTGTCATGAACTGGTGCCGGCAGGAGGGGGAATCCAGCGGGCCATTCTGACATACAGCCGTGTACGTATATACGGCCAGGATATGACAGTCGCCCGCCGGGGCGGACGTTCGGCGCCGGATGCGGTTTGGTGCACGGCGTTGGACCCGGCGGCTCGGGAGGGAGTTCGGGGGCATGTGACGGACGCCCGGCGAGCGCCCTCCGGGGCGCTCGCGCCGTGGTGATGGCGCGAGGGGTGCGAGCCGCCGTTCAATCGATCCGCCTGGGGCGCGGCCGGCCGTTGTAGCAGTCCGCGCGAGCCGAACTCGGCGGGCCGATGGGGAATCTGCCGGTGCCCGCTCGCGGACCGGGAAGACTCGCGGCAGGGTCGGCGAGCGGTCGTCCCGGCGCCGCCAGGCGGGAGCGCTGTGGGTTCAGCGCTTCAGCAGTGCGCCCTCGTGAGCTTCCATCCGGCTCGGTCGGCCGTGCCGACGGCCGATGCCGATGGCACGGTCGGCCCGCGCCGGCCCGCCGGCATTGCCCGACCGCTCAGCCGCACTTGGAGTCGCCGCAGTTCAGGCAGGTCAGGCAGTTGTCCATCACCACCACGGCCTTGGTGTGGCACTTGCCGCAGAGCGTGGCGCTGGCCGGAAAGGCGCTGGCCTCGCCGCTGCTCTGGCTGCTGCGGGCCTCGTACTCGGCGCGTTTCTCCTCGATCAGCTTGAGCTGGCGCTCGTCGAGTTCGGCGTCGGGCAGCATGCCGATGAAGCGCAGATGCCGTTCGATGACATCGCCGATCTCCGCCACCAGCGAGGGCATGTACTTGCCACCCGGCCGCCAGTAGCCGCCGCGCGGGTCGAACACGGCCTTGAGCTCCTCCACCAGGAAGGTGATGTCGCCGCCCTTGCGGAACACGGCGGAGACGATGCGGGTGAGGGCGACGATCCACTGAAAATGGTCCATCGCCTTGGAGTTGATGAAGATTTCGAACGGGCGCCGGTGCTCGTGCTCGGTGCCCTCGTTCAACACGATGTCGTTGATCGTGATGTACATGGCGTGGTCGGCCATCGGCGGCTTCATCTTGTAGGTGGTGCCGATCAGCATGTCCGGCCGCTCCAGCTTCTCGTGCATCTGCACGACGTTGCCGGCGGCGAGGGGCGCGGCGGCCTGCGCCGGTGTGGGCGTCTGGGCGGCGGGCTCTTCCTTGGCCTTGACCTTGTAATCGGTGATGCGCTTGTCGATGCGTACGGGCATGTCCGGTTCTCCCGGCACCGCCGGCGTGGCGGTGCCTCTCGTGGCTGGCGGCGGCGCTATCAGAAGCGGCCGTAGTAGCCCTCTTTCAGGGCGTCGTAGAGGTTCGCGGCGGTATGCGTCTCGCCGTCGTACTCGATCTGGGCGTCGCCAGACACCTCGACCTGCTCGCCATCCTCGAGCATGAAGACATACGTGGTGTTCTTCAGGTCCTGCTCCTTGACCAGCACGCCCTGGAACGCCTCGGGATTGAAGCGGAAGGTGGTGCAGCCCTTCAGACCCTGCCCATGGGCATAGAGGTAGATGTCCTTGAAGTTCTCGAAGGGGTAGTCGGTCGGCACGTTGGCGGTCTTGGAGATGGAGGAGTCCACCCAGGTCTGCGCCGCCGCCTGGATGTCCACATGCTGGTTCGGCGTGATGTCGTCGGCAGTGACGAAGTACGCCGGCAGCTGCTCCTCGGGATCCTCCGAAAAGGGCATGGCCCGCGCGTTCACCAAGGCCCGGTAGGCGAGCAGTTCATAGGAGAAGACGTCCACCTTCTCCTTGCTCTTGCGGCCCTCGCGGATGACGTTGCGCGCGTAGTGGTGGGCGAAGCTCGGCTCGATGCCGTTGCTGGCATTGTTGGCCAGCGAGAGCGAAATGGTGCCGGTCGGGGCGATCGAGGTGTGATGCGTGAAGCGCCCGCCGCGCTCGGCCAGCGCCTCGACCAGTGCCGGGCGCACCTCGCCGACCCGCTGCATGTAGCGGCTGTAGCGGGCCCACAGCACGCGTCCGGGCAGCCGGTCGCCCGGCTGGTGGCCGTCGGCTGCCATCTCCGGACGCTTGCGCAGCATTTCGGCGGTGACCTCGAACGTCTCCTCCATGATCGGCGCTGCGCCCTTTTCCTCGGCCAGCTCCAGTGCCTGCTCCCAGCCCACGATCGCCATCTCGCGCGCCACCTCGTCGGTGAAGGCGACGGCCTCGGCGCTGCCGTAGGCCTTGCGCAGCATCGTCAGGGTGGAGCCCAGCCCCAGAAAGCCCATGCCGTGGCGCCGCTTGTGGGTGATCTCGTGGCGCTGCTGGCCGAGCGGCAGGCCGTTGATCTCGACCACGTTGTCCAGCATGCGGGTGAAGATGGCGACCACCGCGCGGTACTCGTCCCAGTCGAAGCGCGCCTTGTCGGTGAACGGTTCGCGCACGAAGCAGGTCAGGTTCACCGAGCCGAGCAGGCAGGAGCCGTAGGGCGGCAGCGGCTGCTCGCCGCAGGGATTGGTGGCGCGGATGTCCTCGCAGAACCAGTTGTTGTTCTGCTCGTTCACCTTGTCGATCAGGATGAAGCCGGGTTCGGCGAAATCGTAGGTGGAACTCATGATCAGGTCCCACAGCCGCCGCGCCTTGATGGTCTTGTAGACCCTGCACGCCACCAGCCCGTCCGGCCGCACGATGTAGCCCTGATGCGTCGGCCACTCGCGCCAGATGATGTCGTCGGCCTGCTCCACGTCGAGCCCATCGGCCTCGGCTTCGGCGCGGGAGACGGGAAAGGCGAGCGGCCAGGTGCCGTTGGCCTTTACCGCGTTGATGAACTCGTCGGTGATCAGCAGGGAGAGGTTGAACTGGCGCAGCCGGCCGTTCTCCCGCTTGGCCCGGATGAAGTCCAGCACGTCCGGATGGCCGACATCGAAGGTGCCCATCTGGGCACCGCGCCGGCCGCCGGCGGAGGAGACGGTGAAGCACATCTTGTCGTAGATATCCATGAACGAGAGCGGCCCTGAGGTATAGGCGCCGGCTCCCGACACGTAGGCGCCGCGCGGGCGCAGGGTGGAGAACTCATAGCCGATGCCGCAGCCGGCCTTTAGCGTCAGCCCGGCCTCGTGCACCTTCTCCAGGATGTCATTCATCGAATCCTCGATGGTGCCCGAGACGGTGCAGTTGATCGTGCTGGTGGCCGGCTTGTGCGCCTGCGCGCCGGCATTGGACGTGATGCGCCCGGCGGGGATCGCGCCGCGCCGCAGCGCCCACAGGAAGCGCTCGTGCCAGTGCTCGCGCACGGCCGGTGCCTCGACCTCGGCCAGCGCCCGAGCCACGCGCCGGAACGTGTGATCGACGGTCTGGTCGATCACCTCTCCGTTCTTCGCCTTCAGCCGGTACTTCTTGTCCCAGATGTCTTCGGAGGCGGGCTGTAGCGGGATCTCGGTCATGGCGCTCGGAAATAGCGTGAGCGGTGCACTGCTCATGGCTGGCTGGCTCCTTACTTTGAAGTTTGCGCCCCTTCGGCCGAGCTGTCAGGCGCTGGACGGTGTGTGGCGGCGGCTACTACATGTGGTGCGTGGCTAGAACCTATTCCGCCCGTGGCGGGAAGTCAAAACCTTTTTGGTTTTCTTGTAAATCAATGGCTTAAAATAAAATACAGCAGATTCAAGCGGATAGCCGATACCCACTAGATATGGTGGCAGGCCGGATCGCACCGGGAGGCGGGTCCAGTGACGCGCCGGCCCGGCGCGCCCGTGGCCGCGCCGGCAGGGCGGTGGAATAATCCGCGGCGAACGGCGCGCCCGCGTGCCGCCAGAACGAATGGATCGATTGAGGAACAGCGTTATGAACGAACCTCGTGTTGCCGGCCGGCAGCGATCGGCAGCCGTCCTGGCCCTGCTGGCAGGGCTCGGCCTCGCCCTGACGGCGCCGACTCCCGTGCCGGCGGCGCCACCGATCATGGCCGCCGTGGACGGGCAGGTGCCGACGCTGGCGCCGCTGGTGAAGAAGGCGACGCCGGCGGTGGTGAACATTTCGGCCACCGGCAAGGTCGAGGTGCGCAACCCGCTGATGGACAGTCCGCTGTTCGAGGATCCGTTCTTCCGCCGCTTCTTCGGCGAGCCGGAGCAGGGCACGCCGCGCTTTCGCGAGGCGCAGAGCCTCGGTTCGGGCGTGATCGTCGATGCCGAGAAGGGCTACATCCTGACCAACGCGCACGTGGTGCAGCAGGCAGACGAGATCGAGGTCACGCTGCAGGACGAGCGTGAGTTCATCGCCAAGATCATCGGTGCCGACAAGGAGACCGACGTCGCCCTGCTGCAGATCGAGGCCGACGGCCTCGCCGAGCTGCCGCTGGGCGATTCCGACAGCATGCAGGTGGGCGACTTCGTGGTCGCCATCGGCAACCCCTTCGGCCTGCGCCACACCGTCACCTCCGGCATCGTCAGCGCGGTGGGCCGCTCGGGGATCGGCAACGTCGACAGCTACCAGAACTACATCCAGACCGATGCCTCGATCAATCCCGGCAACTCCGGCGGCGCGCTGGTGGACCTGCAGGGCGAGCTGATCGGCATCAATACCGCCATCCTCTCGCGCACCGGGGGCAACATCGGCATTGGCTTCGCGATTCCGTCGAACCTGGCCAAGCGGGTGATGGAGCAACTGGTCAAGTACGGCGAGGTCGAGCGGGGCCGGTTGGGGGTGATCGTGCAGAACCTCACGCCCGAGCTGGCCGAGGCGTTCGATCTCAAGAACGACGATGGCGTGGTCATCACCGACATCGAGCCGGGCTCCTCGGCGGCCGAGGCCGGGCTGCAGGCGGGCGATGTGATCGTCGGCGTCAACGGCCGCGAGGTGCGCAACTATCGTGACCTGCGCAACACCATTGGCCTGCTGCGGGTGGGCGAGAAGGTGCGCCTCGAGATCTTGCGCGAGGGGCGGCGACGGGTGATCGACACCCAGGTCGGTGCCGTGCCGGAAGAGACCGTCACCGCCAGTGGCGAGGCCGAGGGCGCCGGGGATCTGCATCCGCGGCTGGCCGGCGCCACCTTTGGCAACAATCCGGACGGCGAGGGCATCGTGGTGATGGACGTCGAGCCGGCCAGCCCGGCGGCGCGCGCGGGCCTGCGGCCGGACGACCTGATCCTCTCGGTCAATCGCCAGCGCGTCGAGGATCTGGCCGCTTTCAAGCGCCGCGTGAGTGGGCAGGACCAGCTGCTGCTGTTCATCGAGCGTGGCCGCGGCCGGCTCTACCTCGCGCTGCGCTAGCGCCGCCCGCCGGCGCTGATGCGACAAAGGCCCGCTCCGGCGGGGCCTTTGTCGTCCGCTGCCCGTGCCGGGCGGCGGGTCCGGCGCGGCGGGTCCGGCGCTCAGGCCAGTCGCGGCGTCCTGCCGTGGTCCAGCGGCGGCGCCGCCGCCTCAGGCGGTGATCATCCGCAGGCCGACGATCACCAGGAACAGCGCGAACAGGCGCTTCATGCGCCGCTCCGGCCAGCGATGCGCGAGCCGCGCACCCAGCGGCGCGAACACCACCGTGGCCAGCGTGATGCCGAGGAAGGCCGGCCAGTAGACATAGCCGGTGGCGCCGGCCGGCAGGTCGGGGGCATCCTGCCCTGCGAGCAGATAGCCGGCGGCGCCGGCCAGCGCGATCGGCAGCCCACAGGCCGCCGCCGAGCCCACCGCCTCGCGCATCGGCACCCGGCACCAGGTGAGGAAGGGCACGGTGATCGAGCCGCCGCCGATGCCGGTCAGGGCCGAGGCCGTGCCGATCAGCAGGCCGGCGAGGCCGCGCCCGAGCCGGCCCGGCAGACGCCCGGCGGCCGGCGGCCTGAGCCCCAGGACCATCTGCACGGCCACCGCCAGCGAGAACAGGCCGAACAGCAGCGCCAGCGCGCGGCTCGGCAGGCGATCAGCCAGCAGCGCGCCGGTCGCCGCGCCGGCGAGGATGCCGGGCGTCATCGGCAGCACGATGTCCCAGCGCACGCCGCCGCGGCGCTGGTGGGCGGCGATCGAGGAGAGCGAGGTCACCACGATGGTGGCGAGCGAGGTGCCGAGCGCCAGATGCATCACCAGCGCCGCCGGCAGTTGCTGCCAGGCGAAGGCGGCGACGAGCACCGGCACGATGACTGCGCCGCCGCCGATGCCGAACAGGCCCGCCATGGTGCCGGCGACGATACCGGCGAGCAGATAGACCAGCAGGCTCAGCACGGCGGGCGGCGCCCCGTCAGCCGGCGTCGCCCAGCCACTGAATGCGGTAGAGATCGCGGCGCCGGTCCTGGTAGTTGTGCACCGAGCCGGCGTTGCGCAGGTCGGTCAGGGCGTCGAGATCCAGGTCGGTGATCAGTGTCATCTCGGTGTTGGGCGTGCTTTCGGCGGCGATGCCGTCGCGATCGAAGTTGAAATCCGAGGGCGTGAACACCGCCGACTGCGAGTACTGGATGTCGATGTTGTGCACCCGCGGCAGGTTGCCCACGCTGCCGGTGATGGCGACGTAGCACTCGTTCTCGATCGCCCGGGCCTGGGCGCAGTGGCGCACCCGCAGGTAGCCGGTGCGGGTGTCCGTCCAGTAGGGCACGAACAGGATCTGCGCGCCCCGCTCCGCCAGCAGTCGGGGCAGCTCGGGGAATTCCACGTCGTAGCAGATCAGGATGCCGATGCGGCCGACGTCGGTGTCGAACACCTTGAGCTGCTCGCCGCCGGTCATGCCCCAGCAGGCGCGCTCGTCGGGCGTGATGTGCAGCTTGTACTGGCAGTCCATCGTGCCGTCGCGACGGCACAGGTAGCTGACGTTGTAGAGGGCCTGATCCTCGTACACCGGCATGCTGCCGGCGATGATGTTGATGTTGTAGCTCACCGCCAGCTCGCGCAGGTGCTCGCAGATCGCCTCGGTGTGCGTGGCCAGGCCCCGCACCGCCTCGGCGGCGTTTCCCTGGTTGTACAGGCGCATCAGCGGCGCGTTGAAGAACTCCGGGAACAGGGCGAAGTCGGACTGATAGCCGGCGAGGGCGTCGACGAAGAATTCGGCCTGCTGCAGCAGGTCATCCAGATCGTTGGTGGCCCGCATCTGCCACTGCACCGTGCCGACGCGCACGATGCGCTTGGCGGCACCGATCAGTGGTGGCTTCGCCGCCTGATAGTGGATGTTGCTCCATTCCACCAGCGTAGCGTAGGCGTGCGAGTCGCGGTCCTCGGGCAGATAGCCGGTGATGATGCGCCGCACGTGGAAGTCGTTCGCCAGCTGGAAGGAGAGGATCGGATCGCGCAGCTCGCGCATCCGCACCTGTTCGATGTAGGCCTCCGGCGTCATCTCCCCGGCATGGCGGGCATAGCCGGGGATGCGCCCGCCGGCGACGATGGCCCGCAGGTTCAGCCGCCGGCACAGTTCCTTGCGGGCGTCGTACAGACGCCGGCCAAGGCGCAGGTCGCGATACTCCGGATGCACGAACACATCCACGCCGTAGAGCACATCACCCCGCGGATCGTGCGTGGTGAGGTAGCCCTTGCCGGTGATCTGCTCGTAGGTATGCTGATCGCCATAGCGGGCGTAGTTGACGATCAGGCTCAGCGCCCAGGCCACCACCCGGCCGTTGTCCTCGATGCAGATCTGGCCCTCGGGGAAGTGGCGCAGCTGCGAGAGGAACTGATCGCGCTCCCACGCGCCGCCGAGATCGCCGGGATACACGGCGTCCATGATGGCCTTGAGGTCGTCATAGTCCTCGGCCCGCAGGGTGCGCAGGCGCAGGCGGTACTCATCGGCTTCGGGGCTGGGGGACAGCTCGACGCTCTCTGGCATGCGCACGCTCCGGCAGGCAAACGTCTATGATACCAAGGCCCTCGGCCAGGGCCGGCCGCGCCGGCGGCCATACCGCTCATGTCACCCGCGTGAACCAAGGCATCCGATGCGAATCCGCCGTTCCTGCCCGCTGTTGTTGAGCCTCCTGCTGGCGAGCCTGCTCGTCGGCTGCGAGCCCGAGACCCAACGCCCTGCCCCGGCTGCAGGGCCAGAGCCCACGGAGAGTCCCGTGACCGATACGCCCGCATCCGCCGTCGAGGCGGCCCCGCAGAGTGCGCCGACTGTCGAACCGGCAGTCGCCGACGTGCTTTCCCAGCTGGACATCCCCTACACCATGGCGGTGCTGCCCAATGGCCTGACGGTGGTGGTGCACGAGGATCACAAGGCGCCGCTGGTGGCGGTCAACGTCTGGTACCACGTGGGCTCGAAGAACGAGCACCCGGGCATCACCGGCTTCGCGCACCTGTTCGAGCATCTGATGTTCAACGGCAGCGAACACTACGACGACGACTACTTCCGGCCCTTCGAGGAGGTCGGTGCCACCGACATGAACGGCACCACCAGCCAGGACCGCACCAACTACTTCCAGACCGTCCCCAAGACGGCGCTGGACCTGGCGCTGTGGATGGAATCGGACCGGATGGGCCATCTGCTCGGCGCGATCGACCAGGGCAAGCTCGACGAGCAGCGCGATGTGGTCAAGAACGAGAAGCGCCAGCGCGAGGGCGTGCCCTACGGCAAGGTCTGGGAGCTGATCGTCGAGCACACCTACCCGGAGGGCCACCCGTATTCCTGGACCACCATCGGTTCGATGGAGGATCTGGACGAGGCCGACCTGGACGATGTGCGGCGCTGGTTCGAAACCTACTACGGCGCCGCCAACGCCGTGCTGGTGATCGCCGGCGACGTGGACACCGAGCAGGCGCTGGAGAAGGCCCGGCGCTACTTCGGCGAGATTCCTGCCGGGCCGCCGGTCACCCACCCGCAGCGCAATCCGGCGCCGATGCTCGGCGATCGGCGGGCCCGGCATGAGGATCGCGTGGCGCAGGCCCGGCTCTACCAGGTCTGGAACCTGCCGGCCTGGGGCGAGCGGGAGACCCTGCACCTGCAGCTGGCGGCCGAGGTGCTCGGCGGCGGCAAGACCTCCCGCCTGTACCGGCGGCTGGTCGAGGAGGAGGGGCTGGCCACCGATGTTTCCGCCAGCGTCAGCACCGGTGAACTCGGCTCGCAGCTGTTCATCGTCGCCTCCGCGCGGCCGGAGGTCTCGCTGGGGCAGATCGAGCCGGTGATCGAAAAGGAGCTGGACGAGCTGCTGGCGCACGGCCCGACCACCGACGAGCTCGACCGGGTGAAGACCAGCATGCGCGCCGATCTGGTGCGCGGCCTGCAGAAGGTCGGCGGCTTCGGCGGCAAGGCTCAGATCCTCGCCCGCAGCACCGTCTACGCCGGCAGTCCCGATGCCTGGCGGCGCAATCTCGCCTTGGCGCTGCAGGCCGATTCCACGCAGGTGCGCGAGGCCGCACAGGCCTGGCTGCAGCGGGGCCGCTTCACCCTGGAGGTGGTGCCGTTCCCGACCTACCAGACCGCCTCGTCCGACATCGATCGCAGCGCGCTGCCGTCGGTCGGTGCGCCGCCGGCGCTGGAATTTCCGCCGCTCGCCCGCACCACGCTCGCCAACGGTCTGGAGGTGGTGCTGGCGGAGCGCCGCGGGGCACCGCTGGTGGAATTCCGGCTGCTGACCGAGGCCGGCTATGCCGCCGACGAGCCGGGCGCGGCCGGCATTGCCAGTCTGGCGATGGAAATGCTGGAGGAGGGCACCGAGTCGCGCAGCTCGCAGCAGATCGCGCGCGAGCAGGAGGAGCTCGGGGCCGAGATCGGCGTCAGCAGCGGGCTGGACAAGAGTACCGTGGCGCTCTCCACCCTGACCGATCAGCTCGAGCCCTCGCTGGCGCTCTACGCCGACATCATCCGCAATCCATCCTTTCCCGAGCGCGAGCTGGCGCGGCTGCGCCAGCAGCGGCTGGCGGAGATCGCCCAGGAAAAGACCGAGCCTACCGCGATCGCCATGCGGGTGCTGCCGCCGCTGCTGTACGGCGAGGGTCACGCCTATGCGCAGCCGCTGACCGGAACGGGCTACGAGGCCGTCGTGCGCGAGGTCGATCGCGAGCAGCTCGCGCAGTTCTACCGGCGCTGGGTCCGGCCGGACACGGCGCAGCTGGTCGTGGTCGGCGACATCAGCATGGACCGGCTCGAGCCGCTGCTGGCCGAGAGCCTCGGTGACTGGCAGGCGCCGGCCGACGCGGCACCGGCCAAGCAGCTGGCCGAGCCGCCTGTGGCCGAACGCCCGCGCGTGTACCTGATCGACCGGCCCGGTTACGAGCAGTCGCTGATCTTCGCCGGGCTGCTGACGCCGCCGACCGGCGGCAGCGAGGACATCCCGCTGAAGACCGCCAACACGCTGTTCGGCGGCATGTTCAGCTCTCGCGTGAACATGAACCTGCGCGAGGACAAGGGCTGGACCTACGGTGCGCGCAGCATGCTGCCCGACGCGCTGGGCCAGCGGCCGTGGATGCTCTACGCGCCGGTACAGCGCGACAAGACGGCCGAGTCCATCGGCGAGATGCTGGCCGAGATCGCAGCGCTGCGGGGCGACAAGCCAATTACCGCCGAGGAACTGGCCAAGGCGCAGAAGAACATGACGCTCAAGTTGCCCGGCAGCAACGAGACCATGAGCCAGCTGGCCGGCAGCATCGGCAAGATCGTCACCTACGAACTGCCGGACGACTACTACGAGCGCTTCGTCGACGACGTGCGTGCGCTGGCGCCGGCGGCGGTGCAGGCGAGTGCGGAGGCGAACATCGACGCCGACCGCCTGTTGTGGGTGATCGTGGGCGACCTCGACGTCGTGCGTGAGGAGGTCGAGTCGCTCGATCTCGGACCGATCGAGGTAATCCCGGCGCAGCAGGGCTAGCGGCAGCAGGCCCCCATCGTCGAGGCGCGCACGCCCGGCACCGGTCGCCGGTGTGGCGCGGGGGAGGGCGGGGGGCCCGGCCCTTCGCCTGTCACTCGCCGGCGATGAGGTGAAAGAACGTGCCGGTGACCTGGCCGCGGCGCGAGCCGGTCTCGGACACCGGAGCGCCGTCGGCATCCGCCACGGCCGCGAGCGGCGGGTCGGGCGTCTCGAGGACGGTGGCGTAGTGGAACTCGTGCCCGCGCAGCGCCGCGCCGGCGGCGAAGCCCGGCATGGGTGCGGCAAGGATCGCGCGGCGGTAGCCGAGGTGGAGCCGGCGGGTTTCGTAGCTGGTCACCAGCCCGAGCAGACCGGCCATCGGGTGCCGCACGCCCTGCCGGTCGATCAGCGCCGCGCCCAGCGCCATGTAGCCGCCGCACTCGCCGTGCACGGGGCGTGTCCGGGCATGGGCGTGCAGCCCGGCGCGGAAGGTATGCGCCGCCGCCAGCCGCTCGGCATGCAGTTCGGGATAGCCGCCGGGTAGCCAGACCAGCTCGGCCGAGGGGTCCGGTGGCTCGTCGGCGAGCGGCGAGAACGGCAGGATCTCGGCGCCCGCCTCGCGCCAGCCGGCGAGGATGTGAGGATAGGTGAAGGCGAAGGCCGCGTCGCGGGCCAGCGCGATCCGCCGGGCGGGCGGCGGCGGTGGCCGGCCGGGCACCGGCAGTGGGGATGCCGCGGCCGCGGCGCGCAGCGGGCCGAGGTCGACATGCTCGCGCAGGAACGCGGCGTGACGCACGATCGCGGCTTCGAGATCGGGATGCTCGACCGCCTGGACAAGGCCGAGATGGCGTTCAGGCAGGGTCAGCTCGCCGCGCCGGGGCAACGCGCCCAGCACCGGCAGCCCCGCCCGTTCCATGCCCAGCCGGACCAGTCGTTCGTGCCGGGGCGAGGCGACGCGGTTCAGGATCACGCCGGCGAAGGGCAGGTCCGGCGCGTGGGCGGCGAAGCCTGCCGCCGTGGCCGCCGCCGATTGGGCCTGCCCGCTCACATCCAGTACCAGTACCACCGGCCAGCCCATGCGCCGGGCGGTCTCGGCGGACGAGCCGTATCCGGCGCGGCCCGCCGTGGCGACGCCGTCGAACAGCCCCATCGAGCCCTCGGCCACGCAGATCTGCGCCCCCTCGGCGCGGGTCGCCATGGCGGCCAGCAGGCCTTCGCCCATCGCCCAGCTGTCGAGATTGAACGAGGGACGGCCGGCGGCCGCGAAGTGGAAGGCGGGGTCGATGTAGTCGGGGCCGGACTTGAACGGCTGGACGACCAGCCCCTCGTCGGCCAAGGCCCGCAGCAGGCCCAGCATCACCGTGGTCTTGCCGGAGCCGGAGGCCGGCGCCGAGACGAGCAGGCCGGGGATCATGGCCACCCCGGGCAGAGCGGGGCGAACGGGCGCGCAGTCATCTGCATGGCTCCATCGCATCGAGTCGGGGCCGAGCGGCGCGGTGATCATGATCCGCGTGCCGCCAGGGCCGTGGGGGCGGGCCAAGCCGGGACCGAGGCGGCCAGGGGCGGGTGCTCGCGCCGCGCAGTCGGCCGCGCGGGCGAGCCCATGCCGCCGCCACCGCGGGCGGCATGGTGCCTGCGCAGCGCCGCTAGCGGCCGCTCTCGCGGCGGTGCGCCTCCACCTCGCGATAGCCCGGCACCAGCAGGCGGGCCAGCACGATGCCGAGTTCGTACAGCAGGTAGGTCGGCACGGCCAGCAGTGTCTGCGAGATGATGTCCGGCGGTGTCAGCAGCATGCCGACGATGAACACGCCGACGATCACGTAGGGCCGCTTGGCGGTGAGCGCCGCCGGCGTGGTGAGCCCGCTCCAGACCAGGAGGATGATCACTACCGGGATCTCGAAGGCGAAGCCGAAGGCGAAGAACACGGTGATGACGAAGTCGAGATAGCTGGCGATGTCAGTCATCATCGCCACGCCCTCCGGCACCACCGAGGTGACGAAGCCGAACACCAGCGGCAGCACGGCGTAATAGGCGAAGGCGACGCCGGCGTAGAACAGCACGATGCTGAGCCCGAGCAGCGGGTAGGCGAGCCGCTTCTCGTGCTGGTAGAGCCCGGGCGAGATGAAGCCCCACGCCTGCCACAGCGCCACCGGCATCGCCAGGAACACCGCGGTGATCAGCGCCAGCTTGAAGGGCGTCAGGAACGGCGAGATGACCTGGGTGGCGATCATGCTGGTCTCGACCGGCAGGTGCTGCAGCAGCGGCCCCGCCAGCAGGGTGAACAGCTCGTTGGCGTACAGGCCGAGCGGCAGGAACAGCGCCAGCACGACCACGATCACCCGCAGCAGGCGCTGGCGCAGCTCCACCAGATGGCTCAGCAGCGGCTGTGCCTCCAGGGTCTCCGGCGCATCGTCCTCGTCAGGCGTCTGGGCGGACATCGCCGGTCGTCTCGGTATCGTCGCGGGCAATCGCGCCGGGCGGGGTGGGCGCCGTGGGCTTGCGCGGCGGCGCCGCGTCGGCGCGGGTGTCCTCTTCCAGCGTTGCCAGTTCCTGCTTCAGCTGGTCGATCTGCTCGGCTTCCTCGCGCAGCTGCTCCTGCAGCTCTGCCAGGCGCAGCTCGCGTTCGATGTCACGTCGCGCGGAGTCCACGAAGCCGCGCACCTGGCGCAGCCAGAGCATGCCGCGGCGCAGGGTGCTGGGCAGCCGGTCGGGGCCGACCACCAGCAGCGTGACGATCGCGACCAGCATCAGCTCCCAGAAGCCGATGTCCAGCATCGTGAGCTGTCCGCGCCCGCGCTAGCGGGTTTCGCCGTGGCGGTCCCGGTGCTGTTCGGCCTTGGCGTCGATGGTTTCGTGGCTGCGATCCTGCAGCGACTTGTCCTTGTCTTCTTCCTCGCCCATGGCGTTGCGGAAGCCCTTGACCGAGGCGCCGAGATCGCTGCCGAGATTGCGCAGGCGGCGGGTGCCGAACAGCAGCGCGACGATCACCAGGACGATCAGCAGCTGCCAGATACTGATACCGCTCAACATGTAGTCACTCCCCGCGGGGCGCTGCCCGCGCTGCCTTTTCGTCGTGGCCGGAGACGCCGAAGCGGCGGGCGAGTTCACCCAGCACCTCGTCCGGCGCCACGCCACGCTGGACCATCAACACCAGACTGTGGAACCACAAGTCGGCCAGCTCGCCGATGAGCGCCTGCTGGTCCTCGTTCTTCGCCGCGACGATCGTTTCGGTGGCTTCCTCGCCGAGCTTCTTCAGGATGACGTCCAGCCCGCGGTGATAGAGGCTGGCGACGTAGGAGGATGCCGGATCGGCCTCGCGCCGTGCCTGCAGCACGGCGTGCAGGCGCTCCAAGATATCGTGCGACGCCATCGTATCACTGGCCATGTGACAGCGCCGTCTCAGTGGGTGCCGTAGATCGCGGCCGGATCGCGCCGCACCGGCTCGGCGACGCGCCAGGCGCCATCCTCGGCACGGCGGTAGAAGCAGCTCTGGCGGCCGGTGTGGCAGGCGATCCCGCCACGCTGGGTGACCAGCAGCACAATGGCGTCACCGTCGCAGTCGAGGCGGATCTCGTGCAGATGCTGCGTGTGGCCGGACTGCTCGCCCTTGCGCCACAGGCGCCCGCGCGAGCGCGAGTAGTACACCGCCTGATCGCCCGACAGCGTCAGCTCCAGCGCCTCGCGGTTCATCCACGCCAGCATCAGCACCCGGCCGGTTTCCACGTCCTGCGCGATCGCCGCGACCAGGCCGTCGGCATTCCAGTGCACGGCATCGATCAGCTCGTTCATGCGGTCATGGTAGCAGGGCGCCCGGTGCAGGCGACGGATGCTAGGCGCCGTCGCGCACCGGGATGCCGGCGGCGCGCAGGTGCGCCTTGGCCTCGCCCACAGTGTGTTCGCCGAAGTGGAAGATGCTGGCTGCGAGCACGGCGTCGGCATTGCCCTCGAGGATGCCGGCGGCGAGATCGGCCAATCCGCCGACGCCGCCGGAGGCGATGAACGGCAGGTCGACGGCGTCGGCGATCGCGCGGTTCAGGGCGTTGTCGAAGCCCGTCCGTGTGCCGTCGCGGTCCATGCTGGTCACCAGCAGTTCACCGGCGCCGGCGGCAGCCATGCGCCGTGCCCAGTCGATAGCATCGAGGCCGGTGGGCCGGCGGCCGCCGTGGGTGAAGATCTCCCAGCGCTGCGGTTCCACCCGCTTGGCGTCGATGGCCACCACGATGCACTGCGAGCCGAAGCGCTCGGCGGCCTCGGCGACGAAGTCGGGATCGCGCACGGCGGCGGTGTTGATCGAGACCTTGTCGGCACCGGCGTTGAGCAGGCGGCGGATGTCCTCGCAGCTGCGCACGTCGCCACCCACCGTCAGCGGGATGAACACCTCGGCCGCCACCTGCTCGACCACGTGCACCAGCGTGCGCCGGTCGTCGCTCGAGGCGGTGATGTCGAGAAAGCACAGCTCGTCGGCACCCTGCGCGTCGTAGCGGCGGGCGACCTCCACCGGATCACCGGCATCGCGGATGTCGAGGAAGCGCACGCCCTTGACGACGCGCCCGCCGTCGACATCCAGGCAGGGGATGATGCGCCGGGCGAGGGCCACCTCAGCGGGCGTCGACGATCCGCTGCGCCGCGGCGAGGTCCAGCTGGCCCTCATACAGCGCGCGGCCGATGATCGCGCCGCAGACGCCATCCTCCTCGCTGGCGCACAGCCGGTGCACGTCGTCCAGCGAGCTGACGCCGCCCGAGGCGATGACCGGAATGCGCACGCTGCGTGCGAGTTCCACGGTGCTGTCGAGGTTGAAGCCGCCCATCATGCCGTCGCGGCTGATATCGGTGTAGATGATGGCCTCGACGCCGTCGCTTTCCAGCTGCTGGGCGAGATCGACGGCGGAATGATTGGACAGCTTGGACCAGCCGTCGGTGGCGACCTTGCCGTTCTTCGCGTCCAGGCCGACGATGACGTGGCCGGGAAATTCCAGGCACAGGTCGTTGACGAAGTGCGGCGTGTGCACCGCCTTGGTGCCGATCACTACGTAATCCACGCCGGCGTCGAGATAGGCCAGCACCGTCTCCTCGTCGCGGATGCCGCCGCCGACCTGGAGCGAGAGCTCCGGATTCGCCTCGCGGATCCGGCTGATCAGCGCCGCGTGCACCGGCACGCCCTGGCTGGCGCCGTCCAGATCCACCAGATGCAGCCGCTTGGCGCCGGCCGCGGCCCATCTGCCGGCGGTCGCCACCGGATCATGGGAGAAGACGGTGACATCGTCCATCCGTCCCTGGCGAAGCCGTACGCATTTGCCATCCTTCAGATCGATGGCCGGAATCAAGAGCATGGTAGCGGTCCCGTAAACCCGTCGACTCGAAGCGATCAAGCGCCCTGCCAGGCCACGAAGTTGCGCAACAGGCGCAGGCCGGCATGCTGGCTCTTTTCAGGATGAAACTGTACCGCAAACAGATTGCCGCTCGCCAAGGCGCTGGCGATCTCGACGCCGTAGTGAGTCTGGCCGGCGATCGCCGGATGCGCGGCAGCCACGTGGTAGCTGTGCACGAAATAGAAGCGTTCACCCGCCGCGAGCCCGGCCCAGACCGGATGATCCTGCGTCGGCCGCACGGTATTCCAGCCCATGTGGGGGATGCGGATGGCGCGGCCGCCCGGCGTTTCGGGCAGACCAGCCGGAAAGCGCGTGACGGTGCCGGGCAGCAGCCCGAGGCAATCGGTGCCGCCGTTTTCCTCGCTGTGGGCCACCACCGCCTGCAGCCCGAGGCACACGCCCAGCACCGGCTTTTGCGCGATCAGCTCGCCGAGCAGCCGGTCGAGCCCCTGCGTGCGCAGCCGCTGCATGCACTGGCCGATCGCGCCCTGGCCGGGGAAGACTACCCGATCGGCGGCGTGCAACTCCTCGGCGCGATCGGTGATCTGCACGTGCGCCTCGGGCGCGACGTGTTCGAACGCCTTGGCGATCGAGTGCAGATTCCCCATCCCGTAGTCGAGGATGGCGATGTGCTGGGCCATGAATCCGTCGCCCTCGCGCCTACAGGACACCCTTGGTCGAGGGCATGGCCTCACCCTGGCGCGGATCGCGCGCCGCGGCGGCACGCAGCGCGCGGCCGAACGCCTTGAACACCGTTTCCGCCACGTGGTGCGCGTTGGTGCCCTTCAGGTTGTCGATGTGCACCGTCGCCTGCGCATGGTTGACGAAGCCCTGGAAGAACTCGCGCAGCAGGTCCACATCGAAGTTGCCGATGCGCGCCCGCGGGTACTCCACGGCGTAGAACAACCCCGGCCGGCCGGAGAAGTCGATGACCACGCGCGAGAGCGCCTCGTCCAGCGGCACGTAGGCGTGTCCGTAGCGCATGATGCCGCGTCGGTCGGCCAGGGCCGCGGCCACGGCCTGGCCCAGCACGATGCCGACATCCTCCACCGTGTGATGATCGTCGATCTCGAGATCGCCGCGGGCGTGGACGCGCAGGTCAATCACGCCGTGGCGCGCCACCTGCGTCAGCATGTGCTCGAGGAACGGCACGCCGGTCGCGAACTCGGCCGCGCCGTTGCCGTCGAGGTCGATCTCGACCTCGATCTGGGTTTCGAGCGTGTCGCGCTTGATGAGGGCCCGGCGGTTGGTCCGGGTCAGCCGTGGATCTGCAACCATGCCGCTATGATAGCGCGGCCCGCTGCCGGCGCGGCGAATCACCTCAGCCTTCCAGCCAGAACGTCACCGGCCCATGGTTGGTGAGGGCGACCTCCATTTCGGCGCCGAAGCGGCCGGTCTGCACCGGCACCTGCCAGCCGCAGGCGTGCCCGACCAGCGCCGCAAACAGCGGCTCGGCCAGCGCCGGCGGCGCCGCCGGCGCGAAGGAGGGCCGGTTGCCCCGGTCGGTGGTGGCGGCCAGCGTGAACTGCGGGACCAGCAGCAGTCCGCCGCCCGTGTCGAGCAGCGAACGGTTCATGCGACCGGCGTCATCGGCGAAGACCCGGTAGCGGACGATCCGTTCGGCCAGCCGGGCGGCGCTGGCGGCGCTGTCCTGCCGGCGCACGCCGATCAGTGCCAGCAGCCCGCTGCCGATGTGGCCGACGCGTTCACCGGCAACGCATACCTCTGCCTGCCGCACCCGCTGGAGTAGCGCGATCATGGGTCCGATCCTGTCCGTGATGCCATCGCGAGTGCCCTGCGTAAGCATTTTCCTACACGAAACCGATCGGAACACCGACTGGTGTCCGTCGGCCCGGATCGGCAGGATAACCGCCGTGCCGACAAGGACAACGCGACGAGGGATCGACGCACGCAACGGAATGCGCAGGGAAGATCCGGCGGCCAGGAGGGACGCCGCGCTCGCAGGAAGCAATAACGGACACGGCACGGACAGGGATAGCAAGGACGCGGCGCAGGAAGCGCTTGCAGGGAAGCATCATCATCGCGATCACTGGCAGCCAGGACGGCACAACAACAGCAGGCCAGATGCGGGCAGGACGCCACAGGACGTAGAAGCGATGCGCATACGAGGACTCAGAACGCCTCAGGCCTGAATCAGGCCGACGCGGCCCCGGGTGGTTTCCACCCGGGGTTTTTTGTGCGCTGCCCGCGCCGCCGTTCAGAGCATGACCTCCCCGCGCAGATAGGGCACGCAATGCCCGGCGATGCGCACGCGGCCCTCGACCAGCCGGCAGGCGAACCAGCCGCCACGGGCGGACAGCTGGCGCGCGCTGAAGGCGGTACCTCCAAGCTGTTCCTGCCAGTAGGGCGCCAGCATGCAGTGCGAGGAGCCGGTGGCAGGATCTTCCGGCACGCCGAACTGCGGAGCGAAATACCGGGCGACGTAGTCCGCCGTCTCCCCCGGTGCCGTGGCGATCACGCCGAACGCGCCCAGCCGGGCCAGCATCGTCATATCCGGGGCGAGTGCCCGTACGGCCGCCTCGTCTGCCAGGCGCACCAGATAGTTCGCCGCCCGTCGCACGTCCAGCAGGGGGGTGCCGAGGGCCCTCGTCAGCTCCGCCGGTGCGTGGCAGGGCCTCGGCACCTGACAGGGAAAGTCCAGTTCCAGCCGGCCGTCCGGCAGGGCCGCCACGGCCAGTTCGCCGCTGCGGGTCTGGAAGCGGATCGGCGAGACGGCACCGGTCTGCGTAAAGAGCACGGCGGCGGTGGCCAGCGTGGCGTGGCCGCAGAGCTCGACCTCGCAGCTCGGCGTAAACCAGCGCAGTTCGCGGCGGCCGGGACGCTCGACCAGAAACGCCGTCTCGGCAAGATTGTTCTCGGCGGCGATTGCTTGTAGCACCGTATCGGCCAGCCATTCCGGCAGGCGCACGACCGCCGCGGGGTTGCCGCTGAACGGGCCGTCGCCGAAGGCTGCGAGCTGGTCGATCGGGTAGCGCCCGGGAGCCATGGGAATCTCGATTCGGTCACGCGGCACTGGGCGATCGCATCGACGCGCCAGTACCATGGCGCCATGCTCGCACATCCGCGTATCGATCCCGTAGCACTCCAGCTCGGCCCGCTCGCCATCCACTGGTATGGCCTGCTGTATCTGGTGGCCTTCGCCGCCTGCTGGTGGCTCGGCCGGCGCCGCGCGACGGCGCCGCATTCGGCACTGACGCCGGCGCAGGTGGACGATCTGATCTTCTACATCGCGATCGGCGTGGTGGCCGGCGGGCGGCTGGGCTACATGCTGTTCTATGGCTGGACGCAGTGGCTGTCCGACCCGCTGACGGTGCTGCGCGTGTGGGAGGGAGGGATGTCCTTCCACGGCGGCCTGCTCGGCGTCATCCTGGCCATGGTGCTCTACAGTCGGCGCCAGCAGGTCGACCTGCTGCGCCTGGCCGATGCCGTCGCACCGGTGGTGCCGGTCGGCCTGCTCTGTGGCCGGCTGGGCAACTTCATCAACGGCGAACTCTGGGGGCGTCCGACCGAGCTGCCTTGGGGCATGGTCTTTCCCGCCGCCGGGCCACTGCCACGCCATCCGACCCAACTCTACGAGGCGCTGCTGGAGGGTGTGGTGCTGTTCGCCATCCTCTGGATCTACTCCGCACGACCCCGCCCGCGGGGCGCCGTGGCCGGCGCCTTCCTGCTGCTCTACGGCCTGTTCCGGGTGGCGGTGGAGCTGGTGCGCGAGCCGGATGCGCATCTCGGCTATCTCGCCTTCGGCTGGCTGACGATGGGGCAGCTGCTGTCGCTGCCGATGCTGCTGGCCGGCGCCGCGCTGCTGCTGTGGGCCTATGGTGCCGGCGGCCGCGTCGCCGGCGGGCGCGCCTGATGCAGACCTACCTCGAACTCATGCGGCACGTGCGCGAGCACGGCGTGCGCAAGGACGATCGCACCGGCACCGGCACCCTCTCGGTGTTCGGCTACCAGATGCGTTTCGACCTGGCGGCGGGGTTCCCACTGGTCACGACCAAGCGGGTTCACCTGAAGTCGGTGATCCACGAGCTGCTGTGGTTCCTGCGCGGTTCCACCGATGCGCGCGAGCTGCAGGCCGAGGGCGTCAGCATCTGGAACGAATGGGCTGATGCCGAAGGCGATCTCGGGCCGATCTACGGCTACCAGTGGCGCAGCTGGCCGGCGCCGGACGGCCGGCACATCGACCAGCTGGCCAGCGTGCTGGACGAGCTGCGCCGCAATCCGGATTCGCGCCGTCTGCTGGTCAGCGCATGGAACGTCGCCGATCTGGAGCGCATGGCGCTGGCGCCCTGCCACACGCTGTTCCAGTTCTACGTCGCCGACGGGCGGTTGTCCTGCCAGCTCTATCAGCGCAGCGCCGATGTCTTTCTCGGTGTGCCGTTCAACATCGCCTCCTATGCGCTGCTGACGCAGATGGTGGCGCAGGTGAGCGGCCTGGCGCCCGGTGAGTTCATCCATACGCTGGGCGATGCACATCTGTATCTGAATCATCTGCCGCAGGCCGACCTGCAGCTCTCGCGCCGGCCGCACCCGCTGCCGCGGATGGTGCTGAATCCGGACGTGCGCGACCTGTTCGCCTTTCGCTATGCGGATTTCGCGCTCCGCGACTATGTCTGCGAGCCGCCCATCCGGGCCCCGGTGGCGGTGTGAGTGTGCCTGTGGCCTTGATCGTCGCGCTCGACCGTGCGCGCGGCATCGGGTTCGAGGGCCGTCTGCCCTGGCACCTGCCGGCGGATCTGGCCTGGTTCAAGCAGCACACGCTTGGCCTGCCGGTCGTGATGGGCCGGCGCACCTTCGAGAGCATCGGCCGGCCGCTGCCGGCGCGGCGCAATCTCGTGCTCAGCCGGCAGCCGGACTATGCACCCGTCGGCACCGAGGTCCACGGCTTGCTGGACGAGGCACTGGCTGCAGCGCGCGCCGGCGACCCGGCGCGGGTGATGGTGATCGGCGGGGCAGGCGTGTTCGCCGAGGCCCTGCCGCTGGCCAGCCGGCTGTATCTCACGCGGGTGCAGGCCACCTATCCGGCGGACACCCGCTTTCCGGCGCTGGCTGCCGGCCAGTGGCGCTGCACGTCGGCCCGGCACCGGCCGGCGGATGCCCGCAACGCCGCCGCCATGGACTTCGAGATCTGGGAACGCATCGGTCCGGCGCTGACGCCCTGACCGCTCCCGCTCAGGCATAGCCCTCGCATGGCAGGCGGGTGTAATACGGCTCGCCGGCCGCCGGATCCAGCCGCAGTGCGCTCAGCGCGCCACCCCACAGACAGCCGGTGTCGAGGGGGTAGATTCCCGGCGCGGCCACCGGCCCAAGCGCCGACCAGTGGCCGAACAGCAGCCGCCCGGTGGGCGTACGCGCCGGAACCTCGAACCACGGCAGCAGCCCCGGCGGCTGCGAGCCCGGTGCCCCCTTGGCGGTGAAGTCCAGGCGGCCATCGGCGGTGCAGAAGCGCATCCGCGTCAGCGCGTTGACTGTGTAGCGCAGGCGCGCGAGCCCGGTCAGATCCGGCCGCCAGCGATCCGGCTCGTTGCCGTACAGGCGCCGGCTCAGCGCGGCGAAGCCCTCGCCTTGCAGCGCCTGTTCCACCTCCCGCGCGCAGGCCTGCGCCTGTGCCAGATCCCACGCCGGCGGCAAGCCGGCATGCGTCATGGTGAAGCCGAGCCTGGCGTCGTGATGCAGCAGGGGCTGATGGCGCAGCCATTCCAGCAGGACGGTGACGTCCTCGGCCGCGAAGATCGGACGCAGGGTGGCGTTGGCCTCGGCGCCGCGCCCCTGGGCGTAGAGCGTCAGCAGGTGCAGGTCATGATTGCCCAGCACCACCGCGGCGCGCTCGCCGAGGCTGTGCACGAAGCGCAGGGTGGCGAGTGAATCCGGTCCACGATTGACCAGGTCGCCGGCGAACCAGAGCCGATCGGCGGCGGGATCGAAGTGCAGCCGGTCGAGCAGTCGCTGCAACTCCTCGAAGCAGCCCTGCAGGTCGCCGATGGCATAGACGGCCATGAGATCTCCTAGGGGGCGGGGATCAGTTCAGTATGCCCGGCATGGCCAGCGTGAAGGGCGGGATCGGTGCAGTGAAGTCGGTGCCGTCGCTCGCCTGCATGGCATAGCTGCCCTGCATCGCACCGACCGGGGTGGCCAGCACCGCACTGCTTGCGTAGCGGAATGCGCTGCCCGGTTCGAGCCGGGGCTGCTCGCCGACCACACCCTCGCCGCGCACCTCGCGCACCGAGCCGTCGCTGTCCCAGATCAGCCAGTGCCGGCGCAGCAGCTGGGCGGCCAGCGTCCCATGGTTGCGGATGGTGACCTGATAGATGAAGACGTAACGCCGCTCGGCCGGCTGCGAATGCTGGGGTGCATAGCGGGCGGCGACGGCGACCTCGACCTCTGGCGCCGCCATCAGGCCGGAACGTGCACCGCCAGCACATCGCAGGGGGCACGGTGCAGCACGCCGTCTTCGGTCGCATCGAACAGGGCCTGCAGGCCGCGCCGCTCGTGCTGACCCAGTACGATCAGCTCGGCGCGATGCTCGCCGGCGGCGGCAATGATCTCCGCCCGCGGTGAGCCCATCCGCACCTCGCAGACCGTTGCCGGCAGCGACAGCGAGCCCGCCAGGGCCTGCAGACGTCGCTCCGCCGCCGCCAGCAGCTCACCCGGTGGCAGCATGGCGCCGGCCACCAGGCCGTCCGTCGTGGGATCGATCGGCAGATATTCGCAGACGTGCAGCAGCGTTGGCTGCGTCTGGGCGGCGCACTGGCGCAGGCCGCCCCGCACCACCGTTTCGCTGTCCGCTGACAGATCCACCGCGATCAGCACGCGCTGATACGGCCCCGCGGGCACGTTGGCGTTCGCGTTCATCAGGCCTCCTTGCTCGGCTGGTGGCAGCGGCGACCATCATCGCACGCGCGCGCCGCGGCGGCGTTGGCCAGGCGGGCGAACCCGGCGGGACTGACGCGTTCGGCACGGCTCGCCGGATCCACCTCGCAGGCGGCGATGGCCTCGACTGGCAGCCACTCGCGCAGGGCATTGCGCAGCGTCTTGCGACGTTGCGCGAAGGCGGCCGCCACCAGTGCGGCGAACCATGCCGGCGCATCGACCCGGAACGGGGGCGTCGCGTGCGGCAGCAGGCGGACCACGGCGGAGTCGACCCTGGGCGGCGGCGTGAAGGCGCCGGGTGGCACGCGAAAAAGCGGCTCCACGGCGCAGTGGGCGGCAAGCATGACGGTGAGGCGGCCGTAGTCCTTGCCACCGGGCGATGCCGCCATCCGCTGCACCACCTCCTGCTGCAGCATGAAGTGCATGTCCGCGATCTGCGCCCGCTGCGCCAGCAGGTGGAACAGGAGCGGCGTGGAGATGTTGTAGGGCAGATTGCCGACCAGCCGCAGCGGGGTGCCGAGCGTCCGGGCCAGCGCGGCGAAGTCGAATTGCAGGGCGTCGGCCTGATGCAGGGTGAGCCGCCCGCTGGCGCCGAACTGCGCGGTCAGCCGCGGCACCAGGTCGCGGTCGATCTCCACCGCATGCAGCGTCACGCCCGTCGCCAGCAGCGGCGCCGTGAGCGCGCCACGGCCCGGTCCGATCTCGACCAGCGGCTCGCCGGGCCTTGGGGCCACGGCCTGAACGATGCGCCCGATCGTGCCCGGATCGTGCAGGAAATGCTGGCCGAAGCGCTTGCGCGCCGGCATCAGCCGCCCGCCGCCAGCCGCGACGCTTCGGCGATGGCCGCCTCGAAGCTGCCGAGTTCGACCCGGCCGGTGCCTGCCAACGGCAGCGCCGTCCCGTGATCCACGGAGGTGCGCACGATGGGCAGACCGAGCGTGACGTTGACGCCGCGGCCGAAGCCCAGGTGCTTGAGCACCGGCAGGCCCTGGTCGTGATACATCGCCAGTACCGCATCGTGCTGCGCGAGCGGCGGCGGCGTGAAGGCGGTGTCGGCCGGCAGCGGCCCGGTCAGCAGCCAACCGCGCGCGCGCAGCTGGTCGAGCGTCGGCTCGATGCAGTCGCGCTCCTCATGGCCGAGATGGCCTTGCTCACCGGCATGCGGATTGAGGCCGCAGACCAGGATGCGCGGGCGGGCGAAGCCGTAGCGCCGCTGCAGATCGCCGTGCAGCACCTCCAGCACGGCGGTGAGCCGGGCCGGTGTGATCGCCTCGGCCACGGCGCGCAGCGGCAGGTGGGTGGTTACCAGCGCCACCCGCAGTCCGGGCGCCACCAGCAGCATCACCGGCATCGGCGAGCCCGTGAGGGCGGCGAGATATTCCGTGTGGCCGCTGAAGGCGATGCCGGCCTCATTGATGATGGCCTTGTGCAGCGGCCCGGTGACCAGCGCATCGAATTCGCCCGTGCCGCAGCCAGCGACCGCCCGCTCCAGCGCGGCCAGCAGCACCGGCGCATTGGCCGCCTCGGGTCGCCCGGGCGCGGGCTGGCGCACGAGCGGCAGCGGGACGATCTGGAGCGTGCCGGCGGGAGCGGGCAGGCGAAGGGCCGGGTCGAAGTCCACCAGCCGCAGCGGTAGTCCGAGCCGCGCCGCCCGTGCCGCCAGCAGTGCCGGATCGGCCAGCGCCACCAGCTGGGCGGTCTGCGGCCGCTGGGCGAGCTGGATCAGCAGGTCCGGCCCGATACCCGCCGGCTCGCCCGGCGTGATCGCCAGCCGGGCCGGTCGCTCGGTCTGGGCGGCTGTCGTGTTCAGGAGGCGCCGGGCTCCAGCCGGATCTCGACATAGGCCTCGTCACGCAGCTGGCGGACCCACAGCTCGACCTCCTCGGCCATCTTGCGCTCCATCAGCTGGCGCTGGGCCTGGGCACGGCGCATCTGATCGGTGGCATCCCGCCGGCGACGATCCTGCACCTCGACGACGTGCCAGCCGAAGCGGGTCTCGAACGGCTCGCTCAGCTCGCCGGGTGCCAGCGCATCCATGGCCTGCTGGAAGGGCGGTACGACTGCGCCGGGCGGCAGCCAGCCGAGATCGCCGCCGCGGCTGGCCGAGGTGGCATCGTCGGAATGCTCGCGCGCCAGCGCGGCGAAGTCGGCGCCCGCCTGCAGCTCACGATAGACCTGCTCGGCCTCCCGGCGGGCATCGGCCTCGCTGGTCAGCAGATCCGGCTGGATGAGGATGTGGCGGGCACGGGTCTCGGTGAGCACCATCGTGCGGCTGCCGCCGCGGGTCTCGGCCAGGCGCAGGATGTGGAAGCCGCTGGGGCTGCGGATGATCTCGCTGATCTGCCCTTCCTCGAGCTGCGGCACCAGTTCGGCGAACATGCTGGGGATCTCGTTGCGGCTGCGCCAGCCGAGGTCGCCGCCCTCCAGCGCCTGCTGCCCGTCCGACTCGCTGGCGGCGATGGTTTCGAAGTCGGCGCCATCCTGCAGCGCCTGCCGTACCCGCTCGGCCTCGGCGCGCCGGCGCTGCACCTCCTCGCTCGGGGCGTTCTCCGGTATGGCGATCAGGATCTGCTGCAGCCGGTACTGGGTATCGTCGCCGCTGTCCTCCAGCAGCCCCTCGATCTCGCGCTCGCTCACGTTGATGCGCCGGCCGACGTCGCGCTGCTGCAGCCGCTCGATCATCAGGTCGCCTGCCAGTCCCTCGCGGAAGGTGGCCGGGCTGATGCCCTGGGCGGCCAGGGCCTGCAGGAAGCGTTCCGGCGTCTGCCGATTCTGGCCGGCGATGTTGGCGATGGCGGCGTTCACGCGGGCGTCGTCGGCCTCGAGACCGGTATCGCGCGCCCGCTGCAGCTGCACTTCGCGCACGATCATGCGCTCTAGCACCTGCCGGCGCAGCACGTCCTCGCCCGGCGTCTGCCGGCCGGAGGCGGCGATCTGCGCGCGCACGACCTCGACCTGCTCGTCGAGCTCGCTGTCCAGGATCACATCGTCATTGACGACCGCCACCACTCGGTCGAGCAGCTCGGCGGCCGGCAGCGCCAGCGGCAGCAACAGGCACAGCAGCGCCAGCAGGCGGGAAACGTCAGTCTTCATAGGGAACCAGAATGCTTTGCAGGAGTTGTTCGACATCCTCGCCGAGGGCGGCGAAGCCCTTGAGTTCAAGCTGGAAGAACACGCCGAGATTGGCATCGTCGTCCACGTCGCGGATGAAACGCCGCGCCGCCAGCTGCGCCGACCAGCAGCAGCTTTGATACTCCACGCCGGCCAGCGTCTCAAGATTGCGATCCTCGGCCAGCGAATGGAACCAGCGTCCGACCGCCACCCAGCGGGCACCGATCGGCCAGGCACCCACCAGGTCCAGCTGCTCGAGATCATCGAGCGTATCGTCGCGCTGGCGGTAGGCGATGTTCAGCAGCCGGCCAGGCCCGGGTGCGTAGCGCAGGCCGACGATCTGCCGGCCGAATTCCGCGTCTTGCGGATCCCATTTTAGCTCCAGGCGGGCCTGCAGCGTGCGCGACAGGTTACCGCGCAGCTCGCCGAGCACATCGGAGTAGTCCCGTTCCAGCGGCGCCTCATCGAGCGTCAGCGGGTCGGGCCGCTCCAGATAGAAGCTCTGCCCCACCTGCGCCGCCAGACGCTCCTCGCCGTTGCGCGGCGAGAGCAGCCGGCTGGCCACGCCGACCGAGACGCGCTGCGCGGGGCTGAACCGGTCGGTGCCGGTGTAGCGATTGGGCGTGAACAGGCGCAGGAAGTCGAATTCGGCCAGCCGGGTGTCGAACAGTGGCAGCTCATCCTGCGATCGATCCGGCACGTAGAGCGCGTACAGGCGCGGCTCCAGGGTCTGGACGAGCCCACCGCCAAGGCGCGTGTCGCGCTCGAAGCGCAGTGCCGAATCGACCGAGGCGTAGGGCAGACTGCGGCTGGGACTGCCTTCGCTGCCGGTCAGGCTGCTGGACAGGTCGTAGTAGCCGGTGTGCCGCCAGGCCAGACGCGGCTGCAGGTAGCCCCACGGCCGGACCAGTGGCGTGCTCAGACCGATCTCGCCGTCCGATCGCTGTCCCGCCGAGCTGCCGCTGAGACCGAAGCGCACGGCCTCGGCATAGCCATCCACATGCACCGGGCCGAGCAGCGGTCGCGCCCGCCGGCTGCCGGCTCGGATCTGCGGCAGGCGGGCGAACGCCTCGACGTCGGGATAGCGGAAGTTGTTCAGGACCTGGAAATCCTGCGCCCGCAGCGTCACCGCCCAGTCGCTGGAGAGCAGGTCGAGCTCGGCCCGCCGGTCCAGGTAGCGGGAGCTGGTGATCGCCAGTTCCGTGCCGAGGTCGTTGAGGTAGCGGTCATCGCTGACGGTGGTCGCATCGAGCTGCGCGCGCCAGCGTGGCGTCAGCAGCGTACGGTTGCGCAGGCTCAGCAGGCTGCGCTCCGTGCCGGTGACCTCGTCGGTCGGCAGCAGCTCACCGTACAGCACACTTTCGCTGTCGGCCGTGAGCAGCCGGTACTCACCCTGCAACTGCTCGCCGCGCCGGCTGAGGTAGCGCGGCGTGATGGTCGCATCCTGATTCGGCGCGATGTTCCAGTAGTAGGGCACGGCCAGATCCAGGCCGGCAGTGTCGGACTGGCCGATGCGCGGGGCGAGGAAACCGGACAGACGCTCGTTGCTGATGGGGAAGGAGAACAGCGGCGTGTAGAGCAGCGGCACGCCCTGGAAACGCAGCTGGGCGTTGCGGGCGAGCCCCCGGCCGCTGTCGAAGTTCAGGTCGATGCGATCGGCCCGCAGGCGCCAGTCGGTATCCTCGTCCTCGCAGGTCGTGAAGTAGACCTCGCGCAGCACGCCCCTGGACTCGCCCTGCAGCTCCACCACCGCCGCCTCGCCGCGGCCGCCGCTGTCAGGGAGGAAGAACTCGGTCTGCTCGAACAGGCCGCGTCGCTCCGGCAGCCGGAACCAGCCGCGGCTGGCGGCGACATCGGCGATCGGGCTGAACAGCTGCACCTCGCCGGCCAGATCGAGGCGTCGATCGGCCGAGAAGCGCAGCGTATTGGCCCGCAGTGCCAGCGCCTGCTGCTGCAGCAGCACCTCGCCTACGAGCTGGCCCGCGCCACTGCGGTCGAACTCGGCCCGCTCGGCGGAGGCGACGGCCGGGGCGTCCGCCGCCAGCGGCGGCGGCAGCGCCAGGCGGGCTCCGGCCAGTGGGTTGACCGGCCCGCACACCGGCGCCGCCAGGGCGGGCAGGCTCAGACCCAGCAGCGACATCAGCGTTAGCCGGCCGAGGATCCGCCTCGCCCCATGGGCTTCGCGGCGGCCACGGCGCCGGGCCGAATGACCGGAAGCTCGATCCTGTACCATGCCGGCGGATTATCAGGTAGGGCGGGTGCTGCCGCAGCTTACCAGCCGCCGATCGGAGCGCAACGTGAATTCTCCCGTCGATGCCCGCGCCGCGGCGCTTGCCGCCTGGCTCGCGCAGCAGGACCTGGCCGATGCGCAGGTCTCCCTGCTGGCTGCCGATGCCAGCTTCCGGCGCTACTTCCGGGCCCGCAGGCCGGATGGCCAATCCTTCGTGGTGATGGATGCGCCGCCGGCGAAAGAATCATGTGAGGCCTTCGTGCGGGTCGCCGAGTTGCTGGCGCAGGCCGACATTCCCGCCCCGCGGGTGCTGGTCGCCGACGAGGTAGCCGGATTTCTGCTGCTAACCGATCTGGGCGACGAGTCCTACCTGCAGGCGCTGGCCGATCCCGCGCGTGCCGAGATCCTGATGGGCGCCGCCATCGATCTGCTCGTGCGCTGGCAGATGGCGAGCCGCCCGGGCGTGCTGCCGCCCTACGGCGAGGCCCTGCTGAGCCGGGAGCTCGAGCTGTTTCCGGAGTGGTATGTCGGCGTGCATCTGGGGCAGACGCCCGATGCCCGCTGGTGGGCTCGTTGGCGCAGCCTGTCGCGGCGGCTGATCGACAACGCCCTCGAGCAGCCGCAGGTGTTCGTGCACCGCGACTACATGCCCCGCAACCTGATGGTCCATGCCGGCGGGCCGGCGGTCATCGACTTCCAGGATGCGGTCTGCGGGCCGGTGAGCTACGACGTGGTGTCCTTGTTTCGCGATGCCTTCCTCAGCTGGGAGGAGCCGCGGGTGCGCCAGTGGATGACCCGTTACCGGCGCAGCGCGGCGCAGGCCGGGCTGGCGTTGCCGGCGGCGGCGACGTTCGCGCAGCAGGCCGACCTCATGGGCGTCCAGCGTCATCTGAAGGTGCTGGGGATCTTCGCCCGGCTGCACTACCGCGACCACAAGTCGCACTATCTCGCCGAGACGCCGCGCTTCCTGCGTTACCTGCACGAGGCCGAGCGGCGCCAGCCGGCGCTCGCGGAGCTGGCGCCGCTGCTGGCGGCGCTGCCCGCGCCGCGATGAGGGCGCCGCAGCGGGCGATGATCCTGGCCGCCGGCCGCGGCGAGCGCATGCGTCCGCTCACCGACAGTCGGCCCAAGCCGCTGCTCGAAGTCGGTGGCCGCAGCCTGATCGAACATCACCTCGACCGGCTGGCGGCGGCGGGCTTCACGGATGTCGTGATCAACCACGCCTGGCTCGGCGCCCAGATCGAGGCGGCGCTGGGGGATGGGCGCCGCTATGGCGTGCGCCTGCGCTATTCGCCGGAGGTGGCCGGCGGGCTGGAGACCGGCGGCGGGATCTTCCAGGCGCTGCCGCTGCTCGGTGCCATGCCGTTCCTGGTGGTCAACGGCGATACCTGGCTCGATCACCCGCTGCGCGGCCTCGGCCTGGCGGCCGGCGACCTCGCCCATCTGGTGCTGGTGGACAACCCGCCGCATCATGCGGCCGGCGATTTCCGGCTGCGGGCCGGACGCGTGCTGGCGGCGCCGCCGGCGCTGACCTTCAGCGGGCTCGGCGTCTATGATCCGGCGCTGTTCGCCGGCTGCCGCCCGGGGCGCTTCCCGCTCGCGCCGCTGTTGCGCGAGGCGATGGCGGCAGGCCGGGTCAGTGGCGAGCATCACCGCGGTGCCTGGACCGACGTCGGCACACCGGCGCGACTGGCGGCGCTGCAGGCGCGGTTGAGCGGCGCCTAGGGCGCCGGCGCCGGCAGCCCGAGGCGCGCGATCAGGGCCTGCAGCAGTGCCTCGCACACCGCCTCCGGCGTGACCGGCAGGGCGCTCGCCGCGCGCAGCTGGGTCACCGCCAGCCCCGGGTAGCCGCAGGGATTGATCCGGCCGAACGGCTCCAGATCCATGGCCACGTTCAGCGCCAGCCCGTGATAACTGCAGCCGCGCCGCACCCGCAGGCCGAGCGCGGCGATCTTCGCCTCGCCGACGTAGACGCCGGGCGCCTCGCGTCGCGCACGCGCGACGACGCCGTAGCCGTCGAGGATGTCGATCACAGCCTGCTCCAGCGCCGAGACCAACTCACGCACGCCGAGCCGCAGGCGGCGCAAGTCCAGCAGCGGGTAGATCACGAGCTGGCCGGGGCCGTGGTAGGTGACGTGGCCGCCGCGGTCGATCTGCACGACGGGGATCGTGCCCGGGGCCAGCAGGTGCTCGCGCCGGCCCTGCTGGCCGAGTGTGAACACCGGCGGATGCGACAGCGCCCACAGCTCGTCGGGCGTCGCCGGCGTGCGCGTGTCGGTGAAGGCCTGCATCCGCCGCCAGGTGGGTTCGTAGGGCACCAGCCCGAGCCGGCGTACGCGGGGGGTGGGCAGCGCGGCGCGGCTGGGGCGGGGCCCCGGCGGGTTCACAGCGCCACCAGCACCTGCGCGTCGGCGGACAGATCCTCGTAGATCGCGTCGAGCTGCGCCTGGCTGTGGGCGCGGATGGTCAGTGTCACGCCGATGTAGCGCCCGTTGCGGCTCGGCCTGACCCGCACTTCCAGCAGGTCTTCGTGCTCCACGTGCGGATCGACCAGCCGCTCCACGTGCTGGCGGAACGGTTGCTGGCCCGCCTGGGCGGCGCCCATCGCCTTGATCGGGAAGTCGCACGGAAACTCGATCAGTGGGGCTTTTTCCACTGCGTTCACCTCGGTTTTCCCGCCGCGACCTGGCGGCGGAAGTCGTCGATATGGGCCTGCCAGAGGCCGTGCAGCCGATGCCACAGACGCCCCGGCACGCCGGTGCCGATCGCCTGTCCGTCCAGCCGCGTGACGGGCAGGACGCCACGGGTGGTGCTGGTTACCCAGATTTCCTCGGCGCCTTCCAGCATCGCCTGCGTCAGCGGCTGTTCGCCGACGTCGATGCCGCTGCGGCGGGCCAGGGTGATGAGCTCATCGCGCGTCACGCCGTGCAGGATGTGGGCGTCGGCCGGCGGCGTCAGCACCTTGCCCTCGCGGACCACGAAGACATTGCTGGCCGCGCCCTCGGTGAGCTGACCGTCGCGCAGCAGCAGGCACTCGCTCGCGTTGGCGGCGCTCGCCGCCCCGCGCAGCAGCACGTTTGGCAACAGGGCGATCGACTTGATGTCGCAGCGTGCCCAGCGCGGGTCGGGCCGGGTGATCGCGGCGAGGCCTTCGGTGAGCACCTGCGCCGGGGTGGCCGGCAGTGCGCCGGTCAGCAGGAAGACGGTCGGTACCGGCGCGGCGGGCGGCGCGTGGTCACGCCGCGGCTGGACCCCGCGGGTGACCTGCAGGTAGATCGACAGGTCCCCCCCGCCGCTGCGCGCGATGGCCTCCTCGAGCAACGCCGTCCAGGCCGGCGCGGTCAGCGGATTGGCCAGTTCGATGCCGTCCAGACTGCGTTGCAGGCGCTCCAGGTGAGGCGCCAGCGCGAACGGCGCGCCATCGAAGGCGCAGATCACCTCATAGACGCCGTCGGCGAACAGGAACCCGCGATCCAGCGGCGAGATCCGCAGCGCCTCGGGGGCCGCCCAGTCGCCGTTCAGGTAGCCGGTCGGTGTCATGGGCGTGCGGCTACTCCTGCCACCACAGGCTGACCCAGTCGCTCATCGAGCGCCACCAGCCCCCTTCACCCACCTCGCGCAGCGGGTAGAGCGGCGCCTGCGCCAGCAGCGTATCGTCCAGCTCCACCCGGGCGGTGCCCACCGCGCGCTCGGTTGACAGCGGTGCCTGCAGCGATTCCTCCAGGCTGACGTAGCCGTTGAGATCGTCGTAGCGCCCGCGCGGCACGGTCACGTGGAAATCGCGGCGCACGCCGAGCGGCACTTCGGTGACGTCGCCATAGTAGACCCGCGTCTGGGTGATCGGCTGGCCGGCCTCATACAGCTTGTAGGTGCGGAAGAAGCGGAAGCCGTAGTTCAGCAGCGTCTGCGTCGCCGCGGCCCGGGCACTCTCGCTGTCGGTCTTCATGACCACGCTGATCAGGCGCATGTCCTCGCGCTTGGCGGAGGCCGCCAGGCAGTAACCGGCGGCTTCGGTGTGGCCGGTCTTGAGGCCATCGACGCTCTCGTCCCGCCACAGCAGGGCATTGCGGTTCGGCTGGTCGATGCCGTTGTAGCTGAAGCGCTTGATGGCATACCACGCGTAGTAGTCGGGGAACTCGCGGATGAGCGCGCGGGAGAGCTTCGCCATGTCCAGCGCGGAGACGTAATGCCCGTCCTGCGGCAGGCCGGTGGCGTTGCGGAACTGGCTGTGCTGCAGGCCGAGCTGCTCGGCGTGGAAGTTCATCAGCTCGGCGAACGCGTCCTCGCTGCCGGCCACGTGTTCGGCCAGTGCCACGCTCGCGTCGTTGCCCGACTGCACGATCATGCCCTTGAGCAGGACCTCCACCGGCACTCGCTCGTTCACCTCGACGAACGAACGCGAGCCGGGCATGCGCCAGGCGCGCTCACTGATCCGCACCTCGTCGGCGAGGCTGACCTGGCCGTCTTCCAGCTGCTTGAACACCACGTAGGAGGTCATCAGCTTGGTGATGCTGGCCGGGTCGAGCTCGAGGTCCGGATTGCGGCTGGCGATGATCTGGCCGCTGTCGTAGTCCATCAGCACGTAGCTTTCGGCGGCGATCTGCGGGGCGGCGGGCGTGGGCGTCTGCTGCGCCAGCGCCGTTCCGGCGATGAGCAGCATCAGCACGCCGATCAGGCGTAGGGAGAGCTTTGGGATCATCGGGCTGGCGACATGCCGGTTGCGGGTAGATCGGCCATTCTAGCGGCTGTCCCTGCGGCGGCAAGCCGCCGCGATTCCCGGCTCACAGGCCGGCTGCGCCGGCACGATCGGCGTAGCGCGAGGCGGCGCTGGCCAGCGCCTCGGGGGTGGCGTAGGGGCCGAGACGGACGATGTGCATCGCCGTCCGCCCGCGCCGCTCGCGGGCGACGTGCACGGGGCCGAGCCCGGCCAGCAGCAGGCGCTGGCGCAGCAACTCGGCGTTGTCCTGGGCGGCGAAGGCGCCGACCTGCAGCCACAGCGGGCCATCCGTCACGGCTCTGGCCGGCGCTGCCGGGGCGGTGGCCAGGGCGCCGCCCCGCGCCGGCGTGATCGCCTGCACCTCCACCCGCGCGGTGCCCTGGTCGAGCACGCCGAGCTTTGCCGCGGCCGCCCAGGACAGGTCCAGGATACGGTCGTGATGGAACGGTCCGCGATCGTTGATGCGCACGATCAGGTTGCGCCCGTTGTCGAGGTTCGTAACGCGGGCGAAGGTCGGCAGCGGCAGCTCGCGATGCGCCGCCGTCAGCGCGAACATGTCGAACGGCTCGCCGCTGGAGGTGCGCTGGCCGTGGAACTTGCGGCCATACCAGGATGCCTTGCCGCGGGCGCGATAGCCGGCGGCGCTCGGCAGCGTGCGGTAGGTCTTGCCGAGGACCGTGTAGCTGGCGGGATTGCCGTAGCGGCTGGGCGCCTCCCAGCGGGGCACCGGCTCGACGATCGCATCCAGCGGCGGCACATCCCGCGGGCGCGGCGGGCCGTCCCTCGACGGCGGGCCGGCGCAGCCGGCGAGGTAGGCTGCTGCGAGCAGCAGCAACCAGCGCCGCAGCAAGCGCCACCGCGTGCAGCCGGCGTCAGCCGCTGGCGGCATCAACCCCGGCCGCCGATTCGCGGATGGCCTCGCTGAGCTGATAGACGGCCATCGCGTAGTGCACGCTGCGGTTGTAGCGCGTGATCACGTACAGGTTGTGCAGCCCGAGCCAGTAATCCTCGCCCTGCGGCTGTTCCAGCGCCACCAGGTTGGCCGGGGCGTCCCCGGGCAGCGTCGCCGGCACGTCGAGCCCGGCCTGCTGCAGCGCGCCAACGGTGGTGGTGAGCTCGATGCCGCGGTTGGCCTGCTCGGCCAGCGCGCCGCTCGCGGCCACCGGCAGCGCGACCGGCTCGCCGGCACGCCAGCGATGGCGGGCGAAGTAGTTGGCGACGCTGCCGATGGCGTCGGCCTTCGAGCCCCACAGGTCACGCGTGCCGTCGGCGTCGAAGTCGACCGTATAGGCGCGGTAGCTGCTGGGGATGAACTGCCCAAGGCCCATCGCGCCGGCGTAGGAGCCCTTGGCGGCGAGCGGATCGATCGGTTCTTCCTGCACCAGCTGCAGGAAATGGCCGAGTTCGCTACGGAAGAACTTCGCCCGCGGCGGATAGGCAAAGCCCAGCGTGGCCAGGGCATCGACGACCCGGTAGCTGCCGGTGTGGCGGCCATAGAAGGTCTCCACGCCGATGATCGCGGTAACGATCTGCGGCGGCACGCCGTATTCCTGCTCGGCGCGTGCCAGGATCTCGGCGTGCTCGCGCATGAACGCCACGCCGCCCTCGATCCGCTCGGGCGTCAGGAAGATCTTGCGATAGGCGTGCCAGGGCTTGGCTTCCGCCGGACGGCGCATCGCGGCGAGGATGCTCTCGCGCTGTTCGGCCTGGCCGAGCACGCCGCGCACGACGTCCTCGTCCAGCCCGTATTCGCGCACCGTCTCGGCAACGAAGGCATCGACTTGGGCCGCGTCGAAGGCGGCGGTGGCATCGAGCGCGAGCAGGCCGAGGCCGGCGCCAAGGCAGGCGGCAAGGTTGGGCAATCGCATCAGAGCAGCATCTTCTTGTGGGTCTGGATGGACATCAGCATGCCGAAGCCGGCCATCAGCGTCACCATCGAGGTGCCGCCGTAGCTGATCAGCGGCAGCGGCACGCCCACCACGGGCAGCAGCCCGCTGACCATGCCGGCGTTCACGCTGACGTAGACGAAGAAGGTCAGCGACAGCGCCGCCGCCAGCAGCCGTTCGTAGACGTTCTGTGCCAGCAGCGCGATCCGCAGGCCGCGGAAGATGACGAACAGGTACAGCGCCAGCAGCACGAGCAGGCCGAGCAGGCCGAACTCCTCCGCGAACACGGCGAAGATGAAGTCGGTCGAGCGCTCCGGCAAAAATCGCAGGTGCGCCTGGCTGCCCTGCAGCCAGCCCTGGCCGAACAGGCCGCCCGAGCCGATGGCGATCTGCGACTGGATGATGTGATAGCCGGCGCCGAGCGGGTCGGCCTCCGGGTTCAGAAAGGTCAGCACACGCTGGCGCTGATACTCGTGCATGTTCATCCACAGCAGCGGCACGCAGGCGGCGATCGCCGCCAGCAGCGCGAGGATCACCCGCCAGGACAGGCCCGCCATGAACAGCGCGAAAGCGCCGGCGGTGGCGACCAGCAGCGCCGTGCCGAGGTCGGGCTGCTGGATGATCAGCGCCGCCGGCAACAGCACGATCACCGCCACCACGGCCACGTCGCGCAGCGTCGGCGGCATGCGGTGCTCGTGAATGTAGCGCGCCACCATCATCGGCGTGGCGAGCTTCATGATCTCCGAGGGCTGGAAGCGGACCACGCCGAGATCCAGCCAGCGCTGCGCGCCCTTGCCCACATCGCCGAGCACCAGCACCAGCGCCAGCAGCACCACGCCCAGCAGATACAGCGGCAGGCTCCAGCGGCGCAGCACATCGCTCGGAACCTGGGCGATGGCGAGCATGACGACGAAGGCGATGCCGAGGCGGATCAGCTGGCGCGTCAGCAGGGTATCGCTGGCGCCGCTGGCGCTGTAGAGGATCGCGCAGCCGATGCCGCACAGCAGCAGCAGGCCGAGCAGCAGCTGAGCATCCAGATGCAGCATCGGCATCACCGTGCCGGCCTGCTGGCGTTCCACCCAGACGTCGCGTCCGTTCATCGTGCACTCACCTGCATCGGCTGCTCCGGCCCCAGGGCGGGCCGGTCGAGATAGGCATCGAGCACCTGTCGTGCGATCGGCGCCGCCGTGCCGCTGCCGCTGCCGCCGTGCTCGACCACCACGGCCAGGGCGATGGTCGGCGATTCCAGCGGCGCAAAGGCGATGAACAGCGCATGGTCGCGCAGGTTCTCGGCGATCGTCTCGGCGTCGTATTCCTCGTCCTGACCGAGGCCGAACACCTGCGCCGTACCGGTCTTGCCGGCGTATTGATAGGCGGCGCCGGCTGCGCTCGCACGGGCGGTGCCGCGCGGCGCGAACAGCACATCGTGCATTGCGCCGTGCACGATATCCCAGCCGCGGGGCTCGCGCAGCGTCACCGGGGGTTCCAGCGCCGGTGCCAGCGCCGTGTACTGCCCGTCCAGCGGCGAGATGGCCGCGCGAGCCACGCGCGGCGCGGCGGCAACGCCGCGGGCGGCGAGGGTGGCGGTCGCGTCGGCGAGCTGCAGCGGCGTGGCGAGGTTGAAGCCCTGGCCGATGGAGGTGATCAGCGTCTCGCCGATGTACCAGGACTCGTTGCGCGTGGCGCGCTTCCAGGCCTTGGACGGCACCAGACCGGCCCGCTCGCCGGGCAGGTCGATGCCGGTCTTGTGGCCGAAGCCGAAGCGCGTGAGGTAGTCGTGGATGCGGTCGACGCCGAGCGAGAGCGAGAGCTGATAGAAGTACACATCACAGCTCTGCTCGATCGCCTTGGTCAGGTCCGTGCGGCCGTGACCGGTGCGCTTCCAGTCGCGATAGATGCGCGTCGCGCTCGGCAGCTTGAAGCCGCCGTTGCAGTAGACGCCGCTGTTGCCGAGCGGGCGGCCGATGTCGACGTCGGCGAGGCCGAGGAAGGGTTTGACGGTCGAGCCCGGCGGGTACTGGCCGAACAGGGCCCGGTTGAACAGCGGCCGGCCCGGGTCGGCGTTCAGGGCGCGATAGGTCTTGCTGTCGATGCCGTCGATGAACAGGTTGTTGTCGTAGGCGGGATTGCTCACCAGCGCCAGCACCTCGCCGGTGCCGGGTTCGATCGCCACCACGGCCCCGCGCCGTTCGCCCAGCGCCTGCGCCGCGGCGAGCTGCAGGTCGATGTCGAGACTGAGGTAGAGGTCCTGCCCCGGCGTCTGCGGGGTCTCGGCCAGGGTGCGCAGGGCCCGGCCCTGGACGTTCACCTCCTGCTGTTCGTGTCCCGGCGCGCCGTGCAGCAGATCCTCGTACCAGCGTTCCACGCCGGCCTTGCCGATGTGACGCGTCCCGGCGTAGTCGCGCTTGTCCAGCCGCTTGAGGTCGTCCGTATCGATCGCGCCGACATAGCCGATCACATGCGCCGCCGCCGGGCCGTAGGGATACCAGCGTGTGAGCGTGGCGGCGATTTCCACCCCGGGCAGATGGGCCTGCTCGACGGCGAACCGTGCCAGCTCCTCCGGCGTCAGCTGATAGCGCAGCGGCACCGGATCGAACTGCCGATGCTGGCGGCGCGCCTTCTCGAAGCGGGCGATGTCCTGCTCGTCCAGCGCGATCAGCCTGCCCAGTGCCGCCAGCGTCGCGGGCAGGTCGTCGATCTCCTCGGGGATCAGATCGAGCCGGTAGGACGGCAGGTTCTCGGCCAGCAGCGCGCCGTTGCGATCGTAGATCAGGCCGCGCCGCGGTGGGATCGGCCGCAGGCGGATGCGATTGTCCTCGCTCAGCGTGTCGAAGTGATCGTGCTGCACGACCTGCAGGTGCACCAGGCGCCAGGTGAGGCCGCCGAACACCAGCAGCACCACGGCGCCGGCCCACAGCAGCCGGAAGAAGAACAGCCGCCGGACGGCGAGGGGGTCGTCGAGATGGTCGCGAATGCCCATGATCTTCAGGTCAGCTCGAAGCGCCGCCGCAGGCCCCGCAGCGAGGCGAATACCCATGGCCAGAGCAGGCCGCTGGAGAGGATTGCCGGCCAGGGATAGGGCGGCACCTGGGCGGCCGTGGCGCCCTCGGCCCAGAACAGCAGGAACTCATACCCCGCGATCACGCCCATGACCAGCAGACTCTGCTGCCAGACGGGAAAGGCCCGTACCTGCAGATAGTAGCGCTGGATGCCGAAGGCGACGCAGGTCAGCGCCAGCGCGTGCATGCCCAGCAGGTCGCGGCGCAGTACGTCCAGCAGCAGGCCGAGCAGCCACACCAGGCTCAGGTGCAGTCGCCAGGGCAGGGCCATGCTCCAGTAGATCACCACCAGCGCCAGCCAGGCCGGCCGCGCGACGGCGAGCCGGTCCGGCAGCGGGATGACGTCGAGCACGTAGGCGAGCAGGAACGCGCCGGCGAGCACGCCCCAGCGTCGCAGCAGATCGCTCATCGGACGGGGGGCGGGGTGTCGGCATCCGGCGCCGGCGTGGCCGGTGCCGGCTCGGCGAGCATCGGCCGTGGCCAGACCAGCAGCACCTCGCGGCTGCGATCCACCCGGGCGATCGGCCGGGCGGCGATGTCGGCGAAGCGGCGCCCCGGATCGCGCCGCATCTCGGTCACCACCGCCACCGGATAGCCCCGCGGAAAGCGCCCGCCCAGGCCCGATGCCACCAGCACGTCACCTTCCTGGATATCGGCGTTGTTCGGCAGGTACGGCACGCTCAGCCGGTTGCCCTGACCGGTGCCCTGGGCCAGCGCGCGCAGGCCGTTGCGCGTCACTTCGACCGGCACGGCATGGTTGGGATCGGTGATGAGCAGGGCGCTGGCCGAGTCGACGCCGGCGTGGATGACCTGGCCGACGATGCCATAGGCATCCACTAGCGCCTGGCCGCGATGGACGCCATCGCGCGTGCCGCGATCGATCAGCACCTCGTGCCGGTAAGGATCCAGGTCCAGTCGCACGATCTCGGCGACCGACAGGCTCTCGCCGGTGCGGCGCGTGGCCCGGAGCAGCCGGCGCAGGCGGGCGTTCTCGGCCTGCAGGGCGGCCACCCGCTGCTGGCGCGCCTGCAGCAGCAGCGCCCGTTCGCGCAGCTCGCGGTTCTGTGTCAACAGCTGCTGGCGGCTGACCCACCGTTCGCGAACCACGTCCAGCGCATCGAAGGGCAGCTCCACCAGCCATTCGATGGGCAGCACCACGCCGCTCAGCGCGAGCCGGACCTGCTCCGCGCCGCCGCGCCGATGGTCCAGATACATCAGCGCCAGTGAGAGGCAGAGCAGCGCCAGCAGCCAGCCGGCCAGACGCCTGGAGGTGACGAACAGCGACTTGTCGATGACTCACGCTCCCGAGCGGTCGACACAGGCAGACGCCCGCCGGCTCATTCGAGCGAGAACAGCTCTCCGCCGTGCTCGTCGATCAGCTCCATCACGCGACCGCCACCCCGGGCGACGCAGGTGAGCGGATCTTCCGCCAGCACGACTGGCAGCCCGGTCTCTTCCATGATCAGCCGGTCGATGTCGCGCAGCATGCTGCCGCCGCCGGTGAGCACGATGCCCCGTTCGGCGACATCTGCGCCGAGTTCGGGCGGCGTCTGCTCCAGCGCGGTCTTCAGCGCCCGCACGATCACGGCCAGCGGCTCTTCGAGGGCCTCGAGGATCTCGTTCGAGTTCAGCGTGAAGCTGCGCGGCACGCCCTCGGACAGGTGCCGGCCCTTGACCTCGATCTCCCGCACTTCCTTGCCGGGGAAGGCGGAACCGATCTCGCGCTTGATCCGCTCGGCGGTGGTCTCGCCGATCATCGTGCCGTAGTTGCGGCGCACGTAGTTGACGATTGCACTGTCGAACTTGTCGCCGCCGACCCGCACCGAGGCGGCGTAGACGATGCCGTTGAGCGACATCACCGCGACCTCGGAGGTGCCGCCGCCGATGTCGACCACCATCGAGCCGTGCGGCTCGTGCAGCGGGATGCCCGCGCCCATGGCGGCCGCGATCGGCTCCTCGATCAGGTAGACCTTGCGTGCACCCGCGCCGGCAGCCGACTCCTTGATGGCCTTGCGCTCGACCTGGGTCGAGCCGTACGGGACGCACACCAGCACGCGCGGCGAGGGCCGGAAGTAGGGCGAGTCGTGCACCTTGCGGATGAAGTGCTGGAGCATCTTCTCCGTGGCGGTGAAGTCGGCGATCACGCCGTCTTTGAGCGGACGGATGGCCGTGATGTGCCCCGGCGTCCGGCCGAGCATGGCCTTGGCGGCGGCGCCTACGGCCTCGATGCTCTTGCCGCGGCCATCCTCGCGGATGGCGACCACCGAGGGTTCATCGAGCACGATGCCGTGGCCGCGGGAGTAGATCAGGGTGTTCGCGGTACCCAGATCGATGGAGAGGTCGTTGGAGAAAAAGCCCCGCAGACCCTTGAACTTGAACATGTACGGCGCGCCGGGGATGGTCGGGAAAGCGCGCAATCTAGCAGCGGCCTCCGGGTTTGGGCAAGCGATGCCCTGTGGTATTTTCTGCTGCTTGTGTCCCAGCGCCGGAGGCGCCCCGCCATGGCTCTCGATGCCGACGACGTCCACGCCATCGCCCATCTCGCCCGCCTGGCGCTGGACGCGGGGCAGGTCGGCGTCCTCGCGGGCGAGCTGTCGCAGACGCTCGGGCTGCTCGAGCAGATCAACGCCGCCGACACCGCCGGCGTCGCGCCCATGGCGCATCCGCTCGACATGACTCAGCGGCTGCGGGCGGACGAGGTCACCGAGCAGGTGGACCGGGAGGCCTTCCTGGCACAGGCCCCGGCCAGCGAGGCCGGACTGTTCCTCGTGCCCCGGGTGCTGGACTGAGCGGACACTGCCGCGGCGCGAACGAGCGCCGCCCTCGCCGGCGCCCGGGGCGCCCGGATCGATCACAGGACCGACCATGCATGACCTGACGCTCGCCGAGCTGGCCGAGGCGCTTGCCAGCCGCGCCTGCAGCAGCGAGGAGCTGACCACCCATCTGCTGGCCCGCATCGAGCAGCACGATGGCGAGCTCAACAGCCTGATCACCGTCGATGCCGACAACGCGCTCGCCGCCGCACGGCAGGCCGATGCCGAGCGCAGCGCCGGCCGGGCCGGTCGGCTGACCGGCGTACCGCTGATCCACAAGGACATCTTCCTCACCGCCGGGGTGCGTACCAGCTGCGGCTCGCGCATGCTGAGGAACTTCGTCCCGCCGTTCGATGCCACCGTGGTCGAGCGCTGCCGGCAGGCCGGCATGGTCATGCTCGGCAAGGCGAACATGGACGAGTTCGCGATGGGCTCGTCGAACGAGACCAGCTACTTCGGCCCGGTGCGCAATCCCTGGGATCTCACGCGGGTCCCGGGCGGCTCCTCCGGCGGCTCGGCGGCCGCCGTGGCGGCGGGCTTCGCCCCCGTGGCGACCGGCACCGACACTGGCGGCTCGATCCGCCAGCCGGCCGCACTGTGCGGCATCACCGGGCTGAAGCCGACCTATGGGCGGGTGTCGCGCTTCGGCATGATCGCCTTCGCTTCCAGCCTCGATCAGGCCGGTGTGTTCGCCCGCAGCGCCGAGGATGCCGCGCTGCTGCTGCAGGCCATGGCCGGCTTCGATCCGCGCGACTCCACCAGCGCCGAGCTGGCGGTGCCGGACTACGCCGCCGCGCTCACCCAGCCGCTCGCCGGACTGCGCATCGGCGTGGTCGACGAGTTCTTCGGCGAGGGGCTGGACGCCGGCGTGGCCGGCGCGCTGGAGGCGGCGATCGGCGTGCTGCAGGGGCTGGGGGCCGAGGTGACCCGCGTGCACCTGCCACAGCTCGGACTGTCGGTGCCGACCTACTACGTGATTGCCCCGGCGGAGGCGTCCTCCAACCTCTCGCGCTTCGATGGCGTGCGCTATGGCTATCGTTGCGAGGCGCCGAAGGATCTGGAGGATCTCTACAAGCGCAGCCGCAGCGAGGGCTTCGGCGCCGAGGTCAAGCGTCGCATCATGATCGGCACCTATGTGCTCTCCGCCGGCTACTACGATGCCTACTACCTCAAGGCGCAGCGCTGTCGGCGGCTGATCACCGACGACTTCCGCCGGGCCTTCGAGCAGGTGGACGTGCTGGTCGCGCCGAGCGCGCCGGAGGTCGCCTTCCGCCTCGGCGAGAAGGCGGACGATCCGCTGAAGATGTACCTCTCCGACATCAACACCATCGCGGTCAATCTCGCCGGTCTGCCGGGCATCTCGGTGCCCGCTGGCCAGATCCAGGGACTGCCGGTGGGCTTGCAGCTGATCGGGCGGCATTTCGAGGAAGCGCGCCTGCTGAATGTGGCGCATCAGTTCCAGCGGGAGACCGACTGGCACCGGCAGCGGCCGGCACGCTTCGCGTAGGGGGCAGGCATGGAATGGGAAACAGTGATCGGGCTGGAGGTGCACGCCCAGCTCGCCACGCAGAGCAAGATCTTCTCCGGTGCCGCCACCCGCTACGGTGCCGAGCCGAACACGCAGGCCTGCGCCATCGATCTGGGCTATCCGGGCATGCTGCCGGTGCTGAACGCCGGCGCGGTGCGCATGGCGGTGAAGTTCGGCCTGGCGATCGAGGCCGAGATCGCGCCGCGCTCGGTCTTCGCGCGCAAGAACTACTTCTATCCGGACCTGCCCAAGGGCTACCAGATCAGCCAGTTCGAGCTGCCGATCGTCGGCCGCGGCCATCTGGATGTGGCGCTCGACGACGGCAGCATCAAGCGCGTCGGCATCACCCGGGCGCACCTGGAGGAGGACGCCGGCAAGTCGCTGCACGAGAGCTTCCACGGCCAGAGCGGCATCGACCTGAACCGTGCCGGCACGCCGCTGCTGGAGATCGTCTCCGAGCCGGACCTGCGCAGTGCCCGCGAGGCCGTCGCCTACATGAAGAAGCTCCACGCGCTGGTGCGCTATCTGGAGATCTGCGACGGCAACATGCAGGAAGGCTCGTTCCGCTGCGACGCCAACGTCTCGGTGCGCCCGGTCGGCCAGGCGCAGTTCGGCACCCGGGCCGAGCTGAAGAACCTCAACTCCTTCCGCTTCGTCGAGCGCGCGATCAACTACGAGATCGAACGGCAGATCGCGTTGATCGAGGGCGGCGGCACGGTGGTGCAGGAAACCCGCCTGTACGACCCCGCCAAGAATGAGACGCGCTCGATGCGCGGCAAGGAAGAGGCGAACGACTATCGCTACTTCCCCGACCCGGACCTGCTGCCGGTCACGGTCGACGAGGCGCTGCGCAACGCCGTGCGCGCCGAGCTGCCGGAACTGCCCGATGCCCGCCGCGCCCGCTTCCAGGCCGATTACGGCCTGCCGGCCTACGATGCCGCCGTGCTCACGGCCAGCCGCGAGCTCGCGGACTACTACGAAGCGGTGGTGGCCGCGGTGCCGGACGAGTCCAAGCTCGCGGCGAACTGGGTGATGGGCGATCTGGCCGGGGCGCTGAACAAGGCGGGGCTGGAGATCACCGAATCGCCGGTCGACGCATCGGCGCTGGCGCAGCTGGTCATGCGCATCGCCGACGGCACGATCTCCGGCCGCGGCGCCAAGACCGTGTTCGAGGGGCTGTGGGCGGGCGAGGGCGAGGTGGACGCGCTCATCGACGCCCGCGGGCTGCGGCAGATCAGCGACACCGGCGCGCTGGAAGCCATCTGCGAGGAGGTCATCGCCGCCAATCCGCAGCAGCTCGCCCAGTACCGCGCCGGCAAGGACAAGCTGCTCGGCTTTTTCGTCGGTCAGGTGATGAAGGCCACCGGCGGCAGCGCCAATCCGCAGGAGGTCAACCGCCTGCTGCGCGCGAAGCTGCAGGCATGAGGCGCTCGTGAGCGAGGGCGACACGCTCGAGCGCTTCGACTTCCCCGCGCACCCGATCCGCGGGCTGCGCGTCCGGCTGAACGCCACCTGGCGGGAAGCCTTGAGCCACAGTGATCATCCCGAGCCGGTGCAGCGCCTGCTCGGCGAAGCCATGGCGGCCACGGCGCTGCTGACCGCGACGCTCAAGTTCCGCGGCCGCCTGAGCCTGCAGATCGGCGGCGGCGGCGAGCTCGGCATGCTGCTGGTGCAGTGCGATCACGAGCTGCATCTGCGCGGCACCGCCAGCCACCATCCCGTGGCCGGAGGCCAGCTGCTGGAGGCGGCGCGCCTGAGCCTGACGCTGGAGCCGCTCGATCAGGGCCGGCGCTACCAGGGCATCGTGCCCCTGGAGAGCCCGGCGCTGGCGCCGGCGGTCGAACATTATCTGGCCCGGTCCGAGCAGTTGCCCACCCGTCTGTGGCTCGCCGGCGGCACCGGCGCCACCGCCGGGCTGCTGCTGCAGCGCATGCCGGGCGAGGCCGCCGATGCCGATGCCTGGAACCGGCTCTGCCGGCTGGCAGCCACGGTCAAGGACGAGGAGTTGCTCGAGTTGCCGACGCCGCTGCTGCTGCACCGGTTGTTCCACGAGGAGGACATCCGCCTGTTCGACTCGCGCGCCGTGAGCTTTCGCTGCGGCTGCAGCCGGCGCCGCGTGGCCGGCGTGCTGCAGGGCCTGGGCGCGGCGGAGGTCGAGGAGATTCTCGCCGAGCAGGGCCAGGTGGAGGTGACCTGCGAGTTCTGCGGCCGCGCCTATCACTTCGACGCCGTCGATGCCGCGCTGCTGTTCGCCAGCGAGCAGCCGCCGGTGAGCGCCGGCCGGACCCGCCACTAGGCCGCGCCGCCGGGCCCGATCCGTGCGGCGGCGCCATACCCGTCCGGCATGGTGCGCTGGCAGGGTTGCGCCCGCTCCATCCGCCCGGCAGGTTGAGCGTCGGCCGGGTCGGGGCCGAGGCAGTGCCGGCGCTGGGCCAGAGGGATGCATCGGAGCGAACAGGGAGGCGGGAATGGCGCGTAGCGGATGCGGGCTGATGGTGGCGGGCGTGCTGGGCGTCCTGCCGATGGCGTGGCCGCTGGCTGCGATGGGCGAGCTCGGCGAGGCAGAACGCTTCGTCGGGCTGAGCTATGTGCTGACGCCGGCTGCCCACGAGGGGCGTCAGCGGCTCGATCTGGTTACCGGCACGAATGCCGATGTCGCCCGCAGCGCCGGCAGGCTCACCCTGTTCGGCAGCGGCGAGCAGCCCTCGCTGTACCGGCTGGCGTTCACGCCGAGCTGGCAGGATGGCGCCCGCATCGCCGTGCCACTCGCCCTGACGGCGGCCGGCGTCTATGTCTTCGCCGAAGCCTTCCTGGACGACGACGATGACGATGCCGGCGATCGCCGTCGTCGACAGGACGACGACGAGCCGCCGGCGCCCGAGCCCGAGGCGCCGGCAGCCGCGCCGGCCGGCCCGCTGGCGCAGCTGCTGGACGAGCGCAACGTGCGCGTCGTCATCAACGGTGAGGTGCTCGACTAGCCGATCGCCGGCTGTCATCGCGCGGACATCGCACCGCGTCAGGCTGTCGCCAGCCGTTCTCGCCGGAGACCGACATGGCGTCACCGATCGATCCCACCCGCCGCCGCCTGCTGCGCGGCGGCATGGCCGGTGCCGGTGCCCTGCTGGGCGCACCGCTGCTGGCGCTGGCTCCGGCCGCGGCCGCTCCACTGGCCGGGCTCGCCCCGCGTGGCATCCATGCCAGCTATACCGATCGGCTGGCCTCGCAGCGCACCGTCACCTGGTTCACGGATGATCTGCTGCCCGGCCGCCATGCGCTGGCCTATCAGACCGGCGTGGCAGCGTGGCAGCGCGTCGGCGCGCAGACGCAACGGCTGCCTGGGCGGCGGGGCTGGGTGCATCACGCGGCCATTCCCGCGCCGCCGGGCGCGCCGGTGCGCTATCAGGCGGGTCTGGCCGCGCCGGCCGGCGATGCGCCGCTGCTGGCGCGCCATGCCGCCGCCCCGGGAGAGCTCGCCGGCTGGCCGCGCGGGACGCGCCTGCGCTTCACCCACTTCGGTGATCACGGCATCACCGCGCACAGCGTGGCCAATACCGCGGCCGTGCGGGCGCGGGCGCCGGATGTGCACTTCATCGCCGGCGACCTGAGCTACGCCAACGGCACGCAGCCGGTGTGGGATACCTGGTTCGATCAGCTTGCGCCGCTGGCGGCGAGCGTGCCGGTGATGACGGTGCCGGGCAACCACGAGCACGAGGACATCTTCTGGGGCAGCCGGGCCTACCGCGCACGCCTGCGCCAGCCGGGGGCGGGCAGCTACTACGCCTTCGACCTCGGGCGGGTGCACTTCCTCGCCCTCACCGCCGGCGCCCTGTTCGCTGCCGATCGCGATCTGTTGCTCGAAGAGCTTCGTTTCGCGGCCGAGGACCTGGCCGATGCCGCCGCCCGCCGTGCCCGTGGCGAGCTGGACTTCATCGTGGTGCTGCAGCACTTCACGCTGTGGACCGATCAGCTCGGCCGGGAGCCGAACGATCCCACGCTGGTGCTGTTGGAAGAGCCGCTGCTGGTGCGCCATCGCGTCGACCTGGTGATGGCGGGGCACGATCACTTCTACCAGCGCTCGCAGCCGATGGCCTTCGGCCGGCCGGACACCCGGCGCGGCTATGTGCAGATCATCAACGGCTGTGGCGGCCAGTCGCTGCGCCAGATCAGCCGGCCGGTGCAGCCCTGGTCGGCCTTCGTGCTGGATCCGCCGCGCTACTGCTTCACCGAGTACGAGCTCGACGGCCTGACGCTCGTGGGGCGCACCCTCGCCAGCGATGGCGCCGAACCGGTCGAGGTCGATCGCTTCGCCATCGCGGCGCGGCCGGCTCGGCAGCGCCGTGCCGCGGCACGCCCGGTGGCGCAACTCTCGCAGCTGTGGCGCGCGGCCGAGGCGCTGCGCGCAGTGCGGGCTGCGGGTTGAGGGAACGGGCGGGGGCCGCCGGCGTCTGAACCCCTCCTTGCATCGCGGTGCGCGCCACGCGCTGCCTGCACCACCATCAGGGAGCGAGAAACCATGGAATATCGCCTGTTGGGCCAGACCGGCCTGTACGTCTCCGAGCTGTGCCTCGGCACCATGACCTTCGGGAGCCAGGGCTTCTGGAAGGCCATCGGCGAGGTCGGTGGCGAGGCCGTGACCGACTTTCTGCGCACGGCGCACGAGGCCGGCGTCAACTTCATCGACACCGCCAACATCTATCATCAGGGCGAATCCGAGCAGCTGCTCGGCAAGGCGCTGCGCGAGAGCGGCATCCCGCGGCACCGCTGGGTGCTGGCGACGAAGGTGCGCGGGCGGATGGGTGCCGGGCCGAACGATGTCGGCCTAACCCGGCATCACATCCTGAACGAGCTGGATCGCAGCCTCGAGCGGCTGCAGGTCGAGCACATCGACCTCTATCAGGTGCACGGCTTCGACCATCTGACCCCGCTGGAGGAGACGCTGCGGGCGCTGGAAGACGCCGTCACCCAGGGCAAGGTGCGTTATCTCGGGCTGTGCAACTTCGCCGCCTGGCAGACGATGAAGGCGCTGGAGATCAGCCGTCGCATGGGCTGGAACCGGTTCCAGTCGGTGCAGATGTTCTATTCGGCCGCGGCGCGCGACCTGGAACGTGAGGTGGTGCCGATGGCGCAGGATCAAGGGCTGTCCATCCTGCCGTGGAGCCCGTTGGCCGGCGGGCTGCTCTCGGGCAAGTATCGGCGCGACCAGGCGCCGAGCGAGCCGACGCGCCGGCAGAGCTTCGACTTCCCGCCGGTGGACAAGGCGCGCGCCTTCGAGGTGATCGAGGCGCTGGCGCAGGTGGCCGAGGCGCGTGGCGCCAGCATCGCGCAGGTGGCGTTGAAGTGGTTGACGCAGCGCCCCGGCGTCACCAGCGTGATCATCGGTGCACGCACGCCGGCGCAGTTGCACGGCAACCTCGCGGCCGTGGACGTCGCGCTCGAGCCGGACGACATCGAGCGCATCGATGCCGCCTCGGCGCTCGCGCCGGAATATCCCGGCTGGATGCTGGATCGCCAGCAGCGCGATCGGGTGCCGGGCGCCGAGGTCATGTAGGCCCGCGCGGCGCTGCCGGCCTGCGCGCCGGCTGCCCCCTCGATGCCCTGTGCCGGCGATTCGCAGCCAGGATCGCCGGCGGGGCCGACCGCCTCACCCCTCGGCAGCTACCCGGCCGCCGCTTCCCGCGCCAGTTCGATCAACCGCGCCGTGACCGGGCGTAACCCCGCCGGTTGCCAAACCAGTTCGGTCGGCAGGTCTAGACCGGCCGGCTCGATCGCGCGATAGCAGACCCCCGGCCGACGCAGCCCGGCCATGCTCGCCGGCACCAACGCCACCCCGAGCCCGGCCGACACCAGCCCCACGATCGTCTGCATCTGCACCCCTTGTTGCCCCAGGCGCGGAGTGAAGCCGGCCTGCTGGCCCAAAGCCAGGATCCGATCGTGCAGCGCCGGGGCCTGGACGCGCGGAAACAGGATGAAGGGTTCGTCGCGCAGCGCGGCGAGTGGCAGCGGCGTCGTACCGGCGGGCGCCGCCAGCGGATGCTGCGCCGGCAGGCAGGCCACCAAGGGTTCGGCCAGCAATGGCAGTCGGTCCAGCGGTGCCGGTGGGTCGGCGCAGATGACGATGCCGGCATCCAGCGTGCCACCCGCGAGCGCGTGGAACTGCTGTTCGGCAGTGAGTTCGCGCAGTTCCAGCGTCACCGCCGGCAGCCCTTCCCCCAGCCGCCGAACCAGCGCCGGCAGAATGCTGTAGAGCGCCGTACTCGCAAAGCCCAGCCGCAGCCGACCGAGCTCACCCCGAGCGGTGCGCTGCGCCGTCGTTGCCGCCGCCTCGGCTGCCGCCAAGAGGTCCTGTGCGTCCAGCAGCAGGCGCTCGCCGGCCTCGGTCAGCGACACACCGCGGGCGTGCCGGTGAAACAGACTCACGCCCAGATTGGCCTCGAGCTGCCGGATCTGCCGGCTAAGCGGTGGCTGGGAGAGATGCAGTCGCTCGGCGGCTCGGCCAACGTGGCCGGCTTCGGCGACCGCAACGAAGTAGCGCAGCTGGCGCAGATCGAACATGGCCATACCCAAATAGTATCGAAGCAGGCTTCCAATGGTATTGGACGGTATCGTGCGGCGCGCCGATGCTGATCCACATCGTTGCTCTGGACAGGACTGTGCGATGACCGATCTCAACCGCTACAGCAGGCACGTCACGCAGCCGCCGGCACGCGCTGCTGCGCAGGCAATCCTGCATGGCGCGGGCCTTGCGCCGGCCGATCTGGACAAACCACAGGTGGCGATCGCGCCGGTGTGGTATGAGGGCAGCACGTGTAACCTGCACACGCTGGCGCTGGCCGCTACGATCAAGGCAGGCGTGCAGGCCACGGGGATGGTGGCCTTTCGCGCCGCGACCCCCGGCGTGAACGATGCCATCGCCATGGGCAGTGCAGGTATGCGCTACTCGCTGCCCTCACGCGAGCTGATCGCCGAGTCACTGGAGACGCTTGTAGCGGCGCACGGCTACGACGGGCTCATCGCAGTGCCCGGCTGCGACAAGAATCTACCGGGTGCGCTGCTGGCAATTGCGCGTCTCGATCGCCCCGCACTGGTGGTGTTTGGTGGCACGATCGCGCCGGGCCGGCTAGGCGGCGAGACGATCGACGTGATCTCGGCCTTCCAGTCGTGCGGCGAGCGCCTCGCCGGGCGCCTCGACGCGCAACGTCAGGCCGAGATCATTCGTCACGCTTGCCCGGGTGCTGGCGCCTGCGGCGGCATGTATACCGCCAGCACCATGGCGCTGGTTATCGAGGTGATGGGACTGGCCCTGCCATACAGCGCCAGTGCGCCGGCCCTCAGCGAGGCGAAGCAGGCCGAATGCCGGCAAGCCGGGCCCACCCTCCATCAGGCGATGGCGCTGGATCTGCGTCCTTCGCGATTATTGACACGGGCGGCGTTCGAGAATGCCCTGGTCGTCGTCATGGTCACTGGCGGCTCGACCAACGCCGTGCTGCATCTGCTGGCGCTGGCCCGCGCCGTCGGCGTGCCGCTGACATTGGCGGACGTGCAGGCCGCGAGCGAACGGGTGCCGCGGCTGGCGGACATGAAGCCGAGCGGTCGTTACCTCATGGCGGACTTGCACGCCGCCGGCGGCTCTCCGGCACTGTTCCGGTATCTGCTTGCGGCTGACCTGCTGGATGGTGATTGCCTCACCATCACCGGCCGTACGCTGGCGGCGAGCCTGGCCGAGCTGCCGGCGCTGAACCCCGGCCAGGAGGTCATCCGCCCGCTCACCCGGCCGCTACAGCCGCAGGGGCATATCCGGGTGCTCCATGGTGACCTGGCGCCGGCGGGCGCCGTGGCCAAGACCGCCTTTGCACCCACGGCCTGCTTCACCGGCCCGGCGCACGTGTTCGATACCGAGGCGGCGGTACTGGAGGCGCTGACCGCGGGGCGCATCGCGGCCGGCTCGGTCGTGGTGATCCGCTATCAGGGTCCAGTCGGTGGCCCGGGTATGCCTGAGATGCTCAGTGCCACGGCCGCGCTGGTGGGCGCCGGATTCGGTGAGACCGTCGCCTTGATAACCGATGGCCGTTTCTCGGGCGGCTCGCACGGGCTGCTGGTCGGGCACGTGACACCCGAGGCGCAGCTCGGCGGGCCGCTGGCGCTGGTGGCCGATGGCGACTGCTTGCGCATCGATCTCGCCGCCGGGCGGCTGGACTGGCTCGTGCCCGCGGCCGAGCGGGAGGCGCGCCGGGCGCGCTGGCGGGCCCCGGCGAGCACCGTTCGGGCCGGCTGCCTGCGCCGCTATGCACGCACCGTGGGGCCGGCCAGCGAAGGCTGCCTCACCGATGGCTGAGGCGCCGATCGACGGGCGAGGCGCCGCGCAGGCTGGGCCGGGTCGGACTCGGGCAGCGGGCCCGGCGTAACCGCCAGGCCTCGTGGGGGCGCTAGAGGAAGTCCAGGCCCTGGCCGTCGCGTCGGCGAATGCCGATCGTGGCCGGTTGCGGCAGGGCCGTCGTCACGCCGCCGGCGGTCGTGCCGTTGATGCGGCGCGGCCACTGGCTGGTGTAGGGCACGGTGCGCTGCTGCTCGAACACCGCCTCGCCCCTCAGCGTCAGCAGTTCGACCGAGCGTGTCAGCGTCGCGGGCGCCGTCTCGGTGATGGGCATGTCCTCGCCGGGATGCTGCACGGAGAGGATCAGAGTGTCGCCGATGAAGGTCGGGCCGGTCAGCTCGCAGCGGACGGGGCCGTAGGCGAAGGGCACGATCTGCCCGGCGAGTTCACCCTGGCTCGGCACGTGAAACAGCCAGTTGTTGCCGAACACACCGACCAGCTGGTCGGCCGCCTCGGTACCGCCGTGGTCGATGGTGCGCAGGCCCGGATCCGCGCCGGTCGTGAAGCCGTTGTGGTGGCTGGTGGACATGTCGGTGACGCCCCAGAGGTTGCCGGCCCGATCGAAGGCGAGGTTGTCGACGTTGGCGAAGCCCGCACCGTCTTCGACCCCGGCCTCCCCACCCTTGACGAACCGCTCCCAGCGGAAGGAGCGTCCGGTACCGTCGGCCGATCGTTCGATGATCTTGTAGAGCCCGCCGCTCGGCTGGGCCTCGTCGATGGCAGCGGTGTACTTCTGCACCGTGAAGATGCGCGAGTCCGGGTAGCCGTCATCGCCCGGCACACCGTCGGTGTAGGCGATGAACACGGCGTTGGTGTGGGGATGGACCTCGATGTCCTCGGGGCGGGCAGTCGGTGTGCCGCCGACGAGGTTCCCCACCGGGAAGCAGTCCACCAGCGCCGCGCCGAGGCTGTCGTAGAAATCGGCGAGGCGCTTGCCGCGATAGGCCGCCAGCACCTCTGCCTCGTTGTCGACGGTGACGTCGATCGTGCCGCCATCCGCGTCGGCACCGGCCAGCCCCGCCCGGCGCGGCAGCTTCACCAGCCCGCCACGATCGATCCGGCCACTCAGCGCGAGCTGGCGCGCGGTCAGTTCGCTCGGCACGTTTGGCTCCGTCCGCGTGCCCGGCTCGATCGGAATCCATTCGCCGGTGCCATCGGCGTGATAGCGGGCGACGTGGAGCGTGCCCGCTTCCAGCAGGGCGGAATTGGCGCTGCCGGCGTATTGGTCGTAGCAGCCGTGGCTGACGAACTTCCAGGTGTGGCCGCCGCGCCGGTCATCGCCCATGTAGGCAACGAGCCTGCGGCCGTGGCAGGCGCGCAGGGCGATGTTCTCGTGGCGAAAGCGGCCAAGGGCGGTGTGCTTCTTCGGCCGATAGGCCGGATCGTCCATGCGCGCCGGATCGATCTCCACCATCCAGCCGTATTTCTCGCCGGCAAGGCCAAAGCGTGCGCCGACGCTGTCCGGCAGATAGCCGACCTGTATGCCCGTTGGCAGCACGGCCTCGGTCACCGCGGACTGAAAATTCTCCTCCGCCGACATGAAGCTGTTCCACGGCGTCATGCCGCCCGAGCAGTTCGCCTGCGTGCCGATGATCCGGTTGCCGAGGCCATCGCCATCGACCGCCGCGAACACCTCGCGCGCCGCCGGGCCGGTGCCGACGAAATACGCCGCGTCCCCCTCCTGATGCGGGCGCGGTCCCCAGCGCGTCACGCCGCCGACGTCGGCATTGATCGCCAGGCCCGACAGGCCGTGGTAGCGCCGGTTGGCTGGATCGCGACCGACCACGCGGTACTGCGGATCCTGCAGCGTACGGCGGATGCGCACCAGCGAGCCGCCGACGTTGTAGAGCGCCTCGCCGGCCGCCTCCCGGGGCGACTCGGGCGTGAAGCCAACCACCGCCGCGAAGGCGTCCTCCCACGGGTAGCTCACGTACTCGTGATTCACGAACAGATAGCCGTCCAGGCGGCCGCGCAGCGCGGCGAAGCCTGTCCAGTCGTGGTTGTAGCCGCAGTAGTCGTGCGGATTGGCGTAGACCCGATCGCCCCAGGAGAGGATCACGTATGTCTCGTACTCCGGCGGCACGACCACATCGTCGATGACCGCGTAGCTCGCCAGCTCGCTCTGCGCGGCTGCAGGCAGCGTCCGGCCGGCGCCGTCGGGGCCGCTCGGCAGCCAGCTCGCCAGTTCGGTGTAGATCGTCAGCGGGTGTGGCAGGCGCACCGGCGTGAAGCGCGGGGCATCATCCGGCCGGCCGGCGCGGGCCGGTCGCAGCAGCAGCCCGGGTGCGCCAAGGGCGGCGCCGGTGGCGCCGGCGCCCAGAAAGGCGAGGAAATCGCGGCGGGATAGCTCTTGCATCACTGCCTCTGCGCCGGTGGAGCGCCGCCCGGCAGCGCCACCTCGAGAATGGCGGAACAGCCTAAGCCGGCCGTCGGCGCCGAGTTTGACGGTTTGATGACGCAACGGGCCCGGACGCCGCTTGGGCAACCGGCGCCCGCGGCGTCACACTGGCAGCAGGGCAGCGGCAGGAGCCGGCATGCACGGACCGACGCAGCAGGGGGGAACGACGGGCAGGCTGCCGGCGCAGATCTGGGCGCTCGGGCTGGTCAGCCTGTTCATGGATATCGCCTCGGAGACGGTTCACGCGCTGCTGCCGGTGTTCCTGGTCACCAGCCTCGGCGCCAGCGTGGCGATGGTCGGCCTGATCGAGGGCGTGGGCGAGTCCACCGCCGCGTTCGCCAAGGTAGGGTCGGGCTGGCTGAGCGACCGCCTGCGCCGGCGCAAGGGGCTGGTCGTGCTCGGCTACACCCTCGGTGCTCTCTCCAAACCCGCCTTCGCCGTGGCGCCGGCCGCCGGCTGGGTGATGGGCGCGCGTTTCGTCGACCGGCTGGGCAAGGGCATCCGCGGTGCCCCGCGCGATGCCCTGATCGGCGATCTCGCCCCGGCGCCGCTGCGCGGCGCCGCCTTCGGCCTGCGCCAGTCGCTGGATACGGCGGGCGCCTTTCTCGGTCCGCTGGCGGCCATCGCCCTGATGGCGCTGACCGGCGGGCAGTTCCGGCTCGTCTTCTGGCTGGCCGTGATCCCGGGGCTGGTGGCCGTAGCCATCCTGGTGCTGGCGGTCCGGGAGCCGCCACGGCCGGCCGGCGTGAACGCGCCGTCGATCCGCTGGCACGAACTGCCGGCGTTGGGGTGCCGCTACTGGGGTGTGGTGGCGGTCGCCGGCGTGCTGACGCTCGCCCGCTTCAGCGTCGCCTTCCTGATCCTGCGTGCCGAGGGCGCCGGCCTGTCGCTGGCACTGACGCCGGCGGTGCTGGTGGTGATGAACCTCGCCTACTCGGCCTCGGCCTGGCCGATGGGCGCGCTGTCCGACCGCATGCCTCGCCGGCATCTGCTGGCGGCCGGCTTCGCCGTGCTGATGCTCGCCCAGCTCGTACTGGCATTCGCGCCGGGCCTGCCGGCGGTGATGGCCGCCATCGCCCTGTGGGGGCTGCACATGGGCATGACTCAGGGCCTGCTGGCGGCACTGGTGACCGACACCGCGCCCGCCCGGGCCCGTGGCAGTGCCTTCGGCCTGTTCCATCTGGTGAGCGGGCTGGCGCTGCTGGCGGCGAACTTCGTCGCCGGTGGCCTGTGGAGCCTGCTCGGGCCGGCCAGCACCTTCCTCGCCGGCGCGGCGTTCGCGGGCGTGGGTCTGGCAGGGCTCGCGCTGTACGCCTGGCGACGCTGATCGAGCCGGGCATGCCGCCCGGCCGGTACACTCGCGCGGCATGACCGAGTCCGATTCCGCTCTCGCGCCCGCGGCGCGCTACCGCCAGGCGCAGCAGTGGCTGGTCGCCCAACCGGCCCTGCGGGCAGCGCTGACGGCCCGGCTGGCTGCGCTGCCCGCCCGCCTGCCGGCGGCGCTGCGCCCTATCCGCCCGATCCGTCTCGAGTACACGCTGCGCGGTTGCGCCGCCGGCCGCGCCGGGCCGGAGGCGATTCGCCTGAACCCCGTGCTGCTGCAGGAGAACCAGGCTGCCTTCCTCGACGAGGTGCTGCCGCACGAGTTCGCCCACTGCGCCGTACTGCAGCGGGTGCCCGGCGCGCCGGCGCACGGCGCGCAGTGGCAGCGCATCATGGCGCTGCTCGACGTTCCGGCACGCCGCTGCCACGGCTTCGACACGCGCAACGCCCGCACCCGCCGGCTGGTCCGTCATCCCTATCGTTGCGGCTGCGGCCCGCTCGAGCTGACCAGCATCCGCCACCGGCGCATCCAGCAGGGCGCCCGTTACCACTGCCGGCGTTGCGGCCAGGCGCTGTGTCCCCAACCCTGATCGGACTGCCCGAGGCTGCGGCGGGCATCTGTCCAAATAGGCATATGATATCGTTCCATATGGTCATGGCAGCACGGAGTTACAGCATGAACGCAGCATCGGCGGCGCAACTCCCGGCCTATGTTCCGGCGCCGGCTACGGCGCAGAGCCTGTGGCAGCGGGTCGGGCTGCCGGAGCGGGGTCAGGCGCTGCAGGCGGCGGTCGATCAGGGCCTGCCGTTCCTCGTGTTCGAACGCCTGGCCCGGGAGACGGGCTTTACGCAGCAGCAGCTGCGCGAGATCGTCGGCATCGCCCGTACCACTCTGCTGCGACGGGAGCGCGAGGGCCGCTTCACGCAGGCGGAGGGTGACCGGCTCTACCGCCTCGCGGCGGCCTATCAGGCGGCCTTGCGGCTGTGGGCGGGTGACGCCCACGCCGCCCACGACTGGCTGCTGTGCCCGGCCAAGGGGCTCGGCGGGGCGCGGCCGGTGGATCTGCTGCAGACGATGGTCGGCGCCGAGCAGGTGCTGGATCTGGTCGGGCGGATCGAGCACGGGGTAATCGCCTGAGCGCACTGCCCGCCTACCGGCTGGTGCACGCTCGCCACGCGGCGGGCGCCTTCGACGGGGAGGGTGCGCGGCGTTACGGCGGGCGCTGGAACAGCAAGGGCAACCGCGCGGTGTATGTGGCGCAGTCCGAGGCGCTGGCCCTGCTGGAGGTGCTGGTGCATCTGGGCGATGCCTGGGCGCTGTCCGGCTACCGGCTGTTTCGCATCGAGCTGCCGGCCGAGGACGTGCAGCCGCTGGACCCGCAGGCACTGCCGGCGAACTGGCGGGAGGATCCCGCGCCGGCCGCCACCGCTGCCATCGGCGATGCCTGGCTGGGCGGCGCTGCGCTGGCGCTCGCCCTGCCCAGCACGATCGCGGTGCGCGACCACAATTACCTGCTGAACCCGCAGCATCCGGCGTTCGCGGCGATGGTCGCAGCGGCCGAGCCGCTGGCGCTGACGATCGACCGCCGCCTGCCGGCCTGGGCTGCTGAGAGGTCGGGCTAGCCGCGCCTCGGCGTGGGGCGCGTCATGGCCGGATCGGCGCGGCGCCGTCCGTGCTGGTCGCGGCGACGAGTGTCGAGAGCGGCGCCTGCAGCACGAAGCGCAGCCCGTCCTGGCCGAAGTCCACCCGGGTGCAGCCGCCGAGGGCCCGTGGCAGCTTGCGCAGCAGGATGCCCATGCCAACGCCTTCCTCGGGTTCGAAGCCGGCAGCCGGCGCTGGCACCCCGTATTCGGTCCAGCTGAAGTCGAGCAGCGGCCCGCCCCGGTGCTGTTCGATATGCCAGTGCACGGCTGCGCGGCCGCCGGGCAGGCCAAAGGCGCCGAACTTCACGGCGTTCGTCGCCAGTTCGTGAATCGCCAGACCGAGCGTCTGCGCCGCCCGGGGCAGGAGCAGGAGTGGCGGGCCGCAGATCTGCAGCCGGTCGCCCTCGCGCATGGCCTGGGCGAGCAGCTCGTCCTCGATGAGCAGTGCGAGGTCCACGCCCGCGCGGCCGACCGTCGGCAGCATGAGCTTGCGCTGCACGCGGCTGAAGGCGTCGATCCGGTCCTGCAGGTGGGCGGTGAAGCGATCGACGCTGCCACTGGTCTCGGCGGTGGCCCGGGTCAGCGAGCGCACCACCGCCAGCGTGTCGCAGACCTGGTGTTCCAGCTCGCCCCGCAATGCGCGCAGCTGCGCCTCCAGCCGGGCGGTCGGTGCCACGAGCGGGTGGCCGACGCCGAGCAGCACGCCCCCATCCGCCGCCGCGGCGAAGCGCCACTCCATTTCGTGATCGTCAGGCTGCCCGCGCAGGCGCAGGCGCACGGTCGTGGATGCGCTGGCGCTGCCGGCGGCAGCGAGCGCGGCGGTGAGCGTTGCCCGATCGTCCGGGTGGAAGAGCGGCTCGACCCGTGCGCCGCGCAGCCCCGCCTCATGCGTGTCGAGCTGGCGTTCGAGCGCCGGATTCAGGTGGAGCCAGGTCCGGTCGGTGGCCCGGATGGCGGCCATCGGCTCTGCGGCCAGGGTGAAGAACGGCCCCGGCTCGAAGCCGCGCGGCCCCTCGCCCTGCGCCGGATTCAGCGGCCCGGAAGCACTGCGGCCGGCGAGCACGGGATGGCCATCGTTACGAACCAGGGGCTGGGGCGGTGCGACCGGCAGCACGCACGCGGAGATCTGCCGGGCCGCTGCCGCGGCCGGGCGACCGGAGGGGAAGGCCACGTGCGGCGGCCCGCTCGGTGTCGTGCATGATTGCCTGCTGCGCCCGGGCGACGGGCGCGGTGTCATGGAATGTCCCCGCCTAGACCCTCGCCCCGGCCGGAAGTGCCGTACGCCGGAGCGGCGAAGCGTCGGAGGCGCTGCGCCGAGCGCTGGCCCCGTCCGCCGGCCAGCAGCCGCCGCGGCGGTGTGACGCGGGTTCAGACATCGCCGATGTCCTCGTGCCAGAGGTCGGGGTGCCGGGCGATGAAGCGCGCCATCAGCGTCCGGCAGGCGGCATCGTCGCGCACCTCCACGGCCACGCCCCGGGCCTGCAGCAGGGCCTCCTCGCCGAGAAAGCTGCGGTGTTCCCCGATCACCACCCGCGGGATGCCGTAGAGCAGGATGGCGCCGCTGCACATGGCGCAGGGCGAGAGCGTGGTGTAGAGCGTGACGCCTCGATAGAAGCTGCCGGGCCGCCGACCGAGCGCTTCCAGCGCGTCCATTTCGCCGTGGCGGATGGCGCTGCCCTGCTGCACGCGCCGGTTGTGGCCGCGGGCGACGATGCGGCCCTCATGCACCAGCACGGCGCCGATCGGAATGCCGCCCTCGTCGTAGCCGCGCTGCGCCTCGGCGAGCGCTGCCGCCAGGTACGGATCGGGCGCGCTCATGCCTCGCCGGGCGCCGCTGGCGGTTCGCGGTGCACCAGCCCCAGGCGTGCCAGCGCGAGGTCGAGCAGCACGTAGCCCGCGGCGGCTGCCAGGATGCCGTTGATCGGGGCGACGCCCGGGCTGGTGAAGGCCACCGCCACGGCCAGCGCGTAGGCACCCAGGCCCGCCCAGTTGCAGGCCGGCAGCCGGGCCTCGGCCAGCGCCGGGTAGCGGCCGCGCCAGCGGTAGCAGAAGTCCGCCAGAATCACCCCGCCGATGGGCGGGATCAGCGTGCCGAGCAGCAGCAGGAAGGGCACCAGGTACAGGTCGATGCGCGCCAGGCCGAGCAGCGTGCCGAGCAGTGCGCCGATCAGCGTGATGCGCCGGCGCTCACCGGTGCGCAGCAGATCGCAGCCGGCGACGGAGAAGTTGTAGATGGTGTTGTCCTGCGTGGTCCAGATGTTCAGGAACAGCATGGCGATGCCGAGGGTGGCCAGCCCCTGCAGCACCAGGACCTGCACGATGTCCGGCTGCTGATAGACCAGCGCGCCGAGGGCGCCGGTGAGCAGCATCAGGCCGTTGCCGAAGCCGAAGGCCAGCAGCGCCGCCAGGGTCGCGTGCCGGCCACAGCGGGCGAAGCGCGTCCAGTTGGTGGACTGGGTGCCGCCGCTGCTGAAGGTGCCGAAGATCAGCGTGATGGCGGTGCCGAGGGTCATCGTCTCGCTCGGCTGCAGGCGGGCGAGTCCGCCGAGGCCCCCGGCCGCCCCGAGCGTCACAGCCAGGCTCGCCAGCAACAGCGCCGTCATGGCCGGCACCGCCCAGAGCGAGAGCAACTCCAGGCCGCGATAGCCGACATAGGCGGTCAGGCAGAAGGCGGCCCCGAAGAGCACCATCAACCCATTGAGCAGCATGGTCCGCCCGGGCGTGTTGGCCGGTACGCCCAGCAGCTCCAGCAGGATCACGGCGATGGTGGCCGTGCCCCAGCCGTACCAGCAGATCTGTGTGCCGCCGAGCAGCAGATCCGGCCAGCGGCTGCCGAGCTCGCCGAAGGCGAAGCGTCCCATCAGCGCCGTGTTCAGGCCGCTGGCCTGCGCGGCGTAGCCGAGCGCGGCGACATAGCCGCCGAGCAGCAGGTTGCCGGCCAGCAGCACCAGCAGCAGCTCCGGCAGCGGGAAGACGCCGCCGAGCCGGCCGCCGGCGAACATCGTCGCGGTGAAGAAGGTGAAGCCCGTCAGCACCACCAGGAGCGAACCGAAGGAACGGCGGGCCTCGCGCGGCACCGCCGAAAGCGGATAGTCCTGCGCGCCGGCCGGGGCGTGGGGCGAGGCAGTCATGTCGGCGTCCAGGCGGGGGGTGACGAGCCGGCGCGCACGATGCATCGGCGCAGCCATGTGCTGCGCGTAGCAACGGCCGTGCCAGTGGGTGCTGGCACGGGTGGGCGCAGGTCACCGCCGGCCCGTGCACGAAGGTCGGCTGCGCCGATGATTGATGGCGTCGTATTAGCTGCGCTATACATACCGGCTGACGGCGCGACGCCATGCCACTCGGGTCTGGCCGCGAAGGCGTCGCCGCAACCGCACCGCAAGGAGAACATCATGCACGCACGCCGGATACTGCCATGCGCCCTCCCGTTGCTGCTGGCGGCCACGCCCGCCCTCGCCGAGCCGACCGAGGCCGAGATGCGCCGGGCGATCGAGCAGCACGCCGAGGCCGCCAACGAGGAGAACCGCCGTGTCCAGAAGCTGTGCGAGGAGGGCCGTTATGAGCAGGACCCGGCATTGGCGTTTCAGTGCCTGTCGCAGTTCATCGGTTCGGGCGGTCAGGGTGCGGCGCAGTCCGAGCTCAAGTCGTTCCGCAAGCTCGCCTGCGCGCCGGCGCAGGGGCAGCCGGGCTACGTCTGCGACTACGCCTTCAGTATCGACACCAACAATCCCTTGCTCCAGCAGGGTTATCTGGCGGACATCATGCACAGCCCGGGCGCCGGTCAGGGGCGGTTCGTGCCCTACCAAGGGGAGTGGCTCTTCCTGAAGGTGGGCCAGTGAACCTGGTCCGGTGAACCCGGCGCCGGTTCGACTGCCCGCTATCCGGGCAGCTGCGGGCGGGCACGCGCGATGATGGTGCCGTAGTCCAGCCCGGGCGGCAGCGTACCGAAGTGCAGGCCCCCGGCGCCCAGACGGCTGGTACAGAAGGCATCGGCGACCGCCGGCGGCGCATGGCGCACCAGCAGCGCGGCCTGCAGCGCCAGCGCCAGCCGTTCGACCACCCGGCGCGCCCGCAGCTCGGCCTGTGCGGGATCGCCGAGCTCGGCTGGCAGACGGCGCGCGAACGCATCGAGGCGACGATCACCGCCACGGCTGGCGTCGATCTCCGCCAGCACCGCCTCGACTGCCGCCGGTGTGCGCGCCGCCGCCCGCAGCACGTCCAGACACTGCACGTTGCCGCTGCCCTCCCAGATCGCATTGACCGGCACGTCGCGATACAGCCGCGGCATGCCGCTGGCCTCGACGTAGCCGTTGCCGCCAAGGCATTCCAGCGCCTCGGCCACGCCGGCGATCGCCCGCCGGGTGATCCAGTACTTCGCCACCGGGGTCGCCAGCCGGGCGAACAGCGTCTCGGCCTCGTCCTGGCCGTCGAAGCTCCGGGCCAGGCGCATCACCAGCACCGTGGCCGCCTCGCTCTCGAGGCACAGGTCGGCCAGCACGTTGCGCATCAGGGGTTGGTCCAGCAGCGGCTTGCCGAATACCTGCCGCCAGGCGGCGTGGTGCGTCGCCTCGGCCACGGCCCGGCGCAGGGTGGCGGCGCTGCCGAGCGCGCAGTCCAGCCGCGTGTGGCGCACCATTTCGATGATGGCCGGCACGCCCCGGCCTTCCTCGCCGATTCGCTGCGCCCAGGCGCCCTCGAAGTTCACTTCGCCAGAGGCGTTGGACCAGTTGCCGAGCTTGTCCTTCAGGCGCACGAAGTGCAGGGCGTTCCGGGTGCCATCGGGCAGGAAGCGCGGCAGCAGCAGGCAGGTGAGCCCGCCCGGCGCCTGCGCCAGCACCAGGAAACCATCGGAGTTCGGGGCCGAGCAGAACCACTTGTGCCCCTGCAGGCGGTAGGCGCCCTCGCCGGCCGGCTCGGCGCGCGTGGTGTTCGCGCGTACATCGGTGCCGCCCTGGCGCTCGGTCATGGCCATGCCGAACAGGCAGCCGTTCTTCTCGTGCGCGGGCGCCAGCCGCGGGTCGTAATGTTCGCTCAGTATCCGGGGCGCCCAGGTCGCGGCGAGCGCCGGCTGCAGGCGCAGCGAGGGCAGCACCGCATAGGTCATGGTGAGTGGGCAGCTGGAGCCTTCATCGAGCTGGTGGCGCAGCATCATCATCGCGGCGCGGGCGACATGGGCGCCAGCGCGGGGCGCTGCCCACGGGCGGCTGTGCAGGCCGTGTTCGACGCCCAGCCGCATCAGCGCGTGATAGGCCGGGTGATAAGCCACCTCGTCCCGCCGGTTGCCGTAACGATCCAGTACATGCAGGACCGGCGGAAAGGCGTTCGCCAGGCGGCCCTGTTCGAGCGCCTCGGCGCTGCCGCAGATGGCACCGAGCGCATGCGCCGCGTCACGAGCCCAGGCGGCGCCTTCACGCGTGAGCGCTTCCTGCAGCGGCGTATCGGCGACAAAGGCGTTGTAGCCGGCCAGCACGGGCGGCTGGTTGAAGATGGCCTCGGGTGGCGGGAGGTTCGATGGCATGGCAGCAACGGCTGACGGGCCTGTCTCAACGGGTAGCCGGCATGTCCGGTGCGGTCAAGCCGCGACCGGCGCTAACCCGCCGACCGCGTCCACGGCAGCTCGCGATAGCGCCAGAGCAGCAGCACGAAGGTGGCACACCAGCAGGCGGCAGAGAACGCCAACAGGGCGCGGTAGTGCAACGGCAGCAGACTCGCGGCCACACGCGTCGCTGCGGCGCCGCTCATCGCGACATAGCCGGCAGTGATCCAGCCATCGGCGATGAGCGGCTGGCCACTGTGCCCCAGGCTCGCGCGGCTCATCACCGCGATCACCATGGTGCCGATGGCGCCGACCGTCAGGGCGTGCAGGGCCGCCCCCGGTGCCAGGTGCTGTGGCCAGATCGAGGCGATGCCCAGCAGGAGCAGGCCGGCGCCGAGCCATGCCCAGCCGACATGCAGCACCAGTACCAGCGGCTCGGCGAACGTGCGATGCGCGCGCCAGCGCCCCAGGCGCAGCAAAGCCGTCGCCCCCGCCAGCATCAGCAGCGCCGCGCTCGGCCAGGCGGTGGGGCGCAAGGCCCAGCCGAGGGTCGCCGCCACCAGCAGTATCTGACCCGCGCTGTCCAGCCGATCCGGTGTGGGCGGCAACGAGCCGGCGCCGCGCGCACGTAGCCAGTTGCGGGTGAACAGCGGCGTGATGCGCCCCCCGATCAGGCCCAGCAACCAGAGCACGGCCGCGAGCGCGAGCCGCTGGCCGAGGCCGCCGGCCGCGGGCGCCGCCACGATCAGCACCTCGCTCGCCGCCAGCAGCATCAGCGCCGCTGCCACGCCGAGATTGCGCCAGTTGCGCGCAAGAAAGATCTCCCGCTGCACGATGCCGGCCAGCGCCAGCGGAAACAGCACGGCCAGCAGCGCGCCGAGCGGCCGGCCGAGCAGGGCGGAGGCGCCAATGCCGAGCCGGGCCGCCACCCAGGCCAGCCAGAGGGCGACCAGCGGCGGCCCGACGAGGGCAGGGCGGCCCGTCCAGTTGGGCAGTGCGGTGAGCAGGAAGCCCGCGATGGCCGCCAGCGCGAAGCCGAAGATCATCTCGTGAGCGTGCCAACGGGCGCCGGTCAGCAGGCTCGGCACCGGCGGCAGTCCGCCGAGCACTCCCAGCCACAGCAGCATGGCGGCGAGCCCCCATACCGCCGCACTGCCGAAGAACAGGACGAAGGGCCGGGTGCATGGTGCGCGGGCGCTGGAGGGCATGGCAGGCTCCTGATCGCGTGTGAACCGCTTGCAATAAGATGCGTCAGGATTGAATCTTTTTTCCACCAGCGCCAAGTCGAACCGTCCTGGCGGGAGACACGATGCTGTCAGCGAGTACAACCACGCCATCGGTCTGCCCGGCCGTGCCCGGCGCGCAGGGCCGGGGTTCATGAACGGCTGGGGCGAATTCGCGGCGGCCTATGCGCTGTTTCTGGCGGCGCACTTGGTGCCCGCACGTCCCGCCGTTCGCTTCCGGCTGATCGCGATGCTGGGGCGAGGACCCTATCTCATCGGTTACAGCGCCCTGTCGATCGGGCTGCTGCTGTGGGTGATCCGGGCCGCCGGACGTGCGCCTTACGTGCCGTTGTGGCGGTGGGCGCCGTGGCAGAGCTGGGTGCCGAATCTCGCCATGCCGCTGGCCTGCCTGCTGGTCGTCGCGGGTCTGCGCACCCCCAACCCGTATTCGCTGGGCCGCGCCGGCACGTTCGATGCCGGCCGGCCGGGCGTGCTGGCGCTGACCCGTCACCCGCTGCTGTGGGCGCTCGCGCTGTGGGCCGCTGCGCATGCGCTGGCCAACGGCGATCTCGCCCACGTACTGCTGTTCAGCGGTTTCGCGTTGTTCGCCCTCGCCGGCATGGTGCTGTTCGACCGACGCACGCGCCGCGGCGGGTCCGTGCTGCAGCCGGCGCCAGCACGGCGGCCGGTGCGCGGCGTATCGGCGTTGGCGGCGCCGCCTACGCTGCTGCTCGGCGCATTGCTCTACCTCGCCCTGTTCGTGGCGCACCCGCTGCTGACCGGCGGGATCCCGGCGCGGCCGGCGCCCTGGTCGTGGTGAACGGGCTGCGCCTGTTCTGGGCCATGCTCGGCGGCCTCGCCACGCTACTGGCGTTGGCGGGCCTCGCGCTGCCATTGCTGCCGACCACGCCCTTCGTGCTGCTGGCCGGCGCGGCCTTCTCGCGGGCATCGCCACAGTTGGATGCCTGGCTCATGGGGCATCCGCAGCTTGGCCCGCTGTTGGAGAACTGGCGGCGCCACCGTGGCATCGACCGACGCACCAAGCGCCGCGCCCTGTGGGTGATCGCCTGCACCCCGGCACTGAGCTGGCTCGCCGGCGCGCCGGGCTGGGCGCTGGGCCTGCAACTGCCGGTGCTGGCGGGCGTGGTCGCCTTCATCCTGACCCGGCCGGAGCCGCCATGCTCGCCCTGACGCTCGCGCGCACCGTGCATGTGCTGGCGCTGGTGCACTGGCTCGGCGGCGTGGCCATGGTGACGCTGGTCATCCTGCCGGGAATCCTGCGTGCCGAACCGCCGGCGCGTCAGTACATCGCCTTCGCGGCGGTGGAGGCGCGGTTCGCACCGCAGGCGCGCGTGTCGGTCGCGCTGGCGGGTCTGAGCGGTCTCTATCTGCTCTGGCAGCTCGGCGGCCCGGCGCGGCTGCTGCTGATCAGCCAGTGGTGGCTGCAGGCCATGGTATTGCTCTGGCTGGTGTTCGCGCTGCTGCTGTTCGTGCTCGAACCGCTGTGGCTGCACCGCATCCTGGCGCGACGTGCGGCGCTCGATCCGGCGGGCACCTGCCGGCGCCTGTTGACGGTGCATCGGGTCTTGCTGGCGGCCGGCGCATTCACCCTCGGCGCCGGCATGCTCGGCGCCCACGGCGCCTGGCCGGCGGGCTAGGGCAGCAGGCCGCCCGCATAGGGACTGCGGCCATCCAGTAGCCGCAGCAGGCCCTTCACCAGGCGATAGATGTTCCACACCGTGAGCATCGCCAGGATCACGAAGCCGATCAGCACGAGGGTGAGCAGCGAGCCGATCACCGCCCAGAGCACGGTGTACCAGAAGGTGCGGACCTGCCAGCGGAAGTGATCCTCCAGCCAGCTGCCGCGCAGGTCCGCGTACTTCAGGTGATTGATCAGGATCGCAATCAGCCAGGTGATGCCGGTGAGATAGCCGGCGAGATACAGCAGGTAGACCACCAGCGTGAGCGTCCGCGGATCGGCGAGCCCGGAGGCTGCCGCGGGTGCCGGCGCGAGGGTGTCGGTGCGGGAGGGGTCGTCGGACATCGGCGGCCAGTCAGCGGGATGGAGCTTGTCAGTATCCCTCAGCTTCGCCCACCTGCAAGCGCGTGACGCTCGCGCCGGGGGCAATGCCGCGGGTGGCGAACCAACCCTGCGGCATCTCCAGCGCCTGGCTGATGCCCACGCCCGGCGGCGAGCAATGCCGCTCGCGGCTGTTCGGCGCCATGGCCGCGATGTGCACGATGCGTCCGTCGCCGTCGATGAAGGCGACCGACAGCGGTAGGGGCGTGTGCAGCATCCAGAAGCAGCGCTCGTTCGGGGTATCGAACACGAACAGCATGCCGGTGTCTGCCGGCAGTGACTGACGATGCTGCAGCCCCTGCCGGTGGGCGGCGCGCCGGGTGGCGACCTCCACGTGCACACGATGGCCGGCCACTTCCAGCTCGCCCGTGCCGAACAGCGGCACCGGCTCGATGGCCGCCGCCGGCCCGGCACACAGCAGCGCCAGGGCCGGCACGAGCCAGCGGCGGGCACCAAAGCCGGCCGCCGTGTTCGAACCGGCAGCACACCGAAAAGAGAGAGAGCGTATGCCCATGGACGCGGATCGTAGCGCACTGCTGCTGATCGACGTGATCAACGCGATGGACTTCGACGACGGGCCGGCACTGCTGGAGAACTTCATGCCCGCCGCGCGGGAGGTGGCGGCGCTCAAGGCCCGCGCCCTGGCCGCGGACGTGCCGGTGATCTACTGCAACGACAACTTCGGCGCCTGGCGCGAGGAGTTCTCCGAGACGGTGCGCCAGTACTGCGAGGGCGACGTGCCGGGGGCCGGGCTGTGCCGGCTGCTGGCGCCGGATCATCCGCACTATTCCGTGCTCAAGCCGGCCAATTCCGGCTTTTACGGCACGACGCTGGAGGTGCTGCTGCGGTATCTGCAGGTCCGGCGGCTGATCCTGACCGGCGTGACCACCGACATCTGCATTCTGTTCACCGCCAACGACGCCTACATGCGCGACTACGAACTGGTGATCCCGCACGATGGCGTGGCGGCGGTCGAGCGCCACACCGGCGAAATGATGCTCGAGTACATGCGCAACGTCCTGAAGGCCACTACGCCCGCCTGCGCGGAAATCGCCTTCACGCGCGGCTGAGTCTCGCCGCGCGCGCTGCCGGCGGCGATGGCGCAGGCGATGGCCGGAGCAGATGCGGCGCCGGCCATTGGCAGCAGGATCGCTTCACCCGCCCTCGCCGGTGCCGGCGGGCGCTGCGCCGGCGGTGGGACGGTTCCGCATGTGCGGGAGTGGGCAGGACGGTCGGCAGGCGCCGGCGCTGATCGGGCCGGCCGCCGGCACGCCGCTTTGCCCACCACCGGGCCCGCCGTCGGGCTGCCGGGTGCCCCGTCGATGCGATTGCCGGGCCAGCCGGGCCAGCCGACGGCGCCCCGGCTGCGAGGAGCTGCGGTCCGGCCGAGCGCCGCGGCGGCGGTCGATCGAGTCGCGACGATGGGTGCATCGGCGGCGGCGGTCATGCGCCCGCCAGCCGCTGGCTCAGGCGGACGTTGCGTCAGCCTCGTCGAGGCGGGGGAAGCGTGCGGCGATCGCCTCGCCGGTGCCGCGGGCGATCCAGCCTTCGGGATTGTCGAACAGGCGGATGGCGGTGAAGCGCGGCGCCGCTCCCATGTCGAACCAGTGCGGCGTGCCGGCCGGCACGCTCAGCAGGTCGCCACGCTCGCAGCGCACGCTGTAGACAGCCTCGCCCAGGTGCAGGCTGAACAACCCGCAGCCGCGCACGAAGAAGCGCACCTCGTCCTCCGCGTGGGTGTGCTCGTGCAGGAACTTCTCCCGCAGGGCCGCGCGGTCCGGGTGATCCGGCCGCATGTGGATCACGTCCACGCTCTGGTAGCCGCGTTCGGCCATCAGCCGCTCGATCTGTGGCCGGTAGGCGGCCAGCACGGCCTCGTCCGTGGCCGCCTCGTCGAGGGCGACGCCGGCCTCCCAGCGTTCGAAGCCGATGCCGGCAGCCTGCAGCCGCGCGCGGATGCGATCGGCATCGCTCGTGCGTTCCCGCACCTCGGCGGTGGCGGCATCGAACACGGTCAGACTCGTCATGCGATCTCCCAGCGGCGTGACACCGCATCGAAGTCAGTGGCGTGGGGGTGGCGTGCGGCCGGTACGGTGCCGGGCCGCACGAGCTGACAGGTGGCGAGGCCGGCCGCCGCGGCGGCATCGAGCTCGGCTGCCACGTCCGACAGGAACAGCACCGTGCCGGCCGGCAGCGCCAGTTCGGCGACGATGTGCCGGTAGCTTGCCGCCTCGCGCTTGCCGCCAATATGGGTATCGAACCAGGCCGAGAAAAGCCCGGTCAGGTCTCCCGCCTCGGTGTGCCCGAACAGCAGGCGCTGGGCGGCGACCGAGCCGGAGGAATAGACCGCCAGGGTGTGCCCTGCCGCCTGCCAGCGCCGCAGCGCCGGCGCGACGTCCGGATACAGATGGGCCCGCAGCTCGCCGCGCTCGTAGCCGCCCTGCCAGAGCAGGCCCTGCAGCGTCTTGAGCGGCGTGATCTTGCGATCCTCGTCGAGCCACGCTTGCAGCTGCCCGATCACCGCCGGCAGGTCGGCCGCCGGTGCGTCCATGGCGGCACGTGCCTCGGCCAGCGCCGCGGCCACGGCCGGCTGCCCCGCCCGGGCGTGCACGAAGTCGGCCAGATGCTCGCGGGCGTAGGGGAAGAGCACCTCGTGCACGAAGGCGATGTCGGTCGTCGTGCCCTCGATGTCGGTCAGGATGGCCCGCGGGCTCATGCGCCAGCCTCCAGCAGCGCCTCGGTCAGCCGGCAGCGCAGCAGGAATTCCCAGCCCTCGGCGTGGCGGGCGGCGCTGGCGACATCGGCGCCCCAGGCGTACAGGCCGTGGCCGGCCACCAGCACGCCGGCACCGGGCACACCGCGGGCAAGCACCGCTTCCACGGCGGCGGCGAGGGCGGCCATGTCCTGGGTGTTGGCGAGTACGGGCAGGGCCAGAGCATCGGCGTGATCGGTCACGCCGGTAATCGCCTTCTGCATCTCGTAGCCCTGCAGCAGGATCTGCCCGCTCGCCCGCCGCCCGAGCACGGTCGCCGCCACCGTATGTGTGTGGATGACGGCGTGGGCCGTGGGCAGGCAGCGATAGATCGCCAGATGCACCGCTGTCTCGGCCGAGGGACAGGGCGCCGACGGATCGACCGGCGAGCCGGCGGGCGTGACTGCCAGCAGGTCGTCCGCCGTCAGCCGCCCCTTGTCCCGCCCGGAGGCGCTGACGTAGATCCGCCCGTCCGGCGCCCGCAGCGACAGGTTGCCGCCGGTGGCCGGGAACATGCCCGCCCGTCCCAGCCGGTGCGCGGCGTCGAGCAGGGCATCGATCTCACGGCTCGGCGGCGCCGGTGATTGGGCTTTCGATTCAGTCACTTGTGGGGCTGGCGTACAGCTGACGGCCGGGCTCGGCATCATACGCCAGCACGGCGCCGGCGCAAGCCGGAGCGGCGGGCGCCTTCTGCCGTGGCCGGCCGGCATGGGGCAGGCGCCATGGGGTGCGGGCCGCAAGGTGCAGGCATCCGGCCGGGTGCGGCTGCTGGCAGGCGAGCCGAGTCGCCGATGGCGAGCGTTGGTCGTGCCCGTCCCGATTGGCCGGCGTGACGGCATAGGCCGAGGCCGCGGCAGGGCCGTGCCGCCATCCCGGCCGATCGGCCCGCCGGCGAGGCTTCCCCGGACATAGCCCGGCGTCCGGAGTTTGCCGGCGCGGGCGCCCTAGGTTCGATGCAGGCGCTCGACATGGCCAGCGTCGCGTCCCGTTCTCGTCCGCCGGATCGTTGCGATCGATGGTGCGCGCGCTGCGCTCGCGGGGGGAGGTTGTCGCCGGCGTTGCCGGACCTGGCGCCGGCCGCCGATGCGTGGCCGCGGCGCCGTGAGGCCAGCGCCGGGCGAGTCGGCGAGGTGCGCCAGCTTCGGCCGATGAGCGATCGCCGCAGCCGCCACAGGTGATTGTTGCCGGCCGGTGTGCGAGGCTCGGCGGCGGTACCAACGGCATCGCCCGCCCGACCGAGGCGGCATGCATGGCTTCCCGGCAGGAGGATTGCCCCATGGCTCGTTACCATCTCTACACCGCCCCGACCCCGAACGGCTGGAAGGCATCGATCGCCCTGGCCGAACTGGGGTTGGACTACGAACTGCATCCGATCGACCTGATGAAGGGTGAGCAGAAGCGGCCCGAGTACGTGCGGCTCAATCCGAACGGACGCATCCCGACCCTGGTGGACACCGAGGGCGGCGACTTCGCCATCTTCGAGTCCGGCGCCATCCTGATGTATCTGGCGGAAGAAACCGGGCGCCTGCTGCCGACCGACCGTCGCGGCCGCTCCCGCGTGGTGCAGTGGCTGATGTTCCAGATGGGCGGCGTCGGCCCGATGATGGGCCAGGCGAACGTCTTCTACCGCTATGCGCCGGAGAAGATCGACTTCGCCATCAAGCGCTACCAGAACGAGACCCGCCGGCTGCTGGAGGTGCTCGACCGCCAGCTCGCCGACCAGGAATATCTCGCCGGCGACTACTCCATCGCCGACATCGCCAACTGGAGCTGGGCGCACACCTATCGGTGGTCCGGCGTCACCATCGACGGGCTCGATCATCTGCATCGCTGGCTGCGCCAGGTGGGCGAACGCCCGGCGGTACAGGCGGGCCGGGCGGTGCCCTATCCGGTGCAGCTCGATCCGGAGGGCGAGGATGCCGAGCGCATGTCCCAGGGCGTGCGCGACATCCTCAGCTAGCGTCTGCCGGCGCGGCGGCCTCGTCGAGTGCGGCGAGGAAGGTGGCCGGCTCCGGTCGCAGGCGGTAGTTGTCAGTCTGGTCCGCCAGCAGCACGCGACCGTTCGCATCGAGCACGATCACCGTCGGCAAGACCGCATCCGGGTCATAGCCCAGCAGCCCCAGCCCGGCCGGCAGTGCGTTGCGGTGGACGATCTGCAGCGTGGCGGCGGCGGTCAGCTCAGGGTCGCGCCAGAACTGTAGCGGCACCGCGAAGCGCGCGGCCAGTTTCTCCGTCTGGGCCTGCGACTGCGGGCTGATCAGGGCGACGCGCACGCCGCGCCGGTCCAGCGCCTGGTATTGGGCAGCGATCTCCTTGATCTGCGCCATGCACAGCGGGCACCAGTTGCCGCGGAAGAACAGCAGGACCCACGGCGTGCCGAGCAGGTCGTCGTTGTGCCACCAGCGTCCTTCCAGCGCCTGGAAGGCCACCGGCGGCAGCGGGTCGCCCGGCCGCAGCGTCTGGCTGGGCTCGCGCCCGAAGCGCGAGTAGCCCTGCACGTAGATAACGCTACCGAGCGCCAGCGCCAGCGCGTAGAGCGCCGGCAGCCCCGGACCGCCCTCCAGCGCGCCCAGCACCGCCAGCACGGCGCCAAGGCCGGTGCCCAGCAGCATGCCCGGCAGCTGAGCGGAGGTGCGGGCCCGCTGCGCGAAGGCGAAGGTGGCGAAACTGCCCAGCACCGCCAGCGCCGCCACCAGCGCGCCGAACCAGGCCAAGTCCGGCCCACCGGCGACGAAGCCCAGCAGTGCATGCAGGCCGGCCAGTGCCGTGCCGGCGAGGAAGAACGTGATGAACCAGGACTTGGCGTGTTCGCTCATGCTCGCTGCCGTTGACGGCCGCCACGCTGCGGCGCCCCTGCCATCACGGCCGTCGCTGGCTGCAGTCGGCGCGAGATCAGCGCCATGAGGCCGACCAGCGCGAGCAGCCCCAGCAGCGCGGCGTCGAAGCCGCCCAGCCGGTCGCGCAGCAGGCCGACCAGCCATGGGGCCGGCGCTGCCAGGGTATAGCCCACGCCCAGCGCCCGGGCCATCAGCGGCGCTGCATGGGCAGGCTCGGCGATCGCATCGAGCGGCAGCACCATCGACAGCGGAAAGATCCCGCCGACTCCGGCACCGGCGAGCGCCAGCCACAGCCAGGGCAGCTCCCGCGGCGCCAGCAGCATGCCGGTCAGACCCGTGCCGACCAGGAGGAACGCGATTGCCAGTGCACGGCGCCGGTCTGTCGGCGTGCTCAGCAGTGGCAGCATCAACGCCCCTGCCGCCTCGGCAAGCGTAAAGCCGAGCACCGCCAGCCCCGCCTGCTGTGCGCTGAAGCCGGCCTCCACGTGGATCGGCGCGAGCCAGGCCAGCAGCGCGGTGTAGAGCGAGGTCCCCAGCGCGAAGAAGGTGCCGAAGCCCAGCGCGGCGGGCCAGGAGACGCCGCCAGTCGGCGCATCGTGTGGCGCCGGTGGCGCGGTGACCGGTGCTGCCCGCTGCCAGGCGACCAGCCCCGCCAGCACCGGCAGTGCGGCCACGGCGAGCGCCGCCTGCCAGGAACCGAGCACATCGGCCAGCCAGGGTGCCAGTGCCGCCGAGCCGCCGGCGCCGAGGATCACCGCCGCCGTGTACAGGCCCATGGTGCCCGCCAGCCGGTGCGGGAAACGGGCCTGCAGATAGGCCGGCAGCACCACCTGCACCACCGCGATACCGGCGCCGGCGACGAGCGCGGTGGTCAGCAGCCATGCCGTGCTGTGCGCCTGCCAGCGCAGCAGCGTGGCGCCGGCCAGCAGCAACAGTGCGAGCCGCCCCGCGCGGCGCAGGCCAAGGTGCGAGACCAGCCAGCCGCCAGCGAAGGCGAACAGCCCCATCGCCAGGGTCGGCAGGCTGGTGAGCAGACCTGCGCCGCGATGGCTCAGCGCCAGCTCCGCCTGCATCGGTTCGAGCAGCGGGCCGATCATGGCGATGGCCGGCCGCAGGTTCACGGCCACCAGGATCAGCGCCAGCAGCGCCAGCAGCGCCAGCGGCCGGGACACCGCGCCGTGCGGCGGGCTGGGCTCGGGCATGGGATGTATCCGGCGGCGCCCGAAGGCACGGGCATCAGACGAGGGCGTAGAGTACCGCGGCGAGCGTGGCGAAGCTGGCCAGATAGGCGCCGAGCGCGAACACGCCATCGTCGGCGACCAGCGCCAGGCCAAAGGCGGTCAGCGCCAGGCCGGCGCCGTTCGGCGCCATCGGCACCAGTTGCAGCGGCCACAGGCGATGCCGATCAGCAGGCAGGCCAGTGCGACGCAGGTCGCGCCGGGGCCCTGGGTCAGCATCCTCAGGCGCGGTCGCAGCACGCGGTCCACCGCCCGCGCCGGCTTGCGCATCCAGCCGAGGCCGCGTTCGAGCTTGTCGCGGGAGATCTCGCGCCGGCGCAGCACCGCCGGCAGCCACAGGTGCGTGCGGCCGATCAGCATCTGGCCGACGATCAGGATCACCAGCGTGCCCATGATGCCAGGCATGCCGGGCACATCGCCGACGATCGGCGTTACCGTGATCAGACCGGCGAGCAGCAACAGCGGGGAGAATGAGCGATTGCCGAAATGCTCGACCACCTCACCGAGGGAGACCGACTCCTGCTGCCTGGCCGCCTGCTCGATGCGATCGAGCACGTCCTCCAGATCTTCCACCTGGTCGGACTGTGTCTCGTGCCCAGCCGGGGTCGCCTGCGTCATGGGATGTCAGCCGTTGCTGCGATGGCCTAGAGACCGGAGATCGCGGCGGACGTTCCGGCAGGCTGCTGCAGCGTGGGAGGGAGTGGTGGCCAGGGGCGGAATCGAACCACCGACACGCGGATTTTCAGTCCGCTGCTCTACCGACTGAGCTACCTGGCCAAGCGCGGGGCGTCCCGGCGAGCGCGGTATTAAACCGGCGGCCGGGCGCAGCGTCAAGCTGGCTCAGCCGGCGGGGGCCTCGTAGCCGGCCGGCGCCTCGCTGCCGTCGCCGAAGAAGAACTTGCTCATCTCCTCTTCCAGGAACTGCCGGGCCTTCGGGTCGATGGGCGTCAGGCGGTACTCGTTGATGAGCATGGTCTGGTGGGCGAGCCACATCTGCCAGGCTTCCTTGGAGACCTGCTCGTAGATCCGATCGCCGAGCCTGCCGGGGTAGGGTTTGAGCTCCAGGCCCTCTGCCTCGCGGTCGAGCTTGATGCAATGGACGGTGCGCGACATCGCTGTCTGCCTCCCTCTCTGGCGTTATCGACTGGGTGCGGCTAGCCCCGCAAGCAGCCGCGAGACCGGCGCAGGCATGCCGCCGGGGCCGGATGTTCCGAGCTTATACCAAAGCTGATCGGCGGCCAGCGGCGGCGGCGCGGCCAGACGCAGTCGCCGTGGGTGCAGGCAGAGCTCGAAGTGGGTGAAGCCGTGGCGGATCGCCGTCAGCGCGGCCAGAGGCTCGGCGCGCTGGCCGAACGTGCGCTGGCACCAGTCGAGGGCGTCGATGCCGGCCTCGATCTGCGGCGGACTCCACAGGCCGCCCCAGATGCCCGCCGCCGGGCGCCGCTCGAGCAGCACCTGCCCCGGTGCGTGCTCGATCAGCAACAGCTGCGCCGTGCGGAGCGGGCGCGCCGCCCGCCGGCGCGGCCGGGGGTAATCCTGCGGGGCGCCGGCAGCCAGCGCCTGGCAGCCCGGCGCGACGGGGCAGGCGGCGCATGCCGGCCTGCCGCGCCGGCAGACCGTTGCCCCCAGGTCCATCATTGCCTGCGCATAGTCGCCGGCCCGGGCAGCGGGCGTGAGCCGCTCGGCCAGCGCCCACAGGGTGCGTTCCCCTGCTGCCTCGCCGGGCGCGTGCGGCAGGGCGAGGTAGCGGGCCAGTACGCGGCGTACGTTGCCGTCGAGGATCGCGCGCCGCTCACCTCCCGCGATCGCGGCGATGGCACCGGCGGTGGAGCGGCCGATGCCCGGCAGCGCGACGAGCGCATCGAAGTGCGTCGGCACCCGCCCGCCATGCTCGGCCACGATGACTCCGGCCGCCCGGTGCAGGTTACGGCCGCGGGCGTAGTAGCCGAGGCCGGACCAATGCGCCAGCACCTCGTCCAGCGGCGCCTGCGCAAGCGTGATGACGTTGGGGAAGCGAGCCAGGAAGCGGCTGAAGTAGGGCAGCACGGTGGCGACCTGCGTCTGCTGCAGCATGATCTCGGAAACCCACACGCGGTACGGGTCCTCGGGCGTCTGCCAGGGCAGATCGTGCCGGCCATGGCGGTCGAACCAGGCCAGCACGCGGGCGGCAAACTCGTCTGGGTCGAGTGTCGCGGGCGGGGTGGCGGCCAGCAGGGCGCCGGCGCTAGTCACCGAACAGGCCGCGCAGCTCCTCGCCCAGCCGCTCCTGCACCTTCTCGCGCAGCTCGTCGGTTTCCTTCTCGAGCTGCTGGCGAACGTCCTCTCGCTGCTTGTCGATCTCGCTGTCGAGTCGGCTGCGCAGCACGCTCTGCAGGTCCGGCCGCACGGTGGGGGCGCCGAGGGCGCCGGCGATGCGCACCGGGATTGGCCGCCCCTGCAGTTCTCGGACCCAGCTCGGGGCGTTGGTGAAGGCACCCTTCGGCAGTATGACCTGCACGGTGTAGTCGACCGTTTCCTGCACCAGGTCGATGCTGCCGGCGCCGGTCAGGCGCAGGCCCGGTGCCTCCAGGCGCAGATCCTCGTTGCGAAAGATGCCCTGGCGGACCGCGCCGGTGGCGCGCAGGGTGGTGAAGGGTGTGCCACGCTCGTCGTCAGCCGCCGGCAGTGTCTCGCTCTGCGGCGCCGGCTCGCCCTGCTCCAGCAGGCCGAGGTTTTGCGCCGCGTCCCGCAGCGAGCGCACCTGGCCGTACGCCTGGCGGAGCTGCTCGAGCAGGTCGAAGCTGCCGAGCGCGCCTTCCGCGAAGGCGAGATCGAGTTCCCCCGACAAGTTGCGGCGCAGGTCCATGGGGGCGTTGCCGCGCGTGTTGAGGGTGATGGCGAAGTCGCCGAGGCCGGTCAGGTAGACCTGCTCGGCCAGGTCCTGCAGCGCCTCGCCGACCACGATGTGGTCGAGCCGCTGCGTCAGGCGGATGTCGGGCGTCGGCCCGCTGGCGTCCACCACCAGGGTGCCGTCGAGCTGGCCGCCATAGAGCGCGGCCCGCAGCGGTGCCAGGCGCAGGCGGCCGGCGCGCAGCGTGCCCTCCAGCTCGACCTGCGTCAGATCCACGTCCGCCGCGGTCAGCGCATCCGCCTGCAGCGCGATCTGGCCCTCGAAGGCGCGCAGGATCTCCAGCGGGATGACGGCCTCGTCCGCTGCGTCCGGGCCGGCGCCGTTGCCGCCGGCGGTCGCCTCGCCGCTTTCCGGGGTATCGGCGCCGGTGCCGAGGTAGGCATCGAGGTTCAGCTGGTCCAGCAGCAGGGTGGCGTTGACCTGGGGCACCTCGCCACCGAAGCGCAGGCCAAGCTCACCCTGCAGCCGCGTGCGATCGAGCTGCGCCTCGAGCTGGCGTAGCGAGATCTGCTCGCCGGTGCCGGTGAATTCGCTGCGCAGCTCGGCCTGCGCCAGCACCGGCAGCTCCGGATCACCCGCCGGCAGCTCGATGCCGTACTGGCTCAGCACGGCGCGCGGGGAGAACGGCGCCAGCGTGATCAGGCCCTCGTAGCTGGGATTGGCGGTGAGCGAGCTGATGTTGGCGCGCCCACTGGCTGCCAGTGGGCCGGAGTTCAGCTGCACGCCGGCCAGCCGCAGCGTGTCCGCCGCGAGATCGGCTACGGCATCGAAGCCGATCTGCAGCGGGATCGGCTCGGCGCCTGCCGGGGTGATCTCGCCGCGCAGCTGTAGGTCCGTCAGGCCGTAGACCCGGTCGTCCAGGGCGTAGCGCAGCTGCGTACCGAGCGTTGCATCTACGACCAGCGCCGGGGCGCTGCTCGTCAGCTTGAAGGCGAGGTCCACCGGGAACGGCTCACCGGCGGCGATGCGGCCGGTGGTAAGGTCCAGATCGCGCACCTCGTAGCGGGCGCCGCTGCCCGCATCGGCATAGCTGACTGCTGCGTCATCGAGCAACAGCCGCTCGACGGTTAGCGATTCGAGCGAGAAGTTCTGGCCCGGCTCCGGGGCCGGATCGGGTTCCGGTTCGGCTGCCGGCTGCGTCCCAGCCGCCGGCTCGCGCTGCAGCGCATCCAGCACATCCTGCCAATTGCCACGACCCTGCCGGTCCACAGCCAGGTTCAGCCGCAGGCCGGACAGCTCCACCGCGCCGATCTCGATGCGCCGGTCGAACAGCAGCGGCTGAAGCTTCACCCTGGCGTCGGCCCGGGCGATGGCTGCCAGCGGCGTATCGCCGTACGGTTCGGCGTTCGCCAGCGTCATGCGGCCGACCTCGAAGCCCAGCCACGGGAACAGGCTGATGCCAAGATCTCCTTCGATGCTGAGCTCGCGCCCGGTGCGCTCCGCTACCAGCGCAGCGATATCGTCGCGGTAGTCGTTCGGATCGAATAGCACGGCGAAGGCGATGACGCTGCCGATGGCCACCAGCACCGTCAGGCCGAGGAGGAAACCCACCACGCGCAGCAGCGTTCTCATGATCTTGCCCCGGATGTTCGAACCCGCCCGAACCCGGATAACAGGCGGGCAACGCCGGCCCGTCCGGCGGTTCGGCGACTAGGGTAGGCAGCGCGGCCGATGCCGTCGACCCCGGCTTGGCGAAGGCTGTATACGAGTCTCGTGGCTGCGCGGCATCAGCGCAGCGAGGAAGCTGCTCGCGCGATGATTCTCTGAGCGCCACCCGTGCGGATGTCAGCTTGTGAGCAAGCGGAACCTGCGGCGCATCGGCTGGTGGAGCAGGGCCACGACTGACCGTTCGTGAAGAGCGGTCTGTCCGATCCCGCTGGCCGTACTGCCGTGGGTGACTTACCTGGCATTGGTGATGAGCGTGAACCCGCTGCTAATCATGCTGCCAAGCACGGCACTGCTCGGCGTTCACGCAGAATGGATGCAGTGGAGCGGGTGATGGGAACAGCACCCGGTCGCTAACTCGTTTATTACGAACGTCTTTTCCGATCCAAGCGTCACGGAATGGACTCGATTGTGGACTCAAGTCTTCGGCCTGGTCAACGCAGCGTTGCGAGTGATCCAAAGCGAGCCAAGCACATCCATCAACAGCCAGAGCATCGGATTTCATTCGGAAGTCTATCTGTCTACTGGCACACCACGCCACAGGTCGCAACGAACAGGCGAGCTGCGTCCTCAAAGGACTGGCTGTTCATCGACCGGTGCGGCCTCGTCTTTCACCCGCTCGATGAACCGCTTCATGGGCTCGGAGGGTTCGCCATGGCGGCGCAGCAGGTAGGTAGAGAGCATCGGTGGGGTGCCGGCCAGGGGACGAATGGAGATGTCCGGGCGCTGTAGCGTCTGCACCTGCGAGGCGATGGCGAAGCCGATGCCGTAGCCGGCGCCGACCAGGGTCAGCATCACGCCCAGGCTGGTTACTTCGTCCACCAGCTTGAGCGGCATGTTCGTGTCCTGCAGCACCGCCTGAATCTGGTGGCGGCAACCGGAGCCCGCCTCGGGGTGGCACAGAACCAGCGGAAACTTCAAGGCTTCGGGCAGCGGCACCTGCACGTGTGCCAGCAAGGGGTGGCGTGCGGGCACGATCACCGACAGCGGATCGGTCCACACCGGCTCGGCGACGAGGCCATCATGCACCGCGTTTGACAAGCCAAAGCCGATGTCCAGCAGATCGTTGTGCAGCATCTTGAGCTGCTGCGCGAACGGCAGCTCGAAGACGCGAATCTCCAGCTCGGGCTCATCCTCGCGGCTGCGTGCCAGCAAGGTGGCGATGCGGGGTTGCGCCAGGCTGTCGCAGATCGCGATGCGCAGATGGCCCTGGTAGCCCTGTGCCGCCGCCTTGGCGCTCTTGACTGCCTGCTCCACGGTGGCCTGCACGCGCCGGCATTCGCCGAGGAACACCTGGCCGGCCCAGGTCAGCCGCGTCAGGCGTGTGCTGCGGTCGAACAACTGCACGCCAAGCTGGCTTTCCAGGTCGCGCATCGCACGCGACACAGGCGATTGCTCGATGCCCAGACGCTCGGCTGCACGGGCCAGATGCAGTTCTTCCGCAACTGCGATGAAGTAACGCAGCAATCTGAAATCCAAGGCCACCTCCTGTTTGTCTTCTTCTGGTTCAGCCTATCCGGCGCCAGCACCTCCATCCGCATCCCGTCAGCACCTCCTTCGATGGCATCGCGTCGAAGCACTCATGCCTGTCGGGAACAGGCCCGTCGCCGACACGCGCGGAGCAGGCCGGCGCACACAGCCCGGACATTCAATGCTGATGGTCAGCGCCTGCTGCTGCCATGCCAGGGCGGGCAGCGGTGCGCCGGGCACCGCGCGCAGGTGCGCGCGTGTGGCTCGTGTCCGCGATCAGTGCAACCGACGACGACACGCGGGCGTCAAGGCGAGCGTGCCGATGCAGTTTCATGAGGGTGTCTTTCGGCTCACCCCGGTTGCTGCCCTGGTCGGTCACGAAGCTCAGTTTCAACCCCCGGACTTCTGCGCAGCCGCCAACACCTGGGCGACGCGCTGGTAGGCCCACCAGGCGGTCGCCGCGGATGAAGTCCTCGGGCTGCGGGTGACGCGGCGCGGAGGCCTGCAGCCGCTGCGCGAGCTGCTCGTCGCCCATGCGATCGTCGTTCCAGAACACGCTGCCGTGGGTGGTGACGGACAGGTTCGCCACGTCGGGCTTGATCGGCTTTACTCCATTCAGACACGGATGCTAATGAGAATTATTATTGATTGTCCGTGGTTTTGTGTGATATGGCAACACCGATGGAATAACCCGGCCTTGCCTGGACACTCGCCGCCTCGCCGCCTCGCCGCCTCGCCGGCGACTGAAGGTCGGATGGCGGCAACTGGAAGCCTCTGTGACCGGCATCGCCACCGGGAAGCACTCATGCGGTTCCCTGCGGCCAGAGGAATGGACTCCACTTTCTGGGGGGAAGTACATGAACTTACGCCATCTTCGCTGTTTCATAGCCGTGGCCGAAGAGTTGCACTTTGGCCGGGCGGCGCGGCGGCTGCATGTGGAGCAGTCGCCCCTGTCGCGCACGATCCGCCAACTGGAGGCCGACCTGGGCGTGGCGCTGCTGGAGCGCACGCAGCGCGGCGTGCGCCTGACCCCGGCCGGGCAGGTGTTTCTGGAGGAGGCCCGGCGCGTGCTGCTGGCCTTTGAGCAAGCCCAGACCAAGACGCGGGCGGTGGCGGTGGGACACCGGGGCACCCTGCGCATCGCCCTGGCCGGCGGCGTCGGGCGGACCCGGCTGTCGGCGCTGCTCGCGCTGTGCCGGGAGGAGGCGCCGGAAGTGGGCATCCGGCTGTTCGAGGCGCCGCTGTCGCAGGTGGTGGGCGGCCTGGGCAACGACCTGTACGACGCGGCCTTTGCGATGGCCGGCGAGATGGAGGCCGGGGTGGTCGCCAGGCCGGTGTGGCAAGATCCACTGGTGGTGGCCATACCGGCGCGGCACCCCTTGCTGGCGCACAAGCGGGTACCGCTGGACGAGGTGGTGGGCTACCCGCTGGTGCTGTGTCACCCGCAGGTTTGTCAGGAGTGCAGCCGGCAATGCGAGCGCCTGCTGCGCCTGGTGGAGACACCGCCGGTCGTGGCCGAGTACGTGACGACCCACTCGTTGATGCTAGCCCTGGTGGCGGCCGGCTATGGCGTGGGATTTTCCACCGCGGCGCACGCGGTGGCATGCCGGCAGGCGGACGTGATCGTCCGGCCGCTGGACGAGGACTCGGCGGCGTTGACGACCTACCTGCTACATCCCGAGGGCGCGATGTCGGAGCCGCTGCGCCACTTCATCGACCGTGCTCAGCGTGTCGGCCATATGCCGTTGGATACGCAACGGCTCGCATGAGGCTGCTTCAGGCGGGTTGGGGCGATGCCATTTTGGTCAAGGTGCCAGACCTGTTTTGTCATAGCGGGGTTCCATTGACGCGGTGCACGGGCGTGCTGCACTCAGGCTGCTCGCGCTTGCGGTTGGCATCCTGCGATGAGACTTGCATGCCCATCGCGTCGCGTCACAGCGAAGACGCGCGGCGCAACAGTGCTTGCCGTATGCGCATCGGCTCTGGCGTGTTGAGCTGATCGCGCTTTACTGGGCCTTTTCCCCTGCAAAGACTTTGGCCTGGTTATCCGGGTCAGGCATGGTGCCCGCGAATGACGCTGGTGACAGCATGTTTCGCGGCTTGCGAATTGTGAGTGATGGCGCCATGCGCGGCAAGACGCACATCTCGCAACGAAACCGGCGGCATCGTCGATGCCACGGTCTTCGCCGCTTCGCCACTTGCTCGGTTCGCCCGGAGACTTCTGGACGGCCACGCACGTCGCCTGTACGGCGGGTGCGTGTGCGTGGACTCGGTGCGATGACGAATGGAGGCGCGCGATATGCCGAAGTCGAGCAGCCTGGCCGATGGTGCCAAGACCTACTACCGCCCGATCGAGGCGGCAATCCGCTGGAGCGGATTGCTGCGCTTCGAGCGGCGCATCCTGGCGACCTTGGGACAGCGGCCTCTACCGGAGGCAACGGAGTTTCCGCGCTGGCCGATGCTGCGGTTGAACACCGAAAGAATCTTCGATGCGCTGGCTCACGGCGAGATGCCGTATGGCAAGGAGGGTTTGGTGCGGGACACGCAGGGCCTGACGATGGACGACCTGTCGCTGACGGTGCGGCACGTCGACCTGAAAGCCTGGATGGCGCACTACTACCCCGGCGAGAAACCGGCGTTTCTGTTCGATGAGATCGAGCGTGCACTTCACCCGGCGATCAGCCTGGACACAGTGGGCGCATTGCTGGCCGAGCGGGAAGCGATCAAGGCGCGGCTGGCGGAACACTTGGGCGTGCACGAGACGCTGCGCGCCGAGCACGAGGCGCTGCTGAAGACGCACGCCGACTACACAGCCGACGCGGAGCGTGCGAACACACCTGGGCCGCGCAGCGAATCGACCTACCTGAACATCGTTGGCGGGTTACTGACGCTACTGCTGGGCAAGTCGCCCAGCGGCATGCCGTATTCCAGCTTCCTGACGCAGGAAGCCATCATCAGCGCGATGGTGGCGCACCACGGCAACGCGATGGGCATCACCGAGCGCACCCTGCAGGCCAAGTTCGCACTGGCTCGGCGCAATCTCCAGAGCACAACTTCCTGAGCGATGCCAGACCGTATCTGCGGTCGCGGACACCGCATTTGCGGTGTCTTTCTTCAACGCGGCGTTCTTAATTCGAGTCACGCCAATCAGCGCCACTGAGCGTTAAGGAGTGACCCTCATGTCTTCGCAGACCACCGCCACGGCGGCACCGACCGAGCACCGCATCCTGCGCCGCGCCGAGGTCGAAGCCAAGACCGGCTTCAAGCGCGCGCACATCTACAGCCTGATGAAGGAAGGCAAGTTCCCCAAGGCGCTTCGCCTGGGCGTGCGCGCGGTGGGCTGGGACTCGGTGGAGATCGAACAGTGGATCGCCGATCGCCTCAAAGAACGCGCCTGACGCTTCTTCTCGGTTCATGCCATTCGACGAGGAGAAGCCCATGCAGGTGGTGTCCATCATTTCGACCAAGGGCGGCGTGGGCAAGACCACGACGGCGGCCAACCTGGGCGGCTTCATCGCCGATGCCGGGCTGCGCGTGCTGCTGCTGGACCTGGACGTGCAGCCCACGCTGTCGAGCTACTTCACGCTGGACGTGCGCGCGCCCGGCGGCATCTACGAGATGCTGGCCTTCAACGAGCGGCGCATCGAGCAACTGGTGTCGCGCACCGCGATCGCGGGCCTGGACCTGGTGCTCTCCAACGACGACCGCGGCGAACTGAACACGCTGCTGCTGCACGCTCCGGATGGGCGCCTGCGACTGCGCCATCTGCTTCCCGTCTTCCGCACGCACTATGACTTGCTGTTGATCGACACGCAGGGCGCGCGCAGCGTGCTGCTGGAGATGGCGGTGCTGGCGTCCGACCTGGCGCTGTCACCGGTGACGCCGGAGATTCTGGCCGCGCGCGAACTCCGCCGCGGCACACTGCAACTGATCGAGGACATCGCGCCGTATCGCCACCTGGGCATCGAGCCGCCGCCGCTGCGCCTGCTCATCAACCGTGTGCATCCGGTGTCGTCGAACGCGCGGCTGGTCCAGCAGGCGCTGCGACAGGTGTTCCAGGAACAGGCCGGCGTGCAGGTGCTGGACACCGACGTGCCGGCCATCGAAACCTATCCGCGCGCTGCGACACGAGGATTGCCGGTGCATCGGGTGGAGTACCGGCAGCCGGCTGGGCGCACGGCGCCCGCGGCGCTGGACACCATGCGCACGCTGGCCGGCGAGCTGTTCCCCGCGTGGCGGGAGCGCTTCGCGCTGGTCACCGGCCGGGCCGATGCGGGAGGGGCCAGCCATGGCGAGCGCACATGAACTGGCGCGCGGCCGTGAACGGCTGCGCGCGCTGATCGAGTTCGCGCTGGGCGAAGGCTGGCGCGCGGTGCGCACGTCCGGCGGGCACCTGAAATTCACGAAACCAGGCTGCGCGTCGATCTACACCAGTTCGACTGCGAGCGACCACCGTGCCGACCGCAATGCCCGCGCGCAACTTCGCCGCGCCGACCGGCAGGCGCAGGAGAACGGCCGTGGCTGAGCTGACGCCGCAGGACATGGCGGCCAAGCTGCTGGCCACCGGCTTCGAGCGCAGCGGCCCTTCGGCCGCGACCTTGAGCGACCCCATCGCCGACACGCCGATGGTGGTGACGCTGGACCAGTTGCGGCCCTACGACCACGACCCGCGCGTGACACGCAACCCGGCCTATGCGGAGATCAAGGCGTCCATCCGCGAACGCGGGCTGGACGCGCCCCCCGCGATCACGCGCAGGCCGGGCGAGGCGCACTATATCATTCGCAACGGCGGCAACACGCGGCTGGCGATCCTGCGCGAGTTGTGGAGCGAGACCAAGGAGGAACGCTTCTTCCGCATTGCGTGCCTGTTCCGCCCGTGGCCGGCGCGCGGCGAAATCGTGGCGCTGACCGGGCATCTGGCCGAGAACGAGCTGCGCGGCGGGCTGACCTTCATCGAGCGGGCCTTGGGCGTCGAGAAGGCGCGCGAGTTCTACGAGCAGGAAAGCGGCCAGGCGCTGTCGCAGAGCGAACTCGCGCGGCGGCTGACTGCCGACGGCTATCCGGTGCCGCAGTCACACATCAGCCGCATGAACGATGCGGTGCGCTATCTGCTCCCAGCGATCCCGGCGCTGTTGTACGGCGGACTGGGCCGGCATCAGGTGGACCGGCTCGCGGTGCTGCGCAAGGCCTGCGAGCGCACCTGGGAGCGGCGTGCGCTGGGCCGCACCGTGACCGTGGACTTCGCCACCTTGTTCCACGACGTGCTGACGCAGTTCGACACACAGCCGGACGACTTCTCGCCGCAGCGGGTGCAGGACGAGCTGGTGGGCCAGATGGCCGAGCTGCTGGAGGCGGACTACGACACGCTGGCGCTGGAGATCAACGACAGCGAAAGCCGCCAGCGTGCGTTGAGCAGCGAACCGGCGGCACCGACGCCATCGACGCCACCGGCAGCGCCTGTCGTGCCTGCGGCTCCTCTCCCGCCGGTCTCCGCGCCTCGGCAGCCACCCGTCTCGTCTGTGCCGCGCGACGCCACGCCGGTCGCGCCTGCGGCGCCAGCAGCGACACCGCCTGCATCGCCCGAGGCGCCGGAGGACCAGCACGGACAACGCGACGAGCGCCTGCAAGGGCACATCGTGACTCCGGCGCCGACCACCGAGCGCCTGCAGTCCATCCAGCGGATGGTCGCCGACCAGCTCGGCGACAAGCTGCCCGACTTCGAGGCCGATGCGCTGCGCGCGATCCCCGTGCAGGCCGGCGGGCTCTATCCCATCTCGGACGTCTGGTACATCGAGCCGGGCCTGGACGTGCCGGATCGCCTGCGCGTGCACATCGCGCAGTTCGCGCGCGAGATCGCCGGGGAAGCGGCGGTCGCCGACCACATTGAGGCCAGCGTCGGCGGCATCGGCTTCGTCTGCGTGGCGCCGGCCGTGGGCCAGGCGAATGCGCTGCCGGCGTTCGCGCGGGCGGTGCTGACCCTGCTGCATGCGCTGAGTGCGGCGCCGCCCTCCACGAACGGATTGGACCGCGCGCGGCTGGCCGACGAGCTGGCGCCGCTACTCCATGGCCACGGCGGCTCGGCCACACGCCTGAGCGATGCTGCGCTGGTGAAGCTGTTCCGTCTGCTGCGCCTGGCGCGCCGGCTGCTGGATCTGGAAGCCGGTGACCCGGGCCACGAGTCCTGAGCGCGCAGGAGGCTCCCGTATGTCGGCACCGCACCCGCTCAACCAGGCCGTGATCGCCCAGGCCCTGCATGACCTGCGCAACGGCCAGTTGCGCCGCTGCAAGGCCATGGGCTTCGGCGAGGAGGAGCTGGATGCGCTGAAGCACCCCGAACTCGTGAGCATGCTGGTGAATGCCACGGTGTCGTGGTGTTCGGTGTCGGTGAACCGGGAGGTGTTGAAGCGGCTGCTGAGCCAGGTGCACGACGTGGAGCGGGAGATCGCCACGGTGGACCGAATGCTGCGCCTGGGGGCGAGCACGGAGATGGTCAGCAAGTTCTACGGCCTCACGCATCAGGAAGTGGCGCTGCGCCGCGACATCCTCGGGCTGCCCAAGCGCAAGGGCCGGCATCCGGTACTCGACGAGGCGCAGGACGTGGCCTTGTGGGAGCGCTGGAAGGCCGGCGTCACCGAGCGCCATATCGCCCTGACCGACGACATGGCGATGCTGGCGCTGACCATGGATCTGGCCGAGGCGCTGAGCCTGCCGATGTCGGTGGTGTGGGCGGCGATACGAAACTGGATCGACCAGGGGCTGGTGTAGGCCATGACCACGGGTGGCGCACCACGGCGCGAAGGCCCGGTTGCGCTGTCGGCGTTGTTCGACGAGGCGCTGCGGCACCTTGAGCCGAAGGAACCGGCGCAGGGCACGGCGCCGAGCCAGGACGGTTTTCTCTACAGCGGCAACCGGCACGAGAGCGTCCCGCGCGCGCTGTTCCTCGACCGACGCCTGACGCCGCTGGAGCGCAATGCCTGGCAGGTGTTCCGCCTGCAGCTCAACGACGACGGCGTGACCGCCTTTCCCACCTACGACCAGCTCCGCCCCTATCTGGCGTCCATGCCCTGTGCGTCGCAAGCCTCGCACGAGACCGTGGCGCGCGCCTTGACGCTGCTGCGGCTGACACGCTGGCTCAGCCTGGTGCGGCGGCGGCGCGATCCCAGGACCGGCCGTATCCAAGGCAACCTCTACGTGCTGCACGACGAACCGCTGTCGCCCTTCGAGGCGATGCAGCTCGACCCGGACTACCTGGGCTTGGTGAGTCAGGCGCTCACGCACGCGGCGAAGGCGGTGCAGGTCGTGGGCATGAACACGCTGCGGGAGATCGCCGAAGACCCGCTGCTCAGCGGGCGCACGCTGCCGACCCGCCTGCAAGTGCTGGCGCAGCGCATGGCGCGGCATGGCTGGACGACGCCAGGTTATCCACAGGAGGGTGCGGACCACGAATCCGAAGAAGGCCAGGAAGCCCTTCTTCGGAATGCTGCGCGCCCGTCTTCGGAATCCGAAGCAGGGCCGAAACCCGCGCCGGACGGCTCTCTTCGGATTCCGAAGGAGGACCGTACAGTACGTAATGATCGTATAAATGAAGTACGTACAGTACCGCGCGCGAGGGCCTTGCAGAACCTGCGACTGCCCGAGCGTTTCCTGCGCTTGAAGGATGAGCAGCAGGCCGGCGCACTGGTGGCGCTGCAGCAGGTGGACGAGGCGCAGCGGCAGGCCGTTCTCGACGAGTGGGCGGCACGCTGCCGCAACAGCGCGGTACGCAACCCGGCCGGCTACCTGTTCGGCATCATCCAGAAGGCGATCCGCGGGGAGTTCAAGGCCTGGGCCGGAGAAAGTGCATCGGCGCCGCCAGTGCCCCCGCCACCTGCGCCATCGTCACCGCCGGCGTCCCGTGCCACTGACCCCGAGGTGGCACGTGCCTACTTGTCAGAGCTCCGAGAAGCCTTGCGTGATCGCTGATGTTGAATATCCCCAGGGGATAGCTGGAACAAACACCCTTCCGCCGTGTTCGATTGCCGCCCGCCGAACCACCGGCGAAACTGTCGCCTGTGAATCAGATGAGGACAGCCACGCACGAGCCCGGCCGACGATGGACATGACGACTTCCCCCGCCACAAATGCACTGCAACCACTGCAGCGAGACGTTCAGCGCTTGCTGGGCAGATGCCTGTTGCGCCTCCAACAATACGAGCGCCTCATGAAAGCCATCGTGGCGCACCACGAGATTTCGGGCCCGGCGCATTCGCTGGAGGCCGTTCGCGCAGCGCGGATCGAAGATGCCGCGACCAAGACCCTGGGCACGTTGGTCGGACAACTGTTTGGCTCGTATGTCGTCACCGAAGGAAATGGTGGCAAGGAACGCGACGACGATCTTCCCGGCGATGTGATTTCCTTTCGCACGCGCGTGCAACTGAGCCTGTCTGCGCAGGACTACGCCAAGACCCAGGCCGACCTCAAAGAGCTGGTATCGCTGCGCAACACCCTGGTGCACCACTTCATCGACCAGCACGATCTATGGACCGTGGACGGGTGCCGCGCTGCACAGGACGAACTCGGTTCCGCCTACACGTGCATCGATCAACTCTTCGAGCAGCTGCGCGGCTGGGCCGAGCACATGGATCAGGCGCGGCGCTTGGCAACGGAGTTCGTCAAGTCGGATGTGTTCCACGACCTGGTAGTCAATGGCATCGCGCCGGACGGCACGGTGGACTGGCCGGCCGCCGGCATCGTTCGCGCGCTGCGCGATGCCGCCGCGCAGTTGGCCGTCGAGGGCTGGACACCCATCGCCGCCGCAGGCCGCTGGGTCGCGGACCGGCATCCCGAGCAGCTTCCAGCCAAGTACGGCTGCAGCAGTTGGCGGCAGGTGGTGCACGAGTGCCGCTTGTTCGAGCTTCGCTACCGTGAGGTGGAGGGGCAACGGGCCGCCTGGTACAGACCTCGCGAGGCATAGCCCCGCAACGCGGTCTCACCTCCGCGCGAGCCGCGAACAACTCTGCCGAGCTATCCCCAGGGGATAGCCGGAACACACAGCCTTCCGTGCGGAACAAACCGGGCGCGCATGGGCTGCGGTTTGTTGACTGACAGCCTTCCGGCCGATGCCGATGCTGGCGACTCGCCCCTTCACCGCGAGTCGCTTCCATGGCCAACGAACGCACAGAACCCCTGCAACTGAATCTCGGATCGCTGCGCAGCGCGATGTCGCTGACGCTGCACACGCACCACGCTTCGCGCATCTGGCACGGCCGCGCGCCGACCGAAGGACGCGCCGGCATCATCGGACTCAACGGCTTCATCAGTGCGATGAACAAGATGAAGCGCGGCGCCGAGCAGGACGACCCGTACTCGGATTGGTGGATGTTGCGGATCGAGGACAAGCTCGCCGACACCAAGACCCGCCTGCAGACCCTGCGCGAACAGGTGGACCAGGCCCTGGCCGACGTGCCAGCGGCGCTGTCGCTGGGCGAGAACATGAACGTGCAGCCGGTGAAGCTGCCGCTGTTCGTGAATGCGCAGCTCGGCTTCATGGCGGTGTACCTGCTGGCCGACTACGACGACCTGGCGCGCAAACTCATCCTGGCGCACCACACGGCGCTGATCGACCGCAGCACCTTGGAGCGCTGGCTCAATGATGGCGCGCACGCGCTGCGCAGCCTGTTCTCGCTGGCCCAGCAGTACCGCTACTCGGGCACGACGCGCGACGACTTCGCGGCGAAGAACGCCGCGGCGCGAGCGGCGCTGGAGAAGTTCGGCGAGCTGCCGCAGGACGTGCTGGAAGGCACGCGTCGCTCGCGCTTCGCGCCACCGATCGCGCGGCGGACGACCAAGCCCGGCACGCCGCCTGCTGCGCCCGCCATCGAGCCCGATGCGCCGGCTCACACGGACGGCGCAGCCAATCCAGCGACGGGCAATGAGGGTGCTGACGAATGACGGCATCGCCCCTCATCAGCCACTCCACGCGCTTCGCGGCGCTGGAACAGGCGGACTTCCAGCGGCTGGAACACGCAGGCTACCTAAAAGGCCTTTTACAGCCTTTTAAGGGTAAGGGGAGTCTGGAGACCTGGGCCAGCCAGTGCGCAGCGCTGCGCGACGACGTGATTGGCCTGGCGCAGCGGCGCGTGCTGCCCCAGGCGCGCGCCTACCCCTTCAGCCTGCTCGACGTGCAACTGGCTCAGCAGGCCACTGGCGCAGGGACGACCTTCCTGCGCTGGCGCAACCTCGACCGTTCCTCCATGGGCGTGGCGTTGTGGGAGGCCCTGCTGGCCAACCCCGCGACGCCGGCCTCGCTGATCGACGAGCTGTACGCGATGGAACTGCAGCGCATCGTGCTGAACATGCAGATCAGCCTGACCCACAGCATCGCTCGCCAAGCCCTGGAATGCGCCAGCAAGGCCGCCCAGGCCGAAGCGGCTTACCTGCGGCGTGTCCACGGGCATACCGAGGCCGTTCCACCCACCACCAAGGAGTCACCATGAGCACGCACTTCGTCGGCGAGGGCAACATCGGTTCTGCGCCGGACTACCGCGAATTCCCGAACGGCAACGACGAGCCGCGCCGGCTGCTTCGCCTGAACGTCTATTTCGACAACCCGATCCCGAAGAAGGACGGCGAGTACGAAGATCGCGGCGGCTTCTGGGCGCCGGTGGAGCTGTGGCACCGCGACGCTGAGCACTGGAAGACGCTGTACCAGAAAGGCATGCGGGTGCTGGTCGAGGGCCGCACCGTGCGCGACGAATGGGAGGACGCCGACGAGAACGAGCGCGTCACGTTCAAGGTCGAGGCCCGGCGCGTGGGCATCCTGCCGTACCGCATCGAGTCGGTGGCGCTCAGCGCCAAGCCGGCTGGCGGACAGTAATTCACCCATCGCCGCTCCCCCGAGGGCGGCTGTAGCAACCGTCATACGCCCGCAATGCACCAGCGAGCTATCCCCAGGGGATAGCTCCAAGGTCATCCACAGAGTTCCAGCCGCCCTCCCAAAACGACGCTCTTGCTGTGCCAGCTCCAGCGGTCTATGCGCACCGCTGCGGCAACGGACCGCCTGCCGATCACAAAGCGGTGTCTGCACCAATCGGCTTCCTTGCTGCCGGCATCTCCTGGCCCCGCCAAGCTGACGCCCATCCGATGAACCGCACATTTCCAAGGAGGCTTCATGCGCGTGTTTCTGTGCGAGAAGCCCTCCCAGGGCAAGGACATCGCCCGTGTGCTGGGTGCCGTTCAACGCGGCAACGGCTGCTACAGCGGCGCGGGTGTCGTCGTGACCTGGTGCATCGGTCATCTGGTGGAGGCGGTTCCGCCCGAAGGCTACGGCGAGCAATACAAGCGCTGGGCCATCGAGCAACTGCCCATTCTTCCTGAGCGTTGGCGTGTCGAGCCCAAGGCGGCGACCGCAGCGCAATTCAAGGTCGTGCAGCAGCTCGTCGCCAAGGCGGGCGAGCTGGTGATTGCGACCGACGCCGACCGCGAGGGCGAGATGATCGCCCGCGAGATCATCGAGCTATGCGGCTACCGCGGGCCGATTCAGCGCCTGTGGCTGTCGGCGCTCAACGATGCGTCGATCCGCAAAGCGCTGGGTGCGCTCAAGCCGTCCGCCGAGACGCTGCCGCTGTATTTCTCCGCACTCGCCCGATCGCGCGCCGACTGGCTGATCGGGATGAACCTGAGCCGCTTGTTCACACTGCTGGGGCGTCAGGCCGGCTATACGGGCGTGCTGTCGGTGGGGCGCGTGCAGACGCCGACGCTGAAGTTGGTCGTGGATCGTGATCGCGAGATCGCGCGATTCGTCTCCATGCCGTATTGGGCCGTGGATGTGCTGCTATCCCATGCCGGCCAATCCTTCACCGCGAGCTGGATACCGCCCGAAGGCAGCACGGATGCAGCGGGTCGCTGCCTTCAGCAGCCGGTGGCGCAGCAGGCCGCCGAGCGCTTGCGGACGGCCGGCTCCGCCCAGGTGCTGTCGGTAGAAACCGAGCGCGTTCGCGAAGGGCCGCCGCTGCCGTTCGACCTGGGCACGCTGCAGGAGGTGTGCTCCAAGCAGTTGGGCCTCGACGTGCAGGAGACGCTGGACATTGCCCAGGCGCTGTACGAGACGCACAAGGCGACAACGTATCCGCGCTCGGATTCGGGCTACCTGCCCGAGAGCATGCTGGCCGAGGTGCCGACGGTACTCAACAGCCTGGTCAAGACCGACCCCAGCTTGCGGCCGCTGATCGAGCGCCTGGATCGCCAACAGCGTTCGCGTGCATGGAACGACGGCAAGGTGTCGGCTCACCACGGCATCATCCCGACGCTGGAGCCCGCCAACCTGTCGGCCATGAACGAGAAGGAACTGGCCGTCTACCGGCTGATCCGCGCTCATTACCTCGCGCAGTTCCTCCCGCACCATGAGTTCGACCGGACGGTAGCGCAGTTCTCGTGCGGCAGTCAGTCGCTGGCGGCCGTGGGCAAGCAGATCGCCGTCACCGGCTGGCGCGAGGTGCTGGCGACGCCGGGGCCGGACGATGCCGATGGCGAGGATGCGCAGCGCAGCCAGGTGCTGCCCGCCCTGCATGCGGGCTTGTCCTGCCCGGTCGGCAAGGTGGATCTCAAGGCGCTGAAGACGCTGCCGCCCAAGCCCTACACGCAGGGCGAGCTGATCAAGGCCATGAAGACCGTCGCCAAGTTCGTGACCGACCCGCACCTGAAACAGAAGCTGCGAGATACCACCGGCATCGGCACCGAGGCGACACGCGCCAACATCATCAACGGTCTGATCGGTCGCGGCTACCTGGTCAAGAAAGGCCGCGCCGTCCGCGCTTCCGACGCGGCATTCACGCTCATCGACGCGGTGCCCTCGGCCATCGCCGACCCCGGCACCACGGCGGTGTGGGAGCAGGCGCTGGACATGATCGAGGCCGGCCAGATGGCGCTGGACACCTTCATCGAGAAGCAGTCCGTGTGGGTCGGCCAGCTCGTGCAGCAGTACCGCGGCGCAACGCTCTCGCTCAAGCTGCCGCCGGCGCCGGCCTGCCCGCAGTGCGGCGCACCGATGCAGCAGCGCACGGGCAAGAGCGGCGCGTTCTGGTCCTGCTCGCGCTACCCGGACTGCAAGGGCACGTTGCCGATCGAGTCCCCGACGGGCCGGCGCAGCGCACCGCGCAAGCGGCGCGCTGCCTCCAAGGCGTCCTGATCCTCGCTTCCCCCTGCCGCGCCGGCCACTTCACTGGCGGCGAGGCAAACGTCCCGCACCGCGCGGGACTCCAAAGCGCGCGTCTCCTTCTGCAACGGTGTGCGCGCCCCGTCTGCCCGCCATCGGGCGACGGGGCGAGAAGGTCATTGCTCCACGAATCGCTCCCGCCGCCATTCCCTTGATCGGTGTGCGTTGCCTCGGTCACGAGGGGCTTCCTGACGCCTTGCCGCCGCGCGAGCCGTGAGGAGGCCCCTTGGGCCCAGGGTATTCCGTGCCGGTGCCCGCCGGCGGAACAATGGGCTCCCTTTGTGCGCGTATGCGTGCCAAAGGTTTCCGGCCCCAGCCACGAAACGGGCCGGGTGCGATTGCTGATGCAGCGAACGGCTTTGACGACGGCCCGCGCTGACGCAGCCCACAGGTGGTTTTCCTTCCTCTCCAGCCGAAGGCCCGCGTGGCCTTCGGCGATTAGTCATTTCACTGATGCACCTCTGTGTCCCGGGATGTCCTTGCGAGGGCACATCACAGTGACATTCGACGTCCAAGCAGCACGGCGCTCGAAGGACAAAGGCTTGCGGCCTGCCGTGTGGCAAGGATGGCCGCCGGTGCGGCGCTGCGCTCGATTGGCTTGAAGCCCGCGCGCTCGAAGAACGGCGCAGCCGTCGTGGTCAGCAACCAGGCGTCGCGCCCGCCCTCGTCGAAGGCACGGCGCAGCAGCAGTGCGAACATTCCGCCGCCGATGCCGCGATGGCGTGCGTGTGGCAGCACCACCAGGGAGCGCACGAGCACGTCTCGGCCCAGGCGCTCGAAGCCGCCGTAGCCCACGCGCTCGCCGGACACCGTGGCATAGGCGAAGAAGCTGCGCCCTGGTTCGGCCAGGTCGTCCGTGGGAAGCACGGCCTCTTGCAAAGCCAGGGCGAGGTCCGGGTCGCTGCCGGCGATCGGCGTATCCACCAGCAGCGGCGTGCCATCCTCCTTGCGGTTCTCGCCCGCCGGTCGTTGCGGCAGCAGGTCGATCACCATGTCCGAGGGGCGGCACAGGCGCACGCCCGAGCGCGACACCACGATGGGCCGATTGATGAGGATCGGGTACGCCAGCATCTGATCGATCAACTGGTCGTCGCTCCAATGCGCGGCATCCAGGCCCAGTTCCTTGTAGGGCGTGCCCTTGATGCGCAACACATCCCGCACGCCCATGCCCATCCGCGCGATCAGCGCCTTCAAGGTCTCGCGGTCGGGCGGCGTCTTCAGGTACTCGATGACCGTGGGCTCGATGCCGCTGGCGCGGATCAGCGCCAGCGTGTTGCGCGACGTGCCGCAGTCCGGGTTGTGGTAGATCGTGACGGTACTCATGCCGGATGCCTCGCTGCGTTGCGCGGGGCCTGTTCGTACCAGGCGCGGGAACGGTTGACCACGCGCACCACCAGCAGCATCACCGGCACTTCGATCAGCACGCCGACCACGGTGGCGAGGGCCGCGCCGGAATGGAAGCCGAACAGGCTGATGGCCGCTGCCACTGCCAGCTCGAAAAAGTTGCTGGCACCGATCAACGCCGAGGGACACGCGATGTTGTGCTTCTCGCCGACCCTGCGGTTGAGCCAGTAGGCGAGGCCGGAATTGAAGAACACCTGGATCAGAATGGGCACGGCGAGCATGGCGATCACCAGCGGCTGTCGCAGGATGGCCTGGCCCTGGAAGGCGAATAGCAACACCAGCGTCAGCAGCAGCGCTGCGATTGAGAGCGGGCCGAGGCGCTCCAGCGCGCGGTCGAACGCGGCCTGTCCACGACGCAGCAGCGAGCGGCGCCACACCTGCGCGAGGACGACGGGGATGATGATGTAGAGCACCACTGAGGTCAGCAGCGTGTCCCACGGCACGGTGATCGCCGACAGGCCCAGCAGCAGCCCGACGATGGGCGCGAAGGCGAACACCATGATGGTGTCGTTCAGCGCCACCTGCGACAGAGTGAATACCGGGTCGCCGCCGGTCAGTCGGCTCCACACGAACACCATCGCTGTGCACGGTGCGGCGGCCAGCAGGATCAGGCCGGCGACGTAGCTGTCGAGCTGGTCGGCCGGCAGCCAGTCGGCGAAGACGTGGCGGATGAACAGCCAGGCCAGCAGTGCCATCGAGAACGGCTTGACCGCCCAGTTGACGAACAGCGTCACGCCGATGCCACGCCAGTGCTGGCGAACCTGGCCGAGCGCGCCGAAATCCACCTTGAGCAGCATCGGGATCACCATGACCCATATGAGCAGGCCGACCGGCAGGTTGACCTGGGCCACTTCCATGCGGCCGACGGCCTGGAACGCGCCAGGCGCGAGCTGGCCCAGGGCGATGCCGGCGACGATGCACAGCAGCACCCACACCGTCAGGTAGCGCTCGAAGATGCTCATCGAGAACGATGGCGTGGCGGCGACGGCTTCTGTCTGTACGGTCATCGTGCTACCTCACTGCTTGCCGATGACGCGCAGCTCATGCTGCAGCGACATGGCATCGAGCCGTTGGAGCGGCAGCGACAGGAACAGCTCGATGCGACGCTTGAGCGTCAACGCGGCGTCCATGAACGCCTTGCGCTGCTGTTCCTCGCTGCCTTCGACGGCGGCCGGATCGGGCACGCCCCAATGGGCCGACACCGGCTTGCCCGGCCATACGGGACACACCTCGCCAGCGGCGTTGTCGCAGACGGTGAAGATGAAATCGAACACCGGCGCACCGGGCGCCACGAATTCGTCCCAGCTCTTGCTGCGGTAGCCGGTCGTTGGCAGGCGCAGGCGCTCCAGCGTGGCGAGCGCCAGCGGGTGGACTTCGCCCTTGGGGTGGCTCCCCGCCGAGTAGGCGCGAAACCGTCCCAGGCCCAGTTCGTTGAGGATGCCTTCGGCCAGGATGGAACGCGCCGAATTTCCGGTGCAGATGAACAGCGCGTTGTAGGTGGTTTCAGTCGTCATCGATGCCTCGCGTCAGCAGCAAGAAGCAGCCCGTTTCGCGGCGGCGCGACTGTCACTCGGCGCGCAGCAAGCTGGAGCTGTGCTCGGCGCGGGCTGCGGCGCTTCGTTGAACACGGGGATGTTGCCCAGCGTGTGGAAATGCTCCCAGGCCACGCCCTGCGGGTCGGTGACCCAGTGCTTCTCACTGCGTGCATAGCAGCAGGTCGTGGTGCCTTCGTCGAGCAGCGCCATGTCGGCAGCCTGCGCGCGGGCCTTCAGGGCGGAGAGTTCGTCGGCGTCATCGGTCTGGATGCCCAGGTGGTCGATGCCCGGCTTGCTGCCGCGCGTGGAGATGGCGAAGTTGACCGGCGGGTCTTCGAGCATCCACTTCGCGTAGTCGGCCTCGATGCGAGCCGGCTGCGCGGCGAACAGTTGGGAATAGAAGCCGATGCTGCGGTTCAAGTCATCGACGTGCAGGTGGACGTGGAAGCGTTTCATGAGAGTTTCCTTTCAGCAGGAGGTGCAAGCACTTGGAGAGTCGTTGGCCTCGCACACGTCGCCCTGACAGCAGTGGTCGGTCAGGTAGCCAAGCAGCCCGTTCATGTGGGCGAAGTCGGCGCGGTAGATCAGGTTGCGGCCCTGTTGCTCGATGGTGACGAGGCCGGCATGGGCCAGCTCCTTCAGATGGAAGGACAGGGTGTTGCGGGCCACGTCGAGTTGGTCGGCCAGGACGCTGGGCGTGAGCCCTTCGGGGCCGGCGACGACCAGGGCGCGGAACACGCGAAGGCGCTGGGTGTGGGCCAGGGCGCCCAGGGCGGACACGGCTTGGGTCTCGTTCATGGTTCAATAATACAACATCTATTGAATTATTTTGCAAGCGCATCGCAATAGAGGACCGGGCGCGCCCGACCCCAATCGGGGACGCTACTGCGCCCGATTGCTGCGTGACGCGGCTATCTGATAGTCCGAAGCTCACCCTCATGCGTTGCTGAGCGTCGTCAGCACCATGCCTTGGCAGCCCCGGTCTTCAAGGCTGCAACGCGGTTCGCCGCGTTGACCGATCCAGTCCGCTTCGCATCGCCCACCGCGGACGCTCGCCGGCCTGACGACGATGCACTTTTCTCAACCACCCGAGGGGAACTCCATCCCCTGCGGGATGCGTGCTCCCCGACCCACCAAGGAGCAAGGCATGTCTGAACCTTCCGCATCTTCCTCTGCAACCGCAGTACGCAGTGGTGCGCTGGCGCTGGCCTGGACCGGCAAGCGTTTGCCGCTACGGGTGCTGCGCAGCGCGGCCGGCCACTACATCGGCACGCAAGACGACGAAGGCCCGGTATCGCGGGAGTCCGTCGAGTATTTCCCGACCCACCTCGCAGCACAGCGCGCCCTGGATACCCATGCCTGGACACAGCGCGCTCACCCCTGATTCCCACCCTTCAAGGAGTTCTCTCATGAATCTGTCTTTACCCGAAGACGTGCTCGATCAGATGGCGCTGGAAAAGGCGCACTTCGACGCTGCACCGCAGGCCTTCTTCGAGGCCTGGAAGCGCGGCGCGCAGATCGCCGGCCACGAGTGGTTCGCCTGAAAGGTGAGCTGGTCGATCGGCCACAGGCCATCGCGCATGTGTTCAAGTTGGCCCGCTCCGAGCGCGATGCCTGGCTCAACTGGCCCGCGCGCATCTCGGCGCAGATGGCTGCCAGACTCGATGTCGATCCGCATGCCATGCACGTGGCGCTGGAAGCCGCTGTGCGTGAACACCTGCAAGAGCTGGGCGAATTGCGTCCTCGGGTGGACTGATGCTGGACGTGGATTACGAAGGCGCGGCAGAAATCGAGCGCGCTTGGCGCGAAGGACTGACACCGGACCCACTGTTGACCGTACCCGGATGCAGGAACTTTCTCGTGCGCTTGCCGAGTCGATTGGCGACGTCTCGGTGATCCACGGTTCACTGGAACAGCTCCAGGCGCAGAGCGCCGCGCTGCTCGGCCAGCAGGGCCGCGTCGCGGCAGACGTACAGCAGGGTTTGATGCAGACGCTCATGGTGCCGTTCTCGCGCATGGCGCCGCGCCTGCAGCGGCTCGTCCAGCAGGCGAGCGCAGAACATGGCAAGCGCGTGGAGCTGGTCTTCGAGGGAGTTGAAGCAGAGCTCGACCGCAAGCTGTACGACCGCATCGGCGCGCCGCTCGAACATCTGCTGCGCAACGCCGTCGTTCACGGCATCGAGCTGCCACAGCAGCGCGCCGCCCAGGGCAAGCCACTGTCCGGACGGATCGTGCTCGGCCTGCGTCGCGAAGGCGCGCAGTTCGTCATCGAGCTGAACGATGATGGGCGGGGGTTGGATCTGGACGCCATCCGCCGTGTCGCCATCGCGCGCGGGCTGCTCGCGGAACACGCGACGATCAGCGACGCGGAGCTCGGGCAGTTCATCTTTGCGCCCGGGTTCTCCACGGCGCGCAGCCTGACCCAGGATACCGGCCGTGGCGTTGGCATGGACGTGGCCATGTCCGAAATCCGCGCCCTTGGAGGCAGTCTCGACTTCTCCTCGGTGCCGGGCCGCGGGCTGCGTTTTCTGCTGCGCCTGCCGCTGGCGATGGTCGTTGCCCGCGCGCTGCTGGTCGAGGCGGGTGCCGAGGCCTATGCCGTACCGGTGCCGAGCATCGAGGCCGTCGTGCGCCTGCCGGCCGAACAGGCGGCCGCCTTGCTGTCCGGATCGACGGCGGGCGGAAAGGCGGATGCGATGTTCGATCATGGGGGCGAGCCCTATCGCGTGCTGCATCTTGCGGACTGGGTCGGGACACCGCGCGCGAGTGCGCGCGAGGGTGAGGCGCGCCACGCAATCCTGCTGCGGCAGTCGGGCGGTGACGCGCGCCTGCGGCGGGTTGCCCTGGTGGTCGACCGTCTGCTGGGGCACAGGGAAATCGTCTCCAAACCGGTCGGCCCGCTGGTCAGCGCGATCGCCGGTGTCGGCGGTGCCACGCTGCTGGCGGATGGGCGCGTGGTCGTCATTCTGGATCTGCCCGGCTTGCTGTCCAGCCGTTCGCTCGACGCAGCGGCGCCGCAAGCCACGGATGTCGCCGCGCTCCGGCGGCCGCAGATTCTGATCGTGGACGATTCGATCACCGTGCGTCGGGTGACCGAGCGCCTGCTGGAGCGCAATGGCTATGCAACGCGCTCCGCCCGCGACGGGCTGGAGGCGATCGCAATGCTGCAGGAGCAGCGGCCGGCAGCGATCCTGCTCGACATCGAAATGCCACGCGCGGACGGCTTTGAAGTGGCCGGCTTCGTCCGCAACACGCCCGAGCTGGCGGGCACCCCGATCATCATCATCACCTCGCGTTCCGGGGACAAGCATCGCGAACGCGCGGCGCGGTACGGCATTGCCCGCTATCTGGTCAAGCCCTACCAGGAAGACGGCCTGCTGGCTGCGCTGCACGCTGTCCTGCAGACGGAGTCTGCGCAATGAGCGATCTGCGTCTGGATGCGGTGTTGATTCCACTGCGCACCACGGATGCCCTGCTGTTGCCGAATCTGGCCGTGCTGGACGTGCTCGGCAACACCGAGCTTGCGGCCGCCGCCAGCTCAGTGCCCGGCTGGCTGGCAGGACATTGCGACTGGCAGGGGCAGCGTGTGCCGGTGATCCGCTTCGAGCAGTTCGTGCCTACGCCGCTGCCGGTGGACGCGGACATCCCCCCGCGGCGCGAGCGTATCGTGATCCTCCAGGGTCTGAGTCTGCCGCTTGCCGAAGATACGGAAGAGGGTGCGCCCGTCACGGGTCGGCTGTTCGGTGTGATCAGTGTCGGCCATCCGCACATGGTGACCGTCAATCGCATGGCCATTGCGGCAGCACCCGCACAACCCGGCGATGCGACGGCGCGCGTGCTGTCACGGGTGCGGCTGGCCAACCGTGCTGCGGTGATTCCCGATCTCGCCGGTATCGACGCACAGCTTGCCGTGCTCCCCTGATCCGCGATGACATCGATGCCTGTCACCAGCCGCTACGCGGTGCTGTCGATTGCGGCTGCCCTGCTCACCATGGCGCTCAAGTTTGCCGCATGGAAGATCACCGGCTCGGTGGGGCTGCTGTCCGACGCGATGGAAAGCTTCGTCAATCTGGGTGCGGCGCTCACTGCGTTCACCCTGCTCTGGGTTGCCGCACAGCCACCGGATGCCGGACACGCCTACGGCCATGGCAAGGCGGAATATTTCGCTGGCGTGTTCGAAGGTGTGCTGATCGTTTTTGCCGCCACGGCGATACTCTGGGCCGCACTGCCGCGCCTGGTCCATCCGCAGCCCTTGCAGCATTCGCTGCCCGGCCTGAGTGTGACCGCGCTTGCGGCAGCGGTGAATGGCGGCGTCTCGTGGGTTCTGCGCCGGGCCGGGGAGCGCCTGCACTCGGTGGCTCTGCGCGCCGATGCGGCGCATCTGATGGGCGATGTCTGGACCTCGGTGGCACTGATCGTTGGTGTCGGGCTGGTCGCACTCACCGATTGGTACGTGCTCGATCCGCTGCTGGCCATCGCTGCGGCAGCCTGGATCCTGTGGACCGGCATCCATCTGGTGCGCGAGTCCACCAGTGGCCTGATGGATGCCGCGTGGCCGGAAGACGCACTGGCTCGACTGCATGCGGAACTGGATCGCCATCGAGCGCCGGGCATCGACTTCCACGCCATCCGCACGCGGCGCTCAGGGCCCTTGAACTTTGTATCCATGCACGTGCTGGTGCCTGGCGAATGGAGCGTGCAGCGCGCGCACGATTTCGTCGAAACCGTGGAGGCCGGCATCGCGGCGCAGTTCTCGCCGGTCAGCGTGCTGACGCATCTGGAACCGATCGAAGATCCGCTGGCGCATCACGATCTGGATCTGGGCCGGCCGCCACCGGACCCGGCAGCAGGCGACCTGCACGAAACGCGGGGATAGGGCTTCCTACGGTCGGAAGATTCCGGACTTCCTCGGCTCTTCATCGCTCTTGCGGAGTGCCTGCGGATACATAGCGTGTGTCAGCTTGATCCAGTGTCAGGGGCTGTGCGTCGGCAAGGAGCGCTCGAAGGGCAGAGCCCTGTTCGCGACGTCCTTCGGCAACGCCGGGATGTCGATGCGCCGGACCTGATTTACCGGCTGCTGATGGCGCAGCACGACGAGAATCGCGCGCGCATCCGGCAGCCAGCTGAAGGCCTGGCCCTCGGCCGGAATCTCGATGGTCGCCAGATGCACCAGCGTCGAGCCCTGGCGCGGTTTGCCGAGCACGTAGAGTTCGCCGCGGTCGTGGCCCATCGTGTACAGCCAGCCGTCCGGGCCGATCGCGCCACCGGAGGCGGCGTGTGGCGCCATGCGCTGCAGCACGGCGTCAGGGAACACCCAGCCGCCGCTGCGGCGCCACTGGCTGTCGAATTGCACGACGCCGGAATAACGCTGCGAATGGCCCGGCTCGCCACCCTTGCCGTCGTAGTGGGCAAACCCGGCCAGCCAGCCCTCGCGGACCGGCGCCAGCCAGACCAGCGAGCCTTCCGTGCGGTAGCCGAGACTATGGCTGCCAACCGGGGTCAGCGTGACGGAATCGAAGACCTCGACCGACGAGGTCATCGGCTTGCCGGGATAGTTGGAATGGGCGCACCACAGCTTGCCGGCGAGTGCCTGACAGCTGTTGATGTGAATCAGCGGCCCGGCACTGCCGTCCCACAGCGCCGTGCGTGATCCGTCTGCACGGCTGTAGCGGGCGATGAGCGTGTTGTCGATGGCGTAAAAGGCGGCCTCATCCACCGCGACGCCCTGATCCGCCTCGGGCGCGTCCCAGTGGCCGCCGGCACTGCCGTGCAGCGTCGGCACCGCAAGTTCGACATCGGTGCCGCCGTGTCCGGCGGCGAGCGCGGCGGGGCTGCCGCACAGCAGTCCCATCGCGATCAGGCCGGTGATTCCAAATAGCCGCCTGCGCATCAGAACGAACCGGCGACGCCCAGATACACCGTGCGGCCGACGTATTCGTACTCGGTGTTCCAGCTCTTGTTGCCGCCCTGGAATTCCGTGGTCGGTTCGTTGTTGAGGTTCACGCCTTCGACAAAGACTTTCACCTGTTCGGTCACGCCATAGGCGATCTTGGCATCCCAGCGGCCGAACTCACCCTGATCGAGGCGCAGCGTCGGATCGTCGTTGGGGTCGGTCAGATAGCTGTCGTTGTAGGAATAGCTCGCCGAAGCGTCGAGGCGGCCAGCCTGGTAGAACAGCGTGGTGGCGTAGCTGGTCTCGGCCTGGCCGACCAGCGGCACCGTCGTGCCGTCGGCCAGTTCGGTCTCGCCGTCGATGAAGGCGGCCGAAAAGAACACGCCGAAGCCGTCGAAGGGCGCCGGCAGCCAGGCGAACTGGGTCTGGCCGGTGATTTCCACACCGCTGAGCGTGGCGCTGGCGTCATTGGTCGGCGTGCGGATGTCCAGGCGCGTCAGCCCATCCGTGGGCACGGCGGACTGCAGACCGAACTGCGCGAGCGCCGCCTGCATCTCGGCCTGATCGTCGAAAGAGGTCGTGCCGGTGACGATCTCGTCGCTGATGTCCTTGTAGAACACCGCGACCGCGAGCATCGACAGCGCGTTGGGGTACCACTCGGCGGAGAGATCGAAGTTCCACGAACGGCGCGCCTCGACGTCCGGGTTGCCGACGGTGACGGTGCCCACCGTGCCGTCTTCGCCGAAGGTCGAGCGCGGCGCGATCGTCTCGTAGTTGGGCCGGCCCAGCGCGCGGGTCACCGCGCCGCGCAGGATCACGTCCTCGCCGACGTGAAGATTGGCAATCAACGACGGCAGCACATCGACATAATCGCCGCCCGCATCGATCCGCTGGGCCTGATCGCCATTGATCAGGAAGCCCTGGCTATCCACCTCGGTGTACTCGACGCGCGCACCGCCGATCAGCTCCAGTGCGTCCAGATGCGTGGATGCCATGCCATAGGCGGCGTAGATCCCTTCGGTCAGCGAATAATCCGAGGCGAAGCGGGATGTGAAACTGCTGTCGCCGTTGTACTCGAAGAACCCCGCGTTGGCAGGATCGTTGAAGAACCGGTTCATGGCACCGACATCCATGTAGATGTTCGGCACGCGGCCGTTGGGCGTGTCGTTGAAGAACGCGCCGTTGGTGAAGTCCGGCGAAGTGCCCAGCGTCAGGTCCTGCGCGCCAGGGTCGTAGCGCTCCTGCGACTGGTCGTTGTCGCGATCGGTCTGTGCCAGCTTCACGCCGCCCTTGAAGAAAGTGTCTTCGCTGCGATCCCAGCGCAGATCGACGCGGCCGGAGAGGCCGTCCTCGCTGATGTCCTGCGTAGCGAAGCGCACGCGGCGAAAGTCGATCAGTGACGGGTCCTGACGGTCCGGGGTGCCCTGATCCGGGGTGATCGCGGTGACACCGTCGCCCCCGATCCGGTAGCGGTTGGGGCCGAAGATGGCGGCGGAGCGGAACTCCCAGAAGTCGTTGGGCGAGGCCTGTTCGTTCTGATGCATCTGCGCCGAATAGCTCAGCGTGGCCCGGCCCAGCCGGTTTTCACCGCCCGCGCCAAGACTGGCCAGCGACTTTTCGGCATCCTCCAGGCGGATGTTCGCAGCAATGCGGTTTTCCCCCGACGTGCCTTCGCGGGCCGAGATCGGCACCACGTCCTCGGTGAGGTTCTGCTCGTAGCGGTTGCGGTGCTGGAATTCGTCCCAGCTCGCGTAGAAGCCGCGCAGGTAGTAGCTGTCGCCGTCGTTCAGCTTCCACTGCAGCGCGCCGTTGAGGTTGGTGCGCTCACGGCCGATCACGTAGTAATTGTTCTTGACGTTCTGTGGCACCGCCTGGCCGGGGTCCGTGGTCCAGTCGTCCTGGTAGATGCCCGGCGCAATGTATTCGCGCGCGGAGTAGGAGCCACCCAGCAGATAGCCGAAACTGCCCGATGCATCCTTGCCGGACACCATGCCGTCCAGCTGGTAGGGGTCGTGGCCGCCGAAAGCCTGCGAGGAGGGCTGGATCTCCTCGAAGCCGTAGCGGCCGGAGGCAAAGCCGTAGAAGGCGTCGGGGCGATCGAAGGGCAGCGCAGTCTCGATGTTCACCGTGCCACCGATGCCCTGACCATCCATGTCCGGCGTCGGCGTCTTGACCACCTGCACCGCACTGAGCACGCTGGTGGAGACGATGTCCAGCGGCGCCGCGCGCCCGCCCAGCTCCGCTTCCGGCGTGCCGATCGAAACGCCATTGATGGTCACGTTGTTCAGGGATGCGTTGATGCCACGGATCTGCACGTAGCGGCCTTCGCCTTTCTCCACCAGCATCGTCACGCCGGGCAGGCGGTTGAGTGCCTCGCCGACATTCTTGTCCGGCAGCTGGCCGAGTTCGTCGGTGCCCAGGTTGTCTGTCACGCGTGCATCGGCCTGCTTGTCGTCGATGGCACGAGAACGTGACAGCTTGGTGCCGATGACCGTGATCTCTTCGATCTGTGTGGGCGCATCTGCCGTCGGCGCCGTTTCGGTCTTCGCAGCTTCGGTTTGTGCCCCTTCAGTTTGGGCAAGGGCTGGCAGGCTCAGGCCGGCCCACAGACCCAAACCGGTCAAAGGGAACAGTCGATTGATTTTCATGAGAGATCCGGAACAGGAAAATTGAATAGACGTTCATTAGACCGTTCCGGGATTTCAGCCCGATGTAAAACCAATGACTGCGTGATGACGGTTGGCCGATGCGCCGGCGTCAGCCTGCTTCGGTGGCAGGCTGCTGCAATCCATGGAGCCCGCCGGCTCCAGAAACTAGCCAGAAACTTGCTAGGCTGCCATAGGCACGCAAAGAGAGTTATCCGTGATTTCCCCATGTTGTGACGCGAACGGCGGGTTGCAAGACTACGCATATCCTTACAGCCCGATATGACCATGAACGTGAAGAAAGCGCTGCCCGTGCTGGGGTGTTTGCTGCTTGTCGCCTGCGCACCCCCCGAGCTGCCGCGCCATCGGGTCGCCGTCTCGCAATTGTGGATCGCCTGGACGTCCTGCCTGCGACCCCGCACGCTGCGGCGTGCTTCTGGCTAGCGGGCCGCGTCGCGATCGGCATGGTGGAGCCTTCGCAGAGACGAAGAGGCCACCATGACGCAGCTGTCGCTTATCGATCCGATGTTGAACGGCCGCGGCGCCGCCGTGGAGCAGGTGCACTACGCCACCGCCATCTATACGCGTGACCCGATCGTCGAAGACCTGCTCGACCGGGTGAACTGGCCCGGTGCCGGCCGGCGCCTGTGCGACCCGTCCTGCGGCGACGGCGCTTTCCTCGGGGCAGCGCTGCGGCGCCTGATGGATGTCGCCCCCGACATTTCGCCGGCTGACCTTCTTCAGCAGATCGAGGGGTGGGAGTTCCACCCGGGAGCAGCCGCCGAGGCGCGGGAGCGTGTGTCCTCGGCCCTGATTGGGCACGGCTGGGGTAGCGCCGAAGCCCAGATGACCGCCAAGTCGATGATCCGGTGTGCCGACTTCCTGTCGGAGCGGCGCGAGACCCACGAAATCGACGTCATCATCGGTAATCCGCCGTACCTGCGGTACGCCAATGTGCCGGCCATCCTGCAGGAGGAGTACCGCGAGCTGTTGCCGGCGCATTCCTGCGGGGACCTGCTGCACTCCTTCCTGCACGCCTGCAACACCACCCTGGCCTCCGGCGGCGAGGTCGCACTGGTCACTTCCGATCGGTGGCTGTTCAACGAAAGCACGGCCCGCCTGCGGGCCGACCTAATATGACAATCAATATGGATAATTAAGATATATTATTTTTGATTTCGGCAATTTATAACGAATACGGATAAAAGTTCCTAAGATAGAAGACTTGCCCTGACCGATCCTGTGCGGAAGCATAACGTCGATCTGGCGAAGCATTAGCGCGTCATGAACACTGCGTCACGTCTGCCCTATCATGCGTCGGCCTTTCCTGATGAGATCCTGGGAAGTTGGCTCTGGCGTTTGGTTTATCTCAACGCAGAACCATCATTCGTTTCATTTGCCCGAACGCTCGGACTCACGGTTAACTCCAAATCTTCCGTCGCGGATCCATTAAACGGGGCGGACTACGTCGACGCTATCTCCGTGTACCTTGGGTATTCGTCGGATGATCTGGTACGAAGGTACACGACGAGATCCTACTGGGACGCGTTTCGCGGACCGGTGGATTCAAGCGCCGCTTTGAATCGCCAATGGGAGAATGGGGCGCCGCGCCTGTCTCCGCCAATGTTGAGGGTGTGCCCTGCGTGCATCGACGACGACTGGCAAAGCACGGGATGGCCCTACTTCCGACGCGTACATCAACTTCGTAGCCTTGCCTGTCCAGATCATGCGTTGGTACTTCAAGACAGCTGTGGCGCGTGTGAGAAGCCCCTGCGTGCGAGTCACGAGCCTACCATTGTCCCCACCAAATGCGTGTGTGGTGCGGATGTGGCCGCGGCCCTCAAACGCGAAGTTGCCGATACAGCTTGGGTGGCATTGGCTGAGTTGTCGCGTGGCGTGCTGCTCGCCGAACCCGGTGAACTGCAACTTGCCTATCTGGCTCCATTTTCCGTCGATCGCGCGATATCGCGAGAGAAAAAATCGATTCAATCAAGCGTTCGCGATACGTTAACGACTGCATATGGGGAGAAGGGACTCAACTGGTTGCGGAATCGGCCAGGGACACAGGGTGCCCCTTTAGGTTCCGGCTCGATGCGCTTCTCCACCGGCAATTTGATGCCCCACCTCACTGTGGCGCTGCTTGCCGCGTGTGGGATCGATATTCAGGAAGCTAAAGCTGCAGTGCGCTCTCAGATTACGTTGGGGTCTGCTGCCAGAATTATTCCAACGGGAAGCAGGGGAAGGAAGAAAACCTACTTTCCCGCAGACGTGGAGGAAGCTAAGTGTCTTGCAGAGGAATTCACGAAGGATATTCGGTTGCGTGGTGCGCTCCGGATCAACCGACCCTATGTGTATTGGACGTTGTACCTGCTTGCGTATGAATGGCTATATGCATGGATGCACGAGGACGGTCGCAGGACGGTGGCCCGGTGGGACGAACCGCCGACTCTCAAAGAGGATCGCGTCACTATTTCAAGGCGCGATGCGAAACTCGCAAGAACGATGGCTCGTGCCAGAGCTTATGTAAGGGATAGGAGCTGGCTGGCTGAGTACGATGGCACCCGAGAGGCTTCGGTGGACAGGGCGAGCGTGCTGGCGTCTTTGCTTTCGTTAGCTCGAGACCGACATCTCGCGAGTGGAGGACGACCCCAAAAATGGACGGTGTCGATAGCTGCCAGGCATTTGAAAATGCCTGTCAAGACACTCACTGCGTTCGCGCAGCGCGACGAGCGCATTCGAGTGCTTGTGCCAGAGTCGGCCGACAGTTACTTATCTCGAGTAGCTCGCTGGGCTATCACGGAATGTCGCAATGAAGGTCTGAATTTGACGCCGACGGAGGTTGTTAGAAAGGCAAAAATATTGGCGAAGCCGGCTAATTACCGACTGGTCTCATCGCTGATTGGCGATTGTGGGAGCTGCCTGCTTTAGTATTGTGCTTCACGTTGGTCCCCCTGAAGGCATGCCAGATGCCTGCTTTGCTCCGCAGGAAATCGGCGCGAAAATCATTGGAGGCGGCGCCCGTCTTGGCGTCAGCCGATGCTAGGAAACTTCTACGGCGCCGTATCTGCGCCATTTCCCAGCAGCCACTGCGGATGATGTACCGCAAGAGCCGCGCTCGAATACCACGTCAGACGTCCGAACATGATTCTCAGACGAGGCGATCTGTGAGGATCGGCTTCTGCGGGGCATGATGGATCGCGCATCTTTTCCCAATTGGAGTAACACGATGTCAGCTGAGTTCAAGCTATCTCTTTCGCCGCGTACAGCTGCCGACGCCGAGCCGAGTGCCAAGCTGGCGCTGGAGAGTGCGCTGAAGGCCCTTGGCTTTATCCCGAACATGTACGCCGGCATGGCCAACTCACCAGGACTCCTCGACACGTATCTTCACGGCTATCAGCAGTTCCGAGAGCAGTCGGGCCTTACGCCTGCGGAGCAGGAAGTTGTATTTCTCACAATCAGCCGAACGAATGGATGTCGATACTGCGTCGCAGCGCATAGTTTGCTCGCCGACAAGATGTCGAACGTACCGCCTCCTGTGACGGAGGCGATCCGGGATGGGTGCAAGATTCCCGATTCAAAGCTCTCCGCGCTGAGCACGTTCACACGCATTTTGGTCGAGACGCGCGGTCTCCCGGCGCGGACAGACGTGGATGCATTCCTTGGCGCCGGATATGGCGAGCGTCAGATTCTTGAAATCATTCTCGCCATTGCCGTCAAGACGATCAGCAACTACTCCAATCATCTCTTTCACACGCCGGTTGATGATGCTTTCGCGTCACGGTTATGGAATCCTCGCTAGACGCAGGAAAGAACGCATGGAGACATCAAGCCGCTGTGCTTGCGCGAGCAGCGCGCCGTTTGGAGAAAACATCACATGCGGCATCGTTCTTTTGACGTGAATCCGGCCGAGTATCCCTTCGAAAGTCGTTGGCATGATCGCGCCGAAGGGACGATGCATTACGTCGACGAGGGAGAAGGTCCCGCCATCGTGATGTGCCATGGCAATCCGACGTGGTCCTATCTGTATCGCCACATCATCAAGGCGATGCGGGGAGATACGCGGTGTATTGCCCATGACCTGCCCGGATTCGGCTACTCACCAATTCCGGATGGACATTTCGGGTTCACCGTGCAAGAGCACGTGCAGTGGCTTGAGTCTCTGCTGTTCGAGCGCTTGAAGTTGCAGCACTTCGTGTTGGTCGTACAAGACTGGGGCGGACCGATTGGCCTCGACATCGCCTCCCGCCATCCTGAGCGAATTCGCGGAATCGTGATCAGCAGTACCTGGGCTTGGCCGGTACCCCCCGCCATCCGGCTCTTTTCCCATGCCTTCGGCAACCCGTTGCTGCATGAAGCCAACTTGCGCTTCAATTTGTTTCCACGCTGGCTAATGAAGGCAACGCTCGGACGCAACGCGCGCACTGACTCAACGTTATCCGCATATATCTCTCCCTTCCCGGACCGAGACTCTCGTGCGGCGATGGCCGCGCTTCCTTGCGAGCTTCGCGATGCAGATCCGTGGCTTGCCGCACTCGAACGGCGCCTATCGACGCTGCGCCATATTCCCGTCGAGTTCATCTTCGGAGCGCGCGACATTTTGAGCCGGCCACGTTACAGGGAGCGGTGGCACCGTCATTTCCCCAACGCCGTCACGCATGTTGATCCACAGGCGGGGCATTACACCCAGGAAGATTGCCCGCAGCATTATGTTGCAGCACTTCGTCGTGTTCTTGCACTTTCATAGGGCAACGGCACCCACTGTGCGATGCAATGTTGAGTGCGCTGGCATGTAGTGCCACGTCCCTTCGTCGATTGCGGAACTGTTGAGCACGGCCTACAGTCATAGTCGCCATGCAACGTCATCGGACATTGATCAGCATCCTGCTGGGGATCGTGCTCCTGGCGCAGGGCTTCGCTGTGTCCTCCGTGCCGCGTGCGAAGTGGTCCGAGCCCTCGCAAGTTGAGATAGGCGCAATGGCGATGGCGGACATGCCCTGCCATGCGCAGAAGGCTGATCAAGCTGATCCGGCGCGCCCCTGCTGCGACGCCAGCTGCCCGGACATGACGACCTGCGCGCTGGGCCATCTGGCTGGTGTCGCGACGATGTCCGTTGTCTTGTCGCAGATGATGCGCGAGACGCCCGTTTTCACTTCTGTTCGCGTCCAGGCGCGAGCGCTGGCTTCGCCGCTACGCCCTCCTATCACTCTCCACGGTTGACGCTTTTGTCCGGCTCTTGCGAGCCGTTCTGGGTCGTTGTCGGGCCCTGCCGTGGAGAGAATTCATGTGCTTCTTTCAATGCCGCGCCTGGGCGCGGCTGGTCATCGCGCCATTCGTGATCATGGCTTCGGCCGCCGCTATGCCGTCTTGGGCGCAAGACGACAACGGCGTTGCCCTGGAGTTTGACGAGGCCGCGCGGCTTGCTGTCACCGCCCAACCGCTGCTCGCCGGCCTTGACGCCCAACAGCGTGCCTCACGCGAGTCGGCCGTGTCGGCAGCCCAGCTGCCCGATCCGCAGCTCAAGGTCGGCATTGTCGATTTGCCGGTCAATACAGGCGATGCGTATTCCTTTACCCGCGACTCCGACACCCAGATCCTGGTCGGTGTCATGCAGGAATTTCCGCGCGCCCGGAAACGCCACCTGCGCGGCGAGATTCAGGAGCGCGAGGCCGAACGGCTGGGCGAGGACCGCGGCCTGGTCTTGCGCGGCATCCGGCGCGATGTCTCACTTGCATGGCTGGACCTGTGGCGTTATGAGCAGGAGCTGTGGCTAACGCGTGCCACGCTGCGCGAGGTCGAGACGCAGATGCAGGCGGCCGAGATCGCGCTGCGCACTGGCACCGCGACACAGGCCGAGTTCCTGGCCGCCAGGCAGGAGGTCAACCGGCTGCAGGACGCCGTGCGCGGAGCCGAGCAAAGCGGCGCGCATGCGCACAATGCGTTGTCGCGCTGGATCGGAGATGCGGCGTTGCGGCCGGTTTCGCCGGATCTACCTGTATTGCCGACCTTGCCGCCCCTGCAGTCCGTTCTGGAGCGCGCGGCCGACCATCCGCAACTCGCCGGCGCGGCCGCACAAGTGGCAGTCGCCCAGAGCAATGCTCGACTGGCCAAGGCAGCGTACCACCCCGACTGGCGCGTGGAGCTTGGCTATGGCTACCGGCCGGCGTTCTCCGAAATGGTGATGCTGCAAGTCGGCGTGGACCTGCCGGTGTTCACTGCGCGGCGCCAGGACCGCGATCTCGCCGCTGCGCTGGCACAGACCGAAGCGGCCGAATCCGGTGTTGAGGACGCACGCCGCCAGTTGCTGTCGGCGGCGCGACTCCATCACCACGATTACGAGCACTTGGTCGAGCGCCTGCGCGACTACGACGCACGCCTGCTCAGGGATAGCGATGCACGCGTCGCAGCGGCGCTCGCCGGCTGGCGTTCCGGCCGCAGCCTGTTCCGCGAGGTGCTTGATGCCCGCCGGGCCGCGCTGGAAGTACGCATGAGCCGGCTCGATCTGCAACACGACCTCGGCAAGCACTTCGTTGAACTCACTTATCTCGGCGCCTTCGAAGGCGTCGGCGCCGGGGAGACCGTCCATGAATAGGAAAGGCCTGATCATCGGCGCCGCCGCCTTCGTGCTGACCGCAAGCGGAAGCGGCTGGTGGTACGCGCAGCACTCGATGCCGCACCGGCATCAACTCGTGAAAATGACCGACGAGACCGGCAAGGTCTATTGGACCTGCCCCATGCACCCGCAGGTGCGGCAGGACCATCCCGGAAATTGCCCGATCTGCGGCATGCAGCTCGTCAAGCGCAAGGAGCCACCCGCAGGGTCCGCCGAGGCCAGCGGTAGCGGAGACCGCCGGATTCTCTACTGGTATGACCCGATGAAGCCGGACCAGCACTTTGACCAGCCCGGCAAGTCGCCCTTCATGGATATGGAGCTGGTGGCCAAATACGCCGACGATGCGGCTGGGAACGACCGCGGCGGACCCATCGTCCAGATTGATCCGCAGATGGCGCAGAACCTGGGCATGCGCACCGCCGAGGTGAGAACCGGCGGCTTCTGGCAGCGCGTGGATGCGGTCGGCAGCGTGGCGGTGGACGAAAATCGCATCGCAGTCGTCGAAGCGCGCGCCTCAGGCTGGGTCGAACGGCTCGCGGTGCGCGCCGTTGGCGACACGGTGCGCGCGGGACAGGTGGTGGCAGGCCTCTACGCTCCCGAGCTGCTGGCTGCGCAGGAAGAACTGGCTCTGGCGCAGAGGCTCCAGGACGCCTCCCTGATCGAAGCGGCGCAAGCACGACTCAAGCTGCTCAACGCGGGCAGCAAGGCGCAGCGCCAGGACGCCATCCGCGCGCCACAGTCCGGCGTCGTCACCGAACTGATGGTGCGCCAGGGCGCACAAGTCACGCCGGGCATGCCGTTGATGAAGCTGGCCGACCTGTCGAAGGTCTGGATCGTCGTCGAGGTGCCGGAGGCGCAGGCGGCGTGGGTCGAGGCCGGCAAGCCTGCCGAAGCGCGCATCAAGGGCCTGCCGGGCAAGGTTTTCGAAGGCAAGGTGGACTACGTCTATCCCGTGCTGGACACCGCCACGCGCACGCTGCGCGCGCGGCTGGCCTTCGACAATCGCGACGGCGCGCTCAAGCCCGGCATGTATGCCGAGGTGACGGTCTTTGGCGGCGCGAAACAGGAGGCGACCTTGGTGCCCAGCGAGGCGGTGATCCGCACCGGCCGCCGCAGTGTGGTGCTGGTTGCGGAAGGCGAAGGGCGTTTCCGCCCGGTCGAGGTGACGCTTGGTGCGGAGCGCAACGACGAGATCGTGGTGCTCGAAGGGCTCCAGCCGGGTCAGCAGGTCGTGTTATCGGGTCAGTTCCTGATCGATTCGGAGGCAAGCCTGCTCGGCGCCTACAACCGCATGGGCGAGGAGCGCTGAGCATGATCGCAAAACTGATTCACTGGTCCGTGCACAACCGCTTTCTCGTGCTGTTGGCCACCGCCATGCTCACCGCCTGGGGGCTGTACTCCACGGCGAACACGTCACTGGATGCGATCCCCGATCTGTCCGACACGCAGGTGATCGTGCGCACCGTGTATTCCGGCCAGGCGCCGCAGGTGGTCGAGGACCAGGTCACCTATCCGCTGACGACGACCCTGTTGTCGGTGCCCTATGCCAAGACCGTGCGCGGCTATTCTCTGTTCGGCGAGTCCTTCGTCTACGTGCTGTTCGAGGACGGCGTGGACCTCTACTGGGCGCGCTCACGGGTGCTGGAGTATCTGTCACAAGTGCAGGGCCGCCTGCCTGCCTCGGCACGCCCCGCGCTGGGGCCGGACGCCACCGGCGTCGGCTGGATTTACGAGTACGCGCTGGTGGATCGCAGCGGCCAGAACGACATTTCGCAACTGCGCGCGCTGCAGGACTGGTTCCTGAAATACGAGCTGAAGACGGTGCCCAATGTCGCCGAGGTGGCGACAGTCGGTGGTTTAAATCGCCAATACCAGATCGTGCTGTATCCCGATCGCCTGCGCGCCTACCGGCTGCCGCTGGAAACAGTCATGGATGCCGTGCGCAAAGCCAATTCAGAGTCCGGCGGCTCGGTGCTGGAGCTGGCCGAAGCTGAATACATGGTGCGCGCGCGCGGCTATCTGAAGAGCCTTGACGACTTCCGCGCGATTCCGGTTGGCCTCGGCGAAAACGGCACGCCGATCATGTTGCGCGACGTCGCCACAGTGCAACTGGGGCCGGAGACCCGGCGCGGCATTGCGGAACTCGATGGCGAAGGCGAAGTGGTGGGCGGTGTGATCGTGCTGCGCTCGGGCGAGAACGCGCGCGCCACCATCGAAGCGGTGAAGGCCAAACTCGAAATCCTGAAAGCCAGCCTGCCGAAGGGGGTAGAGATCATCGAGACCTACGACCGATCGGCACTGATCAACCGCGCCGTCGAAAACCTCAGCCACAAGCTTCTGGAGGAATTCCTCATCGTCGCGCTCGTGTGCGCACTGTTCCTCTGGCATCTGCGCTCGGCGCTGGTGGCGATCATCACGCTGCCGATCGGCATCCTCGCCGCCTTCATCGTGATGCACGCACAGGGCATCAACGCCAACATCATGTCGCTGGGTGGTATCGCCATTGCCATCGGCGCGATGGTGGATGCGGCGGTGGTGATGATCGAGAACGCGCACAAGAAGCTGGAACATTGGCGGCGTGACCATGTTGGCCGGGAACCGGAGGGCGCGGAACGACTGAAGCTGATGGCCGAAGCCGCCGCCGAGGTCGGCCCGGCGCTGTTTTTCTCGCTGCTGATCATCACGCTCTCCTTCGTGCCGGTGTTCACGCTGGAGGCGCAGGAGGGCCGCATGTTCGCGCCGCTGGCCTATACCAAGACCTACGCGATGGCCGCTGCAGCGGGCCTGTCGGTGACGTTGATTCCCGTGCTGATGGTGGCCTTCATCCGGGGGCGCATCATCGACGAGACCGCCAACCCCCTGAACCGGGTGCTCATCGCGGGCTACCGGCCGGTGATTAACGCCGTGCTGGCGCATCCCCGCACGACATTGGTCGTCGCGGCGCTCGCGGCCTTGGCCACGATCTGGCCGGCAACACGGCTGGGCAGTGAGTTCATGCCACCGCTGGACGAGGGCGGCCTGCTCTACATGCCCACCGCACTGCCGGGGCTGGCCGTCGGCAAGGGCGCGCAACTCCTGCAGCAGACCGACCGCATCCTGAAGACCTTTCCCGAAGTGCAGCGCGTGTTCGGCAAGATCGGCCGCGCCGAGTCCGCCACCGACCCTGCGCCGCTGGAAATGGTCGAGACCACGGTGATGCTCAAACACAGGTCTGAATGGCGGGCAGGCATGACCACGGAGAAACTCATCGCGGAAATGGACGCCGCCCTCAAGCTCCCCGGCATGGGCAATGTCTGGGTGCAGCCAATCCGCAACCGCATCGACATGCTGGCCACCGGCATCAAGTCGCCGGTCGGCATCAAGATCGCCGGCCCTGATCTGAACGTGATCCAGCGCATCGGCAACCAGATCGAAAACGTCGTGAAGGCTGTGCCTGGTACGGCATCCGCGTTCTCAGAACGCGTTTCGGGCGGGCGCTACATCGAAGTCGTGCCGGATCGCGTCGCCGCCGCGCGCTACGGCATGGCCATCGCAGACGTGCAGCGCGTGGTCAGCGTGGCCATCGGCGGCGAGAACATTGGCGAGACGGTGGAGGGCCTGCAGCGCTTCCCCATCAATATCCGTTACCCGCGCGAGCTACGCGATTCCGTTCAAGACCTGCGCGAATTGCCCGTGGTGACGATGCGCGGCGAGACGCTGACCTTGGGCAGTATCGCCGAGGTGAAAATCGTCGACGGCCCGCCGATGATCAAGTCGGAGAACGCGCGGCCCAACGGCTGGATCTACGTGGACATCCGTGGCCGCGACCTGGGCGGCTACGTCGCCGACGCGAAGAAGGCAGTTGCCGATCAGGTGCAATTGCCTCCGGGCTACTCGGTGCACTGGTCCGGGCAGTTTGAATACCTGGAGCGGGCGACGAAGCGCCTGCACATCGTCGTGCCGTTCACGCTCGCGATTATCTTCCTGTTGTTGTTTCTGACCTTTCGCAGCGCGGCCTCCGCCACGATCATCATGGCGACGCTGCCCTTCGCATTGGTTGGTGGTTTCTGGCTGATCTACCTGCTCGGCCATCACCTGTCAGTGGCGAGCGGCGTGGGCTTCATCGCGCTGGCCGGCGTGGCGGCCGAGTTCGGCGTGGTGATGCTGATCTATCTGGACAACGCCTTCCGCGAGCGCGAGCAGCGCGGCCAGATGCGCAGCGTCGCCGACTTGCGCGAAGCGATCATCGAAGGTGCCGTGCTGCGCGTGCGGCCCAAGGCCATGACGGTGGCTGTCATCATTGCCGGTCTCTTGCCGCTATTTATTGGCAGCGGTACCGGCAGCGAAGTCATGCAACGCATCGCCGCACCGATGATCGGCGGCATGATCACCGCGCCGCTGCTTTCGATGATCGTGCTCCCCGCCGCCTATCTGCTGCTGCGCGGGCGGAAGCTGGCGCAGGCACCTTTGCCATGACGCGCCGCAGCGGGAACGCCATGTCCCCGGCGCAGTCCAACCCACATGGGCAGGGTAGGGGCGCAATGAACCGACGCCTGTGGATAGTGCTGCTGGTCATGGCGAGCTTCATGCCGTGGCGAATAGCGCTTGCCTGTGCCCATCAGACGGGGTTGATGCAGCAACGATGCTGCTGCGTCGAGCAGCACATGGCCTGCCCCAGGATCAAGACCGGGGTGGGCGCGTGCTGCAAAGCGGTGGCCGCCGCGCCCTCGCAGATCGCCGATAGTCAGAACGACACGCTGCCCTCCGCCGATGGCGGCAAGCCGCTCTCGCCGCCGCCGTCACATCCGAAGTTTGACCCGCTGGTTTTCTCGTCCGGCCGCAGCCCCCCACGGACCGCCCCGGATCGCAGCTGGCTGGCGGGCAGTGAGACCTACCTGCAAACCGCGAGATTGCGTTTGTAGCGCGCCGGAGGGCGTCAAGGCCGGTAGGGCTTGAAGCCCAGCTTCACCCAACGAAGACAGCGGCATGCCTGGCATGTCAATCCCATCGTTCGTGAAGAAGAGGCACGTTATGAACCACTCATCCAGAATCATCATCACCCGCACACTCGGTCTCGGCCTGATCGCCGGACTGAGCCTGATCCAGGCCGCACAGGCCGCGCCCGAAACCTATGGACCGCGCGGCACAGTGCGCTTCGAGCCGTTGCCTGCCGCGCAGCAGCCTTGCAGAACTGTCGTCAGGAATGTCTGGGACGGAAGCACCAAGGGCCGCAAGGAAGTGACCGTGCAGGAGTGCAACCGCGCGCAGGCCCGCAAGGTCAAATCCTGGGCCGGCCCGCGCAACACCATTCCGGGCTATCAGTAGTCGGGCGACGTCGAACGGCTGAGACCGATCGCAGGGCATTTCGGGGGCGCGGACATTCGCGCCCCTTGTTTCTGTATGTGATCGCGCGGACCCTGGCAGCTAGGCGTGCGTCGCAGGCTATCGACTCAGGCCGCTTTCTTCCGTACCGCATAGTAGCCAGTGATCTTTGGGTGCGCGGCGACGCGCTCGAAGTGGGCCACCAGCGCCGGGGCGACTTGTTCGACGATGTCCTTTCGCGTACCGACTCAGGAATCCGTCGAGCGATGCCCAGCGCACTGAAGCTCCTGCTGGATGGGCGGGCATTTGACCGATCCGTACGAGCAGAACACGCAGCAGTCGCCCGGCTTTGGTCGCAGCAAGGCTTTGCATTGACGGCATTCATAGAAAAACAGGCACGAATCGGTTGGCATCGACTCCTGCATGGTAAAGCCGCACTGCGGGCAGGTCATGACGGATTCGAAAGCCTTGGCATTCATGTGGGAACTCGACTACAGCGATCATCAGCGCAGCGCCGGTTGGCGGGCGACACCAAATCCAAAATTGAGGCGGCGATCATGAGTGCCAACGCGACATAGGTGACGTTGGCGCTCCAGCCATACTGGAACCATGGGTACAGTGACAGCAGCAGCATTACTGGCCCGAGCATGCCCAGCATGCTGCGGCGCCACTGGCGATGCGCGAGCCAACCGATCGCATGGAGCGCCAGCACAAGCCAGGCGAATGCCGGCAACAAGGTGTTGATGAACAGGCCCTCCCAGCGGGCGAGGAAGCCCATGCCCAGCGCAGATCCGAGCGTGGCGATGGCCGGAAAGCACATCATGCAGCCCATGGCTGAGGTGACGGCACCCAGCGAACCAACTTTGTCGCCAATTCGCAGCATCCATCGCATGAAGTCCGCCATGGTCGATGTTCCATCTCGAAAGACAGCGTTACGCTACGTCCGTATCTGGCTACGGAGTCAAGCCCATGACGACCTATACGATCGGCGTGCTCGCACAACGTAGTGGCGTTCACGTCGAGACCATCCGCTACTACCAGCGCCGCGGCCTCGTTGGCGAACCGGCGCGGCCCCTTGGTGGCATCCGCCGCTACGATGACGCGCACGTCGGCAGGCTGCGCTTCATCCGCCAGGCGCAGGGACTCGGCTTTTCGCTCGACGAGATCGGCGAGTTGCTCAAGCTTGAAGACGGTACGTATTGCCGCGATGCGCGGCGACTCGGCGAACGCCGGCTGGCGGATGTGCGCAGCCGGCTTGCCGAGCTGCGCCGCATGGAAGCCGCACTGGCCGGTCTGGTCGACCGTTGCGCGTCAGCGAGCGGACGACTGCGCTGCCCGCTCATCGAGGAACTGGCGGGAAGCGAATAGCGCAGCGCGGAAGCGCGGCCTGCAGCCGGCTCAGCCCGCCTTCTGTCGTGACGCGTAATGGGAAACAATCTTCGGGTGTGCGGCGACGCGCTCGAAGTGAGCCACGAGCGCCGGGGCGACTTGTTCGACGATGTCCTTGGGGATGTGGTCGAGCGCTCCGGAGCGCAGCCAGCGTATCCATATGAAAACCTTGAGATCGGCCACCGTAAGCCGGCTGTCGACGAAATACGCTCCGCCGGCGCGCTGAAGCTTCGCCTGGAGCTGCTGCAAGTGGCGCGTGATCGGTCCCGATGCCAGATCCTCGCGGGCCTTTTGCTTCATCTCCGCGGGCATGTCGATCGTTCTGCCGATACGTGAGCCGATGTCCTCCACGGCATCGAGGATTTCATCGCAGCGCAGCGCGGTCAGATCGTCATACGGGTAGAGCCCGGCCAGCTTGCCGGCGTAGCGCAGGATCGCGTTGGACTGGGTGACCAGCGTGCCGTCCACGTCGAGCGTCGGCAGTGCCTGGAAGGGAGTGCTGTCGCGCATCGCAGACCAGGCCGACGGCGCAATGCGACGATCCTCGAAGGCGACATCACCGATGCACAGTGCTAGGCGCGCCGGCTCACCGCGGCCACCATCGAAATCGAAATAGGTCAACGTGAGTACAGGCATGGCAACTCCTTAGCTTTTGCGGGCGTAGACAAGAGCGATGAGCGGGCTGACGACAGCGTAGTGGACCAGGATGAAGGCGGTTTCGATGCCAACAAACCCACTGACCGACGCCATGTGATGCTTGGCGCCGACCGCAATGACCATGAAGCTCCAGGCAAGCGGCGCCGCCAGCGCGGCGAACTTCCATGCGCCGCGCAGCACCGGCTCTCCGGCGAACAGTCTTGCGTACAGCACCGACCAGGCCACGCCCTGCACCGCCATGGCCAGCAGTCCGAACGGGAGCAGCATGTCGTCCCGGTATACCTGCAGAGCCTTGTAGTAGTCCGCGAAGACGTTCAGATGCCAGAGATAGCCAAGCGGAAAACTCGGCAGCATGTAGGCGGCGACAGCGAGGACATGCTTCTTCATCCGGAGTTCTCCCCTCGCGACGTCGTACAGACACGCCACGACACTTCTATTCGACTTGCACAGTGCAAGTGATCGTACGCTATCGCATGCAAATTGCAAGTGAATGACGTAGGCTCCATCACATGAATGTCTCACCATCGGGGCAGCGCTCGCACTGTCCGATCACCTACAGCCTCGACATCGTCGGCGACCGCTGGACGCTGCTGGTCCTGCGCGACCTGATCATCGTGCGCAAGCGCCATTTCCGCGAGTTCCTGGCGTCCGATGAGGGCATTGCATCAAACATCCTCACATCGCGCCTCAAGCTCCTGGAGTGCAGCGGCCTTCTGACCCGCCGCCCCGATCCCGAGAATGCTCGGCAGGTGATCTACGAGCCGACGAAGAAGGGACTCGACCTGCTGCCCGCGATGCTGGAACTGGCACGCTGGGGTGGGACCTACGACCCCGATACCGCCGCGCCCAGGGATCTGATCCGGCGGATCGAGAAGGATCGCGATGGCGTGGTTCACGAGATCCGCGCCGCGCACGAGCGGGGCGGCAAGCCCAAAGCGCGCAAGCGGTGACGCCCCGGCATGTAGGCGGCGCTGTCGGTTGAACCAAGCGGCCATCCGACCCGGGCTTCGAGCTTTCGCCGTCAGCCCGAAGGTTCTGGAGTGCATCTACATCGGCCGCCGCTTCAGGAACGACACCGAGCGGCTGGAGAAGCTGTTCGATCTGTACACCCGGATGTCTGCTGCGCAGCCGAAGACAAAGAAGCTCGGGAAATCGCCACGCCGGTCGTCGAGCTCGACACACGCCGCCTGATGGACCATAATTGTGTACACATTGAGTACGCAAGAGGTCCGTATGGAAGCCTTGGAAGTCGGCATCCGCGAGTTTCGCGAGAAGCTTTCGGACTACATCCTGCACAGCGGCAAACCGGTGGCGGTGACACGCCACGGCGCAACCGTGGGCTATTTCATTCCCACCCGGCCGGAACGGGCGGCGGAGCGTCTGCGCACCCTGCGCGACGCCGGCGCGGCGGTCGATGCCATGCTCGCATCAGCGCGGGTCGGTGAGGCGGATGTAGAAGGGATCGTCCAGGAGTTTGCAGCAGCCCGCAAAGCGACGCGCAAACCCCAAGCCGGTATCCGCGGCAAGAAGGCATGAACGATCCGCGTCCGCTGGTTCTGGACGCAAACATCCTGATCCGGGCCGCTTTGGGACCCAGGGCGCGGGGCGTGATTGAGCGCCACGCCGGCCATGCCGACTTCTTTGTGCCGACCTACTGTGCGGACGAGGCTGCGGAGCATCTGCCCGTCATCATCGCCAAGCGCGGACTCGACCCTCGCCCGATCATGGCGGCGCTGAATGCGGTGCTGGGTGTGGTTCATCTCGTGGACTCGCCGATGTACGCGGGCGCAATGGACGAAGCCCTGGCCCGCTTGGCCGGGCGTGATCCAGAGGATGCCGATGTGCTGGCCCTTGCGTTGACGCTCGAATGCCCGATCTGGACCGAAGATCGGGATTTCTTCGGCACCGGCGTGGCGACATGGACGAGCGCGCAGGTGGAGCGGTATCTCGCCCCTCCGAATCCCTATTCCTGAATTCCGGCCTGCAATGAACGAAACTAGCAACCCGACCAATCAGTACACCGTGCCGTCGGTGTCCATCACCACGGCGCGCACCGGCGCGTCCAGCAAGGCCAACGCGCTCGGCATGCGCGCGATGCAGGAACGTGCCTACACCAAGCGCGGCGAGCAGTACCTGCTGATCAAGTCACCGCCCGCATCCGGCAAGGTTCAGGTTGTGCAGCTTGTAGGTCACGACGACTTCCACTCCGGCGAGCAGCCTACTAGACCGTCCGCTGATTCACAGTCAGCGCTCGTACGCGTTCCTGCAGCTGCGGCAACACCTCAGCGGCAAACCACGGATTGCCGCGCAACCAGCGCTGATTGCGTGGGCTGGGGTGCGGCATCGGCAGCACCTGAGGCCAGTGACGGCGCCAATCGGCGACCAGTTCAGTCAATGTGCTCCCCGCAGCCTGAGGCAGGTGCCAGGCGGCGGCATACTGGCCGATCACCAAGGTCAGTTGCACCTCCGGCAATAGGGCCAATAGCCGCGTGCGCCAGGTGCGGGCGCACTCCGGGCGCGGCGGCAAATCCCCACTGATGCCCGTGCCCGGATAACAGAAGCCCATCGGCAGAATCGCAACCTGTGCCGGGTCATAGAACGTGGCGTCGCTGACGCCCATCCATGCACGGAGCCTCCGACCGCTGACATCGCTGAACGGAACGCCGCTTTCGTGCACCTTGCGGCCGGGTGCCTGTCCGGCAATCAGGATGCGCGCTCGGCGGTCCAGTTGCAGGATAGGCCGCGCGCCCAGCGGCAGCTGCGGCGCACAAAGCTGGCAGGCACGTACCTCGCGCAGCACGGCAACAAGCGTATCTGCGCGTGCTGCAATGGGTCTGCTTGATCGGGTTGGCATTTGTTGCTGGATAGGTTCAGTTGCACTGAGTCTGTTCCGCCCTTGGCAAGCGGCGCTGAGCTTCTAGCCAGCGGCTGGGCGACATCCCGCAACGCTGTGCAAACACGCGGCTCAACGTCGCCTGGCTTTGGTAGCCCACATCGCGCGCCACGGCCTTGATCGACTTGCCGCGCAGCAGGTGGCTCTGCGCCACGCCGATGCGCCAGCGCGTGAGGTAGTCCAGTGGCGTCATGTTTACGGTCTCGCGAAAGTGCCGGGCGAAGCCCGCACGCGACATGCCGGCTTCCAGTGCTAAAGCCTCCAGCGTCCATGCCTCGGCAGGGCGCTCGTGCATAGCGGTTACTGCCCGAGCGAGCCTCGGGTCTGCCAGCGCAGCGAGCAAGCCATTGGTTTGCTCGCTGTTGTCCAGCAGGTGGCGCAACAACTGGATCAGCACGTATTCCATCAACCGATCCAGCGCGGCCTGACGTCCGCACTGGCTGGCAAGGCCTTCGGCGAACAGCAGCTCCAGCGCCGGGCCAAGCGTCGGAAGCTCCCGTAACGGTAGGACCACCACAGTCGGCAAGGCGTGCGTCAAGGGATTCTGCGAGCCACTGCCCAACTCGACCGTGGCGCATAACAGATCTGCGCCATTGTCAGGCGCGCACAGTTGATGCCCGCACGGCCGCGGATAGAACAGCACGCTGGGTTCGGTGAGCTCCATCACGGCGGAAGCATCTGCCACGACCGTGAGCGGGCCGGCGCGCAACAGGTGGAGATAGCCCACATCGCCCTCCGGATAGAAATTCACGGTCTGGCACAGCTGGCCCGAGTGGAACACGCGCGCGGTCGGCGTGAAGCGGGAAAACAGGGAGGAAAGCCGATCCATATGATACGACTCGCAACGTCTTTGAGACTTTTCGTTGCTTATTGTACTCCAGAATTAGGGCCGTGCACTACCGCACTCCGACTTCAGGACTAGAACGATGCCTCGTATCAGCCCGCTGGCCGCCGACGACGGCGATGCCGAAACCCAGATGACCCTCAGTGCTGTGAAGGCCAAGCTCGGCATGGTGCCGAACCTGTTTGCCACATTCGCGCACGCCCCCGCAGTGCTCAATGGCTACCTCGCCCTCTCCGATCAACTTGGCAAGGGCCGGCTTAGTGCGCGACAGCGCGAGATCATCGCGCTGGCCGTGGCCCAGACGAACGCGTGTCAGTACTGCCTGTCAGCGCACACAGCGCTAGGCAAAAGCGTCGGCCTTAGCGACAGCGCGGTGCTCGATGCACGCGCCGGCAAAGCAGCCGATGCACTGGACCAGGCGCTTGCCATGCTGGCGCAACGAATTGTCCATCAACGCGGCGTGCTCACCGATCAGGAAGTCGCCGCAGCGCGTTCAGCTGGCATCAGCGATGAACTTCTGCTGGAAGTGATCGCCAACGTCGCTCTCAATGTTCTGACCAACTACACCAACCACATTGCCGCAACCGATGTGGATTTCCCGGCGGTGCCAACTGCGATGCAGCAAGCCGCCTGAAGCTGCAACTCGAAAGAGAAATGACCTCTTACATCCTTACCCAGGAGAAACGCAATGAAGAAGACACTGTTTGCAATGGCACTGGTTGCCAGCTCGGCCCTCGCGACACCGATGTCCGCGTTTGCTGTCGATGAAGTCAATGTTGCCCGTGGCCTGTCTGCCGCAGGCGCCCCGCTGGCCATGCACGGCTATGACCCGGTGGCCTATTTCACGGATGGCGCACCGGCTCTGGGCAGTGACAGCATCACCGTAGTGCACGAAGGTGCAGCCTATCGCTTCGCGACTACACAGCACGCGGAGATGTTCAAGGCCAATCCAGCACGCTATGCGCCGCAGTTCGGCGGTTATTGCGCCTTTGGAGCATCGGTCGGCAAGAAGTTCGATGGCGATCCGCGCCTATGGACGATCCGCAACGACAAGCTCTACCTGAACCTGAACGCGGATATCCAGAAAAAGTTTTCCGAGGATGTCGCTGGCGCAATCAAGAAGGCGGAGAAGAATTGGACCAACATCGAACACAAGGCGGTCGCTTCTCTGTAATCAAGAATCCGGCCGCCGGCATCTGCTGGCGGCCGCACTTTGGCGCTCTTTACGTCGCCCCACCGGTACGGTGTCGAGAAGCCAGCTGACGCAGAAGGAGGAACAGCAGATGAAACTCAGAATAGTCCTGCAGTGCGTAGCGCTGATCGCGCCAATGGTGTCCATTGGCGCCAATAACACCATGCAGACGATGCACGACAATGCGCCGGACAGCGGCATGGCGAAGGCGCAGTCGCTGCCAATAGCGGTGCCCGACGACCTGAGGACGAAATACGTTCACCTTGGATCGTGGCTGGTCGCAGACCCCAACGCCCCGGGCCACGGCTTTCACGACGTGTACGCCGACTTCAACAGCGTCGAGACCTACCGCAAGACCGGACGCTTTCCCGACGGCATGACCCTAGTGAAGGAGATTCGCAGCATCGGCAGCGGCACGCTGACCACCGGTGCGGCGCAATGGGCAACCGAACCCGGCGTGTGGTTTGTGATGGTCAAGGACGCCAAGGGTCGTTTCCGCGACAGTCCGCTCTGGGGCGATGGCTGGTTATGGGCGCTGTACGAAGCCAAGGCGCCGACCACAAACGTAGCCACCAGCTATGGTGAGGCCTGCCAAGGCTGCCACATTCCCGCGGCAAAAACCGATCACGTTTTTATCGAAGGCTACCCGACGCTGCAGCGCGAATGACCGCCGTCAGCACGACTTTAGATCCTCTCCACCGTGAGCATCTGCACATGACACGTAGCGACCTGCCCCTCAAGTACGTCCGCCTCCGCGAAGGGATGATCGAATACCATGAGTCCGGTCCAGTAGACGCTCCCGTGCTCATATTCGTTCATGGCGCGCTGGCCAATGATCGGCTTTGGGTACAGGTAGTGCTGATGCTGCACGCTTCGTATCGCTGCATCGTACCGGTCTGGCCTTTGGGTGCACACCGTCTGCCGATGAATGCCACAGCAAATCTCTCTCCGGCAGGCGTGATTCGGCTGATCCACGAGTTCGTGGATGCCATGTCTGTGGAGCGAGCAACGTTCGTCGGAAACGACAGTGGCGGCGCGCTATGTCAGATGCTAGTCGCCGCGCATCCGCTCCGAGTCGAAAGGCTGGTTCTGACTTCCAGCGATGCCTTCTCCATCTGGTTGCCGTGGATGTTCAAGTATCTGGAGTTTGCGGCGTACATCCCCGGGATGCTGTATTGGTTGGCGCAGTCGATGCGGCTGCGATGGCTCCGCGGACTGCCTTTTGCGTTTGGCTGGCTGAGCAAGCGCATGTCGCAAGACGTCTCCGATGCGTTCGCCACGCCGTTGGCGTCATCGGCAGGCGTGCGTCGGGATGCCGCCAAGTTTCTACGGGGCATCTCACCGAGGCTAACCTCCACGGCCGCGCAGACGTTCTCATCCTTCACGCGGCCAGTGCTAGTAGCCTGGTCACGCGAGAACCGCTTCTTCCCCACACAGCACGCTGAAAGACTGGCACGCGCCTTCCCCAACGCAAAGCTGCATTGGATTGAAAACGCTTATACGTTCTCACCGATAGACCAGCCCAAACAGGTCTCGGAAGCGATCATGGATTTTATGAGGGCGACAGCCTGACTTGGCGACAGATCTGCAGGGCGGGGTTGGCGAGATGGAGGTGGCTCACATCTCGCGCCGCGACAACAGCCCCAGATTGGCCACGACAAAGGGCGTCAGGTAGTTCAGGAACACCTTGAGTGCGAGTCTCGCGCTCCACGCACCGGCCAATAGCGCGTCGCCTTGGTTGAACGCCGTGAGCCAGCTTCCGACGATCAGCGCAATCAGGCCGGTGCGCCGCAGGTGCGCCGGCACGAGGATGGTAGCCAGCGCCTTGCGACTCATCCGCGCCGACCCTGCACATAAGCCGCGGTGAGCGGGTCGGACGGACACTCGAAGATACAGCCAGTCTCGCCACATTCCACGAGTCCGCCGGTGCCGCCTCGCACCCAGAACACGCCGCAGCGATCGGAGATTCTTCGCGCCTGCGCGAGATTGTGAGTGACGATGAGCACGCTGTAGCTCTGCTTGAGCTGCGCAATCAGGTCTTCGACGACGGCGGAGGCGATCGGGTCCAGCGCGCTGCAGGGCTCGTCCATCAGTAACAGTTCCGGTTGCAAGGTCAGTGCGCGCGCGATGCACAGGCGCTGCTGCTGGCCGCCGGACAGTGCCTGCGCCGGTGCATCGAGCCGGTCATTCACTTCGTCCCACAGGCCAACGTCTGTCAGTACGCGCTCGACGACAGCGTCGATGTCGGTACGGCGGCGTGTGCCGATTTCCAGCAGCGGCAACTCCAGGTTGCGGCGGATCGACAGCGGGAACGGGTTGGGTTTCTGAAAGATCATGCCGACCCGGCGGCGCAGTGCGACGACATCAACATCCTTCGCACGGATGTCGCTGCCGTGCAGACGCACGACGCCTTCCGCTGTGCAGCCGGGAATCAGATCGGTCATGCGATTGAGGCAAGACAGGAAGCTGGTCTTGCCGCAGCCGGAGGGGCCGATCAGCGCGGTGACCGTGTTTGGCGGAATCTGCAGTGTCACGTCGCGGAACGCCCAGCGGCCTCGGTAGGCCAGGCCCAGCTTCTCGATGTCCATCACCGGCCCACGCACGGGCTCGACCTGGGGCGCGGAACAGCCAAGCGACGCGGCAGCGAGATTCATGCGGCAAGACTCCGACGATGCAGCCAGCGATCGCCGATCCACGACGCGGCAAGATTGATCAGGAGCAGCAGCATCACCAGGACGACCGCCGACGCATAGGCATTCGCGTTGCCGCCGCTGATGTTCATTGACAGATCGAAGATGTGCAGCGACAGCGCGCGACCCGAATCCATCAGAGACTCCGGCATGCGATCGACGTAGCCACTGGTGAAGATCAGCGCCGCTGTTTCGGCGAGCGCGCGGCCGATGCCGAGCACCACGCCAACTACGAGGCCCGGCGCCGCTGCCGGCAACAACAGGCTGAACAAGGTGCGCGCGCGCGATAAGCCCAGTGCCGCGGCGCCGTGCCGGACTTCGTTCGGTACGGCGCGCAGCCCCTCTTCCGTGGCGCGGATCAGGATCGGCAGCACCATGCAGGCCAGCGTGAGGCCGCCGGACAGAATCGAGAAACCCAGTCCCAGGTAAATGCAGAAGAACACATTGCCGAACAAGCCGAACACGATCGACGGTACACCGGCCAGCACATCGAGACTGCGGCCCACCGCGCGGCCGAACGGCGAATCTGCCGCGGTGTACTCGGCCAGGAAGATCGCCGCGCCCATGCCCAGCGGCACGCTGACTGCGAGGCACACCGCGAGGATCAGCGCCGTCGACACCAGAATCGGAGCGATACCGCCGGCGCGTCCGGCGTCTCGCGGCGGCGTGGTGAGGAACGCCCAGTCGATCTGCGCCAGCCCGTGCCAGAGCAGATCGCCGAGCAGCCAGCAAAACGCCGCGGTCACGATCAGCGCCGCGCCGTAAACCAGCAGCGTGTCAGGCCTGGGCATTGACACTCGCGTGTGAACGCAGCCGCTCGGCAACACCGATCAGGGCCGCGATCATCGCCAGCAGCACCAAGCCGCTGACGAACAGCGCCGAGCGGTGATCGCTCAGCGCGTAAGCCATCTCGAGGGCAATATTGGCGGCCAGCGTCCGGACCGGATCGAACACCGACGCCGGCGTCTGCACCACATTGCCGCAAACCATGAGTACTGCCATCGTCTCGCCGATCGCGCGGCCGGTGCCGAGCACGATGCCGGTCGACAGGCCGCTGCGCGCTGCCGGCAGCACGACGCAGGTCACGGTGCGCCAGCGCGACAGCCCGAGCGCGGCGGCGGCGCGTTGCTGTGCGGACGGTACGGCAGCAATCGCGGCGTCGGCCATCAGCGCGATGGTCGGCAGGATCATCAGGCTCAGGATCAGAATGCCGGCGAGCAGACTCGGCCCTGGCGGCTGCAGCGCGCGAATCAGCGGCACCAGCACGACCAAGCCCCAGAAGCCGTAGACCACGGAAGGAATGCCGGCCAGCAACTCGATCACGCGGCGGTAGACGCGGGCGAGCGGAGGCGCGGCGTAGTGATGGCTGAATACTGCCGACAGAATGCCTAGCGGCGTTGCCAGCAACACAGCACCGGCGGTCGCGTACAGCGTGCCCCAGATCATCGGCAGCAGATTGAAACTGCCGCGCGTCGCATCGGCTGCCGGGTGCCAGGAGGCGTCGCCTGCGAATCGTACGACGCCGATCTCGCGCAGCGCCGGCCACGACTCGTAAACCAGGAAGCCTGCGATCAGCAGGACAATGACGCCCGCACCTGCGGCGCACATGCGCAGGCCGATGGCGAGCGCGCGATCAGGATTAAAGCGGCACAAAGTAGAGCTGGCTGACGAGATCATGCACGGCCGGCGAACGTGCATAGTCGATAAAGGCCTCTGCAAGACCCGTCGGCGTTGTACGGGTCACCAGCTGCAGGGGCCGCGACAGCGGAAAGCTGCTGTCCTTCACGCTCGCGATGGACGCGTTCACACCATTCATCGGTAGCAGCTTTATCGGGACGCCATGCGTCGCGCTGTACTCGGCGGCACCCACCGACACGTACCCGATCGCATCCGGATTACCGGCCACCGTCTTGATGCCCTGCTCATTGTCGCCGATGACCACATGGGCTTTCACCGCAGACGACTGGAGTTTGAAGTAGTGCAGGAACAGCTCCAGCGTCGATCGGCCTTCAGCCTTGTTGACGACCGTGATCGGCGCATCGGTGCCGCCGACCTCGTTCCAGCGCGTGACGCGCCCGGTGTAGATCGCGACGATCTGCGCATCGCTCAGCACCGTCACTGGATTGGCGGCGTTGAGAATCACCGCGATGCCGTCGCGCGCGATCGCAAAGCCGTGCAGATCGCTCTCATCCGGATTGAGCGCACGCGAGGCCATGCCAATGTCCGCCAGCCCCTGCCGCGCGTCGGCGATGCCGCGCGACGAGCCACCGGTCTGCACGTCCACGCGGACACCGGGATGCAGTTGCTCGAAGCGCTTGCCTATTTCGGCCGCCAGCGGCGCCACGGTGCTCGATCCGGTAATCACCAGCTTGCCGTGCAGACCGACAGCGTCAGCCGCGGCGGGTTGCGGCGACTTGCCACACGCGGCCAATGCCAGCATCGCGGCGAGCCCCAGCGCAACGGCCATCGAGAATGACGGTCGGGCCGCCGGGAATCTCCACATGGTCATGGCTTCCGTGATAGATCAGGCTTGATGAACTTCAGCGTCATCCGATCGCTCTCGCCGATTGCCGCGTAGTGGTCGCGACTGACGTCGCCGAGCCGGAACGTCGGCGGCAGTGTCCAGACACCTTTCGGGTGGTTGGCTGCATCATCGGGATTGGCGTTGATTTCAGACCTTGCCACGAGTGTGAATCCGGCATGCTGCGCCATCGCAATGACGTAGTCCTCGCGCATGTAGCCGCTATCTTCCTGGTCGGTGAGCGGGCGATCGGCCGGCAGTCGGTGATCGACAACGCCCAGCATGCCGCCCGGCTTCAATGCCCGGAACATCGCCTGAAATGCCGCGATGATCCGCTCATCGCCGCCGCCGCGCATGTACCAGTTGTGAACGTTGCGGAACGTCAGCACGAGATCGGCAGTGCCCGGTGGCGCGATATCGATCTGCGTCGGCGGGTTGAAGCGGGTCACGACGACCCGGTCGTAGATCGCTGGATTGGCGCGGAGCTTGGCGTCGAATGCCGCGCGGCTTTCGCGGTAGAACGCGGAGCTCGAGTCGGCATTGAAGTGCGCGGCATAAAGCCGCCCCTGCAAGCGCAACACCGGTGCCAGAATTTCGGTGTACCAGCCTGCGCCCGGCCAGATCTCGACCACGGTCATATCGGGCTTCAGGCCGAAGAACCGCAGTGTTTCCGCCGGATGCCGCGCGGAATCACGTTGCACAAACTCGGGCGTACGATGGCTGCCGGCAATCGCCGCCTCCAGCTCCGAATCGGCCAGTGCTGCGTGAGCAAGGACGCTCCACAACACTGCCGCGCTCATCGTTGCCAAGCGAAGGGCTCGATACGCCATGTCGGTCTCTGTTTGGACATCGGGGCGTGTGCTCAGCTCCGTTGCTTGCGCTTCAGCGGCACTACGCCGATGTCCGGCGAGTTTCCGACTGAGCGCGCCGTGCAAGCCAGTGATCGAAGGAAAGCCGCCCTGGACCCGACAACAACAGCGGGACAAGCATGGCTAGGTAGATCAGCGGCAGCTTGAAGCCGTTGTCGCAGACGTTGTAGCCATTGCCGGCATGGACGCTGAACCAGGCAACGGCTGTCAGCACGATCAGGCTGCTGCTGGCGAAGCGTGTGAACAACCCTAGGAGCAGCGCGATCGGCGCAAGCAATTCCACCCAGGTCGCCAGCTGCCAGCTGATGTCGGTCGGAATCAGATTGAAGGGCAGCGGGAAGTCGGCGTGAATGTGCGCAAACCAGTTGTCGCCGCGGAGCTTCTCAAGGCCGGCTTCGAAAAACTCGTAGGCCAGCAGCAGCCGAAGGGTGAACGGCGCCAGCCACGCGCCAGCGGCATCGAGGCCTTGGGGAACGCGCGTCAGCAAGTAGGTCTGTGCGGTACTGATGATCATGTTGGTCTCCGGACGCCAACGATGGCGCCCTGTTGTCGCAGTTGAGTGAGCAAGGCCGCGCCGTCCCGTACGAAGGCGTCGCGGTCATGCACGCCACCGTGCTCGGCAAGCTGGATCAGCAGCTGTCGTCCGGCGACGGGCTGGATCTGGATCAGGGCGAGCAGCGCGGCGGAAAGCGGATTGAGAAGAGTGAAACGAACCTTGTCGTCTGCGCCCCGAAACAGCAGGTAGTGATAGGCATTCCCGTCGGCAACACGGGGACGAATGCGCGGACCGAGCCGGTGCACCGCCCAACGGTAGCTCGCCAGACGCGCGGCAGGCTGCAATACCGGGATGTCGACGAGCAGATCGCCGGCCGGATCGATGGAATCCGTATCCAGAACCTGCGGATCGATCGACACCGCCAGCTCCAGCCACTCGTATTCCAGAAGATCGCTGAGGAACGGCCAGTCCTCGTTGATCGCGTCGACATGGAGACGCGTCCAGTGCAGGAAGGCTTCGGGTATGTCACGGAATAGTGGCGAGGGGCAGCGATGCTCAGCGAAGAAGCGGCGAAGCATTTTCCGCCAGCGGTTTTGTCCCAGAATTCGTCGGCTAACCGGATAACAGGCCAGCAGAAAGCTTTCGAGATTATTGAACAGCAGCTCCTGATAGATCCGCATGCGGCGCGCGGATGCACCGGCCGGCAATGCGCTGCAGCGCGGATCGCGAATCCGCGCGGCGAACGCGGCCTGGTAATCCGCGAGGCCTGACATCGCGGCAGTCCCCTGGCGCGGTGCGCTGCTATGCGGCATGGCGACGCACCCGATGCTGATGCTGATGCTGATGCTGAATGTCGCACAGGTGCTGCAGTTCGGGCAGCAGCTCGGCCAGCGGCGGGATGTTGAAGTCCCGCTCCAAGAGTGTCGGGCGCGGCCCCAGATGGGCGCAGGCGAAGTCATAGAGCGCCCAGACCGGCTCGGCCACCGCGGCGCCATGGGTGTCGATGATCAGGTTTGGCGCTTCACGATAGTGTCCGGCCATGTGCATGTAGACCACCCGCTCTGCCGGCAGCGCAGTGATGTAGCGATGCGGATCGAAGCCGAAGTTGACGCTGTTGACGTAAACGTTGTTCACGTCCAGATGCAGATCGCAATCGGCTTCAGCAAGGACCGCCTTGATAAAGGCCACCTCGTCCATTTCGGCGATCGCCGGCATCAGGTAGAACGAGGCGTTCTCCACGGCGATACGGCGCTCGAGGATGTCCTGCGTGCGGCGGATGCGCGCCGCGACGTGCGCTACGGCCTCGCCGGTGAACGGGAGGGGAAGCAGGTCGTAAAGATGGCCGTCGTCGGCACACCAGGACAGGTGCTCGGTGAACAGATCGATGTTGAACGCATCCAGGAATCGCTTGACGCGCCGCAGAAAAGTTTCGTCGAGCGCGGCTGTACCGCCCAGATTCAGCGACAAGCCATGCGCCACCAAGGGCCGCTGCCCGGCGAGCGCGCGCAGATCGCGGTCATGCCGGCCGCCGAATTCAAGCCAGTTCTCCGGAGCCAACTCCAGAAAGCCGATGAGCTCCGGCACCTCGGACCTGAGCGCGGGAACAAGTTCCCGCCTCAGGCCAAGGCCGGCACCACGCAGCGTCTTGCCGTTCGAAGCCACGTGCGGAACTTACTTCTTTGCCCCGCACTTGCCTTCACCGCACTTGCCATCCTTCGCCTTGTTCTCGGTATCCGCCGACGCGGCGGCCTTGTCGGCGCCGCACTTGCCCTCGCCGCACTTGCCGTCCTTGGCTTTGGCGCTTTCATTTTTGCTGCTGCCGCACTTGCCTTCGCCGCACTTGCCATCCTTGGCCTTGTCGTCGGCCGCCGCCACCATGTAGCCGCTATCCAGGCTCTGCATGGCGAAGGCGCTGCCGGCATGTGCCGCGCCGGTAACACCGAAAGCGGCCGTCAATGCCAGGGCCAGCGTGGTCTTCGTCGTGTCCATCTCAAATCTCCTGCGAAAGTTCAGTTGAGAAATGCCCGTCAAGGGCGTGGTGGACGATGGTCCCGATCAAGGCTTGGGTCGGCGTGATCGCAACGCTCGTGCAATGTCGAACGAATCCGCTCGCGGGCCTCCGGGCTCAGATGGACATCGCCCCCGTCGTCGGTGTCGCGCCCCAGCCGGCGAAGACCCTTGTGGATCGTGACCAACTGGCGCGCGAATCGACGACAGGCGTCGCACATCAGCAGATGCAGCCGCAGCGCCAGCCGCTCGCGCCAGTACAAGGGGCGCTCCGGCTTTGCGACCAGCATTCGGCTCACATCTCGACAGTTGAGCATTCGTCCGTCATCCGGAAGTGGCCCTGCCACCCCAAGTTCGATCGAGACACTGCCGGAGCCTTGATCGGGCCCGATGCAGCGTCGTCCATACATTGGTCGGTGTAACGGCGAGTTCCTTACAAATGATTTCAGTGTCCTCTTCCAGCACCTCGCGCAGGACGAACACGTCGCGCATTGGCCCCGGAAGCCGATCGAGGCAGCGCTGCAGAGCGTGAAGAAATTGCTCCTGCTGCAGTGCAGACTCCGGGTCGCCCCAGTCCGCGGGCGCTTCGCGCCAGTGCCCGGTGGCATCGAAAGCATCTGCATCGGCCGGGTCCGCGGCATCGGCGAGCGCACTGATGTCCAGCACCGGCTCCCGAGCGTCGCGCCGAAATTGGTCGGCCACCTTGTGTTTGAGAATGGCGATCAACCAGGTTCTGACCGTGGCGTCGGCCTGTCGCCGGTCGCGCGCAGCCCAAGCCGCCAGCAAGGTTTCCTGCACCGCTTCCTCGGCGCGAAGCGTGTCCCGCGTCAGCCTCAATGCGTAGCGATACAGGGCATCGCCGTGGATTTGCAGCCATCGTTCGGGAGCGTCGCTCATGGCCGCCCCCGCTGGGTCGTCGCCGGTCGCGGTTGAAGCTGCAACCGGCTGTCCTGATCGAAGGGGCGCTCGTGGCTCAGCAAGACATTGAGCAGGTTGTCCTGGAAGGAAGGGTTGCCGGTCAGACGCTGATGCGACTCGCACAGAAACATGGCGTAGGCCAGCGGAAAGAAGGCATGGGGATGGCGCGCCTGGCTCGGGTCGAGACGCTCGCGGCCCAACAGGGAGGGCTTGGTGACGAGGCCGTCGCCGGGCTCGATCATCAAGTGGCGGTACGGGGCATCCGGTACCGCAGTGTGGACCTCGTCGGGATTCAGGCGGATAACGGACTCGCCATCGATCTCCTCGACCAGCAGTCGAGCCGCCGTATCCATGCAGTTGCCGCCGAAAACCACGATGCGTTCTGGCGACGTCTCCAACTGCCGGGTCAGTGCCCAGACGAAGCGGCGGGCGCGTTCCAGCTGGCGCCCGAAGTAAGTTTGCAGGGTCGCCAGATATTGATCTGCCGCCGCCGGTGTCGTGAAACGCTTGCGTAGGCGGTCGCGCATTGCCGGGTCATAGACGGACCACTCGAACGCTTGCCAGATTCGTGTTTCAAACAGATCGCGATCCAGTGCCCGGCCATCCGGCGTCACCAGCCAGTCGAGCAGCGGATGCGGAAACAGCTGATAGGCACTGGGTATCGTCGCCAGGATTTCCGGATCCAGTCGCGACAGGCCAACCCGCTGTCCGGCAATGAAGCTGTGCAGCGCGCTGATCGAGCCTAAATTCGGCGTGCCGAGCAGAATCGCGGTGCGGACCTTCTGCGCGCCGGCATAGGTGATGGGCAAATCGTTGTTGTCCAGAACATCCGCGCTGCCGTAGCGCAGGTAGTAACGCGTAATTAAGCCGCCCATGCTGTGGGCCACGATGTCCACGCGCAGATCGGCATCGCCATAGTCCGCCCGGATCTGCTCGATCAGTGCATCCAGCTTGCGCGCGGTGAGTACATTGTCTTGCCGCCAGTCGTAGGCGAAGACGTAATAGCGCCGCCGCTTGTCGCGCACGGCCGTGCCGGGCTGTGTGCGCCTGAAGTGCCCATAGGTATCGAGGGTCTTGAGCAGATTCCCGTAATAGTCACTGCCCAGCAGCTGGTCGAAGATGCCGTACGCCTCGATGCCATCGTCGACCGGCTCGAGTGTGGAAGGGTCGATTTTCAGCGCCAGACGGCGGCGATCGCCGAACAGAAGTTGCAGCGGCGATCCGGGCCAGACTTCGCGGCCGCTGTCCCGCTCACGCAGCCGCGAACCCAGAATGCCGGGAATGACGATGACCGGCGGTTGCCCGTCCACAGCGGAATCGGTCGCGTACAGCCGCCCCAGATCAGGCTTGGGCGTTGCAGCGCAGGCCGACAGCAGGCAGGCGCCCAACACCGCCATGCCGATCGCCCTCACCGGTAACGCTCCGCCAGAACGTCCGCGGGACAGCCGAGCCAGTAAGCCCAGCGCAGCCGCCACATCAGCAGGATCGTTCGCCAGACGCCGCGCGATTCCCAGCGCCGACCCGAAGTCAGTACAGGACTTGCGATCCGCCGCGGGCGGGACAGCTTGCGCAGACGCGCTGAAAGTTCGATGTCTTCCATCAGCGGCTGATCGGGCCAGCCACCGATCGCCTCGAACAGGCAACGCTTGACGAAAATCGCTTGGTCGCCGGTCGCGATGCCGCTCAGGCGCGAGCGCAGATTCATCATGGCGGCGACGACGCGAAGCATTGCAGAACGACCCTCGATGCGGACGTCGAAGCGCCCCCACAGCGCGCCATCGGCCGCCAGCGACGCGCATACCCGATTGACGGCGTCCGTGGGTAGCCGCGTATCCGCGTGCAGGAAAACGAGAATGTCACTGCGGGCGACGCGCGCGCCGGCGTTCATCTGTCGCGCCCGGCCGCGCTCGCCATACAGCACGCGGCAGCCACTGGCTTCCAATCGCGCCCCGGTATCATCCGTGCTGCCGCCGTCGCAAATCAGGATTTCCTGCGGCGAGGGCCGCAAGGCGGCCAAGCCTTCGAGCAGCGCCGGGACGATCGCGTGCTCGTTGAGCACCGGCACGATCAGCGTCACCGATGTCACTCGGTTCGTCAGCACTGCGCCATGGCGATCACCGTCCATCAGGCGATCCATCGCGCGAAAACGGCAGACGCAGGCACCACAGCAGGGAGTTCGGCGCGGCAGTCTGAAACGCCGGCAGGCCGATGCGCATACCCGCATGTCCGTCGCGCGGCTGGTCGCGGTAGGTTCGCGCGAGGCGATCCCAGATCGACAGGTTGAAGCCGAAGTTGCTGTGATGTTCGTCGGCCCTGGTCGAGTGATGCACGCGATGCATGTCCGGTGTCACCAGCAAACACCGAAGATGGTGATCCAGCGCAATCGGCAGACGCAGATTGGCGTGATTGAACATCGCACAGGCGTTGAGTATCACTTCGAACATGATCACGGCGATCGCATCGGCGCCGAGCGCGATGACGGCGACGACCTTGATCAGCATCGAGAGCACGATCTCCAGCGGGTGGAAGCGCAATGCCGTGCTGACGTCGATGTCGCGATCCGCGTGATGCATGCGGTGGATGCGCCATAGCCAGGGATAACGATGAAAGGCCCGATGCTGTGCCCATATCAGTGCATCGAGCATGACCACCGCGATCGTCGTCTCGATCCAGAACGGCAGCGTGATTTGATGGAGGACACCCCACTGCTGTTGCGCTGCCATGATGGCGGCGCCGACGGCCACCAACGGCATTGCGATCGCCCCCATCAGGCGTACGCAGAGACCGCCGAGTCCCACCATCACGAGATTGGTCGGCCAGCGGCCAACGCGCGCCTGGGTCAAGGTGCGACGGGGAAAAGCGCGTTCGAGCAGCAACATCACGGCAAAGACGCCAGCGAAGGCGGCGAAGCGCAGGACTGGCTCCGGCAGGCCGAGGATCGTCATCGCCGCGATGTCCGGACCGATGCTTGTCGCCAGCGCGCATCGATCAGCCCGGCCGCGGCGGCCCGGTGCAGATCGTCGGCACGATCCAGATCCCATGCGGGCGGCAGTTCGATCCACTCGCGACCCGGCCGCCAGCCGTGCTCATGCAGTCGTTGCCGCGTCAGCGCCATGACCCGCTCGGTACCCCATGGCATATCGAGAAACGCGGCAGGCTCCGGAGAGCGGGCGCCGACGAGAACATAGCCGCCATCTTCGGCCGGGATGAACACCATGCGGGCCTGTCGCAGCGCGGACGCAGCAAGCTGCAGCTGCGAAATGTTCAGCGCCGGGCAGTCGGTGCCGATCAACAGCGCGCTCTGCGCTGACGCCAGCAGCTGCGACAACGCATGCGCCATGCGCGCACCAAGATCGGCGCCATGCTGGTTGCTCACCTGAACGCCATACTGGCGTTCGCAATCGGGCCAGAACGCTGCCGGATCTTCACCGGTGACGAACAGCGTCACCGCCCCGAGGTTTGCATCGCAGGCGCTGGCCAGCGTGCGCGTGATCAGTTCGCGCTGCAGCTGCGCAGCGCCGTCGGCACCAATGGCCGGAATCAACCGGGTCTTGCACGCGCCCGCGACAGGCGCGCGCGCCATCACGCCAATGGCGACCGGGACCGGCGAACCCGCATGGGCCTGTCGAGTCGTCATCGATTCCGCCATCACCGCATCGGCTTGCCGGCATTGAGCATCCAGTCGTACGACAGGTGCTCGATCCGGTAGTCAGCACCGCGCAAGCGCTGGCGATCGGCATCGGTGTCCGCCAGCCACTCGGCGTGGCGCCCCACCCAGGTCTTGAGCGATTTGCCCTCGGCCGTGAAATCCTCGCCATACCATTTGAAAATCTGTGACAGATGCAGGACGCCGTCGGCGGCGTTGAAACGATTGCGCGTGCGATCCGCGAGGAATCGACGCTGCTGATCGTCCAGCTGCGCGTCGAGCTGCGCAGCGACGTAAGGTTCGGGCCGCAGCGCCGGGCAGCCGAGCGAGGCGCAGTTGACGGCGAAATGCACGCGGGCGTCCCGATAGCGTGGCCGCAGTGTGTCGTGTTCGATCCAGTCCAGTGCTCTTGGTGCGCCGAGCAGGGTGAAGAACGTCTGCTTCCATGGTGAGCGCAGCAGCGAGCCCAGATCGCGGATGGACTTGAGATCCGGATAGCGGCTGAGGATCAGTTGCAAGGTAAAGCCGTTGTAGGCATTGATCAGGAAGGCCATCTGCTCGGAGCGGCTCCAAGACTCGAACTCGCCTCGGTCGACGACGGAGAACGACTTCAGAACCGCGTCGAGTTCCGTGCGTTGCCGCTTGAGTCCATCGTAGTCGACGACGCTGGCGTGTCCGTTGGCGATCCAGCGGACGTGCCGGACTAGCAGCCGGTCATAGTTCGCATACGCGTGGTCGAAAGCCGACGCGGCTGTTGCGGTCATCAGTGCGCTCATCATCAGCACCCTCCAGATCAGCTTGCGCATCGCATCAGGCCCTCATCCAGCCATGAAATCGCTCGACGAGTTTCAGCAGGCCCTGCGGCTGATGCGCCCGTCGCCACTGTCCGGCCGCGTACTTGTTCGCCTCGGCCAGCGTCGGATAGATATGGATAGTGCCCAGAATCTTCTTGAGGCCGATGCGATGCCGCATCGCCAGCACGAACTCGGCGATGAGATCGCCGGCATGTTCGCCGACGATCGTGACGCCGAGAATCCGATCCTTACCCGGCACGGTCAGCACCTTGATCATCCCGCGTGCCTCGCCATCGGCGATCGCCCGATCGAGTTCGGCGAGATCAAAGTGTGTCACCTCATAGGCGATGCCCCGCTCACGCGCTTCGGTTTCGCTCAGACCCACGCGGGCGACTTCGGGCTCGGTGAATGTCGCCCAGGGAATCACCGAGTAATCCACCTTGAACCTGCCGCCGCGCAATCCCAGCAAGGGACCGAACAGGCTGTTGACCGCCGCATACCAGGCCATGTGGGCCGCCGTATGCGTGAACTGATAGGGCCCCGCCACATCGCCACAGGCGTAGATATGCGGATAGTTGGTCTGCAGGAAGGCATTCACCTCGACGGTCTTGCCGGTCTTGACGCCGATATCCTCCAGGCCATAGCCGCGCAGCCGCGCGGCGCGGCCGACGGCGACGAGAATCGCGTCAAAGGGGATGCGCTGCTCCTGGCCTTCGGCCTCACAGATCAACATCTTTTCGCCGTTCTCGATGACCACGGCCTTGGCGCGCGTGTTCACGCGGACCTCGATGCCCTCGGCGACGAAGCGTGCATGTACTGCCTCGGATACTTCTGGATCTTCGCGCTGCAGCAGGCGCGGCAGCATTTCGACTTGCGTGACGCGCGAGCCCAGGCGCGCGAAGGCCTGGGTCAGCTCCGAGCCGATCGGACCACCGCCCAGCACCACCAGTCGCGGTGGCAGCTCGCGCAAGCTCCACAGCGTGTCAGAGGTGAGATAGCCGCTGCGATCGAGCCCGGGTATCGGCGGCACAAAGGGCTCGGCGCCTGCGGCGATGATGATCGCGCGTCCGCTCAGGCGCTGCTTCTCTGTGCCCGGCGCGTCGATTTCCACCGTCCAGGGATCGACCAGTTTCGCCTGTCCCTGCAGCACCTCGACCCCCAGCTCGCGGTAACGCTCGACCGAGTCATGCGGCTCGATCGCGCGCACGACGGACTGCACGCGATCCATGACCTTGGCGAAGTCGACGCTGCCGGTCGTGCCGCTGAAACCGAATTCGGACGCTCGCGCCAGATGGCTCGCGAACTTCGCGGAGCGAATCAGGGCCTTTGATGGCACGCAGCCAGTATTCAGGCAATCGCCGCCCATGCGATGGGCTTCGACGAGTGTGACCTTCGCCTTGACGGCAGCGGCGATGTAAGCGCTGACCAAACCGGCGCTGCCACCGCCGATCACGATGAGATTGCGATCGTAGCGGGCGGGACGCCGCCATCGTGCGTAGACGCGCCGCGCCTTGACGCCGTCGAGCAGCTTGCGCGCCAGCAGCGGGAATACCCCCAGCAAGATGAAGGCGCCGATAAGACCCGGAGAGAGAATGCCGCGCAGCGAATCCAGTTGTGCGAGCTGGGTGCCCGCGTTCACATAGACCACGGTACCGGCGAGCATGCCGATCTGGCTGACCCAGAAGAACCTGCGCGCTGGCATCTGCGTAAGGCCCAGCAGCAGATTGATCAGAAAGAACGGAAAGACGGGAACCAGGCGCAGGGTGAACAGGTAGAACGCCCCGTCGCGCGTGATGCCGGCATTGATCGCGCCCAGCCGCTCGCGATAACGCCGCTCGATAGCATCGCGAAACACGTAGCGGGCCACGAGGAAAGCGCCCGTCGCGCCGATCGTCGAGGCGAACGAAACGAGGACGGTGCCCCAGAGCAGGCCGAAGATCGCACCGGCTGCCAGCGTCAGCACTGCGGCTCCCGGGATCGACAAGGCTGTGGCTACCACATACGCCACGAAGAAAGCCGACGCCGTCAGCACCGGCTGCGCATCGCGGTAGGCGACCAACGCGCCCCGCTTCGCTTGTAGGGCCTCAAGGCTCAGATAGCGGTCGAGATCGAGCGCGAAGAACGCCGCGATCAGCGTCAGGAATCCGGCCAGCAGCAGCACACGTTTCGACATGGATCAGGGACTCGTCTACAGACCCGCGCGATCCAGTGCGGCAAGAAAGTCCGCCGGTTCGGGGCGAATGCGGTAGTTGTCCGTCAGGTCGCAATAGACGATGCGGCCACCGGCGGCCGTGATCAGCACGGTCGGCATCGGCACGTCGGCGTCATAGCCGAGCACCTGCATGCCCATCGGCAGACCGCCCTTGGCCAGAATCCCGAGCCGGTCGGCGGCGCGATTGTCGCGGTCCATCAGGAAGCGCATCGGCACCTCGAAACGCTGCGCCAGTGCCTGTGTGTGCGCCTGCGACTGCGGGCTGACCAGATGCACGGCGACGCCGCGCGACGCCAGCGTGCGGTACTGCGCGGCCACCTCGCGAATCTGCGCCATGCACAGCGGGCACCAGTTGCCGCGGTAGAACAACCACAGCGCCGGCGTACCGGTCAGATCCCGACTCGACACCGGGCGTCCGTCGACGTCCACCAGCGGAAAGTCCGGCAGGCTCTGGCCACTCGCCAGGGTGGAGATATCGCGCGCGCCGAAGCGCGAGTACCAATGCGTGTAGAGCAAACCCAGCACGATGCCGATGCTGGCGGCGACCAGCGCGGGCAGGCCTAGGCCGTCAAACGCGAGCGCCCAAGCGGTTCCGGCAACACCTGCACCGGGAATCCACCACAGGCTCGCATCGGTACGCGCCACCGAGGCGAGAAACAGCCGCATGAAGAAGGCAGCGGGTACGGCGGCGGCCAACAGCACACCCCACCACGCCATGGCATCGGAGGCCGTCGTCAATTGCCAGACGGCGAATGCCATGGCCGCCATCAGGCTCGTCATGTAGATCGAGACGTAGAGCGCTTTGAGTTTGTGCATGAGGGTTGTCCTTAAGATTTCAGGTCGTGGCGCCGCCACAAGACGATCCGGCGCCGGCGGTGCAGCCAAAACAGTGGTTCGCGACGCGGATGCGACGTTTCAGCAGTTCGTCCGGCGCGAAGTCGAAGATCGTCAGCGCACGACCCTCCCGTTCGATCGGCAGCTCCAGCTGCTGGTTGAAGTCGCAGTCGTACAGTCGTCCGTCCGGTCCCACGCTGATCAGCGTCCGGCACATCACGTTCTCCGCCGCAGCCGGGTTGAACGCGCGAACGAGCGTGTCCATGTATCGCTGATATTCGCCGGCCTTGTGCAGATGCAGCGCAAAGCGATGGATCGGCATGTTGGTGATCGTCAGCAGATGATTGAACGCGATGCCGAAGCGCTCGCCGAGTGCCTTCTTGTAGTCGAGTTCCAGCTTGGCCTGCGGCGGCGGCAGGGACGGACCCAGCGGGTTGTAGACGAGATTCAGGACCAGGCCCGAGCCCGGCACGCCGTAGCCCAGCGCGTTCAGTGATCGGAGGGCGGCGATGGATTTCGCGAAGACGCCCTTGCCGCGCTGGGTATCGGTGTTGTCCTCACTGTAACAAGGCAGTGAGGACACCACTTCCACCCGGTGCTGGGCGAAGAACGCGGGCAGATAGGCCTTGCTTTCGCCGGTTTGCGGGTTGCCATCGACGCTGACCGTCAGGTTGTGACGGACGATGATCCTCCGCGCCCGGGCTGTTGCTTGCGCCACCAGCCAGTCGAAATCCGGATGTAGTTCCGGAGCCCCGCCCGTGAGATCGAGCGCGCCGATGTCCGGATGCGCATCGAGCAGGGCGACGATGCGCTCGATGCCTGCTCGTGACAGTGCCTCGGTCCGCGACGGCGAGGCGTCGACATGGCAGTGCCGGCACGCCTGATTGCAGAGCTTGGTCAGATTGACCTGTAGCGTGTCGATCGTCCGGGGCCGGAGTTCGATCTTGCGCTGGGCCAGCTCCCGCGCAAAGTCGCCCGCCGCCGAAGGCCGATCGGCTTGCGTGCGCGCCGTGATCGCGGCCGTCATGTCAGCAGCACCCGGTCTTCGCACCGGCCTCACTGGTTTGTGTCAGTGCCGGCGCGCTGCAATCAAAGAGTCCGAAGTGCGTCGCTTTGTCGCCGCTCACGCGGAAGTGCCGCGCGTAGCGCGTCCGCTGCAGCATGTCGGCCGTGTTGCCGCACACGAGCATCGGGCGTCCGGTCTCGAAACGATGATGATCGTCAAGCTCGAAGTGATGCGGATGCTCAGGCAACGATCCCAGATACGTCGCGACCTGACCGAAGTCTTCGCAGCGATCTTCCAGTCTCAGTTTGAATGCACGGACCGTCATCGAGTGGAAGCGGACGAAGCCGATCTTGTGTTCGATCTCCGGATGGCTGATCGACAGCGGCGCGCTGGCAACCACGCGGGCATCCAGGCAGCCGGCGCCCGCCATCAGCCGGCGAAAGTCCTCGACATACAGGGCTCCGCCGAGACATTCACCGAGCAAGACGGGATCGCGCGCCAGCGCATCGGGGATGCGCCGATCGGCAAAGACATCGGAGAAGTACAGCTCGCCACCCGGCTTGAGGACGCGGAAGATCTCGTGAAAAACACGCGCCTTGTCAGGTGACAAGTTTAGGACGCAGTTGGAAATCACGACGTCGACCGATGCGTCCGCGATGCCGGCCGCTTCCAGATCCTCGATGTAGCCCTGGCGGAACTCCACGTTGGCATAGCCAAACTTCTCGGCGTGATAACCCAGATGGCGCCGCGCGACCGCCATCTGCGCTTCGGTCATGTCGATGCCGATCACGCGCCCCTGCGGGCCGACCAGGCGCGATAGCAGATAACAGTCGCGCCCGGAGCCACAGCCCAGGTCCAGCACCGTGGCGCCTTCGAGCCCCGGGGGCAGCGGCGACCCGCAGCCGTAGAAGCGCTCGCGGACCTCGGGGTGAATGTCACTGAGCAGCGGCACGAGATGCCGCGGCATCGCCTCCGCCAGACAACAAGCCGAGGTCTGCAGATCGGCCGAAGTTTTCAGAACCTCGCCGTAATAGCGACGAACCGCGTCGAGGGTCTCCGCTGCACCGGCCATGGGTGATGCTCCGCCTGAATGTGATTGCGGAGATACTAGGCCGCGATCGCCAGCCGAATGAACCGACGGGAGTCCAGGTTTTATGTCCGAGAGTCCAGAAGACGACCTGCTATCGTCAATCCTGAACGCTTACCAGCTTCGCGCCGGCGTCTACGGACACCCCGAATTGTGCGGGGCCTGGCAGATGAGCACCTCGGGGCACAAGCGTGCCGCCTTCCACATTGTGGGGCACGGACAGTGCTGGCTGCATCTGCGCGACTCGGCCGCCCCGCAGGCCTTGCAGGGCGGCGACATCGCGGTGTTTCCGCACGACGCTTGGCACATGCTGAGTGGCAGGCCCGAACTAGCCGGCGAGGACAACGTCATGCCGCCGGCCGGCGATGGGTCGTTCACGACGCTGGTCTGCGGCTACTTCGAGTTTCAGGCCGGCGACAAGAACCCCATCCTCGACGCGCTGCCCGACGTCATCATCGTGCGCAGAGAGGATGCGGGACGACATCTGGAACTGATCGGCCAACTGTTGATCGACGAGGCAAGGTCGGAAGCGATCGGCACGCGCACCGTGCTCGACAAGCTCGCCGACACGCTGTTCGTCATGGTCGTGCGCCAATACATCAGCAGTTTGGCTGACCAGAGCGGGCTGTTGGCAGCCCTGGCTGACCCCCGGCTGCGCAAGGCGCTCTCGGCGATCCATCGTGAGCCCGCAAGCGCCTGGACCCTGGAGGGGCTGGCGCAGATGGCCGGCATGTCACGCGCCAGCTTCGCGCAGCGGTTTTCCGAGCTGGTGGGAACCTCACCGATCGAATACCTCACACGATGGCGCATGACCCAGGCCGAACTGCTGCTGCGCAATCCGCAGGTGTCCGTGGCAACGGCGGCCGAGCGGGTCGGGTACGAGACGGAGGCCGCGTTTCGCAAGGCGTTCAAGCGCGTCCACGGTGTCGGGCCCGGATCAATACGGCGCTGGTTTCGCGAGAAGCTGAGTGCTCACGACTGAATCGAAGTAGCAATCGCTTATATCGATCCAAGATTCTTGTCTGTCATCGCTAAGTTCATCGAAGCGATGAGCCTAGTGGATAGGGAAAGGTATTCAGCAGGATCTATTAAGCCGCACCCGAAATGACTCAGTGGCGAACACGGGACATTCGTCGAACACGCCAATCGGGCGGTGAAGAGAATCCCAGTTCTTCTAGCGCTGCACGTGCAATTGCGATTCTACGTTGTCGGAAATCCTCACGTTGTTCTGCGCAATGCGAAAGGGCCTTAGACAGTAACGGCAGTCGATGAATATTCTGCCTTGCGGTTGACTCGGTCCCAGTTGCGCGCAGCAGCATCGTGGCAGAGATCCTTTTGGATGTCGCTGATTTCACTGAGCTTTGCCCGTGCATAAGAACGACGGCGGTCAATGCTTGATCGCGCGCTGGCCAATTAACCCGAGTAGAAGGTGCAACTCGCCGTGGGTTTTTTCGAGGCACTGCGACAGTGGCCAGCCACGCGCGGTCATTTCTGTACAGCCAGGCATATGCCGCCCCAGCAACCGATCGCAGTTCCTTCACGCTAGGCATGGCTGATGAGGACGATATGGCTTCCAACCATTGCGACCTGCATCGCTGCAAGGTTCTCTCTCGAATCGCCTCGCTGCGAATTCTTCGTACATTCGGAGAGCTTGCCAGTATGCGGTAGAGAGACGTAGCCGAGCACTCAGTCGCCTTCGCTACATCCGCAACAGGAAGCCCCTGTGCGAGAAGTTGTTCAATATCGGCGACTCGAGATCGGGTGGCTTTCCTTCGCCTCTCTGAAACCCATACACCGGCAGCGCGACGCCATTTCGACATGGTGGACGTCGATACACCTACCTTGTATGCCGCTTGGCGGCAGGTGAGATCAGTGTCGTTAATGATTGCATTGAAAGCCCGATCACTGCCGCGCGAGCGGCCCGCGTCGGTCCAAATCGGACTTGAACGCAGGTTGTTGTCATCAGTCACCACAAAAGAGGCAAAGAACTCCTTGACACTATCGGATACAAGTCCGATGAGAAGTAGGTGACAAATTGGATGCAACGAGCGGCTCGGTCGTCTGCAAAGATCATGAAGCCATCGTAGGGGATGTCGGCTGCTTGAGAGTAGGCGCGACCGAAACGGAAGCCCTCGGAAGTCGTCGTACTCATCACGAACTGCTGTAGTGAGGGACTCCCACGCAATTCGTCCCTTCCTTACAAAGCCAGCTTGTGTAATCGCAGAGAGATACGCCTCGCTTCTGGAGGGGGCCGAGATGCTCGGGAGACCTAAAAGCAGTGCTTCACTGGAGAGCTCAGCAAGTCGCCTCACACAACGGCGATCGACGTCGATAGCGTCAAGGACTCTATTCCGTGGAGTGGAAAGGCAGTGGCGGAATGACTGCCGACTCTGGACAAAATGCTGCTGCAATGGCTCGCTGTGAAACAGGCAAATGAATACGCTGGGTAGCTGGTGAGCGCGATACAAGACAATGGTCCCATATTGCTTCAGTGACTCTCTGTCGCAAGAGCGACAGCTTCTTAGCGTCGGTGAGGCGCCGAATCCGTTGGCAACCAGGCCAGCGCCGATTTTCAAGGCGTCTCCCCGATCGCTTTTCATGGTGTCGAGGATGCGTCGACCTCGCTCTGGGGAGACGAACAAGCTGTAGTACGGGAACAACGTTGCTTTGGTGGCGACGGAGTCGGGTGACCTGAAAGGTCCCCAGCGGCCTGTTGTATCAACGAAGGCCCGGAGGCGGCACGGAAGATCTGTGCTCGGAATTCCGTTCGGAGAGCGAAAGATCTTGGCTAGAGTCTGTCGGGGATCGCTTGGGGAATTGAGGTAGTGCAGCCGAGATACCCATGAGAACAGGAGTTCTTCGCTGACATAGTTCGGTACGTATGGAAATGGGAGGGCTGCATCGGGCATCGACGTTGTCCGTGCCCCCTATCGAAGCAAAGGATCCTCAGTTGGAATATCGATATGCGCTGGAGCGGTGGGCATCTGGGGTGCCTTCTTCTTTGTTGTGGCTCTGGCGCCTTTTGAAGTAGGCGTCAGTGTGGTGCCGATCTCCGGAAATTCCTCGTCGGTAAAGCGTTCTGCTTCATTGCCATCTGACCATGCGATCAGTTTGCGAAGTGATGAGCAACCTTCCTTGAACAGCAGATCGTCAAAGTTTCTCAGCAGGGCGGCTTTCCCTGTGCGCAGTGCCGCGATGGCGGGTTCGAGGATAGCCATATCGATCTTGGAGACGCGATCGAATGCCGCGGCGTCGATTACTTCACGTCCGCCGATCTCATTGCGCTGGGCGAGCATGAATGCGAGCGCAGTAAAGGCCGGATTCCCGGCGCCAGCGTTGTGCCACGCTCTTCTTATTTCTGGGGTCAATCTGACTGGATTTGTGACAAACTGATAGTCCCAATAGGTGTCACAGAAGGCGTCAAACTCCGGATCTCGAGGTGTCATCTGCACGAAGTTCGACTCACCGCCGGAGTTGAGCTTCCGCAGGTTCCGTACGTTCTCGTCAATGACCGACGCCAGAGCGGGTGTTCCCGCAACGACCAGCGTAACGCCTGCTTTTTCGATGATCTCGCTGAACAAATTGAGAACAAATACGGCGTTGTTTCCCTTTGCTGCCTTCAGGTTCTGCACTTCGTCGATAAAAAGTACCCCAATGGAAGCTGCAGTCGCGACCCGTGCGATCAGCATGACCATTCTGGCGACACTGCGGACGGCTTCGGCTTGGCGACGATACGAAGTATTTCCCAAGATGTAGTCGACGACTTCGAAGAACTGCAGGCAAAGACTTTTTAGCGTGGCGTCATGGGCCATGCGGATGTTGACCCACGGAATCTGGCGGCAGACGAGTGGCTTCCCGTGATACGACGTGTGCTCGATGACAACTTGGTATGGCAGGGAGAACGAGGTTGCAAACGTCGTTTTTCCGCTTCCACTGATGCCGAGGATCGTTTGCCCTTTGGCGGTAGATGTCCAGTTAGTGGGAAAAGGCACATCGCCCGGCTGGTCGGTCGCCAATGCGATGGCATGACGGCGCTGGACGTCCTGAATCGACAGGGGATTACGAGCGACGTACGACTCACGAATGTTCATCGTGAGATTGACACCTGCGCGCTTGTACTCAGCGAATGGGTAGACGATTTCGTTGATGCAACCAATCTCGGCGATGCGAACGAGCTCGCCCTTCTTTCGAAGGGTCTTGGCCGGCTTCGGCGGGTAATTCCTGAGCCGATCAAGAATCTCGTCCTTCGATCCCTCCATTGGTGGAAGGGCTTCGATGAACGGATTACCGTCGAAGCGCCGGACCCCGGTTGGTCGGTAGTTTGCGGGGATGCTGATGTACTTGATCACTTCCTGGCCTTACGTTGACGCTCGATTGACTCCAGCCGTTCCCGCTGCTCGATCTCCCGCCAAGTCGGTTGAGACGGCGAAGTTAAACGCGATACTTCTGCCGAGGCTGCTGGAGTTTTACGCGCGGCGTTCTTGCTGGAGAGGGCCTGTTTAATGTCGGCTGTTTCGGCTGCTCGTCGTGCACGGATGTTAGCCGATGCATACTTTTGCGAAGGGTGCTTCGGGCTGATCTTGCGAGAAGCATGCTTGCCGGCCCGTAGTTGCCCATCGATGAATGCATCATTTCGAGTCTGGGCGATAAGTAGCTTATGCGCGTCCGCTAGGCAGTCCTCTTCCTCCAGCGTTGTTTCCTGGAGGTCATCAAGGCCGGCAGCACTGATGGTCCAGTGTGGCCAGTTGTCATCGCCATTGGGCGCATAAAGCTCTGACGGATTGGACCGATCGATCTTGACGGCGATGCTGCGACGGCGTGAGGTCGAGAGACGGGCCTGGCGTTCTGCTGCGGCATTCATCGGCAGGTAGCTTCTTCCGCGGTATAGAAGTGAACCATTGCCAATGGTGGCTTTATCGTTGCCAAGCAGCAGTCGCTCATAGTCCGCGTCATCCAATGGCGGGCATTCGATTCCGGTGATGTTTTTCAATCCCCATACGTAGGCCTCTCTTGGCGTCGGTCGGACGCGGGCGCGTCGGAGGATACTGCGTGCTTCAAGAGTCTTATGGGGACTGTTGTTGTGGGCGTCAACCAGATCGATTAGCGCCCAGTAGATTTCCCGAAGCGAATGCACCGCGGCGATCTGGGCACCCCGAAAGCTGCGCTTGGTCTTGGGGTCCAGTGGACGGTCCGCGAAGGAGCCCTTAATGCGCCGCTGTGACATCTTGCGCTTGAGTTCGCGGATCAAGCGCTCAATGATTCCCTTGCCATCCGGACAGAGAGGTGGAAGCACTTCCGCTTCGATATGAAGGCCATCGACTGCGGCGTCGAGCATCGCGCGGGAAATCATCTCTGAGCCGCGATCCATAACAAGGCGGGCGCAGACCCGGCCCTGAGGCCATCGGCTGTCGTCAACGATGACGCCAAGATTGCGGAAGCGGCGCTTCCGGGGAGTGAAAGCGATGAGCAGCGCGTATCGAATCTCTTCCCAGGATGCCGGACGCAGCGTGATGTAAGCGCTGACGATGAATCGGCTCCAGCGGTCGATCATCAAGTAAATGATCGGGGTGCCGAGGACTTGGCTTGGTGCTTTGCTGTCTACAACGAATATTCTGCCGCCGGTCGCGTCGATCTCATAAATTTCTCCTGGCCCCGTAGCGAGTAGGGCTCCCTTGGATGCTCTGCGCCTGTGTCCGGCGACGTTCTTTTGGAGGTCGCGGGACAAGGAGGCGTTGGCATTCGTAATGGAGCGGTACTGTCGAAGCGTTACCGGCAGCGGGCACCGGTGCGCCAGGTAGTCTGCGTAGCGCTTCGGGTGGCGGATCGAGAAGTATTCTTTGACGTAAGTTTCGTGGGCAGCAACCTGCGTTACTCTCCCGCGGCTCGCGAGCGATTCGAGGCACGCGACCATGTCTGCCACGTCATCGTCGGTTGCGACGAATGTGTTGGCCCCTAAGGTTGCTGCTTCGATGGGTTGTCGCCCGCGCCGCTTGAGCGGGACGGAGCCAGCGGCATCATTCGCAGCGGCTGGACGCTGTGGCCCAACCGGGCGCCCCGCCCGAAGTGGCAGCAGCGAACTTTTGTTTCGGCCGAAGTAGTAGTAGCGAAGTAAAAGGCGGCGGAGTGTTACCGGACTGATCTCAAGCTCACTGGCCCGCCTCTCTATGGCGACGGTGAAATGTGCGCGTGCGAGATTTCGCTCATCGTCGAACCACTCAATGAGCGGTTTGATGGCCGAATAGGTGTTCTCCACCAGCGTCCTTTCTTCGCCGTCCTGGGGAAGCGAGATCAAAAACTCCTGCGGTAAACGGATACGACCGACACGCCAAAGTCCTTGTGCGATATGCCTCTCCGCTATGTCTCTCGCGTGCCTCCGCGGGCGAACGGCATACCGAGCCATTTCCGGAGTCGAAACTGGCATGAGGTAGATGCACTTGCTGAATACGTGCGTGATGCGCAGTAGCTTTGGCGGCGACTTGCTTCCAACCTGAAGAACAAGGCCGACCTTGATGGGTTCGTCGGGGCGCCCAAGAGTGAACGGCGATTCGCTAGACATTGCGCAGGGCCACCGGCAAGTGGAGGGTGAGCTTTTGGTTTATGTCGAGCTGAATCCGATCGGCCCATGTGCCATACCGAAAATCGTTAAGGCATTGCGTATATCCCCGCCGTAGTCGCCTGGCACAAATCTCGATTCCTTCGCGAAGGGGGCGATTGCGTTCATAGGTTGCATAGAACGCTTCGCAGAAGCTGTCGAGTTGGTCTGGGATTGGGACATAGCGTTGCAGTGCCCAGCCACGCATGAATGTGAGCGTTGATAAGAGACTATTTGTGAAGTGGCGGGTATCGACTAACTTCCAGTCGATGCCGTTCTGTTGGCACCATCGTTGTTCGATAGAGAGCCGTAGCCTGATGGCCGGGTCTTCTGCATCTGTAGGTATTTTTACGCTTCGGGCCTGATAAGTCAGGCCAGACTCTGTTCGTCGCGTAATTAGGAAGTCGAGGGTAAATGGCTCTGGATACCGCCCCTTGCGACAGTGCCGAACGCCAGCTTCGCCGCAGAGGATTTGAGTCGCCTGGAGGTGAAGAATAGGAAATTGTTCACGGATGTCGACCACATCTTCTTGGCGATCGAGAAGATGAAAGTAGATTCGCTCTTGCGTGGACAGAAGGTGGTAGACCCTGGGGACGACGATTCCTTTGGGGTTGCCAGATGTGCCCAGAGATGGGACGTCCCGGACGCGCAGCCAAGGCTGATATGACTGTCCGGAGCCGAGCCCATGCCCGCGCCGAAGGCGGCCGCGCAAGTACTTGGGGTATAGGTCTAGGTCTTCGCTCCACTCCATGGTGGAGCAGTGTATAGTTCAACATGGATATTATCCACATTGATTGTTATTTCAGGGCCGATCTGGGGCAGCGCCTGTTCATCGATCACCTGGTCCGCCTCGATGCCACAACCGCCTTCTACCGGCCGAAACGGCGCGAGCGGGGCCAGCCGCCGCGGATCCATCCGGTGAGCGTGGTGCTGCGTACGTCCCCCCGCGATCTGTGCCAGCCGCTGTCGACCGCGGCGATCTACCCCGGTGATCCGGCGCCGGCGGCCGCCGGGCATGCCTGTCTCGGCGACGTCGCCGAGGTCCGGTTGGCGCCGTGGCTGGGGACGACAGGGGTGTTTGTCGTCGACGATGCCGTCGCCCGGACCCTGCCCGCGGGCTCAACGGTTCCGGCGGTCGACGCGAAGGACTTCGTAAATGGCACCCCGGTGATTCGCAAGCATGCGTTGGTCACCCGGCGCGACGACCCGCCGGCGGGCCCGGTGCTTGCGCATCTCGACCGTACGCTGCACCTGATGTGCGAGCGTGGGCGCCGGGATCCGCATTGGCTGCCGCCGGAGTTGTTCGCAGATCGCTTCGATCTGTCCCAGCCGCGACTGCTGATCCCTCGGATCGCAAAGGGGTTGCGCGTTCTCCGTCTCCCGCCCGGAATCCTGCCGATCAACCACGAACTGACCGTGGTCGAGTCCGGCCGCATGACGCTCGATGAACTGGAGAATGCGCTGATGTCCGACGACTGCCAGGCATGGATCGACGCCCGCGCGCCAGCGCTCGAAAACGGGTACCGGTCGATCACCACCCGCCTGCTGCGGCAGCTACCTGTGCCGGGATAGCAGCGTGCCGCGTGTCCATCGCGGTCGCATCCGGCAGGCTCATGCCGTCAGCGCTGGTGATGGGTGGCGGGCCATGGAATGCGCCCGTCTAATATTCACATAGGGCGCATTTGCCATCTGTGAGGGGAGGGTATGCATCTTTCAACGACAGCACCGGAACTGCACGGCGGTAGCCGCGGCTTTTCGGATCTCTGGTGGCACCATTACGGCCGGTATTGGCCGCACATGCCGCTGGGCCCGGTCGGCGTCTGCTGCTACTGCGGCCGTTCGGAGCAAACCGTCAAGGCGGCGAACAATCCGACGTGTGCGCAGTGTTACAGCTATGCCCGCAAGAAACCGATGTCGACCAAAGCCCAGCTGAGCGGGCCGCAGGCGAGCAATGGCCTGATCCTGCAATCGGGGCGCGCGCTGTACTTCGGCGAGTTTGCGGTTCCCGATGGATGTCCGAACGAGATCCGCCCCAGCCGGGAGTTCCGCCCGGTGCTGGTGGACATCATCCTGTAATCGAACTCGACCCCAAGTACGTCGATGTGATCGTGCGCCGCTGGCTGGGCTGGACCGGAAAGCAGGCCAACGCATGTTCCTGTCCGCGATGGTGAGCTTCTACAACTCCCGCGAGGGCGGCGCGATGCTCAAGCGTTGCGGCTTCGAGGGGCTGTCCGACCTCGGTGGCCTCGATCTGGAACGGCGCCAGGTCATCGCCGACCTCACGCTGCACTACAACGGCTGGTGAGCCGCGCCTGGCAACCCACCGTCCTTTCATCCCACCCCACGAGGGACATGCGTCCCCGTTCGGGGCCATGTCCCTCCTTCTTTCCCAGGAGTGGCCATGTCCCGAATCAGCATCTTCCACTGACCTGCACCGCCCGCCACCAGGGCGGCCCGACGCCGCGGCCGGCTGACCGGCTGCCACTTCATCCACTCGCTGGGGTTCAATCCCCGGCAGGGGATTGCCTCGGCCATCCTCTGCTGGAGGAATCCCATGTCCCATTCCAACAATCCCTTCGTCCGCGGCTACGATGGCCTGTCCGTGCAACGGCTGCTGGCGATTTCCTACGACGACGACTGCCCGCTGAGCTATCTGCCGCTGCACGTCTCGCAGTCGCACCTGCCGGACAGCCAGGTCGAGCGCCATGCCTGCGTCTTCTGCGACGACTTCGCGCTGATCACCGAGGGCCAGAACGTGCCGCCCGAGCTGGACGCGCAGTGCCCCAGCCACGGCATCGCCCGAAACCTCGTCTACGCCGTCATGGCCGAAGAAGCCGGCCAGCCGCTGCACGTCGGCGATACCTACTCCGAGGAAGCCGCGCGCGAGGTGGTGCGGCGCCTGCGCTTCGAGACCGGCTTCTACAGCCGTGCCTGGGAAATCAGTTCGGCGCACATCACCGAGGAGGCCGGCCGCTTCCTCGCCGAACTGGCGGACATCGCCACGCCGGGCGGTTTTTTGTTCGTGGCCTTCCGCATTCCCTACAGCCCGGCGGTCGGCATGAAGCTGATCGCCACGCCCTGGACGGATGCGAACCTGCAGCATGTCGAGGGCATCACCGCCGAAGAACTGCGGCAGGAGCACCGGGCCAAGGGCATGCCGGAGTCCCTCGTGGAAGTGTTGCACCTGGCTGCGCTCGCCGACGTTCGCATGTTGGTGTTCGATGCCGGCGCGCCCGTGCTGGACGGACTGACGCTCTACGACGACGAGTAACCCCCTCTTGAGCCCCGTGCGGGGCTCTTCTTTTCCGCGGAACGCGGTGCCGGCGCGTTGCCGATTCCAGGCGGACGGCCGCCGTCATGTGCCGCACGCTGGCCGCATGTTCGCTGGCGTTGCCGGCAGCATGCCCAGGCAGTCGAGACCTTCGAGACTGCGGCGCGGTTCGCCGTGCTGGTCGTTTCTTTCGCCGGACGCATGCCGCGTCCATCCACCTCACCCTCAAGGGACATACCTCCCTTGCGGGCGGGAGTCCCTTGGTTGCCACAAGGAGTCTCCCCATGGATACCCAAGCCATCCGCGCACAGATGCCGACGCTCGTTGTCGGTCATGTGCCTTCCAACGTCCGTTCGTTCAAGTTCAACATCTTCGACGGCCAGCCCAAGGTTTCGACGCTGGGCTTTCACATCGACCCGAAGCCTTTCGAGGGCAAGGTCATCGCCACCACCGACGAGGCCATCATCGTCAAGACGGGACGAGCCGAGTTCGCGGTGCTCGATCGCACGCTCGTGACCGAAGTGCCCGACGAGGGCGCCAAGGTGCAGGTCGAACCCTATGTCAGACGCCGCTTCGACGGTCAGCGGGCGGACACGCCCGAGGAGCAGACCGAGTTCACCGCCGACGGCCAGCCCTACACGGTGAAGCGGTTCGTGCTCGGGTCCGCACCGGCGAAGCTGCCGATCCCCGAGCCGCGCTGCCCCGAGCTGCAGGAACTGATCGACCAACTGGAGCAGTTGCCCGCTCCCGACGGTTTCCGGCGCGTCACCCACATGCTGGTGGATGCCGGCGCGCGGGACATCACCTGGGTCGATCCGCTGCCCGCCGACATCATCCGCACGCCACCGGCCATCGGCTTCACCGTCGCCACGATGAAGTTCCAGGGTCGCGTCACCGTGCTGTATGAGCGTGGCCTCGACCTCTACGCGGTGGAGCTGCACCGCGACGGCGAGCTGATTGAACGGGTCGATGAGGTGTTCTTCGACATCCTCGGCGAGACGCTGGAACGGCTGATCGACGACGGGAGCTGGAGGCGCATCCGCGTGCAGTGCCTGTCGAGTCGCAAGGCTGTCCGGCACTGACCTCCCAGCAGCTTCCCGCCCTCGCGGCGGGAAGCCTCTCTTCCTGCCCCCTGGAGATCACACCCATGACTGTTCGATTCAAAGGCACGGAGCTGCGGCCCGTGCTCGCCGAAGCGGTGGCGAATCAATGCCGCGTCATCCTGGTCAAGGATCAGGGCGTGTACTTCCTGGCCGAGCGCGGCGAGCGCCGACCCGATGGTCGCCAGAAGACCATCGCCTATGCCGCCGGCTGCAACCCGGATGTCGATGGCTTCGACGACTGGTGGGAACTGGCGCGTGCCGAGTTCGGCGGCGATGACTTTGGCGAGTTCTTCGATCCGCAGGAGGGCGTGTTTGCGCGCATCCTGCGCAGCGAGGACGACCTCGACGTGTCCGCTACCACGACACACCTGTCGCTGCAGGCGGTTCCTCCCACGCCCAGCGGTAACTGACCGCCCATCCCTGGCCCCCGCTCCGGGGGCCTCTTTCTTCCCGGCAATGTGGACAGCCGCGAGTGCCGATTGCCGCTCGCCTGCGCGCCATCCCGGCGCCACGCTTCCGGCCATGTTCCGCTGACGTCCGTCAGCGACATGCCCAGGCAGCCACGATCTTCAAGGCTGCGACGCGGTTCCGACCGCGTTGATCACCCCAGTTCGCACCGGCATCCATGCGCGAACGGCCATCGGTTCTCGATGGCGATGCCACCAAGCTGTTCCATCAACCCACGCGGGGGTTCCACACCTTCCCCGCCTTGGGTCGGGTGTGTCTCCGCCTCATTGTTCCCAGGAGATTCACCATGACCACTTCCAACGAAAAGTCCTACTTCGATCTGCACATCACCGGCCTCGGGTATCTCAATCGCATCCGCGAAGTGAAGCCCAAGAAGGGCGATGCGTTCCTGGCCTGCGACATCGCGGCTCTGAACGGTCCCAGCGACGACGTCTCGTATGTGCGTTTCGACACGCGCGTATCGGGTTCGGAAGCGCAGCACCTGGTGCGCCGCTGCATTCAGGCGGTCGACGCCGAGAAGAAGGTGATGATCGGCTTCCGCCTGGGCGACCTGTGGACCGACACCTTCACCTACTCCAAGGGCAAGCGTGCCGGCGAGCAGGGGGTGAGCCTCAAGGCCCGCCTGCTGTTCGTCAGTTGGATCAAGGTCGACGGCAAGCTCGTCTACAAGGCCGAACCAAAGCCGACCGAGACCGACGAGCGGGAGCCGGAAGTCCCTGTGACTTCCGACGCGCCCGCTGCGCAGCAAGCCTCGGCACCGGAGCCTTCCGAGCCCGTCGCCGATGCTGCCGACGACGCAGCCGATGCCCCCGCATTGGCCGTTGCCGAGTCGTTCTGATCCGCAAGGCCCCATCCCCGGGGCCTTGTCTTCTCTTCGTCCCAGGAGACCTTCATGATCACCATCCCCGGCCAACTGGCCATCAAGACCATCCACGGCAGGAACGGCGACTTCAACGTTGGCCGCCTGGCGACCTCGATCGGCGAGTTCGTCGTGAAGAACGCCGAACTCGATCAGTACCGCGAGGGCAAGTACGACGGTGATTTCGTCATCGTCGAGATTCGTCCCTCCACGTACAACGCCAACGGCCGCATGGTCATCGAGATCCGCGCCCATCTGGGCGGGATGACACTGTCCAACATCGACGCCCTGAGCCGCGACGAAGCCCGCCGGCTGAGTCCGCAGGAAGTCGATCCGATCGACGAGGAGGCGCAGGCGCCCGTGCCGGCAACGCCCCCGGCCAAGCCGAAGGCGAAGCCGCGCAGTCCGCGCGATCCCCTGGTCGATACCACGCCGTTCGGCAGCGAACCGGCTCCCGTGTCCGCTGCGGCCTCGGCCGAGGCAGACGACGCGGCGCTGTTCGGTGCCTTGTGGCCCCTGGGCGAGACCGTGAAGCTCGATGCGACCGTGGATCGTCGTGTGCTGCGTCAGCAGCGCGACCGTCTCGACAAGCTGGGCTACGAGTTCGCTCCGTTATCCCAGGACTGGCACCTCCAAGCTGCCTGATCCATCCGCCGCCTTGCGCGGCATTCCGCCACCCGCCGGGGTTCTCCCCCGACGGGGAGGGCTCCGGCCATTTCTTCAAGGAGACCCTCATGGGCTGGACCTTCGTTCGTCAGACGCGCGATCAGTTGATCCGCGAGCTGCTCGCTCCGCAGGTGTCCGAACGCGCTTGCTGCGAAGTCATCGACCACACGCTGGACGGCGACGTTCTGTGGACCGTGGTTCGCGTCACCGCCAGGCAGGCGGGCGTCATGGGCCTCGCGGCCGGTGAGTCCGTCTGCTACATCGGCTGCCATCTGTTGGAAAGCGCGGGCCTCGAGTGGGGCTACAAGTCCCTCGATGAGTCCGTGCATCCGTACTACTACTCGTGCCCGCTGCGCTATCTCGACATGGCGCCGGTGCAAAGCCCCGAGTGGCGCGAGCGGGTTCACCGCTTCCACGCGGGGCGCGCTGTCTAGCGGCACGCATCTTCCTTCACCCAACCGGGGCGAGCACGGCCCCGCGGGCTGTGGTTGCTCCTTCATTTCCAAGAGGACATCACCATGCCTGCACCTTCTTCCGCGAAACCGCTGTACCGCATCGACGAATGCCCCGACCTCATGACCGACGGTTGCGTCGGTGACGAGCAGGGCAATCTCGTCTTTCTCTCGATCTGGGCGCGCGACACCGCCGTTCAGGAGTTCCTCGCCCGCCTGACCCTCGGCCGGGATGAACAGGGACTGGATCAGTTCCACGTCATCACCGAGCAGGGCGCATCCATCCCGGTCTTCGTCGGCAACGTCGAGAACCTGGAAAAGCGCATCACCCGCGCCTATCGGCGAACGCTGTTCGGTTCGCTGACGAATGTGTGGCTGTTCGATCGTCGCTGCGTGAAGCCAGACAAGGCCAACGCCGGCGCGCTGGCGCTTCTGCCCAGGGATTCCGCTCACCGGCTCGACCGGCTGTGGACGCTGGTGCAGGACACCTGCCCGCTGCCACTGCTCGACCACTGGCGCGACACCGTGCTGGAGCTGTTGCAGACACGGCGGATGCTGACCGGTCTCCCCTTGGCCCTCGGGCCGCTGGAAGGCCATCGGCTGGCCCTCGATGTCCCGGCGCTGACGAAGGCGCTGGGCGAGCTGATCCGCAACGGCACCCTCGGCGCCACGCAGTACGAACTGGCCGCGAACGCACCGCTTCGGCGTGTGGCGTGAGCCATCCCCACGGGCATGCGCGCCGCGCGTGCCCGCCTTCCCTCATCCATCACCAGGAGAAATCCATGGCACTCATGTTTCCGCGCCTGGCGCGCAATTTCATCCGTAACGGCTACTTCCCCACCGACGAGCCGACGCTGGAGCGGGCCTTGTCCGCACTGGCGCCGTCTCCCGGCTCCATGTCCATCCTCGATCCCTGCGCCGGCGAAGGCGTGGCGATTGCCGAAGCCGCCCACGCCCTCGGGCGCGAGCAGGTCCAGGCCTTCGCCGTCGAGTACGACGCTGAGCGTGCCCGCCACGCACGGCAACTGGTCGATCGCTGCATCCACGGTGACCTGATGGACACACTGATCTCGCGCCAGTCCTTCGGGCTGCTGTGGCTGAACCCGCCGTATGGCGACCTGAGCAAGGACGTGAACGGCAACATCGGCTATCAGGGCCAGGGCCGTGCGCGGCTGGAAAAGCTGTTCTATCAGCGCGCGCTGCCGCTGCTGCAGTACGGCGGCGTGCTGATCTTCATCGTGCCGTCCTACGTGCTCGACGCCGAGCTGGTCGGATGGCTGACGCGCCACTTCGCCGACCTGCGCATCTACCGTGCGGTGGAAACGCAGTTCAAGCAGGTGGTGATCTTCGGTCGCCGGGCTCGCCAGCGCGACCAGGCATCGGAGTCGGCCAAGGCCGTGCGCGGTCTGCTGCTGCAGATCGGACAGGGCGACGCCGAAGCCGAGGAGCTGCCGCTCGAATGGCCGTTCCTGCCGTACACCGTCCCTGCCAGCCCGGCCGAGCCGGAGCACTTCTATCGCGTGACGATGGAGCCCGAGCAGTTCGCCGATGAAGTCGGCCGGCTGCAAGGACTCTGGCCGGCGCTCGATACCCACCTGGGCGCCGCGCAGCAATCGCTGCGTCCGCCCGCGCGGGCTTTGTCGCACTGGCATCTCGCCCTGGCTCTGGCCGCAGGCGCGATCTCCGGCGTAGTCAAGTCCAAGAGCGGGCGCGTGCTCGTCGTCAAAGGTGATACCCACAAGGAGAAGACCCTCCAGACGGAATACACCGAACGCGACGACGGCTCCGTGGCCGAGACGCGCATCCTCACCGACAAGTTCGTGCCGGTCATTCGTGCATGGGACTTGACGCTGGGCTCGCCCACGTGGGGCGAAGTGCTGACCATCCGCTGATCGCTGTTCCCTGACGCTTCGCCGTCGCTTTCATCCACCCACCGGGGTCACGTCGCCCCGATGGGGTGCCGTGGCCCCTTCTTCCAGAAGGAGATACCACCATGGCACTCGCAGTCCTCAACCTCGCGTCACAAGCACGTTTTTCGCCCGGGCAGGTGGTCATGACCGCCGGCGTCGACGAGCTGGTCCGACAGGGCCGGCTCAACCCCACGCCGTACCTGCGCCGCCATCTTCATGGCGATTGGGGCGACCTGGACGACAGCGATCGACGGCAGAACGATGCCGCGCTGAAGTCCGGCGAGGATCGTCTGTTCTCGTCCTACCAGGTCACGCGCGACCTGAAGCTCTGGATCATCACCGAATGGGATCGCAGCGTCACCACGCTGCTGCTGCCCAGCGAATACTGATCCGCATCCAGCGGTCTCGTGCCGCTTCTTTCTTCCCACCCAGGGGCATGTCACCGCCCCGTGGGGGAGGTGCATGCCCCATTGCTTTGGAGCATCACCATGTCCCTCGATCTCGAAACCGTTCCCGAAACCGCTGTGCAGGGCGACCTGCTCGAAGCGGCCGCTTCACCCCTCACGCTCAGCCTGCAGGACTTCGTATCGGAGTTCGGCGACGAGCTGCTCGATTCGCTCAACCGCGCCAATCCGCCGGTCTACACCGGCCAGGTGCGGGTGCATCGGCAACTGATCCTCGCCGCGCTCAAGCGCAAGCTGTTCCCGGCGCAAGCCGATGTGGTCCACGCCGTCACCGAGCTGTTGGTCGACCGCGGCGAACGCGCCGCGATCGTCAATGGCGAGATGGGCTGCGGCAAGACGACGGTGGGTATTGCCACCGCCGCCGTGCTCAACGCCGAAGGCTACCGCCGTACCCTCGTTCTGTCTCCGCCGCACCTGGTCTACAAGTGGCGGCGCGAGATCCAGGAGACGGTGGCCGGTGCCAAGGTCTGGGTGCTCAATGGCCCGGACACGCTGGTCAAGCTGCTGAAACTGCGCGAGCAATTGGGCGTGCCGGCGCAGGGCCAGGAGTTCTTCGTCCTGGGCCGAGTGCGGATGCGGATGGGGTTCCACTGGAAACCTGTCTTCGTTCGACGGCGCACGCCTCACGGCGACGTGGGGGGCTGCCCGGATTGCGGGCATGTCATCACCGACCTCGACGGCGAGCCGATCAACCCGGTCGAACTCGAAGCCGAGGAGTCCCGCCGCAAGTGCAGCCACTGCCGTGCACCGCTGTGGTCCTTGATCCGTCCCAGAGGCCTGTCCGCCAGCGACCAGTCCTCGACCGTGCTCAAGGCACTGAAGCGTATTCCAACCATCGGGGAAGTCACCGCGCAGAAGCTGATGCAGAAGTTCGGTGACGCCTTCCTCGCGTCGATGCTCGGGGACAACATCCACGAGTTCATCAACCTGATGGATGGCAACGGCGAGCTGGTCTTCTCGGACCGGCAAGCCCATCGCATGGAACGCGCGATGGCCAACATGGAGTTCGGCTTCGGCGAGGGCGGCTACCAGCCGTCCGAGTTCATCAAGAGGCAGCTTCCCCAAGGCACGTTCGACCTGCTCATCGCCGACGAGGCGCACGAGTACAAGAACGGCGGCTCCGCACAGGGCCAGGCCATGGGGGTGTTGGCGGCCAAGGCGCGCAAGACGCTGCTGCTCACCGGCACGCTGATGGGCGGCTACGGCGACGACCTGTTCCACCTGCTGTTCCGCGCCCTGCCGGGGCGGATGATCGAAGACGGCTACCGGCCGACGAAGAGCGGCAGCATGACCTCGGCCGCGATGGCGTTCATGCGCGATCACGGTGTCTTGAAGGACATCTACTCCGAGAGCACCGGCACGGCGCACAAGACGGCCAAGGGCACCAAGGTATCGGTGCGCACGGTCAAGGCGCCGGGTTTCGGTCCCAAGGGCGTACTGCGTTGCGTCCTGCCGTTCACGGTCTTCCTCAAGTTGAAGGACATCGGTGGCAACGTGCTGCCGCCCTACGACGAGGAGTTCCGCGAAGTCGCGATGGACACGGCGCAAGCCGCGGCCTACCGCGATCTGGCGGGTCGCCTGACCCAGGAGCTGAAGCAGGCCCTGGCGAAGCGCGACACGACGCTGCTCGGTGTGGTCCTCAACGTGCTGCTGGCCTGGCCGGACTGCTGCTTCCGGTCGGAAACCGTGGTGCATCCGCGCACGCGCAACACCTTGGCGTTCGTTCCGGCTCAGTTCAACGAGCTGGAGGTGATGCCCAAGGAGCGCGAGCTGATCGAGATCTGCAAGCAAGAGAAGGCGGAAGGTCGCAAGACCCTGGTCTATTCGGTCTACACCGGCACGCGCGATACCACGTCGCGTTTGAAGGTGCTGCTGGAGCAGGAAGGCTTCAAGGTTGCGGTACTGCGCGCGAGCGTGGATGCCTCCCGCCGCGAGGACTGGATCGCCGAGCAGTTGGACCGTGGCATCGACGTGCTCATCACCAATCCCGAGCTGGTGAAAACCGGCCTGGACCTGCTGGAGTTCCCGACCATCGTGTTCCTCCAGTCCGGCTACAACGTGTATTCGCTGCAGCAGGCCGCCCGGCGCTCATGGCGCATCGGCCAGAAGCAGCCGGTGCGCGTGATCTACCTGGGCTATGCCAACTCCTCGCAGATGACCTGCCTGGGGTTGATGGCCAAGAAGATCATGGTGTCGCAGAGCACGTCGGGAGACGTACCCGAGTCGGGCCTGGATGTTCTGAACCAGGATGGCGATTCCGTCGAGGTCGCCCTGGCCCGGCAGCTTGTCACGGCCTGATCCATGTACCCATGCCGGTGGCCCCTCGGGGTCGCCGGCTTCTTTCCACGGCCCTTCGGGGCCGTTTTTCTTGGGCGTATGACGGTCCATGGCGCCGCCCGCCATGTATTCGGGCGGGCGTCAGTGCGTTTTGTTTGCTGCCCGCAGGCCAAGCGGCGGCGATGGTGAGCGCTCCGTGTTCCAGGGAAGCGCCCTCCATGCAACCATCCATCCGCGCTGTTCACCGCCTGGCCCTCGCCGCTGGCTTGCTGGCCGGCAGCCTGTTGGCCGCCGGCTGCGCCACGACCGCCGCGCCGTCTGCGCCAGCGGTGCCGGCCGCATCGCCGACCGCCGTCGCGCCGGAGCCGGGTTTCGTTCCGGTGGCCCGCTACGGACGCTACACCCTGGTCGAGCTGGTGCCGGAACCTGCGCAGCGTGATCTCTTGCAGCAGGCGGTGGAGGTCTCTATTCCGCCCATGCTCGATGCCAGCGTGGGCGATGCCATGCGCCATGTGTTGCTGCGCTCCGGCTATCGGCTCTGCGATGCGGCCGAGGCCGCCGCGCTCTACGCGCTGCCGCTGCCTGCCGCACACCTGCGCCTGGGCCCGCTGATGCTGCGCGATGCCTTGCTGACCCTTGCCGGCCCGGCCTGGGAGCTGTCGGTCGATGACTTGAGGCGCCAGGTCTGCTTCAGCCGGCACGGTGCTCCCACCTTCCTTTCCGCTGACCCGCCCGGCACCGCCACGCCCGTGCCGGACGCCGACCGGCCCGAGGAGATGCAGCCATGACCTTTCCCCAAGCGCCATCCGAGCGCCATTCCCGCACGCGCTGGCTCAAGATCGCCGCAGCCTTCTGGCTACTGCTCATCAGTGCCGTGGCACTCATCAACAGCGTCGGCCTGTCGCGGCTCGCCGAACAGACCCAGGGCAGCGCACAGGATGCGCAGGTCAACGCGCTGGGCCTGCGCGTGGCCGATCTCGAACAACAGGCCGATGCGGACAAGCGCCGGCCGGCGCCGATCAGCCAGGCCGAATTCGCCACCGCGCGGCAGGCGCTGGACGAGCGGATGACGCGCCTCGAAGAGGCCGACGAGACGAGGGCCCTGGCCGTCGACCTGCAGACGCTGCAGGCGCGCGTGAGCGGAATCGAAACCCGCCTGGAGAAGATCCGGCAGGTGGCATCCGCCGCTCGCCCGCGCGCTCCGGTTGCGACGAAGCCCAAGGTGCCGGAGCCGCCGTTCCGGGCGCTCGGCGTGGAGCTGCGGGGAGGCGAGCGCTTTCTGTCGATCACCTCCACCGCCGCGGCCTCGCTCGCGGGCGCCCGGCTGCTGCGCGAGGGCGATGCCGAGGGCGGCTGGCAACTGCAGTCCATCGAGGCGCAGGCGGGCGTGTTCCAGGTGAACGGCCAGACGCAGCGCGTCGCGGTGCCGTAGGAGGTCGCCATGAACCTGCGGCCGTTGCTCGCTGCCGTTGTCCTGTTCGCCGCTTTCGGCGCATCCGCCCAGCCGGCCCCGGTGACGAACTCGCGCATGGTGCCCGCCCAGGTGCAGCCGGGCGCTGATACCGCGCTCGACGAGAGACAGGCGCGGGAGTGGGGGCTTCAGCCCGAGGAGTGGGCACGTTACCGCCAACTGATGCAGGGGCCGCTCGGGGTCTATTCGCCCCAGCTCGATCCGCTCACGGCGCTGGGCATCGAGGCCCGCAGCGACGAGGAGCGCAGGCGCTACGCGGAGTTGCAGGTTCAGGCCGAGGCCCAGCGCGTCGGCAAGACGCTGGCCTACCAGCGCGCCTACGACGCGGCGTGGCAGCGCCTGTTTCCCGGCCAGCCGCGCGTGAGCCTGCCCGGCGCCAAGGCGCAGGGTGCCGGCAACACCGGCTCCGGGCGCCTGGCGGTCTTCGTCAAGGCCGACTGCGCACCGTGCGCGCAGCGCGTGCAGCAGTTGCAGGCGGCCGGCACGGCCTTCGATCTCTACATGGTCGGCAGCCGTCAGGACGACGCGCGCATCCGGCAGTGGGCCACCCAGGCGGGCATCGACCCGGCCAGGGTGCGCGCCCGCACCATCACGCTCAACCACGATGCGGGACGCTGGCTGTCGCTCGGCCTGCCCGGCGATCTGCCGGCCGTGGTGCGCGAGGTGAACGGCCAATGGCAGCGGCAATAGGTGCTCCGGGCCGGGAGCACCGGCCGTCCCGCGTCGCCATCCGCTGCACCAGCGCCGCGCTGCTGCTCACCACCGTCGGCTGGGCGCTGGCCGCCCTGGCGCGGGAAGTGCCGCCGCCGGCCTATCAACTGGCGGCGCATCGTGCAGACGTGCCGGCGGCCGTGCTGTACGCGGTGGCCTTGCAGGAGAGCGGCGCCATGCTGCGCGGGCGCCTGATCCCCTGGCCGTGGACGCTCAACGTCGCCGGCTCGCCACAGCGCTACGCCACCCGCGTCGAGGCCTGCGCGGGGCTGCACCGTGCGCTCGCCCACACGCCGGCCAATCGCATCGACGCCGGCCTCGGCCAGGTCAATCTCGGCTACCACACGCATCGCTACACGCAGCCCTGCGAGCTGCTGGACCCGTACCGCAACCTCGCCATCGCTGCGGAAATCCTGCGCGAACAGCACACGCCGGGCGAGGACTGGCTGCTTGCCATCGGCCGCTACCACCGGCCCGCCGGCGGGGCACCCGCGGCGCGCTACCGGCGCAGTGTGCATCGGCACCTGAGCCGCGTGCTCGACCCCGGCGTTCCCGTTCCAACCCTCCAGGCCACCACGCCATGAACCACATCGTCCTCATCGCCGCCATCGGGCTGCTGTCCACGACCACCGTCTTCGCCCAGACCGCCTCCGCGCCCCTGATCGTCGTCGAAGACCGCGGCGGCGCCTCCGCGCTGCCGTACTACCGGTCGCTGAATCCTCAGCCGGATCAGGCCGCACCGCTGGCCCCGATGCCGGCCCCTCACGCGGGTAACGCGGCCGACGCCGAAGCCGCCATGCTGCCGGTGCGCTCGACGCAACTGTCGCCGGGCGAGGTGCAGCGCCGTGTCATCCGGGCGCCGGGCCTGACGGCGCTGTTCCTGATCGGCGACGACGAGCGTTCGCGCGCCTGGCTGCGGCAGCGGCAGACCGCGCTGCGCGAGCTGGGGGCCGTGGGCCTGGTGGTCAATGTGGAGTCGATGGCCGCGCTGACGGCGCTGCGCAGGCTGGCGCCTGGCCTGACCCTGTCGCCGGTCTCCGGCGACGACCTGGCCCAGCGCCTGGGCCTGCGCCACTACCCGGTGCTCATCACGGCCACCGGCGTCGAGCAGTAGGTGCGCCAATGGCCCAACCGCATGCGGTCGAGGTGCTGCTGCGGCCAGCGGTGGAGCTTTACACCGTGGTGGTCTGCACCGGCACCGCGATTCTGTGCCTGGTGGCACCGTGGTCGCTTGCGCTGAACCCGCTGCTTGGCCTGGGCTCGGCGCTGGCCTTCCTGACCTTCGGCGCGATTCGCCTGCGCGATGCCTGGGCGATCCTGCGCTATCGCCGCAACATCCGCCGCCTGCCGCGCTACGTGATGACCAGCCGCGACGTGCCGGTGAGTCAGCAACGGCTGTTCGTCGGCCGGGGCTTTCGCTGGGAGCAGCGGCACACGCACCGGCTGATGCAGACCTACCGGCCGGAGTTCCGCCGCTATGTCGAGCCGACGGCGATCTACCGGGCCGCCCGGCGGCTGGAGGAGCGGCTTGAGTTCGCGCCGTTTCCCGTCTCGAAGCTGGCGCGCGCGCTGGCCTGGGACAGCCCGCTCAACCCGGCGCGGCCGCTGCCGCCGGTCGGCGGAATGCCGCGCCTGCATGGCATCGAACCGGCCGAGGTCGATGTCACCCTGCCGCTGGGCGAGCGCGTCGGCCACACCCTGGTGCTGGGCACCACGCGCGTGGGCAAGACGCGGCTGGCCGAGCTGTTCATCACCCAGGACATCCGCCGCAAGGTCCGCGGCGAGCACGAGGTGGTGATCGTCTTCGACCCCAAGGGCGATGCGGACCTGTTGAAGCGCATGTACGTCGAGGCCAAGCGCGCCGGACGCGAAGGCGAGTTCTACGTCTTCCATCTGGGCTGGCCGGACATCTCGGCGCGCTACAACGCCGTCGGCCGGTTCGGGCGGATCTCCGAGGTGGCAACGCGCATCGCCGGGCAGCTCTCGGGCGAAGGCAACAGCGCCGCCTTCCGCGAATTCGCCTGGCGCTTCGTCAACATCATCGCGCGCGCCCTGGTCGAGCTGGGGCAGCGGCCGGACTATCTGCTGATCCAGCGCCACGTCATCAACATCGACGCGCTGTTCATCGAGTACGCCCAGCACTACTTCGCCAAGAACGAGCCGAAGGCCTGGGAGGTCATCGTCCAGCTCGAAGCGAAGCTGAACGACAAGAACATCCCGCGCAACATGATCGGGCGCGAGAAGCGCGTGGTGGCCCTCGAACAGTACCTGTCCCAAGTGCGCATCTACGACCCGGTGCTCGACGGCCTGCGCAGCGCCGTGCGCTACGACCGGACGTACTTCGACAAGATCGTCGCTTCGCTGCTGCCGCTGCTGGAGAAGCTCACCACCGGCAAGATCGCACAACTGCTCGCACCGAACTATTCGGACCTGTCCGACCCGCGGCCGATCTTCGACTGGATGCAGGTCATCCGCAAACGCGCGGTGGTCTACGTGGGGCTGGATGCGCTGTCCGACGCCGAAGTCGCGGCGGCGGTGGGCAACTCGATGTTCAGCGATCTGGTCTCGGTCGCCGGCCACATCTACAAGTTCGGCATCGACGACGGGCTACCCGGCGCAGCGGTGGGCGCCAAGATTCCGATCAACGTCCACGCCGACGAATTCAATGAACTCATGGGCGACGAGTTCATTCCGATGGTCAACAAGGGCGGCGGTGCTGGCGTGCAGGTGACGGCCTACACGCAGACCTTGAGCGACATCGAGGCGCGCATCGGCAATCGTGCCAAGGCCGGCCAGGTGGTCGGCAACTTCAACAATCTGTTCATGCTGCGCGTGCGCGAGACCGCCACCGCCGAGCTGTTGACGCGACAACTGCCCAAGGTCGAGGTGTACGCCACGGCACTGATGAGCGGCGCCACCGACAGCTCCGACCCGCGCGGAAATACCGCTTTCACGTCCAACACCCAGGACCGCATCAGCAGCAACAGCGTGCCGCTGATCGAGCCGGCGCATGTGGTGGCGCTGCCCAAGGGGCAGTGCTTCGCGCTGACCGAGGGCGGCAACCTCTGGAAAGTCCGCATGCCGCTGCCGGCACCCGACCCCGACGAAGCCATGCCGAAGGATCTGCAGGAGCTGGCCGGCTACATGCGGCAGCACTACGTCGAGGCGGGAGACTGGTGGGAGAACCAAGGCATCCCCGGCCTGCAGGACAAGGCGCTGCCCGAAGACCTGCTGGACGACTTCAAGCAGATGGCCGCCGCTGAAGAGGCCGAAGCATGAGCGATCCGGCCGTCGCGGCCCAGCGCCAGCAGCAACGACAGCAAGGCCTGATCGCCGGCCTCATCACGCTGCCGTTCCGCTTCTTCGGCGTGCTGTGCGGCGCGCTTCTGCTGTGCATCCTGATCGAATGCATCGGCATGCACTTCTTCTGGCCCGAGCAGGGCTGGCGCCACGCGCAGGGCATGCTGCACTACGAGCTGGATCAGCTCTCCACGCATTTCACGCGCAGCGCGCTAGTGCAGGAGCCGGGACGCACCGCGCACCGGCTGGTCGAGCAGGGCTACGACTGGCTGTTCGTGAAAAGCGGCCTGCTGGACTGGATACGCGATGCCTCGGCGCAGGCCAGCGCCGGCAGCCACCGCCAGACCAAGGATTTCCGCTACTACATCGGCCTGGTCTACGTGAACGTGGAGAGCTACCTGATCGCGGCGGCCTACACGACGCTGGTCTTCCTCGTGCGGCTGCTGGTGCTGTGCCTGACCCTGCCGCTGTTCCTGATGGCCGCCTTCGTCGGATTGGTCGACGGCCTGGTACGCCGGGACATCCGCCGCTTCGGCGCGGGACGCGAATCGGGGTTCATCTATCACCGCGCCAGGGCCAGCCTGATCCCATTGGCCGTGCTGCCGTGGGTGACTTACCTGGCACTGCCGGTCAGCGTGAACCCGTTGCTGATCCTGCTGCCCAGCGCCGTGCTGCTCGGCGTGGCGGTATGCATTGCGGCGGCGACGTTCAAGAAGTATCTCTAGCCGATCACTGGACTGGCGCTACACACTACGAGCTTCATCGACCCACGGGTCATGGCGACGTAAAGGTTCTGTGCGCTCATACCCTCGATATTTAGCAGCACCGCGACTTCGGCTTCCAGCCCCTTGAGCAACAGCGTGCTGCCGACGGCGCGTTTTGGTAGCGGGCGCCCCAACAGCCGGTTCTCTTCCCGCACGCGCCGGGCCGCTTCTGCCAGAGGGACGGCCCCCGACGAGGCTTCTCGGAGCGCCTTGAGCACCCCGTAGAGGATGGCCGGCCGATGCACCCGCACGTTCGGCAGTGCCCGGAGTTCCAACAACAGCGCGGCGGCCGCAGCGAGAGAGGGCGCGCGCCCGAACGCCAGTGCTCGGCTTTCTGCCTCGTTCGGAGGATTCCTTGCAGTTCCCTTTGCCAACGACTCCAGGCGCCGCGTCAACTCCGCCACGCCCACATTGGTCATGACGCTCTGCGCCAGCGCCAGTAACTGCGCGAGGGCATTCGGTGCCCCCGCATCAAAGTTGCTGGCGAAGGCGATGAGGTCTTGCAGATCGACGGCCTCGACCGTCGAAGCGCCCGGCGTCTGGCTCGCAAAGTTCTGCTGAGCTGCTCGGTTGCGGCTATCGGCGATGATGAGCACGCGCCCGTCAGCGGTTGGCGACGCCGTCCTCGCAGCGGCTAGGCGCTGGGCATGGTCGTTGGGCGGTACGGCCTGCATCCAGGTCACATGCTCCGGTGGCCCACTACGCAGATCCACCGACTGCCCCGCCGCCAACAACCGGCGGGCCTCCAGCAACCATTGTCCCAGCGCTTCCGCGCCGGCGTTGCGCCATCGCCAGGGCGTTGCCAGTTCCCCGATGACAGGAAAATGCGCGCACACGTGCTGGTTCCAGTCGGCCAGCGCATTGCCCCGGAACCCGAAGATCGCCTGCATGGGGTCGCCCAGCACGCAGGTCGGCAAGATCAACGAGAGGAAATAGACGATGTAGTGCTGAGGCACCGAACAATCCTGGTACTCATCCACGATCAGATGCGCATACGAGGCTTTCAGCACCTCATTGACGTGCCCGGCTTGCAACAGCTTCCAGGCGGCGTCGCGGATTGCCGGGTAGTCCCGCGCAGGTGCAGCCAGCCGCAGAATCTCCGGATCATGGGCGCTGCGGCCGGGAAAGGTCGAGATGAGCCGGATGGCCCAGCCATCGATCGTGCTCAATCGATAGACGCTGGCTGGCACACCGGCGCGGTCCAGCCGGCCACGCAGGGCCGCGACCCCGGCGTTCGTGTGTGTCAGCACGAGGATGGGCTTGTTGCCCCGATGACCGGCAAGCGCGTGGGCAATCAACTGTGTCTTGCCGCAGCCGGCCGGTGCGGTGACGGTACCGCGTTCGATTGCACGAAGGTCGATTTCAACGTGGTCCATCAGCGGCCCACCCGAATACCTGGTCCATCAGCGCACGGAAGCCCTGATCGCAAAGATGCAGGTCCGGTGCAACGATGGTCCTCGCCACGTCCTCCATCCACGAGATGGACTTGAACCAGCCAGCCTTTCGGATGCGCGCCGCCTGGCCAAGGATAGCCCTGCGTTCGGCCGACAGGAGGCCGGTGTTCTGGATCTCGTCCCAGATCTGCTGGAAGGTGAGCGTGTTGTTCGAGACGGTGCGCAGGTGTTCGACGATCAGGTCGCCATGCAATTCGTTGGCGTAGCTGATCAGCCTCTGGCAGGCAGCCGGCGTGAGACTGCCGAACAGCTCGTCCTCCAGCGCCCGGCCCGCGCGGTAGGCGACGACGGTGCCACCGTTCTCGACAAAAGCCTGCTCGACCGCAGGTGTGGGCTTCTTGTCGTCGTCGCGCAGCACCATCACCCGGTAGCCCAGAGACTGGAACGCGGAGGCCCGGGCATACGGTCGATCCGGCTCCCCGCCACCGCAGTCGACGAGGGCCACACCCAATGCAGCCAGTGACGCATTCCCCTGGTCAAGCCTGTATAAGTCCAGCCCGCGCAGCAGGCCTATCTCGCTGGCTCCCTCGCACACGACCACGGAGCCAGCCAGGAAGGCCTCGGGATAGAGGCGGATCGTGCTCTGGATGTCATTGTCGGCGCCGACCAGGCGAGCCTCGTGGCCGAGGGGGCCGCGGCGCAGCACGAAGAGCTGGCCGCCCGACAGTTCTCTCAGTGCCACGGGTGAGTGGGTGGTGAGAAACACCTGCAGCGGAGCAGCGGCCTCCTTGGCACCGAGGGAGCCCAGGAACCGCGCGATGCGGTGGGGCTCCAGCCCGTACTCCAGTTCGTCCGAGAGCACGATTGACGCCTGACCAGCCGCCTTGCGCTGCAGGCCGGCGACAAGCAGACGCGTGGAACCGACGCCCAGGCTGCGAAGCGGGATGCCGCTTTCGTTGTGCAGGGAGATGGTGCCGCCGCCGAACGACACCGAATGCGAATCCAGCAGCGCCTTGGCCTTGGCGCCGATGTTGACGCCCAGCTCCTGAGCAGTGGTGGTGACGATCCCCAGCGCTTCTCCCAACTGTTGTTCGGCCTGGTCTCCGAAGGCACTGCGCGCATCCCTTGCGGCCTTGACCAGAGCGGCTGAAGCGTCGGCTCGCTCCTCCGAGATGCGGTTCAGTACGGAGCCGCGCTGCCATCCCAGGTTGAAGTCCGCCAGGGCACCGATACGAGTGGGCGCCAGGGCGACGCGATCCTTCCATGCGAGCGTCTTGACGATGCCTTGCTGTGCGGCGCGGTCGGAGACAAGGGTCCACGAGGGCTCCAGGTCACTGGCGACCGTCAGGTTCAGGCAGAGCACAACCTCCGCGCCGGCAGAGGGTTCGTCTTCGACGACGCCAGTGTTGGCGTGGTATCCGCGCAGGAACGCACCGAAGCTCTCCAGCGTCCGCATGCTGTCATCGAGGTCGCCGAGCGTCAGCGTGATGCTGATTGGGGTCGTGATGTCCAGGCCGAAGAAGTCCGCATCCGAGAACTGGACATTGCGCCTGGCCCCCAGGCATAGATCGATCGCGTCCAGTACCGTGGACTTGCCGCTGTCGCCCGGGCCGATCAGGCAGTTGATGCCAGGCGTCGGGCACCAGGCCAGCAACTGGATGCCGCGGAAGTTGGCGATCTCGATCTTTCTGATTCGTGCCATGGGCTGCCTCTCTGGTGATCGTGCGGCCGTGGCCACGAGGGTTGCGCGCCGAAGTGCCCGGCGAAGTCCATCATTCCCGCCGCCTGGGTGCCTTGCCGGAATCGCTCTTGCTCACCGAAATCGATCGAGGGCAACTCAATTAGCCTTGACCTCAAAGCGCAGGTAATCCGCGAGCCGTTTCGACTCGTTGATTTCGTCATGGGGCACCAGCAGGTACTTCCAGCGCTTGGTGCCGACGCTCGAAGCGTGATCGGATGCGTGCTTGCACCAGCGCATGGCGGCAGCGGCCTTGGCCTGAACCTCCTGCGTGTTGATGTCGGCGCGTGCCTTCGTCTCCACCATGAAGATGGTCGCGTCCGTCTCGGCCACGAAGTCGGGGATGTACTCCGGCTGCTCGGTGCCGAGCTTGTAGTAGATCTGGAACTGTCCCTTCGCTGGCTTGAACCACTTCGTCGCGTCGCGTTCCAGGATGATGGCGAAGCGCCGTTCGGTATCCGAGTCGAACTTCTGCAGCGGGTACAGACAACGCGCGAAGCCACCGAACAGCATCTGCTTGATGCGACTGGTCTCGGTCACGGTCTCCCGGAAGTGGTGAGCCGTCTGGCCTGCCGTGGCGGTGTAGTTGCACGGCTTGAGTTCGGTGAAGCCGCGACTGACCTGCACCTCGTACTCGGTCGCCTCCTCCCAGAAGTGGGCCATCATCTGCGCGTGGATTTCCCGTGCGATCAGGCGGCGGTCACGATCGAGGACGCTGATGGCCTCGTCCTCGGACAGATAACCGCGTAGGTGCTGCACCATCTGGCCCGCGAGGTCGTAGAGCAAATCGGCGTGTGTGAAGTAGTCGATGTCGTCGAAGTCAACCAGGGCGTGGACGATGTAGTCCTCAGGGCGCTGCTCCTTTAGCCCAACTTCGGCGGCCAGGGTGTCCTGCTCGTTGGTGCGCAGGTTATGGATGACGATCTCGCGCTCACCCGGCTGGAGATGGAGCTGGCTCACGTCCAGCTTGAAGGCGTGGAAGCCCGTCGTGACCTCGCCAGTCGGCACCACGGCGATGCGCGGGATGTCGATGGTCTGCTGAACGACGATTTCGGTGGTCTTCGCCACCACGGCGGACAAGTCAAGTGCGGGGACTGATTCATCCACGCCCGCCAGCAATTCGCCTTGCAGGGGCTTCAACCGTTGCGCCACCTCCGCGAGGATTTCCTTCTGCACTTCGGGTTTCAGCAGCGCGCTGCTGGTGGGCACTAGATCGCGCTTGACCTCGTACTTGCCGATCACGTCCATGACCACGCGCGCGGCCTGCTTCTCCGCCGCCGTGGTGAACACCGGTTTGGGCACGGGGACTTCCGCTCCACTGTCAGTGGCTGAAGCCCCTGTGACCACGACCGGTGCTTCCGTCAAACCGAGACGCGCCGCTGCCCCGGACTCGACCTGCACGCTGACCTTCTTGTCGTCAGCGCTCGGCGCATCGAGGATGACCTGCTTCAGGCGAATCGGCGAGTCGCCGCGGTTGGCCTCGTCGATGATTTCCTGGAACTTGTCGTGCGCGACGATGTTCAAGCGATCTACGGACGCGACGCCCGTGCGCTTGCCGTAGGGCAGACGCAGGCCGCGCCCGATGGACTGTTCGATCAACGTGCGGGCATTGGCGGCGCGCAGCGGCACGATGGTGTAGAGGTTGGTTACGTCCCAGCCTTCCTTCAGCATGTTGACGTGAATCACGATCTCGGTCGGCTCGTCCACGCTTTCCACGGCCAACAGGCGCGTGATCATCTCCTCTTCTTCAGCGCCGGTACGGCTGGAATCGACCTGAATCACCTTGCCCTGATAGCGCCCCTCATAGAAGGCTTCCGACTCCAGCAGCGCCAAGAGTTGCCCCGCGTGCGTGGTATCGCGAGCGATGACGAGCATGAAGGGCTTGACCGGCTTGACGCCGTTCTCGCGGGCGTAGGTGAGCAGCTCGACCTTGGTCGTCTCGTGCAGGCGCACGCCATCTTCCAGTTTCGTCTTCTCGATCTCCTCGGGCGTGTGCGCCTTGGCGTCGAAGTTGCGCTGGGTGACCACGGCAGGCTCCTTGACGAAGCCATCCTCCATCGCCCGCGCCAGCGGGTAGTCCATCACCACGTTCTTGAACGGCACCGGCCCACGGCTGGACTCGACGAACGGCGTCGCCGTCACTTCCAGACCGAATAGCGGCTTGAGCTCGTTGATAGAACGCACCCCGGCGCTGGCCCGGTAACGGTGCGATTCGTCCATCAGCAGCACGAGGTCAGTCAGGTTCGCCAGATGGTTGAAGTAACTGTCGCCCAGCACTTCCTTCATCCGCTTGATGCGCGGCTCCTTGCCGCCGCGCACCTCGGAGTTGATCTTGGAGATGTTGAAGATGTTGATGCGCACGTCGTGAGCGAAGCCCATCGACTGCTCATCCACCGCCGCGCCGGTCTGGTCGTAGTTGTCGCCGGTGATGATCAGCGGCGGCTGCTGCGCGAACTCGGCGATCCCCTTGAACACGTACTTCGGCGTGTTGCGCGTGAAGTCCGTGATGAGCTTGTTGTAGATCGTCAGGTTGGGCGCGAGCACGAAGAAGTTGTTGATGCCGTGCGCCAGATGCAGGTAGGCGATGAAGGCTCCCATCAGGCGGGTCTTACCCACGCCCGTAGCCAGCGCAAAGCACAGCGATGGAAATTCGCGCTCGAAGTCCTCCAGTGTGCTGAACTCGGCCTTCAATGTGGAGAGAATGGCCGAGACATCACGCTCATGACCCAATAGCTCGGGCGCAGCATCGAGCGCGCGAGCGAGCTTGATAAGGGACTCGGCCTGGGGCGGGCGGAGAGACAGACGGCCGGTAACGGCGTGCAGGACGCGGGTACTCATCATTCGTTCTCCCCAAACAGGCCGCCCTGTCCCGCGTTGGCGAGGGCCGCATTCTTGTTCTTGATCGTCTTGCTGCTATCGACCGTGGCCGCAAGCTCGGTCTTCTCAATCTCCGCCATTGGCAGGTTGATCACATTCAGGCTGTAGTCGTCACGGCCCCAGTGGCAGCGGGCCAGCACCATCTTCGGGATCTTCTTCAACGTCAGGTTCGGCCAGCGCTCCGCCGCTTTGGTCGCCGTGACGCCGTGGAAAGCGGCACAGCACACCAGCAGGCTCCGCTCCGGGCCGACTTCATCGGCCAGGGCTTGCAGTTGCTCAGCGGACAGGTTCTGCGTGGTGACATAGATGAAATCGCGCTCGCTGGAGTGGCCGTGCTGCCACCAGTACGCTTCTGACGGCGCGTAGTTGAAGCCTTCCAGCTTGGCCAGCGCCTCGGCCAGCATCGCGGCGTTGAACTCCGGGTTGATGACGGGGTTGCCCCAGCGGTCGTTGACGATCAGGCTGGGGGCAAGGCGGTAATAGCGGAAGCCGCCGCCGCCTTCCCAGTCGATGCTTTCGGAGATGCCGCCCTTGTCTTCGCCGTCAATCACCTTCTTCAGGCGCGGAATGATGTGCGTATGGCAGTGCTCGCCCAACTCGACCATGATCCAGCGGCGGCCCATCTTGTGCGCGACCGCACCGGTGGTGCCAGAACCAGCGAAGGAATCCAGTACGAGGTCGCCAGAATCGCTAGCGAGAGAGATGACTTTGGAAATCAACTTCTCAGGCTTAGGGGTAGGAAAGTCCCCAATCCCCAATGCTCTCAGCTCTCGAATGCCGTCTTGGTTGTGCCCGAACTCTGCTCCATCTGCCCACAGTGTCGTTGGGATGACTCCCTCCGCCGCTTCGCTCAGGTACATCTTCAACCTGGGGGCGCTTTCCCCCGATGGACCCCAGTAGATTCGCCCTTCGGCATCCAGCTTTCTAAATCCGCTTGGGTTGCGACTCCAGCATCGATTCGGTGGTGGCAAGAATACCTTTCCGCTTGGAGACGTAACCTCAAAAATGTTCTCGGAGACGCCCGTCTTCGCATACTGCCTACCACGCGCCCCGCCAACAAGGCTGATTGTCATAGTGACGGATTGCCACGGCCCTCTCGGATCGTTGTCAGGATTGCTATACCGCTCGTTCTGCTTTTCCGACCGGCCGAATTGATTCAAACGCAGGCGCGTCTTGTCCTTTGCATACACCAAGATATGCTCATGGGCCGATGAGAAAAATTGAGCATTGCTGCGAACTGCGTAGGACTTGTTCCATATGACGTTGGCAATGAAGTTCTCGCGGCCAAATATCTCGTCTGCCAGCGCCTTGCAATAGTGAGCTTCATTGTCGTCAAGCTGAATCCAGCAACTTCCCTCGTCTACGAGTAAGTTCCGTAGAAGGATCAGACGCTCACGAATCAGACCCAGCCAAATCGAATGCTCCAACCCATCTTCGTATTGCGCAAAGGCTGATCCGGTGTTGTATGGCGGATCAATGTAGATGCACTTGACCTTCCCAGTGAACTCCTGCTCCAGTGCTTTCAGCGCAAGCAGGTTGTCCCCGAAGATCAGCCGATTGTCGAAGATGTCGTTGTCGGAGACGCGATGCTTGGCGTGATAGGATTTCTCAGGGTCTTCGAGCAGGATGCGCGGCTCCAACTTGGGCCGCTTCTCCTTCCCGATCCAGGTAAGTTCTAGTTTTTGTTTGCTCATGGCATCGCTCTCATAGTTGTGGCGCGCGGCTCGACAAGTAGTCGATCAGGCGCTTGCGCGGATACGCGTCCGCTGCATTCTGAATATTGCGTAGTGGCGCTATGGCCGGATCGGCACTCAGCGCAAAGTGTGTTTCCATCAGGTCGGCTAGGAAGGCGGCGACGTTGCCCTGGTTGCGGAAGTAAGCCAGCGGCCCCTCAAGAATGAGTCGTTGTTGGCCGAGGTCGAAAGCCTGCTGCCGGAGCTGATCGAGCGGCTGGCTGATCAGCGCGGGAATCGCTGCCGGGTCGATGACGGCCGCCGTGCCGATGCGGCTGCGCAGGCGCTTCATCATGACGGCTGTGATGACGTGTACGCCGTGACGGTAGATCAGGCGTTCCTGGCTGCGCGCTGGGGCCTTCTGCTCGTAATCCACCACGAGGGCGCGGATGGCGCGGTGGCACAGGACCGCATCGACCAGCGTCACGCCCGGTAGCGCGGCAGTGAACAGCGCCTGGTACTCGGTGGAGTCGGGGTTGGCGAGCCGCACCGGTTCGCTCTTGAGCCACACGGCGTAGCGTGGGTCGTTCTGTTGCGAGGCCATTGCCCGCAGAGCCTCATCGAGCGTGATGGCCTTGGGGCCGGTCGCGAGGGCCTCGGGGCGATAGTGGTAATCGAAGCCGAAGTGGGCGATCTCCTGCCGTAGCCGCTCCTGGTTCTCGTCCAGCGAGGCGAAGTTCGCGGTCTGCACCGGGTTCTGGTGGTTGCGAGCCTTGGTCACGCTCTTCCCAAACTGGCCGTCCGCCGATGCCTTGATCAAAGTGAGCATCACCTTGGCGTCATCGATGCTCTTGCCCGGATGCTGGCGCACGAATTCGGCAGCCGACGCCACCGTCTGCGCGCCGTTGATGATGGACAGGCCGCGCACCTTGAACTTCTTGACGCCATTCTTGTTGGCCTTCGGCTCGATCAGGTCGCAGACGGCCGTGACGCCATTGTTCAAGTAGAAGAAGTCCGCCGGGGAATCATGCAAGGTCGTCTTGATGGCCTTGTTGACATCGGACTTGCTGCTGCCGAGGAAGTAGCGGATGTTGCGCTCGTACAGGGCCTTGCCGTGCGTCTGATGCAGGGCCACCAAATCCGCCAGCCGCGCGACACCGTAGTACGTGGCTCGCGGGCTTTCGACTTTCGCGTGCTTCTGCAGCGCGACATCCGTGTGCACGGGTTGGTAGGCCTGTTCCGCCAGCAGGTCGCGGGCAATCTCGGTCGCCGTGTAGTACTCCACCTGCTTGACCAGCCGCTCTTCGTCTAGGTCTTCGTCGCCGAGCAGCGCCTGCAAGGCGTCGCGGGCCGTTTGCGATATACCATCGCCGGTGTAGGGCACGACCAGTTTGATGTGGCTGCACGCATCGAGTGCGCCCTCGATGTCGGCCTTCCGATTCTGGACATTCCCGTTGAACGCCGCGAAGTCCTGTTTGAGCAACAGGCGAATGCCCTCGCAGAACGGCAGCGCATCCTCCTGCTTGAACTGCTCGGACTCCTTCAACTTGGTTTGCAGCAGGTACAGCGTCTCCGACGGCGCGTGGTAGTGGATCGCATCGATGCCTTTGTCGTTGAAGTCGTCAATGACCGAAGCGGCCGCCGCCTGTGGCGTAATGTCGAGCAGCTTGTGGAGGACGAAGGCGCTGAAGGCGCGCGAAAGCTGCTTCGCCGCCTGATCGGTGGGATTGGCGTTGCCGAGCAACGGCGGCAGGAACGGCACGAAGCGGGCGGCGAGCACCTGCTTCAGGATGGTCAAGTACTGAGGTTCGAGCGCCGGCATGTCAATGGTACTTCCCGGATCGGTTTTCGAATGCGGGCTTCGTACCTTCAAGTACGGTCACGACGGCGCCGTTGAGCCCCGTGTTTTCGATCGCCCCCGAGTCATAGTCGATGGTGGAGTCCGATGCTCGATCGAACCTCGCATGGATGATCTGCTCTGCATCACACACAACCGCCAAATTGGGGTTATGTGTGACCATGATGATCTGCCGCTGCTTCTTGGCTTCCGACAGAACGGGCACGAGCAGCCGGAACACCGTCTCGTTGTCAAGGTTCTCTTCCGGCTGGTCCAGGATGATGGGCGTCTTTCCCTTGTCCACCAGCAAGTAGAAAATCAACAATAGTGCACCACGCTGCCCGGGAGAGAGTTGCTCGATCTGCGTGTCTTGGAACAGCAAGGAGTATCGCGGCTCAAGGAAGTTCAGCCCGAAAATCAGGTCATACACCGCCGCTGCGGACTGTCCCTTCTTCACCAAGTTGAAGATCCCAGCAGGCGACCCGGAAGCTCTAGCGGCTTCCACGATCTTCTCCTGCAGGGCGCCAACGAAGGCCAACGCCCCGTCTCTGGTGTTCAAGTCATGACGGTCGAACAGCTTTCGGATTGTCGAAGGAGCCTCGTCCTGCCCACGAAATTCACCCCAGGTCTGCTTTATCAGCGCGAACAACTGATCCGAGATGGCATCCGCTGACGCCGCAAGAGTCGCCTGGAACTGCAACCTGTAGTCTTCCCGTATCAGGCCGTTGTTCTGGATCAAGTCCTGGACAGGTTTGAACAGTTCCGCACGCGCTGTTCGCTGGGCATCGAGGGTGTCGAATATTTCACCCGACAACTGCAATCGCTTTGCTTCCAACTCCTTGAGCTGGTCAGGCAGCGCCTCGATCTGCTTAATACGGGTCTCTAGGCCAACCTTCGACTCCGGCTCGGTGGGTGAGCCGATCAGTTCATCCCGCTTCCTGTTCCATTCGGCAAGCTGACGCTGGTAAGACTCGAACTGTTGCTGAGGCGCGTTCAGTTTCGAGGTGAACCCTTGCTGCGTCTCCGTGTAGGTCTTCAGGTTTTCAGCCAGCTGCTCGGACTCGGCCTTCAACTCCCCCTGCTTCGTCGTGAGTTCAGCTGATCTCTTGTCGAGAGCACTTGTCTTGATATCGATGGCTGCAAGATCGGACCAGGCGAACCCAAGCAGCTTGAGGTCATCGGACACTGTATTCTGTGCTTGGTCAAAGGTCCGCTGGAGCAATCTCAACTGCTCACGAATGTTGGTTATCGCCTTCTGCCGCTTGGCTAGTTCGGTGGTCTCCCCGGCGATCTCTAGCGTGCGCTTTTTCGCAGCTTCTATCTGCTGACTCGCCGCTGCTAAGCCCTCCGCAGCCTGCTTTTGCTCGGGGCTCAACGCTTCTGTGGGCGCAGCAACCTCCGCTGGCTTTAGCTTGTCGTGTTCTTCAATCTGCTTGCCCTTCAGCAGAAGCAGGTCGGTGAGCTTCTTCAGCTCTATGGGCTGAAGCTGCTCCTCGATACGCACGATTGATGCGTTGGCCGAGGCCAGTTCCTTGCGATACTCACCCAAGCGGTTCCTGAGCGACTGCTCCTGCTGCTCCGTCAGTTGATCGAAGTCGAGTGCGCCCAACCTCATGTCTTCACTCGCGTGAGAGAAGATCACTGACCGCAGTTCCTTCTCGAAAGCATCCGACTTGCCCGACACATGCTCGTTGCAAAGCTCCTCGAAGTAGTGCTGTGGAATGTAGCGAACAAGCTCTGCCTTCTCTTCGGATGGAGGCTCATTGAGAGGTCGGGCTTCGGTACTCTCGTCGCACCAGGTCAGCGTCCCGGTGAAGTGTCGTGCGGGTTCGCCGGTCTTCCCTAGGAAGCGGTCCCGCCGGAGAAAGCTGAAGTGCTTGGACTGTCTGGAATTACCAAGCGTCGCGATGACATCGGCCAACGCGCTTTTCCCGCTTCCCTTATTCCCGATGATGGCAACAAGGTCGGGGTTCAACGGGATGTCGCAGCCGTGGAGCCATTGCCCTACGCCGGCCTTGTCGCCTGTCTTGGTGATTTCAATGGATTCGATGTAGTAGGTCTTGTTGGACTCGACTTCCAGCACCTTGGGTGGTTTGTCACCAATGTAGGAGCGTTTCGCCGGCTCAAGAATGGCTTGTTTGAGGCCACGGAACGTTGGGTCGGCCTTGATCCACGTCTTCTTGCCAGAGGGGAAGTCGCCATAGCCCCGCTTGTCGTCGTTGCCCGCGACTCCAACAAAACAATGTGCATCACTTCCAGCAACCACCAGCCTAGGGATGCCTTTCAATCCATGCTTGAAGTTGTCGATCCATGCATGGTTCGTCGGAGTCCTCTCACATATGAAGGCCGTTCTCAGTTCCAGATTCCGCGACTCGAAGATAGGTGAGGATTCGAATAGCCCGAGGAAGTACGAGTAATGTTGTTCCCACTTCACCTCGGTGAGTCCGTCGCTCGTATCGTAAGGCATGAACCCAATTGCCAGTCCATCCGGGACGCTTGAGATGGCTTGCTTGTAGCTCTCGGTCTTTACTTCCGCCAACTTGTAGCCGGCCAACAGTGCATCTGCGTAGTCGCTATCGACTACATCCTTCTTGTGCCCCTTCTTTGCCAACATATCGGCGGCAGTTGCGCGCGCCAGATCGACAAGGGCATCTTTGGAAATAGACCGATCCAGGCGCTCAATCTTGAGGTTTGCTAGGAAGTCCTTTAGATGCTGATCGGAGATTTCGTCTGAGAAAATGACATGGGCGTTGAGCCGTCTTTCAGTGGGCGCGGACAGTCGCAACTCAATTCCGGGAAAGACCTTCTTTGTTAGCTTCGGCGCATCCGCCTCAGAGAGACGCTGTTTCAGTGCAAACCAGCCATCGAAGGTCCAGTAGTCCATGATGGCGAACACAGCGGGTTCAGCCTTGTTCATGGCTTCGATCATTTCATCGACGAGCCCCGTGGTTTGGGCAGATGACAGATCGCCGTCAAACTTCTGCCCTTGCCAGTGGAATGAGGCAGGCGTGTGGACATGCAGGTCCCATTGCCGCCAAAGTGCTCCTCTCGCAAGTTCTCTCTTGGTCGTCATGTCAACTCCCACTCGACAGTGAACAGCGTGCGCTCCTCGACCTGCTGTTGGAGTTGCACTTCAAGCTGGCTGATCAAGTCATTGCGCTGCGCTTCGACTTCGTCCTGCCGGGCAAACAGCTCGCGGCGCAGCTTGCTGCGCTTGCCTTCCAGTTCGCGCTGCTTCTTCTGCCATGACAGCTTTTCTTCCAGCGTCGGCGAGGTCGCGGCGGTTCGGCGCACCTCCTTGATCTCGCGGTCGATCTCCTTGATCTCCTGCTCCAGACCGAGCTTCAGGTCGTCCGACCAGGCATCCAGCTTCTGGACTTCCTGCTCGAAGTAGCCGAGGTTGCGCTCGTTGACGTCGCGCAGGAGTGCGGTCTTGCGGGCTTCCACGTCGGCCAGCAGTGTGGCGTCAGGGGCGTTGAACAGACTCGCCGTCTGCGTGGTCGCGGGCAGGCGCAGCAGTTTCTCCGGGTCTTCTTCCGCGAGCACGACGCCGTCGGTGGTGCCCGCCGCAACCAGCAGATGTTGCTCCTGGTTGCCGAGTGTCTCGACCGAGATTAGCTTCACGGTGAGCCATCCGGCCTTGCCGCGCCAGGCTTCAAGCGTGCTGATCTTTGCACCGTGGGCGTTGTAGTCGAAGACGAGACGAGCCCCGTCGAGTGCCCGAGCCTTGGCCTGCTCGATGCCCCATCGCGCCAGCGGATGATTTATGCGGTATAGGTGCGCGTCGCCGGAGCGGCGGGGCAATTCGTAGCGCCCCAGCTCGATGCCCGCGAGGCCGCTGTGCTCGACTCCAGTCGGTATGTGGCGGAGATCGAAGCCGTCGTCATCGAACGCGGCGCAATGGACCAGTTCGGCGCGGGTCAAGTCCATCAGCATCCGCTCGAAGCGGTTGCGCGCGTTGCGGCTGTCGTCGGCCCGCATGCGCAGCTTCTCCTGCACCTCCTCATCAAAGTTCTCAAGCAGTACCTGGCGCGTCTTGACCATCGCCTCGTTGATCTCGCCGGAGAGGTCGAGTTGGAGTTGCTCGAAGCTGGACTTGATTTCCTCGGGCTCTCGGCAGTTCTGGTAGATCTCGGCGATACGCCGCTCGAAATCGACACCGGAACCGATGGCGCCCAGCACTTCGTCGCTGGCCCCGAATACACCTTCGAAGAGCTGGAACTTCTGCGACAGCAGCTCGTACACCCGTGCATCGGCCTCATTGCTGCGGTCGACGAAGTTCACGACCACCACGTCGAACTTCTGCCCGTAGCGGTGGCAGCGCCCGATGCGCTGCTCGATGCGCTGCGGGTTCCACGGCAGGTCGTAGTTGATGACGAGCGAGCAGAACTGGAGGTTGATGCCTTCGGCCCCAGCCTCGGTGGCAATCATGACCTTGCCGCGCTCCTTGAAGTGCTCAACCAGGGCTGCGCGGGTGTCGGCGGTCTTGGAGCCGGTGATGCGGTCGGTGCCTTCGTGGCGCTTCAACCAGTCCTTGTAGATCGCCTGCGCACGCTGGTCGCTATTGGTGCCGTTGAAGAGCACGATGCCGTCGCCGTATGGCGTGTCGGCCAGCAAGTTGAGGAGGTATTCCTGCGTGCGCTTGGATTCGGTGAAGATGATGGCCTTTCTGGCGGCGCCCAACCGATCCAGTTCGGCGAAGGCGCGATCCAGCGCGGTGAGCAGCGCCTTGCCCTTGGCGTTGTCACGGATGTTGGTTGCCAGCGTTTTGAAGTGGCGCAGCTCCTCGATCTCCTGCGCGATGGCATCACGCTCGGTGCGGCTCGTTGCCTTGGTGCCCGGCTCTTGGTCTTCCCATTCGTCAGCGGTCTCGTCGAGCGACTCGTAGTCCTCGTCCAGTTCTTCGGCGAGATCGGGAACCACGGGAGCTTCATCCATCACGCCCTGGAGACGCTTGGCCATTGTCTCCAAGGCACCCGCAATCGCGTGCGTGCTGGAGGCAAGCAGCTTCCACAGCACAAGCGAAATCAGTTGGCGCTGCCCCTCGGGCAGGGCCTTGAGGTTGGGGCGGCGCAGGTAATCGGCGACGAGCCTGGAAAGCTCCTGCTCTTCGCTCGACGGCGTGAACTCCTCGACGATGGCCTTGCGCGCTGTGTATGACACGTAGGGCTGAACCTGTTTGCGCAGGGTGCGCTTGCAGATGGGCGCCAGCCGGTCACGCAGACTGCTGAAGGATTGCTCTCTGCCGGTGAACTGCGAGCGGAAGCTATCAAGGTCTCCGAACACGCGGTCATCGATGAAGCTGACCAGTCCATAGAGTTCGAGCAATGAGTTCTGCAACGGCGTCGCGGTCAGGAGCACCTTGGAGTGAACGCGCGACAGCGCCTCCTTGAGGGTTTTGGCGATGACGTTGCTGGTTTTGTAGACGTTGCGCAGGCGATGCGCTTCGTCGAGGACGACCAAGTCCCAGTCGATGCCCTTGACATCGTCAGCTTTGGCCTTCGCGAACTGATAGGAACAGATGATCGGGCCGGACGCGAACAGGAACGGGTTCTGCCGCTCCTGTTTTCGGATTGCGTTGTAGCTTTTGGCTTCGAGGATCAGCCCTTGTAGGCCGAACTTGTCCTGCAGCTCCTGGTGCCACTGCTTGCGCAGGTTCGCCGGAACGATGATGAGGACCTTCCGCCGCCGTTCGGCCCAGCGTTGGGAAAGGACCAAGCCGGCTTCGATGGTCTTGCCCAGACCAACCTCGTCGGCGAGGATCACGCCGCGTGAGAGGGGATTCCGGCAAGCGAAGAGCGCGGCCTCGACTTGATGGGGATTCAGATCGACTTGCGAATCGACCAAGGTCGAAGCCAGGGACTCCACGGAGTCGCCTGCTGCACGCCTGGTCAGCAGCCAAGCGAAGTACTGGCTCTGGTGCGGCGTCAGAAGCTGCTGTGTTGTCAACGGCGATCCTCCCCTTGTTCTTCCCCGAGCGTGATTCGGCGGCTGGTTTGGTCCGCGCTCACTCGGCCTCCGGCTTCGTCTTGTTGATGCTTTCGGCAATCCAGCGATCCAGCTCCGAGCGGCGAAAGCGCCAGGTTCCCCCAAGCTTGAACGCCGGAATCTCTCCCTTCTGGGCAAGACGATAGACCGTTCGTTTCCCGGCTTTGAGGTAGGCCGCAACCTCCTCCAGCGTGAGGATCTCGCTCTCGACTTCACTCATCTGAAAACCATCTGGTTTGGTCTTTCGTGACTTTTGATTGCCAAGTTTGCTCAATTCTACCAAAAGGTGGCAGGTACTAGCCAACAAGAAAATCCACCAGGCATTGCCCTAATGCCGGCCAGCGCGACCAACAAATCCGGTCATGCCGTAGTTCCCATTCCTTGCGGCGCAAAGCGAGAGCGCGCCACAGCATCGTGCCATCCGCATCAACGGGGAATGGCACGATGGGACAGACCGACCGCCGCACATCCGCATGGCCTGCGCTTGCCGTGGTGTTGGCTGTGTCGTTCTCGGCGCTGCAGCCTGCCGTCGCCGCCGACAGCCTCGCCTTGGAGCGTGAGCAGCTCGCCGCGCTCGCCCGCCAACTCGACCTGATCGACCGCCTCACCGAGCACGCCGCCAATACCGCTCCGCAGGAACGCGCCCGCTATCACTTCGACTACGCCCGACTGCGTGCCGACCTGAAGCGCGTTCGCGCCGGCCTGCAGGACTACCTCGTGCCCCAGCGCGCCCAGCCGCGCGATCCCGTCCCGCTGGCCGGCGATTACGTCCGCCGCAACCGCGCCGACGACGAGGAGCCGTCGCCATGACGCCCTCCGCCGATCAGGTCGCCGCCTTCCAGGCCAACGGCGGCTTTGCACCTTCGGCCGTCTCTGCCGTGGTGCTCGCTTTCGTGTTCGCCGTGTTGCTGCTGTGGGGCGTGTGGGCCATGCGCACCGCCTACGTCGGCTGGGCCGAGCACCGCATCAGTGAACGTCAGTTCCTCGCCGTCGTCGTGCGCTTCGTGGCGATGTACCTGGTGCTGACCTTCTTCCTCCTCTCCTGACCGTCACGAAAGGCCATACGCCATGAACACGCCACCGACATCCCATCGCATTCCGTCCCGCATCGCCGCTCCGCTGCTGCCGCTGGCGCTCGCGGGCCTGCCGCTGTCGGCCTTCGCGCAGGGCCTGCCGACCATGGAAGACCCATCGCGCGGCCAGGGCAGCGGCATCCTGCAGACCTTGCAGAACTACGGCTACGACATCGTGCTGCTGATCGCGCTGCTCGTGGTCGCCTCGATGTTCGTCGGTGTCTGCTATCACGCCTACACACGCTACTCAGAGATCCACACCGGCCGCGCTACCTGGGGCCAGTTCGGCCTGACGGTCGCCGTGGGCGCGATCCTGCTGGTGGTCGGCATCTGGCTGCTCACCAAAGCCACCGGCGTGCTGTAAGGGCGGCAAGCGATGGCCGTCCCTTCGGAGACCCCGCGCGACACGCTGGTGACCTTCTTGCCGCACCGGCTGAACCGCCAGCCGGTGGTCGTGCGCGGGCTGACCGCCGACGAGTTGTGGATCTGCGCCGGGCTGTCGGCCGCAGCCGGGTTCGCGCTCGGCCTGCCGCTGGCCTGGCTCACGCACAGCATCGCCATGGTGCCCACGCTGATCGTCGCCGGTATCGCGCTGGGCGTCTTCGGCGGCGGCGGCTTCCTGCGCGCACAGAAGCGCGGCCGGCCCGACACCTGGCTGTACCGGCAGCTCCAGTGGCGGCTGGCCCTACGGCATCCGGCGCTGGCGGCGCTCCTGGGCGGCCAGCGCCTCATCACCCGCTCGGGCTACTGGACTACCCGGCGCAACACCGATCGAGGTGCGCCATGAGCCGTTTCAAGAACGAGGTTGCGCACCTGCAGGCGCACGTGAAGACGCTGCGCCTGGGGGCTGGCGCGTTGTTCGTGGTGGCGCTGCTGCTCGGCTTCGGTTGGTGGAGTGCGCCGAAGAGTCTGACCATCCATGTGCCGCCGGACTTGCGCTCGGGCAGCACGCGCAAGTGGTGGGACGTGCCGCCCGAGAGCGTGTATGCCTTCTCGTTCTACATCTGGCAGCAGGTGCAGCGCTGGCCGACGAACGGCGAAGAGGACTATCCGCGCAACCTGCGCGCGCTGTCGGCCTACCTGACGCCGAGCTGCCGGGCCTTCCTGCAACAGGACTACGAGTACCGACGCGCCAGTGGCGAGCTGCGTCAGCGCGTGCGCGGCATCTACGAGATTCCCGGCCGCGGCTACGGCGATGATCCGGCCACGCGCGTCAAGGTGGTTTCCGACCGCGATTGGATCGTCACGCTCGACGTGAGCGCGGACGAATACTACGGCTCCGAGCAGGTCAAGCGCGCCCTGGTGCGCTACCCCATCAAGGTCGTCCGGCTGGACATCGACCCCGAGCACAACCCCTTCGGCCTGGCGCTGGACTGCTACGCCAGCGCACCCCAGCGCATCGAAACGCCGCCGACGCCGACCCAGGCCGGCGCGCCCGCCAACGCCTCCGGCCACCTGCAGGGAGACTCTCCATGAAGCCCATTGCCTTGTCGGCCCTGGCCGGCGTCCTGCTGATCCTCGGTTTCGTGCCGGCCAGCCAGGCCGTGGAAATCCTGCGCTGGGAGCGGCTGCCCCTGCCGGTGCCGCTGGTGGTCGGTCAGGAGCGCGTGGTCTTCATCGACCGCAATGTGCGCGTCGGCGTGCCGGCCAGCGTCGGCGACCACCTGCGCGTGCAGAGTGCGGGCGGCGCGATCTACCTGCGGGCGAGCGAGCCGATTCCACCCACGCGACTGCAACTGCAGGACGTGGAATCCGGCGCGCTGATCCTGCTCGACATCGCCGCCGAGCCGGCGAAGGACGGCCAGGCGCCGCTGGAGCCGGTGCGCATCGTGGAAGCGGAAGCTCCCGCGAAGCGCTACGGCGGCGGTGCAACAAGCGGCGCGGACGAGCAGGCCGATGCGCCCGCAGACAAATCCGGTCCCCGGCGCGAAACGCCGGTACCGGTCGTGCTGACGCGCTATGCCGCACAGAACCTGTACGCGCCGCTGCGCACCGTCGAGCCGGTCGCCGGCATCGGGCGCGTAAACCTGCGCCGCGACCTCACGCTGGACACCTTGCTGCCGACGCTGCCGGTGCACGCGCGGGCACTGGCCGCGTGGCGCCTGGAAGATCAGTGGGTGACGGCCGTGCGACTCACCAACACCGCCGCGCGCTGGCTCGACCTTGACCCGCGCGCCCTGCAGGGGAACTTCGTGGCGGCGACCTTCCAGCATCCGAACCTGGGGCCGGCCGGCACCCCGTCCGACACCACGGTGCTCTACCTGGTCACGCGCGGCCACGGCCTGGCCGAGTCGCTGCTGCCGGCGCTGAGCCCGATCGACGCCACCGTGAACCTGCCGCCGGCCGCCGCTGCCGGCTCGACCGGAGGAGCGCGCGATGAAGAGTAATCCGCTGCTCAAGTGGCTGCTGATCCCGATGGCGCTGCTGCTGGTGTTCGTCGGCATCAAGCTGTTCTCCGGAACCCCCGGCGGCCAGCCCGCCGCCAAGGACGCGGCCAGTACGCTCACGCCCGAGGAGATGAAAGCCCTGGGCATCGCCGGCGACACGCCGCGCGATACCGTCGCCACGCTGGTGGCCCAGGTGAAGCAGTTGCGCACCGAACTGCAGAGCGCACTCGGCGACAACAAGCAGCACAAGGCCGAGAACGAGCGCCTGCGTGCGCGGGAAAGCGCGATCGACCAGCGCATCCAGGGCGCGCTGGAAGGCGAGCGCAACCGCCTGGAGCAGGAGCGCAATCAGGTGGCCAGCGACAGGCAGCAGACCCAGGGGCTGCTGCAGGATCTGCAGCGGCAACTGGACGGCCTTTCCGGCAAGGGTGGCCCGTCCGACCTGCCCGTCGGGCTGGGGCTGGAAGAGGGTGATGGCAAGCGCTTCAACCGCGGCGTCGGTGGCACGCAGTGGGTCGAGCCCGACGATGCCAAGGTCGACGCCAAGAACGCCAGCAAGGAGCCGAGCTTTCCCCTGAGCTTCGGGCCGGCCCAGAAAAGCCTGTCGGCCGCAGTGGAATCCGTCGCCGACGTCGGCAGCCGCGCGGTGGGCGCATCCACGAAGGCGGTCTACACCGTGCCGTCGAACTCGACGCTCATGGGGTCGATTGCCATGACGGCGCTGATCGGGCGTGTGCCGATCGATGGAACCGTCAACGATCCCTATCCGTTCAAGGTGCTGATCGGCCCGGACAACCTCACGGCCAACGGCATCGACATCCCCGACGTGGCCGGCGCCGTGGTCAGCGGCACGGCCTCGGGCGACTGGACGCTCTCGTGCGTGCGCGGGCAAATCCGCTCGGTCACGTTCGTGTTCCAGGACGGCACCATCCGCACGGTGCCGGAGGACAGCAGCAAGGGCGGTAGCAGCGGCGGCAACGCGGGTCACAACGGCGCCAGCATCCAAGGCGGCCTGGGCTGGATCAGCGACCCCTACGGCATCCCCTGCGTCAGCGGCGAGCGGCGCAGCAACGCCCAGCAGTACCTGGGCAGCCAGGCGCTCATCACCGCGGCCGGCGCCGGCGCGGCCTCGCTCATCAAGTCCGACAACGGCAGCGTGGCCGTTGTCGCCAACAGCAACGGCTCGCTGGGCACCGTCGGCATCAGCGGCAACGAAGCGATGGGCCGCATCCTCGCGGGCGGCGTGCGCGACATGGCCGATTGGGTCAACAAGCTCTACGGCCAGGCCTTCGCGGCGGTCTACGTGCAGCCTGGCGCCAAGGTGGCCGTGCATCTGGAGCAACCACTCGACATCGACTACGACGCCAAGGGGCGTCGGGTCCACCACCGCACCGGAGAAGCCCATGCCTCGGATCTGGATTGACGCGGCCGCCGTGCTGCTGGCGGCCAGCCTGCTCGGCGGCTGCGCCACCAGCAAGGAGAAGCTGCTGCCGCACAGCGACAGCACCATGCTCGACATCTGGCATCAGGAGACCGGTGGCAGCGCGGGCGGCGGCCAGGCCGCGCGGCAACTGCTCGATGCGCGCCAGGGCCTGCGCCGGCCGCTGGTCGAGGCCGATGTGCAGGCGGCGCCCGGCGTGCAGGCGCGCTACACCCGTACCGCGCAGAACGAGATCTACCGCCAGTTCCACCGCCTGCCGAACCCCGACCTGGTGATGTACGTGTTCCCGCACCTGGCGGGCACCGACCCGGTGCCGGTGCCCGGCTACAGCACGGTGTTCCCGCTCTACCAGCGCGTGCAGTACGCGATGCCGGGCGAGCGCGTGGAGGACTATTGATGGCCTGGTCGCTGCCGTGGTCACGCAAGTCCGACGCATCGCCTGTTGACGCCGAGAATGCGACCGATGATGCCTGGGCACGGCACGAAACGGCCCTGGCGGCACAGGGTGTCGCCGAGCCAGGCAGCGCGCTCGGCCGGGGCCGGCGCAGGCCGGCCACCCAGGCCGATCACGATGCGCTCTATGGCGTCGCGCCGTCGTTCGCGGACTTGCTGCCCTGGGTCGAGTACCTGCCCGACACCAAGTGCATGCTGCTGGAAGATGGCCAGTCGGTGGCGGCCTTCTTCGAGCTGGCGCCGGTCGGCACCGAGGGCCGCGAGATGGCCTGGCTATGGCAGGCGCGCGATGCGCTGGAGAACGCCCTGCAGGACTCCTTCGACGAGTTGGACGACAACCCCTGGGTGGTGCAGCTCTACGCCCAGGACGAGGCCGACTGGGACAACTATCGGCGCTCCCTGGCGAACTATCTGCAGCCGCGTGCGCAGGGCAGCGCGTTCAGCGACTTCTACCTGCGCTTCTTCGCCCATCACCTGCGGGCCATCGCCAAGCCGGGTGGCCTGTTCGAGGACACCACGGTGACACGCCTGCCGTGGCGCGGCCAGGTCCGGCGCGTGCGCATGGTGGTCTACCGCCGCACGTCCGCGGCCTCGGCCTCGCGGCGCGGCCAGTCGCCCGAGCAGGCGCTGACCACGATCTGCGACCGCCTCGCCGGCGGGCTGGCGAATGCCGGCGTGAAAGCCCGGCGTCTCGGCGCGGCGGACATCCACGCCTGGCTGCTGCGCTGGTTCAACCCGAATCCGACCCTGCTCGGCGCCACTGCCGAAGATCGGGAACGCTTCTACGCGCTGACCCGCTACCCGGAAGAGCGGGAGGAGGGCGAGATCGAACTCGCCAGCGGCACCGACTTCGCGCAGCGCCTGTTCTTCGGCCAACCCCGTTCGGACGTGCCCAACGGCCTGTGGTTCTTCGACGGCATGCCGCATCGGGTGATCGTGATGGATCGCCTGCGCACGCCACCCGTGACGGGCCATCTGACGGGCGAGACGCGCAAGGGCGGCGATGCCATGAACGCGCTGTTCGACCAGATGCCCGAGGACACGGTGATGTGCCTGACGCTGGTCGCCACACCCCAGGACGTGCTGGAGGCGCACCTCAACCACCTCGCCAGGAAGGCCGTCGGCGAGACCCTGGCCTCGGAGCAGACCCGGCAGGACGTGCAGCAGGCGCGCGGGCTGATCGGCAGCGCGCACAAGCTCTACCGTGGCGCGCTGGCGTTCTACCTGCGCGGCCGCGACCTGGCCCAGCTCGATGCGCGCGGCCTGCAGCTCGTCAACGTGATGCTCAACGCCGGCCTGCAGCCGGTACGCGAAGAGGACGAGGTGGCGCCGCTGAACAGCTATCTGCGCTGGCTGCCGTGCGTGTTCGATCCGGCTGCCGACAAGCGCCAGTGGTACACCCAGCTCATGTTCGCGCAACACGTGGCGAACCTGGCGCCGGTCTGGGGCCGCAGTCAGGGCACGGGGCATCCGGGCATCACGTTCTTCAACCGCGGCGGCGGCCCGATCACCTTCGATCCGTTGAACCGCCTCGACCGGCAGATGAACGCGCATCTGTTCCTGTTCGGCCCGACGGGTTCGGGCAAGAGCGCGACCCTCAACAACATCCTGAACCAGGTGACGGCGATCTATCGGCCGCGCCTGTTCATCGTCGAGGCCGGCAACAGCTTCGGCCTGTTCGGCGACTTCGCGGCACGGCTGGGTCTCACCGTGCATCGCGTGAAGCTCGCGCCCGGCGCGGGCGTCAGTCTGGCGCCGTTCGCGGACGCCTGGCGCCTGGTCGATACGCCGAGCCAGGTACAGACGCTGGACGCCGATGCGCTCGACGAAGACCAGACCGATGCCGGCATGGTCGTGGAAGGCGACGAGCAGCGCGACGTGCTCGGCGAACTGGAGATCACTGCACGGCTGATGATCACCGGCGGCGAGGACAAGGAAGAAGCGCGCATGACGCGCGCCGACCGCAGCCTGATCCGCCAGTGCATTCTCGATGCGGCACAGCGCTGCGTAGCGGAGAAGCGCACGGTACTGACCCGCGACGTGCGCGACGCGTTGCGCGAGCGCGCCCGCGACGCCACGCTGCCTGAGATGCGGCGCGCACGTCTGCTGGAGATGGCCGACGCCATGGACATGTTCTGCCAGGGCGTGGACGGCGAGATGTTCGACCGGTCCGGCACGCCGTGGCCCGAGGCGGACATCACCATCGTGGATCTCGCCACCTTCGCGCGCGAGGGCTACAACGCCCAACTCTCGATTGCCTACATCTCGCTCATCAACACCGTCAACAACATCGCCGAGCGCGACCAGTTCCTGGGCCGACCGATCATCAACGTGACGGACGAAGGCCACATCATCACCAAGAACCCGCTGCTCGCGCCCTACGTGGTCAAGATCACCAAGATGTGGCGCAAGCTCGGCGCCTGGTTCTGGCTCGCCACGCAGAACCTGGACGACCTGCCGAAAGCGGCCGAGCCCATGCTCAACATGATCGAGTGGTGGATCTGCCTGTCGATGCCGCCCGATGAAGTGGAGAAGATCGCGCGTTTCCGCGAACTCAACGCGTCGCAGAAGGCGCTGATGCTCTCGGCCCGCAAGGAGGCCGGCAAGTTCAGCGAGGGCGTCATCCTGTCCAAGTCGATGGAGGTGCTGTTCCGCGCCGTGCCGCCCAGCCTCTACCTGGCGATGGCGATGACCGAGCCCGAAGAGAAGGCCGAACGCTTCCAGTTGATGCAGCAGCACGGCATCAGCGAGCTGGACGCCGCCTTCCGCGTGGCCGAGAAGATCGACCGTGCGCGGGGCATCGAACCCCTGGCGCTGGACACGCTGGCCTGACGGGAGCGACACGATGCGCCTGCCTTCCTTCGCCCGCCGTCATCCCTGGGTCGGCCTGCTGATCGTGGCGACGATTGCGGTGGCCTCGTGGATGCTGCTGCGCGCGCCGCATCCGGCGACCGAGCCCATGTCCCCGGCCGCCGCCGGGTCCGAAGCGTCGAAACCGGCCGGCCCGCCCTGGCTGTATGGCCGTGCCGATGCGCGCTTCACGGTGGTCGGGTACGCCGACCTGGAGTGTCCGTACTGCCGGGCCTACTTCCCCACGCTCAAGCGCTGGATCGACGCCCATCCCGAGGTGAACTGGCAGTGGCACCACCTGCCGCTGTCCATGCACGAGCCGGCCGCGACTGCCGGGGCGCGCTTGGCCGAGTGCGCGGGCGAGACGGGCGGACACGCCGCGTTTTGGCAGGCCGTGGCCTGGCTCTACGCGAACACCCGTGGCGACGGCCAGGGCCTGCCGGAAGGCCTGCGCTATCCCGACCTCACGCCAGCCATGCAGGGTTGTCTCGACAGCGAGCGCCCCGATGCCGTCATCCGTGCCCAGGCGGTGGAAGCCGCACAGCAGGGCATCGCGGCCACGCCGGCCTTGCAACTGCGCGACCGCGAGTCCGGCAAGACCCTCCTGCTGCACGGTCCCGTCGAAGGCGATGCCTTGCTGTCGGCCATCGATCTGCTCGCCGCCGGCAGCACGACCGCAGCCGAACCCACCCATTCCCCAGACATGCCCGCCGGCGTTGCCGGTGACATGCCCAGGTAGCCATCGATCTTCAAGGCTGCGGCGCGGCTTGTCCGCGTTGATCGAAACCCGTTCGCATCGCATCCCTTGACGCGAACAGCCACCGCATCCGCGGTGGTGGATGCCCGCTCGTCACCCGTTCCATCCCCATCGTCCCCAGGAGGGTTTGCCCTCCAGGGGCAGGCGCCCTCCGATCTCATCCATTGGAGGTTCGCCATGTCTCTCGTCATCGCCGACTCCCGCCCGGAGTCGCTCACCCTGATCGCCGCCCAGCACGAAGACTGGATCATCCGGCAGGCCATCACCCTGCTGGAGAACCGCGTGTTCAAGGCCGGTCCAGCGCTGGGCAGTCCCGCCGCCGTGCGCGACTACCTGCGCCTGAAACTGGTCGCGGAGCCGAACGAAATCTTCGCCGTCGTGTTTCTCGACAACCAGCACCAGGTGCTCGCCTTTGAGCCGCTGTTCAAGGGCACGGTCGACCAGACTTCGGTGTATCCGAGGGTGGTTGTCCAGCGTGCGCTGACGCTCAACGCCTCGGTGCTGATCCTGGCGCATCAGCACCCCTCGGGGAACACCGAGCCCTCGGCCGCTGATCGTGCGATCACCGAGCGGCTGAAGAGCGCCCTGGCCACCGTCGATGTCCGGGTGCTGGATCACTTCATCGTCGGCAAGGGCAGCCCGTACTCGTTCGCCGAAGCCGGCTTGTTGTAGTCCGCACCGCAGGCGTCCCTTCCGGGGGGCGCCTGTGCCTCTTGCCCCTCTCCACAAGAACTGCCATGGAAAGTTCCGGTTGCCACGTTCGCGATGCGCTCTGTCTGATGGTCACGATTTTCGGAAGCGCGCCATGTGCTTGCGCGCGAGCGCTCTCAAGAGGAGGGTTCCTCGTACTTCCGAAACGCGCGCCAAAGTGCAACGTCATACGCGATCTTGAGCAGGCCGCAGGCCACTAGCGGCAGCGCCAGCCAGCCAGCGGCGAATAGGGCGCCGCCGATGGCGGGGCTCGCTGCGGCGGCGAGGCTCCTGGGAACGGCGGTGAAGCTCGCCGCCGCGGCGAGCTCGGCCGGCGTCACCACCGCCATGACGAAGGCCGATCGCGTCGGCACGTCCATCTGCGACAGGGCGCTGCGCAGGAACAGCAGCGCGAGCGCCACCGGCAGGCTGTCGGCGAAGGCGGCGAGGACCAGACAGACGCTCGACGGGATGTGGGTGAACACCATCGTGTTGATCAGGCCAATATGGCGCGCTACCCAGGGGGCGGCGAGCTGGGAGCCGGCCGACAGCAGCCCGGCCCAGAAAAAGAACTGGCCGGCAGCGGCGAGCGAGAGGTCGAAACGCTCGAACAGCCAGAGCGCGAGCAAGGTATTGACGATCAACCCGCCAGCGAAGGCATCGACCGAGAACAGCGCCGCCAGTTTGATCACGATGCCGCGCGAAGGCCCCAGCGGTTCGGGCGACGCTGCCTGCTCGTGCATACGGTGGTCCGGCAAGGCGCGATACAGGACGAAGATCAAGACGCCGGTCAGCCCGTAGGCGACGAACATCAGGCGCAACGCGTCGAGCTGGGCCAGGCCGGCATCCGTCAGCACTTGCGGGATGGCCGTCGCCAGCGAACCGGTCGCGGCACACAAGGCGCCGACGAAGGTGTAGCGCGCGAACAGGAAAGTGCGCGCCTCGCCGTGCGCCGATTCGGCCAGCCGCGCATGCTCCAGCGGCAGGAATACGCTGACGTCGCCGGAGCTGGGGTTCATTGTACCGACGAAGGCGACGATCAGCAGCGGCCAGAAGGCGCCGATGCCGCCCAGGCCGGCCAGCAGAAGACCGGTGGCGGCCATCAGCCAGGCGGCGGCGAGGAGTAGCCGGCGCTGCGGGAAGCGATGTCCCCACTGCCCGACCGCCACGGTCGCCAGCGCCGATCCGAGCAGGGTGGCGGTGCTGATCAGCCCGACTTCCCACATGCCCAGCCCCAGGGCCAGCAGATAGACCGGCAGCAGGATGGCGATGAAGCCGTCGGTGAAGGCCCGCAGGGCGCGACCGATCAGCAGCAGGCGCGCCTCGGGCGCAGCTCCGGCGGGCAGCAGCATCACTTCAAACCAAGCAGGCGAGCGACCTTCTTCAGTGGCGTGTCGGCGCACCAGGCGTAGAGCGCGTCGTACATCACCATGCCTGCCTTCAGCATCTCGTGGTCGTCGGCGAAGTTGAGCGACAGCCCTTTCGAGATGGCGAGCAGGCCGGCCGCTTCCTTCGCCAGTTGCGGCTGGGCGCAGTCGGCGGCGCGCACGATGATGGCCAGCTTCTGCACGGACGGGTCCGTCAGCTGGTATTTGGCGATGAAAGCATCGAAGCTGCATTGATCGCCCTGGTGACCCAGTTCCGCCCCGGAGACGTCATAGGGGGTAGCCCCGGTCTCGGCGGCGATCCTCATGACGTCGCCCGACGGCACGTAGAGAAACTCCGGGCTTTCGTCGATGAAGCGGGCAATCAGCCAGGGACAGGCGATGCGGTCGATTTTCGGGCGTTCACGGGTAATCCATTGCATGACGGTCTCCTACTCTTGTTCCTGAGCGTTCGAACTGCCAGCCCTCGCCGCAACCAGGCAAGCCACGAGGCAGGGCAAAGAGCGCCAGGGGCCGGCCCGCGTCATTTCACGGCCTTCTGTGCGTCCAAAGTCCTTTTCAACGACTGCGCCAGCTCCGCCGCTTTGCCTTTGCCCCAGTAGTGCAGAAAGACGTAGCGCGGCTCCTCGTGCGTCATGTGGTTGTGGATCGCCACGATGTTGATTCCTTCTCGCCGCAACACCTTGAGTACGGTCTGGAGTTCCTCCTCACGCATCGCGAAGTCACCGTCCACCACGGCCCGCTCGTCGGTCCCTGCAAACGCAGCCCAGGTGTTGACGCCCATCTCATTGCCGACGGGTGTGCCGTGCATCTTCGCCTCGCGCCCGAAGCTCACCTTGACCATGCCGTCCTTCACTTGCGCCTTGGCGCCGAGGATTTCCTCGATGCGCGCCGCGGTGATGCTGCTGGGCGTGGGAATGCTGCCGCCAAAGGCCTTTGCGGGTTTGGGTTGGCTTGCTCGCACCTGCGCGACCCGGTCATACACAGCCTTGACCCCTGTGGCCAGTTGCCGCGCATCGCCCATCCCGCCGATGTGCATGAAGTAAACCTTGGGCTGGTCGAAGAAAAAGTGGTTGTGCAGCGCCGTCACTTCCAGGCCGGCTTCAAGAGCGGCGCTCATGGCCGGATTGACCTCGTCCTCGAACAGCACCGTGTCGCCCATCATCATCGTGCTGCCGCCCATCGGCGTGAATGCAGCCCACGATGTCAGGCCCATGAAGGGGGGCATCGTCCAGCGATCCACGCTGATCTTCACGTCATCGCGCGGCTTGCTGACCTTGAAGACGTTCTCGGTCTTGTTGTAGTTGCCCTTGAGTCCCGTCACGGACTCGATCGTTGCCGTGTCGACCGTCGGTCCGGCCGCAACGGCCATTTGCATGCAGACTGCTGTTGCTGCGGCGAAAAGGATTCGGGTTTTACGGGTCATATTGCCTCCTGGTGGGGATAAGCGATCAACACATCGTTTCGGGCGCATCCCTCCCGCAGCAGGATTGAACGTGCTGGCGAGTTCGGATTTCGGGGTTTCGGGTTTGATGGTGCGGTCCATGTTCAGGCTCCCAATCGGGTGAAAGCCGCTTCGGCGGTGGTCCAGGACAAGTCTTGCATGAAGGCGTCCACGTAAGCCCCGGCCTTGGCGCCGAAGTCCATGTGGTAGCTGTGCTCGTACATGTCGAGGGCGATCAGCGGCGTGGCGCCGGCCAGGTTGTGGGCGTGGTCGGCGGCCCAGGCGTTCACGAGACGCCCCCGGCGCGGACTCCACACCAACAGGGTCCAGCCGGAGCCGCCGCCCTGGGCCTTGCCCATGGCCGTGAATTGGGCGCGCCAGGCGTCCATGGAGCCGAAATCGCGCTCGATGGCCGCCTTCAGCGTCCCGCCAGGGTCGCCTCCCGCGCCACCGAGGGAATCGAAGTACACCTCGTGCAGGATCATGGAACCGCTGGCGATCATCTCCTCGCGCTTGAGGCCGTTGATCTCGAACACCGGCGCCGCTCCCCAGTTCAATTGCGCCAGCTCTTGCTCGATGGCGTTGAGACGCTTGACAGCGCCGCCGTAGTTGTTCTCCCAATGGCTGACGATGAGTTTCTCAGACAGGCCGGTGAGTTTGGCCGGATCGCATGAAAGGGACTTCAGTTCGTAAGGCATCTTGGCTTCCTCAGCAAGGTGGATCGGAAACGGCGCGACGAAGGCTGACTCGATCAGGTTCAGCCTTGGCCCGGAAACACCAGCCACCCCGCCAGTCCCGCCGCGAGGATCACGACGACGACGTTGAGCTTGTTCTTCCAGACATAAAGGAATGCCAGGGCCGCGGCGAAGATCGACATGCCCGCCGTCAGCGATGGCACGCGTTCGGCAGTGACCCGCGCCAAGTCGATTGTGGTTGCGCCGATCAGGCCGACTACCCCAGCCGCGACGCCGTCCAGAAAGGCGTGTAGCCGTTTGTTCTCCACGACCGCCTCCAGCCGATCGTAGAAAATCAGCGAGAACGCAAAGGCCGGAAGAAACACACCCACCGTCATGGCCACCGCCCCGATCGCCCCCCCCGCCACATAGCCGACGAACGTGGCGAAGATGATGAGCGGTGCCGGCAGCACACCGGACAGCGCCAGGCCGTCCAGGAACTGCCCATCCGTCATCCACCCGCGCCCGACGGCGTCGTTGCGAACGAACGGAATCGCTGTGTAGGCGCCGCCGAAGGTGAGCAAGCCGGCCTTGAGGCCTGAGGCGAAGATGAGCAACACCGAGGCTTGGCCCCGAACGACCGTTTCCACCAGCTTTGCTGTTGGCTCAGCCCAAAATGCCATGGCCGTGGCCAGCGCCACCGCTGCCAGCGTCACTAGCAGTGCTGAGGCCCGATGCTTGAGCACGAGCAGGGCGTACACAAGCCCACCCGCCGGCAGGGTGATCCAAAAGTCGACACGAACTATGGCTGCCAGCGCGCAAACGATGGCAATGGCCCACAACCAGCGATCGAGCAGGATGTGCTCGCCGATGCGGTGCACGGCGCGTACGATCAGGGCGATCACGGCCGCCTGCACGCCAAGGAACGCAGCGCCCAGCGCGGTACCCACGATGTCAATCTGGAAGTACAACCAGGACAGCGCGAACATCAGCAAGAATCCGGGAAGCATGAACCCGAGTCCCGCCAGCATGCCACCCAGCCGCCCTTTCGCTCGGATGCCCAAATGAACGCATAATTCGTGGGCTTCGGGTCCGGGCAGCACCTGCATCACCGCAAGCAGCTTGTTGAAGCGTTTGACGGAGATCCAGCGTTCCTCGTCCACGAGCTCGCGGCGCAACATGCCGATCTGAGCCACAGGCCCGCCCCATGCGAGCAAGCCGAACTTGAGGAAGCGAACGAAGAGCTGCAGGTAGCTCATCGCTGGAGGGACGGCTTCAGTCGTGGCATCCGTCTGAGGACGGGTCAGGGTGTTCACGTTGTTTTTTCCTCGTAACTCTTCAACAGCCAATCAAAAACTTCGCACGCGCGAACAAGCAGCGCGTCGTCGTCGGATTCGGATGCCCTCAGGCCCGCGAGCAGTTGTTCGATGCCCGGCGCTTCCGGTACCGGCAGTCCGCCCACGTCCAGGCAATGCACCACTTCGCCCAGGCGCGTCAGCGCCCGGTCGTCTTCCAGGCCAAAACTCGCCAGCAGCGTCTCGAAGGTGACCTTGGTACCGACGTGGCTGAACGTCGCACCGTCGAAATCGAAGCCGAGCCAATCGGCTTTGCAGTCGGCGGGACTCGTCAGCCAGACGATGCGGGCCTTCGGGTCGATAAACCGGCGGATCAGCCAGGCCGAGGCGAGCCGGTCGACCCACGGACGGGCCCGCGTGGCCCAGACACGGCCCCGATAGTCGGCCCGCTCCAGTCGCGGAATGTCAGCCTGCCGAGGGGTCGGCTCGTCGGGAGAAAGCCGGCGGGTGAGCGCGTCGCGCAGGTCGTCGAGCAGGCTCAAGGTCTGCCGCTGCGCCTCGCCGGGGAAGAAGTCGATGCGCGCCACCTGCTCGAAGCGGCGCACGAGCGGCTGGAGCTTGCGCGCGGCGGCTGCGCCGTCCAGGGATGCCAGGCTCCGTCCGAGCCCTTTGATCTCCTCGACGATGCCCGCGTACTCCTCGCCCCGGTCGAACAGGGCGCGCAGCGCGGCTTCCTGAGCTTCGTCACACCCCGACAGTCGATAGACCTCGCCGCTGCCCCCGGCCTCGACCGACTGCGCCGCCACTTCGTCCAGCGCCGTAGCGCTATCGGCCGAGTCGGGCAGCAGATAGACCCCATCGCGCAGCGTCGCGCAGCCCAGCGCCTTGACGGAGCGCCAGACGCGCATGCGGCCGGTCGATGCCTTGGTGGGCAGGCTGACGAATAGGGCAATAAATCTCAAGCACGGGCTCCTTGGTCAGCAAGCAGTGAAGTATGTAATAGATTCTACATCGAGTTATAGTTAAAACTCAATTGTAGCTGAAGCGTCAATTCAAGGCATCGAATGCAAACGCTCCAAGCCGTCGATGCCGATTCGCCCACATCGCGTTTCTTGGGTTCGCGGGCACCTCAGAGCCACGCACCTGACCTCCGCCTCCGACAGGGGGCAAACACAACGCCCACAGCGGCGTAGCGCATGAAACCGGCAGGGGCCGAATGCGGTTTCCTTGTCGCGTCAGATCGGCACTTGAAGTCGACTGTGACCTTGATCGACTCCAAGGACGCCCGATATGCCGGCCCCCTTCTTCAAGGCTTCGCACTGGCTGCCGACCATCCGCATTGCCCCCGGACTGTGGGCAGTGCTGTTCATGTTCACCCAGACTGCAGCAGCCGATGTGCTCGTCGTCACCGACAGCCGTCATCCGGTGCAGGCCCCGGCCGGCGTGCGGGTCATCGAGCTGGACCAGGCCACGCGCATCGAGGTCGAACTCGCCGCGCACCTGCCGGCCGACCCGCAACAGGCCGCAGCCGTGGTGCGGCAGCGGTTGCATGACGGCGGCGAGGCGCTGCAGCGCCGCATCGGTCATGCCTATCAAGGTGTCGCGGATGCCTGGGGACTGGGCATCGCCAAGATTCCCGCCGTGGTGGTCGATCGACGCTATGTGGTCTACGGCGAGCCCGACGTGTCCCGCGCCATCGCGCGCATCAACGCCTACCGGAGCACGCACCCATGAGCCTCCTGCTGGCGTCCCGGCGTCTGCGCGCCACCGCCGCCTCGCTGCTGCTGGGCGCGGCCACATCGACGTTCGCCCTGGACACCGCCACCATCGTCTCGTCGGCGCTGTCCCCCGACTGCCTCGAATACCGCGTGGTCGGAATCTGCTACTGGCTGTACTGCACGCCCTTCGGCTGCTCGGTTCGCACCTCCGTCAAGGTGCGCCACTACGTCCCCGATGCGGTGGTGTCGAGCTACTCGAACACCGGCGAAAACCCGTGGCTGGAAGTCAGGGCGATGAGCATGCCCAACCCGACCGCCAAGGCTGGCGGTGACGGTACGACCAATCACGACAACGAGAACAACCTCGCCAAGTTCAAGAACGCCGATGTCATCGGCCATCCGGCCGGGATGGTGTTCAGCCAGTTCGCCAGCGCCTCCGGCTACACCTGCGAAGGCGCTGGCACGGCCTTCATGCCGTATCTGCTGAGCACGCTCGACACGATCGCCTGGCGCTACAACATCCCGGAAGCGTTCTACCCCGAAGCGCTCATCCCCGGCCGGCGCGAAATCGGTACGCGCACCGGCCTGAACCTCTGGGGCAACGTGTATCCCCGCGGTGGCTTCCTGCACCAGACCGACGACCACAAGAGCGGCGCCGTGGTCGCGCAGCGCGCGGGCGACATCGTGACGCGCCGCAACCAGATTCACGTGTACCAGCCCCTGCTGGCCAACGCCCGCGACGGTTACTGGCCGGCCGGCGCGCTGATGGAGACCGACGCCTCGACGGGCAAGTGGCAGGAGCTGACGCCCACGCTCTCGAACAGTTGCGTGGTCTTCCCGCACAGCCGCACCCGCGTGCAGGCCCAGCAAGGCGACTACGCCTGGGCCTTGTGGCGGCCGTACTCCTGCTGCCGGCGCCGTGGCCAGGTCTTCCTCGGCAGCGTCGATTTCATGTGAGGAACCCACGATGACCGCCTCCCTCCCTCACTTCCTGCGCCGCGCGAAGTCGCCCCTGCGGGCCACGCTGCTCGTGGCGGCCATCACGCTGGTCGTCGGCGTCGCCTGGGCGCAGACCCGCATCGATCCCAATGGCGTGAACGTCAGCGGCAGCGTGATCGGCGACGACGTGCTCTACAGCATCGGCGGCGGCCGGGCCGTGTCGATGGGTGGTGCCGGCAACATGCAGAGCATCGGCGTCGGCGTCGGCTGGAACAGCAACCTGATCTGCGGCGACATGAGCATCACCACGACGCTGCAGAACCAGCTCAACGGCATCACCAACGGCTTCCAGACGATCATGAGCAACGTGATCCAGAACGCCACCAGCGCCGTGGCCTCGCTGCCGGCCCTGATCATCCAGCGCGCCGACCCGGGGCTCTACAACCTGCTGACCAACGGCATCCTGCAGGCGCGCCTGGATTTCGACCGCTCGAAGATGACCTGCCGCGCCATCGCCAATCGCATGGCGGACATGGCCGGCGGCCAGGCCGGCTGGGACCAGCTCGCCGAAGGGATGGCGCTGCGGGATGCGGTCAGCAGCACCGATGCCGTCTCCGCCATCGAGCAGGCCGAGTCCAACAAGGGGAACAACGGCGTGCCCTGGGTCGGCGGCGGCAACGCGGGCGGCTCCGGCCAGAGTTCGATCAAGGTGGTCGGCGATGTGACGCGCGCGGGCTACAACCTGCTCAACGGGCGCAGCGCCACCGATACCTCGTCGATCGCGCGCAGCGCCTGCGGCAACCGCCTGACCTGCCAAACCTGGTCCTCGCCCCAGGCGGCCGCGGACTGGGCGACCCGCGTGTTGGGCGAACGCGAGCAGCGCACCTGCGAAAACTGCACGAAGACCCAGACCACGCCTGGCGTCGGGCTGACGCCAATGATCCAGGAAGAGTACGAGACCAAGCTGCAGGCGCTGCAGGAACTGGTGACGGGCGCCCGGCCGACGACGCTGGCCAATCTCGACGCGGCCGGCAGCAGCTCGCTGCCGATCACCCGCGGCGTGATCGAGGCCCTGCGTGACGAACCCGACCAGGACGTGCTGGGCCGGCGCCTCGCGTCCGAGGCGGCGCTGTCCAGCGTGCTGGAGAAGGCCCTGCTGCTGCAACGCACGTTGCTGACCGGCAAGAAGGAGCCGAACGTCGCCGCCAACGAGCTGGCCGTGCAGGCGGTCGACCAGGAGAACAGCGCGCTGGAGCAGGAGATCAACAACCTCAAGACCGAGCTGGAGCTGCGCCGCACGCTGGCCGGCAACTCGGCGATGGCGATCATCCAGCGCCACAGCACCCGCGCTGCCGGCTCGCGCGGCGTCTTCGAGGGCGACACCACGCGCGACCGTCTGCGGGAAGTCCAGAAGCCGCGGAGCGGTACGCCATGAGCCGCCTGGCCTGGCTGCGGCTGCCATGGCTGTTCAACCGCCGTGTCGGCGTGGCGCTGCTGTGGACCTTGCTGGTGGTGGCCGCCGCGGTGGCGGTGAACATCGCCGGCATCCACGTGGTCGGCGGCGTCGAGGGCTGGCAGCACTGGCTGCAGGCGCATGCCGGCCATTTCTTCGTGTGGCGGCTGTGCCTCTACGGAGCGACGGCTTACGGCTGGTGGTGGATGCGTCGGCGCCTGTTGCGGCGGGAGCCGTCCCGCGAGACGCATCAGCGCCTGCTGCGCACGGAGATCGCGGCCGTGATCGCCGTGGTCGCGCTGGAAGCCAGCCAACTGCTGCGGCACGGCTGAGACCGGGAGGCAGGCATGACGCTCTACACCACGGATTACCTGGAGTATTACCTGACCCTGGTGGCTTGGGTGGTCAACAACGGCATCTGGAGCATCCTCGTGGCCAGCGGCGTGTTCGCGCTGCCGTTCGTGGCCATCGTGATCCAGGAATGGCTCAAGGCCCGCAGCGAAGGTGCGGACGAAGGCAACAAGGGCGTGCTGTCGTCGATGCGCATCGAGAACCGGGTGTGGGTGGCGATCGTGGTCATCATGTTCGCCGGCATCCCGTTCATCCCGGTGGATCTCGCCACGATCAGGTTCGACACCACGCGCTCCGCGCAATGCCAGGTCAGTGTCCCGCTGCCCAACGACACGGGCTGGTCCAACGTCTACACGGCGCTCAACGACCAGAGCGCGCTGGTGCCGGTGTGGTGGTTCTTCATGCACGCGCTGTCGAAAGCCGTGACGGGCTCCGCGGTGGCGGCGATTCCCTGCGGCACGGACCTGCGTCAGATTCGCATGGAGGTGGATGCCACGCGCATCGACGATCCGGTGCTGGCACAGGAGGTCGCCGACTTCACGCACGACTGCTACGGGCCGTCGCGCGCCAAGCTGTTCATGAACCGGCCGACGCTCTCCGACGAGCAGATGAACGACGTCACCTGGATCGGGTCGAGTTACTTCCTCGACACGCCCGGCTTCTATGACACCTATCGCGCCAAGACCCCACGCACGGCCTGGCCCTACGACGCGACCCGCGATGCGGGGCTGGCACAGGTGGACAGCGGCGGCGGCTATCCGTCCTGCCGGCAGTGGTGGGCCGATGGCGGCCAGGGACTGCGCAGCCGGCTGCTGGCACAGGTCGACCCGGACCTGCTGACCCGCATCGGGCGCTGGGCGGGTTTCCTGTCGCAGAGCGAGGTCAATGACTCGGTGATCCGCGCCGTGGTCTCACCGCGGCAGCAGAAGATGAACCAGGGCGCCGTCTACACCGACTACGGCGGCCAGATCGACAAGACGCTGCCGAACGTCGTCACGCGCGGCGCGAGCGACCTGGGGCTGACCGTCGGCTCGCTGGGCTTCTTTCCGGCGATGGACGTGGTGCGCCAGGCGCTGCCGATGGTGCTGACCATGCTCAAGATGGCGCTCGTCATCTGCATCCCACTGGTGCTGCTGATCGGCACCTACGACCTGAAGACGGTGGTGACGGTGAGCTGCGTCCAGTTCGCGCTGTTCTTCGTGGACTTCTGGTTCCAGCTCGCACGCTGGATCGACAGCACGATCCTGGATGCGCTCTACGGTTGGGGGTTTGGCGCGGACAGGCCGCACACGAACTTCGATCCGCTGATCGGCTTGAACAACGCCTTTGGCGACATGCTGCTCAACTTCGTCATGGCGATGATGTTCATCGTGCTGCCGACGTTTTGGGTGATGGCACTGGCCTGGGCTGGTGTACGGGCAGGCAATATTCTTGGAGCGCTTACCGTCGCTACCGGCGACGCAAAGGCGGCTGGAGGTAGTGGCTCTCGCCTTGCGATGACGGCTGCGTCGAAAGGCGGCGCGAAGTAAGGCGCATCCTTTCGCACCGATGGGGCAGCTACGACTCGTCAGAGTCGCCCATGTCGTGGCGCCACTCGTTCTTGTCGTACAGACCATGGCCGGAGTGTCCTTCACGCCACTCTGGCTGGTTCTCATCATCCGCATCGGCGTTCCGCGCGAGCCATGCGGCGACCACCGCAAAGGCAAGCAGCAGGACGAGCCAGGATACGGTGCAGAGCAGCACGCCAAGTACGGCCAGCTTGACGATCCAGAGCACCGCCGTGGTCGCGCCCGCAGGCACCCCGCGCGTCACCAGCCAGCCGGCGACACGCTGCTCGCGGCGCAGGTATCCACGCCAGGCACGGCCAGCCCCCCGGCCCAGCCGGTGGCTCCAGCGCCCGTTGTGCGTGTTGGTGGTCATGCTCATATGCCTCGGCTTCAGTGGTGCCTCACCTCGCGGAGCGGCCGGTCGTGGCCTGCCCTCCAGCATAGACCGCGATCAGGAGGGCGGGTTGCGGCCGGCAGAGCCGGGTTGGCTCGGGTCGTAGGTCGATTAGATTCTGCGCGATAAATCAAACCTTATGCTACTTTCCATGCACGTTCTTGCAATGGCTCTAGGGTCGATTGGATTCTGTGTTATTTTTATAGCATGGATGGAAATTCTCGGCACCAGGTAATCAAGCGACTGCAGGCGGGACTCTCCCGTGGGGCGCCGTTCGACCTTGCCACCCTGAGCCAGTTCGGGGTGTCGCCCCAGCTCGCCGCCCACTATGCCGACGGCGGGTGGCTCGTGCGCCTGGCCCATGGCGTCTATGCCTTCCCGAACGATGAGTTCGGGGTCTACGGTGCGCTGAAGTTCCTGCAACAGCGCGTGCCCGGCCTGCACGTCGGCGGCAAGAGCGCCCTGGCCCTGCAGGGGGTGCGGCACAACCTGGGCAGCCGGGAGGCGCTGGTGCTGTGGGGCGACGGTCGCTTCGCGTTGCCGGCCTGGTTCACTTCGCGCTTTCCGGCCCGCTACGTCCACGCCCGCCTGTTCGACTGGCCGGACACGGCGCTGGCCGGCAAGACCCTGACCACGCCGCCTGGCCTGCCCGAGGATCTGCGGGTGGCAGCCCCCGAGCGTGCCGTGCTGGAGCTGCTATACGAAGCCGGCGTCAAGCAGAGCCTCGAAGAGGCCCGCAACCTCTTCGATGGACTGCGTTCCCCCCGCAAGGACTTGCTCGGGCAACTGCTGTCCTGCTGCGCCAGCGTGAAGGCCGTGCGCCTGTTCCTGACCTGGGCGCGCGAGACCAGCCTCGTGGATGTCGATGCCCTGCTGGAGCAGTACCCGGTTCGCACCGGCAGCAACACGCGCTGGATGAGCCGGCTCGATGACGGCACCTTGCTGAGCCTGAGACCTCATGGATAAGACCTACGCGGACACCGTTCGCCTGCTGCTGGCCGTCGCGCCCGACGTGTTCGCCAACGACATCTTCGCCATGAAGGGCGGCACGGCCATCAACCTCTTCGTGCGGGACATGCCGCGCCTTTCGGTGGACATCGACGTGGTGTACCTCCCGTGGCAGACGCCGCGCGACGAAGCGCTGCAAGCCATCAACCAGGAGCTGGCCGCCATCGCCACGCGCGTTGCGCCACTGGGCGTGCAGACACGCCTGGTTCGCGCCAAGGACCTGGGAGACACCAAGCTGATCGTCGAGAACGACGCCAGCCAGGTGAAGATCGAGGTCAACGTCGTGTTCCGAGGCAGCGTGCTGCCCGTCGAGCGGCGGCCGCTGAGCGCAAAGACCAGCGATCTGTTCGGCGTCGAGTTCGAGCTGCCGGTTCTGGCACCGGACGAGCTGTACGCCAGCAAGCTGGTGGCCGCGCTGGATCGGCAGCACCCCCGCGACCTGTTCGACGTGTGGCAGCTCTACGAATCGGGCGACATCAGCGACGGCATGGTCGAGTGCTTCGTGATCTATCTGGCGGGCCACAACCGGCCGCCCCACGAAGTGCTGTTCGGCAACGACAAGGACATCGCCGGCGAGTACGAGCGGGCCTTTGTCGGCATGACCGAAGTGGGCTGCTCCCTGGAGACACTGCTCGACGCTCGCGCCAGGGTGCGGCGCGAGCTGCCACAGCGACTGAGCACCGCGCACAAGCAGTTTCTGAGCGGGCTGGCGCGCGCAGAACCGGACTGGTCGCTGGTGCAATGCCAGCACGCCGCGCAACTGCCGGCACTGCGCTGGAAGCTCGCCAATCTCGAAACCTTCCGCAAGCGCCGTCCCGACGACTTCGCAGCGCAATCCGCCGCCCTCGACACCGGCTTGGGCCAGAGCTGACGAACATCCCGCAGCTTCCGGCTTGCCGGGATTGCCCCATGCCGCATTCATCGTGGCACCCGCGCAGCAGCGGCCCTATACCCAAAAGCTTCCGACAAAGGCCAAAGGGCTGGGAAGGGGCAAGGGAATGGGGCCAAGGGGAAAGGCCCTATCCTGAAAAGGCCAAAAGGCGCCCCTGAGCAGCCCGTCATCCGGGGTTCGCCATGCTCTCGTTGTTCCAGCGCAAAAGGGTGCCACCCGCCGCCGGCACACCGCCCACATCTGCCATCGAAACTACGAAAGGGTCGATGCGGCCGGAGTCGGCCGCATCGCTGCTGGCCACGCCGCGTCGGCAGAAACTGCTGGAACACATCTGGCAGCGCACCTCGCTCTCGCGCCGGCAGTTCGCCACGCTCTACCTCGCCCCACTGGAGCGCTACGCCGAGCTGGTCCAGCAGTTCCCGGCCTCCGAGAACCACCACCACGCCTATCCGGGCGGCATGCTGGACCACGGCCTGGAGATCGTCGCCTATGCGCTGAAATTGCGGCAGTCATACCTGCTGCCTGCGGGCGTCACGCCAGAGGCACAGGCGGCCCAGGCCGAAGCCTGGACCGCAGGCACGGCCTACGCGGCCCTGCTGCACGACATCGGCAAGATTGCGGTCGATCTGCACGTCGAACATGCCGACGGCAGCGTCTGGCATCCCTGGCACGGCCCGCTGCGAAAGCCCTACCGCTTCCGTTACCGAAAGGAGCGCGAGTACCGCCTGCACAGCGCCGCCACCGGGCTGCTCTACGCGCGCCTTCTCGATCGGGACATCTTCGACTGGCTCAGCGGCTATCCCGACCTCTGGGCCGCGCTGCTGTACGTGCTGGCCGGCCAGTACGAGCACGCCGGCACGCTCGGCGAACTGGTTGTGCAGGCCGACCAGGCATCGGTCGCCCAGGAACTCGGCGGCGATCCCAGCAAGGCGCTGGCGGCGCCCAAGCATGCGCTGAAACGCAAATTGCTCGACGGCTTGCGCTACCTGCTCAAGGAAGCGTTCAAGTTGAACCAGGCCGGCCCGGCGGACGGCTGGCTGACCCAAGACGCCTTGTGGCTGGTGAGCAAGACCGTCTCCGACAAGCTGCGCGCACATCTGCTGTCGCAGGGCATCGACGGCATCCCGGCGAGCAACACGGCGGTGTTCAACGTGCTGCAGGATCACGGCATCGTGCAACCGACGCCGGATGGCAAGGCGATCTGGAAGGCTGCCGTCACCAGCGACGCCGGCTGGTCGCACGCCTTTACCTTCCTGAAACTCTCGCCGGCGATGATCTGGGATGCCGTCGACCGGCCGGCGCCGTTCGCAGGCCGTGTGCAGGTCGAAGAGGAACAGGCGGAGCCGCCGCCGCTGGCGCCGGCGGTGGCCGATGGGCCGCGCGCGGAAGGCATCGAGGCTGCATCCGCGAGCACGGCGCCGATCGCATCCGCAGCCATGGACACCGGCGTGGCCGCGCTGCTCGACCTGCTGGGCGACGCCGCTCCACCCACGGCACCGGAGATCCCGAGTTCCCCTGTTGCCGAGCCCGGGCCGGCCCCTTCGACCGTGCCCCCGCCGCAGATGAGCCTCGCGCCTTCCCAGGATCGCGCGGAGCCCTCCGGGGCGCACTTCATGGCCTGGCTGCGTCAGAGCATCCAGACGCGCAAGCTCATCATCAACGACGCCAAGGCCCTGGTGCATACCGTCGCCGGTACGACCTATCTCGTCAGCCCCGGCGTGTTCCAGCGCTACGCGCAGGAGTACCTTCAAGTCGCCGCCCTGGCCAAGCAGGAGAAGCTGGAGGGGTGGCAGTGGGTGCAGAAGCGCTTCGAGAAGCTGGGACAGCACCGCAAGCAGCCCAGCGGGCTGAACATCTGGACCTGCGAAGTCACGGGGCCGCGCAAGTCGCGCCGGCTGCACGGCTACCTGCTCGCGAGCCCGGATGCGCTGTTCCAGGAGACGCCGCCAGACAACCCATACCTGCGGCTCCTCAACGAGGCCGCAAAGCGCGAAGATTCAGCCCTTGGGGGCAAGGACGACGATCAGGCGTAGGCATGCGACCGCTGTGCGGGCCGGCTTCAATCTGCGGATGGGGCCGACTCCGCCAGCTTGGCTTCGGTCAGAGCCATCAAGTGGGCGGAACTGCATTTCAGCGCACGGGCAATCTTGAGGATGAGAGGGAGCGTGGGGACATGCTCGCCGCGCTCGATCTTGCCCATGTGCGACCGTTCGATGCCGGCCATGTGGGCCAGCGTTTCCTGAGCGATGCCCTGGTTGGTTCTTTCTTCCCGCACGGCAGCCCCAAACGCGATGGCTGGTTCCGCTTCGTAGGTAGTGGTGCCGGTGGGGCGGCCCCTTTGGATCGAACGCTTTGGCATTGCCAAGAGCGTCGAACACGGTCACGATTTAAACCACGTTAAACTTAACTCATTCAACGGCTTCGAGATCAGTTGCCACGAGTTCACCGCCTGGGGGGAGCTGGACGTGGAATCGAGTGACATCACCGCCGAAATTCGCATGGCCGTCCTCGGCGAATGGGTGCCTCCCCAGCTCGCCGACGTGCTCGCCCTGCAGCGTGCCGAAGAGCCGGAGACTCATGCCGTCCTGGCCGGCTGGACAGATCCCGGTCGAGGCGCGGAGCTGCCGGACGACGGCTTCGACTTCGCCTTGTCTGCGGTTTCCCGGCAGTGGCCTGGCTGGGTATGCGAACCGCTGTGGCATGACACGCTGGCGGTCGCCGTGGCCAAGCGCTCCCACCTGCTGGCCTACCGTGAAGTGCCGTGCGGTGAAGTGCTCAAGCAGCCCTTGATCTGCTCGCAGTCCACGGCCGATGAACCATGGCGCATGACCGTGCAGCGTGTGTTCGAAAACGCGCTGCAAGAGCGAGAGCAAACGGTGGAGACATTCGATGTGGCGATGACGCTGGTTGCCGCCGGGTACGGGATCGCCATTGCACCTGCCGCGAGACTGGCGAGCTACTTACGCCGAGGCATCGCCGTGCGGCCGCTGGCCGGCGCACCAACGATCGTGATGGCTTACCTGCTCCGCCGCGACGCTTCCTTGTCGGACACCCAGGCCAGATTCGCCCGCCGCGCGCGCTTGGTGTCCTGACAGAGGCGCGGGGATCGGGGTTTCGCCACGATCCCGCATTCCTGCTGCTAGGCGACTCCGACTCGCAGCGGGGTCCATTCGCTTTCCTTCACGGCTGCGCTCACTGCCATGACGAGCTTGTCGAGATTGCTGGCCGTCACGCCCTCTAGTGCCGAATGCCCCCGCAGCATCGAGCGCGGTTGCAGCAGTGCATGGTAGATCTGCCAAGGGTCCGCACCCCTGGTCAGCTTGAGGACGGACTGGATCAGCTCGTGTTTGAGTGGGTCGAGATGCCAATCCGGCACGCGCTGGCCGCGGTTGCCCACGTTCAACGCCAGCAAGTTGCCCGCCTTGATCTCGTAGCTGATCCACCTGCGGGACTTGCCCGCCATCTTGGCAAACGCCGCGACGGGAAGGTTGTGCGGCGCTTCGAAGACATCGAACAGTTCCATCCTCTCGCGCTGAATGTCCGAAGGCACCAGCGGCGCGGCCGATCGAGGGGGCGGAACCGCCGGCAGCCGATGTGCGGCGGCAGAAACCAACGGCATGGCGTCACCCGGCTTCGTCACGAGCAGGATTGGCGAAGCGGCAACCGGCGTGGAGGGTGCGCTTGCGGTTTGCTCATTCGGGAACGCGGGCACGCCTTCCAGATGCACGGTGAGCGGCATGCTGGCCGCCTCGACCTGGTTCTGCTCGAAGAGGTCGAGCCGATCGGCCCAGTCCTGCATCATGCGGCGACGCTGCTCCACGTACTCGGCATGGTTGTAGGTCGCGCTGACCTTGTTGGGATCGACATGCGAGAGCTGTGCATCCACCCAGACCTTCGGGTAGCCGATCTCGTTGAGCGCAGTGGACATCGTGCCGCGGATGCCGTGTCCGGTCAGGCGTTCCTGATAGCCCATGCGCTTGAGGGCACCATTGAGCGTGTTCTCGCTGATGCGCTTCTTCAAGTCGCTGTCGTGCCGGAACAGGTAGCGCTGGGCCGGCTTGAACTCCTCCAGCAGGTGCCGGACGATCTCCATGGCCTGAATCGACAGCGGCACGATGTAGGGCGGGATGTCCTTCGGCTGCTGCCGCTTCTTGCGCATATCCACCTGGAGTTGCTTCACGACGTCGGGCGGGATGATCCACAACCCACGGTCCAGATCGAATTGATCCGGCATCGCCTGTCGCAGCTCTCCGGTTCGCACGCCGGTCAGCAGCAATAGCCGCAGCCCGAGCTGGGTCTGCCGCCGGCCGCGATAGCTGCGCAGCCTCTGCAACAGCCTTGGCAGCTCGGCCATACGCAGGAACGGGTTGTGGTTGACGGGTGGCAGTGGCAGCGCCACCACATCGAGATCGGAGGCAGGGTTCTGCTCCAGGCCCGGCACGATCACCAGCGCGTAGCGGAACAGTTGGTTGAACCACGTCCTGACTTTCTCGGCGACGGAGAGCGCCCTGCGCTTCTCGATTTTGGCGATCACCTCCAAGAGGTCGGGACGCTTGATCTCATAGATCGACTGCTTGCCCAAGGTCGGCAGCACATCCTTATCGAAGATGCGCGGAAGGATCGAGAGAGTCGTCTGCCGGCCTTCCTTGAGGCTGAGCCCGCGATGCTTGAGCCACTTGCGATACACCGCATCGAAGGTGTTTTCGTCGGCGAGCCGGACAGCTGTGCGCTTCTGCTTGCGGTGAACGCGAGGATTGATGCCTTTTGCCAGCAGGGCGCGCGCTTCATCGCGTAGGCTGCGGGCCTCGCGAAGCGTCACCTCCGGGTAGGTGCCGAGCGACATCCGCTTCTGCTTGCCCGCCCAGTAGTAGCGGAAGTGCCAAGTCCTGCCCCCTGCAGCGGTGACGGCCAGGGAGAGGCCATCCAAGTCAGGGAGGGTGTATGCCTTGCCAGTTGCCTTGGCCTGCCGAACGGCCAGGTCTGAGAGTGCCATGCTCTTGCTCCTGAACATGAATCAGGAACCAGATGCTGGTCACGTCGACCTCGCCCCTCCATCAACAATCCGGAATCAGCCGCGCCCGCAAAAATGGACTTGTTTGTGGACTCAAAAGCCCCGGCTGTAGGCGGATCGCAGTGGACCACAGCAGAACATCAAAGAGAGGAAAAGTCTTTGCGTGGCAACGACTTGCAGACTCTCTTGGACTTCTGCGGAAGTCCGCAGAATGATGCGGTGGAGCGGGTGATGGGAATCGAACCCACGTCATCAGCTTGGGAAGCTGAGGTTCTACCATTGAACTACACCCGCGCAGGCATCGTATTCTGGGCGCTCGGCGGCACGCTGTAAACTGAATGGGACAGGCGTTTGCCTGTGGCCCCGCGGACGGTTTGCCTTCGGCGCCGGCAGCGGGCGTGCCGTCGCTTTTCCATCCGGAGTCAACCATGCAGATCCTGCTGAACGGAGAGCCCCGGGACGTCGCCCCGACGGCCTCGCTGGCGGCGCTCATCGAGGCCGAGGCGCTGGCCGGCCGGCGTATCGCGGTGGAGCTGAACGGGGAGATCGTGCCGCGCAGCACGCATCAGACGGTGACGCTGCAGCCGGGCGATCGGGTCGAAGTCGTCCACGCGATCGGTGGCGGTTGAACATGTCGGCGCAGAGCAGGGGCGACACCGCGCTCACTCTCGGCGGGCGGCGCTTCGAATCGCGCCTGCTGGTCGGCACCGGCAAGTACCGCGATCTGGCACAGACGCAGCAGGCGGTGGAGGCCAGCGGCGCCGAGATCGTGACGGTGGCCATCCGGCGCACGAACATCGGCCAGGATCCGTCGCAGCCGAACCTGCTGGATGTGCTCGATCCTGCCCGCTACACGATCCTGCCGAACACGGCCGGCTGCTTCGATGCCGACACCGCCGTCCGCACCTGCCGGCTGGCGCGTGAGCTGCTGGACGGCGCGAGCCTGGTGAAGCTCGAGGTGCTGGGCGATGAGCAGACGCTCTATCCGGATATCGCCGCCACGGTCGAGGCTGCCGAGCGGCTGGTCGCCGATGGCTTCGAGGTGATGGTCTACACCAACGACGATCCCATCATCGCGCGCCGGCTGGAGGCGATCGGCTGCGTGGCCATCATGCCGCTGGGTTCGCTGATCGGTTCGGGCATGGGCATCGTCAACCCGTGGAACATCCTCACCATCGTCGAACGGGCGCAGGTGCCGGTGATCGTGGACGCGGGCGTCGGTACGGCCTCCGATGCCGCCGCCGCCATGGAGCTCGGGTGTGATGGCGTGCTGATGAACACCGCCATCGCCGGGGCGCGCGATCCCGTGCTGATGGCGAGCGCCATGCGCAAGGCCGTGGCGGCCGGGCGCGAGGCCTTCCTCGCCGGGCGCATCCCGCGCAAGCGCTTTGCCAGCGCCTCATCGCCACTCGCCGGCACCTTCTTCTAGTCGACGGCGCATGAGCGAGTCGCCAGAGGTGCCGACCGCCGGGCGGGACCGGCCGATCCGCAGCTTCGTGCGTCGTGCGGGTCGGCTGACACCCGGTCAGACGCGTGCGCTCGAGACGCTGCTGCCGGCGCGGGCGCTGCCGGCCACCGGTCCGCTCGATCTCGACGCCCTATTCGGCCGGCGGGCCCCGCGGGTGCTGGAGATCGGCTTCGGCAATGGCGAGGCGCTGCTGGATTGGGCCATGCGCCATCCAGAGCACGACGTACTGGGCCTGGAGGTGCATCCGCCGGGCGTCGGCCACGCGCTGCTGGCGGCCGAGGCCGAGGGGCTCGGCAACCTGCGCATCGGCATGCTCGATGCGGTCGAGGTGCTGGCCCGCCTGCCGGCGGCGAGCCTGATCCGCATCAACGTGTACTTCCCCGATCCCTGGCACAAGAAGCGGCACCACAAGCGGCGGCTGATCCGCCCGGCCGTGGTGGCTCGCATGGCCGAGGTGCTGGCCGCGGGTGGGCTGTTGCATCTGGCGACGGACTGGGCGGACTACGCCGAGCACATGCACGCGGTACTGGCGGCGACGCCGGCGCTGGTGAATACCAGCGAGAGCGGACCTTACGTGCCGCGGCCGGCCGAGCGGCCGCAGACGCGATTCGAGCGTCGCGGACTGCGGCGCGGCCACGGGGTGTACGACCTCATCTACGCCCGCCGACCGCAGACCTGACGGCTGGGCGGTGGGCGCCGGCCGGGGCGCCGGGGCATGCTAGACTCGCCCGTTGCCTCCCACTCCTGCGTAACCTCGAACATGTCGGTATTGCATCCGATCGTCGCCGTCACCGGGTCTTCCGGCGCGGGTACCAGCACCGTACGGGTGGCCTTCGAGCACATGTTCCGGCGGATGAACGTGAACAGCGCCTTCATCGAGGGCGACAGCTTCCACGCCTACGACCGCGAGGCCATGCGCGAGCAGATGCACCGTGCCAGCGTGCGCGGCGAGAAGTTCAGCCATTTCGGTCCTGCCGCCAATCTGTTCGACCGGCTGGAGTCGCTGTTCGAAAGCTATGGGCGGACGGGGACGGGCGACTACCGTCAGTACCTGCACACGGCGGCCGAGGCGGCGGCCTTTGGCCAGAAGCCGGGCACGTTCACGCCGTGGGAACCGCTCCCGGGCGGCACCGACCTGCTGCTCTACGAGGGGCTGCACGGCGGCCTGGTCACCGATCGGGTGAACGTCGCGCAGCACGTGGACCTGCTGATCGGGGTGACGCCGATCATCAACCTGGAGTGGATCCAGAAGATTCATCGGGACACGCGCGAGCGGGGCTACAGCCAGGAGAGCGTGACCGACACGATCATGCGGCGCATGCATGACTACGTGCACTACATCGTGCCGCAGTTCTCGAACTCGGACATCAACTTCCAGCGCGTGCCGACGGTCGACACCTCCAATCCCTTCGTCGCCGAGGACATCCCCACGGCAGACGAAAGCTTCGTGGTCATCCGCTTCAACGATCCGCGCAAGCTGCCGGTGGACTTCCCCTACCTGCTGAACATGCTGAACGGCTCGTTCATGTCGCGGCGCAACACGATCGTGATTCCCGGCGGCAAGCTCGGGTTCGCGATGGAAATCGTGCTGATGCCGATCATCGAGCAGTTGCTGGAGCGCCGCCGCGCCGCGCGCTCGCTGTCCGCGCAGCCCTAGCGCCAGAGGGAACCAAGCTGCGGCCGGTGGCTCGAAGCGCTACCCGCCACATCCCCGGAAAGTCGCATGCTGCAGGCCCTGCTGTACGGAGGGCTCGCCTCCAGCGCGTTGTTGTTCGGCGCCGTGCTCGGCGCCCGCTGGCGCGCACCCGGCACCATCACCGGCGTGCTGCTCGCCTTCGCCAGCGGCTCGCTGATCGCCGCGCTGGCCTTCGAGCTGTTCCCGGAGGCGGCCGAACTGGGCGGCCTGTGGCCCGCGGGGATCGCACTGTTGCTGGGTGGAGCGAGCTTCACGGTGCTGAACAACGCCATCGACTCGCACGTGGCGGGCGCCGCCGGACCCCGGCTCGACCAGCAGGCGATGCAGCGCGAGGGTGCGGGCAACGGTCTTGGCTGGGCGCTGGTGGCGGCGGTGACACTGGACGGGCTGCCGGAGAATCTCGCCCTGGGTGTCTCCCTCAACGCCAGCGCGAGCCTGGCGCTGCTGGTGGCCATCTTCGTCTCCAACTTCCCCGAAGCTCTGGTAGGCGCGCTGGCGATGCGCGAGGGCGGCAGCTCGAGTCGCCGGGTCGTTGGCATCTGGGGCGCCACCGGCGCGCTGCTGGCGCTGGCCGTCGTGCTCGGCCAGCTGCTCGGCGGGCTCGATCCGCTGGTGCTGGCGCTGCTGATGGCCTTTGCCGGCGGCGCCGTGTTGGCCTCGCTGGCCGATACGCTGATGCCGGAGGCATTCGAGAAGGGCCGGCCGTGGAACGCGTTTGCCACGGCGCTGGGATTCCTGTTGTCATTCGCTCTGTCCGGCTGACGATGCCGGCCGACCCCGGGAACGAGGAGTACCGATGAAATCTCGCGCTGCCGTCGCCTACAGGGCGGATGAGCCGCTGGTGATCGAGGAGGTCGACGTCGCCGAGCCCCGGGCTGGTGAGGTGCGCGTGCGACTGGTGGCGACCGGCGTCTGCCACACCGACGCCTACACGCTTTCGGGCGCCGATCCGGAGGGGCTGTTCCCGGCGATCCTCGGCCACGAGGGCGCGGGCGTGGTGGAATCGGTAGGGCCGGGCGTTAGCACGGTGCGGCCGGGCGATCATGTGATCCCGCTCTATACCGCCGAGTGCGGTGTGTGCAAGTTCTGCCGCTCCGGCAAGACCAACCTCTGCGGCGCCGTGCGCCAGACGCAGGGCCAGGGTGTGATGCCGGATGGCAGCTCGCGCTTTTCGCTGCGGGGCGAGCCCATCTACCACTACATGGGCACGTCCACGTTCTCGGAGTACACCGTGCTGCCGGAGATCTCGGTGGCCCGCATCGCGCCCGGGGCCCCGCTGGAGAAGGTCTGCCTGCTGGGCTGCGGCATCACCACCGGCATCGGCGCGGTCCGCAAGACCGCCCAGGTGGAGCCGGGGGCGAGTGTGGCGGTCTTCGGGCTCGGCGGCATTGGGCTGTCGGTGATTCAGGGCGCGAAGCTCGCGGGCGCGGGCCGGATCATCGGCGTCGACCTGAACCCGGCCAAGTTCGAGCTGGCACGCCGCTTCGGCGCCACCGATCTCGTCGATCCGAGCGAGCATGAGCAGTCGATCGTGGAGGTCATCGTCGCCATGACCGACGGCGGCGTGGACTATTCCTTCGAGTGCATCGGCAATGTCGGGGTGATGCGCCAGGCGCTGGAGTGCTGCCACAAGGGCTGGGGGGTCGCCACCGTCATCGGCGTGGCTGGAGCCGGCGAGGAGATCGCGACGCGGCCCTTCCAGCTGGTCACCGGCCGTACCTGGCAGGGCTCGGCCTTCGGTGGCGTCAAGGGGCGCAGCGAGCTGCCCGGCATGGTGGAGCAGTACCTGCACGGCGACATCGAGATCGATCCGTACGTGACGCATACGATGCCGCTGGAGGACATCAACCGGGCCTTCGAGCTGATGCACGCCGGCGAGAGCATTCGCTCGGTCATCCTTTTCTAGCGCAGGAGATGCTCGTGGAGACAGCACCGGAACGGCTGGAGGCGCATCGGTGCTTCGGCGGCACCCAGTTGCGGCTGCGTCACGATTCGGCGGTGCTCGGCTGCCCGATGCACTTCTCGCTCTTTCTGCCACCGCAGGCCGACTCCGGTCCGGTGCCGGTGCTCTGGTGGCTCTCCGGGTTGACCTGCTCGGATGAGAATTTCGTGCAGAAGGCCGGCGCCCAGCGCCAGGCCGCGGCGCTCGGCCTTGCCATCGTCTGTCCGGATACCAGCCCGCGGGGCCTTGGCCTGCCGGGCGAGGAGACGGATTGGGACTTCGGTACCGGTGCCGGCTACTACGTCAACGCGACGCAGGCGCCCTGGGCGGCACACTACCGCATGTACGACTACGTGACCGCGGAGCTGCCGGCTTTGGTGCGACGCCATTTCCCGTTGGCACCGGCGGAGGCGATCAGCGGGCATTCGATGGGCGGGCATGGCGCACTGGTCTGCGCCCTGCGTCAGCCGGGCCGTTATGCCGCTGTTTCGGCGTTGGCGCCGATCAGCCATCCCAGCGTCTCGCCATGGGGTCGCAAGGCATTCGGGCGACTGCTGGGGCAGGATGAATCGGCCTGGTCGGATTACGATGCCTGCACACTGATCGAGCGGGGCGCGCGCCTGCCGGCGCTGCTGGTCGACCAGGGCGAGGACGATCCTTTCCGCGAGACGCAGCTCATGCCCGAGCACCTGCGGGCGGCCTGCGAGAGAGCCGGTCAGCCGCTGCAGCTGCGCCTGCAGCCCGGCTATGACCATAGCTACTTCTTCGTCGCGACCTTCATCGACGCCCATCTGGCCCACGCCGCCCGCGGCCTGGGCCTGGACTGAATGAGCCGCGCCGGCATCCTGTTGGTGGCACGGCTCGGGTCGTGAGCGAGGTGCGGACGCAATCGGCGGTGCCGGATGCCGCCGCGGCCCGGCTGATGCGCCGGGCGACGTATGCCGCGGTGGGTGTGGCCGGCGTGCTGGTGCTGCTGAAGGTGGCGGCGTATCTGATCACCGGCTCCGTGGCGCTGCTGTCCAGCCTGATCGACAGCGCGCTCGACGCTGCGGCCTCGCTGGTGAATCTGGTCGCCGTGCGCCAGGCATTGCAGCCGGCCGATCCGGAGCACCGCTTCGGCCATGGCAAGGCGGAACCGCTGGCAGGTCTCGGGCAGGCTGCCTTCATCACCGGCTCCAGCGTGTTCCTGATCGTGGAGGCGCTGGGCCGCCTGTTGTCGCCGGCGCCGGTCACCGAGGGCGGCGTCGGCATCGCGGTGATGCTCTTCGCCATCGTGGCGACCTTCGTCCTGGTGGGCTATCAGCGTCATGTGGTGGCGCGTACGGGGTCGGTCGCCATCGCCGCGGACGGTGTGCATTACACGGGCGACGTGCTGATCAATCTCAGCGTGATTGCGTCGATCGTGCTGGCGGACTACCTCGGCTTTGGCTACGCCGACCCGCTGTTCGCGCTGGCGATCGCGGCCTACCTGCTGTTCAATGCGCGTGGCATCTTCCGCTCCAGCCTGGATCTGCTGATGGATCGCGAGCTGCCGGATGCCGATCGGGCGCGGATTCTCTCGATGGCTCGCGCGCATCCGCAGGTGGTGGATGCGCACGATCTGCGGACTCGCTCCAGCGGTCAGCAGACGTTCATCCAGCTGCACCTGGAGATGGCCCCGCACCTGCCACTGGTGGAGGCGCACACGGTGGCCGAGCAGGTGGCGGCGCAGATCCGGCGGTCGTATCCGCGGGCGGACGTGCTGATCCATCAGGATCCGGCGGGACTGGCGGAGCGGCATCACGACGCGCTGGCGTATCGTGATCGGGCTGCGGCACCGGTCGTGGCGCCGCAGCATCCCGGATTAGGCGAGTAGCTGCCGGCTGAGACGGCCCATTAAGGGTTGCCGCGATCGATCTGCGGACCCAGGCGCTCCAGTACCTGCTGCGTATTGAAGATGTTCTGCCCTTGCGGGCGCTGATCGTGCAGTTCGATCAGCGCGTAGGCTTCGTAGGAATCCGTCGCCCTCACCGCCGGCGCACCGACGCCGACGCCCGCCCCGGCGTAGGGCCCGACGCCGCCGTAGCCGAAACCGGTTCCGTAGGGCATCGCGCCGTAGTAGGGGAAACCACCCACACCCACGCCGAGCGTGCTGCCGTAGCCGTAGAACCCCGCCGGCGTGTAGTACGTGTCGACATCCACCTCCCGGTCCGTCTCATCGCTGACGATCTGGAACCAGGCGGCGCCCTCGCGCTGGGCGATCTCCGCCGCGCGGTACAGCAGATAGGTCTCCACCGTTTCGCGAGAGGTGACCTCATTGCCTTCGAACCGCACCCGGAAGCGGTTATCGTCAACCTGCGCGCTGGCATAGCCGGTTTGGTCGTTCGGCCCGGCGGTGGGCTCGTAAGGGGTAGGGCCGGCGCAGGCCGCGAGTACGAGGACGCTGCCGATAGCGAATAAACGGGGTGCGGATGGGATCACGGGCTGTCTCTGTGTTGGCCAGGGATCCAGCCCACCGACTAGAGCAGCGTGGGCTGGGCACGTCTGAGGCAACAAAGAATCGCAGAAGTTCTGCCGGCAGCCGGCCCGCGGTAAGGGCGACTGGCCGTCGCGGTGGGTTGGCGGCGGCCAGTCGCGGGTCAGGAGACTCGCAGGTAAATGCCCTGAGTCAGGCCGGCAGCAGTGTGGGGTTGTGGGCCTGACTCCGCTCTGGCTGCTCGCCACGCTCCGCATAGTATTGCCGTGCGGCCGCGACCAGATCCGGAATGCCGCTGTTGAGGTTCTGCTGCATCGCCAGTTCCCGTTCCTCGGGCGTGGCCATGTGGTAGTCCCAGTCGAGCAGCTTGCCGGCAATCAGCTCGTTCCACAGTGGCGGGAACAGGGCGATCAGGAAGCTGACGCCGTAGCCGAAGAGGGTGGTCGGCGCTTCTCCGGGATAGGCCTTCAGGTCCCAGAACTCCACGCTGGCATCGGCATGGTGATGCGAGTGCCGGGAGATGGCCACGGTGACGTAGTAGCTCGCCGTATTGTTGCTGTTCCAGGCGTGGCGGACCTGCATCGGCTGCTCCGGTACCCGGACCAGTCCGTAATGCTCGATGTAGTTGGCGAGTTCCAGGATCACATGGGTGATGGCGCCCACGCCGAGGATGCCGATCAGTCCGTACCAGCCCGCGGCCCAGATGAAGAACGCAACGACCAGCAGTTCCATGCCCCAGCCGCGCAGTGCCCGGTTCTCCCAGGTCCAAGGGCTCTTGCGCATGCGGCGCAGGCGTTCGGCCTCCAGATCCCAGGTCATCTTCTTCTGGCCGATGATCGAGCGGATCATGAAGTGATAGAAGTTCTCGCCCCGATAGGCCGTGGCCGGGTCGGCAGGCGTGCACACCAGGTTGTGGTGGCCGTAGGGGTGGCGGATCGAGAAGTGCGTAAACAGGCTGAACGCTTCGCCCAGCCGTCCCATGAACACCGCGAACGGGTTTTCCGTGCGGTGCGTCAGTTCATGGCCGACTGCGATCGAGGCCAGGGCACCGGCCAGGCCGCCAAGGCCGATCACGCCGAGCGTGGTCCATACGCTGTCGTGGGCCGCATGCCGCGCCAGCACGTCGAGGCCGGTCAGCGACTCGATGAAACCGCCGAGCCCGAACAGGTCGCGTGGCAGTGCCATGTACCAGGCCACCATTACGATCATCGCGATCGCGACGATCTGACTCACGTACTGTGCCGGATAGAAGATCCACGCCTGCGAGTAGGCGGGTTCCTCCTCGTACCGCTTCGAGAGCAGCTCCGCCAGCAGCAGCGCCACGACGATGGTCGCCAGAAAGGCCAGTGGCCAGATGCCACCCATGAGGGTGATCGGGATGCCGGCGAATATGAACCAGGTGCTGATAAAGAAGCGGTTGTACTTCCATAGCCTTTGGACAGTGCTCACTGCTCGTTCCTCCGTCGCGGCCATAGCCTGCACAGTTGCGAAGTACCGTCTCCCAGCACAAACCCAAAAGCCTCGCCTGTCAAGTGTTGAAGCGTGACTTTCCCCAAGCAATGGCGTGCGGCCCCGCTTCGCGTCGATCTGGTGCGCCGATCGCGGGCCGGTCGCGGGCCGGTCGGGCCGACGAAGGGTGGGTGCGATGATGCTCCTTCGGTCGCCTGGGGTAGGCTAGAGGGGTTTGACCCGCAGGAGATCCCATGCGCCTGACCGTTTACGCCGATTACTCACTGCGGGTGCTGATCTACGTGGCCGTCCAGCAGGAGCGGCTGGCCACCATCGCCGAGATCTCCGAAGCCTACGGCATCTCGCGCAATCACCTGATGAAGGCGGTGCACCAGCTCGGCCGGCTGGGATATCTGCGCAACGTGCGGGGCCGTCGTGGCGGAATCGAACTGGCCCGGCCGCCCGCACAGATCAACCTCGGCGCCGTGGTGCGCGATGTGGAGGATGATCTGGCGCTGGTGCCCTGCTTCGACCCGGACGATGCGTCCTGTCCGATTCAGGGCAGCTGCCGCCTTCAGGGCGTGCTGGGCGAGGCATTGCGGGCGTTCTTCGCGGTGCTGGATCGCTACACGCTGGCCGATCTCACACGCGACCGGCAGGGGGTCCTCGGCTCGCTGCTGGGGATGGAGCCTGCGCCGCTGTTGCCGCTGGAGCAGATTCGCCGACAGCCCGGCTGAATCGGACTGTCGCCTTGGTGGGCCCACCAGGACTCGAACCTGGAACCAACAGATTATGAGTCTGCTGCTCTAACCGATTGAGCTATAGGCCCTGAGCGGGCGCCGATTATAGCGAACGGCGTCGTCGCGACACAGGCGCTGCCGGACGATACTCCACCTGCTGCGGGAAGGTGCCATGAACCAACGGTCGGCGCGGGTGACGGTGCGGGGGCCGTTCATCGGCCAGTCGCGGATCTTGCTGGTCGCCGATGGTCAGGCCAGCGCGATACTCAAGACGCCGGCAGCGGTGCCCCTGTGGCTGGGTACCGATGGTCTGGCTGGCGACGAGCAGGCCGACCGGCAGCAGCACGGCGGCGCCGATCGGGCGCTGTGCCACTACACCAGCGAGGGCTATCGGCATTGGCGGCAGGTGTACCCGCGGCGCGCCGCCGATCTGGATGCCGCCGCCTTCGGCGAGAACCTGTGCAGCAGTGGTCTCGATGAGGCCGACGTGTGTGTCGGCGATGTCTGGCGCCTGGGCGAGGCGATCATCCAGGTCAGTCAGCCGCGCCAGCCGTGCTGGAAACTCAACGCCCGCATGGAGTTACCCGATCTCGGGCGGAAGATCATGGCCTGTGGCCGTTCCGGCTGGCTATGGCGTGTGCTGGAGCCGGGCTGGGTGCCGCCGGCACCGCCGATGGCGCCGCTGCAGCGCGACGACGCCGGCTTGCCGATCGCCCAGTTCTGGGAGTGGCTCTACGCCGACTCGGTGGATGGGGCGGCGTTGGCCACAGCGGTGGAGCATCCCGCGCTGGCGGCGAGATGGCGACACCGACTGCGGGCGCGGGCGCAGCATCTGGGTGTGCTCTAGGGCGGGGAGACGCGTTGCCGGCTGCGGCCCGCAGAGCTGCACGAACCCCTCCGGTAGGCGGTGGCATTCGCCGCATTCGCCCCCCGGAGGGGCGGTGGCGAGCCCTCGCCACCGCCCCTCCGGCTGGCCCCGGCCTACTCTTCCAGGAAGCTGCGCAGCTGGTCCGACCGAGTCGGGTGACGCAGCTTGCGCAGCGCCTTCGCCTCGATCTGCCGGATCCGCTCGCGCGTGACGTCGAACTGCTTGCCGACTTCCTCGAGCGTGTGATCAGTGTTCATCTCGATGCCGAAACGCATCCGCAGCACCTTGGCCTCCCGCGGCGTCAGCGAGGCCAGCATTTCGTGCGTGGCTTCCTGCAGCCCGTCCCGCGTCGCCAGATCGATCGGCGAGGAGGTCGAGGTATCCTCGATGAAGTCGCCGAGGTGCGAATCCTCATCATCGCCGATCGGCGTCTCCATCGAGATCGGCTCCTTGGCGATCTTCAGCACCTTGCGAACCTTGTCCTCCGGCATTTCCATGCGTTCGGCGAGTTCGTCCGGCGTCGGCTCGCGGCCCATTTCCTGCAGCATCTGCCGCTGCACCCGGTTGATCTTGTTGATCGTCTCGATCATGTGCACCGGAATGCGGATCGTGCGGGCCTGGTCCGCGATCGATCGCGTGATGGCCTGGCGGATCCACCACGTGGCGTAGGTCGAGAACTTGTAGCCGCGGCGATATTCGAACTTGTCGACAGCCTTCATCAGGCCGATGTTGCCCTCCTGGATCAGGTCCAGGAACTGCAGCCCGCGATTGGTGTACTTCTTGGCGATGGAGATGACCAGTCGCAGGTTCGCCTCGACCATCTCCTTCTTCGCGCGCCGGGCCTTGGCCTCGCCGATGGTCTTGTGCCGGTTGATTTCCTTGATGGTCGCGATCGACAGACGCGTTTCCGCCTGGATATCCCGCAGCTGCTGCTGCAGGTCGGCGATGCGCTCGCGGTTGCGGCCGATCGTGGCCGAATGCTTGCGCTTGGCGCGGATGGCCTTGTCCACCCAGGCCTCGTCGGTCTCGTGCTCGACGAACGCGTTCAGGAATTCGCGCCGGCTCATGCCGGCCTCGTCGATGCAGATCGACATGATCTGACGCTCGAGGTCGCGCACCCGGTCGACGGTGGCCCGCAGCCGGTCATTGAGAACGCCCACCATCCGTGGCGACAGCTTCAGGTGCATGAACATGGCCACCAGCAGGTGGCGTTCCGCGGCCGTGCGCGCATCCTCATAGCCGTGCCTGTCGAGCACCGCGATCAGCTTTTCGTACTGCTGGCGGATATCGGCGAAGCGGCGGGCGACCTCTTCCGGATCCGGGCCGGTATCGGCCGGCTCCTCGTCGGTTTCCTCGCCCTCGTCCGCCTCGTTCTCCTCCTCGGCGCCGGCGACCACATAGCCGCCTTCCTGCTCGTCGGTCAGCTCGTCTGCCAGCTGCGCCGGATCGATGAAGCCGGCGACCACGTCGGTCAGGCGCGTGCCGTTGGCGACGGTCTCGTCATAGGTCTCGACGAGCTGCTCGATCACGCCGGGGAAGCTGGCGAGCGCCTTGAGCACTTCCGCCTGGCCTTCCTCGATGCGCATCGCGATGCGGATCTCGCCCTCGCGGGTCAGCAACTCCACGGTGCCCATCTCGCGCATGTACATGCGCACGGGGTCGGTGGTGCGCCCGAAGTCGGAGTCGGCGGAGGCCAGTGCCGCGGCGGCTTCCTCGGCGTCGGAGTCGTCATCGTCGCTGACGGCATTGTCCGACAGCAGCAGCGTCTCCGCATCGGGCGCCTGCTCGTGCACGCCGATACCCATGTCGTTGATCATGTTGATGATATCGTCGATCTGCTCCGGGTCGACGATGTCATCCGGCAGATGATCGTTCACCTCGGCGTAGGTCAGGTAGCCCTGCTCCTTGCCGCGAGAGATGAGTGCCTTAATCTGGGAACGCTGATCGTCGCTCATATCACCACACGTCGTAGGTTATCGGGGTGCGCGGCCGCCGGGAAAAACGGCCCATATTAGCAGCTTTCGTCGCCTTTTCAGTCGCCTGAACCAGCCGTCGATCGGCTCGCCAGCAACAGCGCCTGCAGTTCCTGCTTCTGCGCCGCATCCAGCGACTTCAGCGCCAGCAGCTCGTCCAGCCGTTCGGTCTGCGCCCGCCGCATCAGCTGCTCGAGTCCTGCCTCGAACTCCGCCCTTGCCTGCTCGAGAGAGCGCACAAGCTCATAACGTGCCAGCGCGGCAATGCGTGCACCTTCCGGTCGATCGCGCCAGCGCTCCAGCAACCTTCCCGTCGTTATCTGGGGATCGGCACGGGTTAGATCAAGCAGTTGGCGCAACAGTTCGAAGTCACGTGCCTTGCTGACGGCCGGTAGTTCCAGCGTCCTCTCGCCCTCGCACAGCGCCGGCCACTGCAGCAGCAGGGCGGTCAGCCGGGTCGCCAGCGGCATGCGCCGCAGCCCGCCGGCGCCCTGGCGGGCCGCTGCCGGACGGCTGATTGCGCGTGCCGGAGCGGCCGGACCGGGCGCGGGCGCCTGCGTCTGCATCAGACGAGTCAAGCGTGTTGGATCTGCCTGTGCCAGCGTCGCCAGGCGCTCGGTGAGCAACAGCTGCAGCGGCGCCGTCGACACCCGGGCGATCAACGGCTTGGCCCGTTCGATCAGCTGCGCCCGACCATCGAGCGTACCCAGGTCGATCTCGCCGGCCAGGGCGCTGAACAGGAATTCGGCCAGCGGCTGCGCACCATCCAGACGCGCGTTGAGTTCAGCTGCACCATGGCGGCGCACGAAAGAATCGGGATCCTCGCCTTCCGGCAGGAACAGGAACCCGACCCGCGAGCCTTCACGCAGTTCCCCGACCGTGTTTTCCAGCGCCCGCCAGGCGGCACGACGACCGGCCGCGTCGCCGTCGAAGCAGTAGACGACGTCAGGGTGAGTACGCAGCAGGCGCCGCACATGCTGTGGCGTGGTGGCCGTGCCGAGCGTCGCCAGCGCGCCGTCGATGCCATGCTCGCTGAGCAGCAGCACGTCCATGTAGCCCTCGACCACCACCAGCCGTGCCGGCCGACGCGCCGCCTGCTGCAGTTCGTACAGCCCGTAGAGCGCCTCGCCCTTGTGGAAGATCGGCGATTCCGTCGAGTTGATGTACTTGGGTCCGTCGCCGTCGAGCAGCCGACCGCCGAAGCCGATGGTGCGTCCACGGCTGTCCCGGATGGGGAAGGTGACCCGTTGGCGCAGGCTGGCGTACAGCCTGCCCTCGGCCTGCTTGCTCTGTGCCAGCAGGCCGAGGGTACGCAGCGGTTCCACCAGCTCGTGCTGCTGCGCAAAGCGCAGCAGGGCGCCGCTGTCGGCTGGCGCGTAGCCGAGGGCGAAGCGGGCCGCCGTTCGGCCGCTAACGCCGCGCGATTTCAGATAATCGATAGCCTCGGGATGACCGCGCAGTTGCTGGCGAAAGAAGGCCGCTGCCTGGTCGATCGCCGCGTGGAGCGGGCGCAGATCCGGCCCGTCCGCTTCGGCCTCGGCCGGCATCGTCATGCCGACCCGGTCGGCCAGTTCGGCCACCGCCTCCCGAAACGGCAGGCGGTCGTACTCCATCAGGAAGCCGATGGCGTTGCCGTGCGCGCCGCAGCCGAAGCAGTGGTAGAACTGCTTGTTGCGGCTGACGGTGAACGAGGGGGTCTTTTCGTCGTGGAAGGGGCAGCAAGCGGCATGGTCTCGCCCGGCAGGCTTCAGTTCCAGCCGGCTGCCGATCAGTTCAACGATGTCCGTGCGGACGAGCAACTCGTCGATGAAATGCTGCGCCAGCCTGCCGCCCATGCCCGATCTCCGTGGCTACCGCGGGATCAGCGCCGGCGCCGGAGGGGCGCCAGGCAATTCAGTTCAGGCGTTGCTTCACGCGCCGGCTGGCCTCGGCCATGTCGACCCGTGCATCGCCCTGCTGCTTGAGGTGGCCCATGACCTTGCCCATGTCGCCGGCCGAATTGGCGCCGACGGCATCGATGGTGCGCTCGATCAGCGCGTCGAGCTCCTGCGCCGAGAGCGGCTGCGGCAGGTAGTGCTGCAGGACGGCCAGCTCGTTCTCTTCGCTTTCGGCCAGATCTTCGCGCCCACCTTGGCGGTACTGCGCGATGGAATCGCGGCGCTGCTTCACCATCCGGTTCAGCACGTGCAGGACGAGATCGTCATCCGCCTCGCACCGGTCGTCGATCTCGCGCTGCTTGATCTCCGCCCACATCAGGCGGAGCGTGCCGAGGCGGAACTTGTCGCCTGCGCGCATCGCGGTCTTCATATCCTGCTGGATCGTGGCTTTCAGCGACACGCGGGGTCCTTACTCAGGGCGAACGTCAGGCGCCGGGTGGGCCGGCGCGAGGTCAGGAAAGCGATAGGGGCGATAGGCTCAGTGCGAGCGCCGCAGATGCTGGTTCTCGCGCGACAGCCGCTTGGCGTGGCGCTTGACCGCCGCCGCCCGCTTGCGCTTGCGTTCCTGGGTCGGCTTCTCATAGAACTCGCGGCGCCGCAGCTCCGTTAGAATTCCGGCCTTCTCGCAGGCACGCTTGAAGCGGCGCAGTGCCACATCGAAATATTCGTTTTCCTTGACTCGAACGCTCGGCATGTAACCCCCTGTTGTGGCGCCCCGGCAGCCGGGCCGGTGGCGGCCCAAAAACGGAAGGGCGCTTCGCGGCGCCCAAAGAACTCCTTATGATAGTCGGCCATGCGCCCTGAGGTAAAGCCAGATCCGGCTGCGCCAGCCCCCTGCGTGCTCGGCATCGAAACGTCCTGTGACGAGACGGCGGTGGCCATCTATCGCCGCGGCTCGGGTCTGCTGGCACACGCGCTGTTCAGCCAGGCGGACCTGCACGCCGAGTTCGGCGGCGTGGTGCCCGAGCTGGCCTCGCGCGATCACGTCCGCAAGCTGTTGCCGCTCCTGGACACGGCGCTGCGTCAGGCGGGGCTCGCGCCGTCGCAGCTCGACGCGATCGCCTACACCGCCGGCCCGGGGCTGGTCGGGGCCCTGCTGGTCGGCGCTGCCACGGCCGTGGCGCTGGGGCGATCGCTGCAGCGACCGGTGGTCGGCGTGCACCACCTGGAAGCGCACCTGCTGGCGCCGAGACTGGAGCGGCAGCCGCCGGCCTATCCGTTCCTGGCCCTGCTGGTCTCCGGCGGCCACACAATGCTGGTGCGGGTGGCGGGCCTCGGTCGCTACAGCGTGCTCGGCGAGACGCTGGACGATGCCGCCGGCGAAGCCTTCGACAAGACCGCTCGCCTGCTCGAGCTGCCGCACGCCAGCGGCGCGGCGCTGGCCGCGCTGGCCCAGCAGGGGGATCCGCAGCGCTACCCGTTGCCGCGCCCCCTGCTGGGCCAACAGCGGCTGGACTTCAGTTTCAGCGGTCTGAAGACGGCGGTGCGGCTGACGGTCGAGCGGGAGGCCGCCCAGCCCGGTGGAGCATGGCGTGCCGATCTGGCGGCCAGCTTCCAGCAGGCGGTGGTCGACGTGCTGGTGGCGAAAGTGCGGGCGGCCCTGCACGCCAGCGGGCTGACACGGCTGGTGGTGGCCGGCGGCGTGGGTGCCAACGTGGCGTTGCGCGCCGCGCTGCGGGCCGAGGCCGGTCGCGAGGGCTGGCAGCTGTATTATCCGCGCATCGAGTTCTGCACCGACAACGGCGCGATGGTGGCGCTGGCGGGCGCCGAACGTATCGCCGAGGCCGCGCCGGGAGCCGTGATCGGCGTGCGGGCGCGCTGGCCGTTGTCGACGTTGGCGCCGCCGGCGGCCCGACCGCGCGACTGACCACGGCCATCACAGTCACGGGAGCCAGCATTGCCGGATCGGCTGTTCATCGAGGGGCTCAGCGTACCTGCGCGTATCGGCGTGGAAGGCTGGGAGCGGCGGGTGGCCCAGCCCGTCGAGATCGACCTGCGCCTGCAGCTGGCGTTGCGCGAGGCGGGTGAGCGGGACGAACTGGCCGCCACCGTCGACTATGCCGCCGTGGCGCAGCTGATCCGCGCGCTGGCTGCGCCGCCGGCAGAGTATCGCCTGGTGGAGGCGCTGGCCGAGCGCCTCGCGGCGGCGGTGCTGGAGAACTTCGCGCCGGTGGCGGGTGTGGAGATCCGTGTGGCCAAGCGCGGCGTGCTGGCGCAGGCGCAGGCGGTCGGCTGCGTGCTCGAGCGGCAGCGGACCGGGCCGGAACAGCCGGGAGAGGCGAGATGTGCGGAATAGTGGCGGCGGTAGCCGAACGCGAGGTGGCGCCGATTCTGCTCGAGGGGCTGCGGCGGTTGGAGTATCGCGGCTATGACAGCGCCGGTCTGCTGACCGTCGGCAGCGAGGGCGAGCTGGTGCGGCTGCGCAGCGCCGGCAAGGTCGCTGCCCTGGCCGCGCGGCTCGAGCGGGAAGGCGCGCCCGGCCGGATCGGCATGGCGCATACGCGCTGGGCCACGCATGGCCCGCCGACCGAGGCCAACGCCCACCCGCACCTGTCCGGCGACGAGGTCGCCGTCGTCCACAACGGCATCATCGAGAACTGGGACGAGATCCGGCGCGAACTCACTGCCGAGGGCTACGACATGGCCTCGGACACCGATTCGGAGGTCATCGCGCATCTCATTCACCGGGAGCTGCAGGCCGGGGGCGAGCTGGTGGCCGCGGTGGGGCGGGCGGTGGCGCGCCTGCGCGGCGCCTACGCGATTGTGGTGCTCTGCCGGCGCGCCCCGGACCGGCTGATAGCCGTGCGCAGCGGCTCTCCGCTGGTGGCCGGGATCGGCATCGGCGAGCACTTCCTCGCCTCCGACGCTGCCGCACTGCTGCCGGTCACGCAGCGCTTCATCTATCTGGAGGAGGGCGATCTGGCCGAGATCCGGCGCGAGGGTCTGCAGATCTTCGCGCGCGACGGCAGCCCGGTCGAACGGCCGGTACACGCCTCCTCGCTGGTCGCCGAGGCCGTCGAACGTGGGCGCTTCCGGCACTACATGCTCAAGGAGATCTACGAGCAGCCCCGCGCGGTGACCGAGACGCTGGAGGGTCGGCTGGGGACCAGCGCCGTGCTGCCGGGCGTGTTCGGGCCGCAGACCGAGCAGGTGATGGCCGGTGTGCAGTCAGTGCATCTGATCGCCTGTGGCACGAGCTATCACGCCGCGATGGTCGCCCGGTACTGGATCGAGGCCATGGCGGGATTGCCCTGCACGGTCGATATCGCCAGCGAGTACCGCTACCGGCAGCCCGTGGTGCCGCCGGAGTGTCTGTTCGTGTGCCTGTCGCAGTCCGGCGAGACGGCTGACACGCTGGCGGCGCTGCGCCTGGCCCGTGCTCGCCGCTACCGCGCATCGCTCGCCGTGTGCAACGTGCCGGAAAGCTCGCTCGTGCGCGAGGCGGACCTGTCGTTCATGACGCGCGCCGGTCCAGAGATCGGTGTGGCCTCCACCAAGGCCTTCACCACGCAGCTGGTCGCCATGATGCTGCTGGCGCTGGTACTGGCTCAGCATCGCGGCGCGTCCGCGGCGGCGATCGGGCCGGCGGTGGCAGCGCTGCGGCGGCTGCCGGCCGAGCTCGACCGGGTGCTGAGCCTGGATGCGGCGGTCGCCGAGCTGGCGGAGGATTTCGTCGGCTGCGCCCACGCGCTGTTTCTCGGCCGCGGCACGGATTACCCGATCGCCCTGGAGGGCGCGCTCAAGCTGAAGGAGATCTCCTACATCCACGCCGAGGGTTACGCGGCCGGCGAGCTCAAGCACGGCCCGCTGGCGCTGGTCGACGAGGAGATGCCGGTGGTGGCGGTGGCCGCGAACAACGCGCTGCTCGAGAAACTGCTCTCGAACCTGCGTGAGGTCGGCAGTCGCGGCGGGCGGCTGATCGTCTTCACCGGGGATGACGTGCGGCTGCCGGCCGATCAGACCGTGCGCGTGCTGCCGATCGGCGCCGCGCACGGGCCGATGGCGCCGGCCCTGCATGTGGTGCCGCTACAGCTGCTGGCCTACCACGTGGCGGTGCTGAAGGGCACGGACGTCGATCAGCCGCGCAATCTCGCCAAGTCGGTCACCGTGGAGTAGCGGGCAGCGAGGTCAGCTTGCTGCCGTTGCGGCCGCGTAGGGCGACGCAGCGGTCTCGCCCGTCGTGCTTCGCCATGTAAAGCGCGCGGTCCGCCCGTTCCAACAGCTGATCGACGCTCTCGCCGGGAACGTATTCGGTGAGCCCCGTCGATACCGTCAGGTCCGTGTCGGCGGGCAGATCGGGCGCCTGCGTCCGCAGCTGCCCCAGCGCGCTGCGCAGCCGCAGGCAGAATTCGTAGCCACGTTCGAGGTCGACGTCGGACAGGACGACGATGAATTCCTCGCCGCCGTAGCGGGCGGCATGATCATTGGTCCGGATCTGCCCGCGCAGCAGCCGGGCAAAGGCGGTGAGCAGCCGGTCCCCCACGGCGTGCCCGTGGGCGTCATTGACGCGCTTGAAGTGATCGAGATCCATCAGGCCCAGCACGAAGCGATAGCCGCCGCGCTCGGCCAGGGCCCGCTGCTGCTGCAGCACGTCCATCAGGTGCCGGCGGTTGTACAGACCGGTCAGTTCGTCATGGGTTGCCAGCTCCCCCAGCCGGCGCAGCACTTCGTACTGTCGACTGCGCAGGTGGCTGATGTAGCCGCCCACGCCGGCGAACCAGGGCAGGATCGCCACCAGCACGAGCAGCTGGATTCCCAGCAGGCGGAACATTGCCGGTCGGCCCGTCAGGTAGAGCAGCCCGATCATGGCGCCGTAGCAGCCGACCGTGAAGGCGCTGAGCCACATCATCTGGCGGGTGTTGAGCCGGAACAGCGCGAACATGAAGCCGGCAACGTAGGTGATCGTCAGCGTGATGCGCCATTCGTCGGCGAAGTACATCGCGTAGGTGATCAGCACGATGCCCGCCGCCACCTGGGCCTGCGTGAGGCTGGGGTCGCGCAGGCGGCTGCTGAGGCCACTGCGGATCACCAGGTAGGTCAGCGCGTCGCTGACCAGCAGCAGCAGCCAGAAACCGACCAGCGGCCAGCCGGGATAGTGCAGGCCGAAGGGCGCGAGGAAATGGATCAGCGTGAAGACCAGTGCTCCCGCCACCTTCGAGCCGAAGCCGATGAGCAGGCGGCCAAGACGGGTTGCCTGGATGCGATCGTCCTGCAGCATCAGTTCTCGAAGCACTTGAGGGCGCCCTCGCCGTCTTGCGACGTCCTGTCGCACGCTGCCTGTGGTTTAAAGAGTCTAAACCGAACGCCAGCAAAAAGGCCTGCCGATCGTCGGCGCGCCGCCATGGCTGCTATGGTCGATCATCCGATCGAGATCGCGTTATAAAGCACGTTATGTTCAGGTTGACGATCAACGGGCAGCCCGTTGCAATCGAGGTGAGCGCCGACACGCCGCTGCTCTGGGTACTGCGTGACCACCTCCGGCTGACCGGCACCAAGTTCGGCTGCGGCATCGCCCAGTGCGGCGCCTGCACCGTGCACCTGGCGGGCAGCCCGATCCGCGCCTGCGTGACGCCCATCGCCGCGGTGGCGGGGCAGGCGATCACCACGATTGAGGGGCTGGCGCCGCCGGCGGCGCCCCATCCGCTGCAGCGGGCATGGATCGAGCTCGACGTGCCGCAGTGCGGCTACTGCCAGTCCGGCCAGATCATGGCGGCGGCCGCACTGCTGGCGCGCGAACCGGCGCCGAGCGATGCCGACATCGATGCGGCGATGAGCGGCAACCTTTGCCGCTGCGGCACCTACGACCGCATCCGCGCCGCCATCAAGCGTGCCGCCGCCACGGCGTCGCCCGATCCGGACGCCCCTGCCGGCGCGGGCGCATGAGCGTCACCGGGCTGACTCGCCGTCGCTTTCTGCAGGTGGCTGCGGGCGCCGGCGGCGCCCTGACGCTCGGCATCTCTCTCTCCGGCTGCGACACGCCGCCCACGAGCGATGCCGAGGGTCGCTTCGTGCCCAATGCCTTCCTGCGGATCGGTCGCGACGGGCGCATCACGCTCTTGGTGGCGCGCTCGGAGATGGGGCAGGGTGTGATGACCGCGCTGCCGATGCTGATCGCCGAGGAGCTCGAGGTCGACCTCGACCAGGTACGCGTCGAGTTCGCGCCGGCCGATCGCGCCTACGACAACCCCATGATGTTCATCCAGGCCACCGGCGGCAGCACGTCGGTGGCAACCAGTTGGACGCCGCTGCGGCAGGCCGGCGCCAGCGCGCGGCAGATGCTGTTGGCCGCGGCCGCCCGCCAGTGGGACGTGCCGGCCGATGCCTGCTATGCCGAACGCGGGGTGGTGGTGCATCCGGCCTCCGGGCGGCGGGCCCTGTACGGCGAGCTGGCGGGGGCCGCGGCGGCAGAGCCGATCCCGCGCGAGGTGGCGCTCAAGTCCGCCAGCAGCTTCCGGCTGATCGGCACGTCCCAGCGGCGGCTGGACGCGCCCGGCAAGGTCGATGGCAGCGCCATCTTCGGCATCGACGTGCGCCGCCCGGACATGTTGATTGCGGTGCTTGCCCGGCCGCCGGCCTTCGGCGCCACCCTGGCGCGGCTGGACAGCGCCGCCGCCGAGGCCATGCCGGGCGTGCACGCGGTACGTGCGATCACCAACGGCGTGGCCGTCATCGCCGACAGCTATTGGCAGGCGCGGCAGGCCGCGGCGGCGCTGACGCTGGAATGGACGCCGGGGCCGAATGCCGGGCTCGACAGCGAACGGGTGCGCCGTCGCCATCAGGCGCTGGCGGACGAGCGCGGTCTGCGCATCCGCAGCGAGGGCGATGCGCGTGGGCGGCTGCAGGCCACCGGCGAGCGCCTGCAGGCCGACTACGAGGTGCCTTTCCTGGCCCACGCCACGATGGAGCCGATGAATGCCACCGCCGAGGTCCGTGCGGAGAGCTGCACGATCTGGGCGCCGACCCAGAACCAGGGCGGCACGCGCGATGTGGCCGCGGCCATCACTGGCCTGCCGCTGGCGCAGGTGCAGGTGCACACCACGCACCTCGGCGGTGGTTTCGGCCGGCGCGTGGCGACCGACTTCATCGCCGATGCGGTCGAGTGTTCGCAGGCGATGGGCCGGCCGGTGCAGGTCATCTGGAGCCGCGAGGACGACATGCGCCACGACTGGTACCGGCCGGCGATGTACCACCGGCTGCAGGCTGCCCTCGACGGGCAGGGCCAGCCCGAGGCCTGGTATCACCGCGTGGTGGGCCCGTCCATCGTCGCCCAGGCGCTGCCGGATCTGGCGCCGTCGGCGCTGCCGGACTGGTTCCCCCGCATCGGCAAGGAGCTGCTCAACGGCGGCCTGGCGATGGTCGGTGGCATCGTGCCGGACCTGGCCGGCTTCGAGGGCGCGCGCGAGGTGCCCTATGCCATTGCCGACCTGCGGGTGGAATACCGCATGGACCGCGAGACCACCGTGCCGCTCGGCTTCTGGCGCTCGGTGGGCCATTCGCACACGGCCTTCGCCGTAGAGAGCTTCATCGATGAGTTGGCGCACCGGGCGGGCGAGGATCCGGTGGCCTTCCGCCGCCGCCTGCTGGCCGCCCATCCACGGCACCTGCAGGTGCTCGAACGGGCGGCCACCGAGGCGGGCTGGGACGCACCGGCGCCGCCCGGCCGTGCCCGCGGCGTGGCGGTGCATCACTCCTTCGAGAGTTACGTGGCCCAGGTGGCGGAAGTCTCGGTCGCGCAGGACGGCACGATCCGGGTGCACCGGGTGGTCTGCGCCGTCGACTGCGGCCAGGTGGTCAATCCGCTGACCGTGCGGGCACAGATGAGCGGTGGCATCGTCTTCGGCCTCGGCGCGGTGCTGAAGCACGCCATCACGCTGCGCGATGGTGGAGTGGTGGAGGGGAATTTCGACACCTATCCGCTGATCCGCATGAACGAGGCGCCGACCATCGAGGTGCATATCATCGACTCGGACGAGGCGCCCACCGGCGTGGGAGAGCCGGGCGTGCCGCCGATCGCGCCGGCGGTCGCCAACGCGGTCTTCGCCGCCACCGGCAGGCGCCTGCGTCGCCTGCCGCTGCGGCTGCAGGAGACTGGCTGATGCGGGCGGTGCGCCTGCATCGGCCGGGAGACGAAAGCCGGTTGCGGCTGGAGGAGCTGCCCTGGCCCGAGCCTGGCCCGGGGCAGGTGCGCGTGCGGCTGGCGGCCGCCGGCGTCAATTTCATCGATATCTACCAGCGGACCGGGCTCTATCCGCTCGACCTGCCGGCGACGCTCGGGCTGGAGGGCGCCGGCACGGTGGAGGCAGTCGGCCGCGACGCCGGCAGCTGGCAGCCCGGGGACCGGGTCGCGTTCGCCGGCGAGCCGGGCGCCTATGCCGAGGCCGTTATCGTGCCGGCCGATCGGCTGCTGCCGGTGCCCGAGGCGGTGCCGCTCGAGACCGCAGCCGCGGCGATGCTGCAGGGCATGACCGCCTGGTGCCTGACCCGGCGCGTGTTCGACGTGCAGCCGGGGCAGTTCGCGCTGGTACACGCCGCAGCCGGCGGTGTCGGCGGCCTGCTGGTGCAGCTGATCGCCGCGCGCGGCGGACGTGTCATCGCCACCGCGGGCTCGGCGGCCAAGGCGGCGCGTGCGCAGGCGCTGGGAGCGCAGGTCGTCGTCAACTATCGCGAGGCGGACTTCGTCGGCGCGGTGGCCGAGGCGACCGATGGCGCCGGTGTCGCCGTCGCCTACGACGGCGTCGGCCAGGCGACCTTCGAGGGCTCCCGGCAGAGCCTCGCCCGCCGCGGCATGCTCGTGCTCTACGGGCAGGCCAGCGGCGTGGTGGAGACGGTGGCGCCGAAGGACCTGGCCGCCGGCTCGCTGTTCCTCACCCGGCCTTCACTGTTCCACTACATCGATACGCCGGCTGCGCTTGCCGAGGCCGGGCAGGCGGTGCTGCAGGCCGTGGCGGCAGGCGAGCTGGAGGTGCGGGTCGATCGCACGCTGCCGCTGGCCGAGGCCGGCCGAGCCCATGCCCTGCTCGCGGGACGGCGCAGTGCCGGCAAGCTGCTGTTGACACCGTGAGCCTGCCGGCGCGGCCGCCGGCGGCGTGGCTGGCGCAGCTGCCGGGGGCACTGCGCGCTGGCGTCGAACACGCCTGGGAGCATTTCGTCGCCGCCGATGTCGGCGCCAATGCCGAGCGATTCGCCACCCACGGCGCGGCGATCTGCCGGCTGTTCGCCGCCAGCCCGTTCGCTGCCGATCTCTGTGTTCAGGAGCCGGGATGGCTGGCCGCGGTGCTGCGCGCGCCGGACCGGCCGCTGCCGACCGCCGGCGTGCTGCGGGCACAGTTCGCCGCCGCGCTCGGCGCCACGGCGGACGAGGCGGCGCTGATGCGCCTGCTGCGGCGCACGCGCCGCGCGGTGCAGCTCGAACTGATCTGGCGCGATGTGCACGACCTCGCGCCGATCGACGGGATCCTCGCCGCGCAGTCGGCGCTGGCCGATGCCAGCGTCCAGGCAGCGCTGGCATGGCTCGGAGCGCAGGCGGTCGCGCGCCACGGCCAGCCGCGCGATGCGCAGGGCCAGCGGCAGGAACTGCTGGTGGTGGCGCTCGGCAAGCTTGGCGGGCAGGAGCTCAACTTCAGCTCCGACATCGACCTGATGTTCGTCTATCCGGCGGAGGGGGAGACCGACGGCCCGCGCCCGCTGGCGAACGGCGAGTACTTCACCCGCCTGGCGCGCCGGTTGATGAAGGTGCTGAGCGAGGTGACGGCGGACGGCTTTGCCTTCCGCACCGATGCGCGGCTGCGCCCGTTCGGCGCCAGCGGCCCGCTGGCCGTGAACCTGACCGGGCTGGAGTACTACTACCACCAGCACGGGCGCGAGTGGGAGCGCTACGCCCTGGTCAAGGCGCGCTGTCTCACCGGCGCACCGGCCGCCCGCGAGGCGCTGCAGGAGATCCTGCGGCCGTTCGTCTACCGACGCTACCTCGACTACGGCGCCATCGAAGCGCTGCGCGGCATCAAGCAACTGATCGAGCAGGAGGTCGCGCGCGCCGAGCGGCAGGACGACATCAAGCTCGGCCCCGGCGGCATCCGCGAGATCGAGTTCATCGCCCAGCTGTTCCAGCTCATTCGCGGTGGTCGCGAGCCCGCGCTGCAGCAGCATCGCCTGCTGCCGACGCTCGCGCGCCTCGCGGCGCTCGAGCTGATTCCGCCGGCACAGGCCGACGCGCTGGCCGCGGCGTATCGTTTCCTGCGGCGGGTCGAGAATCGCCTGCAGCAGGTCGCGGATCGCCAGACTCACGAGTTGCCCACCGCAGCGCGCGAGCGGGCCCGGCTGGCGTTCGGGCTGGGCTGCGAAGGCTGGGAGGCGCTGGATGCCCGGCTGGCGGCGCACCGTGGACGCGTGCGCGAGGAATTCGACGCGGTCTTCCGCGAGCGGGAACGCTCGCCCGCCGAGCCGGGCGCGTCCACCGATGCCCATGCCGCCCCCGGCGAGCAGCTGGCGGCGCTGTGGCTGCGCGGCGTGCCGACCGAAGCGATGCAGGCAGCGCTGCGGGAGTTGGCGCTGGCCGAGCCCGGGCTGATCGAGCGCCTGCGCCGATTGCGCGAGAGCAGCCTGTACACGCGCATGAGCGAGACCGCCCGGCGCCGGCTCGACGCCCTGGTGGCGCCGTTGCTGCTGGCAGCCAGTCGCACCGAGCAGCCGCTTGCCGCCGCCGAGCGGCTACTGCAGGTGGTCGAAGCCATCGGTCAGCGCAGCACCTATCTGGCGCTGCTGCTGGAAAGCCCCGGCACACTGATGCAGCTGGCGCGGCTGTGCGCGGCCAGCGGCTGGATTGCCGAGCAGATCGCCGCCCATCCGCTGCTGCTCGATGAACTGCTCGATCCGCAGACGCTGCAGGCGCCTCCCACGGCAGCGCAGATGGCCGACGAGGCGGCACGGCTCGCCGCCGCCTGCCCGGAGCTGGAAACCCTCATGGAGCGGCTGCGGCAGTTCCAGCAGAGCCAGAGCCTGCGCATCGCCGCGGCTGACGTCGCCGGCGCGCTGCCGCTGATGCGGGTGAGCGACCGGCTGACCGCTCTGGCCGAGGTCGTGCTGGCACAGGTGCTGACGCGGGCCTGGCAGGATCTCGCCGCACGCCATGGCACGCCCTGGTGCGGCAGCGGCCCGGCACGGCGGCCGGCGCACTTCGCCGTAATCGGCTACGGCAAGCTTGGCGGGCTCGAACTCGGCTACGGCTCGGACCTTGATCTGGTCTTCCTGCACGACAGCGCCGGGGAGGCGCAGCAGACCGACGGCGAGCGGTCGCTGGAGAACAGCGTCTTCTTCGGCCGGCTGGCGCAGCGCATCCTGCACCTGCTGCATGCGCGCATGCCGGCCGGGGTGCTCTATGAGGTCGACACGCGCCTGCGGCCGAGCGGGCGGGCTGGGCTGCTGGTCAGCTCGCTGGAGAGCTTCGAGCGCTATCAGCAGGAGCAGGCCTGGACCTGGGAGCACCAAGCCCTGGTGCGCGCCCGACCGGTGGCGGGAGCCGAGGCGCTGGCCGGCGCGTTCGCTGCCCTGCGCGGGCGGGTGCTGGGCCGGCTGCGCGATCCACGCCAGCTGCGCCAGGATGTGCTGGAGATGCGCGAGCGTATGCGCGGCGAGCTGGACCGCAGCACCGAGGAGGCGTTCGACCTCAAGCAGGGCGGCGGCGGTATCGTGGATATCGAGTTTATGGTGCAATATCTGGTGTTGCGCTGGGCGCCTGAGCGGCCGGCGCTACTTCAGGTGACCGACAACATCCGCCTGCTGGAAGCGTTCGCCGCCCAGGGCCTGGCGGCCGAAGATGCCGCCGTGCTGGCCGATGGCTACCGCGAGTTGCGGGCCCACGTGCATCGGTGCTCCCTCCAGGGCGTGCCGGCACGGGTCCCGCCGGCGGCAGTGGCGCCGGTGCGCGAGCGCGTGCAGGCGGTGTGGCGACACCTGTTCACGGCCTGAACGGCGTGCGGCGCCGGCAGAGCAGCATCAGCAGGAACAAGTGAGGAAGGCCATGGCGCTGGTCCCCATGCACGACCGAGACGGCGTGATCTGGTTCGACGGCGAACTCGTCCCCTGGCGCGATGCGCGGGTGCACGTACTGACGCACACGCTGCACTACGGCCTCGGTGTCTTCGAGGGCGTCCGTGCCTATCGCACGCCGGAGGGCACGGCCATCTTCCGGCTGGCCGAGCACAACCGGCGGCTGTTCAACTCGGCCCGCATCCTGAATCTGCGCCTGCCGTTCGACCCGGCCGAATTGGCCGAGGCGCAGCGTCAGGTCGTGCGCGAGAACAGCCTGGACGAGGCCTACCTGCGCCCGATGGCCTTTCTCGGGTCCGAGGGGATGGGCCTGCGGGCGGACAACTTGCGGGTGCATGTGATCGTGGCCGCCTGGTCCTGGCCGAGCTATCTCGGCGAGGAGGCGCTCGAGCTCGGCCTGCGGGTGCAGACGTCTTCCTACTCGCGGCATCACGTCAACGTCACGATGTGCAAGGCGAAGGCCAACGGCGCCTACATGAACAGCATGCTGGCGCTGAACGAGGCCCTGCGGACCGGACACGACGAGGCGCTCCTGCTCGACACCGAGGGGTATGTCGCCGAGGGTAGCGGCGAGAACGTCTTCATCGCCCGTGACGGCGTGCTCTACACCCCGGATTTGACCTCGGCCCTGGATGGCATCACGCGGCGCACGGTAATCACGCTGGCGGCGGAGCTGGGTATCGAGGTGATCGAAAAACGCCTGACGCGCGATGAGGTCTACATCGCCGATGAGGCTTTCTTTACCGGGACGGCGGCCGAAGTCACACCGATCCGGGAGCTGGACGGGCGACAGATCGGCGCCGGTCGGCGGGGGCCCATCACCGAGCGCCTGCAGCAGATGTACTTCGACGAGGTACGCGGCCGCAGCCAGCGCCACCCGGAATGGCGTACGCTGGTGGCCGACAGCCCGGCGCTGGCGCAGCCGCAGGAGGCGGCGCTGTGAAGCGGGGTGAGCTCAACGTCACGCCGCCGCAGATCGGCGCCAGCACGCCGAACGATGTCCGCCGCGTCACGGTGGGCATGGCCGAGTTGCCCTATTACTGCCCGCAGCCGGGGCACGCGCTGTGGAACTCGCACCCGCGTGTGTACATCCCGCTCGAGCGTCCGGGTGACGAAGCCCGCTGCATCTACTGCAGCACGGTATTCACGCTGCAGGACGGCTGACCGGGCCGCCGCGGCGGACTGGCGGGCGCCGAGCGGGCGTCCCCGGCACTTGCCCGGCGCGATCATCGCCCACCAGCGGCAGTGAGTCCTTCGCAATTCACTGATGCTGACGCGGGACCTGCAGCGCTGCATGGCGCGCCGCAGACGCCGTGTTCAGCCCGGATACACGGCGGCGGCGTCGAAGACCGGCCCGTCGACACAGACCCGCCGCATGGCGAGACCGGCCGGTTCGTGCACCGGCACCACGCAGCCGGCGCAGCCACCGACCGCACAGGCCATGTACTCCTCCAGGGATAGCTGGCAGGGCAGCATGTACTCGCGTGCCAGCGCCGCCACGGCCGTCAGCATCGGCTCCGGGCCGCAGCCGTAGAGCATCGTCGCCTCGCGGGTCGGCTCATCCAGCGCATCGAGGTGCAGGCGGGCGAGGTCGGTCACGAAGCCGTCGTGGCAGCCAGGCAGGCCGGCGCGGCTGGCGAGTCGGCAGCCAATGCCCCAGTCCTCCAGCAACGGCATCGTCCCGATCACCCCGTGCGGCATGCCGGCGATGAGCTGCTGCGAGGGCCGCGGCTGGAACGGGAATGGCACCTCGGAGCCCAGCAATACCAGCGTCTGCCTGGCCAGCTGACGGCGCGCCTCGGCGAGGAAGATCATCGGCGGCAGGCCCACGCCACCGCCGAGCAGCAGCGCCCGCGGGCGCCCGGCCACCGGCGTGAAGCCACGGCCGATGGGGCCAAGCAGCGCCAGGCGCTCCCCCACGGCGCGCTCGGCGAGCACCTGCGTGCCCCGGCCGACGGCCTTGTAGAGCACCTCGATCCACCCTTGCCCCGGCATCGCCCGCATGATCGACAGTGGCCGGCGCAGGGCATGCCGCTCGCCGGTGGCGAGGTGAACGAACTGCCCGGGCACCGCGGCCGCGGCGGTCTGCGGCGCGTGCAGCGTCAGTACGTGCTGCGCCCCCGGCCAGTGTCGATGCGCGACGATCTCGGCGCACTCCTCGAAGATCGTGGCTTCAGTCGTCACGGCGTCACTCGGTAAACGGTGCGGGCGGCGAGGAGGGTACGCACGACGCGACCGCGCAGGCCGCGCTCGCGAAACGGCGAGTTGCGCCCGCCGCTGTACCATTCGCTGGCCGGCTGCCACGCGGCGGCAGGATCGACCAAGCACAGATCGGCCACGTCTCCCGGCGCCAGCCGGCCGGCGGGCAGGTTCAGCAGGGCGGCGGGTACTGCCGTCATCGCCCCGACCAGACGGGCCCGGCTCAGCGCCGGGCCGGCGCACATCAGGCCGAGGCTCAGCAGCGTCTGCACGCCGGCGATGCCGGGGGCGCTCTGCGGGAACGGCAGGCGCTTGGCGTCGGCACTGCAGGGGCGGTGGTCGGCGCACAGGCCATCGATCAGGCCGCTGCCCAGGGCGGCGAGCAGGCCGTCGCGATCCTCGGCCGCGCGCAGCGGCGGCTGGACGTGGCAGTCGTTGTCGAAATCGGCCAGCGCGGCATCCGTCAGGTGCAGGTGATGGATGGCCACATCGGCCGTCACGGGCAGGCCACGCTCCCGCGCGGCGCGCAGCAGCCCGAGGCCGGCATTGGCGGACAGGCGGGTCAGATGCACGCGCGCGCCGGTCAGCTCGACCAGCGCCAGCAGGCGCGCTAGGCCGACCACCTCGGTGGTGGCCGGATCGGCCGGCAGGCCGAGCCGCGCGGCGATCGCCCCCTCGTGCGCGCAGCTGTCTTCGCGCAGCCAAGGATCCTGCGGGCTCAGATGCAGCGTCAGCCCCAGGCCCGCCGCATAGTCCATGGCGCGGCGCAGCAGCCGCGTGCTGCGCAGCGGCACGCCGCCGTCGCTGACGCCGCGGCAGCCGGCCTCGGCCAGCGTACCCATCTCGGCGAGCTGGGCCCGATCGGTGCCACGGGTGATCGCCCCAAGCGTCACCAGTCGCACCTCGCCCTGCTGGGCGCCGCGCAGGTGCACCAACTCGGCGTCGGCGGTGGTCTCCAGCGGCGCCAGCGGGCCGGGCGGCAGGCACAGGGTGGTCACCCCGCCGGCCAGCGCTGCCCGGCTCTCGCGATGCAGCGCCTGGGCTGGATCGCCGGCCCCCAGATGCGCGGCGAGTTCGATCAGCCCCGGCAGCACCAGCAGACCGTCCGCGTCGATACGGGTGTCGGCGGTGAAACCGGCCGGCGCGGCATCGATGGCCAGCACCCGCCCGTCGGCGAGAAACAGGTCGTGCCGGCCGTCGTGCCCACTGGCCGGATCGATCAGGTGACCGCCGTGGATGTGGATGCGCTCGCTCATGCCTCGGCCGGCGCCGGTTCGGCGCCCAGCGCCAGAGCCATGACTGCCATGCGTACGGCCACGCCGTTGCTGACCTGTTCGAGGATCACCGAGCGCTCGCCGTCGGCCACCTCCGAAGCGATCTCCACGCCGCGGTTGATCGGCCCGGGATGCATGACGATCGCCTCCGGGCTGGCGCGGTGCAGTCGCTGCTCGGTCAGCCCGAAGCGGCGGAAGTATTCGGCCGTGCTCGGCAGGTGCCCGCCCTGCATCCGTTCCTGCTGCAGGCGCAGGGTGATGATCACGTCCACATCCGCCAGCGCCTGCTCCACGCAGTCGAACACCTGCACGCCGAGGCTCTCCAGCGCCGGCGGCAGCAGCGTGCGCGGCCCACCGACGCGGATCTCGCGCACCCCGGCCAGGCGCAGGGCGGCAATCTGCGAACGCGCCACCCGTGAGTGCAACACATCCCCCAGGATCGCCACCCGCAGCTCGCCGAGATCAGGTCGATGGCGGCGGATGGTGAACAGGTCCAGCAGTGCCTGGGTCGGGTGCGCATGGCGCCCGTCACCGGCGTTCAGCACGCGCACGTGCGGTGCGGCGTGTGCCGCGAAGAACGCCGCCGCACCGCTCAGCGGGTGGCGCACCACCAGCAGGTCCATCTGCATGGCCTCGAGATTGCGCAGCGTGTCGAGCAGCGTCTCGCCCTTCTTGGTCGAGGAATGGGCGACGTCGAGGCTGAAGACATCCGCCGACAGCCGCTCGGCCGCCAGCTCGAAGGTCATGCGGGTGCGCGTGCTGGGCTCGAAGAACAGGTTGACCACGGTCTTGCCCCGCAGCAGCGGCACCTTCTTGACCGCCCGCTGTGTCACGGGCAGGAACGATTCGGCGGTGTCCAGCAGCTGGAACAGCAGTTCGCGGCCGAGGCCCTCGATCTGCAGCAGATGATGCAGCCGTCCGGGCGCGGGGGCCGGGCTCATGGCGCCGGCCGCTCCGCCGCGACCGGCGGCAGCAGATGCAGCGACAGCGACTCCGGCCCCTGCAGCTGCAGGCGCCCCTGCGCAGGCACCGGATACACCCCGCCGGCCACGTCCGGCACGATCGGCAGCTCCTGCCCTGGCCGGATGGCCAGCACCGCCAGGCGCACCAGCGCCGGCCGGCCGTAGTCGAAGACGCCATTGAGGGCGGCGCGGATGGTGCGGCCGGTATAGAGCACATCGTCCACCAGCAGCACCTGGCGATCGTCCACCGCGACCGGCAAGTGGCTCGGGCGGACAGCCGGCGGCACGCCAACGGTATCGAAGTCGTCGCGGTAGAAGCCGGGATCGAGGCATCCCGGCGGTCCGGCGAGCTGTGCCCCGAGCGGGCCGGCGAGCCGGGGGATCAGCGCCTCGGCCACCCAGCAGCCGCCGGTGCGCACGCCGATCACGGCCACCTGGCGGGGGTCGCGCTGCAGCAGTGCGACCAGCGCCTGTGCCATCCGATCGAGCGTGTCTTCGATCGCTTCCGCCCCGGCGATGGGTGTGCTCATGCCGGCAGTCCCAGCCAATCGGCAAGGATCACGCTGGCCGCCACGGCATCCAGCCCGGCCGGATCCGGCGCGCGGCTGGCTGCCCAGGAGGTGAGCCGCTCGTCCAGCAGGTGCACCGGCAGGTGATAGCGCTCGCCGAGCCGGGCGGCGAAGGCCTGGGCGCCGCGGCCGACCCGACCCGTGCGGCCATCCGCCTGCCGCGGCAGGCCGACCACCATCGCCGCTGGCGCCCATTCCTCGACGAAGCCGTCGATCCGGGGCCACAGCGCGTGCGGGCGCATCGGCAGCGTCGCGAGCGGACGCACCGTGCCGCTCAGGCGGTTGCCGACCGCGACCCCGAGCTTGCGGGTGCCGTAGTCGAAACCCAGCGCCACCGGCGCCGGCTCAGGCATGGCCGATGTCGCCGCCGAGCTGATCGAGCTGGATCCCCAGCAGCCCGACGGCGGCATCCAGGCGCGCCTCGGGCGGATGGTGGAACATGACGTCGGCGTCGGCCGGCACGTTCAGCCAGACGTTGCCGGCCAGCTCCTGCTCGAGCTGGCCGGCCGACCAGCCGGCATAACCCAGCGCCACCAGGAACTGCGTCGGACCCCGGCCGTTGCTGATGGCCGCCAGCACGTCGCGCGAGTGCGTCAGGTGGATGTCCGCGGTGACCGGCGTGGTGGCATCCCAGTCGCCGCCGCCGCGGTGCAGCACGAAGCCGCGCTCCGGGCTGATCGGACCGCCCTGCAGCAGCACCTGCTCGTCCAGCAGTTCACCGGGCACGGTGAGGTCGAGTTGCTTGAACAGGTCGCGCAGGTGCATCTGGCCGGGCCGGTTCACCACGAGCCCCATGGCGCCATCCTCGTCGTGCTGACAGACGTAGGTCAGGGCGCGCTCAAAGTTCGCGTCGGCGAGCCCGGGCATGGCGATGAGGTAGTGGTCGCGCAGCGAAACATGGCTACTCATGGCGGCATTGTAGCGCGGCGGCAGGGTGGGCAGGCGCCTCAGCCGTCGGCGTAGACGCCGCCCTCCTGGCGCCCCCCACCGTCCTCGCCGGGCAGGAACTGCCACACCCAGACGAAGCGCACGATCTCCGAGCGCAGCCGCATCTCCGGGGTGAACGGCGCGAAGGGCGCGGCCAGACGCAGGATGCGCAGGGCCGCCTGATCGAGGGCCGGATGCGGCGAGGGCCGGCGCACGGCGAGCTCGGCCAGCGAGCCATCGGCGGCGATGGCGACCTCGATAGTGACATCGCCATACAGCCCCTCCCGCAGCACTTCGTCCGGGAAGTTGAGGTTGCCGATTTCCTCGATCCGCAGCCGCCAGTTGTAGAGGTAGGGCGCGTAGACATTGGAGCGGGTATTCACCGAGATGCGCCGCTCGCGCAGTGGCTGCCCGGTGACGCGCGTCTGCGCCTCCGGTTCGGCGTCGGCCGGTGTGGCCGGTGCCGGCTGCAGGCGCAGCAGCGCGACCCGGGGCCGCTCGCCCTCCCGCATGCCGGCCTGTTGCGGTGCGCTCGGTGTGCGGCGGGCACTGCGTTGCTGGGTCAGCAGCTGCTCGGGGGCGGCATCCGGGCGCTTATCGATCAGGCTGGCCTCGGCGCTGGTCGGCTGATCGGGCAGTTCATCCCGCAGCTGGGCAGCCGCTTCGATACCGGCGCTGGCGGCGCGCTCGACGCTGGCGGGCGGCGCACTGGCACGCACCCGCTCCTCGGTGTTGCCGGCACCGGAGCGGTCGATCTGCGCCAGGTAGTCCGGGTTCTCCGGCGGCGTGGTGGCCTGCCCGGTGACCAGCGTCACCTCCAGTTTCGAGCCCAGCGGCTCGGCCGGCTCGCGTTCGGGCGGCGCAAAGCCCAGGCCGAGGATCAGCACGCCGTGGGCCAGCGCCGCGAACAGCAGCGTGGAGACGAGACGATCGCGGGGGCGGATGGGCGCCGGGGCGGATGCGGCGGGATCGACGGCATTCATGGGGGCGATCATGCCGCGCACCACGCGCGATGCAAGCGCTAGGGGGTGGGCGGCTCGGCGACGGGCAGACGACGCTCGATCGCATCCAGCAGTTGGCCGGCGATGTTCAGGCCGAACTGCGCGTCCAGTTCGCGGGCACAGGTCGGGCTGGTGACGTTGATCTCGGTCAACCAGTCGCCGATCACGTCGAGGCCGACGAACAGCAGTCCCATTTCCCGCAGCCGCGGTGCCACCTGGGCACAGATCCAGCGGTCGCGCTCGGTGAGTGGGCGGCCCTCGCCGCGCCCGCCGGCGGCGAGGTTCGCCCGCGTCTCCCCGGCCTGCGGCAGACGGGCGAGGGCGTAGGGCACCGGTTCGCCATCGATCAGCAGGATGCGCTTGTCGCCATCGCGAATCTCCGGCTGATAGCGCTGTGCCATCGCGAAGCGCCGGCCGTGCGCGGTGATGGTCTCCAGCACCACGCTGATGTTCGGATCGGACGGGCCGAGCCGGAACACCGAGGCGCCGCCCATGCCATCGAGCGGCTTGACGACGATCTCCCCCTGTTCGGCGAGGAAGGCGCGCAGGCGCGCCATGTCCCGTGCGATCAGGGTCGGCGGGCAGCAGTGGCCGAACCAGGCGGTGTAGACCTTCTCGCTGACATCGCGCAGGCCCCGCGGCCGGTTGACGACCAGCACGCCGGCGGTTTCGGCACGCTCCAGCAGGTAGGTGGCGTAGATGTATTCGGTGTCGAAGGGCGGGTCCTTGCGCATCAGGATCACGTCCAGATGCTGCCCGAGCTCGCCTTCCCCGGCCGCGCCGAGCGTGAACCAGTCCTGATTGTCGTCCCGCACCTCCAGCATGCGCCAGCGCCCGCAGGCCTCGCCGTCGCGCAGCCACAGGTCGCCGAGCTCGAGGTAGTGCAGCGACCAGCCGCGGCGCTGGCACTCCAGCAGCATGGCCAGCGTGGTGTCCTTGTAGGGCGTGATGCTGCCGATCGGATCCATCACCACCCCGACGCGGAGTGCTCGTCCGCTCATGCGCCGGGCTCCGCGCCGGCGGCGGCGACTTCCCGCGCGGCGGCCAGCAGCGCCAGCCGCGCGACCACCTCGTAGGCGTGGCGGCGGCGCTCGTCGGCCTCGCTCTGCGTCTGGCAGGCGATCGGCTCGAAGGTCATGCCCGGCGCGTTCAGGTTCTCGTCGCTCCCGCGGCCCTCGTGGATCCGGTAGAAGGAGCCGACCACGTCCTCGTCGATCATGTAGATCACCGGCTCCGCGGCGCCGCCGGCGGGCCCCCAGCGCAGCGCGGTCGGCACGCCCTCCTGGATGATGACCCGCGTCACCTCCAGCCCCTCCTTGGCGCTGGCCATCTTGTTGCGCTGCTTGCGGTTGATCTGGAAGATCTCCTCCGCCTCGTGCACCCGCATCACGCCCATGCCATAGGTGCCGGCATCGGCCTTGACCATGACGAACGGCTTGACCTCGTCGATGCCGTAGGCCTCGTAGCGGACCGCCACCTCCTCGAGCAGCCGGGCGGCGTTGCTGGCGGCACATTCGAGCCCTTCGCGCTTCTGGAAGTTGATCTGCCCGCAGTTGGCCGACAGCGGGTCGATCAGCCAGGGATCGATACCCAGCCAGTCGGCGAACTCGCGGGCCACCTCGGCGTAATGCAGGAAGTGCCCGCTCTTGGTCCGCCGGGTCCAGCCCAGGCTTGGCGGCGGCAGGACCGGCTGGTCGAGATCCTGCAGGATCGGCGGCAGGCCCTGCGAGAGGTCGTTGTTCAGCATGACCAGGCAGGGCCGGTAGTCGTCCAGCACCAGCCGCTCGCCTTCACGCCGCAGCGGTTCGAGCAGCACCTCCCGCCCGGAGGGCAGCGTGAGCGGCCGCGGCGCGTCGAGGTCGGGCAGCATCGAACCGACTCGAGCGGAGAAGCCGGCATCGCGGATCAGCGTCAGCAGGGCCGCCAGATTCTCGAGGTAGTACGTATTGCGGGTGTGATTCTCCGGCACCACCAGCACCTGGCTGGCCGTGGGGCAGGTGCGGGTGATGGCCTTGTGCATCGCCGCCACCGCTCGCTCATGGCAGCTCGGGTGCAGGTTGTTGAAGCCCGCAGGGAACAGGTTGGTATCCACCGGTGCCAGCTTGAAGCCGGCATGGCGCAGGTCCACCGAGGCGTACAGCGGTGCCGGCGTGTGTTCCCACTGGGCCGCGAACCAGGCCGGCAATCGGCCACGTGCCTCCCACAGCAGCGCTTCCAGATCCGGGAGCTTCGCGTTGGCCGACACGTCGAGACGGGCAGAGGCGGCGGTCAGCAGCATGGAAAATCCTGACGAATGACGGTTCCAGTCCGATCGGTTGTCGTCGGCGGCGTTCCGCTGCGCCTACAAAAACCGCGCCGGCGCCCGATATGCCTCCGAGAAGAGGCAACCGGATCAGGCAATGACAGCCACGGCCCCTGTGGTACCGGCCGGCGCCAGTGTGCCGCATTTTGAGGATCGAGTGGTGCTGGTCGTCGACGACAGCAAGACCATCCGTCACAGCGCCGAGGCGTTGCTGCGCGCGGTGGGCGTGGACGTGCGGCTGGCGGAGGATGGCTACCTGGCACTGGAGCGCATCGTGGTGGATCGGCCCGCCGCGATCTTCGCCGACGTCATGATGCCGCGGCTGGATGGCTATCAGCTGTGCGCGCTGCTGAAACAGAACCCGGACTACCGCGGGATCCCGATCGTGCTGCTGACCAGCAAGGACGGGCTGTTCGACCGGGCTCGCGGGCGCCTTGCCGGCTGCGATGACTACCTCACCAAGCCCTTCGGCCGCGACGAACTGCTCGAGGCCCTGGCCCGCCAGCTGCGCAGGACCGGCGAGCATGGCTGAGCTCCTGCTGGTCGATGACTCGCCGACCGAGGTGCTGCTGTTGCAGCGCATGCTGCAGCGCCATGGCCACGCGGTACACACCGCCGGCGACGCGGAGACGGCGCTGGCGGCGGTGCGTCGGCAGCGGCCGGATCTGATCCTCATGGACGTGGTGCTGCCCGGCAAGAGCGGCTTCGAAGCCACCCGGGAGCTAACCGCCGACCGCGCCACCTGTGCCATCCCCGTGATCATGCTGAGCAACAAGAACCAGCAGATCGACCGCATCTGGGGCCTGCGGCAGGGAGCCCGGGCCTATCTGACCAAGCCGATCGGCGAGCGCGATCTGATCGCGCAGATCGAGCAGGTGCTGGAGCTTCCCGGTGTCTGAGGCCTCCGCCACCCTGCCCTTCGCCCTGCTGCAGCGGATCGCCCGGCGGCTCGGTGCCGGCCCGGCGATGGGTGCCCTGCCGACGGAGCGGTGCTGGCGCGGGCTGCTGTTCGAGGCCGCCGGCGTGCCCTGTGTGGTCGCCGCCGAGCGCATCACCGAGGTCGCCTATCAGCCCGTCGCGGTGCGCCTGCCGGGCGCGCCGGCCTGGCTGCCGGGGCTGGTGCAGCTGCGCGGCGCACTGATCCCGCTGATCGACCTGCAGGCGCTCGCCGGCGGCGCGCCCGGCGAGGAGCCGGCCCGCCAGCCGCTGCTGCGGCTGCGTCAGGGCCGCGACCAGCTGTGTCTGCGCGTGGACAGCGTCAGCGGGTTCGGCGCCTTCGACACGCCGGGGCCACACGCATCGGTGCCCCCGGCCGGGCTGGCCGGCATCCTTGCCGGCGTGGTCGGCGAGGCCGACGCGCAGCGCTGGGTTGTTGATGGCGATCGTCTGTTCCGGCTGCGGCCGCAACCGGTGCAGGCGGACTGACCGTGCGCCAGCGCCTGCGCCAGCTCGCCCGGCCGCTGCGCGATGCGCGCGTACGCCGCATCGCCATCGGTCTGCTCGCCAGCACCCTGGCAGCACTGCTGCTGGGCGTGCTCCTGCTGCAGCAGACGGCGGCGCGCCACGATCTGCGGGCGATTCTCGAGCGACAGCACGATGCGCTGCTGGCACTGGATTTCGCTAGCTACCTGGCCGTCAACGCCACGGCGCCGACCCTGGCCCGGCGCCAGCCCTTCGCCGCCGTGAACCGCCTGCGCAGCGAGCTCGATGCCGCCTTCGCGCCCGCACAGGTGAACGCCGATCACCGCACCCGCTGGCAGGCGCAGCAGCCGCTGCTCGCTGCCCTGACCGAGCTGGCGGAGGTCTTCGCCGCCGCGCGTGTCCAGCAGCGCCTGCTCGAGGAGCAGCTGCCGCCCATGCAGGCCGATTATGCCGCGATCGCCGAGCAGCTCGGCAGCGCCGCGGATCGATCCGGTCTGGCGGGTCAGATCGAGCGCCAGCGCCGGTTGCTCGCCGAGTTGCACGTCGCTGCGCTGGCCACTGCCGACGGCCGAGCCGATGCGGCCCAGACCGCGGCGCTGGCCGAGGGTGTGGCGAGGCTGCAGGCCGGGCTTGCCGGCTGGCTGGGCGAGGGCCCCGCCGCTGCTGCACTGCCGCGTGCGGTGCGCCTCAGTGGACGGCTCGAAGGGCTGCAGGATGCCGCCGCACTGGCGTTGCCGGCCCTGTCCTACCTGGCCGACTCGGGCGAGGCGCTGCGGCAGGGGCGCACCGTCGCCGAACAGCTGGGCGAGCGCCTGCCGCCGATGGCTGCCGAGGTGGCGGCGCAGCTGCAGCGCGAGCCCGGCACGTCGCCGCTGCTGTTCGGCTTCATCGCCGCCAGCGTGATCGCCCTCGTGCTGCTGGCCGCGCTCCTGCTGGTGATGGCGCTGCGGCTGCAGCGGCTGTTGGCGCTCAGCCGCGAGAACGACCGACAGAACGAGCAGGTGATCCTGCGCATGCTCGACGAGATCGGTGATCTCGCCAAGGGCGATCTGACGGTGCACGTGAGCGTCACCGAGCACATCACCGGGGCGATCGCCGATGCGATCAACTACGCCATTGCCGCACTGCGCGACCTGGCGCATACGATCGAGCGCGCCGGGCACGGCGTCGGCGAGGCGGCGGAGGACGCCGCCGGCCGCGCCGAGGAACTCGCCGCCGTGATCGAGCGGCAGATCGCCCGGCTGCAGGAAGCCGATCGCACCATCGAGAGCATGCTCGATACCGCCGAGGAGGTGGCCGCGAAGGCCGGCGACTCCAGCGCCATCGCACGCCGGGCAGTACAGCTGGCCGACCGGGGCTCGGAGTCGGTGCGGCGGACGATTCGTGGCATGGGGGTGATCCGCGAGCAGATCCAGGACACCGCCAAGCGCATCAAGCGCCTGGGCGAGGGCTCGCAGGAGATCGGCGAATTCGTCGAGCTGATCGAGGACATCGCCGAGCAGACCAACATTCTCGCGCTCAATGCCGCCATCCAGGCCTCCAGCGCGGGTGAGGCCGGGCGCGGCTTCGCCGTGGTGGCCGATGAGGTCCAGCGACTGGCCGAACGCTCCAGCCGCGCGGCGGGGCAGATCGATGCGCTGGTACGCACCATCCAGGCCGACACCGGCGAGGCCATGGCCTCCATGGAGCGCAGTACCGCCGGCGTGGTCGCCGGTGCGAACATCGCCGAGGAGGCCGGCACCGCGCTCGAGCAGATCGAACGGGTCAGCAGCGAGATCTCCGCGCAGGTGCGCGCCATGGGTGAGGCGGCGCGGCGGCAGGCCGATCAGGGCACGCAGATGCGCAGCGAGCTGCGCGCCATGCGCGAGGGCGGCGAAGAAACGGCGGCCGGCACCCGCAAGACCGCGGCGGCGATCGGCCGGTTGTCGATCCTGGCCGATGCCCTGCTCGGCTCGGTGCGCGGCTTCAAGCTGCCCTCTGCAGGCGGCAGGTCGTGAGCGCCGAGCCGGTGCTCGCTGCCGTCGCGCCGCCCGCCTGGCAGCAGGCACTGGCGCAGGTATGCGCCACGCTGGAGGCGGCGGACGAGGCGCTGGAACCGCTCGCGCCGGCCATGCTCGCCCCGCTGGTGGCGGCCCTGGCGCAGGCCGAGTTGCCCGAGGTGCAGGTGCTGGTGCACGAGGCGCAGCAGGCCCTGGCCGACCCGGCCACGCCCCGCGCCGCCGAACAGGCAGCGGCCGGCCTGCTGCTGCTCACCTATTACGGCGATGCGCTCGCAGCCGGGGCGCCGCGGGCGCCACTGACCCTGCTGCCGGCGGTGAATGCCGCCCGCCGGCTGCGCGGGGCGCCACTGCTGGCACCGGCCGAGCTGCTGGCACACGCGCCGGCGCCCGCGGCGTCGACCGAGACAGTAGCCGATCCGGCAGCGGCGTCCCGCCTCGCCCGCAAGCTGCATCCGCACTTTCTGCGCCAGCTGGCGGTGGCCCTGCGCCAGCCGGGTGACCGCGCGCCGCTGGCGGCGCTGGGAGAACTGGCCGATACGCTCGCCGCCGCGGAGGCGCCGGCGCCGCAGCAGGCGATCTGGCAGGTCGCCACTGCGCTGCTGCGTGCGCCGGCTGTCGATCCCCTGCAGCTGCGGCCGGTGCTGGCGCGGCTGGAACGGGCGATGAAGGCGCTGGCTGCTGGGCGGGAAGATCCGCAGTCCCATCTGCTGTGGGCCCAGTGCGCCGCGCTGGCGCTGGCATCGGGCACCCGCGCGCCACCGATCGATGCCATCGCGGAACTCGCCGCCGCCGTACCCTCGCTGTGCGATGTCGAGGCCACCCGCCGCATCGCCGCTCACATGGGAGAAGCCGGCGTCGCCGGCACCGACGCCGTGCTGACGGTGGTCGGACAGGAGCTGCGGACGTGCCGGGAGGTGATCGACGTCGCCCTGCGCGCAGGTTCACCACCCGAGACCGCGCTGGCACCCGCCATCGAGGGTCTGTCGCAGGGGCAGGCGGCGCTGCGCATCCTGGGTCGGCAGCGACCGGCGCGACAGCTGTCGGCACAGGCCGCCGCACTTGCCCGGATGCAGACCGTCGATGGGCGGGCACTGGCGACGGTCGCCGAGGCCCTGCTGGCCGTGGAACAGGCCCTGGTGGAGGGTGAGGGCGCGTTGCTGCGCGAGGCGCGCCTGGCGGTGTGGCAGGCCTTGTGCGAGTTCACCGAGGCGCTCACGCCCGGCGAAGTCCCCGTGTCCGCCGCCACCCATGCGGCGGCGGCGAGCCTGATCGGGGCCGCGCGACTGGCAGGTCGATTGACCGAATGCCAGCACCACGGGGCCGGCGATGCCGCCGGGCTGGCGCGACTGTGCGAGGAGACGCGGCGCTGCCTGCTGGCCGTGGGGGCAGGCGCCGGGCTTTGCGATCTGCCCGCCGAACTCGCGCCGGCGTCGCCGGTACCGGCACCGGCACCGGCACCGGCCGAGGATCCGGAGGCGGGCGCCGACGCGGAGCAGACGGCGACGGCGGACACACGGGATGTCGGCACCGTCGCCATCGACTTCGACAGTGAAGCCGAAGCCGAAGCCGAAGCCGAAGCCGAAGCCGAAGCCGAAGCCGAAGCCGAAGCCGAAGCCGAAGCC